>JAABUZ0100000292.1_pt1 | contig 127497 bp, 103 predicted proteins | sample 5562091 | NCBI WGS metagenome assembly JAABUZ01 (sample SAMN12813069, study PRJNA571459) | rock metagenome | isolation source: Antarctica rocks | place: Antarctica: Victoria Land, Linnaeus Terrace sud | collected 2015-12-21 | reverse complement strand
AGGGCGTGGGAACGCCTGCTCCACGACCTGGTGCGAGCGCACCGGGAGGCGCCACTTGTCAGTCGCATCGCCCGCTGGGACGATCTCTCCCGTGGCCTGACTGATCTTCCCGTCCAGGCCGACGAGCTGGCCGAGGCTGATCTCATCCGCTCAGCCCCACTACCACCGTTCATTACCCGGCGTCCGGCCAGCCTGCTTCCCCGCATCGTGGGGGACGTGTTTACGCCTGAAGCACGCTCCGTTGCCCAGAGACTCGGTCATGTAGCGCTGACAGTGACGCCGGCCGATTACCGGCTGCTGGAGGTGGCTGGCTTCCATCCGTTCTTGACTGCCAACCAGATGTCAGATGTGCTCGGCAGCGGTACGACACCGGTCCGCCGACGTCTGAACCGGTTATTGGAGCTGGACCTGATACGGCACCCGGGCACGGATGAGATCGGGGAGGACGCGAGTGAGGAGTTGGTCGAGCTGACTGCACGCGGCCTGCACGTGGTGGCAGCGCGCCTGGGGCTCTCCCTTGCCGTAGCCGTGCGGGAGCTTGGGCTTGTGGGGGGAGCACCGGATGCGCCTATCGGTTCCCGCCGCAGACTTCTGAGCACCCTGGCGCACACCCGGGGCGCGGACGATATCTTCGTCCGTCTCTATCGACAAGCCAGAAAGCACACCGCTGCAGGGTGTGACGAAGCAGTGGTGCAATGGCAGAATGCCGCCGCTTGCAGCCGTCGCCATCTAAGGCCCGATGGATATGGTGTCTACCGACGCGGCACGCGCTACGACGGCTTCTTCGTGGAGTACGACCGGGGCACGATGAACGCACGCGATTACTTCAAGAAGTTCGGCGCCTACTACCACTATGGTATGACCGGTCGCTTCCAGCGGGACTACAACAGCTACCCCACCGTCCTCGTCATCACTGCGGACAACGCCGCTGAGGAGCGCATCGCCCGAGTGGCTGGGGCAGCGGCGGTTGGACAGCCTGGGAAGCTTCCGCTACTGCTTACGTGCCGATGGCGAATCGAAGGCGCCACTAACTCTCATGGATTGCTCGGCCCCGTCTGGCGAGAGCCCGAGGCAGCGTTTAACCAGCGGCGGTTCTGGGTACGGCAATCGAGCGGATATAGACGACCAGCCAGAGGAATCGTTTTGTCGGCCCACTTAGACACGAACAGAGTAGGAGCACAACGTGACAGAAACTCTATTGACCATGAATGAGGCGGCCACTCGCCTGGCTGTCGGGCGGACTACCTTATACGAGCTCATTGCTAAACACGAACTTCGCACCATCAAGATCGGACGGGCTCGACGCGTTCCAGAATCAGCGTTGCAAGAGTGGATCGACTGCCAACTGCGCAACCAAACTCGAGAGCCAGAGCGACATGGGAAACATCTTGAGTCGTCATGAAAGGCTCCCAAAGCCGCTTCTGCATTCTAGCGAGAGGTCAGAAGTGGGAGGCGCCCATTTCGACTGACAGGACTTCAAATCCGCACTTGTTACTGAGATAAGGTTGCGGGGAGATATGCAGCTGTGATACATAAAGATATGCAGAGAACTTCAATCTTCCTCGCCGACGAAGATCGCGAAGCTATCCGGCTTGTCAAAGAGCGCTACGGGGTTTCGACTGACAGTGATGCGATCCGGCTAGCTCTGCGGGTTCTATCACAGGCGAAAGAGATCGCTCTCTCTCCCCTCCCTCCGGAACGCGAAAACGGCCCCGTTGCAGAGCCCTCTGCAGGACACACGGCGGAGCCCGATTGATCTGAGACGATTCATCCCGATAGCCATGGAGAGTAATGTTCGGCAGCCATTGGAGATTCAAGCATGTCACGGCGAGGTAACGGGGAAGGCATGAAGCCAGTTCAGCGCAAGGACGGTCTGTGGCAGTGCGCCTTGCGTACCGACGCAGGGCACCGCAATTTCGTCTACGGAAAGACTCGTAAGGAGGCCCACTCGAAATTGACTGCACTTCGCCGGGCACAGGAGGAAGGCCGCTTGGTGACGGGCCCGACCAAGAAAGTCGGCGCCTATCTCGATGAGTGGCTGGCAGGACACGTCAGACTGACCGTGCAGCCGACCACCTACGACAGTTACAAGTGTGATGTCGAGCGTTTGCGACCATACATTGGTAATGTCCGACTTGATGCACTCCGGCACGAGCACATCCAGCAAGCATATACCGAGCTGCTGAAGAGACTCTCGGCAACCAGCGTGCACCGCGTTCACCGAGGGCTGAAGACCGCGCTGCGCCACGCGGTCAAGATCGGCCTCATCGCGTACAACCCGATCGACCGGGTAACTCCGCCCAGGCCACCACGCAAGGAGATGCGCCCACTAACGCCAAACGAGGTGGAACAGTTTCTGGACAGCACGCGAGACGACCCGCTCTATGCACTGTGGATATTGCTGGTAACGACCGGCATGCGCATTGGCGAGGCGACCGGGCTGCGTTGGACGGATCTTGATCTGGAGGCAGGAGCGCTGCACATTCAGGACTCCGTCAAGCGGGTGAAGGGTGAGGGCCTCGTGATCGGCGACGTCAAGACGGCGCACAGTCGTCGTCGTATCGTCCTGGCAACCGGTACCGTGGATGCTCTACGGATCCACCAACAGCGACAAACGTTTGCGCGGAAGGTCGCAGGGGAGGCATGGGTCGACCGAGGACTGGTCTTCTGCACGGCAACGGGTGGGCCGCTGGACGCTGGGTTCGTTTCACACACCAAGGACAGGGCTCTGACTGCCGCCGGCCTACCGCACGTCCGAACGCACGATCTCCGTCATACTGCTGCCACCTATCTCTTGAGTCAGGGCGTGCATCCCAAGGTGGTGCAGGACCTCTTGGGTCACAGCAGCATCACGCTCACCATGAATACGTACAGCCACGTCCTACCGCCCTTGCATCAGGAAGTCGCCGGCCACATGGATCGCTTAATCTGTCGAGCAAGAAAAGATGTGTCCTGAATAGAAATGGATGTAAAAATGGATGTAAAGCGAAAAATCTCCGAGTAAACATTCCTCGGAGATTTTCCATTTACGGCTTGTACAAGCCAAATATACTGGTGGCGGCGGCGGGATTCGAACCTGCGACCAAGGGCTTATGAGTCCCCTGCTCTGCCACTGAGCTACGCCGCCCCGAGATAGGTCCAAACTATAGTAGCGTGGCCTGGATTCGATCCAAGACGCTCCGGGTTATGAGCCCAACGAGCTACCGCTACTCTACCCCACGATGCACCGTCAGTATACAAATCTGGTGCCAGCCAGGCAAGGCCAGGGACGCTCTCTACACGCCGGTGCCCAATCCGTTACTATGTCGCGTACCTCTCCACTACATCGTCCCAATGAGGCTTAGAATGTCGATCGCTCCACAGCTTCCGTTTCAGCTCCAACGACTTGGTCCCGTGATGGAGCCGGACCTCAACGATCCCAATGAGGTGTGGGGAGTGCTCAATCCTGCCTCCGCCCGGCTGGGAGACAACCTGTACCTTTATCCTCGCATCGTGGCGGAAGGAAATTACTCCCGCATCGGCATCGCACAAGTGATCTTCGATGCTCAGGGAAAGCCAACCGGGGTGGAACGTCGGGGATTCGCTCTGGAGCCGGGAACCGAGTACGAGCGAGCAGAACGAACGGGGGGAGGCGTGGAGGACCCGCGGGTTACCTACGTCGAGCCGCTGAAGCGCTGGGTCATGGCGTACACCGCACTGTCGCAATTTGGGCCCAGAATCGCCCTGGCAGTATCAACCGACCTGTTCCACTGGGAACGGCTCGGTTTGCTGGACTGGGACACCATCGAAGGCGAAGACTTCAGTCAGTACGGAAACAAGGATGGCATGTTCTTTCCCGACGTAGTGCTCGACTCCCAGGGCAAACCCGCCCTCGCGCTCTTGCACCGTCCCACCTATCTCGTGCACCGCCCGGACGGCACGATCCTGCTCGAGGTACCCGGGAACGCGCACGACGAACGAGAGAGCATCTGGATCGCCTATATATCGCTCGAAGGCGCTCAGGACGACATCAAGAATCTGGTCCATGTCTATGGCAGCGAACTGCTAGCAACGCCCGAAGAATCGTGGGAGAGCCTGAAGATCGGTGGGGGCACACCCCCAATCCAGACCCCGTACGGCTGGCTCACTTTCTATCACGGGGTGAGCGGCACCGTCTCACTCGATCCCGCAGTGCCCAAAAACGTGTGCTACGTGGCCGCCGCCATGGTGCTTGATCTAGAGCGACCAACCAAAATTCTCTATCGATCGCCGCGCCCCGCGCTCGAACCGGAACTCCACACCGAGATGCACGGCATCGTCCCCAATGTAGTCTTTCCCACGGCAATCGACGTGCGGGGCGATGGAGTGCTTGATGTGTACTACGGCATGGCGGATTCCTCAATTGGAGTCGCCACAACCACCATCCCCGATCATATAGCTATCGATACTCACCAATAGTGCATTCGCCGAGGCAGAAGGAAACAAACTGATGAAGATTGGCATTCTGACCGGCGGAGGCGATGTCCCCGGTCTTAACCCCTGCATCAAGGAAATGGTGACCCGGTCGATCGACGCCGGCCACGAGGTGGTGGGAATCCGGCGCGGCTGGCTTGGTCTGCTGTCCTACAACCCGAATAGCCCTGACGACCAATCCGAGTGGGTGCTGCCCCTTACCAAGAGCACAGTGCGTACCGTCGATCGCTTTGGCGGCACGTTTCTCCACACCTCTCGAACCAATCCTGGGAAAGTGAGTCCTGCCGATCTACCGGATTTCCTGCAGGATCAGTACGGCTCCGAAGGCAACCAACCGATAGACTGCACGTCTCACGTCCTGACCGTCCTTCGCCACCTGAGCATCGATATGCTGGCGCCGATTGGCGGCGACGATACGTTGAGCTACGCTGCCCGGATGCACCAGGAAGGAGTGCCCGTGGTTGGCATTCCGAAGACCATGGACAACGACGTCTACGGCACCGATTACTGCATCGGGTTCTCCACGGCGGTGACCCGCAGTGTCGATCTTATCCATTTACTGCGCACGCCCGCCGGTTCGCACGAGCGAATCGCAGTGGTCGAGCTCTTTGGCCGCAACTCAGGTGAAACCGTCCTGATCTCCGCCTACCTGTCGGACGCGGATCGGGCCCTCATCTCCGAGGTGCCGTTCGACGTGCAGCGCCTGGCGGATTTGGTCGCGGAGGATCGACGCCGCAACCCCAGCCACTACGCCGTGGTCGTGGTCTCCGAAGGCGCCACCATGGTTGGCGGCGCCATCGTGGAGGGGGGAGAGGCCGATGCCTACGGTCATCGCAAGCTGGGGGGCATTGGGCAACTCACCGGGGAGGAACTCCGCCAGCGCACGGGTATCGGTATTCTTTACCAGCCACTCGGATACCTGATGCGCGCCGGCCCTCCAGATTCGCTCGACCGCATGGTGGCCATGTCGTACGCCAATCTGGCCATCGATCTGATCCTTTCCGGGCAATACGGACAGATGGTCGCCCTGCAAAGCGGCGTCTACACGACGGTGCCGCTGGATAGCATCACCAAGAGTGTCAAGCGGGTTGACGTGGAAGAGTTTTACGATTCGCAGGCGTATCGCCCAACAGTGGCCCACCAGATGGGCAAGCCCATGTTTCTCTATTAGAGTGTCTCGGATAGAGCGTCTCGGACGTCTTTCCTTTTCCCGCACATTCTCTTGACACGGTTCCCAATTTGGCCTAGATTGAAGGCGTCTGGTGCACTATATGATGATGCGCCGGGAAGGAGGCCAAGATGGCCAAGGGTAATGACAAACGTGGAAAAGAAAAGAGAAAGCCCAAAAAAGAGAAGAGCATTGTAGGGAAGGCTACCGTGGCCACCGAGGTGCTCCAGCACGTCGCACAGCAGCCCCCCAAGACCGAAGATCGAGACCAGTAGTATTCGGAGACTTCCATGAATACCGTTCGAACTGTATGTACCTTGGCCGCGGCGATACTCGTGGCATTTGTCGCCTGGCAGATCTTTCACTTCGTCTTCTGGCTGTTGACCATGCTGGCCACGCTGGCAGCCGTCATCGCGGTCCTCTACCTCGCGGTGAGGATTCTGCCGTTCGGTCGTCGCCGCCGCACGTCCCTGTAGGGCCGGATGCAGACGATTCCCGGCGCCCCTTCTACTCGCCGTGACGTCGTCCTGGACGAACTGCACGGGCGTCGCATCGAAGATCCGTATCGCTGGCTGGAAGACGCCGCAAGCGGAGAGACCCATGAGTGGATCGAGCAGCAGAACGCCTACACTCGTTCTCTGCTCGACGCGGTTCCTGGTCGCGCGGCCATCCGGCAGTGGCTCTCCCATTTGCTCTCAATTGGCCTGGTGAGCGCTCCACAGGTACGCAGCGGCCGATACTTCTACGTCCGTCGCGAGGGCCGGCAGAACCAGCCGGTACTCTATCTCCGAGAAGGGCTGGACACGGAGGAGCGGATACTCGTCGACCCCAATGCGGCCAGCGCCGAAGGGGTGACGGTGCTTGACTGGTGGTATCCCTCGCATGATGGCCGGCTGCTGGCCTACGGTTACTCCCAGAACGGTGACGAACGCAGCACGCTGCATGTCCTCGATGTGGAGCGTGGCGATCTGCTCTCAGAGCGCATCCCCCACACGCGCTACTCATCGGTTGCCTGGCTGCCGGACAATACCGGCTTCTTCTACACGCGGTATCCCGCTCCCGGCACTGTGCCGGCCGGTGAAGAGAACTACAACGTCAGGTTCTTTTTTCACACAATTGGCGATGATGCGGACAACGACCCCGAAGTGCATGTGACCACTCTGGAGCGCGAGGACATGACGTGGCTCTCGATCTCACCGGATGGCCGGTACCTCATCGCCGGCGTGCACAAAGGGTGGGAAAGGTCCGATCTTTTCGTGCGGGATCTACAGCAGTCCGACGCCGGCTTTGTGCCGGTTGCAGTGGGTTTCGATGCTCATTTCTATGCCACGGTGGTCGACGATCTGCTCTATATTCACACTGATCTGGAGGCGCCGCGCTACCGCCTCTTCCGCGTCGCTGCCGCGAATCCGGAGCGAAGCCGCTGGGAGGAGATCATCCCCGAATCGCCGGATGCGGTGCTGGAGTCGTTTGCGCTGGTGGGCGGCCGGGTGGTGACCACGTATCTGCATCGCGCGACATCCTCCATTCGTATCTTCGAGGCAGATGGAACGTTCAACTGCGACGTGGTGCTGCCGACGCTGGGAACCGCCGCCGCTGTGACCGGCGAGTGGGACCAGCCAGATGGCTTCTTCACCTTCGAGTCGTTCACCCTGCCTCCCACGGTCTATCGCCTCGCCGTCGGCACTGGCTTAATCACTGAGTGGGCGTCGATCGATGCGCCACTAAACAGTGACGACTTTACCGTGACGCAGGAGTGGTATTCGTCCCGGGACGGCACGCACGTGTCTATGTTCCTGATTCATCGCAGGGGGCTGGATCGCTCCCAGCCGCTGCCCACGGTACTCAGCGGATATGGCGGCTTCAATATCAGCCGGACCCCACTGTTCTCCCGCTCGACGTACCTCTGGCTCGAACACGGCGGGATGTATGCCGTGCCGAATCTGCGTGGCGGCGGCGAGTATGGCGAATCGTGGCATCGCGCCGGCATGTTGGATCACAAGCAGAATGTTTTCGACGATTTCATCGGCGCTGCAGAGTACCTGATCGAGCAAGGCTACACCGATTCAGCCCATCTGGCCATACAGGGCGGCAGCAACGGCGGGCTACTGGTCGGCGCCGCGCTCACCCAGCGCCCCGATCTCGTTCGCGCCGTGGTGTGCGCCGTGCCATTGCTGGACATGCTGCGTTATCACCACTTTCTGATCGCCCGGCTCTGGATTCCGGAGTACGGCTCGGCGGACGATCCAACCCAGTTCCCGTTTCTCCATGCCTACTCGCCGTATCACCACGTCCAGCCGGAAACGGAGTATCCCGCTGTATTACTGACCACTGCCGAGTCCGATAGCCGGGTAGACCCGCTGCACGCCCGCAAGATGGCGGCGTTGCTCCAGGCATCCAACGTCTCGCCATACCCCATTCTGTTACGGGTTGAAACCCGCGCCGGTCACGGCATCGGCAAACCGCTGGCCAAAGTGATCGAGGAGCAGACCGATATGTGGAGCTTCCTTTTCTGGCAACTGGGAGTCACGATACAGGGTATCGAGAACCGCCCCGAATCGTAAACGCGGTAACGTGGCCGCTCTCATCCGTGATGAATAGCTTGCCGCCAGCCAACAAAGGGTACTCCCAGTGAATCCCGCCGATCCCCGATCCGCTCCACAGCACCTTTCCGCTGGCCGGATCGAGGGCGCGTAGCAGGCCGTCACGAGCCACATACACCACGTTCCGGCTGATGACCGGGGTGGTGCCGCCCGCGGCCAGCGACCACCCCTGGATCAGGCGAAATTTGCCTGGGGAAGGGCTGGACAGTCGGTAGCCGGCAATGCCGCAGTCGTTAGCGTAAATCACCCAGACGGCGCCGGAGGGCGACTTCCACACCGCAGGCGCAGTGAGCACCTCGCAGTTGCCGGGCGCCGGTATATCCTGCAACTCTCCGCCCAGGTGGCCGGGACCCCTTTGTCCACTCAGATTGTCACGGTTCAGCAGGCGCAGGGCCACTCCGCCGCACGAGTCACAGGCCGGCCCCTTGCCGCCCTGCACCAGCAAATGATAGCTGTGTCGGCCCTGTCGGATGGTCGGCAGCATGGCCGGTCCGGTGCTGCCCAGGTCGGCATCGCTGGAGTTGAGCGATGCCTGGTTGGGAGGTGTGTAGGCATCCAGCAGACGCGAACCGGAAGGATCCAGCTTGAGGACACTGTCGCCCCAGTTGGTTCGACCGTTCCAGGGACCGTTCCCGCTCACCACGTACACATCGTGCGTCACCGGGTCAACAGTTCCCTGGCCGCGGCCAAAAAGACCGGATTGCTCAAAACTGCAGTAATTTGACCGGCCGGCCGTCGGTCCCAGCAGCGCGCCGACATTGCTGCAGAGCGAGTTGAACACAGCAGACCGAGCGGTCTTGAGGTCGATGCTCACCAGATGCCCCTGGTAGTGACCGGCATCGCCGATAAAGCCGCTGGTGGCCACGTAGAGGTGGCGAGTGCCGATGGTGAGGGCCGACGGCACCTTCTCCACATCCGGCATCAGCGTCACCGCCTGCGCCCACCCTCTGCCCGTAGCCTCCGCTCCGGTCAGAGCGTTGTAGCGGTGAACCTTGCCATCCAGTCCGGGCGCGTACATCCACTCCCCCGACGGATCGGCGACCGGACCAGCCGTGGTGCAACGAGAAGGCCCACTGGTGGATCGAGACCACTCGGGCCGTCCACTGTTTGCCTGGAACGCGAACAGTGTGGCGGTTCGGACGTGGTCGCCCGGACTGCAGTTCGAGGTGTTGTTACCGGCCAGAAGGTAGACCAGTGCCGTGGAGCTATGACGTGGATGGGCCAGGTAGGCGCCGGCCGAATCAGCGTTGGGAGTGACGCCGCGGGTCCACAGTCGGTGCAAAGTGAGCCGGCCAAGCGGAGCAGGGGGATTTTGGTCATGCCAGACTGGTGCGGCCACGACGAGATACACGGCGAAAAGAAGGAAAACAACTTTACTCATCAGGTCAATCTTTCAAACCAAACATTGTCAGCATTCGGCGTCAATCACAGGTCCATTAGATCATGCCGTCTGTGCCGCTCGATCTACTAGCTCCTGCAACCGCTCGAGAATGTCGGCGCCCTGGCCGTCGCCCAGATAGGCCGCCGCTTGCAAGGCGAAGAGACGCGCATAGCGCCCGTCCAGCGCCATCAATTGGTCATGCGTTCCCTGTTCCACTAACCGACCGTGCTCCAGCACCAGGATGCGGTCGGCCAGCCGCACGCTGGAAAAGCGATGGGAAATAAAGATCGCCGTGCGGCCCGTAGTGAGGGCACGCAGTCGCTGGAAGAGCTCAAACTCCGCCTGCGCATCCAGCGCCGCGGTCGGCTCGTCCAGGATCAGGATACGAGCGTCGCGCATGAAGGCGCGAGAGAGAGCGACTTTCTGCCACTCCCCACCGGAGAGGTTGTACCCTTCGTCGAACCACTTACCCAGCATCGTTTCGTAGCCACCGGGCAGGCCTGCGATCAGCTCGGCGGCGCCGCCGCGCGAGGCCGCACCCGAGATCGCCTCTAGATCGTCCATCTCTTCCACTCGACCAAAGCCGATGTTCTCGTGGGCCGTGGTCTGGTAGGTGGCGTAGTCCTGATAGAGGACCCCAATCTGACGCCGCAGTTGCTCCGGGTCGTACTTCCGAATATCTACCCCGTCGATCCGCACCACGCCGGCGGTGGGATCGTACAGGCGGCTGAGCAGCTTGATCAAGGTCGTCTTGCCGGCGCCGTTGCGGCCCACGATGGCCACTGTTTCTCCCGGCTCAATCGTGAAGCTCACGTCCTGGCTGGCCTCCCGCTCCGAGCCCTCGTAATGAAAGGACACTCGCTCAAACTCGATCCGTCCGGCCAGCGGGACCGGCACGGGTTTCGGATGCTCCGGTGCGGTGATAGCCGGCTCCTGGTCCAGCAACTCGAACAGGGCGGTGAGGTAGAGATTGTGCTCATACAGGCTGCTGAGACCGCTCAGAATGCTCTGCAACGAGGTTTGAACGGAGTTGGCTGCCTGGGTGTAAAGAGTCAGGTCGCCCAGCGTCAGCTTCCCGTTTACCGCCTGAACCGCCACATACAGATATGTGCCCGAGCTGGCCAGAATGCTCAGAGCGCCCCAACCATAGCCCGCCAGATAACGGCGCGTCACCTGCCCCTTCTGGTCGTCATAGTAGCCCTTAGCCAGCACGCGAAAGTTCTCCACAAAGTGGGGACCCAGCGTGAAAATCTTCACCTCTTTGGCGTACGTATCGGTGGTGAGCAGTTGCAGCAAGTAGAGCATACGCCGCCGAATTGGCGAGTTGCGACGCGCGATGGCATAGCCGCGCCAGCCGTATCGTGCGTCTGAGATGAACAGCGGGACTGGCGCGACCAGCGCCACCAACGCCAGCCAGGGACTCAGAGCGACCAGCAGCGCGATCATGGTCAGGAAAGTAATGAGCGTCCGGACCAGGCCAAAGGTTCCCGAGACCATCTGCACCGGACGAGTCGTGGCCTCACGCTGAGCCTGCTGCAGGATGTCGTAGGAGTGCGCATCCTCGAAGAAGGTCAGGTCTAGGCTGGAAGCGTGCTCCATGATGAGGAGCTGTACGTGCATACCCACCCGCTCTTGCAGCAGTTGCTGACTGATATTGGAGAGCGTGGTGAGCAAGGTATTGAGCGCAGTGATCACCAATTGGATTCCCGCCAGGATAATCACCACGGTTAACACGGTGACCACGGGTGTTGAGATCGAGCCCCACACCAAGCCAATTGCGAGCACGGTACGATCGGGTCGGTGGTTGGCGTGGATCAGGATGGCTCGAACCACGGCGTTGATCAGCAGTTTGGCGGTATACGCCTGAGCCGCGGGCACCAGGCCGGCCAGCACGGTAACGACGGCCAGCAGCAAGGTCAACGGGGGACTGGCGCCCCAGACCAGCGCAAAGACTTTCCTCGCCCCAGCGACCGTCCCGCCGGTCGGAATCAGAAACCGCCGCAGGCGTGAGCCAGATTCATTGGCCACGCCATCGTTGGGAGGTTTTCGCAAGGTCGGAGAGGGTCCGCCCGGCCCGTGACCGTCAGAGTACATAGTTGCTCCGCATCGCTCTCACCTCTCAATCCTCTCCTTCCGGGCTCTCCATTATCCATAAGGTTCGGCGATTAGTCGCGGTGCGTTCACGAGTTAACAGAACTCTCGCCGCCCAGTCTCCTCACCGAAGTGCAGGAACGACTGGCTCCCCTACCTCTGGCGAGGGGGTGGGGTTGGGGGAGAGCGGGGAACGGTCGATGCAGCGGTGCAGCCCATGCCAGAGGACTTTCACTGCCGCCCCGCTCCACCAAATCCCGTAACTCTTTCCATCCCTATTCGTTCTACCATCGAAACCGATCGCGCCCCGACACCCACTGGACAAGGGTTCGCGACCGGTGCATCATAGCAATACAGGGAGGCGATGATGACGAAAGTGGAACGTGGAGGACGGAATACACCGCGTTGGATGCTTATGGCGGTGGTAGTGGTCGCGGCGCTGGTGGGGGGCGGCCTGCTGCTGCGTCCCGCCTCGACGGTCAATGCAGCGCCGGCTTCGGTGCTCGGTTGGACTCCTGGCGTGACGAGCGGTGTCCCACTGACGGCGCCGCTCACCGTGTACTTCAGCCGGCCGATGGACCACGTCTCCGTGGAGCGTGCCTGGCGCCTCACGCCGCGCGTGCCCGGCACCTTTGTCTGGACGGATAACGCGGTTGCCTTCCATCCCCAGCCGGCTTTCACAGCCGGTTCCTACTACCGGCTAAGTCTGGGGCCCGGTGCCCGGGACGATCAGGGCAAGCCGTTGCAGAACGTGCTCCGGGTGATCTTTGTCACCGGCAACGCCCTCAAAGTCTCGAGCGTTACGCCGGCCGACGGGACGGTGGCGATGCCGCTCAACGGCCTCATTGCGGTGACCTTCAGCCACCCCATGGTGGCTCTGGCCGGGCTCAGCGCGACGACTGCCAATCCTGCCGAATGGCACGTCTGCATATCACCGCCAACGTCTGGACACAGCAGTTGGCTCGGGACCTCGACCTGGCTGTTTCACCCGGATCGCGGTCTGAGCCCTTCCAGTCACTACACGATACGCGTGAGCGGCGGTGCACGGGACGCGTCGGGCCAGCCGCTAGGCCGCGACCTCACCTGGTCCTTCCATACGGTGACCCCGCAGATCATCGCCGAACATCCAGGCCCTGGCGTTCACTTCGCCGACCCGACGGGCGCAATTCGCGTCACCTTCAATCAGCCAATGGATCACAACTCGGCCGGTTTGTTCTCTCTGCGCGCCGCTGGTGCCGTTCCAGGCGCCACGTCCTGGGACGGCGACACGCTGATCTTCCATCCCGTTCATGCGCTCGATCCCGCGAGAACGTATACCGCCGTGGTAGACGGGACGATGATGGCCGCGAACGGTCGGGCGACTGTGGGTAGAACTGTCTCCTGGAGCTTTCACGTGGCCCATCCACCCATCGTGGTATCCAGTACGCCGGGCAACCATGGGACCACTGCCAATAACTATGCGCAGATCACTTTTTCCGCGCCCATGAACCAGCCATCCCTCGATCACCATCTCACCGTAAAGCCACCGATTCAGTACATGGCGACCAGCATGTCCGGGACATCGAGCGCCAATACCCCGCTGGTGTACTCGATCAACGGCCAGTTCGAGCCGTCCACCAGGTACTCGATCACGATTGGGGCCGGAGCAAAAGACATCTATGGCCGCTCTCTCCTTACTCCAAACGCGTTGAACTTTACGACCGCGCCCATGGTGCCCTCGGTGGTGCTCTATGGGCCGCCGGGCGGCGGACCTGGCATTTCCTTCACCGCTGGACGGATCGTCAATGCCCCCGTCCAGGTGGTCAACGTGACCCACGTTCAGTACACGCTGAAGCGTATCGACCTGACTGCGCTCGGATCTGCGAGCGGATACGGACAGAGCTCCGAGCCGCCAGGCGTTCAGGTGGGCGCCTGGACCACACCGGTGTCTACCCAGCTAAACCAGGTGCGGAATCTGAATGTGCCGCTGGCGGGCTCCACTGGCGCGCCGCTGCGGCCCGGTCTGTACTGGCTGGGAGCACGCGGCACGTCGAGCATGGCGACTGTTGCAGCGGGGAGCTTCCTCCAGGCTGGCTCGGAAGTGGTGGTGGCCGCGAACGCCAGCGTCACCATGACCCAGGGGAACGGGCAGGCCCTGGTCTGGGCCAACTCTTCATCCAGCGGCAGGCCGCTGGCCGGAGTGCGGGTTGCCTTGCTCGACGGGAACTCACACCTGGTTCGCTCCGGCCGCAGTGACTCCTCTGGGCTGATTCTGTTCCATGTCTCGGCCAACACCTTTCCCACCGCCGCGGTGGTGGACGATGGCGGCCACTTTGGATTGACCACCTCCAGTTGGTCACCGCCGGTGCGCGTGCCGGGCAACGGTCCCGATCTCACCGGGCAGTACGTCCCCCCGCCCACCGGCTCCTACGCCTACACCGACCGGCCGCTCTACCGGCCGGGACAGATGGTCCACTTCCGTGCAATCATCTGGCACGACCGCGACGGCCTCTATTCACACTTTGGGTTGCGTACCGTGACCGCCAACGCCAGCGATGGACAGGGGCACTTGGTGTACCACGCTATACTCCCACTGGACCGCTGGGGTAGCCTGCACGGCGCCTTTCGACTTCCTGCCAAGGCCGCGACCGGCTACACCGGCGTCAGCCTGAGTAAGCCCGATGTCTCCAACGGAGAGGGGAGCGTGAGCGCACCCTTCACCATTGCCGAGTTTCGCAAGCCGGAGTTCCTAACCACGGTTTCCACCGATCGGTCCAGCTATGTGCAGGGGCAGACGATCCACGCCGCGGTTCATGTCCGCTACGTGTTCGGCGCACCGGTAGCGGAACAGCACGTGTCCTGGACCGCCTACACGCAGCCGCGCTTTCTGCAGCCGCCCGGCTGGGAGGGATACCAGTTTGGTGATCAGGATGCTATTCAGCGGCAGGAGCAAACTCCGCTCACGCCGAATGGCGGACCGCACAGTCAGTTCGGCGACGTGCTGACCAGTGGCGAGGGTACGACCGACGCACGCGGCGAACTGGCGATCCAGGTGCCGTTCGATCTGAGCAAAAAGCTGCTTGACCAGACCGTGACCATCGAGGCCACCACCACCGATCTCAACCATCAATCGGTCAGCGGGCGCGCCCGGGTCCCGATCAACAGGGCCGCGCTCACCGTGGGACTTGCCGCCCAAAAACAGGTGGTTCCCGTCAGCGGGTTTGAGACGATTGGCGTGGTGGCGATTGAGATGAACGGTGCGCCGGTGCCCAATCAAAGGCTGACGGCCCGCGTCTATCGCCGCACCTACACCAGTAGACTGGCCGACAACGGGTTTTCGCAGCCGATTTTTCAACAAGTCCCGCACGATTCCCTGGTCGAGTCTCACACCCTCGCCACCGATGGCCGGGGACGTGCCGCCTTCTCGTTTGTTCCAGGCTCCGGCGGCGATTACTACGTTGCCGTCGCCGGTCGAGATGCGGCGAAGAACCTGGCTCAGAGCGCGATGACGGTGTATGCTAGTACCGCGGGTTTCAGTGATTACGGCGCCTCGTCCAACACCGCGATCTCGCTGCAGCCCGATCAACCGGCGTATAGGGTGGGCCAAACAGCGCATATCCTGGTCGCTGCGCCCTTTAACAACGCGTCGGCATTGATCACGGTGGCGCGTGGCACACTGCAAGCATATTATGTGCGAAGGCTCGCTTCGAACTCTGCGGTGATCGACGTGCCGGTCACCGATAGCGACCTGCCAAATGTGTACGTCGGCGTCACACTCTATCGCGGCTTTCGCCGCGGCTCCCCTCCGGACTGGCGCTATGGCCTCACCGAGTTGCATGTCAAACTAGATCCCAGAAAAGTGATCGTGCGTCTGACTCAGGATCACCCGCACTATCATCCGGGCGACGTCGTGACCTACCACGTGACCACCACCGATGTGTCAGGCCGTCCGGCGCAGGCGCAACTCTCCCTGGCCCTGGTTGATAGCGCTTTGCTGGCTCTGCAGGAACAGTCCAACGCCAACATTCTCACCGCGTTGTACGCCGACCGGCAGCTTGAGATGTTCATCTCGTCGGACGGCGTGGCCTCGATCGATCACCTTCCACCCCAACCCAACTTCGTCATTCGGCCGGCGGGCGGCTTAGGAGGCGGAGGAGGCGGACCCGGAGGGCCGACCAGCTTCTTCGACACGCGGCACGCGGCGAAAGAGCCGAGAGTACGCCGGCACTTCGAGGACACCGCCTACTGGACCGCAAACCTGGTGGCCGACCGGAACGGCAGGGCCACTGTACGCGTGCGGCTACCGGATAACCTGACCACCTGGCGCCTCGACGCCCGAGCCGTCACCGCCGGCTATGCCGTGGGTCAGGCCAGTTTGAACACCCTGAGCACCCAGGACATCGTCCTGCGGCCGGTTATGCCCCGCTTCTTCCTGCAGGGCGATTCGGTGCGCATCGGCGCCCTGGTGAACAATAACCTGTATCAGTCAGTCGCCGCCCAGGTCTCCCTGGCCGCTACCGGCCTCTCCGTGGCTTCGAACGGAGCGCAGAACGTGACCGTGCCCGCGCATGGCGAGCGACTGGTCACGTGGGAGGCCCGAGTGCCGGAGGGAACTGCGGCGCGTATCACCCTGAATGCCAATCCCTCCACCGGCGGGGTGCGGGGGGACGCGGTGCAGTTCACCCTGCGGGTGCATCCCCCGCTCACCGTCGAGACGGTTTCGGCCGCCGGTCAGGTGTTCGGTTCGATCAAGCAGTATGTGATGGCGCCAGGCGGCGCGGCTTCCTCACCGGGCGCACTGACCGTTCAGGTCTCCTCCGCGCTGACCGCCGGAATAGGACGAGCCCTGACCGATCTGCAGCCATCTCTCTACGAGTCGAACGAGGACCTCGCCGCACGTGTGCTCGCTGCCGGCTCGCTTCGTACCCTGCCGCCATCGATCACCAGCCTCTCACCGGCCAAACAGCATAGTCTCATCTCGATGCGCGATACCGGCGCCGCCAGGCTCGTGAGCCGGCAACTCGCCGGCGGCGGCTGGCCCTGGTTCAATGGACCCGCTGCACAGAGCGATCCGCTCATCACGGCCGACGTGGTACAGGCGCTCTCGGAATCGGGAGCGGCTGGTCCTAAAGTCGCGCTTTCGATCGGGCGTGCGCAGGGCTATCTACGTGGCCTGGCGGCCATTCCCTATGGCCAGTCGGGGACCACGCCATCCAGGCTGACACCGGACGAACAGGCCCACGATATGTGGATCGTGGCCGAGCCGGGCAACTACGGGAACGGAGGCGTCCAGGGATCACGCCTCGCCGCCGAGTCGCTCTATACCGATGCCGTCCAGCAGGCGCGCCTCGGTCCGGCTGGGGTGGCCGACCTGGCTCGAACCCTCCATGCATTGGGTGATACCGCACGCGCGCGTAACCTGATCGCCCAACTGGATGCGGATGCCATGGTCAGCGCCACCGGAGCGAACTGGGGAGGGGCATCCACCGGCCCGTTCCAGGGCTCGCCGGTCTCGGCCACCAGCCGCGTGTTGGGAGCACTCCTGGCGGTCTCTCCGCACGACGCCTTCGTGCCGGCGGCAGCGCGCTGGCTGATGCTGGCTCACCAGGGAAACGGGTGGGGCTCCGCACGCGATACCGCTCAGGCCATTGCCGTGCTCTCGACCTACGCCCGTACCGCTGGCGACGGGAGAGCAAACTACAGCTATCGGGTGACGGTCGACGATTATCAAGCGCTATCCGGCGGCTATGGCGGCAAAAGCACCCCTCGCTCCGCACTGACCACCCTACCCGTGAGCAAGCTCAAGCGCGGTGGCCGGAGCACGCTGCTGATCGAACGCGTCCCGGTCAAGGGCACCACGGGGACCGGCCCCATGTACTATGTCGCTCAACTCCGTTACTTCCTGCCCGCCGCCAGCATTCAGGCGCGCGATGCGGGCATCGCCGTGTCGCGCCGCTACCTGAATCTGAACGGGCAGCCGATCAGCTCTGCCCCGACCGGGTCGCTGTTGCGCGTGGAGTTGACCATTCAGGCCCCGCAGACGCTGACCTACCTCGACCTGGAGGACCCGCTGCCCTCCGGCTTCGAGCCGGTCGATCAATCGCTCAACACTGCGCAACAAGGTCTCGCCGCGGCTCCGACGCCGCCCCCCGTCGTCACCGACCTGCAACCGTTTCTCGATCACACCGACCTGCGAGACGACCGCGTCTCGCTCTACGCCGGCTCGCTCCCCGCCGGAACCTACATCTACACCTATCTGGCCCAGGCTAGCGTGGCCGGCAGCTACGCGGTAGCGCCCACCCACGCCGCCGAAGCGTTCTTCCCCGACGTCTTCGGCCGCAGTGCCGGCCAGCAGTTCACAGTGAGGTGATGACATGGAGCCGGACAATGACTGTCCGGCTCAACTTGGTTTTCCTGTCACTCCGGCACCCGAGATTTACCGAACCTCGGGACGTTCGCCAAAGCAAGGCCACGCATCAAGCCGCGCGAGTTAGGGCTTCCTGTATCGTCGCAGTCTGACAGCCGAGCCATTCGCTGATTTTCAGCATGGCCTCATGCACCTGATGGGTCGCGTCATGCAAGACTCCGTGCGAGGAACTCAGCACCAGGGACTCATCCGGCATGTGGACCTCATACCTCGGGCTCTCCGCGAGGATCACGCCATCCTCGTCAAGGATATCGGCTCCAACTACCAGCTGATCGCTCGTGCCATCTCTGGGATACCGCCAGGTCACCGCGATAACCAGAACCTCGTCTACATCTGGCCCCGATCGCCCAGAGCCGAGGCATAGGCGCGGAGCGGGAAGCGTTCGTTGCTGTACGCACTGTACCGCCACTTCACTGCGGACAGGCCGTCGATGTCCTCCACCATGCCCTGAACCTATTGCTTCTCTGCGCCCACTTGATTGGGATCGAGAAGCGTGCTAATCGCCAAATATCCACCTGATTAATTATTGCGCTTTGTACATCCTGTGTCAGCCGGTGTACCTGTCCTTCGGAAGCCCGGCCCGGTGGCACAGAGGCTTCACACGCTGGCGCTGATCGCCGCCAATCTGCGTGGAGCGTACAACGACTATGGCATGCGACGGTGGTCCCAACGACCGAGGGCACAACTTGGCGGTGCGCCGCAGAATATACTTCCTGTTGACTGAACGTCCAATAGTCCAGAGGTCACGGCGCTTCGCGGACTGGCAGCGGCATTGAGCGGCTCGCCGGCCACGTGAAGCTCTTCCGACATACCCGCGCTTTCCCTTCCATCGGGAGAGCAGAGATCAGCCCGTTACTCTTCCTGCGAGCGCGACCTTCACGACGCCAGCACGGGTTGCGGAGACAGCTCACGCTCCCTCATACGCTGCATTAGCGGCACAAGCATCATCAACGCCGTGAAACCAGCGACCGCGAACACTCCCCCTCCGATACCCAGCATGAGCCGAATTCCAACTCTATCGGCGCATACGCTGGCGATCAAGGAACCGGTCAGAGACATGAGCGCACTCGTCGTGAGGAACGCGCCGGAAACCCTGCCACGCAGGGCGTCTGGCACTTTAGCCTGAACCAGGGTATTCATGCCGGCGACGCCGAACAGCACGGCTATGCCGGCTATCAAGGCGGCGCCTAGCGTGACCTGGACGCTTTGGGCCACGGCAATCCCGATGTCGAGTATGCCAAGTGACACGATGCTCCAGGCAAGCAGACGTTCGGGTGAAATTCGCCTAGTTATTGAACCGATGAAGACGCTGGCGAAGACGCCACCGATTCCCTGAGCCGTGAGCGTCCAGGCATAGATCTGCGCCGATCCGTGCAGGACGTGCCGAACGAACGGAGCCAGGCAGACCGAAACCATGCTATTGCCGAGAAATACCAGCATCATCACCAGGAAGACCAGCGAGACCCACCGCTGCTCCAGCACAAACCGAACACCGACCAGCCAATCCCTCCAGGCTCTCCCCAGACCTGTGGCGGACCGTAGCTGCGATGATGCCCCGGGCGCTCTGCCCTCGAATGCGATACCGATCAAGGAGATGAGCAGTGCGGAGAATGCAAACGTGGCAGCATCGGCGAGAACCACGCCACGGAGCCCGACGTGTTGCAAAAGCAACGCGCCCAGCGACGATCCAACCAACACTGCGAGAAATCCGCCGGCCGAGAACGCCGCGTTGGCCGTGGGAAGCTCGTCTTCTCGCACAACGTGGGGAAGAGCGGCGTTGCCGAATGGTCCGGCGAAGTTTGCGACCGAGGAACCAAGGAAGGCGACCACGTACACAATCCATAAGGATGCGGTCGAGTGGACCACGCACAAGGGCAACAGAATCAGACCGCGGAGCCAGTCGCTCGAAATGATGATCCGCTTGCGCTCCCACCGGTCAGCGAAAACGCCCCCGACCGAACTGAAGAGGATCATGGGAACTGTTTCGCTCACGAAGGTAGCCCCTGACGCAAGCGTGGAACCGGAGATCGAGTACACGTAGTACGGCAGGGCGGAAATCAGAACGAAGTTGCCAATCCCCGAAACGAGCGCCGACCACCATAACAGCGCGTAGTTGCGCTGGCGCAAAAGGGAGAGCATGGACCGAGCGTACCAGCCTGCGCCTGCTAAAAGTCAAGGGTGTGCCGCTGACGATGGTCGTGCCTCGTCGATCATATGCCTAGCGATTCCGCAACGTCCCGGCACTTTCCGTCAATGCCATAGTCGAGCCAACCCCATCGTGCCAGCGGTATAGGAGTTGTCACCAGGATGAGTCAAGTCCTAGGGTAAATGTCCATCGAAAACCTCGCGTCCAAGGCGCCCATCTGCGCGGGCGCTGGATAGGACGGTAGGCCGGTCACTCACTATCTGCCCAGCCTGGCATCAGTCGGAGAATCCTTCGTCTGCAGCAGTCTCGTCGCTCTACTCCTTCAAGACGCGCAGCAACTCCACCAGGAAAGCATTGGGCTCAATCAGTCCTCCACCATCGATTAACGAGGGAAAGACACTGAGTCCCCGCTTCCGGTTCACCAACCTGGGAGTCACTTGCTCTATCCAATTGTCGAGGAATATTCTCTCCGGCGTTGTGTTAGACCATGGTCCGCCTGCGCACGCTTCGGCGAAGCGAGACTTAGGCCAAATCGGAATGTAGTTTTTTCCCTCATCATCTGCTTTGGCCACCCATCTGCATCTTCCAGTGTCCACACCTCGTGCGTCTTTCGTACGATGTCGAAGAACAGCCCGATCCCCCCTCGGGACTGGCCAATTCAACACTTCTTGAACCCGTATGTGCGCCTGCAGCTCCACCAAATCACTTGCTTGCAGCGTCCCTGCTTCCTCCCACTCGTCACCATCTCTTACGTCCTCCCCAGCTTCCTCCTCCTCCATTTCGACCTCCACAAACTCGGGAAACCAGGTAACGGTGCCGTCCCGCGTTGCTCCATCAGAGCCCGTCCATACCTCAAAGGTGTCAGAGTTCGGACGGAGAATCAAACGGTCGCCGTAGTCGTTCACGGCGACGCTAACAGCCTCCGCGGGGAAGCCGACGAGATTGCGGGCCGCGGCTGTTTCTCGTGCTATGTGGCTTGCCGACCGCTTCATTCGTTTCTTGTCAGTGGGGTCCCACATGGGGTGAAGGTAGAAGACGTCGCCGTCAACCTCGATCTCGTCCTCGTTGTCTCGACGCAGTCGCTCCCGCAGCACCGCCGGAAGCGATCTGCCCGCCTTCTATTCCTCAAGGTCGATGTGAGACTCACTCACAGCGAACGGCATCGCGTCCCTCCCTTCATTCCTTGCTAAGCTCAGGCGCGTGGTCTTCTACCTGATCCAGATCCTCGATATCTGTGATCCCCGCATACGACATCTCCCTGGATCCGATCCCCCAGACGCCCATCCTGCGCTGAAAAAAAGCCGGTGGGTGGTGGCTTTCTCGGTCGGAAATCTGGTGGAACTACACGCTGTCCGTTCTTCAGCGCGGAGTAAGGCGTAATTCCCATGAGTTCGGTAATTTCTGCCAGATCGAGGCCATCTCCCCCTAACAAGAGTGACGCATGTATCAGTAGATGCTTACCAGTAAGTCGGATGCGCATAGTACTCGTCCCTGCTGTTCATCGTCGTTTCCTCCCTTCCGGTGCGCTCCGTCATCGAGTCCACCCCCGCCTCAGTCTCAAGAATCTGTGCCCGCCCAACCTAATGAGGCAATGGCGGAGGCACCCGCGCGAGCACAATTCTGCCAGGCTCTTCTGCAGCATACTTTGCCGGGTGCTGGCCACCTGGTGGCGGGTGGCATCCAAATCATCCCGTGCCAGGTCAAAAAGGGGGACGCGATGGCATCGGGCCGAGCGCTGTGCCGATGAGAGGTCCGACTACGATCATAGCGTTTGAATGCAATGGACGATGAAACACGCCGGCGCGAAGCGCTGCACTGGCACAGCGAAATGGACCGCCTTCAAGGGGAACTGGGCTACAACGAGAGGCCTGTTCGCGGAGAGTCGCCCAGGTCAAGGTCGAGGTGCAGGCGAGAGCGCCGGGAGCATCTCTGGGCAGAAATGGGCAGGGCGGCTGAGGAGTACAGCAGAGTATGGCAATACGGGCCCGTGCACAAGTATCGGTGCCCCTGTTGCCAGTTGTACACGCTCGACGATGAGCCACCCGGCTCGTTCGACATTTGCCTGGTTTGCTGGTGGGAGGACGACGAAGTTCAGTTTAGCGATCACGACTACCGAGGTGGAGCAAATGCGGAGAGCCTAAACGAAGCACGTGAAGCGTTTCGCCGGCAAGGACCGACGCGACCAGGTTGAAGATGAAACATTACAGTAGGCCATGTCTCTACCGCTCTCTACGCCCCCCATGCGTTCCTCTCTGAAGGTTAGGCTGAACGACGCGCGGAGCCGGGATTCTCCGGTGGGTATGGTACCAGGCGCGGCGTCGGTGGTGGCCCCGTTCAACGCAGGCCGAATCCCTGACGACGTCAATCAGGAAGGGTGTAGGGTTCCGACAGGCACGCGATCGCTCTGAGGGCATCCAGAACGTGGTGTCCCCAGTGGAACGTGAAGCTGTCGCGCCAGGTCCAGACCGCATCGTCCTCTGTCGCACCACCGTCCAGCACGTCCGTTCCCTCCCGCAGATCCCGGTAGATGTCGGCAAGGGCGTCGGCGAGGGATCCCAGAATGGCCTCAGGTTGGTCGTCTTCGCCGGGATCGAAGATCTCCCAGAAGGTGTCACGTGGCAGGTGCGCCCGCAGCCCTTCATATATTGCCTGCCGCTCTGAGGAAGCCATACCTGAGGGAAGGCTATCCGCCACCGGATCGACATCGGGCAGGCGCAGAGCTGCCGCGTACAGATCGGCCAATGAGACACGGAGGTGCGCGAGGAACTCGCGCTGAGGGAGTTCTTGTCCCTGAAGTTGATTCTGGATCAGGTCGCAGAAGGCGACTGCACGCGTACGGAAAAGTTCAGCAGCAGTGGACATAGCAAGCTGATGGACTATTGGGACGCACGATGAGTGACACTCTGGTAAAAATCCGGGTAGTCATACCATCGGTACATTGTCGAGGAGCCGAGGCATGAGCGGCACCTCGGCGCCGGCTAACCGTCGTCCAAGCACGGCTCCAACCCCTTGTTGACACGCATTGCCGGGAATCGACTGATCCATTCTCGGTTGCGTCGCTCGGAACCACGTCGCAGCCATGAGTCAGTGTACGCTGCCGCCACGGTGGTTACTGTCCTTCGCGCGAACCCGCCGCTCACGCTCCTATATGAGCGGCAAGAGGCCGTGCTACTGAGAGTTGATCGACGATGTTGTACGGTGCAATTGCCCCGGCATCATCGCCCACCACCGACAAGGTCATGTTCCCGTTCGTATCAGTCGCCCAGAGTGTTACGATCTTCCCGTTCTCCCGTTATATGAGCATAAGTGAATACCGTGCAGGGAGAGAGCAATGGAGTGGCGCAGAACGCGAGCGGTTCCTCGGTGGACCGTGACTTGCCTGGTTACCCTATCCGTGGCTTTGAGCTCGGCAGTCGGATTGGCGCCTCGCGCGGCACCCGCCGCCGGGCTAGCGGCGCCGAACGTTTTAGGCTGGAGCCCGGGGATGACGCGGGCGGTGCCGATCGCTGGTCCGCTGGTGATCTACTTCAATCGGTCGATGAATCAGGGGACGGTCGAGCGCGCCTGGCGACTGACGCCGGCCGCCGCCGGCCGCTTCACCTGGCACCGCATGTCGGTCCTTTTCCAACCAAGCCGTCCGCTGCGGGCCGGGACCTACTATCACCTGTCGATTGGTCAGGAGGCGCGCGACACCCAGGGGCAACCGATGCCGCGACCGTTCTCCCTGGCCTTTACCACCGGCGATCCGCTGCGGGTGCAGGAGGTGACACCGGCCAACGGTACCATTGGAGCGCCGCTCAATGGGCTAATCGCCATTACCTTTAGCCACCCCATGGTGGCCCTGGCCGGTTTGACTCAGCCGAATCCCAATCCAGTTGGGTGGAACGTCAGTATCCGACCACGAACGGCCGGCTACGGGAGCTGGTTGGGCACCTCGACCTGGGTGTTTCATCCTCAGCAACAACTGGCACAGTCCAGCCGCTATCTCATCGCGCTGCGCGGGACAGTTCGGGATGCCTGGGGAGAGCCGCTGGGCCATGACCTGCGGTGGTCGTTTCGAACGGTGACGCCGGAGGTAGTGAGCGAGGCGCCGGCCAATCAAGGCCGCTTCGTCGATCCGCATGCCCCCGTCAAGGTCAGCTTCAATCAATCCATGGACCGGCGCTCGACAGCGCGTGGCTTCTCGGTGACGACGACGGGACAGGCGATCCCGGGCAGTATCCACTGGCACGGAAACACCTTACTCTTCCAACCTTCCACTCTGCTGCAGGCCGGCGCGCGGTATGTCGCGTCGGTGCCCGCCGCCGCTCGGTCCGCCAACGGCCAGGCCACGCTCGGCAAGCGCGTCCGCTGGACCTTCCGGGTGGCCCCGCCGGCGCGTCTGGCGTATACCGACCCCACCAACGGTGATCCAGCAGCCGGTCATACTGTCGTCTTCCACTTCAATACGCCGATGGACCAGGCGTCGCTCGACCACCATCTCTCCATCGATCCGCCCGTCTCGCATCTGTCCACCTTCCTGTATGGACCGGATCAGAACAATAATTTCAACTACAACGTCGCCGGCGACTTTCAGGCCTCCACGGCGTACCGGGTGACGCTCGGCGCCGGCGTTCTCGACCGCTTCGGCCGCCCCCTGATCGGGGCTCATGCCCTGCGCTTCACCGTGGCTCCGCTCGCGGCCTCGGTGGCTCTCTACGGCTCGCCCGGCGCGGGCAATGCCATCACCACCAGTGCGGGGAAGACGATATCAACGCCGATCCAGTTCGTCAACGTTCCGCGGGTGGAGTACACGCTGGTCCGCACCACCCTGCGCGATCTGTCCCAGATGGGATACAACCAGACGCTCACTCCGCCCGCCGGGAAGACGACCCGTCACTGGTCCGCCGAGGTGTCCCACCCTCTTAACCGGGTCAACAACCGAACCGTACACCTGACGCAATCCGATGGCTCCCCGCTAGCGCCAGGGCTGTATTGGCTGGGCGCGGAAGGTACGAACATCGCCGGGCCGGCTGCCCATGGCAATCAACCTCCTCAGTCGTCGGAGATCGTGGCGGTGACCAACGCCTCGATCACCGTGAAGACCAGCGGCAACGGCGCACTGGTCTGGGTCACCTCGGCTCAGACCGGTGAACCGCTGGCCGGCGTTTCGGTTCGGCTGGTCGACTATCAGGGCAACACCGTGGCACGGGCAACTACTGATGCGCACGGGCTGCACCTCTTCAACCCGGTGCCAAACCAGGGATATGGGAGCGTGGTACTTTCCGATGGGCGGTACTACAGCCTGGCTCAGACATTCTGGCAGCCGGTCGTGCAAACTCACTATCCCCCTTCAGGTCTCTCTCAACCCGGTTCCCCGCCCAGCGGCACCTACCTGTATACCGACCGGCCGATCTACCGTCCGGGTCAGCGGGTGTACTTCCGCGCCGTGCTGTGGCGCGACCAGGACGCCGTCTACTCCTCCTTCGGGTCGCAAACTGCTCAGGTCTCCGTGCGCGACAGCCGCTACCGTCTGCTGCTCAACACCAGGGTCGCGCTCGATCGATTTGGGTCGATTCACGGCAGCCTTCTCGTCCCTCCCCACGCCCCCACGGGACCGTACTCAATGCAGGTATCCATTCCCAGCATGGCAAACGTCTCCGACAGCTTTCTGGTGGCGGAGTACCGCAAGCCGGAGTTCCTGAGCGGCATCACCACCGACCGCCCGCGCTACGTGCAGGGGCAGCGGATCGCCACGACCGTGAACGTCCAGTACGTGTTCGGGGCACCGGTGGTTCGCCAGAGCGTCTCCTGGACGGCCTACGCCCAGCCTCGCTTTCCACAATTTCCCGGCTGGGATGCCTATTCCTTCTTCGATTGGGATACCTACTGGCAGCAAAGCATGAACTTCCCGACCAACAATCAGGCACAGAGCCAGTACGGCGTGCCAGTGGCCAGGGGCAGCGGGCGGACGGATAGCCGGGGCAATTTGAAGCTCCAGATTCCGGTCAACCTGGCCGGGTTTGCGCTGGATCAGACCATCACCGTCGAGGCCACCACCACCGACCTCAACCACCAATCGGTCAGCGGGCGGGTCACCGTCCCTGCCTCTAAATCTGGGCTGGCCGTCGGACTCGCCGCCGACCAGCACGTGGTCCCGGTCGGCCAAAGGACGCCCGTCGACGTGGCGGCGGTAGGGCCGGATGCCTCGCCCATCTCCGGCCAGACACTCACCGCTACCGTCGACAAGCGGACCTACACCAGCTTGCTGAAGCAGCAAGGCGCGACCGCCGTCTGGCAGTCGGTGCCGCACGACACGCGGGTTTCCACCCAGACCCTCACCACCGATGCGCACGGCAAGACATCACTGGTGTTCGCGCCGAAGGAAGGCGGTGAGTTTCGCATCACGATCACCGGCAAGGATGCAGCCGGGAATCCAGCCAGCAATTCCATCACCATCGATGCCAGCGCGGCGGGATTCAGCGACTGGGGGCCGGCCAACAACACGGTGATTCCACTCACGGCGGATAAGGCCACGTATCGGGTGGGTGACACGGCACATATCCTGGTTCGGGCGCCCTTCGACCACGCCACCGCACTGGTCACAGGGGAGCGTGGCACCATTCGCTGGCATCGCGTACTGCACCTGGCCACCAACTCGGCCACGGTCGATGTGCCCATCACACTTGACGATTTACCAAACATCTTCGTCACAGTGACGATCTATCGCGGCTGGCGAAACGGCTCGCCGCCCGACTGGCGATACGGCGTCACCAACCTGGCGGTGCGAGTGGATCCGCGCACCGTGACCGTCCATCTGATCCAGACCGGTCGTACACACCATCCGGGCGATTCCATCACCTATCGCGTATCGACCACCGACGCGCGCGGGAAGCCAGTATCCGTGCAACTCTCGCTCGCGCTGGTCGACACCGCCGTACTGGGCTTGCAAGACGAGTCGAACGCCGATATCCTGCAAGCCCTCTATGGCGCCCGGTCGCTGCAGGTCTCCACGGCCTCCGACGGCGCGATTTCGGTCGACCACCTCACGGCCAAGCCAAACTTCCAGGTTCAGCCGTTTGGCGTCGGCCACGGCGCTGTCTTTGGACGGCCAGCTCCGTCTCTGCCGTCTCCCGGTGGTGGAGGCGGTCCCGCCGGTCCGCCGGCGTTGACCGTTCGGTCGCACTTCGCCGACACCGCGCTCTGGACGGCGACGCTGATCACCGACTCAGCCGGCCGCGGCAAGCTGCGGCTACGGCTGCCCGACAATGCCACCACCTGGCGGCTGGATGCGCGTGCCGTATCGCTCGATCGCTCGGTAGGGCGAGCCCAGTTGCACACCCTGGCCACCAAGGACCTGTTGCTGCGCCCGGTTACGCCTCGCTTTCTGCTGCAGGGCGACCGGCTGCAGGTCGGCGCCATCCTGAATAACAACCTGGGTTGGGCCATCACGGCGTCCGTGTCGGTCCGCTCGACGGGCTTGAAGGTCGGCCAGGCGTCTATCCGGCGGGTGACGGTGCCGGCGCACGGCGAACGCCTGGTGCTCTGGCCGGCAAGCGTACCCGGCGGCACCGGGGCGCGACTGACGTTTCGCGCCGTGCCCCGCTCCATCACGGTGCATGGTGACGCCGTGCAGGTATCGCTACCAATCCACCAACCGCTGACCGACGAGACGGTGGCCACGGCCGGCCAGGTGTACGGCGCCACGCGCCAGATGATCGTGGTACCGAGAGCCGCAGCGCGCCGGCCGGGCGCACTCAGGGTGCAGATTTCGTCCTCGCTCACCGCCGGCATGGGCGAAGCCTATGGGCAGTTCAAGCCTACCCGCTGGGACTCGAACGACGACATCGCCAATCGGGTGCTGGCCGGCGCGTCCCTGCTCTCCGTTCCCGCCGTCATCGCCGGCCTCGCGCCGCGCACTCGCGCCCACCTGCCGCTTCAGATCGCGGCTGACGTCGGCAAGCTGGAGGACCATCAGCTGGCAGACGGCGGGTGGCCCTGGTTTAACGGCCCCTATGCCGAGAGCGAGCCGCTGATTAGCGCGGACGTGGTCCAGGCGCTGAGCGCCGCCGGGGCTCGGGGTCGTGCGGCGAGAGATGGTGGCGCGCTGCAGCGTGGCCGCTCCTATCTGAGCGCCCAACTGACGCAGGCGCCGGCCGCCGAACGCGCGCATCTCCTACTGGTGCTGGCGCAGTCTGGCCAGCCAGCGACCGGCGCCGGCGCCTCGCTCTACCACGATTCCATCCATCGAACGCATCTGGCGCCGGCCGACCTGGCCGATCTTGGCTTGGCGCTGGCGGCGGGAAAAGACCGGCGCGATGCGCAAACCGTGCTCTCGGTGCTCGACAGCCGGGCCATGGTCAGCGCCACCGGCGCTCATTGGGAGGGCGGTAGCGGTGATTTCACGTTTTTCCAACCGGCCCAGGAAACCACCGCCGAGGTGCTGGCCGCAATGCTGAGCCTCAACCCACGTGATGCCTTCGTGGCGCCTGCCGCTCGCTGGCTGATGCTGGCTCGCGACGGCGAGGGATGGGACTGTCCACGCGACTCGGCGCAGGCCATCGCGGCGCTTGCCGCCTACGCCCGAGCAGCGGGCGAGGGGCATGCCGATTACTCCTATCGCGTCACGGTCGATGGACGCCAGAAGCTGGCCGGTCGCTACCTGCCGGGCTCACAGACAGCGGTCTCCCGGACGCGGATTCCAGTGGAGCACCTGCATCGCCCCGGCGCGACCGCGCTGGACGTCGTCCGTCAACCGCGGCAGGGCACGCTTGGTCCCGGCCCTCTGTATTATCTGGCCCGGCTGCACTACTTTCTGTGGGCGCCGGAGATCGCCCCCCGCAGTGAAGGAATGGCCGTATCCCGCCAGTACCAAGATCTCCAGGGACATGCGCTGCATGTAGTGCCAGTTGGCAGACCGGTGCGGGTACGGCTCACGGTTCGCACCAGCCAGACACTCGAGTTCGTCAACCTGCAAGACCCGCTTCCCGCCGGACTGGAGCCGATCGACGAGTCGCTCAACACCTCACAACACGGCCTGGTCAAGCAGGCGCCATGGTCGTCCTACCAGACCATCCACGATCTAACCTGGTTTTTGAATCACGTTGACCTGCGCGATGATCGGATATCGTTATATGCCAGTTACCTGCCGCCTGGGACGTACACCTACACCTATCTGGCCGCCTCCACCACCCCCGGCCACTTTCAGGCCGCGCCCACTCACATCTCGGAGACCTTCTTCCCCGAGGTATTTGGACGCAGTGCGGGCGATCTGTTTACGGTGAAATAACAGACCAGTCCACCATACAAACAAGCGCCCACACAAAAAAGCGGAAGCGCCGGGCCCGCGGGCCCGGCGCTTCCGCGCGACTTGCGAGGGTAAGAGAAGTTAGCGCGCCCAGGTGAGGGTCGTGCTGATCACCTCGCCGTGGCGACCAATGACCTGCAGTCGGTACTGGTCACCGCTGCGTCCACGCAGATCGAGGTAGTGGTTGACGGTCAGCAACCGGCTGATCGTGGCATACCCGCTGGTCGCGGTGTGGCGCTGAACGCGGTAACCCGCGATCTGCTGGCCGGTGACCGCGATCCAGCGGAGCGTCACACCGTGATGTGAAGCCGCGGCCTGGAAGCGGCTGACGTGTGCGACGGTGGGCCTGCTATTTGGCAGCGTGAGCGCCGGATCACCCAGGATTTCGTACGAGTTGATGACATCCTGAGTTACCTGGTTATTGGCCGAGTACAGGTCGTTTTTGGCATGCATCACGGCCATTCCCACCGTCTGACCGTTAGCTATATAGCCGTAGAAGCTGCTGGCCAACGTTGTTTGTGGGTCCGAAAGATCCTGTCCATTGGAACCGATGGCAAGCACGATACCCTTCGGGTTATTGCTGCTATCCACCCCGTTGAGCAAGACCATGTCAGAGTTTGCTCCCGCGGGATCCACGATATTCGCCGTCTGACATCCCAGGATGACCAGGAGTGACAATCGATTGACGTTGGTGACAGCCTGCGCATCCTGGTATTTGAAGATGGGGTCGCCATGGCCCAGCAACCCAATGCCGCCATGGCCGACATAGTTGATGATCTCCTGACCGGCGTTGATCGTAGCGAGCAAATTGTTCCGGAGAGTCGTGTCGTCAGTCTGGACGCCGTCAAAGTAGAACTTTTGCACCTTAGTGAACGAGGGCGGGAGTTTTCCAATCAAGGCATCGCTGGCATTCGAGAACTGGCCGGCTGGATCCTCAGGTTTTGGATAGTCGGCGGCGAAGGCAGCGGTACCGGCGTAGGCGGCGCTCGAATTGCCATTGCCGGTTACCTGCGCAGTCCACGACATCGATCGACTTACTTCGGTCTGCAACTCGGCCATGGGGTTGTTTGGATTGGTAATGAAGGCCGGCAGCCGTCCGATGGCTACGTCAGGTACTGGAGATGGTGCGTTTTCGGCGGTAGCGTAAAAGGTATCGGTCGGTGTGACCCCATAGAACTCGGCATTGTCGTACAGGTATGGAATGTAGCTCTGGTTGTAGGGGTTTTGCGTGTAACTCGTGCAATTGGTAGCTGCTGGAGGAGCAACACAGCCCGCATAGTTGTGGTAGTCCTGGGTGTCTCCCCCGGCCAGTACCACGTACTGGGTACCGAGATGCGCCTGCGCGTACGAGATGTATTTGCGAATCGCCTCGGGATTTATCTGTCCACCCGCGAACTGGTCGTAAATCGTGGTGAGGTTGACCACCTGAGTGGTATATCCACCGTTTCCCGCCATGTGGTGGTAGGCCGCAAGCTGGCAGAGCGGCTGCGAAGACGCGGCAGCGGTGGTGCAGTTCGACTCAGCGCCGGGAAAGAACTGAGGAGCTGAGATGATCAGGTATTGCGCGACATTCTGTGTTCCCGTACCCGCGCCCATGGTGAGATCGGTGGTGTCGAGCGGAGTGATGGAGATCGCCGCCGGGTTAGACGTAACGGTGAATGGCGCGGAGGTCGCCACGAAGGTTTTGACCGTCGTGAAGCTGGGATCCGCGAAGGTGACACCATTGGTCGAAGCACAGGTACCGCCCACAGTGGACGCGTTGGCTGTGTAGCGAATTGCGCCGCTACCGGTCACCGCCCAGATCGTGAGCGGATCGCCTGCGTTGAATCCGGACACGGTGTAACCATCTTTGCTCGACGTTGCCTGACCGGTCGGGGTCGTCCAGATGAGCTGGCTATTCTGCGCGCACAGCTGCTTGAGGTAGTTCACCTGCAAGGCAAAGACGTAAATCGTATTGGTGGTAGTGGAAGTTCCGGTCGCTAGAGTCTGGGTCATAGTGACCTGCTTGCTCCCCGACCCATCGGTCAGGTAGCTGCACGGAAACGCCTGCGAAATGGTCTTTTGCGCGAAGGTGGCGGACGACGCCTGACTCCAAGTGACGGGACCTCCCGTAATGTCGTGGGACGCATTACCCGTATCCGTAATTCCAACGTCAAGCTGATGCGTGTACGGCGCGTATCCGTCGCTCGGCTGCCCGGATACTTGGGTTCTGAGTGAGCAGTCATTGGTTGTGGTAGACACGGCGTTTTGAAGCGGAAGGGCGAAATTCACGCTAGGGAGATTATAGGACGGGCTCAAGTACGTGAAGCCGTCGTCAAATCGCAAGTCACCGTCACTCGGCCAGGCGGTGCTGACGGTATACGGGCTGCAACTCGAACACGTATTGGCCTGCCGGTAGTGGGATGCTTTGCGATGGAGATCCTGATACAGACCGGTTCCGCTGCTGCTGGGAGAATTCGACGTGCCGAGGTTGCTCGTGGTGATCTGAGAAGCGCCGGCTACTGTGCTCGCGACATTAGCGTAGAGCACGTAGACGTTGGTGGTGGTATAGGTGTCATTGACCGGGTGCGCGTAGAACTCGATGTAGTCCGTTCCACTGAAGGTGGACCCGGTTGATGACACAAAGATCGGTACTGGCTGCCCCATCACTGGTTGACCGGTAGGCTGTTGGTTCGGATCAACCGCAGCTAGATTGGTCAACTCAAGCTGTGCGGGATTGACGTTGGTGACGTCAAATTTGGCGGCCAGATCGCTGGCGCTGACGCGATAGATACCTTCTTGAGAAATGGCAAATTTCGCTGGATTCGCCGTCAAAAGCGGCAACGGACCCGCGGCATGAACCTCCGCCGGCCTGGCGTATGCCACGGCCCCGGCGAGAATGAGACTGAAGAGAAAAATTAACCGAAATACTCTCATTCCAAATCTTCCTTGTCCAACTAGTGGTGAGTGTGTAATCGATGGGAGCTTCGTCGGTGTCCGCGAAGCAGTTTGTGTCTGCGCGCCCCCCTGACCCACGCAAACGTACTCGATGAAAGGCCTTATACCGCCTGTAAAGGTTATACGGCATTGGACAGCATCTTCACAATGGCTCGAAGGGATGAATAATAGGGAGTACTCCGTAAACAAGGAGGACAACAGGACTTTTGCCCTGGTGTTTAACATGCCAGTTGACCTGTTGCCCTCGGTGCTTGTTTCTGTCAAACTAAGGGACGTACATCTTCGTAATTGACCGCTCGTCGACCGCGCGGGGAACACCGACTCATGCATAGACGTGTCTTTTTGTTGATCATTCTTACGGCTATGGCCGGAATGTGTGTGTTGCCCTGGTCGTCCCCGGTTGCTGCGCAGCGGGCGCTACGGGAAAGTGCGGATTCCGGTGCCCGCAACACGGCTCCGCCGGTTTCCCATCGTCTCGCCATCCAGTGGAGTATTGCGGGCCGAGCGACTGTAAAGATACTGGTCCGGCACGCTGGCTGGTACCGCATTGGGCAAGGAGATCTGGTTCGTGCCGGACTGAATCCTTCCGTGAACCCCCACGATCTCCAACTATGGGTGGGAGGGAAACAGCAGCCGATGTTGATCATCGCGCAAGGCCCCGTGTTCAACCGCCCCTGGTTCGCCATAGCCTTTTATGGTGTTGGGGTTGACAATCTGGAAACAGATACAAACGTCTATTACCTTCTGGCGGGCTCGCAGCCCGGCAGGCGAATTCAGACCCAGGCTCAACCTTCCACGCGCACCGTCACGCAGTTGTCGAGCTTCCCGCATGCCGTCGGGGTGAAGGAGCGAGACCGCTACGTTTCCACACCACTCGCTGGTAAAGCGGGCAACATTTTCGGTCGGGTGCTTTTCCAGGGCCCGGTGGCGCAAACACTCCAGGTACAGAACCTCGATACTTCAAAGCAAACATCCATGCCTCTCGAGATCGGAGTGCAGGGCATCAGCCCAACTGCTCATACCGTCAAGGTATTGGTCAATGACACCACCGTCGGCACCATGAACTTTGCTCAGCGCGATCATGCCGATCAGACGTTTCAGGTCTCCATGTCCGTCATCCACCTAGGTCACAATACTGTCAAGCTGGTGCCGGGTGGCGATGCACAAGACTTGAGCGTGTTCGATTTTGCCCGACTCACGTACCCGCATCTGGGTCGAGCAGATGCCAACCGCTTACAGTTCCAGGCGCCGGCCGGCCAGGCGGTAACTGTCGGCGGGTTTACTACGCCTCGCATACGTGTGCTGGACATTACCAAGCCGCACGCCACGCCGCAGCTTACCCCGCTGGTCAAGCGGGAGGGTTCCGGCTATGCCATAACGGTTCAGCCGCGCGGCACGGCCACAAGAACTGTGCTCGCCTTCGCGGAGGGAGAGCAGGGAGTCACCGTCGAGCCAGGTATACCTTCGCAGTTGCATAGCAGTACCAATCGAGCCGACTACGTCATTATTGCCTACCACGCCTTTGTGCCTGCTGTGCAGCCACTCGTCAAGTTGCGCAAGAGGCAGGGCATGAGTGTCTCCGTGGTCGACATCGACAGCGTGTACAACGAGTTCAGCTACGGCGTCCACGACCCGCAGGCGATTAAAGAATTCCTCATGTACGCACAGAGGCACTGGAAGAAGGCGCCGCACTACGTGTTGCTCATGGGCGCGGGAAGCTATGACCCTCGCGGCTATACAAAGAACGGGTTTACCGATCTGGTGCCTGTCAAATTGATTGACACGTCGTACATTCACACCGCTTCGGACGAATGGTTCGTCGACTTTAAGGGTGATCACGTACCTGCCATGGCGATCGGACGCTTGCCAGTACGCACGGTTAGCGATGCGAACACAGTCATACAGAAAATAGTGCAGTACTCACCTTCGGCCGAGGCGCAGAGCGCACTACTGGTGGCGGGAGCTCAGAAACCGTCCGATAGCTTCAGTTTTGTCGACGCCGCGCGTAACCTCGCGAGCTTGATTTCGCCGTCGCTTGCGGTACACACGGTGGCAAGGAGCGACGGGACGGCGTCCGCGGTCCAGCAACAGGTGGTGGATGGCATTAACGGAGGTCCGCTCCTGGTCAATTACGTGGGACATGGCAGCACCGGTATCTGGGCTGACGACTTGCTCACGCCGGCTACGACGGGGTCATTGCAAAACGGCAATCGCCTCCCCTTGTTCATTATGATGACCTGTCTCAATGGGTACTTCATCGATCCAAAGCCTGCGTTCACCAGCCTGGCGGAAGATTTGCTCAACGCGCCACACGGCGGGGCGGTCGCCGTGTGGAGTTCCACGGGCGAGACGGTCCCCGAGCCGCAGGCTCAGTTGAACATGCAGTTTTATCGATTGCTTTTTTCGCGGCCATCGCTGACACTGGGTGATCTGGCTATAAAGGCCAGCCAGGCAATCTCCGATCCCGATGTGCAGCAGACATGGGTCATGCTCGGCGACCCCACCATGAAAATTCGGTGAGTATGTCCTCTAACGGTAGTTCGTTGGTTTCTTCCGACTACTTGCACAGAGCCGAACCACCGGCTACCCTAAACTTTGTCTCATACGGTGTTTGCATCCGTCTCCAGGTTCCGGATGTGGCATGGGTGGCGGAGTTGAAGCAGCGCCTGCCACCAGGATGGCGGCAGTCTGACGGCGATCACCCGGATTGTACGGTCACCGTAGAGCCCCATTCCGCCGGCTTTGTGGGGCGAGCCGTGTGGCAAAGTGGTGAAGAGGTTGCATGCACCTCTGTTGCGACTCGCCAGCACCTTCCGGGAGTGCTTGAGTCTCAGATTCGCCTGCTGGTGGCCGAGCATGCCACGCGGCATGTGTTTGTGCATGCAGGAGTCGTGGGCTGGAACGATGTCGCGATAGTCGTACCGGGCCGGACCTTCGCCGGAAAGACCACCCTCGTTGCCGAACTGATACAGCGAGGCGCGACGTACTATTCTGACGAGTATGCCGTGTTTGACTCGCAGGGGCGTGTGCATCCCTTTGCCAAGCCATTGTCCATACGAGAGGTAGGCATCTGGCAGCAACGTGAGTGGCCCGTTGAGGAATTGGGGGGACGTGCCGGCATGGAGCCCTTGACGGTTGGGCTAATCGTGGCTTCTCGCTTTGAAGCGGGCGCTAGCTGGCGACCGCGGCGTCTCTCAGCCGGGGAGGGGGTGCTTGCGCTGCTGAACCATACGGTGTCGGTGCGCCGACAGCCAAAACGAGCCCTGGAGGTGCTGGGCCGCGTCGTCGCACATGCGACAGTCTTCGAGGGTGTTCGAGGCGAAGCAGACGAATTAATTGACGAAATTGTCAGCAACATGCATTATAGAGGTGTTGGCCCTGGGATAGGGTGACTGAGTATACCCAGGCTAGTGCAAAATACCGAGATAAACAGGACTTTCGCATTGAGTGGAGGCAGAGATGAATGACCGACCCGGACCGAAAGGGCCGCAGGCCCGCAAGGATCAGCTTGTAGTTCGTGAACTCGGCGATGAAACGCTGGTCTATGATCTCGAGCGAGACACAGCGCACTGCTTGAACCGAGTGGCAGCAGACGTTTGGAAGTGCTGCAACGGTGAGCGAAGCGTCGCGGAAATTGCACATCTGATAACGGAAGACGCGACTTCGCCAGTGGACGAGCAAGTAATCTGGTATGCGCTGGAGCAACTGGGCAAGGATCATCTGTTGCAAGACAGCGTCACTCCCCCTTCGTCTGCCGCCGGGCTGACACGACGACAATTGCTCAAGCGAGTTGGCGTTACCTCGGTGGTTGCGGTTCCCGTGATATCGTCACTGCTGGCGCCTACTACCGCTGCCCACGCGAACGTCGCATGCGTACCACAAGGCGGGATGTGCGGTGCAGGCACAGGGCCGTGTTGTGCTCCGTTTTCCTGCACCAACGGAACGTGCCAATAGGGCCGATCAACGCATCTAGTCCTGTTACCCTGGGGGAGGGCGCACGGCGGTGCGCCCTCTTCTTTTGTTGCGCGCGGCGGCCCCACTCGCGTCCGCGTGGAGACGACGCCAAGTACCATCGCTCCGTTGGCGTCTCTCGCAGGCATTTAGATTAGCCACGCCCCCCTGAATCTGGACATTTGCCTTCGCAGGAGAGTACGCTAGAAGACTAGCTCTGCGCATGGGCATGGTTCAGCGGCAGTATGCCGTCCGAGCGTGCCATGTGTGGAAATCGCTCTAGCCTGAGGAAATACCTTGCTGAAATCATCGGTGGTGCAGTAATGCATCGTTGGACGCTCTTTGCCGCTCTCTTGCTCGGCCTGACAGCGCTGCTCATGCCGGCACGCCATGCCCTGGCGGCGACTAACTCATCTCCCCTGGCGGTCAACATCGGGGCACATGACTTTGCCGTGGAGTGGACCACCGATCAGTCCTTGACCGGCAGCATCGTCTACGGCACGTCCTGCGCGTCAGCCGTTTCAACCGGCTCGGAGATCGACAGTAACGGGTATGTACATCTCGCCTATGCCAGCAACGGCTCCACGACCATTGCCGCCACCACGACCTACTACTACAAGCTGGTCGATCAGGTGGGTAACACTACAACGATCGACGACAACGGCGGTCGATGCTACCGTGTCACCACCTTGCCGGAGCCGAACGACACGCTCTCGGCCGATTCGGTAGCGGGCCTCGTGAACTATTTGCCGGACTGCACGCAGCCGGCTTTTGGGGCGCTGGTGACGCTCACCGTCACCCACGGCAGTACCCAATCCTTACCGCTGGCCGTGACGTCCTCCCCCACCGGCGAGTGGTTTATCATCATCGGCCAGGCGACCGACGCCTCCGGTAAACTGCTCCATCCAGTCGCCGGCGATACCCTGAATATCTCCGTGGCCGCTGCCCTGGGTATCACAAAAACCGAAACTGTTAGCTACAACCCAAACGCCGCGCCCGACGGCGTGCAACAGGTGCCGAATGTCTGCCTGGCCAAACCGTCTGGGGCGCCGGTCGGCACTGTGAGCCCCGGTAGCACCGCGACCCTCACGTCGACAGTCACAGGCACCGCGCCGGTCGCGACTGGAACGTCGGCTCCCTCCACCGCGATTCCCACAGCGACCATCACCGGGACTCCTCCGCCAACGGGCACCGCTTCCCCAACCAGCACCGCAACGCCGGTCTTGACAGGTACGGCGACCGTAGTGGCCACCCTGACCCCGACAGCAACAGCCACCATTACACCGACACCACTGCCAACCGCGACGCTCTTGCCAAGTCCGACGTTGACGACGACTCCCACCGCTACGCCCAGGGCAACGCCTCACGCGTGTATCCCGTCCGCCGGATCGACGGCCCGACTGGTGGTTCGAACGCGGTTATCTCCCAAAACCCTGGCAAGCGGCGGCACGGAGCATCTGCTGGTTGCCACGCATCCAGGCGCGTGTTTGCAGATTCAGGTGGCCTACGCGAGCCACAGCGGCAACTACCGCGCTCGCGGCAAGACCGGACCCAAGGGCATGTGGCGCCACACCTGGGTTGTGCTGGGGCCGCCCGGCTATACCTCGGTCCACATCACCGCCCTCTTCGGGGCCAAGCGAACCACCGCCTACCGTCACATTACAGTGCGCTAAGCCGCGTTTTTGGCCCCAGTACACCCTGTTCCATCCGGAATGATGCCCATCGGTATAATTGACCGGTGTCTCACGCGGCCATCCGACGCCACTTCCGCATCCGCACTGCCTAATAGCGTGCCTTGGTAAGAACAGCGTACTATGACAGGCACAGTGCGGGAGGGGCGTATCCGCCGTTTTGTTCTAGCTCTTAGCGCGGCATCGCTGGTAGTAATCGCGGCGCCGCTGTCCTCGTCCGCGGCGCTCTCCCTTGCTCTAGCGCGTTCCGATTATCCACAGGGCGCTCGCATCACGACGTTGCCTGCCAGGGATCGGCAGACCGATCTGTACTTTGGTCCAGTTCATCGTTCCAGCTTCGAGCGGCTTCACCGGATCGATGGCGCCGGCTGGATCCAGGCGGCGGTGTGGGGGTTCAAAACGGGAGCCGGCGGCGCCCGCGCGACTCATCCGGTGGTATTCGCCTACAGCATCAACCTGTTCCGCACCGGCCGGCAGGCACGACAAGCGGTGCACGATGTGAAGGTCAAGACAGTCCACTCTCGTGTTGCGCACCTGGGGGCGCGCCGCTTCGAGAGCAGGGACGCACATCAGACCCTGATCTTTCTGTTCTTTGCGTATCACGAGGTCGAGGTCGAGGTGTACCTCGAGTATCGTGGTACGGCCCCGGCGGCGATCGAACGGCTTCTTCGCCACGACTTTAGCAAACAGGCGTCCCATCTGGTTTCCTTCGCCCGCAAGGAGAGCCGTGCAGTACATGCTACTCCGACGGCCACCGCTACCGCCGTTCCCTCACTGACTGCCACGGCGACCGCTACCGCAACAATAACTGCCACCCCGACCCCAACCGCAACCGCGTTGCCCACCGCAACCAGTGCCCCGACGGTCACCGCACCCCCCCCAACGGCAACGCCGACGCCGACGGCTACGGCAGTACCCACCGTGCCCCCTACGGCGACACCCGCGCCTACCATGGTCCCAACGTCGACCGGCTTGGTTGTAACGGCCATGCCCGGCGCAGCCTCGTACGAACCGGGAGCGCTAGCCACCATACATGTGCAGGTGACAGTAGATCGTCAGCCAGTAGTCGGCGCCAGTGTCGATATCACGTTTTTCTTTACAGGTCAATCAGTATCGTGCCTGGCCCAAACGGATGCGAGCGGCAACGCTGAGTGCGAGGTGATGGTGCCGCGAGAACCAGGCGCCTCTCAGGTGCGGGTGCAGGTAATGGTGACCGACCGCAACCAGAACTCGGCGCTGGTCTCGCTCACGATTACCATTAATCGACCATTTCGGTCATCACAGATGCGGCAGAACGTCGGGGATCGAGCCATAGTGGCCCATATGGCCACCACTGGCTAAAAGGAGAGTGAATGCAGAGGAGAAGGGGATATCACTTGCCGAGCGCCAGAGCACGTCGTCCGTCTGCCACGCTACTCTGGCTCGGAGCCGTTGGCCTTGGAAGCCTGGGGCTGTCCGGCTGCCTCGGCCAGGGCGACGCGGGACAGAACAGCGCGCAACCCAAAACGTACAGTGTCTCCATGACGGGGAGCATGCCGTCGCTGGAAGCGGTGGGCTCTCCGACCGTCATGCAACTCCACGCGACCAATATGGCCGCTGCCCTGCCTCACCTGGTGCTCGTGATCGATGGTCTGAATGATAGCTGGGCTGTCCACCAGGTCACTGGGTGCGGACACGCCGCCGTCGCTCTGCCCTGGTTCAATAGCGCCAGCCCAGCCTGGGATTTTGGTGCGTTGGGTGCCCATACAACGTGCGATATCTCCTACCACCTGGTGCCCATCCAAGTAACCACCGGCCAAAGTCTGGTGAGCGTGCGAATCTTCGCCAACCTGGACCCGGACGGTAACGTCGATGCAACCACGGCAGTCAATGGCGGCGCCGAACTAGCGACCACGATCCAGTAAGAATACCGGTATGTGCCGGCCTCTACCGCGCTATCGCTCTCTCACCCCTGATTCAGACGTCGAAGCACCATCTGCAGCACGCCGCCATGGCGGTAGTACTCGATCTCCACCGCGCTATCGATGCGGACGATCGCCTCGAACGCGCTTTCCTCGCCGTCTTCGCGTTGCACTCGTACCGTGACATGCTGACCCGGTCGTAAATCGCCGCTGACACCGACGATGTGGTACAGCTCACTGCCGTCCAGCTCCAACGACTCCCGTGATTCGCCGGGGATGAATTGCAGGGGCAGGACGCCCATGGCCACTAGATTGCTTCGGTGGATGCGCTCGTAACTTTCAGCGATCACTGCTTGAACGCCCAACAGCATCGGCCCTTTAGCCGCCCAGTCGCGCGAGCTGCCCGAGCCGTATTCCTTGCCGGCCAGTATCAACAGGGCCACCCCGTCGGCGCGATATCGCTCCGAAGCGTCGAAAATACGCATCACTTCGCCATCCGGAAAGTGCGCTGTCCAGTCGCCCTCCCGGCCCGGCGTCAACTCGTTACGGAGACGAATATTGCCAAACGTACCCCGCATCATCACTTCGTGATTGCCGCGGCGGGCGCCGTAGCTGTTAAAGTCACGCCGCTCCACGCCGTGCTCGTTCAGGTAGCGCGCCGCCGGGCTATCCCGTGGAATCGATCCCGCCGGTGAGATGTGGTCGGTGGTGACCGAGTCGCCCACTTTGACCAATACCCGAGCACTGCTGATGTCCGTCAGTGGGACAGGTTCTGGGGCCAGGTCCTGGAAGAATGGGGGTTCCCGCACGTACGTTGAGTTCGGGTCCCATTGGTACAGCTTGCCCTCCGGCACGGGAAGCAAGCGCCAGGCATCATCTCCGCTGAAGACCTGGGCATATTGATTCGCGAACAGTTCAGGTTTGACCGCGTTGGTGACCGCGTCCTTGATCTCCTCCGGTGTCGGCCAGATCTCATAGAGGTAGACAGGCTGTCCGTCGGGGTCCGTGCCCAGCGGATCGGTGTTGAGGTTGATATCCACTGTGCCCGCCAGGGCATAGGCTACAACCAGTGGAGGTGAGGCCAGATAGCTGGCGCGTACCTCGGGATGGATGCGCCCCTCGAAATTGCGATTGCCGCTCAGCACGGAAACGACCACCAGGTCATTCTTCTGGACCGCGTCCGAGACCGGTTCGGCCAGCGGTCCACTATTGCCGATACATGTCGTGCAACCGTAGCCCACCACGTGGAAGCGAAGCGCCTCGAGATACGGCAGCAGTCCTGCCTTCTCCAGATAATCGGTGACCACGCGGGAACCCGGCGCCATGCTGGTTTTGACCGAAGGAGCGATGCTCAAGCCTCGCTCCACGGCCTTTTTGGCCAGAAGCCCGGCCCCCACCATCACCGATGGATTGGAGGTATTGGTGCAGCTGGTGATGGCGGCAATGACCACCGAGCCATGGTCCACCTCGGTTCGCTGATTGCCTATCTCGATCTCCACCGCGCTGCGCGGTGGGGCAACCGCCACGGCAGTGCCACCGAAACTGTCACCACTGCCGTTCGATGCACTATCGCCAAATGCTTGAGGGTACGCGGACCGGAAGTTTTCGCGGAGCCCGGGCAACGAGACACGATCCTGTGGGCGTCGAGGTCCGGCCAGGCTGGGCTCGATAGTGTCGAGGTCGAGTTCTAGCAACTCCGAGAAATCAGGGACCGGCGTGTCATCCGTGCGGAAGAGGCTCTGCTCCTTCGTGTAACGCTCCACCAGATCGAGGTGCGCGGCGTCTCGATTGGTCATGCGCAGATAGGTCAGCGTTTCAGCGTCCACCGGGAAGAAACCGGCCGTTGCTCCATACTCGGGCGACATGTTGGCCAGGGTGGCCCGATCCGCCACGCTTAATTGGCTGAGACCGGCGCCGCAGTATTCGACAAACTTGCCCACGACTCCGTGCTTACGCAGCATCTGGGTCACGGTCAAAACCAGATCGGTAGCCGTGGTTCCCTCCCGTAGACGTCCATCAAAGTGGACGCCGATCACGGTAGGCATCAACAGGAACATGTGCTGTCCCAGCAGCGCCGCTTCGGCTTCAATGCCACCCACGCCCCAGCCCAACACGCCCAAACCGTTCACCATGGTCGTGTGCGAATCGGTACCCACCAGGGTGTCCGGCATTGCCACCACGGACCCGTTTATCTGTCGGGTGAATACGACCTTAGCCAGGTATTCCAGGTTCACCTGATGGCATATGCCGGTGCCCGGCGGCACCACGCTGAACTGGTCAAACCCCTGCTGGGCCCAGCGCAGCAGCATGTATCGTTCGCGGTTTCGTTCGTATTCCAGTTCCACGTTGCGCCCAAAGGCCAGCGTGGTGCCAAACATGTCGACCTGGACCGAGTGGTCGATAACCAGGTCGGCCGGAGAAAGGGGATTAATCTTCCGCGGATCACCCCCCAGTCGGTCGATAGCGGCTCGCATGGCAGCCAGGTCCACCACCGCTGGAACGCCCGTAAAGTCTTGCAGGAGCACGCGGGCCGGTAAGAAAGGGAATTCACCACGGACCTGCGAGGCGGGCGCCCACCGAGCCAATTTGAGGACATCCTCCGGCTTGGCAGCGCCTTGCGCGCTGAGCCGCAGCACGTTTTCCAGCAGAATCTTGATCGTCATTGGCATGCGATCCAGATTGACACCCGCGTCCCGCGCCAACGCTGCAAGCGGATAATACGTCACCGTTCCCTGCCGGCTGGTCAACGTTGCTGTTTCTACTGGGATGTTTGGCGCATCGGCCATGCTCTCTCTCCTGACGCGTACCGGCGCGACGACGCCGGGCTTACTCGCCTTGCCGCGGCGGTGGGGTCGTTAAATTGGCGGTGCACCGCCGTAAGAGGCACACCAATTGTGTCCGTTCCTCAGCGGAAAGGCCGGCCGTCATGATCGACCCTCCCAGCCTGGATGAGCCGGGAGTTTGCAGCAGCAATTGCTCCCCCCGTGAGCTAATGGCAGCGATGCGCACACGGCGGTCGAACTCCCCAGGACGCAACTCGACCAGATCGCGGCGCGACAGACCTTCCACCAGACGCGACACCGAACTCTGTTCCAGCCCCATGCGATCGCACAGGGCTCCCTGGTCCAGCGCGCCGTCCTCGTAGAGCGTCAGCAACACATCTCGTTGTGAGAGCGTCAAGCCATACTGCCGTAGTTCCTGCTCAACCATCCGGCGCAACGATTGGTAGCAACGCTTGAGCCAGTACGTCGGCTGCTGCTCGAGAAACTCTCGCCGCTCGGCGCCGGGGGGAAGTGGGCCGGAATAGTCTGCCACAGAGCACCTCTACCTCAGTATATGCACCTGCATGTAAAAGTTCAAGCCACAGATCCAGGCGCATCGTCGGGGGAAAAACGGTGCTCTCGGTTGAGGGTGGTGAAGGCGGAGACCCCGTACGGATGGGATGCCGCCCGGCTGAAACGATGGCACACATTGCGCGGGGTAAGGGCGGCTCACCGGAGACACCGGAGACTGGCTGGGGCAGAGCCCGGCCACTACCGAGGTATCGTCTCGGATGGGAAACGCCTGCTATAACAGGACACCATTGTCATCAGCGCTGTGCCCGGCCCACCCAACGGTGTCTCCCACAGCTATTAACATGGCGCGGGAGTCGATGGTCCGACTGTGGCGCAGGTCTGTTGCACCAGAACCACCGGCCTGGGCGTAGCCCGATGATTCGCGCCGCCGGAACGGTGGCCAATAGCTATGGCCAGGGCAACGGTCACCACCGTAATGCCCACGATAAAGGCACGAGTCAGCTTGCGCTGGTTCCGCCAGTTCATCCCGCGCCTCCGCCCCGGTCTAAAACCTAGCTAATGACCCGATCCACCGCCATGACGGCAAACAGCAGGGCCAGGTACGAATTCGAGAACCAGAACAGGCGATTGGCCCAGTGCTTGGAGTCTCCCCGCAACAGACGATAGGCGAGATACAACATATACCCGCCCAGGCCAAGCGCCGCCACCAGGTACAGGTACCCCATCGCGCCACTGGCAAACAGCAGGACAGTCACCACGATCAGAAGGAGCGTGTACAGGAAAATCTGCCGTCGCGTCTCGTCTTCCCCTACCACCACGGGCAGCATTGGAATGCCGGCGCGCTCGTAGTCGCGCTGAATGAGCAGTGCCAGGGCCCAAAAATGCGGCGGGGTCCAGAAGAAGATGACCAGGAAGAGGAGGAACGCCGGGAGCCCAACAGTATTGGTCACCGCGGCCCAGCCGACCAGAGCCGGCACAGCGCCCGCGGCGCCCCCGATCACGATGTTTTGGGGCGTGGTGCGCTTCAGTAACGCGGTGTATATGAACACGTAAAACAGGATACCGCTCAAGGCCAGCGACGCAGACAGCAGGTTGACGAACAGGACCATTTCGGCAAAGGACGCCGCCGCCAGGATCACCCCGAATACCAGAGCGTGCTGCGCCGATACCTTGCCGCTTGGGACAGCGCGACGCATGGTACGGCCCATGAGTTGGTCGATGTCGCGGTCGAGGTAGCAATTGATGGCGTTTGCGCTACCGGCGGATAGAAGACCACCCAGGAGGGTGGCGCCCATCAAGAGTGGTGATGGCATGCCGCGCGCCGCCATCACCATGGTGAGCGCCGTCACTGCCAGCAACAGCGTGGTGACGTGCGGCTTCATAAGATTCAGGTACGCCCGGAAAACACCCGAAAGGTTTCCAGGGGCTCGCCCCTCGAGCACTTGCATGCTCTCGGCAGGCGGCTCCGCTATTCTGCTGATGGTTGAACTCACCTTCGTGATCGAGGAATAGTCGACGGATTAGGGAGAGCCGGACCCCTGGGCTGCCTGAACCGGCCCAGTCCCGTTCTGGGTGCGAGTCTCCAGGTACGCGACTAGCTCGTTCATCTCTTTGGGTGTAATCACGTTGCCATACTGCGGCATACCGCCGCCGCCGCGTGCAATGCGCCAGATCAATTGGCCCCGGTCGTATCGGTCTGCCACGTAGGTCAGGTTTGGCCCGCGCAGGCCGCCGACATTACCGATCTGATGGCAAGCGAGACACGCCTCGGCGTGCATGAGTTGGGCGCCCTTTTGAGCTGCAACAGGTAAATGTTGGTAGGAGCTAGCGGACAGGGACGGGACTGTCTTGCCGTTCGCGCCCAGATTCGGTTTCCACGGTTCCTGATACCCGAGGAACATGAGGATGAGGGTGGAGAACGCCGCGATCAGGACGGTCGCTACCGCCCACGGCCGGCGCGAGTAGTGCCTCTCACCCTTGTTGGCCAGCGGGAAGAGGAACAGAACGCCGAACCCAATCATTGGAGCCAGAATGATGACATATGGTGTGCTGGCCTGGGGAACCAGCGCCAGGACCGCGAAGTACCAAATCAAGTACCAGTCTGGCTTGGGATTGGCCGGTGTTCTTGGGTCGGCCTTGGGACCCAACGCCTCGGCCCCCAGAAAGACGGCGAGCGCTACCACGATGGTGCCGACCAGCAACGCGAACGCTGCATCCTTCCAGACCCCACTTGGGAAAAATGGCTCGCCGTCCGTATGCAGAATCTCCTGATACTCCGCCCAATAGGTCTTTGGATCGACCGGCTTGCCCGGCACCGGCCACTCCGAAATGCCCTTGTAGATCACCAGGTAGAGATGGACCCCGATGAAGGTAAAGATGCCGGCGGGAACCAGCCAGATGTGGATCGCGTAAACACGCGTCAGAGTTTGCCCGCCAATCGCCGGACCGGCCAACAAGAGCTGTCCGACCCAGGTACCGATGATCGGCGTCCGCGAGGCCTGCTCAGCCCCAACTGAGATCGCCCAGTAGGCGTCCTGGTTCCAGCGCAGCAGCTGCCCGGTGAAGGCCATGGTAAAGGTGAGGATCAACAGTACCGCGCCGGTTAGCCAGTGCAGCTCACGCGGGAACTTGTACGATCCGGTCAGGAAGTGGGCAGTCATGTGGATGAAGATCAGCAGCACCATGGCGGATGCGCCCCAATAGTGGAGCCCACGCAGAATGTTTCCCAGGAACTGATGATGCGAGATGTAATCGAGACTGGCATACGCGTGATCCGGTGATGGCACGTAGGTGAAGGCTAAAAAAATGCCGGTGACCACCTGGAACATGAAGGCGGTAAGCACGGCACTGCCGAAGACGTACCACCAGTTGACGCTGCGCGGAATAGGGTGCCCCGCGGTGGCCTTGAAAACCATGGCAATACCGAGCCGCTCGTCGAGCCAGCGGTACGTCCCCTCGCCGAACTTGATAAGTGCGTTCACGCTGCTCTCCTACGTAACCAGCGGCTGTGCTTGAGTCTTGATCTCGAGGCGTCCATGCCGGATGCGCCACTCATAGTGGAACAGCGGGCGTGGCGCCGGCCCACCGGCTACCGTACCATCGCCGTTAAACACGCTGCCATGACAGGGGCACAGAAAGATCCGGGGAGTCGACAACCAATAGACCGGGCAGCCAAGGTGGGTGCAATACACCGAAAACACCGTGAACTGTTGGGCCGAATCGCGCCGCAGCCACGCTGCCGTATCCTGAGTCGTCCCAGCCCACTGCTGCGGCTCGCCCTGGTTGTACTGGAAGGTAACGTGCGACGTAGTGCCAATTTTGAAACTGTCTGCGGCTCCCACATCGCGCCAGACGTCTGGGTCCTTCTTGATCAACGGCGAGAGCGCGTAGCCAATGATAGGGATACCGACCGCCAGACTGGCCAGACCCCCAACCCCCCCTATAAAGAGAACCATAAAGGCCTCTCGGTTCATGAATTTCCTAGTGATGCTGAGGCTCATGCCGCAATTCCTGAATCCAGTTCACGATTCCCATAACCATGATGAGCAAGCCAAGTATCGAGACCGGCCCCACTGTGACCAACCCCATGCCGGCCAGTGCTATACCGCCCGCCGTGACGATCGGCCAGATCGACGGCGGAGGCAAATGGTCGCTTCCACCGCCGTGCGCCACGCCGAGGGCCGGGTCCGTCTGCTGCTCGGCATCGGCTGTAACCGGATGACTTCCACCTTCTGCGTGCATCTACTTGCTCCTTGACGTACTGCCCCGTCCAGCCTAGATCAGGGTCCGGAGGTAAACGATGGAAAAGATAAAGACCCACACCCCATCCACAAAGTGCCAGTAATAGCCGACGCTCTTCACCGGCGTCTCGTGGCCCGGCTTCCAATCGCGCGAGAGCAACAGAATACTGATGAGCGCAATGAGGCCGATGAGAACGTGGAAGCCATGGAATCCGGTAAGTGTAAAGAAGGTCGTGCCGAACTCGCCAGGACTGTGAATCGTGATGTTGTCCTTGTACAGTTTGGCGTATTCCGTTACCTGCCCGATAAGGAACGTCGCGCCCAGCACGATGGTGGCAACCAGTAGGGCGGTAAACGCCCGCTTGTTTCCCTTGCTCAGGAATTTCTCTCCGTACACCATCGTTCCTGAGCTGGCAAAGAGGGCAATGCTGAAGAGGAAGGTCCGCGGGATATCCAACTGACTCGACGAGAACTTGAACGAGTACACCGAGTACATCACGATCAGCGAGATGAAAAAGATGGACTCGGAACTGATGAAGAAGAGCATCAGCATCCGCGCCGGTGTGAATGCGAGCTTAGGTTTGGCGGCGACATCGCGCCTCCCGGCTGGCGTGGGCGGGCTGATGGCGCTGGCGGGAGCTGTCAGGGTTGCCGCTACCGATCCGCCGCCGCGTACACCGCCAGTGCTGGTGGTTGGATGGTTCTCCGGTTCGTACTCGGCTCCCTGCGCCGATTCATGACGCTCGTACCGCCAGTCGGGCGCCTCGGGGTGAGCCAGATCCCACAGTGGACGACGGCTTCGCACCACGGGGATCTCTTCGAAGTTGTAGGCGGGCGGCGGAGATGGCGTAGCCCATTCGAGTGTCCAGGCATTCCAGGGGTTCGGCCCCGCGATCTGCCCCTTTTTCATGCTGGTAAAGATGTTGTAGAGCAGGACCATGACCGAGACCGCGATGATGATCGATCCGATCGACGACAGGGCGTTGAGAAAGCTCCAGTCGGTGTTGGTATAAGTGTAGACACGCCGAGGCATGGCCACCAGGAAGTGCTGTGGAAAGAAGGTCAGGTTGAAGCCGATCACAGTGAGCCAAAAGTTCCACTTGCCGAGCTTTTCGGACAGCAGCCTCCCTGCCATCTTCGGAAACCAGTAGTAGGTGGCGCCTAGAACCAGGAAGACGGTGCCGCCGAACAACACATAGTGGAAGTGCGCTACCACGAAGTAGGTGTCCGAACTCGCATAGTCCAGTGGGACCACCGAGAACATAATGCCGCTAATACCGCCGATGGTGAACTGAAGAATAAAGGCGGCCATGAACAACATCGCGGTCTTCCACTGGATGCGCCCGCCCCACATCGTTGCCAGCCAGTTGAGGATTTTTACGCCGGTCGGCACGCCGATAATCATGCTGGTCGCAGCGAAGAAGGCCTGCTCGCTGGTGGTGAGACCGACCGTGAACATGTGGTGGGCCCACACAATAAAGCTGATGAACCCAATGGCGACGCCGGAAAAGGCGACAAAGGTGTAGCCAAAGATAGGCTTTCTCGAGAAGACGGGTATGATTTCCGACGCCATGCCAAAGGCCGGCAGGATCATAATGTACACCTCCGGATGGCCGAAGCCCCAGAAGATGTGCTCCCAGAGAACTACGTTTCCGCCCTGCTGCGGCTGGAAAAAGTGGGTACCGACAAAGCGGTCAAAGAGCAGGAGGATCGCATCCGCTGTGAGGAATGGCATGGCCCAGATCAGAAGGAAGGCATTGACCAACACCATCCAGACAAAGAGCGGCATCTTGTTGAGAGACATGCCCGGGCAGCGAAGCGAAACCACGGTCACGATCAAGTTCAAGGCGGTGGCAATCGACCCGGCTCCCAGGATAGCCAGGCTCACCGCCCAGAAGACCGGACCCGCGTCGAGCGTGTAGGGGCGCTCCCAGTAGTTGGCGTACGAGAACCAGCCAACTGCGGGCATCGTGCCTTCGACCACGCTGAAGTAGAGCAAAATACCGCCAAAGAGGAACAGCCAGTAGCTCATGGCGTTCAAGCGCGGGAAGGCGATGTCCCGCGCGCCGATCATCAGCGGCAGAAAGTAGTTGGCGTAGCCGACCAGCACCGGCATAACCACCAGAAAGATCATCGTGACGCCGTGCATGGTAAAGAGCTGGTTATACACCTCGGGCGAAACCACGTGCTGCTGAGGCGCGGACAACTGCCAGCGCATCACCAGGGCCTCAAGACCGCCAATCAGGAAGAAGACCAGCGAGGTCACCAGGTATAGGATGCCGATCCGTTTATGGTCGGTGGTCTTGAGCCAGGAAAGTGGCCCGTCGTAGGTGTTGACCGTGGGGAGCGGACGAGTTGCTATTTCATCCAGGGTGGTAGTTGCCATCCTTGCCTCGCTTGTTACTTCAGACTAATCAGATATGTGGCTAAAGCGTGGAGATCTTTCTTGCTGAGGAACGTGTACGCCGGCATGATAATGCCGGGCTTATAGGTAGCCGGGTTATGAATCCACTGCTCAAGCACCTGTTCGGACATGGGAGCCGCGCCGGCCCCGATGGTCCACCTGCTGCCAAGATGCGTCAGATTCGGACCTACCACGCCACCGGACACGCCGGCTATAGTGTGGCAACTCACGCAGGTGTTGTTGGTGTAGACCTTCTCGCCGGCCGCGACCAGCGAGGTGTTCAAGGCGCTGGTCTTCGTGCCGCTGGCGGCGTGATACGTGCCGGCCACCGGGGGGCGATGTTCATGCGCCACCCAGGCATTGAACTGAGCCGTACTCTGTACCACCACGCGGTACTTCATAAACGCGTGCTCTGTGCCGCAGTACTCGTAGCAATCACCGCTATAGACGCCCGGCGTGTCGTACTTCACGTAGACCGCATTATCGTTGACCGGGTTGGCGTCGATCTGACGCTCAAGCTGCGGCGACCAGAAGCTGTGAATGACGTCGGCCGAGGTCACGTGAAAATGAATCGGCACCCCAAGAGGGACGTGCAACTCATCGGCGGTAGTCACGCGCAGGCTATGGTAATCGAACTGCCACCACCATTGGTGTCCGATCGCATAGATATCGAGAATTTTCCCTTGCTTCGGGGAGTTAATGTCGCGAATAGCGTTAACCGTGAAGATAAAGGCCACCAGCAAGATAAAGGTCGGAATCAGCGTCCAGGTGATCTCGACGGCGCGATTACCGAACACTTGCTTAGGTTCGCCTCCCTGGCCCGGCTTGGCGGTGTACCTGACCACGGACAGGATCAGGAATACAGTGACGAACAGGAACACAAGGGCGGAGATAGCAAGCATGCCCCAGAAAAGATCAGAGATCTGATGCATCTCCGGCGTCGCGGGCGCCAACGGGGCCCATGGAGGACCAGGATGCCAGTACGGGCGAGGAGGATTGGCCAGCGCGACAGATGGCGCAAGCATCGCAAGCGCCGCACCCACCACACCGCCGCAGAGGGCGACCGGTCTCGATAAGAGTCGAACTCTGTTCGAAGCTACCCTCGAAACCATCGAGCGGCCGTGGCCTTGACATCTACGAGCGCTCAGTAACGATTGCACCATAGTGCTCCTGTCCTCCATTCCTCAGATCGATGCCGGATGCGACGTTTGCTTCCTCACTCGCATCATGGTAGGGGCGACTCAATTGTAGGCGATTGCGCTGGCATTGATTGCTTCTCAGCGCGACCCGGATCGGCGTCGTCGAACCACCGATAAAACGCCGCGATCAGGAGCACGCCGTATGGGATATTGCCGGGGTACCACATGATAAGACCGCCCAACTGCTGATCGGTTCCCGCGGAAAGACCCCACAACCGAGGAGCCGCTTCATAGGGAGCGTAGAACACCGTTGGGGAAAACGTGAAGAGAATGCCCAGCACCATCATAAACATCCCATTCACGAATAAGTAGAGGACCTGGAGTGGATAGGCCAATCGTTGTTCGCGCAATGGACTGAGCACCGGCCACCAGTTGAGCAGGCCGAACAGCATGAAACTTACATGCTCCGCGATGTGGATGCTCTCACTGGAGAGGGTCAGATCATACAGATATGGCACATGCCAGGCATAGATATCGACGTTGAACAGCACGAAGGCCACGAACGGATAGGTGAAGAAACGGGCCAGCTCCGCGGGAAGCTGACGCTGAAAGACAGGGCGTACCAGCCAGGCTGGCAGGGCCAGGAGGAGCAAGGGTGGCCAGACGGCCGCCAGCAACAGGTGTTGAACCATGTGCACGCTAAACAGATACCTATCACCGATCTCATCGACCGGCGAAAGCAAGGCAACGACCAGCGTCGCCACCGACAGCACAAAATACGTCACCTGCTTGCGGGCGACCGGGGAGCCCGCGTTGCGCCGGCGCCACAGTGGACCCACCGCGTAAAGATAGGTGACGATCAGCACTACGATTCCCAGAAGGACGCTGGGTTCCCAGTTCCACTGGGTCAGCAGCGCCCGAGTGGACGGCGCTACCACACGGAATCCATTTTCTAGAGGCGCATAAGTGTTGGCATTACCAACTCGACAGTACCACAATACCCGGCACGCCGTCAGACGTGCGATTGACATGCCTGAGTCATCTCCGGTACAGTACTACCTGTGCCACCTGAGCGGTGAAAAATAGAGAGATATCGTGGCTGGTCGATCTCGCAAACCGCGCCACAGCCATGAGTTCGAGGGCTGGCACAGGAGAGGAAGGGCCGTGCAGGAGGCTGTTGAGTAGGTTAGGGTGCTTGTTGCTGATGATGGCGGCAAGTACTCAGGTTGTCCAGGCAAAGAGCTATACCCAGCGGCTGAGCCAGCCGGCCCCATCATCCGACCAGGGGCTGACGCCTGGTGTGGTCCCGACCCCAGTCTCAACCGTGGTCGTACCCACCGTGTCGATTCCGCGGATCAGTCCCGCGCTGGTACCAACGGTTGCGCTGCCCCGCCCAACAGCGGTGCCGACTGCGATCCCAAAGCCGAAGCCCCGGGTGCATCAACGGTCGCATAAGATAACGAAACATCCGGCAGTGACGCATCGCGCGGTCAAGCACGCCCAGGTGCGCCAGATGCGGCAGCCGAAGCAACAGTGGGTGCTGGCGTACTTGAGTTCATACTGTCCCGGCTCCGCGGGCGGAGTGTCGTCCAGTGGGCTACCGGTCTTCTACGGCATGCTGGCCAATAACTATTACCCGTTCGGAACGCACGTCTACCTTCCGATTCTCGGCATCACGGGAGTAGTCGAAGATCATCTCGGCGCCTTCCCATCCTGGTATCACTTCGACGTCTGGAGCCCGGTGTGTTACAGCACACCCACCGGGTACTTCCGCGTCGCGGTACAGAGTTAGCAAGAGCAGACCGCGCGCGCTTACACCTTCACCGCGGCTTTGCTGTCGCTCACCGGCTGTGTGGTGGCAAGGTGCTCATCGATCCGCGCGGCCACGGCGACCAGATCAACCTCATGCGCGGTGACGAACGCGGGCAGATCGGGCAAAGTCAGCGGGCACCGCAACTCTTCGCCGGTCATCAGAAGATAACGGTGCCGGTCTTCGGCGTTGGAAACGCCCTCGTTGAGGTCTCGGTAGAGCGCGGTCGCCAGCCCGCGATGTTCTTCCTGGCTGTGATCGAGACTCCACGCAGTATAGTGCAGTAGCGCCTGATGTCGGGCCTCCGGCCATAGATCGAGCAGGGCTTCGAGTTCGAGAACCGCCTCGCACGTGCTGATCTCGTTGCCTGCCTGGCGCAACCTGAGTGTCTGCACCTGGCTATCGAGAAGCATGAGATTGACCCCGCACTCCTCCATGCACCGCAGTGCCCACTCGTTCAGCGATCGTGCCTCATCCAACCGGCGCTGGTCGAGGCACAGGTCGGCGTGAAAGTGGAGGCAGGCGGCAAGGCGCATTGTGTCCTGTAAGTTCATGAACATGGCCCGTGCCCGTACCTGCCAGTCTTCCGCTTCATCGGGTCGCCCCTGGAGTGCGAGCGTGCAGCCCAGGTAGCTCTGCGCGTATGCAACCACGAACCAGAAGCCGGACTCCGTGCCGACCTGCAAGACTCGCCGGTAGCATTGCGCGGCTTCCTCGTACCCTCCCTGAATTCGCCAGGCATCTGCCAGGTGGTTCAGCAGGTAGCCCTGCGCCGGCAGAGCGCCAAGATCAATCGCCAGATCGAGCGCGGGGAAAAGATAGTCAAGGGCCTGCATGACCTGGCGAGAGGCCAGATGGACGCCCGCGCAATCGCACATGAGGCTGAGCTCTCCCGAACGGTCGCCCACTTCGCGAGCCAGTCGAAGTGACTCATGCAGATGTTCGATGGCGGCTTCAGGTTCGCCTCGCTCGTGGTAGCAACCACCCAGCCGCCAGTAGGCTAGAGCGTGTTTTCAAAATGAGTAAACTGGGGTATGACACGAGATATTCTGACCGACACACAGTGGGAGCGGCTGCGTCCACTCCTGCCACCAGAGCAGCGGGGACGTGGTCGCCCCAGCAAAGACCATCGACTGATCGTAAATGCCATCCTCTGGATCAATCGAACCGGAGCGCCGTGGCGTGATCTTCCGGATGAGTATGGTCCCTGGCAGACGGTTGCGACCCGCTTCTATCGGTGGAGACGAGCCGGGGTCTGGGAGCGGGTGCTGGCCGAGTTGCAGCACCAGGCAGACGCGGCAGGCGAGTTGGACTGGAGTCTGCATCATGTCGATGGCACCATCATTCGCGCCCACCAGCATGCAGCGGGGGCGCAAAAAAAGGGGTCGACCACCTAAGGTGTCCCGACGAGGCACTGGGCCGGAGCCAGGGAGGGTTTGGCACCAAGATCCATGTCCGCGCCGAAGGAGGCGGCAAGCCCATGGTGCTGCTGTTGACGGCAGGCCAACGCCACGAGCAGATCATGTTCGAGGCGCTGATGGAGCGAGGAGCGGTCAAGCGGCCAGGGCGAGGGCGTCCCCGTCAGCGACCCGCTCGGGTGGCAGGCGACAAGGGCTACAGCAGCCGCAAGATCAGACGATACCTGCACCAGCGGGGCATCGGTGTGGTCATTGCACGGAAGAAGCGAGAGCGGCGGGTTCGATTCGACACGGCAGCGTATCGCAAGCGCAACGTCGTCGAGCGGCTGATCGGACGCTTGAAGCAGTTCAGACGGGTTGCCACCCGCTACGAGAAGCGAGCCGTCAACTATCTGGCGATGCTCACCATCGCTGCCGTTGTCCTTTGGTTGTAACATTTGAAAACAGGACCTAGTCCCAGCGCCCAAGGGTCGCCGAGTTGCTGGGCGAGTTCGAGGCTCTCCAGAGCGAGCTTGACGGCTATACCATGCTCGCCAAGCTGACGATGCCCGGCGGCGAGATCTCCCAGCGCCCTACTTATCGCTCCAGCGCTGCCCCCTCGCCTGGCCAGGCGCAGTTGTTCTTCGTAATACGGCAGGGCCTGGGAGGGCTGACCGAATCGCACATAGGCATTCCCCAATTCACCGGCAACCACGCTCAACCCTGTCTGGTCTCCCAACCCCTGGTAGCCGTTGTAGGCGCGTTGCAGCTTTGGCACCGCGTCCGCCAGCCGGCCACGCACGCGCAACAGCCGTCCCAGCCCCGCTTCCGCGTGAATTGCCATCGCGAGCTGATCCAGCCGCTCCGCCAGGTCGAGCGCCTCCAGCAGCACAGTGTCCGCCTCGTCCCATCGTCCGGCCGTGTCCAGTACCACGCCGAGGTCGATCAGGACCGGCGTCCGCTCCTCTTCCGGGAGGAGACGCAAGGCGGCGCGGAAGTGCCGCACCGCCGAGTCGTGGGCATAGATTCGTGTGGCGGCGCGCGCTGCCCTCAGGTAGTGCGGCGCCGCCTGCTCCGGCAGACCGCCTCGCTCCAGGTGGACGGCGATCTGGTCGCTCACCATATCGACATTGGAGGCATGAAGTGCGAGCAGGGCGGTTGCCACCCAGCGATGCAACAGCCTGAGACGGGCCACACCTAGACTGTCGTACGCGATCTCATGCAGTTTATCGTGGCTGAAGTGATAGCTCCGTGGGCTCTGGCTGCGAAGGATACCTCCCCCGGCCAGCTCATCCATCGCCGCGGCCAGCTCCACCTCGTCCATGTGGCTGGCCTGGGATAGAAGATCAAACTCGACCACCCGCCCCACCACCGCGCCAATCTCGACCACCGTCCGGGCAGTCGGCGAGAGCAGCCCCAACCGCGCCTGGATCAGCGAGCGCACGCCAGGCGCCACCGGCGGTCGCTGGTTCCCATCCCCGGTATAGGAGCCGGCATTCAGAGTCTCCAATAAAAAGAACGGATTGCCCTCGGTCTCCGCGAAGAGGGCGCGGGATCGGACGGGATCCAGCGCCTGACCGGTGACCAGCTCGGCGAGGCGCGTGGTGGCGGTGGCGTCGAGCGGACCAACCGCAATCTCGGTCAGCCGGCCGTCGCGACGCAGATCGGGCCACAGTCCGGTCAGGGCGCTGGCGGCGCCCAGGCCCTCGGGCCGAAGACCGCCGACCAGCAGGATCTTCGCTGCGCGATCCCGTCGCAGCAGGAAGTGCAGCCACTGCAGACTGTCCGCATCGCACCACTGTAGATCGTCGACCACCAGCAGCAGCGGAGTGCGGCCGGCCAGGGCACGGGCCAAGGCCTCGAAGAGATGGGTCCGTTGAGCGTCCCCGGTTCTCGAGAGCGGGATGGGCAGATCGGGATGGTCCTGGCGCACGGCGGGGAGCAGGCGGCTGATCTCGGTGAGCCAGATGGGATCGAGCGGCGGCAGGGGCCGGCGCTGCAGGAGGTCCACCAGTGGGGCGTAGGCCAGCGTGCCTTCCGCCGGATAACAGCGGGTGGCCAGCGTGGGAATGCCCTGCCGCGACGCCCAGGTCAGCAGCTCCTCGATCAGGCGCGTCTTGCCGATTCCCGGCTCGCCGCGTAGCAAGGCGGCCTGTGGTCCGCTCGCCGAGGCTGCGCGCCAGACGCGCAGCAGCTGCTCCCACTCGAGGTCGCGGCCCACCAGCGCCAGCACGCGGTCGGGCGCGACCGGCGGCGCCACTTCCCGCAGCAGGCGCTCGTACGCCAGCCGTGTGTCCGACGACGGCTCAATGCCGAGATCGCGCTCGAGCGCGGCGGTACAGAGCTGGAAGGTCTGGAGGGCTGCCGTGCGATCCCCGCTGATCGCCTGCAGTCGCATCAGGCTCACATAGGTGTGCTCGTGCGCCGGTTCATGCCGCAGCCGGATCCGGGCATACTCCATGGCCGTCCGGTAGTCGCGCGACTGCTCCGCCAGACGGATACCGCCGTCCAGGAGCACCAGAAACCCCTGATGGAGCCGTTCTCGCTCGGTCAGAAGCCAGTCGTCCCAACACCCGGGCAGGAGCTCGCCACGATAGAGGGAGACGCCCCGAGCCACACTCTCCGGCGTTGGCGCGCCGGCCAACACCGCTTGAAACTCGGTGACATCGAGCGTATAAAGGCTATCGCCCCGCCAGGTCACCTGATTGCTGCCGACGGCAAGCCAGCGATCAGGGTCGGGCAACGCCAGGCGGAGATCGTGCAGCACTTTCCGTAGGTTGCCCAACGCCTGTGCCTCGGGACCGTCCGGCCAGAAGTGAAAGGCCAGCTGGGCACGCGACTGGGGCACGTCGGGACGCAGGATCAAATAGGCCAGCAGGGCCTGCAGGCGCCGCCCACTCAGCGAGGAGACCGGCTCCTCGCCGTGGAGCACGCGGAACTGTCCGAGCAGCGAGACCTGAAGCGATGGCATGATCGGCACACGGTATCCGGTGGTGACTAGACAGCTTTTCGTTGCCAGTATACCCCAGAATGAAACGCTTTTGTAACGGCAGCCAGTGTACGCTGGTCTCGCATGACACCACGCCGCGGTGGCATGGGCGTCCATTTCAGCTCCATATTCGCACAAGGAGGAGACCATGACCGTTCAACGACTCTCTGCCACCGTCCGTCGGTGCGCGCTGCCGCCGGAAGCGCGCATCGTGAGTGGGTGGGCCATCCCGACCGGGCAGGTGGCAGCCCGCCATCTGCCCGTGGGACATGCTGGGCTCGCTGGATGCGGGCGAGAGGAGAGGTGGACATGAACCGGACACGCGTGACACGAGGGCTGGCGGTGGCACTGCTCCTGACCGGGGGGATGAGCGGCCTCGGTGGGGCGACGCCCTTCGGGACGATCCCGTCCGCTCTGGCGGCCTCAACCGTCTCCTTCGCGCCTCAGGCAACCTATGTCGTGAGGAACAGCCCGATTAGGGTGGCGATTGGGGACTTCAACGGGGATGGACACCCCGATCTCGCCGTGCCCAACCTCAGTGACCGCACGGTGAGTGTGCTGCTGGGCAAAGGCGACGGGACCTTCGGCGCCCAGACCACCTATCCCGTGGGGCCGAGCCCACAGGATGTGGCGATTGGGGACTTCAACGGGGATGGACATCCCGATCTCGCCGCGCCCAACTTCAGCGACGGCACGGTGAGTGTGCTGCTGGGCAAGGGCGACGGGACCTTCGGCGCCCAGACCACCTATCCCGTGGGGAGCGGCCCTTTTGGGGTGGCCACTGGAGACTTCAACGGGGATGGACATCCCGATCTCGCCGTGATCAACTATAGTGCCGGCACGGTGAGTGTGCTGTTGAGCACCTTGAGCCAGACAGGTGTCAGCAATGGCACGCAGGCCAGCGCTTCAGTGGGCGGCACAGGCCCCAACACGCCGGGAAGTTACACCGCGACTGCCTCTGGCGCCTCCGGCTCGGTCACGGTGGCGACCTACCCAGGGAACCCGACCCCGGCAAACCCGCCAGCCAACGCCAACGGCTACTTCGATGTCAAGGTATCTCCAGGCAACAGCTTCACCTCCGTGTCGATCGTCGATTGCAACCTGGGAATTGGAACCGGCGTCTACTGGTTCGACGGCGCCACCTGGCAGGTTGCTTCGCCTGTCTCCCTGAACACGCCAACCAGGGGGTGCGCGACGTTGACGGTGACCGGCTCGTCGCATCCCGCCCTCAGCCAGCTGGGTGGCACGCCGTTTGTTGCCGGCACCGCCTCTCCCACCGCGGCTCGCGTATCGGCTGCGCACGCGACCAGGCAGGCGGGCGTTCTTACTCTGACCTGGCGCGTGGCCCACACCAGGAATATCGTGGGATTCGACCTCTACGCCGGGACCCTGCGTCTCAATGGCCACCTCATTCCGGTGCATCGTTTCCAGTCGTACGCCTTCCACACCCGCTGGAGCGGCGCCGGTCCCTACACACTTCACCTCATCCTCAGCAACGGCACGAGCATCAGCCTGCCTATCCACTAACATCCACCGCCGCCAGGACCGGCTCTCCCAGAGAGACGGATCCCGGCGCTCTTTCCCCGCGGTGGCGCTCCGACGATTGGGCGGGTGCTGCGATTCTCGGGCCACCGGCCGGCGGTCAGTCTCACGACCGGGCAGCGGGCAGGGATGCCACTGCAGCTTCGCTGCCGCATGGCGACGCAGACCGGCGTGGGCGGCTTTAACCTCTACGCCGGCGGTCACCAATTCAATGCCCAACCCATCCCGGTGCATCGCGGCACGACGTACCACTACAACGTCAGAGCGCATCTTCCTCTGTCAAGAGTGGATGCATCGTTCAAGCTGCATGTGCTATTGAGGAAGACCCCGGGCCCGGTCGCGCTGCCATCAGGAGTGACGGCCACGGCGGTTGCCGCGGGCCAGGTCCACAGTCTGGCGATTGGGTCAGATGGGAAGATCTACAGCTGGGGCAATAATTACTACGGTCAGTTAGGGAATGGGACAACGACCACGAGCCTGACTCCGGTCGCGATCACGCTCTCGAATGGCGTGACAGCCACCGCAATTGGTGCGGGATTCGGGCACAGCCTGGCGATTGGGTCAGATGGAAAGACCTATGCTTGGGGCTTTAACAACGTCGGCCAACTGGGGAATGGGACGACGACGGACAGTCACACCCCTCTCGCAGTTAACCTGCCGGCTGGGAAGACTTCCCTGGTCCTCGGGACCGGTTCCGAAGCCAGTTACAGCCTGGCGATCCTCACCAGCGCACCGACGGCAGCCATCCTCTCCGGGTTCCATGTGGTCCATGCCGGCAATGCCCTCAGCTTCCACTGGCGTGTCGCCTCGGGAGCGGGCCTTCGCGGCTTCTTTCTCACCGCCGGGACCCATCGCCTGAACCGCCTCTTGATTGCGCTCGATGCTCACCAGCAGAGCTACGCATTTGTCAGTCGGTGGCAGGGCCACGGTCCCTATTTGCTGCCTGGGGGCGCCGTAGTGACACTTGCCTCCACCGGCTAGGGACGCAACTCTCAGCGCTGTACAGTACCTTGACACCGCCCAGGCGTGCTCGCCGGATGGCGCCGCGCCCGGGCGGTGTGCGTATTTTTGTCAGATGGCATTAGGCCGCTCGATCGGCCGATCGTTCCTCAACTATCAGCGCATCGCGGCTGTAGCCAAGTGACTCGTAGATCGCTACCAGCTCTCGCAGATCCGCATCCGAATTGATGTAATGGTAGGCGAGCGTGCTGTTGCGCGCACCTTTGACTTTGAGGACGTACATAGAACCCTTTCGGCGGAAGATATCCGCTCCTACTTTCGGCAAATGCAAGATTGAGCCCACACGAGGCCGGCTATCACAGCTACAACGGCTCACGGGACCGAATTGTAACGTAGGCGGCGGGGACAGGACAGGAGCGTAGCACATAATGGGAGGTCGAAGGACGCAGCGCAGCGTTCTGGGCTTAGTTTGGGAGTGTGGAGAGAGACCATGTTTCGACCGCTTGACCGTTTTATAGAGGGACAACAGTGGCTGGATTCGCTGGGCGAGTCGTTGCAGCCAAAGATGAATGGCCTCTTTGCTGGAAAGGCCGGGAAACAGATCAAGAATACGCTGAACGGAACCTGGCTCGGCCATCCGATCCATCCAGCGATTACCGACGTCCCCGTGGGGGCCTGGGTTTGCACCTCCATCCTGGATGCGCTGGGCTCCGCCGGGAACGATACTTCGTTGCAGCGCGCAGCCGATGTCACGCTGATAACCGGTCTGGCCAGCGCCGTCGGCGCGGCCTCCACCGGCTGGACCGACTGGAGCGACACCTATGGGAAGGATCGAAAGCTGGGGCTGCTGCACGGAATGACCATGGGGACCGTGGTCGTCATCTATGTGGCATCCCTGGTAGCTCGGCTCACCGGATCGCGCGGTACCGGAACAAAGTTGGCCACCGCGGGACTGCTGCTGGCTTCTGCCGGAGCGTACCTGGGTGGCGATGAGGTGTACGACCTGGGCTATGGGATTAATCACACCGCGTTTGAGCAGCCTCCCAGCAGCTACACCGCGGTGATGGCCGAGGCAGAGCTGCCGCCAAACACCCCCACCAAAGGGCAAGCCAACGATGTATCGGTGATGCTGGTAAAACAGGACAATCAGATCTACGCCTTGGGTGATACCTGTGTGCACGCCGGCTGCTCGCTTTCCAGCGGGCGAATTGACGGGCACAGCATAATCTGTCCCTGCCACGGTTCTCAGTTTGACCTGCGCGATGGCAGCGTCATCAATGGCCCCGCCACCATGCCCGAGCCGGCGTACGACGTGCGAATCCAGAACGGCGTGATCGAGGTGAAGCAGGCGTAGCTGCGCCCGAATGAAGAACTGGAGCGCGGAGTCCCCCTCTCCTCGCGGGGGGGAGGGGGAGTTCTTAAGTGAAACGGTTTCCGTTAAAAACGCTCCGTCCAGTGGAGAGGAAGCGTTTTTTGCAAGGCCGTTCCCCGTAACAGCCCCCCTCCCCCTCCCCCCGGGAGGGGGAGGGGGGACAATACCAGCCGCGATTACGCCGCCTGAGGCACCGGTAGAACCGTCGCCACCTGAACCACGCCATCCTGCATAGTGAGGTGTGCTCGTTGGCCGGGCTGCAGAGTACCGCTCAAAATGGCGTCTGCCAGGGCGTCGTCAATGTGATTCTGAATGGCGCGACGCAGAGGGCGAGCGCCGTAGGCCTCATCGTAGCCCTCGGCGATGAGGAACTCGCGTACCTCTCCGGCGATGTCGAGCTCGATCTTCTGTTCGGTCAGTCGATCGTCGACCGCTTCCAGTAGCAGGTCGACGATCTTACGCAGATTTTCACGCGTCAGCGCGTCGAACACCACCACCTGGTCGATGCGGTTCAGGAACTCCGGGCGGAAGGCACGTTTCAACCCCTCCAACGCCTTATCACGAAGTTCGTCATGGGCCGCATCATCGCCGCCAAACGCGAAGCCAATGCGCGCCGCACGGCGTAGCTGGTCGCTGCCCACATTAGACGTCATGATGACCACCGTATTCTTGAAGTCCACGGTTCGCCCCTGGCTGTCGGTCAGCCGGCCGTCGTCCATGATCTGGAGGAGCGCGTTGAACACCTCGGGATGAGCCTTCTCGATCTCGTCGAAGAGGACCACCGCGTAGGGACGACGACGCACCGCTTCGGTGAGCTGGCCTCCATCGTCGTGGCCGACATACCCGGGAGGGCTGCCAAACAGCCGGGAAACGCTGTGGGGCTCCATGTACTCGGACATATCGAGCCGAATCATGGCATCCTCGCCACCGAATAGCTCCCGAGCCAGGGCGCGCGCCAGTTCAGTCTTGCCGACACCGGTCGGACCCAGGAATAGGAAACTCCCAATCGGGCGCTTTGGGTCCTTCAGGCCGGCCCGTGAGCGGCGGATGGCCTTGGAGACAGCGCCGATGGCCTCATCCTGGCCGATGACGTGCTCGTGCAGATCCTGCTCCAGGTTCATGAGATCTTGGCGCTCGGACTCGAGCATCTGGGTTACCGGAACGCCGGTCCAGTCCTCGACCACGCGAGCCACCAACTGAGGCGTGACCACCAGTGGCGCCGCCTCGGATACAGTCTCGCGGGCAGTTTCCAACTCCGCCAGCAGGAGCACCTCGTGCTGGCGCAGTTGAGCGGCTCGCTCGTAATTCTCAGCCAGCGCCGCGTGCTCTTTTTGCTGCTGGACCACGGCTGCTTTTTGCTCCAGGGCAGCCACGCCCTCAGGACCCTCGCCGCTTTCGCTGGCGTCGATCCGCAGCGCGGAGGACGACTCATCGAGGACGTCGATGGCCTTATCCGGCAGGAAGCGGTCGTTGATGTAGCGGTCGGACAGGGTGACCGCGGCCACCACCGCCTCATCAGTGATCTGGACTCCGTGGTGCTTCTCGTACTCGGGTCGAACCGCGAGCAGCATGTCGATAGCCTCCTCAATGGATGGCTCACCGACCAGCACGGGTTGGAAGCGCCGCTCCAGCGCGGAGTCTTTTTCCACGTGCTGCCGGTACTCGTCCAGCGTGGTAGCGCCGATGCAGCGCAGCTCGCCGCGAGCCAGAGCCGGCTTGAGCATGTCGGCGGCGCCCACCGCGCCTTCCGCGGCGCCGGTGCCGACTACCGTGTGTAGTTCGTCGATAAAGAGGATAATCTCGGGGTTATCCCGCACCTCGGCGAGGATGGCCTTGACCCGCTCTTCGAACTGACCGCGGAACATAGCCCCAGCCACCATGCCACCCAGATTGAGCGAGATGATGCGCTTGCCCAACAGGGCAGAGGGCACGTTGCCCTCCACGATGCGGCGCGCGATTCCCTCGACGATAGCGGTCTTGCCCACGCCTGGCTCACCGATCAGCACCGGGTTGTTCTTCTGGCGGCGCGCCAGCACAGTGATTACGCGCCGTACCTCACGCGCGCGACCGGCGGTCGGGTCCAGCTTGCCGTTCTCGGCTTCTCCGGTCAAGTCGCGGCCGAAGTGATCGAGCGCGGGGGTCTTGCTCTGCGGCGCCTGGCGTTCGGCTGTCGCAGTGCCGGGTGCGCCGCCGTTTGCGTTAGACGGTCCACCAGCCTGACCGAAGATCGAGCCGAGCGGGGTACCACCGGTGGCCGCACCCTGCCCGCCCATGATCTCCTGGGCACAGCTCTGGCAGAAGTAATGCTGCTCACGGCGCCCGCCGTTGATACTGTCGAGACGTACGCGCGCCTCGTTGATCTTACATTTTTCACAAGTAGGCATGAGGTCGAAAAATCCTTTCTCAGTCCCGAGAGTCGCACGATCGGGGTCTACCCGGACGTCGCCTGGTCGGCTGCGCCGCTTCGTATGCGGCGAGCGCCTGCTCGGAGGTAACGTGCTCGCCCGCCTGCACCAGGTAGGCTCGCGTCCATACCGCCGGAATCTTCGTCATCTCTTGGAATTCATGACGCAGGCAGTGGGAGGAGTGAGCTTTGAATTGGCAGACGATGCGATGCGGTGACAGAACAGCCGGCGCCGATACGGCGACGTACACACGATCCGGGAAGACCACCAGGTCCTCCACGGTTATGTCGAGTTCTTCCGCACGCTCGCGGATCAACTCGTACAGTCGCTGTGCGGCCCTACCGATCAAGCACGGCTTGGCGCGCATCGGTCCCCATACAAAATGGTACGTAACGCGCTGTTCCATGTTTAATCCTGTAGTTACTGGCTATTCAGCTACAGGATTATAGCACATCCTCAGTCGTCGTTGTGAGTTATCTTGAGCGCCACGCTATCAAGTATCCACGGCCCCGCCTGCGAGCGAACAGTTTCCGGCGCGCAATCCCACCACCATGCGTAGTATCGACCTTCAGGCCATCAAGGGAGGCACCGCGCGAGAGCGCCGGCGCCGGGTCGTAGCACCTTGCGCCCCGAATGAGGTAGATCAACCGGTCAACACCGTCTTGCCGGCGCAGGACGGGCGGTCAAGTCGGTCGAGCCTGACCGGACGTTGGCAGATGGCAGCTTGCGCGGAGGGGATGATCCTTGTTCGCTATCATCCAGCATGGCTATCCCTACGCCGGTGACTGTGTCGGACCCGCCGGACGTAGATCCCCGAACGGGGGAAACCGGGAAGACCACCCTGGCTCGCCGCCGCGCGGCGGACCTGGAGCTGCCGCTCATTAAAGACAAAATAGACGATATAAAAGGAAAGGCAGTTCGACCGCTTGGGAATTGAATCTGTCCCACCTACCACCGCGGGTCGACCGGCTCGCTCTCCAGCGCGGGAATCGCGCTTTCTTCGCGGATGGTGACGCTGTTCGCCAGGCGTGTCTGGACCGGCCGTTTCCCCAGCACGTCGCCGAGGTCCAGCATTTCGTCGTGCTGCTGGGCGCTCAGGGGTTCGAGCTCCTCGGCAGGCAGGAAGGGCCTGACGGGCTCATAGTAGGTGTGGTTCGCGGGAACCGATACCAGCTCACGCTCCGGATATCGCACCGCGGTGAGCCGGCCACCGAACACGCAGCCGGTGTCGATGTTGATGGTGCCGTTCAGCCACTCCGGCCGGAGAACCGGTGTGTGGCCATACACCACTATCGCCTGGCCTCGGTAGTCACCGGCCCAGTTGGAGCGGACGGGCAGACCCATGTCGTCCGTTTCCCCGGTCGTTTCACCATGCAACGCGAAAGCGCGAACGGCACGCGAGCCTCGTCCCTGCATCTCCTGACGCATGCCAGCATGAGCCACCACCAGCTTGCCGGAATCGAGCACGTAGTGGCTGACCAATGAATCGAGGAACGCCAGCAACTCGGGAATAAATTTCTCGCGGTCCGGTCCTGGCAGCGCGTCAATCTGGCTCAACGTCGCATCCAGCCCGTGTGTCACCTGGACGTCGCGTCCCTGCAGCTTGCGCATCAGCTTCATGTCGTGGTTGCCGGGTACACACAGCGCATTGCCCGCCTCCACCATGTTGAGCACCAGCCGGAGGGTATCGACCACGCGCGGGCCACGGTCGACCAGATCACCCAGGAAGATAGCCTTCCGCCCGGCGGGATGCGCGTACACGGGCCCGTCCCAGGGCGAGCCGTCGGATCGTGCCGCGCCGACGACGTAGCCCAGGGCCGCCAGCAACTGCTCCAACTCATCGCCGCAACCGTGTACGTCGCCGATCACATCAAAGGGACCGTGCTCCTCCCTCTTGTCGTTATACAGCGGCTCACGGGTGATTTCGACGGCCTCGATCTCCTCCGCGGAGGACAGCACGAACACATGCCGGAATCCTTCGCGTCCCAGCCCCTTCAACGAGCGCCGCAGTTGCTGAGTGTGCTGACGAACCACGTGCGGTCCAAAGGTGCGATCCGGGCGTGCCCGGTTGCGATCCTGACAGAGACGTTCGGCCAGGTTGAGGACGACGGCCACGGGCAAGCAGTGATACTCACGCGCCAACGCCACGAGCGGCTTGCGCGCCTCCGCCTGCACGTTGGTGGCATCCACCACTGTAAGACGTCCGGCTGCCAGCCGCTTGCCGGCGATAAAGTGCAGCACCGCAAACGCATCGTTGGTGGCCGCCAGGGCATTTTCATTATCTGCCACCAGGGCACGGCAAAAGTCGGAGGACAACACTTCAGTGGGTAAAAAGTGTTTGCGGGCAAAGGTCGATTTGCCCGAACCGGAGGCGCCGATCAAGACCACTAGCGACAGTTCGGGAAGAGAGATGTTCGTGTTAGACACGATCAAAGACCGCCGTCTGCGTCGGCGGACCGTGGCCATGACGACTTATGCTGCTAAGGCCGGCCACACCTGATCTCGCTGCGACCAGAGGACTGGTTTCACGTCGTAGGCACTCAGCCCCTCAATCACAGACGGACGCGGAACCTCTTCGCTGTCATTGATGAATGCGAAGGATTGTGCGCCCGGTTCCCTCAGTTTCCGGACATCCACCCAAACGAACGCCGCTCTTTGAGCATTGGCTCGGTTTGCGTCGTTCCGCGTTTGCACCAGCCGTTCAGATGCGATCGGAGACTTCGGAATTACAAAGTCGAACCGCTGGTCTATCCCCGACTTCCCGTTCAGCTTCACTCCTGCAATAAACCGAACTTCATTGCTCGCGAGCCAGTGTGCTACATCTTCGGTAAGTAGATTCGCTACAGTCGCCTGAGACGTGTCGCCTGAGACGTATAGAAGAGATCGTGTACAGCCAAGATAACTTGCACAAGATTGTGCTTCCGTTGAGCGAATGTATCAGCGGAGGCGTAGACTGTCAGAGCATCGTCTTCACGGCGTACCCCAAAACCGCTCAGCACTGCAGTTAACATTTGCTGCCGATTCGAGGTGAGTTCACACTCCGAATCCTCAGGGTCATGAATCGTGTAGCCGTCGTCTGTTAGCACGAGACCGGGGCCGGACCGCTGCAGATCTATCTGCAGCGCATCGTTGTGCCTGTCCAGGAAAGGCGTCGCGATCTCCGCTACATCCCCAACTTTACGGAGAGCTGTCCTGTCGCGAACCCAAGTCGAATACTGGCTCACGAGTCTCTCAGCATCACTGAGCATCAAAACCTTTGTTGAATACTTGGCCGCTTCTTGACGTTGCAATAGTCCAAAAAATACCGGAGCGTCTGCCAGAAATCAGCGAGATTGACAAATCCCTCAGGAACCGGATAGGCCCATCTGTCTGCTACACCGCGTTCAGTCATGACTTCGCAATTCGAAAGCCGTTTGCCCCTTCACCCCCGCAGCCGCTCCCGTAGGCGATCCAGATTCTCCGGCCTCAGCCCTGCCCGCAATACATATCCCTCGGTCCCGCCGTAGCGCTGGTCCAGGTGCTGGAACACAGCGTACATAACCTCCGGGGGGGAGCTGAGTTCATATGCCATCGCCGCCCGCTCCTCCGGCGTGCCGCCGTTCTCGTCGAGCAGGCGATCATGCAGCGGCTGGAGACAGGTATCGGTGAGCGCATAATCTTCGGCGATGGCCTCTCCCGGCACCCCTGCCACAGAGAGCAGCAGCGCCGAGATGAGCCCGGTGCGGTCCTTACCGGAGTGGCAGTGAATGAGCACCGCGCCCCCGGGCGCCTCGGCAATGGCATTGAGAATGGCGGCCACCGGCTCCTGATACACATCCAGCATCAGGGTGTACATCTCTTCCTTGCTGGTGGCCCGCTCGAAGACCGTCGTCGCCTCGGCATCCGACTCATCAATCATGGGCAGGTTGACGTAGCTGATCTCTCCCTCAGCGTGCGCTTGATCGACGAAGATGGGAGAATCCAGATTCAACTCCCAGGGGCAGCGGAGATCGACGATGGTACCGATTCCGTACTCAACCAGCGCGGCACGCCCATCCTCCGAGAGCCGCGAGAGATTGTCGGCGCGAACCACTGCGCCCCAGCGTGTTTCCCCACCGTCCACTATGGTGTAACCGCCCAGGTCTCGGGCATTGTAACAGCCGTCCCACCGGAGGTGCCGCATCCGTTCACGATTGGTGAGCATACTTGTGCCAATTCTCCTTGCAGCGTGATACAGTCTGTTTGGACGCACCCAAACAGAGCAATTTCCCTGCGTAGCGCGAAGGCGCGCCCCACCGCAGCTCTCTTCGCTCACGAAGACGTCTGTAAGTTTTAGTCTACAGTGCTCAAACGCGCTGTCCAAACTCCACGAGCGAATCCAGGTCATCCACTGTATCCAGCTCAAAGGACAGCGCGATTCGCATCACGCAAGAGACCCGCGCCTGACGATGGCGGGCTAGTTGCAGGTGTCGTTCGAAGCTGGCTGGACCGAACGAAGGTGGTATGACGGCCGGTGGCGCCATCAGCACCGCACCCGTCCCTCCGTCGCGCGTCGGCGCGATGCTGATCGCGGGCGGGTCGGGCAAGGCTTCAGCCATGGCGCGCACATCCTCTCCCCGCACCAGTGGCAGATCGCCCGGCAGAATCAGCAGACCCGCCGCTCCCATCTCGGTCGCCCAGCCCACGGCGCCGTGCAGAGCGGCATTGAGGCTGTCCCCATCGGCCAGAGCTTCCACCTCCAGGCTCTGGGCCAGCGCAACCTCAGCAGTGGCCAGCGCGATGCGTTCGACGATTCCCGACTGGCGTAGCGCCTCCACCGCGCGTCGGACCAGGTCGGTCATCAGCTCCGCGCGCTCGGTCGGAGAGAGGCGAGCAGCCAACCGGCTCTTCCCCTCGGCCAATCGTTTCACCGGGATAACCGCGGCAATCATCGCAGGCCGCGGGCGAACGACACTGTTTCAGTCGCCAACCGCTCACGATCCTCCAGCGTCCGCATGATAACGTCGGTGACCAACACTCGCGGCCCCAGCGCCTCGATGCCTGGCGCCTGTGCGGCATCCTGCCGATCGATCACGATGCCATCAATCACCCCCAGATAGACCGAGGCCACGCCCGTCGCGGTGGCCTCCTGACCCAACAGGGCCATCAGCACCCCAGCTGGTCCGCTTACCGAATCGTGGCCCACCATGGGACTTACCGCGACGCACGGCGCGGAAGCCGCCACGACTGCGTCGTTGATGCCGGGCGTGGCCAGGATGGGGAAGATGCTGAGGGCGGGATTGGAGTTTACCAGCACAATCACCTCGGCCGACTCAATGGCCTCGATCACCTCGCCGGCGGCCGGCGCGGCCGTGATACCGTCATACCGAATCGCCTGCACCGGGTCCTGGTGACGGCGACGCACAAAATAGTCCTGAAAGTCGATCCACTCCTCACCGGCCTGGAGCCGCGTCGCCACCGGCGCGTCGGTCATCGGCAGCACCCGCGCCTGCACGCCGAGACACCGTGCAATATCGGCGGTGACGTCGGTCAGCGCGCGTCCCTGGCGCAGCTCGTTGGTTCGGTAGAGGTCGGTGGCCAGGTCGCGATCACCGACCTGGAACCAGGACGGCCCCCCATAGCGACGCAGCATACCGAGCGCCTCGAAGGTGTCCCCCTCGATACCCCAGCCCACGTCCTGCCGCGACAGCCCGGCCAGCGTGTAGATCACCGTGTCCAGATCGGGACTGACGTGCAAGCCACAGAACTCGAGGTCGTCGGCAGTGTTGACGATCAGGGTCAGCTCATCGTGCGGCACAGTGCGATACAGACCAAGCGCCAGCTTTGAGCCGCCAACGCCGCCGCAAAGGGCGGTAATCATCGCAGGTCGACCACCTGCTCGAACGATCGCCGCTTTCGAACCTTGCCGGGTCCGGCGGGATAGCCCATCAGCACCAGCGCCTGGGGCACGAACTGGGCGGGAAGGTCCAGCACCCGCCGCACCACCTCGGGGCAGTACATGGGAGCAGCCATCCAGCAGGAGCCGATACCGCGTTGCGTCGCCAGTAGGAAGAGCGTCTGCAGGGCAGCGCCCACGCTCTGCACCGCCATCTGCCACTCCAACTGGTTACGTCGCTGGTCGGCATACGCCACCAGACCATCGCCCTGCAGTGAGCAGAGCAGCACCACCGGCGCGGTGGAGATGCGCTCGCGGGAACGGCCGGTCTGCCGTTCGATGATCTCCGCCGGCAGGCCGTCCATGCGGAGTTCGGTCGCCAGTTGGTCCGCCATGGCGTCCGCCAGCCGCTGCTTATCTCCCGCCTCGAAGAGCGCCGTAAAGCGCCACGGCTGCGAGTTATGCGGCGACGGCGCCCAGATGGTGTCGAGCAGCAACTCGGCGACGGTCTCGCGCGAGACACGTTGGTCGCGGAAGGCACGAATCGAACGCCGCTCACGCACCAGATCGGTCAGAGCAAACGCGATCGGTTCCGTGGTGTCTGCAATCATGCCTCCATTATATGGAGGGGAATATCACTGCTCGAGTGGAAGATCAGTAGTATGAAGCGCCGCAGCTACCGGTCCCATGGAACGGCAAAGATGGTGAAGACTATTGACACAAGCGGCGCGAGCGTGGGATCGACAGGCATTTACTAGACCGAGAACCTGCATGGGAAATGACTACCTAGCCCGAGAGGCCAAAGCTCGGGTCAATATCGACGCCCAACTGACCGCCGCTGGTTGGCTGGTCCAGCGAGCGGATCGCGTCAACCTGACGGCTGCGGTAGGCGTTGCGGTTCGCGAGTTTGTCCTTGAAAAGGGACATGGACGGGCGGACTATCTGCTCTTCCTTAACGGCCAGCCGGCAGGGGTGATCGAAGCCAAGCCGGAAGGGACCACACTGGTCGAGGTGGAGCATCAAAGCGACAAATACGTCGGCGGCCTGCCCAACTGGATGAAGCCCCCGGTCTACCCGCTTCCCTTCATCTATGAGTCCACCGGCGCTGAAACTCGTTTTACCAACGGCTACGATCCCGACGCACGCAGCCGGAGAGTCTTCACCTTCCACCGGCCGGAGACGCTTGCCGAGTGGGCGCGGCAGATCGCGGCGGATCCCGAGGCGCCCACCTTCCGCGCTCGGCTCCGGGCTATGCCCGAGCTGGATGCCACCGGTCTATGGAGTGTGCAGGCGGAGGCGGTGCGCAACACCGAGCTGTCGCTCCGCGAGGACCGTCCGCGGGCTTTGATTCAGATGGCGACCGGATCGGGCAAGACCTTCACCGCGGCCAACCTCTGCTACCGGCTGATCAAGTACGGGAACGCCCGGCGCATCCTGTTCCTGGTCGATCGCGCCAATCTGGGTAGGCAGGCCAAGCTCGAGTTCGACAAATTCGTGATCCAGGAGACACAGCGCAAATTCCCGGCCGAGTACATCGTCCAGCACCTCCAGTCCAACACCCTGGACAGCAACGCGCGGGTCTGCATTGCCACCGTGCAGCGCATCTACTCGATGCTCAAGGGCGAAGCCGAACTGGACCCCGAGCTGGACGAGCACTCGGCCTACGAGCTACGCCTCCCCGAGGCGGTGGCCGTCGAGTACAACCTGGCCATGCCGCCGGAAACCTTCGACATCGTCATCATCGACGAGTGCCATCGCTCCATCTACGGGCTGTGGCGGCAGGTGCTGGAATACTTCGATGCGCACCTGATCGGCCTGACCGCGACGCCCACCAAACAGACCTTCGGCTTCTTCAAACAGAACCTGGTGATGGAGTACTCCCACGAGATGGCGGTGGCCGACGGGGTCAACGTGGACTTCACGGTTTATAAGATCGAGACCGCGATAACGCAGGCCGGGGTGACCATCGAGGCCGGCGAGTACGCCGGTCTGCGGAACCGTCAGACTCGACAGGTCCGCTGGGAGATGCGAGACGAACCGGCCACCTATCGCGCAGCGCAGCTCGATCGAGCGGTGGTGGCCGAGGATCAGATCCGCACCGTGATCACCACCTTCAAGGACAAGCTCTTCACCGAGATTTTCCCGGGCAGGACCACGGTACCCAAGGCGCTAATCTTCGCCAAGGACGACTCCCACGCGGACGACATCGTGCAGACGGTGCGGGAGGTCTTTGCCAAGGGCCGAGAGTTCGCCACCAAAATCACCTACCGCACCCACGACGGCAAACCGGACGACCTCTTGCAGGCCTTCCGCAACTCGATGAACCCACGCATCGTGGTCACCGTCGACATGATTGCCACTGGTACCGATGTCAAGCCGCTGGAGTGCTTGCTCTTCATGCGCACCGTGCGAAGCCGGGCCTACTTCAAGCAGATGATCGGCCGCGGCGTGCGCATCATCAACGACACCGATTTTCAGGCGGTGACCGACGACGCCAAGCACAAGGATCGCTTCGTGGTGGTCGACGCGGTAGGGGTGACGGATACGCCACTGTTTGAGACCATGCAGCCGCTGGAGCGCCAGCCGGCGGCCAGCCTGGACAGCCTGTTCAAGCTGGTCGGGTTTGGCAACCGTGACCCCGAGGTGGCCTCATCCATCGCCGGCCGGCTGGCCCGGCTGGACCAGCATCTCACCCGGGACGATCGCGCGGCGCTTACCGCGCTGGCCGGAGGTCTCGACCTGGGCGCTATTGCCCGTGGGATCGTCGAAGCGCTCGACCCCGATGAGCAGCTGGCGGCGGCGGAGCAGGCCGGCATCGCCGAGGATGATGAGGTGGGAGTTGATCGGGTCGCCGCCGATCTCCTGGCCGAGGCGCTGCAGCCACTTGCGGCCAACCCCGACCTGCGCGCCGCCATTGTTGAGGTGCGCAAGTCGTACGAGCAGACCATCGACGAGGCGTCGACGGACACGGTGCTGTTCGCCGGCTACTCGGCGGAGGGACGCGAGAAGGCGGCGAGCATGATCTCCTCCTTCAACAGCTACATCGCCGAGCACCGGGACCAGATCCGCGCCCTGGAAATTCTCTACAGCCGCCCGTACGGCGAGCGGCTCACCTTCTCCCAGCTCAAGGAGTTGGTACGGGCCATCGAGCGGCCACCCCGCCAGTGGACGCCGGAGAAGCTGTGGCAGGCCTACGAGATGCTGGACCGCTCGAAGGTGCGTGGCTCCGGCGGCCAGATGCTGACCGACATCGTCTCGCTGGTGCGCTACACGCTGCAACAGGACGACGAGCTGGTCCCTTTCCGTGAACAGGCCGAGGAACGATTCTCGACCTGGCTGGCGGCACAGCAACAGCGGGGGGCGGTGTTCACCCCCGAACAGAGGCAGTGGCTGGAATGGATGAAGGACAACATCGCGAGCGAGCTGGGGATCACGGCGGACTCTTTCGAGTACACGCCGTTCGTGGAACACGGCGGGATCGGGAAGGCGTATCAGGTGTTTGGCGAGCGGCTGTCGCCGTTGATGGATGAGCTGACTGAGGTGTTAGCAGCGTGACCCTCGGAGTGCACCCCGATGACATCGTGGCCTCGTCCTCCAGTGGATTGCTCGCGGCACACTGTAGCTGGAAAAGAGTCCGTTTACAGGACATCGCTCATGTTCTAAACGGGTTCGCGTTTGCATCCACCTCCTTCGCAAAGGCGGGTCAGATGCCGATCGTGCGAATCCGCGACGTCGAACGAGGCACAACAGATACGTTCTTCTCGGGCAAGTACGATGACCGCTATCTGGTATCTCACGGAGATTTGCTAGTTGGAATGGATGGAGACTTCCGTGCGGCCCCTTGGCGCGGTCCTCGGGCCCTGTTAAACCAGCGCGTCTGTAAGGTGGCAGTTCGCGACCAAGAACTCTATTCACAAGACTTCCTGAGATACTTGCTCCCCGGCTACCTCGACGCTATACACCAACGCACTTCATCTGTCACGGTGAAGCACTTATCATCAGTAACGCTTGAACAATTACCTTTGCCGCTGCCGCCACGTGCCCAACAAGACCGCATCGTCGCAGCCATCGAGGAGCAGTTCTCTCGGCTCGATGCCGGCGTGGCGGCGCTGGAGCGGGTGCGGCAGAATCTCAAGCGGATGCGGGCGTCGGTGTTACAGGCGGCCTTCGTGCTTCACCTCACTGGGGAACCCATGGTTGCGCTCCAGACCGCAGCTACTGCCCAACTCGGTAGGATGCTGTCCGCGAAGCGAGAGACCGGCCATCACGCGAAACCATATCTAAGAAACCGCGATGTGCAATGGGGACACATCAGCATTAAACAGTTACCGACTATGGATTTTGGCGACAAGGACAGTGCACGATTTCGACTCTATCCCGGCGACGTACTGATTTGCGAAGGGGGTGAGATTGGTCGCGCGGCCATATGGAAGGGCGAACTCCTTGAATGCTATTACCAAAAGGCACTGCACCGAGTCCGCTGTTCCTCGGTTCTGGATGCCCACTACCTGCGGTATCTCCTCGAACATTACGCTCTCACTCACGCCTTCGAACGCTATCAAAGTGGCAGCACCATCGCACATCTTCCACAAGAGGACCTCCGCCAGCTTCCTATTCCCCTGCCGCCCATCGATGAACAACGCGCTACGGTAGCTAAGATTGAAGAGCTTCTCTCTATCGGAGACCAGGCGAGCGTCGATATTGAACGTTTGGGAGCAAAATCCCAAACTCTCCGGTCCTCCATCCTCGCTGCCGCCTTCTCCGGCACACTCGTCCCCCAGGACCCGAGCGACGAACCAGCCTCTGTCCTGCTGGAACGAATCGCCGCCGAACAGGAGTCCACGAAACGCCGGAAAGCTTGAGTTGCACGCCGACGAGCGTTGCCGCATACTACGCACATGCAGCGCGAATCTCCCTCCAGGCGTCTGGGAACTTATAATTGTGTGGAAGGTGTGACGAATGCCGCTCTCAACAATCCTCGAACATTACGCCACGGAAGCGCTCGAACGCGCCACATATAAGTCTCTCGAAGACGGATCCTTCGTGGGCCGCGTGCCGGAACTCAAGGGTGTCATCGCCTTTGGCTGCAATCGAGAAGAGTGCGCGACGGAGTTGTTCTCGGTGATCGAAGATTGGGCATTGTTCCGCGCACGGGCAGGCCAAGCGATTCCGGTGCTTGGAAGTGTCGACCTAAACACCGAGGAGGGACACGCGGTCGCACAGTATTAGTCCCCTAGCCAGGACGGCTTGTTTCCCCTCGTTATGTTCGCCCAGTCCTGGTTAGAAATTGGATGTCCGATAAGGTTCCCGACCTCCCGGATCATTTCCTTTAGCTTTTCGACGCCATATTCCTCGTAGGATGGGATGCTCAGCGAGTAATCTCGTACTGCACAAACTCATGTCGACGCCCTGATGCCGGCCCCTGAAAACCCAAGACACGAAGAGCCCGAATGAAATCGTCTCGTTTGCAGGGCCCGAGCCGCACACTCACTCCGCATCGTCCTCACCCACGCTGCCTCCACTTGTTTCTCCATCTGGCTCCTCCGGGTACACGAATGCTAGCGTGGCTTCAGCCATCGCGAGCCACTGCTTACGCCTCGACGTGGATAGCGGCACTCCTTCTGGAGGAAGGGTACGCATAAGCAACAGAATTGCAGGCGAGACGCCGTGGGTATCCTGCGATTTTCCTGCTCTTGTCACAAGGAGGCTCCTGACCGCGTTGCACTCGCCGGGATAGGCTCGCCCCGGTAATCGCACACGGCTCGAGGTGCCGGTAGGCGACAATTGCCCCCTGCGGTGGTTTCGAAGCGCGCGACACTTCACACTAGCTTGCATCCGCATCGGGTTGATTGCACTCGTCAGTTTAGCTGGCGCGTTAAGCTTATAACTGAACTATTGCTCGACCGTACCGAGGGCGTTTGCCGTTCCAGTTGAGCACGAGGTACCGCTGTGAGCGATTCCACCACCGTCGTCGCCAAACTCTGGAACTACTGCAACGTCCTGCGCGACGACGGCCTCTCCTACCAGGACTACATCGAGCAGCTCACCTTCCTGCTCTTCCTCAAAATGGCCGATGAGCAGACCAGGGCGCCCTTCAATCGCTCCAGCATCGTGCCCGCAGGGTTGGACTGGGAGACGCTGCACCGGCTGGACGGGGACGCGCTGGACGTGCAGTACCGGCACACGCTGGTCGAGCTGGGCCGGCAGCCGGGCACCCTGGGTGTCATCTTCCGCAAGGCGCAGAACAAGATCCAGGACCCCAGCAAGCTGAAGCGGCTGGTCTCCGATTTGATCGACAAAGAGCAGTGGATGACCATGGACGCCGACGTGAAGGGCGACGCCTATGAGGGCCTGCTGGCCAAGAACGCCGAGGACGTGAAGTCCGGCGCGGGCCAGTACTTCACGCCACGACCGCTGATCCAGGCCATGGTCGATGTTATGCGGCCCCTGGCCTCGCACCGCGTGTGCGACCCGGCGGCGGGCACCGGCGGCTTTCTACTCTCCGCCTACGAGCACATGAAGACCGCCTTTCTCGACCCCGATGAGAAGCGCTTTCTGCGCGACGAGGCCCTGCGCGGCTGGGAGATCGTGGACGCCACCGCCCGTCTCTGCGCCATGAACCTGCTGCTGCACGGCATCGGTACCCCGCAGGGCAATAGCCTGGTCACCGTGGACGACGCCCTGCGAACCGCGCCCAGCGACCACTTCGACATGGTGCTCACCAATCCCCCCTTCGGCAAGAAGTCCTCCTATAAAGTAATCAACGCCGAGGGGGAATCGGAGCGGGAGGACATGAGCTACCTGCGCGAGGACTTCTGGGCTACCACCAGCAACAAGCAGCTCAACTTCCTGCAGCACGTCCGCTCCCTGCTGGAGATCAACGGCCGCGCCGCCATCGTGGTGCCGGACAATGTCCTGTTCGAGGGCGGTGCGGGCGAAACCGTGCGCCGCCACCTGCTAGAGCAGTGCGACGTCCACACACTGCTGCGCCTCCCCACCGGCATCTTCTACGCCGGCGGCGTGAAGGCCAACGTGCTATTCTTCGACCGCAAACCGCCCTCCGAATCACCCTGGACCACCACCCTCTGGATCTACGATCTCCGTACCAACCACAGCTTCACTCTTAAGGAGCGCCAGCTCACCCGCGCCGACCTCGACGACTTCGTCGCTCGCTACAACCCCGCAAACCGGCACGAACGTACCGAGACCGAGCGCTTCCGCCCCTTCACCTACCAAGAGCTCACGGCCCGCGACAAAGCTTCCCTCGACATCTTCTGGCTCCGCGACAAGACCCTAGAGGACACCGATAACCTTCCCCCACCCCACATCATCGCGGCGGAGATCGTGGAGGACCTGGAAGCGGCGCTGGCCCAGTTTGCGGAGATTGCACAGACTTTGTCTGGAGGGCACACTCTGTAGAATCAGTACGACAACGCCGAGCGGTGATGTGCACGGCGAGCGTCGTCTACTCCACCCGTCGGTGTCATGTCATGTTAGTCGAACGCTTCCCAATGGGCAGGGCACAATGACATCAGAACTTCTTGGTCCCGGTGCCCTGGCGGCGGACCGAGCGCAGGACCGTATTTCGTCCTTGGGAACGCTACCCCAGGACTGGAATACGTATGGCAGTCCGCATATCGCTCAACGTGCCATTCAGGCGGCTCATCGCTTCCTCGAAACTGGTCTCATCCAGGGGGCGCCGGTACCGCAGATTGTTCCCACTTCAGATGGGGGCATCCAGTTTGAGTGGCACCTGGCCGGGCGGCGGCTCGAGATTGAAATCGACGAAGAGGGCGCGATGGAGTACTTTTACGTTGACGCCATAGGAGAAGTCGAGGGCGCAGTTCGCTGAGAAGGCACAGTCCGTGTCCATGGGGCACGGTCCAGTAGCCCAGGAACCGAGTGGAGCAACGCCCGGCAGGGTTGACCGGGACGCGTCCTCGGGGCTACATTGAATCAGGCACTTCCTTGACAGTTTGCGGCATCCGCAGCCACACTTCTGTGTCGAGAGACGCGGGCGTGCTGTTCGATACTGGGAATGATGTGCGGAGGACCGATACGGTTCTGAGTCTGCTACAAGCAGGATTGTGCCGGGAAAGAGAGACCAGGGAGGAACGAGGGGACGATGGCGGCATACCGTGATCGAGAGCCGCGCCATGAGCGAGAAGGAAGCATGGCGCAGACAGCTCAGGACCACACCGGGGCGGCAGCAGCGCGCGCGACGGCTCCTCAGGAGCAGGAGCGTGTGCGTCAGCAGCAGGAAGATGTCATTCAACAGGGCGAAGCTGAGGCAGCCGAACTTAATACGAAGCTAGAAGCGCGCTACTGGGCGCTGCAGACGATCCTTGAAACAGGGTTGGCCCGGCAGCCCGAGATCGATTTCGATTCACTGAAGGATAGGACGCCATACCCGCCCTTCGTTGTCCCTCCCCATCTATCCAGATCCATGCCCGAGCCATCTCCGGAGGCGTTCGCGCCCACGCCGATCACTCTCTTTGGCGCGCTGTTCGGCAAGCAGAGGCATGCGCGGGCCGTGGCACGTGGACTGCAAACCTACCAGGATGCGTGTATCCGACGAGAGCAGGCGGAGCGAGACCGCTTGACGGAACTCGACCGTCTCACTGCCAAACATGAACAGGGAGGTCGCGAACACGCGGAACGGCTCTCCCGCCAGCATGCGGAGGTAGATGAGTTCGAACAACGGTATCGCAGCGGAGAGCCGGCTGCAATATCGTCCTATTGTGAATTGGTGCTCGCGGCCAGTCCCTATCCGCCGGGGTGTCCAGCAGAGTTTCAATTGGCGTACATACCGGACTCGAAGCAGATCGTGGTGAACTATCGACTGCCCCCGTTCGATGTAATACCGGAGGAAAGCGACTTTCGCTACCTGAGGGACCGGGATGAGATTACCTTCTCGGCAGCGAAGGTCCGTGAACGAAAGGCGCTCTATGCTGAGGTCGTGAGCGGAATAGCCGTCCGGACGATACACGAGATCTTTGCTGCCGGCACGGAACAGCATATCGGAACCGTGGTATTCAACGGCTATGTTCGCACGATCGACACCGCGACTGGGAGCGATATTCAACCCTACCTGGTAACGGCACGGGCCACACGGGACGAGATGGCCGCGATGGACCTACACTGGGTAGACTCGATCGCCTGTCTACGTCGCCTCAAAGCTCAGATATCTCCGAACCTGAGCGAGTTGCAGCCGGTGCGGCCGATCGTCGATTTCGACGCGGTGGACCCGCGGTTCATAGAGCACGACACCATCGTGACGGAGCTGAACCAGCAACCGAACCTCATTGAGATGACGCGGTAAGATTTTGGGATGCTCGTGACAAACCTCGTCGAGACAGTGGCCCTCGATAAGTCGACTCGTATAGATCGTGAGTCCACAGGTGCCACAGGGCGCAACCAGACCGGCAAGGGACGGCTAATCGGCACTCCAGTTGTGGTGTTCATCGCGCGTGGAGGCTGAGCGCGTCCCTGCCTCCACCGTGCAGCGGAACACCTCGGCCGGCTTCGACGACATCGCCTGGCGGACAGGACGAGCATCGATACCAGGGGTTGTCCCCTTCGTGCCAGACCGCTCGTCACCGGCGGTATGCCGGGCCGAATTAGCCCGCACCTGGCTCGTGACACGTAACGTTGCAGCGATACGATACAATGTAGCAGGTACGCAATCGTTGCAATCTAGGAGACTCCATGACTAGCCAGCACGCTCCAGATGGGGGCATGTGCCAGGTACGTTGCATCCACGCCGGCGACGTAGCACGGGCGATATCCCTCCTGGAGGACGGCGAGACCTACGCCCAGCTTGCCGAGCTGTTTGGGGCGCTGGCGGATCCGACGCGCACCAAGATCGTTCATACCTTGCTCCAACAGGAACTCTGCACCTGCGATATTGCCGCAGTGGTCGGTATCAGCGAGTCCGGCGTATCCCAGCATCTGCGAATCCTCCGAGGCTTACGCCTGGTAAAGTACCGACGCGCCGGGAAGCTCGTCTATTACAGCCTCGATGATGCGCACATCGCCCTGCTGGTCCAGGTTGGGTTGGTCCATCAGGGACATGGAGACAGGCCGAAACTCGAAGGGCTCCTGCTCGCCGTTGGGGAAGAAGCACACTGATGTCCGGTGCGCACTCGCACGGCGTGACCGGGCACAAACTCAAAACAGCGCTCTTCCTCACCGTCATCATCCTGGTTGTCGAGCTTGTGGGTGGACTGCTGTCTCATTCCCTGGCGCTGCTCTCTGATGCCGGTCACGTCTTCACCGATATCTTCGCTCTCGGGTTAGCCTGGTTTGCGACCGCACAGGCGGAGCGGCCGGCAGACGCCAGTAACACATACGGCTATCACCGGACCGGCATTCTTGCCGCCCTGGTCAACGCAGTAACCCTGATTTTAATCGTGGGCGCAATCGCCTACGAAGCGGTCCAGCGGTTCCAGCATCCCGCAAAAGTAACCCCCTGGCTGATGTTCCTCTCCGCGGCGGTTGGCATCGCAGTCAACCTGTACATCGGATTTGGGCTCCGTAAGGAAGGCGGTGAGAACCTCAACGTCCGGGTGGCGATGCTCCATGTCTTTGGGGACGTGGGAGCCTCGATCGCGGTTATTATCGGCGGTCTAGTCATCTTGATAACAGGCTGGTTTCCAGCGGATCCGATCATCTCATTGGTGATTGCCGTGCTCATTGCCTGGGGCGCCTGGAGCATCCTGCGAGAGACCGTGGATATCCTGATGGAAGCCACACCAAAGGGCTTGAACGTCGCCCAGATGGTCCGAGACATGGTACGAGAACCCGAGGTCCAGGACGTGCACGACCTCCACGTCTGGTCCATCGCCGGCGGGATGAATGCCCTATCTGCTCATGTCCAGGTCGGAGACCGATCATTGAGGGAGTGTGATCCACTGCTCACACGCCTCGACCACCTTCTTGCCTCCAAGTACCGCATCGACCATTCGACCATACAACTGGAGTGTGAGGGCTGCGAGTCGACCCATCTCTACTGTCACCAGGGATCGAACCGAGGAACTGCGCATGAGCATGTACATAGACACGAGGCAGTGTCTGACGGTCTGGACGTTCGGGGCTAGGACATGAGCACTCCGCTCTCGATAACGCCCCCTACCCGTGCCGCCGACCTTCGAGCCGGCGTGAACGTCGAGATCATCACCGTTGCCTGGATGATCGTGGAGGCGGCTGTCGCTATCGCCGCCGGCATTGTGGCGCGAAGCGTCCTGCTGACCGCCTTCGGTCTCGACAGCGTGATCGAGCTGGTGAGCGGCGGGGCGCTTCTCTGGCGTCTCACCGTTGAAGCTCGGCGCGGCTCGCTGGCGCGCGTGGAGCGTGCCGAGAACAGAGCCGCCTGGATCACGGGAACTGCTCTGCTGCTCCTCTGCATCTACATCGTCGCCACGTCGGTCCTGAGCTTATTTGCCCATGCCAAGCCGGAGGGGAGCCTGGTCGGGATCGGACTTGCCATCGCGGCGCTCATTATCATGCCGTGGTTGGTCTGGCGCAAGCGATCAATTGCCGCCAAGATCAGCAGCAGGGCACTACGGGGCGATGCCGCCTGTAGCCTCACCTGCGCGCAGATGGCTGGCGCATTGTTGGTAGGCGTGGCGCTCAATACCGTGTTTGGCTGGTGGTGGGCCGACGCCGTGGCGGCACTGGGGCTGTTGTACTGGATCGTTCCCGAGGCCCGTGAGGCGCTGAAGGGGGCGCGAAGCGGGCGAGGCGGTTGCGGCTGTAGTGATGAAGGGTGCGAACTGTGACACTTCCTAACACTGACACGAAACGTAGTCCAGAGGCTCCACCCATCGTCTGTACCCTGTCGGACGCTGCTTTGGCGAAACGGCAGGAAGAAATCAGTGGCACGATCTTTAGCGCAGTGCAGGAAATCACGCACTTGCCGGACGGCTACGCCTTTCGGTTTGAGGGGAGTGAGGAATGGGCGCATCGACTGATGGGCTTTATCCTTACCGAACGTGAGTGCTGCCCCTTCTTCACCTTCGAACTCAGGTTTGAACCAGACGGTGGTTCGATCTGGTTACACCTTCGAGGCTCCCCGGAAACCAAGAGCTATGTCGGGAGCCTGATTGGTCCAAAAGCCATGAGTCGCACCGACTGATGCCTCCCAGGCAGCGCGCCGGGCCAGGAATGAGGTTCCTACGAATTCGCTGACGTTGTTCGGCGCGGTGGCGGTTACCGCCATGCTGGTCTTTTACGCTCTCGAAGGGCGCTCCCCTGCTTTCTTGCTGGCGTTCGCCGGTGCGTGCCTTGCATCCTCTGTGTATGGCTTTCTGCAGGGGGCCTACCCCTTCGGCGTGGTCGAACTCGTGTGGTCGGGCGTTGCCCTTCGCCGTTGGTGGATTCGGCGCTCAAGAAGCGTCTCGTAAAGTTTGCGGTTATTTTCTGCGTCCTGGACGCTCTCCACCAGTACGCGAATGATCAACGCACCTCCCTGTCAGTAGAGCTTACGGGCGATCCACACTTCCTCCGACGGCCACCGACGTGCCCAGTCCAGGGTGACGTAGGGGTACCGGGTCGTCGCTTCCGGACCGGGCCGCAGCTCGATGAGATCGAGCACCTCGAAGCCATGACGCCGTAGCAGCCGTATCCAGTCGCCGTGGCCCAGGTGGAACTCGACGGAGATATCGCCCGGCCATTCGAAGCGGTGCATGCCGAAGTACGGCCGCAGGAGCTGATCCTCAGCCGGCAGGTTCTCGTCATCCGGCACGCACAGCATCAGGATCGGCCCGTTCACCAGAAAGATGAGTTGGCCGCCGTGGCGCAGGAGTCGCGCGGCCTCTGGAATCCACCGATACGGATCGGCCCAAATGCTGGCCCCATACTCACTGATAGCCAGGTCGAAGCTCGCGTCGGGCAGCGGCACGCCCTCGGCGTCGCCGTGGATGAGAGGGAACTGAATCCCAAAGTCACGCTGCAGCGCCCGCGCCGTCGTCAACTGGGCCTGCGAGTTGTCGATACCGACCGGCCGTGCCCCACGCCGCGCCAGCCACGAGGAGACGTACCCGGTACCACAACCCAATTCGATGGTGTCGCGCCCGTCAACCTCAGGCAGAATGCGCACCTCCGACTCCGGGATTCCCCAGATACCCCATCGCGGCTCGGATCCCCAGTCTCGCCTACCCGGCTCCGCGTACTCCTCGGCCCGCGCATCCCACGCCTGACGGTTTCGCAGTACGTGCTCTGCCGGGATGTGCTCTTCGGTCATGCCGTCACCATCCGCCATACACCCGTCCAGTAGCGGCCAGAGCCGATCCGAAGGCGTCCAATGACCAGTTCATTGACGGTGTCGTAATCGCTGTGCCATAACCGCGATCACCTTCAGGGCAATCTTGTCGTTCGCCTGGACTGCATTCTGAAATTGAGCATGGCTCATCACCAGTGCTCGCATCGGCGATCTGGTGGTGACGGTCGCGGTTGCTGGTCCGCGGTCCATCATGCTGATCTCGCCAAAGATATCACCCGGCCCAAGGCAGCGCGGTTGTTCGCCGGCGACCGCTACTTCCACCTGCCCTTCCAGCAGGAGATAGAAGGTATCGTGCGGCCTTCCTTGCGTGATGAGCACCCTGTTAGCTGGCAAATCGACTTCATCGCTGTTCTGCGCCAGCGACTGGAGCTCCGGTTTCGAGCACTGAGCGAACAGGCTCACGCGCTGCAAGTCGCTGATTTTCTGATCCGTCATGCTGCCTCCTCGACCGACTCCATTACACCTCTGATTATTTGCCAGTGTACCTCTATCGGCAGTGCACCGGGCGACGGATAATGGTGGCCCCATAATTACCCTGCCGACACCGTGCGGCGGTCCAGAGACCCGCCAGGAGAATCAGTATGATGGGTGAAATTCGGGAGAGCGAGTCCCTATCCGGCGCCCCTTGGGTGGTCGAGTCCGGTGCCTTCCGTCTACGGATCGGCTGCGATGCGCAGGGGCGAGTGGTGCTGGACGGGCAGGTGCGGCGCGAAGACCAATGGGTGGTCAGCGCTCCCCCTCTGACCTCGCCGGTGAACGGCATCGACCTCATGTTGGAAAGTCAGACAATGCAGGATGGCGTACTAGCCCTGCAGGGAACAGCGCGTGCCACGGAATATGAGCAGCCGCCGACACTGGGTAATTGGCGGGGGAGCGTGGCTGCCGAGCCAGCCGGCTGGATCCGGATCGAGGTCGCGCTGAACGTACTGGCGGAAGGACGCTGCAGATCGGAACTCCTTCTATGGCTCGGCGCCGCCGACACCATGTACGAGCGACAGTCCGCCACATTCCGCCAAACACGCCTCGCTGGGCCAACCGTGAACAGCCAGGGACTGGCGGGAAACGATCTCCCAGCGGTCTTCTTTCACGATCCGGCGCAGCGAATCCAGACCATGCTGTACGTTCCGGCCGAGCTCTTTACCTGGAGCGCTCTTCGATTTCTCGACTATCGCTGCGATCTCTGTGTAGATCGCGTGGCCGGCCAGTATGGCGTGGGTCTGGTGAGTTCGTCAGTGCCAGGCACACTCCTTCCGGGGCTTCATCGCTTCGTCTGGTACATCCGTCAGCACGCCGCCGCGACGCTGCCCGGCGAACAAGAGGCGCAACGCATGTTGATGGCTGCGCTCAAACCGCTGCTTGGTTCCTCCAGCACGCCGCCTCCCTCCTGGCAGGGAATCGCCGCGGGCACGCTCCGCGACCTCCTGACTTCCGGCGATATGCAGCTCACCGTCGAAGGGTTTCTCGGGCATCCCGCCTATGTCCGCGACACCTCACAGATACGCCCTGACGACCGGCGACCGCAACGGCTTGAGCTGATGACGCAGATCGATATCATACCGCCGCTCGCGCTCTATCTCCAGCTCCTGCCCGATCCGGCCGCCGGCCGTCACCTTGCCGCCTTGATCGACACCCTTCCCCTCTTCTACCACCCGGACGAGCAATGGTTCCGTAACTTTTATCCAGCCTGGGGCCGGCCCTGGATCGAGGATCTTTGGTACTTCTTTGAGAATGCACTGATCAAACTCCCCTGGACGGCCGCCATCACCGGCCGAGAGGAGCTATGGACGCTCTTTCTGGATGCGCTGGCCGGCGCCACCACGCTCGCCCACAACGTGCGGTACATCTTCCCGCTGTTTGCCGAGGTTCGGGCCAAAAAACCGTTCGGCTCGTCCACCAACTACAGTGTCGGGGGCATGTACGCCTACGGTCATCTTCTGGCCCACGTCCACACCGGCCGGGACGAGCACCTGGACGAGGCGTGCGCGGCACTGGCCACACTGGGCCAGCTACCGCTCGACCGCATGTGGCACGAGCCGCAGCAACTCGGTTTCGCCGCTGCCGCAGCCACACTCCTCTCCAAGCGACACGGCGATTCAGCCATGGCAGCCCTGGCCGAGAACCTGCTGGCCACGCAGTTGCGGATGGTGTACTGGAATGACCGGTCGGTGCGCGGCGACTCAATCACTGGCATGTTTCAAGCGTGCGCCTCACTCCTCTACCCAGCGTTCAAGGAAAACGTGGAAAGCATCCTGCCCTGGCCACATCTGCTCCGCGCCGGCATCGGAGACGCCGGCCTCCTGCTCCGCGTACTCGATGCGCAGCGCCGGAACAACGGCGCGTACTTCGACGCGATTCGTGGCGGGGAGGGCGTGGCACGCTTCATCCCCTATGAGAACCTGGGGACGGTGGAACTGCCGCGCGAAGGACAGATAGGCAAAGAGATCTATGGCGCCGGCGAGGTCCTCTGGCTGTATCTCCTCCTGGAAGCGCTGGGACGGGCCAATGACCCCGATATCCTGATCTGCTCGCTCGACCTACCCGACCTGGGAACACTCGCCCATTTCCCGCCGGTTTCCCGCGGCTTCATGCTATTCAACACGGCGGCTTCCGCCCGCACGACGAGAGTTACCATCCCCTACTTACCGGCCGGACGCTACACAGTGCGCTGTGACAATGAGGAGACGATCAAGCTGTCTAGGGTCGATGGCGGCCTAACGGTCCCGGTTCAGTTGGATCCCGGCGAGATACAGCAACTCGGCGTCGCGCCGGTGGAAGAATCTCCAATGTCACGTCGACAAGAATAGTAATCCAGTTAGCTATCTGAAAGCCTTTAGCAGAAGGGTGATGCAGATCGAGTTTGCAGACAAGTCACGCAGAGAGATGCCACAGAACGGGATAAGAAGTGATGTCAATGAGCGATAGAGAGGTCAGCGCGTATCGCAGCGTCACGACCGATCGAGGAATGACGACAATTCCTTCCCCTTTGCGCAGAAGAGGCGCCATACGGCCCAAAACTGAACTGACATGGGTGGCTATAGAGTCTGAACTCTGGCTGATGGGACCCGCGACTCGGCATCCTGAAATGGTTGCTCCAGCTGTGGCGGCTGCCCTCGCTGATACCTCGCCCTTTCAGAAGTTGATGAGACGTGTACTGTTGGAGGACCCGCCTATTGGGCCGGCTAACGGTTCCCACCGCGCGTACACTCCCCTCGAAGTGCCGGAGCTACGCGAGGACCAAATGGTTGCGCTTAGCGCCCTATAGCAACTCAACGTGGTCGTCGAGGACGCGAATAACAATGCCCATTCTGGACGACCCGGATCTGTATTGATGAATCACTTGATCGACTGGTCCCCGCGGCACCCGTTCTTCCCTCCCGCCGGCTCCACTTCGTGAACGAAGGAGCGGTCCGGCAAGCACATGCCAGCGGGTATTTCGCGGTCGTCGATAGCGATGATCCGTCGATGGACGAGGGCTACGTGGACTTCACTCGCACCGTTCCAGTGAGCCGCAAACTCATACGAGGTCCGTACGCCTCGATGAGTGATCCCGCCCGCCGGATCCTTCGTTGAAAACTCGCTCAGTTTTACGCATTTCGGAATCAATCGGTTGATGATGAGATTACGGCGTCGGTAGGCAAGGCTATTACGGCTGTCCACGCTGTCACCGACAACAAGAACCGGCCGATCGTCGAGCTCGAGTTGGACCATGGAGAAGGCAGCCTGAAGCTGCGCCACGAGCCGCGAACGACTGATGTGCCTGCTTGTCGCGGACGGGGCAGATGATGCAGCAACCTGCCTCACCCATACCTCATTGGTTGAATCTAGATTGGCTAAACCTCCGTGACATCGAGAACGTGGAGATCGAAGTCCTCCCAATCTACAGTGCAGGCGGACACCACGTCGGAGAGATCGTCGTTGAGACGCAATTCCGCCGTCTCAAGCATGAAATCTTCCAATTCGTCCTCGACTTGGACAACCAGCCAGCCCCTTCCCGCGTCCCATGAGGCACGCGGCCGTCGAAGGTAGGCGCGTGCTTCCAACTCTTCCTGGATAGCAGGAACGGCTTCCTTGAATACTTCAGGTGGTGATCCGACGACGGCGATTTGGACGGAATACCATGGCATCTCAGCTCTCCCCCTGTCAACATTCACTGTCGCCGCAACCAGAGGCGTTGCGCATATTCGACACGTTGTTGCGTTGCGCGGCCGCGCGACCATCCGCTTGCGCTCACTCTCCGGCCAGACTAGACTCAGTCCATGGAACAGGTGACCGTGCATGAAGCCAAGACCCATCTTTCTCGCTTGTTGGAACGTGTGGAGGCGAGAGAGGAAATGCTTATCGCCCGAGCAGGCCGTCCATTGGCACGGCTTTCGCCGTACAAAGATGATGACACCCCTCGTGTGCCCGGTGCCTGACGAGGACGAATCGATATCGCCGACGATTTCGACGAGGTACGGGACGATTTGGTACGCGCATGCAACCGTGAAGATTGGTGACCCTTCTTTCGCCCTAGACGACGGCGCCATCGCTCAGCTTCAGCAACACATCCTCTCCTGGTATGACACCTTCAAGCGCGATCTACCCTGGCGCGGCGATCCCGATCCATATCACATCCTGGTCAGCGAGATCATGCTGCAGCAAACCCAGGTGGATCGAGTTATGCCCAAATACCTGGCGTTCTTAGAGCGATTTCCTTCCTTAAAGGATCTGGCCACGGCATCGATCGCCGACGTGTTACGCCAGTGGCAAGGGTTGGGCTATAACCGACGGGCGCTCAACTTGAAGCGCGCGGCTGAAGCGACGGTACAAGATCATGGCGGACGCTTGCCAGGTACTGTTCACGATCTGGAAACACTGCCCGGCATCGGGAAATACACCGCTCGCGCCGTGGCTTCCTTCGCCTTCGGCCTGCAAGTACCGGTGGTAGACACCAATGTGCGACGCGTGCTCAGCGGCTTTGTGGGACGGGAGCTGACCGATCGTGAAACCTGGAAACTGGCCGAGCGCCTCTTGCCGGAGGGGCGCGCCGCCGACTGGAACCAGGCGCTGATGGACTATGGAGCGCTGGTGAAGCGGGCCACACCTCATCGCTCCGGCAAACCTACGGAGCCGTTCGCCTCCACCAACCGCTTCTGGCGCGGACGCATTGTCGATGCTCTGCGCGCGCATCATTCCCTCGCGCTGTCCGAACTCCTGGAAGCGCTGCCCTATCCCAACCGGGATGAGGCGCGGGTGCGGGGGCTGGTCCTGACTCTCCATGAGGAGGGCATGGTCGAGTACGACATCGGGAGGGACGAAGTCGGGCTACCCTCGTAAATTCCGCCGAACTGCCTATACCATCCGTCAGTTTGCGCTGCGAGCCTGGAACGCCTTGAGCCCGGTCACGAACACCACCGCGCCCACGGTATTCCCCAGGACAGCCGGGGCCAGGAATCTGGTGAGCCAATCGACCCAGGTAATTGGGGCGCCGGCAAACATGCCCAGCAGCACCTCGGTCGATCCGATTACGCAGTGGTACAGCGCGAGCGCCACTAGCAGATAGGTGGTCACATAGGTGACAAGAAAGTGGGACGCGCTTCCCTCCGTCGCCCTCAGGAGCCAGCTCAAGAGGGCTACCAGCCATCCGCCAAAGACGCCAGCCAGCGCCGCCTGCAGAAAAGGCTGGTTGGTTAGCTCCATCCCCATGGTCTGATAGACGGATTTATACGGATCGAAGACGACCGCGGTGTGTGAGACCAGCACGCTAAAGATAATGGTGCCAGCAATATTGCAGGTCAGAACAACACCCCAGCGTCTCGCCACCTTGCGGATGGAGCCGTCCCCAGACAGAATACCGATCACCGGTATGAGCGTGTTCTCGGTATACAGTTCTGAGCGCCCCGCGATGACGAAAATAAAGCCAAGGGGATAGAGAAATCCCCCGAAAAACAGGGCCTGCATGACAGTGAGATGAAGGAGAGTATGGAGCCGGCCCGCAACCACCGCCATGGCCAGCGGTCCAAAGCCGATGTCGAGACCGGCTATCAGACCTGAAAGGATCAGGTCACCGATCGAGCGCTCCAGCTCGACCCCACCCTCCTCAACCATGGGCTCAAAGATGTCAGGTGCGGTCTTCTGCGTTGCGCTCTGCATTGGTTCCTTCACTCGAGGGGTAATTGGTTCGGAGTTGATTCGGGTTAAACAACACTCCTAGCGTACTCGGTACGGTAGCCAGGGAGCGGAAGCGGCTCCAGGGATGCCACCGGGGAACACGCGATACCTACACCTGAAGGAGCGCAGTGTACCATTTCGAGAAGTGGCGTGCCGCGAGGACGGTCGAACTCCCGAGCGCCGCCGCTATCCTTCGCAGCAACAACCCGGAGAATGGATCGTGTCACGTGTACTTATTACGGGAGCAACCGGGTTTACCGGCGTCCATCTCCTTGCCTGCTACGCCGCGCGGGGATGGGAGGTCCATGGCACGCATCGCAGCCCTGACGTCGACCACGCCTGGATTCCTGCTCATACTGTTCTGCATCGGGTTGATCTGCTCGATCTCGCGGAGATTACGAGACTGATGATACGAGTCCGCCCGAATGTCATTCACCACCTCGCGGCACAGAGTTCGGGCGATGTCGCTTCCCATGATTCATGGCGGACGTTGGAGACCAACGCGAGGACGCAGTACAACACGCTGGAAGCAATACGGGCCGTCGAAATGGAAACCCGGATCGTCGTGGCTGGCAGCAGCGACGAGTATGGACAGACGGCTCCCGAATGTAATCCCATTGACGAACACGCTCCACTGTTGCCCACGACTCCATACGCGCTGAGCAAGGTCATTCAAGACGTGATGGCATATCAATATTTTGCCAGTCATCACCTGCACATCGTACGAACGCGTCCGTTCCTCCAGCTTGGTCCGCGCCGGAGCGACCGCTTCGTGGCCGGCGCCTTCGCACGCCAGGTCGCGGAGATTGTGCTGGGGCGCCGCGAGCCGGTCATCCGGGTCGGCAATATCGACTTGCAGCGAGACTTCACCGACGTCCGCGATGTAGCGCACGCCTACGGCCTGCTGGCCGAGCGGGGAGAGGCCGGTGAAGCATACAATATCGCCTCCGGGATCGCCCGCACCCCCCGCGAGATGCTGACGACTATGCTTGAAGTGGCCGGGGTGCAGGCCGAAATCCAGACCGACACCAGTCGGTGCCGGTCTGGAGAAGCACCGCTCCTGCTGGGAGATCCAGCCAAGCTTCACGCCGCCACCGGCTGGACGCCATCAATCACCTTTCAACAATCTGTAACCGATACACTCGCATTCTGGCTGGACCATTTGCGAGCGTCCGGATGACACCTGGAGAGCCTGTATGAAGACTGCTCTAATCACCGGCATTACGGGCCAGGACGGCTCGTATCTGGCGGAGTTGTTACTGGACAAGGGGTATCGCGTGGTCGGTATGCTCCGGCGTCTCTCGCTGGAAAACTACGGTCGTATCGAGCATCTGGGGGATCGCATTGAGTTGGCTCAAGGCGACCTGCTCGATCAAGCTTCACTGGGCACCATTCTGCGCCAATACGAGCCGGACGAAGTCTACAACCTGGCGGCCATGAGCTTCGTTCCAACGTCCTGGAACCAGCCGGTACTGACCGGAGAATTCACTGCGCTGGGCGTCACCCGTATGCTCGAAGCTCTGCGCCTCGTCAATCACCCCGTTCGCTTTTATCAGGCATCCAGTTCGGAGATGTTTGGCAAAGTACGGGAGACGCCGCAAAACGAGACAACTCCGTTCTATCCGCGCTCACCCTATGGAGTGGCCAAAACGTACGGCCACTACATGACCGTCAACTATCGAGAAAGCTACGGCCTGTTCGCTGTGAGCGGCATCCTCTTCAATCACGAGTCACCACGCCGAGGATTGGAGTTTTTCCCACGCAAGGTATCGAACGGCGTTGCCCGTATCTGTCTGGGACTTTCCCATTCCTTGCTCCTTGGCAACCTTGAGGCGCACCGTGATTGGGGCTATGCCGGCGATTATGTCCGGGCAATGTGGATGATGCTCCAACAACCGAAGGCGCGCGACTACGTGATTGCGACCGGGGAGAGCCATACCTGCCGGGAACTCGTCGAGGTAGCATTTGGCCACGTCGGCCTGGATCCCTGGGAATACATTCGGCTGGACCCCGCTCTGCTCCGTCCAGCCGAGGTCGATCTCCTGGTGGGCGACGCCAGGAGGGCGGAACACGAATTGGGATGGCGTCCGCAGGTGTCGTTCGAGAAACTGATAACCATGATGGTCGATGCGGACCTCGAACGACTGCGAGCAATCACCAGGCGATAATGCAATTCGTGGCGCCGTACCGCTACGCCCGGCGCGAGGATAGGAGTGGGTTGCCAGGCGCGAAGTCCGCACCAGTTGCAGCCTCCACGAGAACCAGCGGTATGCGCTGTCCCTCGAGCAATCACGTCACCGCGATTGTGCCAGCAGAACCTCACGGGCCGTGCGTTCCATACGCTCGGTGGAGAACGACGGTACAGTGCGAAGGCGTCCCCAGGCCCCGAGACGGGCACGCAACTCCTCGCTTTCCGCCAGGCGGTGCAGCGCCTCCGCGAGGAGTGCGCGCTCGCTGCGCGGAATGAGCAAACCGTTCACCTCGTGAATGATGACATCCGGTGCGCCGCCGGCGTGCACGCCGACCACGGGCTTGCCATGGGCCATCGCTTCCAGGTACACGATTCCTAACCCCTCGCGACTGCTCGGCAATACAAAGATGTCGCACTCCTCATAGTACTCAGCAAGCGTTGCCTCGGAGACCTCACCGATGAAGTGCACATGGTTTTCCACGCCGCAGTCCCGTGCCAGCTGCGTCAAGCGTAGCCGATCGTCGCCATCACCCACCACCACATAGCGGATCTCAGGGTAGCGATCGACCAGAGCCGGCAACGCCGTGATCGTGGTATCAATCCCCTTGTACCGATCGCCAAAGGAGAGCCGAGACACGCTCAGGAGGGTCAGCCGTCCCGCCACTGGGGTCGATGGCGGCGCGCTAGATGCCACGGGTGGATCGAACCCATAGAACAGGATCGCGGTTCGACCCGGTTCGACACCCTGCCGGTCAACGACGAAGCGGCGGGTCGATTCGCTCACGCAGAGGACGGTATGAGCGCGCCGCAAGCTAAGACGAGCCGGCAGTCTCAGCGGCTGCTCGACTTCCTGTCCGTGCGCCATAACCATCACCTGAGACCTCGGGCGAAGTAGTCGCAGCAGGGGTATCAGAGGCGCGAAGTTCACGTGGCCCACCAGAATGAGATCGGCGCCGCGGAACAGGGGCAGGAGCAGCGCTGCAGCCACAAAGCGCCTTCGATTACCGGCAAAGCCCAACACTCCGTCGTGCACGTTCGGGTCAATCAAGCTCAAAACTGCCGGCGGACTATCGACCAATATGCTCCGAAAGCACGCGAGCAGTTGCCAGTTATATCGTTGAATACCGCCCCGAGCACGAAGCTCGGTAAGCAGCAGATAGCTGCGCATGCGGGTTAGTCCGCAACAGTGACGTGGTGTGCGTCGAGCCAATGATTGAGCAGCATGGGCGCCCATACCTGCGCCCAATGGCGCCGCCCTGCCCGGAAATCGGCCCATAAGCGTCGCATCTCCGGCGCGCCGACGCCGCCACCACCCGCGCCATGCTCCACCCTCCCAGCTAACGGGCCCGCCAGCCACGCTTCAAGTGGAAAGGTGAAGCCCTGCTTGGGGCGATTCGGCAGGCCGAGCGGGAAATAGATGGAACGCGCCCCAGCCAGCACCGCCTTGGGCCTGCCTCCCAGCAGATGACTACAGCGGGCAGCCACCGTGGCGATCTCGTTATCAAGAAAGGGTACGCGAACCTCCAGGGAGTGAGCCATACTCATGGCGTCAGTATCGCGCAGCAACTGATTATGCATGTAGACGCGCGACTCCAACACCGAGATGCCCGACAACTCGGGCAACGCTTCGATAGGAGCAACGTGTCTGGCATACGCGGCGGGGTCGGGCAAGCTTGCGAACCCGACCAGAGTTCGGACCTCCTCTGGGCTAAGCAAGCCGCGCACCGCCATGTAGGCGGCGGCCAGTGAGGCCGAGCCGTTACTCCAGCGGGCCAGCTTCCGGGCGCCGCGCGGGATGCCGGGCAACGCATTCAACAGTGGCACGAGCTGTTCGTGGCTCGGTATTCTGGCCAGGCCACGCATAGCCCGCTGTACATTGCCCACCGTGGTGAAGCTGGGATATCCACCAAAGAGTTCGTCTGCCCCCAGACCTGAGAGGGCCACCGTGAGCCCGGCCTCATGGGCCGCCATGGACACGAAGTACGTATTGATACCATCGGCAGTGGGCTGGTCCATGGCGTCCACTATGTTGTCCAGATGTGATTCGAAGTCTTGAAAAGTCACGCGCGTGTCGACATGCTCGAGCCCAAATCGCTCGGCCACGCGCTGCGCCGCGCAGCCTTCGTCGAAGTCACTCTCATCGAAGCTAATCGAGACCGAGCGTATCCGTTCATGCCCCTCCGCGCGCATCAGCGCGGCCAGCATGGTCGAGTCCATGCCACCGCTCAGAAACAGGCCAAGCGGGGCATCGCTCACCATCTGGCGCTGCACCGCCGCCTTCATTCCTTCACGCACAGCCTCTTCCGCCTCGCCAGACGACAGCGGAATCGCCTGACGGAACTCATCGGCGTGCGACCAATATTGGCGTACGGTCAAACCAGTCGGCTTCAGGGTTGCGCAATGACCGGGTGGCAGTGACGCAACGCCAGTCAGGATGGTTCGGTCGTCCGGCACGGAGCCCATCATGAGATACCCCGCCACGGCGTTGCTATCGGCCCGTGCGGACACTAGGCAGCTGGCAAGAAGAGCGCGTATTTCAGAGCCAAACAGGAAAGACTCACCGGCCCACGAATAATACAGCGGCTTGATACCGAACCGGTCGCGTGCCAGAAAAAGAGAGCGCTCTTGCTGGTCCCAGATGGCAACGGCAAAGAGACCGTTGAGTCGCTCCACACACTCGTCGCCATACTCCTGATAGAGGTGCAGCACGACCTCGGTATCGGTTCGCGAACGGAATCGATGCCCTCGCGCTTCCAGTTCGGCGCGCAACTCGACAAAGTTGTACACCTCACCGTTGTAGGTGATCCAGAAGCGGCCGCATGGCTCGCCCATGGGCATGTGCCCGGCGGGCGTCAGGTCGATAATGGCCAATCGGCGGCTGCCCAACACGCAGTCCCGCACGGGAGAGGCATAGATGCCAGCATCGTCCGGACCTCGATGCCGAATCGCCTCGCACATCGCTTCCACCACGCGCGTTTCAACCCCGCCCCCAAAGCGCACACAGCCGCAGATGCCACACATGGCGCCTTCTAGAACCTCCGGGCTAACCCTTGCGGCTCAAAACCTTGGGATCGTCCGCCGTGACCACCGACTTTCCCTTGCCGCCACGCCCAACGTTCTGCGGCCCGTATCCATAGGTGTACCTATATCCGTACTGGTGGTAGTAATAGTGATACCCGGCCCCCTTGGGGCTGACCTTGTTGATCACGACACCAATGATCTTTCCGCCTACACCCTCAATGGATTCGCGGGCTCGCCGCAAATCGCGCCGCTTCGTATGCCTGGGGTCGACCACGAGAACCACTCCGTCGGCCATGGTGGAAAGAATAGCTGCATCCGTCACCGGGAGAATCGGCGGAGCGTCGATGAGCGTCATGCGCGAGCGACTGCTGGTGTGCGCCAATACCTGATGCATGCGTTGCGAAGACAGGAGATCGGCTGGATTAGGCGGAATAGGCCCAGCCATGATCAGATCGAGATTCGGATGGTCCGTCTGCTGCACCCCGTGTCCGTTCAAATTGCCGCCCATGAGCAGCATATTGGTCAGTCCTTCACGCGACTCCACCTGAAAGATTCGATGCAGGCTGGGCCGTCGCAAATCGGCATCGATCAGCGAAACTTCATATCCACCATCGGCGAAGACCCGAGCCAGGTTGCTCGAGGTGGTGCTCTTTCCTTCTTTCGGAGACGCACTGGTGATCACCAGCGTACGCGGCGGGTGGTCGACGTTAGTGAAGAGAATATTCGTACGGATTAGCCGGTAGGCCTCCGACATGTGAGATCGCGGGTCGTTCGCCGTGATCAACTGTTTGCCCTTACCCTTGGCATCGAATAGCTCGACCGTGCCGAGAATCGGTGCACCGGTCAACTCCTCCACCTCATCTGGATTGCGCATCGTATCGTCATAATAGTCATACAGAAAAATGCCGCCGGCAAAGATCAGAGTAAAGACGAACGTCGCCAGCAGGCCACTACGAGCAGGATGAGGCCCGGTCGGCGTCGCCGGCACCTGCGCCAGCGAGGCAACACTCACTCCATTCAATGTAGCGTCCCGTTGCACGCGAAACTGTTGCAGGCCAATAAACGCCTGGTTCTCAGCGTTCTGATAGGTCGCCAGCGTGGCCTTCTGCGTGACGAGTCCCGCAGGGTCGCCGTGGTAGGTCTTGATAAGGTTCGCCTGCTGCTGAACGTTTGCCTGCGCCTGGGTGAGTTGCGCCACCATACTCTTCTCATCCGGCGCGAACCGCTTTTTCTCCAATTGCGCGATGCGAGCCACGAACGCCCGGGCCAACGCGTCAGCGGCGTCGGCCGCGCGCTGCGGATTCGTATCAGCCGCCGTCACCTGAATCAACTGGGTTTGGGCCGGCTGGTCCGTGGTGATGCCAGTGATTTGATAGCCGGGCCATCTCGGGGCCATCAGCCGATTCGCCGCGTGGTACACTTCCGGCTGATTGATCAACGACGCATACGTCGGGGCGAGCAGTGTGCTTACGCCCACGTCGACGACGGCGGAAGGCCCGCCTGCGCCTGCGGCCGCTTGTTGGACATAAAGGGTAGCGGTGGCCGCATAGGTACGCGGCTGACGGTTCGTATTCCAATAGAAGAGTGCGCCCAGGACCAGTCCGGGCAGAATAGCCAGAAGCACCCAGCGCCGGGCCTGGTGCATATACAATTTCCAGGTCATTGGTTGTGCTCCTCGAAGTCCGCTACGTCACGCGCCCACTCGATGCACCGGGGCCCGGTCTCGTACTGGTTTGAATTAGAGACGAGGGCCATATCGCTAATAATAGTCCAGGACCGTGCCTTTAAACGTAACGGCCCCGAGTCGGGTCGCGAGTCAAGGCATAGAAGCGTGTCGAAGAACCTGGAGGAGAAGCGCATAATAATAGGGAAAGTGCTAACCACCTGTGGAGTTAAGAAGGGGGGAGACAATGACTGGAGTTCTACGTCGACTTGGTGTTGTAGTGGTGATCGCGTTCTTCGGACTGGCGCCAAGCACCGGCACGCAGCCGCGTGTCGTGGCGTCGTCACCGCCGCCCACCTTTGGTGTGCCTGCGGTAAGTGGAGTGCAAGGATACGGCTTTGAACAGGACGTGCGCCTGGATACCAAGGGCACAGTATACACCAGCGCGCCCGACTCTCTGTCGTCGACGACCAGCTTTCTCTGGCGCTCGTTAGACCGTGGCCAGACCTTCAAGCTGGTTCCGGCGGCAACACAGCCAAACGGCAAACTCTTGAGCTGCCCCGGTGGCGGGGACACCGAGCTGGCGACCGACAGCGCGAATAACCTCTACTTCAACGACTTGACCCTCGCCAACTTCAGCACGTTCAGATCAAGTGACCAGGGGCGAACGCTGGCGCCACAGAGCTGCACGTCCGTACTCAACGGAGCCGTAGATCGTCAGTGGTACGCGGTAGATGGTGATCCGACCAACGGCGGCTCTATTTTCCTGGCCTATGACCGGGTTGCTCAGACCAACCCGGCACAGTGTCCCAACGGTACCCCCGCGGGCAATAACGAACTGGTAATCGATCGATCGCCCTTAACCTCGGCAGCAGGAGCGACAGCCGGAACGCAGTATGGGCCTTCCCAGATCATTAGCTGCGACGAGGGCATCATGGGCAACGACGAGTTCTACCGCTACGCGGATCACGGCAAACGCGTCTTCGTGATTCACGACAATAATGCCTTTAACTCGATCTCGATGGGCCGTTGCGACGTCGTCGACGTTACCGTTTCCCCCACCGGTCTGGCCAACTGCGTCGACGTCCTGATCTCCAGCTTCCCAAACGGTCGAACGGGTGGCAACTTCGCCACTATGACCATCGACCACACCGGAAACCTTTATGCCATCTGGGAACAGGCGCCCTTTAATTCGACGACGTCGACCGTCACCGGGAACACGGCGCTTATGTTTTCTAAATCGACCGACGAGGGCTCCACGTGGTCGGCCGCCGCTGTGCTTCCAACACCAGGGCTATTGAATAATGTCTTTGCCTGGCCGGGAGCAGGGGACAACGGCAAGCTGGACGTGGCCTGGTACGGCACCCCAGCTCCCTGCGATGCCGCCTGTCAGGCGTCCGACGCCGGGTGCGGCACCGGGAATACATGCATATATGGTGGTCCCGACCAAATCAAAGGCGACTGGAGTCTCTGGTTTGAGCAATCACTGGACGGGGGGCAGACCTGGAGCCAACCGCTTCAGGCCAGCGAGCACTTTATCCATCGCGGCAACATCCAGACGGTGCTGGGCGGCCAGGAGGGCGATCGCACACTCGGTGACTTCCTCCAGCTCCGCATCGGGCTGGACGGCGAAGCCAACATCTCCTATAGCGACTCAAACAACATCGACGAAGCTATCATTCCCCAGGCCATGTTCGTCCGCCAGAATGGTGGCACCAGTGTCTTTGATGCTGCCCCCGCGGTGAACAACGGCACGCCGGCCCTGATCAACTCAGTGACGGATCCGAAGGGCGATGCCACGTTCGACAGCGCGGGAGTAAGTAGCCCGGATCTGCCGAACCTCGATATCCTCGGCTCATCGATCTCCATGCCCGATACCACGCACTACAAGATCACCATGAACGTGGCCGATTTGACCAGTCTCACCCCGTCTCCCCAGGCGGGTGGCACCGATCTCGTCTGGCTAACGCAGTGGCACGTGCCCTCCAGCTCCGATCCACACGGTGGCAAGCTATTCTTCGCGTACATGGAGTCGACTGCCGGCCAGACGCCGCAGTGTTACGACGGCCAGAATGGGTTGTACCTCAACGGCGGCGGAGCCGGTATAACCTATCCAGGCAATGCCACCGCCCTCCCGGCCGCCGACTGCCAGTACACAGCCACTTCCCCCGGCGCCATCACGATCAACGTCCCACTATCGGATGTCGCGGAGGCGAACCCGATCAGCAACATCCTGTACAGCGTGAATGCTTCGACGCAAACTCTCGCCGCGCCGGCGAATTCTTCACCGAACCTCAACGGCATCGGCGGGGTACCGCCGAATCTGGTTGACGTGGCGCCGACCTACGATTTCAACCCGAGTGTGAGTCCAACCGCGGCTCAGGTGCAACGCTTCTCCGCCCGTCGTTCCGGCGGACGCCTCCAATTCAGCTGGACCATGAAAGCGTCCGACACGGCTCTTGGCTTCTTGGTGTATGGCGGGTCGCATCGCTTGAATCACTCTCTCATTCCCGCCCATCGAAGTCCGGCCTACCGCTACTCCGTGCACTGGACGGGGAAAGGCCCCTACTCGCTGCACGTGCTGTTGTCCGGCGGACGGCAAATGTCTGTTCCGCTCGGGTGACGCATTTGGGCTGTTTCTGAATGGGGCTCGGCGTGGTGCACGCCGAGCCCCATTTGGCATTGGGACTGTGGACGGGGCCACCGTTGCTACAATCGGCTACCACTCAGGAGCGTGCATGGATCTATTCTTTGAGCCCGTCGAGCTGACGCTGCACGAGCCGTTCACCATCGCGCGCGGCACGCAGCGAGTAGCCGGCACGGTGCGCGTTCGCCTGGAACACGATGGGCTGAGCGGGATTGGAGAGGCCGCGCCGAGTGAGCACTACGGTGAGTTTCAAGCGAGCGTGCTGGGATTTCTGGAGCTGCTACGGCCTCTCCTGGAAGCCGAACAGGTGGATTGTATTCAAACGCTGCACGAGCGAATGAATGAGACGGTCCGCTTGAACCCGGCCGCCAAGGCCGCGGTCGATATGGCGGCATACGACCTATTGGGCAAGCGGCTCGGGACGCCGGTCTACACTCTGCTCGGCCTGAATCCCGCTCGAACGCCCTTGACTTCATTTACCATCGGCATCGACACGCCACAGAATATGGGCCGGAAGGCAACTGAAGCCGCGCAGTATCCAATCTTGAAGGTCAAGGTCGGTACGGTGCGCGATGTGGAAAACCTGGCAGCGATACGCGACGCCCGTCCGGACGCAATCATTCGTGTGGATGCCAACGAAGCCTGGACGCCCAAGGAAGCCGTGGCGCGAATAGAGGAACTGGCGGAGTTTGACCTGGAGTTTGTAGAGCAACCGGTGGATGGAGGCGATGTAGAGGGGCTGGGATACGTACAGAGCGCCTCGGCGCTCCCGGTTTTTGCCGACGAGAGCTGCGTGGTGCCGGCGGACGTGCCACGGGTCGCGCCGTATGTGGACGGCATCAACATCAAGTTGATGAAGTGCGGTGGTATATATCCGGCCATGCAGATGATTCATCTGGCACGGAGCCACAATTTGAAGGTCATGATGGGCTGCATGATTGAAAGCTCGGTGGCGATCACCGCCGCGGCGCACCTTTCGCCTCTGATCGACTACGCCGACCTGGACGGCAACCTGCTGATAGACGACGATTCGTATGTCGGAGTGACGGTGCAGGACGGCAAGCTCGTCTTGCCTTCGGCACCCGGCCTGGGACTGCAGCCCGTTTCATGACCGATCCATCAGTGCGAGTCGTGCTGGCAGGTGCGCTCGCCACAAGCTTCCCGCGCAATGCCTTCGAGGGGCAGATTGACCTGGTTGTTGCCCACACTGACGAAGAGTTGCGGAGCGCCGTGCGCGACGCGGTGGTTCTCTATAGCTGGCAGATTCCGACCATTGTGCCGGCGGAAACTCCGCGGCTGCGTTGGATCCAACTTCCCAGCGCCGGAGCAGATCACATCCGAGAGCTGCCCGTATGGACCAGCGATATCATCCTTACTGCGTCGCAGGGCATCCATACGGTTCCCATGTCCGAGCACCTCTTTGCCATGCTGCTGGCTCTCAATCGGCAGCTTCCGGCCATCTTGCGTGCCCAGGAACAGCACGAGTGGACCCACAACCGGCGCGAGGCGCCGCTGCGCATGAGTGAACTCCGCGGCAAGACCATGGGAATCGTCGGCTGGGGGAAAATAGGAAACGGCATTGCGCACCTGGCGCGCGCTTTCGGGATGCGGGTGGTGGGCACTCGCTGGTCGGTCATCGTGCCGCGCCAGGCGCCGCGTACAGACGGCGGAGCCTATACCGATCCACCCTGGCTGGAAGCAGAAGATGCCCCCCCCGATATTCTGTACCCGTCCGCTCAATTACATGAGGTTTTGACCCAGAGCGATGTCGTGGTGGTGCTACTACCCTTAACCGCGGAAACGCGCCACTCGATTAGTAAAGCGGAGTTCCGCGCCATGAAGCGCGGAGCACTGTTCTTTAACCTGGGACGAGGCGCGGTGGTGGACGAGGACGCGTTGATCAGCGCCCTGCAGTCCGGACATCTGGCCGGGGCCGGCCTGGATGTGTTCGCCCAAGAACCCTTGCCACGCCCCAGCCCGCTCTGGACCATGCCCAATGTCATTGTCAGCCCGCACGTAGGCGGCATGAGCGATCGGACCCGCGACCGGGGAGCATGGCTGTTCGCGGTAAACTTGACGCGATACCTGGAAGGTCAGGAGTTGATTAACCAGGTACACCGAGACCAGGGATATTGAGGGAAGAGAGCACAGATGGAACCGACGACAGATTTCCGAGAACAAGCTTTAGGTACTGGCGTGCATGTCGTTGGTCAGCCTATGGACGGGGTGGAATCCGTTGCCGTGGGTTTCTTGATCGGCACGGGAGCGCGCGATGAGATGGCGCCTAGCTTCGGGATATCGCACTTTACCGAGCAAATGCTGTTCCGCGGCACCGAACACATGAACGCTCGTCAACTCTCCGAACGGTTTGATGGCCTTGGCATCAGCTATGACTCGTCCACCGGGCTAGAAATGACCCTGGTCAACGGCGTGCTGTTGGGGGATACCTTGCCGGCTGCCCTCGACCTGCTGGCCGACTGCCTGCGGTACCCGGCGTTTCCGGAAGATGAAGTGGAGAGCGTCCGGACGTTGATGGTGCAGGAGTTGCGGCAGCGGGACGACCGCCCAGCACAGCGGGTGATGGATACGTTACGCCAGCAGTTCTTTCGCGACACCCCATGCGGTCACGACGTGCTGGGCTCCGAAGAGTCTATAAAGACCCTGACAGTCGTGGATTTGAGGCGCTACTGGGAAGACCGGTACACGGCAAACAACATGACCCTCTCCGTTGCCGGCAACATTGATTGGGAGCGGACGCTTGAACAGCTCGAGGTGCTCACCGCCTCCTGGCCAACCGGAAGGGGCCGCATGAGCCTCGAGCCGCCGATTACCAATCCCGGCATCACGGTGATGTACAAAGAGGCGGCCCAAGAGAACATAGGCTTTGCCTTCCCCGGAGTGCCGGTGGGAGACCCAGATTACTACGCGGCGGGTCTGGCCGCGCAGGTGCTGGGGGGAGGGACAAACTCCCGATTATTCCGTGAAGTGCGGGAGAAGCGCGGACTGGCATATGCGGTGCAGGCACGCTTCGACGGCCTGGAAAAAACGGGGCTGTTTCGGGTTTACGTGGGGACCAGCGCCGACCGCGCTCACGAGAGCGTGGAGGTAGTGATGGATGAGCTGCGCAACTTCGAGCGATCGGGCATCACGGACGACGAGCTGAAGCTTGCCAAGACGCGGCTGAAGAGTCAGGTCTTGATGCGTAGCGAAAGCACGCTCTCTCGCATGGCGGCGAATCTGCGGTCCTGGTGGTTCGAGCACAAGCTGTACAGCCTGCAGGCGTTGAAAGAGGAGATCGACAGGGTGACGGTGGAACAGATTCAGTCGCTGGTGGGCAATCTTTGCATTACAGAGAACCTGGCCGCGGTGGCACTTGGACCGCGCAATGAGGATCAGCTCTTCGGCGGCGTAGTGGCGAGGGCGTAAAGGAGGTAGTGATGGTCACCACGGCAACGCGGCATAGCAGCCACTTTTTTACTGAAACGCTGCCCAATGGGCTGCAACTGTTGGGGCAGCAAGTACCGGGCGTGCAATCAGCGGCGGCCGTGTTCTGGGTCTGCACCGGCACGCGCGATGAGCCTATCGCGCAGATGGGAGTGTCTCATTTTCTGGAACACATGGCCTTCAAGGGCAACGAGCGTTTACCCGGCGACCAGATCGATCGTGCCTTCGAAGAGCTGGGCGCGGACCACAACGCCGCGACCTCGTGGGAAATGACGTTCTATTGGGCACGAGTGCTCTCCGAGAATGTAAGCAACGCCATCGATGTTCTGGCGGAGTTAACCCGCCCCGTGCTGCGCGAAGCGGACTTCAACCAAGAGCGACAGGTAATCCTGGAGGAAATCGCGCGTTATGAGGATCAACCAACGCACATCCTGTACAACCGGTTTGTCGCCGACTTTTTTGGCGACCACCCGTTAGCTCGCGAGACCTTGGGGACGCCGGATACCTTGATGGCCCTCACCCCGGATCAGATGCGCGAATACTGGAGCGAACGGTACGGCACTCACAACATGCTGTTTGCCATCGCCGGGAACTTCGACTGGGACGCGGTACGACAGCAAGTGGAGAGCCTATCAACAGATTGGAAGGCGGGCGAGACCGGACGAGAGCTATGCGCGCCGGAGTTTCTGCCGGGCTTCACGGTGCACCAGCGAGAGCAATTCGCGCAGGAGCAGATCGCCATTGGCGTTCCCAGCATCGGCCGGAAGGACCCTCGATATTACGTGTCGGCGGTGTTGGCGACCATCCTGGGCGACGACACCGGATCCCGATTGTTCTGGGCACTCTATCAACCCGGCCTGGCCGAGACGGCTTCGGCGCATCTGATGGAATTCGAAGAGACGGGGAGTATGCTGCTGCACATTGCCACCGAACCGAGCATGGCTCAACGCGCCCTGGAGGTGGCGCTTCACGAGCTGGAGCGGTTGCAGCGATTCGATGTCGAGCAAAGCGAGCTGGAACGGGCCAAGGCGAAGCTGAATAGTTCGGTGGTCATCGGCGGCGAGAGCACCAACGAGCGCGTCATGAGCTTGATCTCGTCCTGGCTGACCAGGGGCGAACTGGAATCGCTTGACGAGATCAGGAGGAAGATCGACGCTGTGACGCTGCAGGATCTCCGCGACTTGATAACCGAGTTCCCGGTGTCACCTCATTACGTGATTACCTGCGTCGGGCCGCTCGCCCCAGATGAGCTACAACGTCCTTCCTGACACTCATCAAGTGAAACTCCACGGACATGTACCGGCTGCAAAACGGAGTGCAGATACAGGTCATCAGGTCGCTTTTCGGATGAAACATCTGAGCCGCTCTTGATGAGCCTTGACACTTCGCTCTATGATCGCGGGTCATGTGGCCGCAGGAGCACGTCGAAGAGCGCCGCGATCAACGCGACACGTTCCCGCGCCAGCAGCCACGATAGCCGCGCGTACCCTGGCAGATCGGCCGGCGCCGTCCGCAGTTCGCGAAGCAGCGTCTTCAACGGTGAGCCAAACAGCCAACGGGCAACCACCGTTGGCAGAAAGCCAGGACCGCGCGTCTGCCGATAAAACGCCCGATACTCGCTCGCCAGCCGCCGCTCATCTCGTAGGATAGCTCGCCATATCGAACGGCTCCGACGCACTCGTGGCACGCTCTGGTGGAGCACCACCGCGTCCGGCTGGAATCCGATAGGCCCATGGGCCAGCACGCGGGCAGCCAGTGCCGTGTCCTCGAACCAGCCGGTGAAGCGGAGATCGAATCCTCCGGCGCGGCGCAGGGCGGACTGCCGGTACGCAATGTTGCAGGTCTGGTACAGCGGGTCGGGCCGGCCGATCCGCACCGCGTGAGATCCAACCGGCCCGGGACGTGCCTCAGTTCGCCCCTGCATGCCGGCCAGGCGCGGTTCCGCGCTCAATCCCGTCACCAGAGCACGCAGCCACCCCGGTTCTGCAACGCAGTCATCATCCAAAAAGGCGACAAGGTCACCACGGACCGCATCCACACCCATTTGACGCGCCGCCGCCAGCGTTTCCCTCCGAGCCGCCCGGTACTGGGCACGGTACCGCATAGCCAACGCATGCGTCGACTCCTGACCGGCGTGGTCGACCACGACCACGTCGCGATGAAGCCAGGTTTGGTGCTCGATGCTCTCCAGCGCCTGCTGCAGGAGCGCATCGCGATCTCGCGTCACGATGATCACCGAGACCAGCGGACACTCGGGAAGAGTGGGAAAGGTCTCGTTGCCTCTACATTCGCCACGGCCCGTCTCCGACCAGAACTCGCGCAGCGCCCCGAGCATCTCTTGCTTCTCGCGGATCATCGGTCGCACTTGCCGTAGGTACCGCAGTGGATGGCGTCCCGCGTATCGCGCATGGGCCCACGACTGCTTGACCAGGGGACGAAGAACCCAGAGAAGAACCGGCAGTACTTGCCCCGGTACCCCCACCGATTCCGCCCCCAGTTTGCGCAGTTCGCGCCGGTGGAGCGCGTCCGCCTGGAAGCGCGCCCTCCAATCCGACCGGGTGCGCCAGTCGCGCGGGCGGGGAGGATGATTCACGATGGCGTCGGGGGCGAACGCGATTGGCCCCAAAGCGGCGGCACGCAACCCCAGAATGTTATCGGCATACCAGCGCATGGGCTCGAAGCCATTCAGCCGCTCCAGCACCGCCCGGCGGTACACCATATTGCAGGTACGGTACGGCGGGCCTGGGCTGCGTTGCTCGATCTGGTGGGTGAAGGGCGTGCCGCGTTCCGGTCCCGCCCATGTTGTGCCTTGCGCTGCAACAACCTCGGTCGAGGTCATAGCGTCGATAAGCGCCGCTAGCCAACCGGGCTCCGGCACACAATCGTCATCCGTGAAGGCGATGAGCTCGCCGGAGGCCACACGCCAGCCGCGGTTCCGCGCCGCATAGCTGCCCGCCGGCTGCTCTAGCCGCTCCACTTGCCGTCCTTCGCCCTCCCAGCGAGCCAGCAACTCGGCAGTCCCGTCCGACGATGCATCGTCCACCACGATCACCTCGAGTGGGCGGTACGTCTGGGCGTCGAGGGCCGTCAACAGAGCGGGTAGATAGGACGCCCGATTCCGGGTGGGAATCACCACGCTGACCCGTGGGGACGACATTGGGTCATTATCCGCCGGCAGCATCGGCGGGGACCGTGAGCACCACCGCCGGGACCTCAGCGTCGCGAGCAGCCAGGTTGAACGCGGCGATCTCCGTATCAATCACCTCCCGGAGCGCCGCAAGCTGTGCCTCGATACGGCCGGACACGTCGTCGTAGACAGCATACACCTGCTGTGTAGGCCGGGCATCGGCGGAAGCAGTGATAAAGGGCAAGACGGCGAGCTTGAAGTTGAGCTTCGCGGAGTCGTCGCGCGGTCCCTCCGCCTTGACCTGGATCAGTTCCTCCTCGATCGCCGAGAGACGTTGCGCAGCCTGCCGCGCTGCCGCCCGCAGCCCGGCGGTGTCGCTGCCCTTCAGGCGCTCCTGCCAGCCATCTAGCTGCTGCTTCACGTCGCGGATCTGAATGACGGCGTCATGCAACTTGGTGAGCGTGGTATGAACCCGCAGATTGAAATCGAATTGAGCCCGCAGGTCGACATCGCTGGCCGCCACGCGCGGATCCTTGAGCAGCTCAAAGGTCTCGGTGTAGCTCTCATCGGCCACCGACAATCGGACCTGGTACCTGCCGGGCGGGACCACCGGACCGCTGACCAGCCAATCCAGGCTTTTCACCCCTGGTATCTTACGGGCATCAGGATAGCGCAAATTCCAGATGAAGCGGTTGATGCCAACCTCCGTGGCGACACGCGGCTCCTGTTCGGGAACGGCCGGTTCAGTCTCCAGCGCTTCCTCGCCCTCGGCAGCCGCTTCCGCCAGTGGCTCGGGAGGCGCGTCAGCCGGCGGTTCCTTCGGCTTGCTCTTGCTCGAGAACTGACGGATCTCCTGGCCCTCCGCATCGAGGAAGCTGAGCGTGACAATACCCTCGGGCTCCTCCGCCAGGTAATAGTTCACGACCACAGCGAACGGCGGGTTCTCTCCAGCGTCGAGGAACACTTCCTTCTTGGTGCCGTCGGGCTCGTTCTGTAGCCGGTAGGACACCCCGACCGCGCCGGCATGGCGATACGAGACATCGGAGCCGCCTGGCGAGCCGAAGCCCTGGTAGGTCAGGAACCGCACCGTGGGCGCCGGCTTGAAGAGGCGAGTTGCCGCGGGATCGCGCCGCTCGGCCAGTTGATGAAGCGGTGTCAGGTCATCGAGGATCCAGAACGACCGCCCGTGCGTGGCGACCACCAGATTGTAGTCTTTGATCAGCAGGTCATAGATCGGTACCACCGGCAAATTGCCCTGCATCGGCTCCCAGCGCGTGCCGTCATCAAACGAGATATAGACGCCAGTCTCGGTACCCGCGTAGAGCAGGCCGCGTCGCGCGGGGTCGGCGCGAATCACACGGGTGAACTCATGGTCCGGAATACCATCCACGATCAGCCGCCAGGTTATACCGTAGTCGTTGGTATGGTAGAGGAACGGCCGCAGGTCATCGTGTTTGTAGCGCGTCGCGGCCAGATAGGCGCTCGCCGGGTCGTGCGGCGACAACTCGATCATGCCAATGAGCGCCCATTCCGGCAGATCCGGCGGAGTGATGTTCTCCCAGGTCTCGCCGCCGTCTCGCGATAGGTGGACCAACCCGTCGTCGCTGCCGGCCCAGAACAGTCCCTGCTGGTGTGGGGACTCGACCAGGGCAAAGATAGTGCCGTACACCTCGGCGCCGGTGTTGTCCTTGGTCAGCGGCCCGCCCGAGGGCTCCAGGGTGGCAGGATCGTTACGCGACAGATCCGGGCCGATAACCTGCCAACTCTCTCCCTCGTCGGTGGAGCGGAACACCTGGTTCGCCGCCACATACAGCACGTTCGGGTCGTGAGGCGACAGTAGAATCGGGAACGTCCACTGAAAGCGGTATTTGAGCTGATTGGCTCCATCCGACATACCGAGCACATCCGGCCAGACTGTGATGTTTCGCGCCTGACCCGTGCGGTGGTCGTAGCGCGTCAACAACCCGTTGCCAAAACCGCTGCCGATAGCGCCCGCGAAAACGACGTTGGAGTCATCGGGGCGGACCGCTATGTAGCCGCTCTCGCCGCCCCCCGGCACATACCAGTCCGCGGCAGTGATCGCGCCACCGATCGAGCGACTCGGCAGGCTCAGAGCGCTGTTGTCCTGCTGCGACCCATACACCCGGTAGGGGATTTGCGTGTCGGCGGTGACGTGATAAAACTGCGCGGTCGGCTGGTTGTAGATCGTTGACCACGACGCGCCGCCATTAAAGGTGACGCATGCGCCGCCATCGTTGCCCTCGATCATCCGCTGTGGGTTCCCTGGATCGATCCATAGGTCGTGGTTATCGCCGTGTGGCGTCGGCAGCGCGGAGAAGGTTGCGCCTCCGTCGGTCGACTTCCAGCACTGGAGATTGAGCACCCAGCAGGTCTCTGGATCCTGTGGGTCCGCGTAGAGGTGCGTGTAATACCAGGCGCGGCGGCGCAGGTCCAGTTCCTCGCAGAGCCGAGTCCAGGTCTCGCCACCATCGTCCGAACGGAACAGCGCCCCATCTTCGGCCTCCACCAACGCCCAGACGCGTCCCTCGCGAGCCGGGGATGTCGCCACGCCGATCTTCCCTTTGATACCGGTCGGCAGTCCCGCTCGGTCGGTCAGTTCGGTCCAGCTATCGCCACCATCCGTGGAGCGAAACAGACCGCTGCCCGGTCCACCGCTGGACAGGCTGTACGGCGTGCGCTGTGCTTCCCACAGACTGGCGTACAGAATTCGTGGGTTGTTCGCGTCCATGGAGAGATCGATCGCTCCCGCCCGGTCGCTGCGAAAGAGAATCTTCTCCCAGGTCTCGCCGCCGTCACGCGAGCGATACACGCCGCGCTCTTCGTTCGGTCCCCAGGCGTGTCCGAACGCCGCCACATACACCAGATCAGGGTCGCCTGGATGAACCCGCACTTTGGCGATGTGCCGGGTATCGGCCAGACCCAGATGTCGCCAATTGCGGCCGCCGTCGGTCGAGCGATACATACCGTCCCCGTGTGAGACATTGCCTCGAATCGCGGTCTCTCCCGTCCCCACGTAGATAACATTGGGATCGGACTCCGCAATGTGGATCGCGCCCCCCGCGGCCGTGCCGAAGAAACCATCGGAGACGTTCTCCCAGTACGTTCCGCCGTCGGTGGTTTTCCAGACCCCACCGGCGCAGGCGCCGAAGAAAAACACCATGGACCGCTCGGGATGTCCAGCCACGGCAACCACCCGACCGCCGCGATGCGGCCCGATGCAGCGCCACTTCAACGCGCCCGAAAGATCAATACTGTCGCGCCTATTCCCGAGGGCATGGCTCTCTGGCATGCTGCTCTTCTCCTGTGTGAGGTAAGTCGAAACACAACCGCGGGCCAGCCATCGAACCCATCGCTCTCCGGACCAAACCGCGGGAACTTTTACTCTATTTCTCGGTCATTCTGGCATATGCTTCTCGGGTAATAGGGTAGCCTGGAAACGCCTCCCCTATAGGCACGCGATTGGCTGAGCCGGAAGTAGCGCTCGATGGTGTCCCGCGGGTACCTGTGGCAGCGTTACGAAAGGTCCTTGAGTCGCGTTTCATACCACGGAAGCATGGAAGGGCTTCATCCTTTACCTATTCGGAACTCAGGAGGAAGAATGTGAAGAAACGATCTCTTTCGGGTGTACGAGCCGCGCTGCTCGCGGTGGTGCTGGTACTTGCCGCACTCCTGGTACCGCAGTTTGCGCGTACCGCCTATCCACAGGTACCAACACCAACCCCACTGGCTCTTTGCGGCACCATCGGGACCTTTAACCAGCCCACCGCCACCGACACCGGAGTGATCTCAATCTCTACGGTCAGTGGTACGCCCAACTACACCATCGCGGTCGGCGCCACGATCATGAACTCCCTGCAGGGCACCGTGTCCGGTAGCAGCGTCTGTCTGGTCGGCGCCCTGAACGCCGCCGGTCAGCTCGTGTCCTTCACACTGACGCCAAATGTGATTGCCAGCGTCACCCTGTGTGGCACTGTCGGCGCCTACACGGCGGCCTCTGCGAATGGTGCCGGATCGGTCACCGTGGGCACGGCCATCCTGCCGGTCGCCCAGAGCACGACCTTTACGGGCGGCGTTCCCATCACCGTCGGCACCAGTCTCTGTATCCAGGCCACACTCAACGGCTTGGGACAGGTGGTGGCAGGTGTCGTCACTACCAACACTGCCGGGACCGCCAGCACCGGCATGCCGGTCGCAATCTGTGGCACGGTAGCCTCATATACCGCAGCCACCTCCACCACAGCCGGCACGCTGCAGTTCACGCTGGCCACCGTCAATGCGTCCTACACCATTCCAGCCAACACCACCATTAACGGCTCCTTCACCGCTACCACCATCGCTACTGGCCAGAATATTTGCCTCTCGGCAATCGTGACCGGAAGCAATACTCTCTCCTCGGTCACGCTGACCGCCAACACCTCGACCATGCTGACCGAGTGCGGCGTGGTAGGCGCCTCTGTCGCTCCCTCCGGCACCACGCCGGGCAGCCTGACGCTCGGCTCAACCGTTCTTTCCGTGGCTCCCAACGCCACCTTCACCGGCGCGACGTTGACGAGCGGGACCAACCTCTGTTTGACCATCACGCTCAATGGGTTGGGTCAACTGGCGAACGCCGCCGCCGCCGCCCCGGCTGCCACCGTCACCGCTACCGCCGTGGTGACGCCCACGATCACGCCCTCGCCCTCCATTCCCCCACCGCCTCCACCTGCCCAGGCCACCAACACCCCCACCGCGACCAGCACCGCCGTTCCGACCGCCACCTCAACGCCGGTGCCGACCAACACACCCACCGCCACTGCCACCGCGACCACCGCGCCAACCACCACGCCCACGCCGAAGCGTCGCGCTATCGCACAGTTCAAGTACATCAGCGTGTGGTACAACGTGATCCGCATCGGGACTGTCGAGCACCTGGTGGTCCAGGCGGGCGCGCGCCAGTTCCAGCACATCGAAGTTCACGTCTTCTTCGCCACGGGTCGGCGCTACGACTTTAACGAGCGCACCAACCGCCAGGGCCTCTGGACCAAAGACTTCCAGATCCCCCCATACACCATCAGTGTGTACTCCCGAGAGGCAGTCATAACCTTCCAGCTCTTCAAGAACCACACCACAGCACGCGATTACCGCTTCTTCTACGTGGTTCACTAGAACCAGACCCACGGGCACATTCAGGCAGGGATGGCCGTGGCGCATGCGCCACGGCCATCCCTGTTCCGTTTTGCCGCATCTGCTCCAAGTTCAAAACACGCTCTAGTTTAACTATCCGCGCGCGCCGGTCCGCTGCATCGCAGGTGCGGATTGAGCATCGCGAGCGCGGCCAGGATAACCTGTGGCACGAAGACCATGAGGATCGTGGCCACTCCCCCGAAGGCCTGCAGCAGGGAGAGATGACCGGTAGCCAAAGCCACCGGAATACTGCCCAGCGCGACTCCCCGGCCAAGTTCGGCGAGAATCATGAGCTTCTTCCGGTCCCAGCGATCGACGAGTACCCCGACGGGGAGGGGGAGTACGATGTTCGGCAGATCGCGCACCGCGATCAGGAGACCGGTCTCAGCGGCAGAGTGCGTGATGCTGAGCAACAGGAGGGGGAAGGTAAGGCCCGATGCCTGCGACCCGAGAGCGGACACAATCTGTCCGCTCCACAGCAGGCGAAAGTCCCGATTGCGCCAAACGGACGGCAGCCGGGGGCCTGGCCGTGGAATGCTCATGAAGTTCTCCGTGAATCCCGCCGTGAGACTTCACAGCGGGCATCTCCCGCTGTGCTCACCGACCTCTTCTGGCGGCAGCGCGGCACGCGGGCGGTTATCGGCGACAGATGTAATTCCCGCCCTAAGCGGGCGGGCGTGCAGGGCATCCGGCAACCATCAGGGAGCGCCGCTATGACGTAACGGCCGTCCGCATCACGTGGCTACCGGCCTCGGACGCCTACCGGCAGCCTAGTGTCTCAATAGATGCTGCAAGGATTTCGGGTCGAACCCGTTATCTCGCCTGCAGCGATCGCATCCCCTGCTTCGGTACATCTACGAGCATCGCCTTTCACGGCCCGTGGAAGCCGTTACGTTCATCGTAGCAAGCGGGGAGTAGCCAGAACCTGCATGACTTCCAGTTCGCCTGGGCGTCCCGCTTCAGTCGGCTGGCGAAAGTTTATGCGCGCCCGCCGGAGACGCCCACCGGGCTGCACTTCGCGGCCTTCGCCTGCCTGCTGCTGCATCCGGCAGCCTTCTGCTCCAAGTTCATAACACGCTCTAGAAAAAGACGAAGGAAAAGCCCCAGAAAGAGACGGCCGTCCCGTGAACGCAAAAGAGGGCACAGGTACTACCCGTGCCCCCTCGGCAAGGAGTTGGAGAGCCAGATGCGAGCTAGCCGGACAGACCTGGAATTGGAATGGAGCGGTCGATGATTTTATAGCCGGCCTGGGACGACTGCGACTGGACCCCGTTGGTCGCGGAGTTCAACGACGTCACGTCGGCATCACTGTAACTGCCGCCATGGAACTTGCTGCCCAGTTTGTTGAACTCGCTACCCAGTTTGTTAATCGGAGCTATCAAGGCGTGGAGTGTTTTGCTATTGCTGCCCTTGGCGATACCGTATGCCTTGTGGACCTCATACGCCGCGAAGGCCAGGGCCACACCGGCCTCAACGATATTTTTCACCCGACCCGAAGCGCCCTTTTTGAAAGCTCCCGACTTGTAGCGGTTGTACACGAAGTGATGGAACGCGAAGACCGCGAATCCCATGTCGAGCAGGAACCGCGTCTTTTCAAAGATCGCTGCGTGTGATTGCACGTGTGGCGCGGCGAGAGCCGCGCCCGGAGCAGCGGCACTGGCCGAACTTGAGAAACCGGGCAGCGCCACGCTGGCCAGCATCGCCACCAGCAAGGTTAAAACGATGAAATTCTTACGCATGATTGATGTCTTCCTCCTCTATATCCCGAACAATGAAACCTGAGCAGAGATTAGCATGGTTGGCTCTCCTGACGTGCCCTGCGTAGAGCTTGGCACGTCCTTTGCAGATTCACTGTAATGCATAGAGTATGCCACTCCGCCACACTTTCATTACGCCCCCTCCTCCAGAGGCTTCCGGGGGAACCAGTCAAATAGAAGGACAGATCCGTGGGCGACCAGATCGGCGCGTTTTTCAATCGCCATCCAACCCTTCACGCCTTTATCGACAAGGTGATGAAGGACAACATCGGGATGCTGGCCTCGGTGGTGGCCTGGACCCTATTCACCTCAATCATCCCCATCGTGGTAGGTCTCGTCGCTATCAGTGGTCTGTTTCTGCGTGATCCCGCGACGCAACAGTCGGTCGAGAACTCCCTGGCCAATGCCTTGCAGGGAGCCATCTCACCGTCCGACATTACTAAGCTAGTACACGTTACCGTTCAGCACACCGGCTTGCTGGGAATCCTTGGCATCATCGGTATTCTGTACGGCGGCTCCAACGTCGGTGGCTCCATCTCTACTGTCTTTCAGCCCATCTTCCGTGTTCGAGGCCGCGATTTCATTCCCGAGAAGCTGATCGATGTCGGCATGATTTTTGTCTTCACGATTCTCATGGTGGTCATCCTTTTGGGAACGACCGCGGGCGCGCTACTCAACCGGCTGCTCACCGGATACCACGTCCCCGGCCCGACTACCTTTGCCGTCGGCACAGCGGTCAGCCTGCTGGCAGCCTTCCTGCTCTTCGCCGTGATCTATCTAGTGTTTCCGCACACCGATCCGCGATTTAAGTTCAGTAATGTGTGGCTGGGCTCAACGATCGCGTCCGTGCTCTTCACCCTGTTAAGCTTTATTTGGCCGCTCTACCGCAGCTACGCGCACTTCAGCCGATATGGCGCTGTGTTCGGCTCCATCGTGGTACTCACGGCCTGGATTTACTTTTTCGCCATGATTCTTATGATCGGCGCGGAGTTTGTCGCCTTCCAGGCTCTGCGGGAGGCGAAAGAGCGGGGAGTACGAATCGGACCGGCGGAGGATGGGAATGTGCCGCAGCATGCCCCTCTCGACGACCCGGAGGTCGCGCCCGCCGAGGGCACCGCATAGCTGGACGCGGGTCAGCGACTCTCCGATATCGCCTTCGTCTCAGCAGCAACAGGCCCATCTGTCCAAGCTCCTGGTTGATCGCCGAGTCCTCATCAACCCCTGTACTCATGTGAGATCGGAAACGCTACAGCGAGACCGGGAGCTGGTCGCCAATTCGAACGACGGCAACTCGGCAGCACCGTCTGACGGCACCGCCTGTGGCCGCGGCTGCACATCATTACTGGGTCGTGAACGATACATACGCTACTCCAACGCACGCCGGCGCATTTAAAGTAACGCGTACCATGGAACGCAGGCGACGTCCCTGTGGAGGAATACATGGACAGCAGAGACAGCCCAGAGGCAGTGCTTGCCGCCTTGCGAGTCCGGCGCAGCATGGCGCGAGTCAAAGCGGATAGACCGCCGCGTGTCCTCGTGCAGCAGGTACTTGAAGCTGCCGTCTGGGCGCCCAATCACCGCAGGACGGAGCCCTGGCGCTTCACCGTAATGGCAGGTCCGGCGCGCGAGCAATTGGGAGCTGTCATGGCAGCCTCGCTGCGGGCCCGTTTGCCTGCGACGCAGGGCGACCAGCCTGGAGCAGAAAGTGAAATGGCCCGGCTGGACAGGGAACGGTCCAAGCCCTTACGAGCTCCGGTGGTGATCGCGGTCGCTGCTGTTCCCTCGGACCGGCCAAAAGTGGTGGAGATCGAGGAGGTGGCTGCCGTAGCGGCCGCCGTTCAGAACATGCTGCTGGCGGCTGAAGCGCTTGGGCTTGGCGCGATGTGGCGAACCGGCGAGCCGGCCTACGATCCGGCGGTCAAGCGTTTTCTCGGCCTCCCCGACCGCGCCTACCTGCTCGCCTTCGTGTATCTCGGCTACCCCGATCTGGCAGAGTCACGCGAGCACGCGCGCGACGCCGGCCAATATACGACCTGGTTAGGCTGGGAGGCAGGTTCAGCTTAGGCCCAACCGGATAGAACTCCCATTCGCCATCACCATCCGGAGGGTATAGGGTCCGGTCACAGTGCGGTCAATTACCAGCCGATACCGCCGCTGCGCTGTGAGGCGTCAGAGCCAGGGACAGAACAAGAATGGCCCCACAGCCCACAGCAGTACGGACCCCTCCAATTCGTGACCTCATCATGATGTCTCCCTCTCGGATTACCGGCGTATGACTTCGCACCTCCAGCATAGGAGCCCTCCGACCGACTATCAGGGGCTGGAAGCCTCTCCTTGCCGGGGACTTCCAGCCTTTGGAGAGCGAGGCCGATAGAATAGGTTGACGCCGCGGGTGACGAGGGGAGATGTGCGTGGAGAACGGTTTTCAAGTCCTTGGCCTGGGAGACGACCTGTTGCGATCGGTGCATGACGTTGGCTACGAGCAGCCTACTCCCATCCAGGAGCAGGCCATTCCCCCCTTGCTCGCAGGCCGCGACATGCTGGCACAATCGCAGACCGGAACCGGAAAGACGGCGGCCTTTGCTCTGCCCTTGATCGAGCGGATTAACCCAACGCGGCGCGTGGTGCAGGCCTTAATTCTGGCGCCCACCCGTGAGCTCGCCGTACAGGTGGCGGAGACGGTGCACAAGCTGGGCAAGTATCGGGGCATTGCGGATCTGCCCATCTATGGCGGGCAGCCCATCGACCGCCAGTTACGCGCTCTGCAGCGCGGCGTGCACATCGTCATCGGTACTCCCGGTCGAGTGATGGACCATATGCGTCGCGGATCGTTGGATTTGTCGCAGACGCACATGGTGGTGTTGGACGAGGCCGACCAGATGCTTGACCTCGGCTTCATCGATGATATCGAGTTCATCCTCGACGAAGTTCCCCACGAGCGCCAGATCGCGCTCTTCTCGGCCACCCTTCCGCCACGCATCCGCGACCTCTCCCGAAAATACATGCACGATCCCGCGTCCATTGCCATTTCAAAAGAACAAATCACGGTGCCGGAGGTGGAGCAGTTCTACGTGGACTGTACCCGCCAGAGCAAGCTGGACGCGCTCACTCGGATCCTGGATATGGAGCGGCCGGATTCAACCCTGGTGTTCGTTCGCACCAAACGCGAAACTGACGATCTGGGTGAGAGTCTGGTAGCGCGCGGCTATGGCGCTGAAGTAATTCACGGCGATCTCAGTCAGGCGCAGCGCGAGCGAGCAATTTTGGCATTTCGAGAGGGCCGGGCTGATATCCTGGTGGCCACCGACGTGGCGGCTCGTGGGCTGGATATTCCCAACGTTAGCCACGTGGTGAATTACGACATCCCGCTGGACCCTGAAGCCTACGTACACCGCATCGGTCGTACGGCGCGCGCCGGACGTGCCGGGATCGCCATCACCTTTATCACGCCCCGCGAGCGAGCCCTGGCCCGGACCATCGAGAATCTGATTCGCGTCCGCTTGCAGCGCAAACGTGTTCCCACCCTGGCCGATATCGCCGAGCGACGCACCCAACTCTTTCGCGACGAACTGCGCGACACCATCACGGCCGGCCGGCTTGAATCATATCTCCTATTGGTCGAAGAGATGTCCGGCGAGTTCGAATTGGCTGATGTGGCTGCGGCCGCTATCAAACTGGCGCTGGATGAACCGGCCGGCGCCGCCGTTCAGGAGAGCCCGCAGGCGACCGAGACCGGCATGGAGCGCCTCTTTATCCGCGCCGGGCGACGCGACGGGGTATCGGCCAAAGACTTCGTCGGCGCCATTGCCAACGAGGCCAACATACCGGGCAGGCAGATCGGCGCCATCGACATTTACGACAAATTTAGCTTTGTCGAAGTCCCCAAATCGGAGGCCCGCCGCGTGCAGCAAGCGTTGCAGCGCTCGGGTGTCCGCGGACGACCAGTGACCGTAGACATAGCCGCTCCGGTGCAGGGGAAATAGCGTGTAACTCGGAGAAAAGAATTCATTGACAGAGTGGGACGCCGCGAGGTAAACTCGATGCAGCAATGCCCTCGGTAAGCGCTGGCTCGTGGATCGCCACAAGTTCTTCCAGCTCTGACCAGACGTTGACTAAGTAGTAGAGATGGAAGACATGGCATACGAAGACCGAACCTTGAACTGCGTCCAGTGCGGAAACGACTTTACGTTTACCTCGGACGACCAGGAATTTCATGCGGGCCGGGGCTATCAAGAGCCCAAGCGCTGCCCGACGTGTCGCGCTGAGCGACGCAATAGCCAGGGTGGCGGTGGCGGGTTCCAATCGTCCGGTGGCTTTGGCGGCGGCAGCGGAGGATATGGCGGCGGCGGTGGCGGCGGTTACGATCGCGCTCCTCGTGAGATGCACTCCGCGACCTGCGCCCGCTGCGGCAAGGAAGCACGCGTTCCGTTCGTACCCCGAGGCGACAAGCCGGTGTACTGCTCGGACTGCTATCAGCCGGCTGCTCGCAGCTGGTAACCAGCTCCTGAACAAGGACGAAAAAGGCCTCTCCTCCGGGAGAGGCCTTTTTATTGCTCTTCGCGCCGCCCGGCAAGCAGCAAGCGCAACTCTCCGACGTTGAGATAGACGTCGTACCGGCTAGCAATCTCCCGCACGATGTCCTGGGGCGTCAAACCGCGCTGTACACCGTCGTGGGCCGCCTGCTTAATCTTCTCGCCTACCCGCTCGTACACCTCGTTTGAGGGAACACCTTTTTTGACCGTCTTCTCTTTCGCCGGTTGCTCAAGAGTCTGCTCGATATCTTCCATCAGATCATCCCCTAACGGTGCCGGAAGGTGATACGGCCCCGCTCAAGATCATACGGGGAGAGCTCGACATTTACTCGATCGCCCGACGTGATACGGATGTAATTCTTCCGCATCTTGCCCGAAATGTGCCCCAGCAAGTTATGACCGTTTTCCAACTCGACCCGGAATTGGCAGTTGGGTAGCGTCTCGGTAATCACACCCTCCACGGTCAGCCCCTCGGACTCTCGAGGCTCAATCGTTCGCCGGTTCTTCCCGGCATCGCTCTTTTTTGGTCCTGCGCGATACGGTCGCTTTTTCTGCATACATGCTCCTTGGGCGGCGGCGCCAGTTGCGCTGCCGGAAATAATCATCGGTCGTCTATTCTCGGGCCCGTTCCATTCACGCGTGCCTAACTATACAAACGAGGCACATCGGGCTAGAAGAGGTCAATGAGCACCTACCAACCCGGTACCAACCAGTGAACGTGCTCACCGCTCTTAATCCTAGTATACGCCCTTGAGCGCCCAACTATCAAGGATATGGCTCCTCGGATGCCGCCCACCGGGGTGGCGTCCTTCCTGCCGGAATGTTCGGCTAGCCCAAAAACTTCACGATCTCCTCCAGCGATTGACTCCGCACCGGGCGCCGTCGTCGGCTGTGAGCATCGCGAAGGATTGCCTGCATGGCAGTTTCGTCGAAATGAGCACTCCGTTTCTCCCATTGCGTGCCCGAATCCCGCCTCAGCGCGATAAAGGTGAGCAGCAACCCGTCCTCCGTTTCCGTAATCAGGACGTTATGGGCATGACTATCGTCCGGTGGCTCCGGGCTGCCTCCCGCCCCCCGCTTCCCTGCTCCAGACGGCGTCGCTCCAGCAGCTTGGTATAGGTGACCATCGCATCGTGGTCGAACCTCACCAGGTCCAGCGGAACACTTCCCTCCTCGCCGGCGAAACGCAAGGCGAATCCCTCCGGCGTCTCGATCACGCATACATCTCCAACCGCTCGCTCGTCGAGATAGGCGCCAAGCGCTCGGAGCATCCGCTGATAGGCCGTATCCTCCCGCCCTGCCGGCATACCTCTCCCTTCGGCGCCAAGGAGCTCCCGTCTCGTACGCTATGTCCAGACATAACCGGCCCAGCATCAAGTCGGTAGCAGGCAATGGCGTATTCCATGCTAGCGTGAACGTATTGGAAGGAACCGTATCTGTGTGAGCAGCGTCCGAGTGACCCGCTACGAGGAGAAGACATCCTATGACCGTTCGCACCTATGCAATTCGTCTGGCCGCCGTGGGCGGCCTGCTGGCCCTCACCATGCTGCCGGCACATCAAACGAACGCGGCGCCATCAAGCTTCACGAACACCAATCCGATCACGATCCCCGGTGCAACCTACGATCCAAATGCGAATGGAGGTCAAGGCGCCGATGTCGAAGGAAAGTCCGCGCCGTATCCGTCGACAATCACCGTCACGGGACTCAATGGCACGATCACCAGCAGTGGTCTGACCGTGACCCTAACGGGCATCACTCATCCCGACCTGACGAACCTCGACGCACTCCTGGTCGGTCCCCATGGGCAGGAATCCATTCTGTTTGGCGATATTGACCAGACTCCGGATCCAAGCGTTTCGAACTACACCTTGAGCTTCACGGATGGCGCCTTTCCGCTGGGCTGCAGCGTCCAACCAACGGACACCGCCACCTATGCGCCGGTGAACTGTGCCGACTCGTTCGACATCAACAGTGGCACCGACATCTTTGCCGCCCCCGCCCCGCAACCGCCCTATAATGTCGGCCTCGGTGCATTCACGGGCACAGACCCCAACGGCGTATGGAATCTCTACATCGTCGACGATTACTACCCGCAGACTCCTCCGGAAAGCGGCACGGTCTCGGGAGGCTGGTCGTTGAGCATCACCACGACCTCCCCGAACCCCACCATCACCCATGTGTCGCGCTTTACCGCCCATCAGATAGGGAAAACGCTGGGATTCGCCTGGCGTCTTGCGGGAAACCACAGAGTTGCCGGCTTCGACCTATTCGCAGGCCATCAGCGGCTGAACAGCCACCTGATCGCCACCCACGCCTCGCCGAATTACACCTACCGCGTGCCCTATACTGCGGCACGCCCCTTCACCCTGCAGGTTCTGCTCAAGAACGGCGCACGCCGGGTCGTACCGCTTCACTGAGCGGTCACTCCGTGATCTCATGCAGCGTCCGCCCGAAGCTCGGGGCGAAGTGTGCCAGAAAGTAGTTGAGTTCCGGCATATCCAGGGCCCGTATGCTGGCATCAGTCTGCCGCATGGCGACCGTGAATTCGCGGTTGCCCGCTGCTACCTCAGCCGCGCACTTTAGATATGCCGCTAGCTTATCTGCCGCCTTGACCCATTCGATCAAGGCTTCATCGTGGTCGCCCGGCTGAATCAGCGACCGATAATTCGCAGTCAAGGGCTCGGGAACCAATCCCAGCAACTGCTCGCTGGCCAGGGCCTCGATGTTTCGCAAGCTGCGAAGAATATCCGGATTGTGGTGCTTCACCGGAGTGGGAATATCACCGGTTATCACCTCAGTGGCGTCGTGGAAAAGCGCCAGCACGACCGCACGCTCGGCATCGACATCCTTGCCAAATACGTCTCGGCCAATTACACAGAGCGCATGAGTCAGGACGGCTACATAGAAGGAGTGTTCGGCAACATTCTCCTGCAGCGTGTTGCGCATCAGACTCCACCGCTGGATAAAGCGCAGCCGGTAGAGGTATGCGAAGAAATGGCTGTCCCGCTGGTCCGGATTCACTCGCAATCCGCCGCTCTGCATTGCAGACTGGGGAAAAAGTATTCCTTGCCGGCCCGTCGTTTCTGTTCATCCTGAGCGGCCAGTACGGTGACGGCCTCGGCGCCGATCCCAGCCAGAACCTCATTAACCCAGGGGCCCGGCTTGAACTCGTTACGAAACCGATCGGCAATCACCACAGATGCTGCTCCCGCCCGAAGCCCAAACAGCGAGCAGAGGGTAAAAATAGTGGCGGTCTCCATCTCGACGTTGGTAACGCCCATTGCCGTGAGTTGCTCCACGCGCTGGGGCTCGAGGCCCCGGTAGCCGCCGAAGGCCGGGCGACTCTGTCCAGCGTAAAACGACGCGACGGACGCCGATACCCCGAGATGATAGGTGAGCCTCAGGCGCTCGCACGCCTCGATCAATGCCAACACCAACTCGTACGAAGCGCAAGCCGGGTATGCCTCGGGTGCATAGCAGACGCTTGCCCCCTCCCAGCGGACGGCCGCCGTGCTAACGACAACATCACCGACACGCATACGTTCCTGGAGAGCGCCGGTGGTTCCCAGCCGAATAAAGCTGCGGGAGCCGATCGCGGCTAACTCATTTACGGCAATCTCAGTGGAGGGACCGCCAATGCCCGTGGAGCAGGCGCTGATTGGAACATCGCGATAACTACCACGCATCGAGCGATATTCGCGATGGTACGCGACCTCCTCGGCCCTATCCCACGCCTTGGCCAGAGCGGGCACGCGTCCAGGGTCACCCGGTAACAAGACCGTGGGTGTTAAGTCTCCCCGGTTCAGATGAAGATGGAATTGCCGTCCGTCTTCGCTGGTCGGCCGCTCCGCCTCTATTCCGCTGCACACTATGTGTCCTCGTCATGCACCACACCGCACCGAGATATCCTCGAGGTAATTGCTCGCGGCGCCCAGGCCGCCTTCCACTCGTGCTTCACGGTGGATCGAGTCACCAGCGTGGCCGCCCCAGCGCGCCACTGCGCCGTGTTAAGCGCAGGGAATATCATGTACGGCATAGTGGACTCTCGCCACTCCTGTAGCGCGTTGGAACTGGTCAACATCACCGAGTCGCTCCGTCCAGAGCAACAGCTACAAATGCCCGGATGTCCGCTTCGCTCTTCTGTCCCGCACGTTCCACCCCGCTGCTGACATCCACTCCCCACGGGTGTACGGCGCGGATGGCCTCGCCCACGTTGCCGGCAGTGAGACCTCCTGCCAGCAACACTGGACGCTCCCGGCACAGCTCCGAACTCACCTCCCATGCGAAGGTCTCACCCGTGCCACCGTACGATCCACTGCGTGCCGTATCTAACAACAGAAGGTGCGCGTCGCTGCGCTCGGCCCGCCGCCGCAAGTCAACAGCCGTTTCCCCGCGGCCAACATGCAGCACCTGTATGGCGGGCACGTCGAGTGCGATAACTATGTCGTCCGGCTCATAGCCACTGAGTTGCACAAAGTCAAGGTCGCTGAGGCGAGCAATGCGGTTCATCTCATTCACCGACTCGTTGACAAAGACACCCACAGCTTTCATCTCGGCCTGCTTCTTGACCTCAACCACAATCTCGCGGGCTGCGTCGGGATTAATGCGCCTCCGGCTGGGAGCGAAGACAAAGCCAAGCAGATCAGCCCCTGCTTCCGCGGCTACCAACGCATCTTCCATCCGTCGAATGCCGCAGATTTTGATGACGGTCACGCCAGAAACGCCTGGATAGCGGCTTCCGGGTCTTCGGCCCGCATGAGCGCTTCGCCCACCAAAATCACGCTGGCGCCGGCCGCCGCGACCCGCAGCACGTCCTCACGCGTCGCGATGCCGCTCTCGCTCACCACTACCATGTCGTCCGGCACCAGCGGTGCGAGATACTCCGTGGTCAAAAGATCGACTGAGAAGTCGTTCAGGTCGCGATTGTTAATGCCAATGATCGTGGCATCGGCCGCGATGGCCCGAGCCAGATCGTGCTGGTTATGCACCTCCAGCAAAGCGGTCATGCCGAGCTCCTCGACTAAAGCGAGCAAAGGGCGAAGCTGATCGTCCTGCAGCGCCGCCATGATCAGCAGGACCAGATCCGCCCCGGCCGCGCGGCCCTCGTACACCTGATACGGCGACAGAAAAAAGTCCTTGCAGAGTACCGGCAGGTTCACTGCCGCTCGTACCGCTCGCAGGTCATCCAGGCTACCGCGAAAGTACCGCTGGTCGGTTAGCACGGATATCGCGGATGCGCCGCCGCGGTCGTAGGCTTGCGCCTGCGCCACCGGGTCCAGCATCTCGACGAAGTCTCCCTGGCTGGGCGAGCGCCGCTTCACCTCGGCGATCAGTGACAAAGGCCGGTCGAAGAGCGGGGTACGTGGCGGCGAGGCGGACGCCGCGCGTCGGCGCACGTCGTCCAGCGGCGTATGACGCTCCCGCTCTGCAATTTCTTGCCGCTTATGACTGAGAATTTCTTCCAGCATCGTAATCCTTGTGACAGCCTCTCGGGCCTTCTTGATTCAGTCTGCGCCTCCCATACTGGCACGGGCGGCTTGCGAGACTGTGCATAGCCGTTCTAGCGTGGTCTGGGCGGCGCCAGAATCCAGAGCCTGCGCAGCGAGTTCGGCGCCAGCCTGGAAACTGCCGGCCCGGTTGGCGGCGTACAGCGCCGCGGCCGCGTTGATAACCACTGCATCTCGGGCCGGCCCTTCCTGCCCCTCCAGGATAGCGTGCAGGATGCCGGCATTGGTCGCCGGGTCGCCTCCCTTCATGCTGTCCGGGCGCGATCGAGCCACGCCAAAGTCCTCCGGGCCAATCTCATAGGCCGTGACCTCGCCGGCACGCACCTCCCGAACCGCGGTACGCGACCCAACACTGATCTCGTCCATTCCGTCCCCACTGTGTACCACCAGCGCATGCTCCACGCCCAGCTTGGTAAGTGCGTGGGCCATCAGATCAAGCACCTCATGGCTACCGACCCCCAGCAACTGGAAGCTGGGCCGGGCCGGGTTGGTAAGCGGACCCAGTAAATTGAACACCGTTCGCACGCCCAACTCGCGGCGTGGCAGGGCCGCAAATTTCATCGCTGGATGGAAGGCCGGGGCGAACAGAAAGCCGATCCCGGCTTCCCGAATGCAGCGGGCCACGCCGGCGGGAGGGAGAGCCACATCGACGCCCACCGCCTCCAACACATCCGCGCTCCCGCAGCGTGAACTGGCACCACGATTACCATGCTTGGCCACCGGCTGGCCGCAGGCAGCGACGATCAGCGCGGCAGCGGTAGAGATATTGAAGGTACCCTGACCGTCACCGCCGGTTCCACACGTGTCGGCCAGCGCCTCGTTCGTGTCGAATTGCCGGGCGCGCGCCCGCATCGTCCGCGCGAAGCCGACCAGCTCGTCAGCCGTCTCACCCTTGGCGCGAAGTGCAATCAGAAAGGCGGCAAGCTGAACCGGAGTCAACTCCTCATCCATCATCTGCCGCATCAATTCCGCGGTCTCCTCCGTGCTGAGGTCTCCGCCCCCGATCACCCGATTTAATAGCTCTCTCATAGGGCTGCTAACTCCAGAAAACAAAAAACCCTCGTCCTGGTAGGGACGAGGGACAACCCGCGGTGCCACCCTACTTAGGCGAAGGCCTCACTTGATAGAGCGCTATCACGCTCTCGCCAGGCTAACGGGCAGCGCACCCGGCTCGGATTTAGCGAGCAGCTCAGGGACCCATTCAACCCCATTCCAGTACACCGGCTCGCACCACCCGCCGATTCTCTGCCGCCTGAAACAGACGCCTACTCTTTCCCATCAGCCATCGTTCGATTGTCTGACTGTAGCACGAGGGAGGAGAGAATGTCAACACAAGCCGGCACCTGATACGCCGAGCAAGAAGGTCACCCACCTACTGGAGTAACGCACCCAACATTTCACAGTCATACGCGTCGTGTTAGGGACTGCAGTACAGTGAACACCATCGTGAACAGCCGGGTAGCATGCCTAACCCACATGCCCCTCTGGGACCACAACGGATAAAAATAGAGACGATCGCTCACGGTATGTTGCCGCAGGGGCCGGGACGTTCGGTCGGGGTATTATTTTGCCGTAGGGAGGTCCGCACTCTGGCCCTCCGCCCAGTCGGGCCTCCGTACCGGGCCAGTCATGAACGGTCGGGCATTCGATGCTGCGAGGACGTGTGCGTCGTCCGAAGGCATATTTACGATGGACGGGTACAGGACAGTCGCAGCCGGGAAGGCAGAGCAGAGGCCGCAAGAGAAATGGAACGTCCGGAACTGCCGTTGGAGGGCCCCCAGGTGGTGCTGCGCGCGTGGCAGCACGACGATGTAGCAGCATGGGCCTCCTGGATGGAACCCGGACACCCCTGGAAGGAACTTGATGGACCGTACTATCCCCTGCCCGCCGAAGAGCAACGGGCGACGATGCTCGACCAGAAGCGAGCCGAGATCGAGCAAGGACCATCTACCACTCCTCCCCGTAGCCTGGTCATCGCCGACCGTGATACCGACGCCTTCATTGGAATCGTCACCTGGTACTGGGAGAGCAAAGAGACGCTGTGGCCCGGTCTGGGCATCGTCATCTTCGACGAGACGAACTGGGGCCGCGGCATCGGGTACCAGGCACTCGGCCTCTGGACCGACTTCCTGTTCCGCGCCCTGCCCGAGATCGAGCGGCTCGACCTCCGCACCTGGTCAGGCAATCGCGGGATGATGCGACTGGCCGAGAAGCTGGGGTATAGGGAAGAGGCCCGGTTTCGCCGGGCACGTATCGTCGGGGATGAATACTACGATGGCCTCGGCTATGGAGTCTTACGGGAGGAGTGGCTGAGGCGTCGCCCCAGCGGGTTCCACACAGGCGGGGGATAACTGAAGGAAAGATCGGGAGCTCGTGCTTGTTCATGCTCAAAGGAGGTGCGGTTGACGAAAGATCGTCCGGATGCCTCTCGGTCGCCCATTTATTCTGCCAAGCCAGCCGTCGCTCGACTGTCTCTCACAACCTCGAGCGCTCGCTCAATGCGCCGTGCCAGGGCCGCACCATCGTGATTAGCAAGCCGGTCTCGCCTGAACAACCGCCCACGTAGGGAGTACCGCCCTCTACCCCAGCACAAGAGTGAACGCCACAGGTATCCACCATCGACCGCGCAAGGAGAACTCGTCCTCTGGCTCTCCTCCCTCGTCAATGCCCCCCTTTCATGATCCTATCCTTCTGACTGAGAGACCGATGGGAAAGCCGTCCTACCCTTCCCGACACAATCTCCGTCTGCCTGACCATGACTACTCCCGGGCAGATGCGTGTTTCATACCGCCCTGCACCGCTCCACGTCTTTCACGTACCGAGAAGGGATGAGGCGAGCCGGCTGACCGCGAAACGACGGGACGCTCTGCCAGGAGACCTATCACGACCGCCTCAACCGCAAGGAACGAGAACTGGCACTAAGAAACAAAAATCGCAGGAGACGTGTGAAAGAACACCGCCAGCTTCTGGATGTGGCCCAGCGTCAGCTTGCGCTTTCCCGAGAAAACATCGGAGACAATACCGGCGGAAGCGAACACCGGTCCGACCAACTCCGCCTGCTTCATCCCATTGTCCTCGATCATGCAGCGCAACACGTCGACACCCGAGATGTGCGGCGCCTCAAAGCGCCCACTCTCCCAGGCAATAAGAAGCTGTCCAAGGAGCGAGAGATACTCCTCTTCTCCGTCAGTGCGGGGATAGGCACGCACCCAGGACTGAATCTCCTCCCGCACCCGGTCGGCCCCGGGCGTGTTATGGATCGGCCGCGGCAGCTTGCTCGCCAGGATCTCGCCATAGGATAGGGATTCCGCAGCCATTACCTTCTCTCCTAAAATCTGTCACACTCTTCATGTGTGTATAGGTCAACGATAGTGACGGTTTGGTTATCGTAGTTGATCACGGTAGCGAGGCGGTAGCGATTGCCCTTGATTCCTCGGCGTCGGCGATCAATCCAGATTGCTCCTGACCCGGTCCGCAACCACTCTCAAGAAATCGCGCTCGTCCATCATCCCCGCCATCCACTCGCCCCACAGTTCCGGCAGATCGGGCACCTTCAGCCACCGGTACAGATTGTAAGCTTCCGCGTAGTCCGTGTGGACCGGCTCAATGAAGGCGCGGATGTGGTGGCCACTCGCCGCGAAGATGACCGCGTGCCAGGCGTTCCAGGCATGCGGAGGAGGAATACCGTCCTCAATAAGCGTTGCCATGAGGCGAGTCCGGAAACTCTCCCTCCCCACCTCACCGGTATACACATCGGCGACGTGGGTTGCTTCGTGCAGCAGCGTTTCACACAAAGTCACGCCACCGTGGGTGGTCACGTCGATGGCCAGGGGGTGGCTGTAGCCTCCCTGCCAGTCGTAGCAATCGGTCACCAGGTACACATCAATGCGCTGCGGCCAGACCAGGTCCAGCACGGCGGCCTGCCGCCGCGCCATGGAGACGAACGAGGGCTGCAAGAGATCCTGGATTGTGGTGAGCGCGGCCCGAATAGTCACCTGACGCTCAGGCCAGAGCCGCTGGCGGAATTCGCTCTCCGCCGCACGCAATGCCGAACCGAGTTCAGCGATGGTCCCAGTCATGGCCTCCATCAAGCCGGTAACGGCCTCATCGGCGGTGCCGGCCCGGGCCACGCGCTGCTCCCACACGTCCCAGACGCCATGAACGCCGGTGAGGCGGCGCGCCTGCGACGCCCCACGCGCTGCCTCCGCCACCACCGAGTCTCGTTCCTCACGTGGGCGCTGCCCCTCACGGATAAGGTAGTGGTACAGCGCGTACAACGGATTGACATGGACATGCACTGCCGGGGTGCCAGTCGCGGCCCCAATGATAAGAGATGGATCACCCATGTCTGATTCTGTCAGACGAAGCCGCCCCGCCGGCTGCTTAGCTTTACGAACAGTTCCGGAATCGGTTTGAGACATCTCAGAAACCCCGTCTCCGGAGGAAGTGCGGCGTCGGTATCAAGCCGCCACGATTCACTCGTGATCGCCGCTCGATGATCCACGCACGTCGTCTATCACATGCAAAAGGTGGGCGTCGCCTATGCTTCCCTCAACCCCAGCACGATGACTCGCCGTTCACGTCCACCGACCACGCGTCGGCCCCCCGGCGGACGGCAGGGTGTACTGGCCATGGCGTGCGAGTCATGCTACGTCCCACGTTCAGAGCGTAATTGTGCCCCACGTCTCGTTTCGGCCGGGAAGGTCCATGCCAAAGGAATCGGGGTCTGTGCCCAGGGCTGTCGCCATATCGAGCGCGATGCGCTGGACGTGGGTCGTGAGGGGGAAGACGGAGAGCGGCTCACCGAGCGACCGCTCCACAAAGCGGTAGACCGCGATGCCGTTCGCCTCCGCGGCGTCCGCTATAGCGGCGACGCGTTCCGATGCTAGTCCACCACCATCGAGGCTTAACAGGCTATCGCCTTCTCGCAGCGCCACGCTGGGGCCATGCAGCAACTGCTCATAGGAGAGTCCCTCGGTCGCGACGTACGCCGTCTCACGCACTTTCAGCGCGCCTTCCGCGGCGGTCCACTGGTTTGGTCCCGCGCCCATGAACTCAAGCAGACGGCGCGGAGGCGTTACGGCGGGCGATGGCCCCCGGAGGACGGACTGGACCGTGCCGGGAACGTCCCCTAACGGGCCGAGGCTGGCGCCAAGAGCCGCGGCGAGCTGGGCGAGACGCAGCAAGGCGCCGAGGTAGCTGCCGGTAAAGGCGGAGGAACTCTCCGCCTGCACGGTGGGAAGATCGACACCGGGCGCATCGATGGCTCCGATTGCGACGGTTGGGACGCCCTCGTCACGGGCCCGTTGCAGCACCTGTGAGGTGTACGACTTCGTGCCTCGATGGCTGATGAGAACAAGAGCATCGGACGGCATGGGACACGGGCCGTAAAGCGCGGCGTCGGACGCCTGCACCGCCCGAGCATCCACCCCGGCGAGGAAGAGCCAGAAGGCCCCAATGTTGGCAGCATGCCAACTGGTGCCCGTCCCCACCAAAAAGATGCGCCGCCCCACCAGGCGCTCCGCGGCCTCTGTGGCTACCGCTCCATCATGCAGCAGTCGCGCCAGATCTTCCGGCTGCCGCTGCATCGTTTCCCACATCGCACTCATCGTATTCCCTCACCTCCCTGTCCGTATCATGTGCTTCACCATACAGTGAACGGTGTGAGTGATTCGATACCAGCAGATACGAGGGTAACCCGATGGTGGTGGGCGTCCTAGATGCCAGAGGCCCTGTGCCGCCCGGCGTGCCACCACGGGACAAGCACCAAGGGAGACATTGCACTTCCACGGGGAAGCGCTGAGCATCGCTTCAGGCGCCCGGTAGGACGTACAAACGCGGCATCTCGTTAGTACTAGTTGCTGTTGCGAAACAACGGGCGTATAGCGCCTGGACTGATCGGAGCGTTGGGGCGAGAATCAGAGAGATGATTCGCGTTGTTTCGCTCTGGTGGTGTTCCCATGCTCATCGATCGCTACCCTTATGAAGATGTGTTCGCTCGGGTCCCTGAGTTAGCAGCACAGACCGATCCTGTCCTGCAGCAGCTCGACCAGTTGCTCGATGACGATG
>JAABUZ0100000288.1_pt1 | contig 128648 bp, 114 predicted proteins | sample 5562091 | NCBI WGS metagenome assembly JAABUZ01 (sample SAMN12813069, study PRJNA571459) | rock metagenome | isolation source: Antarctica rocks | place: Antarctica: Victoria Land, Linnaeus Terrace sud | collected 2015-12-21 | reverse complement strand
GCCGGTGGGGGTGGTGAGGACGATGTTGGCGCCGAAGGAGCGGAACTCGTGGTGGAGTTTGCGGTCGAGGTCGGCGTAGAGGGTGAGGAGCGCGGTGGTGATGGCGGCGGAGACGGTGAGGGCGAGGAGGCCGGAGAGGGAGCGGGAGCGGCGGTAGAGGAGGGAACGGAGGAGGATGCGGGGGAGGGTGAGGCTCATGCGTTGGACCGGAGGATGGAGGAGGGGTCGAGACGGAGGGCGGAGCGGATGGCGGGGGTGCTGCCGGCGGCGGCGACGAGGAGGGCGAGGGCGGCGATGACGGGGAGCAGGACGGGGTTGAGGATGGGCGGGGCCTGGGCCGAGGGGAAGATGCGGGCGCCGAGGGCTGCGGCGAGGGCGCTGCCGGCGAGGTAGCCGGCGATGCCGGCGGCGAGCGCGAGGAGGGCGGTTTCGGTGTAGAAGAGGAGGGCGATGGAGCCGCGGGAGGCGCCGAGGGAGCGCATGAGGCCGATCTCGACGCGGCGCTCAAGGACGGCGGTGGCCATGGCGGCGGAGACGGCGAAGCCGGCGGCGAGGAGGGCGGCGGCGGCGATGAGGGCCATGAGGCCGGAGATGCGTTTGAGGACGTTGCCCTCGGTCTGCTCGACGCGGCGGATTTGTTGCGCGTCGGAGTTGGGGATGGCTTCGCGGATCTGGTAGGCGATGGAGTTGGCGTAGGGGCGGCAGTACCAGATGTCGTGCTGTTTGGGGGAGAGGGTGTCGGGGTTTTGGCGGGCGAAGGCGTCTTCGGGTCGGGTGCGGGCGGAGATTTCGATGCGGGAGACGGCGTCGGGGGTGTGGTTGAGGGCCTGGGCGGTGGCCAGGGGGAGGAGGAGTTGGGAGTCGGTCGGGTCGCCGGCGGTGACGATGCCGGTGATGGTGAGGGTCTTTCTAGGCGGGATGGTGCGGTCGCCTGGTCCCCATTGGGATGGGTCGGTGCGAGCGGAAAGCGTGTCTCCACGATGCAAATGCAGTTCGTCGGCGAGCTTACTGCCGAGGACCGCCTGATCCGGGTTCGAGGGCCATTGGCCATCCAGCTTCCAAAGTGGATGGAGGGCAGGGGCGCCGGTGGTGATCGAGCTGCCTTGAGGGCCGAGGACATGGTCGAACCAGAGACCAATCGCAGGAATTTGCATCACGCTCGAGCCTTGGTCTTTCAGCAGCGAGACGGGGAGTTCGGGGGAGATGGCGGTGATGTTGTTGGCCCAGAAGATGGTGCGGAGTTTGGCGAGGTCGGACTCGTGGAGGAAGGCGTTGCCGGTGGCGGGGTGGACGTCGAGGCCGCCGATGTTGACGGCGAGGCCGGCGGCCTGCGGGGTGACGATGAGGTTGGCTCCGTAGGCGGCGAGCTCGGCGTGGATGCGGTCGCCGATGGTGGTGGCGAGGGCGAGCATGGCGGTGACGGCGGTGGTTCCGAGGAGGATGGCGAGGCCGGCGAGGAGTTTGCGGCGGCGCTGGCGGCGGAAGGATTCGAGGAGGAAGCGGAAGAACATGGATCGTCCGCCTAGCGCTCGAAGATGGGGGCGAGGGTCTGGAGGTCGGCGGCCTGGACGATGAGCATGCCGCCGGCCTCCGTCGATTTGAGGGGGATGGGGTTGCAGCCGCCGGCGACGCCCATGGACTGGGGGACGAGGGGGGAGGCGCACATCTTGCAGGTGATTCCCCCGGCGCCGATGTAGAAGCCGACGGGGCCGCAGATGTGGCAGGCGTCGGCGACGGCGACGATGTTGCCGTCGGGCTTTTTGAAGAGCAGGAAGCGGACCTCGGTGGAGCGCCCGGCGGGGTCGGTGAGGTGGACGCCGAAGCGGTGGAGCTTGTCGTCGTTGACGGCGGCGAGGGGGACGGTGACCTGGTTTCCGGTGAGGGTGACAGAGGTGGTGGCGGACAGGGCGGTGGAGCTTTTGGCGTAGATGAACTCGGCGGTGGAAAGGAAGATGAAGAGGAAGGAGGCGCCGACGACGGCGGACATCCACATCTTTTCGCGGCGGAGGGACCAGGCGAGTTTGCGGCGGGCGGCGGGGTCGAGGTTGGGGTCGGCGGCGGCCGAGGCGGGCGAGCGGCGTTTCTGCTCCATGAGGATCATGAGGCCGGCGAGGGCGAGCATGGTGACGAAGAAGAAGAGGTCGTTGCGGACGATGGGGCCGATGAGGCGCATTTCGGCGGTGGAGGAGGGGAGGACGCCGTTCTCGGAGAGCTCGTGGAGGCCGGAGACGACGAGCTGGAACGTCACGAAGTAGAGGATTACGGTGGTGACGCGGAAGAAGCGCTGGAGGTTGATTTTGACGGAGCCGCGGATGAAGAGAACGCCGAAAACGACGGCGACGGCGAGGCCGAGGAGGGTTCCGGTGAAGGAGAGGATCTCGGAAGAGTTGAGGGAGACGGCGGAGAGGATGAGGACGGTCTCGACGCCCTCGCGGAAGACGAGGAGGAAGACGAAGAAGAAGAGGCCGAGTTTGGAGACGCTGGTTGCGCCGCCGGTGTACTTGGCGATTTTGGCTTCGATGTCGCCGCGCATGGAGCGGGCGGTGCGGTGCATGAACCAGATCATGGAGACGACGAAAGCGGCGGCGGCGAGCATGACCCAGCCTTCGAGTACGTCGGAGTTGATGTTGAGCTTGGCTATGACGACGGCGGCGAAGACGCTGGCCGCGACGGCGGCGCCGATGGCGCAGAAGACGGTTCGCTTGAGCTCGGAGCGGCCGATTTTGGAGAGGTAGGCGAAGATGATGCCCACGATCAGGGAGGCTTCGACGCCTTCCCGGAGCGTGATGATAAATGCCTGCAGCATAGCGACTTCCCTAACTTCCTGGAGGGGTCGGACGAGGTTCGGCCGCCGTCGCTCCGATGCTTCCACCGGGCGGATGTGCGCGGGGAGATCAGAGCCAAGTCTAATTCGGACCGAATCGGTCGTCAATCGAGGCGTGAACCAGTGAAGGGTGGGATGTTCGCCATGGCGCGGAGGTCCCCGGGGTTGTGGCTGCTGACAATTTGATTTTGCCGAGGGGAGATGGTGCGCCCGGAAGGAGTCGAACCTCCGACCTACTGGTTCGTAGCCAGTTGCTCTATCCAGCTGAGCTACGGGCGCACATTGCGAGGGGATGCAACTCCCTCAGGATAGCGGAGATTAGGGGGCGGGGCAACCGGGGGAATGTGAGGGGTAGAGGTTACCTGGGCTGTTTGGCTTCAACGACGGCGATTCGTTCGTGCAGACCGACCATGTCGCGGTGGATGTTGTCGCGCAGGGTGGTGATCTCGGCCCGCAGCTGGCCGATTTCGGTTTTCAGCTCGCTGCGCAGCTGACCGCTTTCGGTTTTCAGATCTGAGCGAATGGAGATCGCGTCCTGGCGATTGAGCAGGATGCCGATCAGCACGACCAGGGTCGGCACGATGGCGGCGATGAGGACTGGAGTCACGCGGCGAACACCTCGGGGATGAGGTCTGCTGCAAATCTGGTGCGCCCGGAAGGACTCGAACCTCCGACCCTCTGGTTCGAAGCCAGATGCTCTATCCAGCTGAGCTACGGGCGCATGGTGCGATTTCGACCTGACGGCTACGATACGGCACGGTGAGTGGAAGGGCAAGACAGGAGCGAAGACAGAAGGGCAAGACAGAAGGCAAAACAGGAGGGCAAGACAGGAGCGAAGACAGAAGGGCAGGTAGAAGGGCAAGAAAGAAGAGAGGCTGGGTAATGGCGGGGTCCCTGTACGAACCGCAGAAGGCCACCCGGGGTTGGGTGGCCTTTCTGTTGGATTTACCTCAGATTCGGTAGATTGCTACCGCCAGGGCGACAAGGGAGGCCGTCGTGAGGGTCGCACTGACACGCTTGTAGGTGCGAGGTAGATCCGATTCTCGCACCTTGGGGTAGTTGACGATGCGATACAGATACAAACCGGTAAACACGATCACGACACCCCAAAACGTCTTGAGGTCAAGGAGTCCGGGCGAAGTGTCTGGCGCGAAGATCATCAGAACTACGAAACTCAACGCAGCGAGGGTGAAGCCGATAAGCCGGACTTTCAAGGGCAGTTCGGAGATTGGCAGCTTGCGGTAGAAGATAAAGCGGAAGAGCGCAAGACCGATAAAAGTGCCTTGCGCAACGACGATGGCCAAAGTGGGTGACATGGTGGGTCCCTATACGAACCGCAGAAGGCCACCCAACCCCGTGTGGCCTTCTGCTGAATTTACCTCAGATTCGGTAGGGTACTAACTAAAGTTGTGACCGAGGGCAATACCTAGAAGTATCGCGGTAACAGCAATAACGAGGATCGACAGGATCATCTGAGAGCCGGTGAGAACAGGTGCTGTCTCCCCTGACTTGCGCTTTCTATAGAGGATAATGCCGAGGATCATTGCGAAGAGCCCGCATATCTCCCCTGCCGGTGCTGTGAAGTGATTGATGTTTTGTGCCAGCCAGTGCATTTTGATGGACCTCCCGCTAGATTAGGTTAGAAGTCGCACTTCACGTTGTGACCGATGCCGTAGGCGGTGGTTATTCCTCCACCCCAGGTCGCGATGCCGCCCCAAGCCGCTCCCATGAGGATGGGGGCTGTTCCTGCACTCATGACGAGCAGCGTGAGAAACGCCAGACCGGCAGCAGCTATGATCATTCCGTCTTGCGCACAACTATAGCCTCCGCCATCCTCCCCTTTGATGTCCTTAGGTCGGAGGGCTGTTTGTATATCCCCGGGGAGTTGAGCAACGGCAGGGTGCGAGGAATCGGATGCAGCAAATTTCCCCGCGAGGCTGATTACTGTGTTGATGTAGTTCACCATGCCGTATTGGTTTAGACCATTGATTACGGTCTGACGGAAGTCAGGGGGCTGCGCGTCGAAGCGGGCAAGGGCAGCTCGAATGTTGTCCATTGTGACCGAGGGATTGTAGATGCGAATGTTGTTGAGAACCCCTTGCAGGTCGATGTTGGTGCTCTGTAACTGATAGGGAGACAGTTGAGCGTAGGCGGGTTGTAGTATCTGATCGACTCCATGAACGCTCCAGTCGTTCGCGGCAGCAACGAGGAGTTTTGGAGCGAGTTCCAGTTGTTCGCGTAAGAGTATCCGGCAAAGAGATAGCCGGAGTTCATAGATGCGGTGGCGTTCGAGGAACTGTAGATATCCGGGTTGACCCCGGACGACTGTGCGAACGCTTTGCGGGACGTTCCGAGACCACCGGTGGCGACAAGGGCGGCTGCGGATCCGCCCGACAGGAAAAATGCTCTACGGTTCACGGGTTGTTCCTTTGGGTTGCGACGAGGCGTGTGGGGAGTCAAGCCATGCCGACGAGTGTGACCACGGACCTAACGAGGCGTCAAGCATGGTGCTGAGCAGGGTGAAGGTGGAGGCGGGAGTGTAGCTTTTGAAGCGGAAGAGCCACTCCATATCCTGCCTGAGCAGACCGGTGCAGGCACAGACGAGGTGTTTTATCTCGATCAGTCGGGTGGTGGCGGGGTCGCCGAGCTTGAAGTCCGGGTACCGCGCTGTCTGCCGGGGGGCAAGCGGACGTGAGTCTGGGGGACTTGGCCGGGTGCGTCTACGGGTAGTAAGCCTAGGAGCTAGGGGGTAGGAGCTAGAGGGCGGACTGCTAGGGGGCGGGCTGCTCGGGGGTGAGGGGCGTGACGAGGGGGACCTCTTCGACGATATCGAGGCCAGCGCGGCGGAGGAGCTGGTGGATGACGGGCTCGGTGAGGCGGCTGGCGTCGTATTCGAGGCGAATGGTCTTTTCCGCTTCGCGGAGATCGAGGCGGCGGACGCCGTAGACCTCGCGGAGGCGCGCGATGGCCATGGTGGCGGCTTCGGTGGGGGGCGTGCCGTAGCGGTAGAGGACGTCCAGCTGGGTCATGGGGGGATGATAGCAGCGGGAGTGGGACGAGGCGGGAGGCAGTGAAGGCGAGAAGGGCGAGGCAGGGGAGGGCGAGGCGGAAGGGCAGGCAGGAAGGCGTTGCATACCAGGAGGGAATTCACCCTGGGTCCAAAACACCAGCCCTCAGCTCTTCCAGTGGTTCAAAAACGTAGTCACCGCCTCGGAACTCGTATGCTCAAACTCCTTCTCCCGCTCCGTGTAAAGAAGGTTCCCCCGCCCATCGAGGATCGCCAAAGCCGGCACACCCCTGGTGATCGGCACATGGTACTTCTTGGCAATGTCCACATTGTGGTCCATGTGCCCTATATCGACATGCACCAGAACGAAGTACTTCGCCAGCAGCGCCGCATTTGCCGGCTGGTGGTAGTAGAAATCCAGCACCTGGCAGTCCCCGCACCAGTTCCCCCCGAACTCCAGCAGAATCCGCTTGTGCTCCTTCCGGGCCGTAGCCTCGGCCGCCGCAATGTCCGCCGCCGGGTCCGCCGTCTCCGAGTACAAATGCTTGTTCACCTGGAACCCAGACTGCGCCCCAGCCCCTGTCGAAAATCCCGCCACCAGCGCAAACATCACCGGGGCCACAACTGCCAGCAAACCCTTGCAAACTTTCGAATTCATGGAGAAGACCTCGTTCAACCTTAGCTACCGCCACTCAGGAGACGCACAGCCTCCACCGAAGTTACACCTCTTCCCAAAAACGCTCTTCCACACCTCGTCCCGTCACACGCAAACAGCACCGCATCCACCCGCTAACGCCGCGCCACCGTCGCCAGTTCCCCATCCATCGCGGCAATGGTCCGCCGCGCGCACTCCTCCACCTGCGTCCGCTTGCAGGTCTGCACCACATGGCCCAGAAACACCCCTCGTGCGGTCAAAGCCACGCTCAGCGCCGCCGTCTGGCCATCGCCCGTCCCCACCGAAATGATGTCCAGCGTGTAGCCCGCGTTCCCCTGCGTCGCCGCAACCGTCCGCGCACCTTCGCCCGAAACCAGCGACAATCGCGAACTTCGCGCGATCTGCTCCTTCAACTCCGTCGCATACATCGCGCCCACATGGTCCGTGCAGTCGCATCCCACCGCAATCGGTGTCCGGCCCTGCCCAAACGCCGCGGCGGAAACCAGCAAGAACAATCCAGTCGTCCATTGAAGCATCATTCCCGACCCCCTACCCACAAGACCGAGCCTAGACCCCCATCCCACGGCCCTTCTCTAGCACTTCGGGGGCACGCCCCCGCTCGTAAGCAGCACGGCCCTCCCACCCTCCCACCCCTTTCGGGAATCCGCATCGCTCGCCGCTACTCGGACGCCCGACAGGTTCCCTATAGGTCCCGGCCAGGCCACAGACAGGTCACAGCCCGCCCTCCCCGCCGGAAGAAAAAGCCGCCCCTCAACGGGGCGGCCCTAACTCTCTGCCAATCCTCTCCTCTGTCGGGAGATCGATCGTTTCCCCTCGGGAAAGACATACACTGCCAGTGCCACGAGACCTGGGAGCCTTCACGCACTGCATGATGTCAGCCTACCGTCCGTGCCCCGCCCGGCCAAGCCATACGTCGCTCCGGCAGGCAACGTCGGTCACCAAACCGGGGTACCACCGGAACCTCGCAGCCGACACCCCATCCCGCCGTACACCCACACCTATCCTCCCTACCCCCCTGTCAAAGCCGCGCCCGTTTCCCAGGGACCCATCCGCGCTAACGGTAAAGCGTCATCACCGGCTGGAGGTTCAAATGCACCAGCTGCGTCTCGCTCAGATCGATCCGCATGCAGCAGACCGGCGTGCCGGGCTGGCTCATCGCCGACCGCGCCGCCTCCTCGATCGAAGCCACCGTCCCCGCGTCCAGATCCCCCGTCCGCACCAGCTCAAGAAACGTCGCTCCGTCCGCGAACAGCACCGCCACCGACGCAGCCTTCGACCCCGTCGGTCGGCCAGCCTCGCCCGCATGGGCATCCACCACAAACCTGCCATCCCCATCCAATTGCTTAAAATCAAACCGAAACATCATCCCTCCAGCCTAGCACCGCAGCGCCCAACCTCGTGAAGCAGGCCGCACACCGTGCGATCCAGGCAGCACACCTCGCGAAGCAGGCCGCAAAAGGGGTTACGCGAGGTCGAACCAACCCCGCCGTCTCGTCCCGGAATCCACCGCATTGTCTAAGTTTGAGTTTTGGCGTCCCCAGAGAGTTCGAGTTGGAACACGCTCATCAAATCACTGCAGATGCTGGGATCATTGCAGTCGAGCTTCACAGCACTCTAGTACTCGACGCTTCGAGGAGGGTGAGGGGCTAAATAATGGCCGTCTTGTAGAGGATTGTCAAATAAGGCACCGCAAACAGCCCTGCCCGTGTCTTCTCTATATCGCTAGCTAGTATGGAACCAAGATGTGGCTACCGGCTGACGGTGTTTTGATATGGTCTGTGAGACTTGCATACTATGCAGAGCTTCTCTGGGCGGAGGGCATGGAGGATTTGTCGATCCTTCTTGGTGTACCAGAAAAGGGGTCGTTCTCAGGCGCTAATTGGCGTGGGTTTCAGGACAGATAATGCACGTGCCAGTAAACGACCCTTATGTGGTACAGCGGAACCCATGACGACGAAGCGAGTTGCACTGTATGCGCGAGTGAGTACCAAGGACAAAGCCAAAGAAAGGCGAATAGTCAGGTTTTGTGCGCTTCTGAGATAATCGCTTTGCGTATCTCGCCTACAGTCACCATGAATGCATCATCATCCTTTGTTGCTTGGAGTTGAACGACAGCGTCACCCCATTGCGTGCCAAGTTCAAGTAGATCAACTTTTCGAGCTATGAAGATCCGATCATCCAAGGTCGTTGTCGCTAGCATCTGCTCGGTAAGAATCTACGTCGGTCTTCTTCGCTCAAGTTCGGCTGGTCCTTGCCGTAGAGGAACAAGCAAGCTAAGTGCGCTGTGACAACCGCACTCATCACTTCTTTCCATTCAGACATGCGTTGGTTTCGCACCCATTCTTCTTTCCCCCTACGCGCCGTGAGCAGATGTACGACAAAGGCGGCTACCAAGCCAGAAGCGAGGGGAGACACCCATGGAGCGATCCGTTGCAAGTCCGTTACGTAGTGAGCTTCCATTCACCCTTCGTTATAGGGGCAGGCCCCAGTTTTCGTCCAGAGACCATGGGAGACGAAGTGGGCTCCGACTGAGCGCGAGCGGGAATCCTATGCGGGGTGGGGGGTCTCTGCCAGTCGCCTATTCGACACGTACTGCGACATGCAGCTTGTCTTGCCCAACCTTTCAAGGGTAAGTCATTCATTTTGTTGGCGTCCCCGACGGGATTCGAACCCGTGTTACCGCCGTGAAAGGGCGGTGTCCTGGGCCACTGGACGACGGGGACGCAAGCCCCTCAGCCACGCCGCACCCGACGCGCGCCAAGGTCGCACTCCTTCACCATACCACCGCACCCCAAGCCCGCCCAACACCCGGGCCCGAAACCTTCACCCCACCGACATCGCCCGCCGTCCGTTTGCCCCTGCGCCAGCGAACCCACGCCAGCTCACAACGTGCCGCCAGACCCACCCATCCGCCTACTCGACGATCCCGCCCGCCGCCTCACCCGCGCTCCGAACCCGCGGCGTCATCCCCGGCCGCTCCACCCGGCTCACCGGCGCATGGCTCACCGGCATCACCGGCATCGCCTCCGTCAAGCTGAACACCAGCATCGACTCCTGCGGCAGCACCGCCTGCCGATCCTGCTTCAACCACACAATCGTCCCCGCCCCCGCGCCAATTCCCGCGCCCACCAGGGCTCCCACGCCGCCGCCCACCAGACCGCCCGCGACCGCCGCTCCGCCCGTCGCCAGCCCCACCCCCGCCCGCGTCTCCTTCGGATGATCCCGCCGCACCAGCGTCCCCTCCCGGTCCACCGTCGTGTGCGCCGTCTGGTCCGTGTCGATCAGCTGCGCATGGATCACGTAATGCGTCCCGTCCGGCAGCGTCACCGTCCGCGGCTCCAGATGCAGCGTCGCCGCACCCGTGATCCGTCGTCCGCCATGAACCTCCGTCACCCGCCCCTCGATCAGCGCGCCCACCGGCAGAACCACCCGTCCATTCTTCTCCACCGGCTCCAGCAGCGCCGCGCTAAACGTCGACCCCGGCGCCGTCGTCACCGTCGACAAACTCTGCCGGATCCGCGCCCGCAGCAGCGTCCCCTCGCGCAACTCGCCCGCCCGCTCCTCCACGCTCGTCACAATCGACCCGTCCGGATCCGCCAACCTCGCCGGCCCCTCCGCACCCGCACCCGCACCGCCGCGATACGGCACATACGTCCCATACGCCTCCGCACTCGAGCCCCTCGCCGCCTCATGCCGCTGGAGCGGCCTCGCCGTCCCCGTTGTCCCCGGAGCCGCCGTGTACGGAATCGCCGCCGATGGCTTCGCCGGCTCCACCTTCACCGTCACCGTCTCGTCAGGCTGCGCCGTAATCACCACCGGCTCCGGGTTCGACACGCCCGTCCGCGCACTCTGCGCCACCCCAGCCTTCGTCCATCCCGCCTGCATCAATCCAGGAACCGACACCAGGGCAATCGTCGCCGTCCGCAAGTGAACCTTCATTACACCAACCTCCCAGGCGCCGCATCCGCTCACACGCGGACGCAACCTGCCTCTCAGCAGAGCTTAGGTCCTCCCGCGGCATGCCCCCGCTATATTCCCCGGCAGGGAATCGACCCCGTCACTACACCCCCCCGCCCCCGCCTCCCGCGTCATCTCGCTTTGCTAGAATCCGACCAGGGGGACGCAACCATCCCCCGTCAGCTCCTGCATGAGTTCCCCAAAGCCGCCCCCACCTGAACTCGTCCTCTCCATCGCCACCTCCACCGGCGAAGCCGTCCCCGTAGACCGCCGCCCCCAACTCCGCGATCGCCTCCACCACCGCATCGCCCTCAACACCCCCCACCTCAACCCCGGCACCCAACCCAGCAACAGGAGCAACATGACCGAGATCGTCTCCATCAACGCACGCGAAATCCTCGACTCCCGCGGTAACCCCACCGTTGAAGCAGACGTCGTCCTCGAGAACGGCATCCGCGGCCGCGCCGCCGTCCCCTCCGGAGCCTCCACCGGCGAGCACGAAGCCGTCGAACTCCGCGACGGCGACAAGTCCATCTACGGCGGCAAAGGCGTCCTCAAAGCCGTCGAAAACATTGAAACCATCCTCGCCCCCGAGCTCGCCGGCATGGACGCCTCCAACCAGCGCCTCATCGACGCCACCATGATCAGCATCGACGGCTCCGAAAACAAATCCTCCCTCGGCGCCAACGCCATCCTCGCCGTCTCCATGGCCGCCGCCCGCGCCTCCGCCCTCGCCCTCCGCCTCCCCCTCTACCGCTACCTCGGCGGCGTCAACGCCTGCATCCTCCCCACACCCATGATGAACATCCTCAACGGCGGCGCCCACGCCGACAACAACGTCGACTTCCAGGAGTTCATGGTCATGCCCGTCGGCGCCGAAACCTTCTCCGACGCCCTCCGCTGGGGCGTCGAAACCTTCCACGCCCTCAAGTCCGTCCTCAAGCGCAAGGGCTACAACACCGCCGTCGGCGACGAGGGCGGCTTCGCCCCATCCCTCAAATCCAACGAGGAAGCCATCGACCTCATCCTCGAAGCCATCGGCATCGCCGGCTTCCGACCCGGCGACGACATAGCCCTCGCCCTCGACCCCGCCGCCAGCGAGTTCTTCAACAAGGAAACCTCCCGCTACGTCTTCAAGAAATCCGACAAAACCGAAAAGTCCTCCGAAGAGATGGCCGAATTCTGGGCCATCTGGTCCCGCCAATACCCCATCGTCTCCCTCGAGGACGGCCTCGCCGAAGACGACTGGGACGGCTGGAAGATCCTCACCGAAAAAGTCGGCGACCGCATCCAGCTCGTCGGCGACGACCTCTTCGTCACCAACACCGAACGCCTCCAAAAAGGTATCGAGCAGAAGATCGCCAACTCCATCCTCATCAAGGTCAACCAGATCGGCACCGTCTCCGAAACCCTCGAAGCCATCGACCTCGCCCGCCGCTTCGGCTACACCTCCATCATCAGCCACCGCTCCGGCGAGACAGAAGACACCTTCATCGCCGACCTCGCCGTAGCCACCGGAGCCGGCCAGATCAAAACCGGCTCCGCCTCCCGCACCGACCGCATAGCAAAATACAACCAACTCCTCCGCATAGAAGAAGAACTAGGCCAATCCGCCGAATTCCTGGGAATTGAAAGCGTCAACTACGGCGTGTAAGGCTTCAGCCCCAGCCTCAACTGTTTATCTTTGTGGTTGATCTGTTTATCTTTGCGGTTGTTCTGTTTGTCTTTGCAGTTGTTCTGTTTGTCTTTGCGGTTGCCGTTGCTTCTAGGTAGGCCGAGACTTCAGCCTCGGCTTTACCTTCCCGCAAAACCGGGGCTTCAGCCCCTGGGGTATGCCTTCCTCTTTCGGGCCATTGCCTCTTCCGATCGGCTGCCTCACGCTAATCGGGAGCAATGGCCAACCTCCGCCAATTCCCCCAAACCTACGCCCTCACCATCGTCACCGATCAACGCCGTCGCATCCTCAAACCGACCGCAACGCCGAACTCGTCATCACCACCCTCTTCCGCCATCGTGACGCCGGACGCTTCCAACTCCACGCTTTCGTCGTCATGCCCGACCACCTTCACGCCCTTATCACCCCTGCCATGGATCACGCCACCGCACGCTGCGTTCAACTCATCAAGGGCGGTGCCTCCCACGCCATCGGCAAACCAGCCACGGGAAGAATCTGGCAAGAGGGCTATCACGAACACCGCATCCGCGACGCCCAGGACTACAACAACCAAGTTCTCTACATAGCCAACAATCCCACCCGCAAAGACCTCACCGCCTACCCACACATCCACACCGACCCGAGATACAAGAACCTAATCGATCCCACCCCGGCACACATCGCCGCCCCGTCAGTAGCTTCCAGGTACGCCGACGCTTTAGCTCGGCAATGACTTGGCTTCTATGAAGGCTTCAGCCCTCGGGTATGCTCCTCCTTGGTGTCGCCACGCAAGAGCAGGTACCCACATCTGAGTGCTTCATCTTCGCGACAGCCCCAACGTCGCTAAGGTGGGCCATTGCGCGCCCACGCGCGAACCGCTCCTCATCTCGCCCCAGCTTCCTCAAAAATTGACACGGCAGATAAACTGCAGGAAGAAATCTGTTCGGAGTTTTCTTTGCGCCTGTTGCTGCTTCTCTTAGTTTTGCTCAGCCCTGCCGTCGCACTAGCACAAGCACTCGCCAATACGGCGGCCATTGATCCCGCTTCTGAAAATCTCCACATCACAAAGCAGACCTCACCCGTGTATCCGCCCATCGCAAAAGCCGCCCACGTGTCGGGTCAGGTGAAGCTGAAGGTAGAGGTCGGAGCAGACGGCAACGTCACCGCCAGTAAGCTCATCAGCGGCCCGCAGATGCTCGTCGGCTCCGCGCAGGAGTGCGTCAAGCGGTGGCAGTTCGAGCCTCTTCTCCGCGACGGAGCCGCTGTCGCCTCCTCTGCAACAGTCACCGTCAGCTTCACCTTGCCTCCACCGGCAAACCCAAATGACTCGCAAATTGCCGAACGCTTCTTCCCGCTAGATCGGGCTTGCATCGATGCCGTCTCACACGGTGCAGCTACAACAATCCAGGACGAAACCTGCCACAAGGCTGCCGACGTTGCCGCCGAGTTCTCCTCTCAGGAGCGATTCATCGAACGACGCGGAGCCTTCGTCTATGCCGCTACCGCCTCTCTGCGTAACCAGCAGCCCAAAGCAGCCTTGATCTACGCAGAGAAGGCCGTGGCTGTCGTCGAGCAGGGCCATGACGACGGTTCCGGGTCGGCCGCGGCCTACAGCGTCCGGGCCCAGGCCGAAGCAGTCTCAGGCGATCTCGCCAAAGCCTCAGCGGACTTATCGAAGGCCGAAGAGTACCAGGGAAGTGCGATAGCCAAAATGCGGAGCTTCAGTGAGGGGCTCGTCATCCACGAGTACATTCCTAGACTAAAGGGCTTGCTCAACTTCCACGCTCAGGTTCTGTCTGCGTTGGGCCGTCCTGACGAGGCAGCCGCAAAAACCGCCGAGGCCGCCAAGCTGTAGAACCTGTCTGGTGCCCCATCTTTGCGACAGTCTCGTCGTCGCGAAGGCATGTCTGGTGCCCCAGTCATGACGGTCTCATCGTCATGGGAGGGGTCTTCGATCCACGACATCGGGTTAGGGCGGGTGGCCACCCCTCAAATCCGTGACCCAAAACCGGCTGCCCGAGCCCGGTTGCTCACCTCTCATCCAGACGCCTCCACACGCGTCTGCGGGCTGAAAGCCCGCGCTATCCCAGCCTGGGGCGAAGCCCCAGGAAAGCACCGGAAAGGACCCGGCGGGCTGAAGGCCCGCGCTATAGAACCTCCGGGCTCGCCCAAAGGAGGGAAGTGTCCCCTCCCGTCCCGATGAATGTCGATGGAGATCGCCACGCGCCGGCTCCTGATTGACCCACCATGCAACACACAAACAAATCTCACCCGGAACCTGGCGTAGTCACCCCACCCAATCCGCTACACTAGAAATAGAGCAAATCCCCACGAAGCCCGGCCCCACAGGCCGGGCTTCTTCCGTTAACCCACAACCCCGAGAAGGAGACACACACCATGAAGACCATCCACATCCACCAGCCCCACACCAAAACCCACCTTCCCACCCACGAGCTCACCGCCCGCCGCCTCCGCGCCCAAGCCTCCCTCCCCCTCCTGCACCCGCCCTCCCGCCCCGCCCCCACCCCCCGCGGCCGCAAAACCGTCGACACCCGCTGGTCAAACCTCTAGACCCTCCAAGTACCCCCAACCTAAACCACATTGATCGAAGACTTTGACCACAAAGTACCCGGGGGAGGGGTACCCACCATGCCGAACACCGCAGTCAGCCTCAACCCACGCCGCTACCAGTGCCGCCACATCTTCACCGACGGCCACCGCTGCGGCAGCCCCTGCCTCCTCCACGAGGACTTCTGCTTCTACCACCGCGGCACCCACACCCGCCCGGCCGTCCCCACCGTCGACCTCTCCCAGGGCGAGCACCGCGCCGCTCCCTTCACCCTCCCCGTCCCCGAAGACCGCAGCGCCATCCAGCAGGCCATCGGCGAGGTCCTCAACCGCCTCGCCGCCAACGAGCTCGACCCCCGCCGCGCCGGTCTCCTCCTCTACGGCCTCCAGATCGCCTCGCTCAACCTCCCCCGCCCCACCGCCCAACCGGCAGAGCAGGGAAGCCTCGTCGAGGAGACCGTCATCGACCCCACCCACGGCACCCTCGCCCCCCGCGCCGAGCTCCTCGATCCCGAAATCTCCCGTCCCGACACCCTCATCAGCCGCCTCCTCGAAGAGCTACACCGCACCTCCGCCAAACCCGAACCCCAACCCGCCATCCTCCCCAACCTCGAAGCCGCCACCTCCCCCGCCAAACCCCGCCACCGCCGCTCCTCCCGCAACCCACGTCGCCTCGCCCCCGCAAGCAAGCCCCGTTCCCAACCTCTTGCTATCCTCAAACTTGCATGCCTAAACCCATCGTTCTCACCATCCTTGACGGCTGGGGTTACCGCCCCGAGACCCACGGCAACGCCATCGCCCAGGCCCGCAAGCCCGTCTATGACAAGCTCCTGCGCGACTTCCCCAACACCCTCCTCCGCGCGTCCGACCACTTCGTAGGCCTCCCCGACGGCCAGATGGGCAACTCCGAGGTCGGCCACCTCAACCTCGGCGCCGGCCGCATCGTCCGCATGGACATGACCCGCATCGACACCGCCATCGCCGACGGCTCCTTCTTCACCCACTCCACCCTCCTCCGCGCCATGCACCTCGCATCGCACGAGGGCCGATCGCTTCATCTGATAGGTCTTCTCTCAGACGGCGGCGTCCACTCCCACACCCGCCACCTCTACGCCCTCCTCCGCCTCGCCGCCCTGGGGGGCCTCACCCGCGTCTTCGTCCACGCCTTCATGGACGGTCGCGACACCATGCCCACCAGCGGCCTCGGTCACCTCCAGGCCCTCCAGCAGCAGTTCGAAACCATCGGCGTCGGCCAGCTCGCCTCCGTCTCCGGCCGCTACTTCGCCATGGACCGCGACCTCCGCTGGGAGAAGGAGCGTCAGGCCTTTGACGCCATGGTCACCGGCGCCCCTAAGGGCGGCGTCTACGCCGACCCTGTCAGCCGCATCAGGGACCTCTACAGCTCCGACCTCACCGACGAGTTCATCCCTCCCTTCACCGTCACCGACCCCGACGGCGCCCCCACCGGCCTCATCCGCGATCACGACGTCATCATCAACTTCAACTACCGCGCCGACCGCGTCCGCCAGATCACCCGCGTCCTCGCCCGCAACTCCAACGTCCCCGGCGGCCTCACCGTGGGCGACGCCCACGACCTCCCCAACGCCGCCGATCTGGAAGCCGAAATACCCCGTGCCTCCACCCCCAGAGACCTCCACTACGTCTGCATGACCCAGTACGACAAGAACTTCAAACTCCCAGTCGTCATTCCCTCCGAATCCATGGACAACCTGCTCGCCAATCTCATGGCCCAAGCCAACCTCCGCAACCTCCGCGTCGCCGAGACCGAAAAGTACGCCCACGTGACCTACTTCTTCAACGGCGGCATCGAGAAGCCGTTTCCTGGCGAAGACCGCGCCCTCATCCCCTCCCAAAAGGTCGCCACCTACGACCTCGCCCCCGAAATGTCCGCCGCCGGCATCGCAGATGCCGTCATCAACGCCGTCAACGACACCGCCTTCGACGTCGTCATCGTCAACTTTGCCAACGCCGACATGGTCGGGCACTCCGGCAAGATGGAACCCACTATCCGCGCCGTCGAAACTGTGGATACCGAACTCGGCCGCATCTACAATGCCATCCGCCAGCGCGGCGGCTCACTTCTTGTCACCGCCGACCACGGCAACGCCGAGCTCCTCATCGATCCCATCACCGGTGGCCCCCACACTGCCCACACCACCAACCCCGTCCCCTTCCTTCTCATCAGTGATAGGGCAGGGAAGCCACTCTCTACTCTGCGCTCAGGCGGCAGCCTCCGCGACCTCTCCCCCACCATCCTCTCCCTCCTTCACCTCGAAAAGCCAAATGAGATGAGTGGACAGAGCCTCATTCTTCCGTGAAGATTGGAACGCACAGTCCCAGCCAGACCTAGCCACGTCGAGACTTAACTTAAGTCTACCCACTTTGACATCCAAGTACGCCAAGCACGGAGCGTTATTCATCACCTGCCCCGTGGCGAAATCTACAAGCGAAAACGCTAGAGTAGAACTAGTAACTCAGGGAGGACCCAGTCGACTGGCTGATCGCAGTCCCTGTCGCCAGATTCTGCCAGGCAGCACCTTGGTGGCAGGCCGAATTGCTCTGTACATAAGTTTCCTCGAATTGCTCCGTACTTAGGCCTCCCCCCGCTCGAATACTTTAGGTACCAAGTACGGGACGAGTCAGACCTCGCGTCGGCCGTCCATCGCCCGTGACATGGTCACCTCGTCCACGTACTCGATGTCGCTTCCAGCCGGCACACCGGTCGCGATCCGCGTCACTCGCAGCTCCGGCCGCTGACGCCGGAGCTCCACGGCAAGGTACCCCGCCGTCGCCTCACCCTCGGTCGTCGGCGAGGTCGCCAGAATAATCTCATGCGCTTCCGGAACCCGTCGGAGCAGACTTGCAATCCGGAGCTGCTCCGGCCCGATCCCGTTCACCGGTGAAAGCGTTCCGTGCAGCACGTGGTACACCCCGGCGTACCCGCGAGTCTTCTCGATCGTCGCTATGTTCGTCGGCTCCTCGACCACGCAGACAATATGCTGATCCCGCACTGCGCTGGTGCAGTAGCTGCACGGATCCACATCCGTGATGTTGTTGCACACGCTGCATAGCATCAGCCGCTCCCGCAGCGTCAAGATCGCCTCCGCCAGCCCGCGTGCATCCGCGTCTGTCGCCCGGAGCACATGGAAGGCCAGCCTCTGGGCGCTCTTCGTTCCCACCCCTGGCAGCTTCTTCAACTCGTCGATCAACCGAGTCATCGGCTCGGCAAATCGAGCCACCTAGCTCAACCCCGGCAGGTCCAACCCACCCATCATGCCCTGCACACTGCTCTTCATCACCTCATCCGCGCGCCGCCCCGCCTCGTTCACCGCCGCCGTAATCAGGTCCTCCAGCAGCTCCAGATCACTTCCCGAACTCCCCACCGCCGATGGCTCGATCTTCAGCCTCAGCACCTCCTTCCGCCCGTTCATCCGGACCGTGACAACACCACCCCCCGTCGTCGCCTCCACCACCGTCGCCCCCAGCTTTTCTTCCATGCGCTCCTGCATCTGCTGGGCCTGCGCCATCATCTCCTGCATCTTGCCAAGATCCCCGAAATCCATCGCCAACTCCTCCCTACTTACCTTCCGTCAGATCGATCACATTCCGTATCTCGGCATGGAACAGTCTCTGCGCCTGCTGCACGATTGGATGCTGCTCCGCCTTCGCCTGGGCCGATCCGGACGAGCCGCGTCGCGCGCGCTTGACCGGCTCCTGAAGCTGAGCCTTGCCCGGAAGGAAATCCACCCGAACCGCTTCCATCCCCGCCGCCCCCTGCACCACCCCACGAACAATCTTCTCAGCCTCCGGATTCACGACCATCGGTAGCATCGTCGACGACAGAGTCGTCTGAATGCGAAGGCACTCGTCATTAAGTGTCCACTCTGCCTCGTCCATGGCATCTGCCGCAGAGCTTTGGCTCCTCGCCCCCGCCAGTGCCCTCGCAGCCATCTCCTTCAGGCTCTCTGCCGACGGACGCGAAGCACTCCCCGCAGGAGACGCAACTAACTCCGCGCCTACCGCGATACTCTCGACCCCCTCCTTCTCCTCGAGTCCTCGAGATTCTGACCCAGCCCTGACGGTTGGCTCAGGAGTGACGCGACCTGCCTCCACTTCGCCCGCAAGCCCGGACATGGCCCCGCTCGGCAACAGCGCATCCGCCCTGAGCGGAGTCTCGGAAGGCTTCTCCGTCTCACGTGCCAGGGGTGGAACAGGACGCGGTGCCTCTGTAGCTTGGCGAGTGAACCGGGAGAACTCTGCCTTCGGGCGCATCGCCGGCCGCTCGAAGACACCGCTTGTACTCTCCCCGACTTCAACCACGGAAGGCCCTGCGCCGACACCTACCTGCGCCACCACCCCACCCAGGGAGCGGTTTGGAGGTGGAACCGCCGCCCCGGCTCCCATAGGAATGCGGCTCAGCACCTCTTCCATGGGCAGCAGCCGCCGCAGATGGACCAGCTTCAACAAGCCAAGCTCGAAGTGAAACCGCTGCTCCTGCCGGTAAGCCAGTTCATCAAACGTCCGAAGCATCACCTGCAGAAACCGCGTAAGCTCCTCCTCCGAAAACCTGCCCGCCGTTCGAGCCGCCCGCCGCTGCTCATCGGGCGAGGTCTGCAACAGCTCGTCCAGGTTCCCGTCCGAGCCCACAGACTCCGGAGTCAGCCCCGAGATCTTCGCCATCAGGCAGTTTCGCAGGTAGCGCACCAGCTGCCTCGATAGCTGCGAAGCACTGTTTCCCGCGTCCATCAGCTCATTCGCCAGCGTGATCACCTCAGCACTGCGCGATGCGTCCACCGCATCGAGCATCCGCTCGAAGACCGCGTTCGACACAGTGCCCATCAGCTCTCGAATCTGCGCCGGATCCAGCCTCGCCCGGCCTCCCTCAACCGGTGCACTCGCGATCGCCTGGTCCATGATGCTCAAAGCGTCCCGCATCGATCCGTCGCCCGCCTCTGCCAGCAGGCTCAGCGCCGCTTCACCCGCGGTCACACCCTCTTGCTCGGCGATCCCGCGCAGTTCAGTCAAGATGTCCGCCATCTTCACAGCGTGAAAGCTGAAGTGCTGGCAGCGTGACCGGACCGTCTGTGGAATGTCCTCCGGCTGCGTCGTCGCCATCATGAAGACGATGTGCTCGGGCGGCTCCTCCAGCGTCTTTAGCAGCGCGTTGAAGGCCGCATCGGTAATCTGGTGCGCCTCGTCCAAGATGTAAATCTTGTAACGGTCCCGTGCTGGCCGGTATCGAGCGGCATCTCTCAACTCACGAATCTCATCGATCCCACGGTTCGTCGCCGCGTCAATCTCGATCACGTCCACAGCATTGCCGGCCCGTATCTCCACGCAGCTCTCACACTGCTCACACGGTTCGGCGGACGGCCGCAGATCGCTCCCGATCTCCTTACGGCAGTTCAATGCCATCGCCAGGATGCGGGCGATAGTGGTCTTACCAATCCCGCGATGTCCGCTGAAGATGTACCCATGCGCAATCCGGCCCTGCGTCAGCGCATTCATCAGCGTGACCGTCACGTGCTGCTGGCCAGCTACATCCGCGAATCGCTGCGGTCGGTATTTTCGAGCAAGAACAAGATGGGCCATAAAGCAGCTTCACCGCTACGATCTTCAGCGGATCAGACTTCATTGTACCGTCGGGAGATAAGCTGGCGCAGCAGCGGCAGCCTTGAGCAATCCTCGGCAGGGAAGTCTATCTTCGCGAGGAGTTCTGGCGCAGCAACGCCGCGTCCCGCTTTGCCCTCCGCTTCACCTCGGCCTCGCTGAACATCGTGCCGCGACATCGAGCACTGCCACAGCAGCAGTCACCCTGTTCGTCATCGGAGTCATGGAGGTTGTACTCGTATGTGAGCTCCTCGCCCGCGGCGATGTCGCGGATCGCCGAAATGAAGATCCGTCCACCTTCCTCCTCGGACTCGCAGTTCGGCTCGCAGCAGTGATTGAGGAACATCGCTGTCCCGAAGCCGTCAATCACCGTATTCTCCTCGCCAAAGCTGAAGAGATACGTGATCTCCCGATCTTTATAACGCTCGTCCGCCTCATCCTTGCTGTAGCGAGGACCGTCGTACTCGCACACCTTTTCGCCCTTCCGAATGGATCGCAAGGTGTAACAACCGGCGGCATGGATGGACGAGGAACGGATGATCAGCTTTGGTCGCAACGCATCGACTCCTTAGCTGAGAATACCTCGTACGCTGCACCATCCGTGCCTCCCAATGCCCCAACCGCGCCCGTGACGGAGGCGACGAAGCCGATGCCGGAGGCGTAAAATTTATCGCAATGCGACCTGCTGCCAATCTCGTCTTCGTTGCCTTGATCGGCGCCATAGCACTGGCCCAACCGTCGCTTGCGCAGAAGCCGGCCCGCACACCAGACTGCGAGCCGGCCGGTACGCCAAACTCCCCCAAGACGCCCAACAAGAAACCTTGCCCGGCGCCTCCCGTCACCGACGCACCCTCCGTGAGAGATCGGTTCCCCTACCCGGGGGAACCTGCTACACCTCCTCCGGACGCGCCATCCACGCCGGCGTCGCCAGCCCCGGCGCCCGCTCCATCAACGTCTCCGGAACCAGGCAAACAGTTCCCCTACCCGGGCGATCCAGCCGCTTCGAGCAGCAGTTCAAGCTCCTCAAGCAGCAGCGGTTCCAGTTCTTCCTCAGCGAGTGACGACTCCACCTCTCCCACCCGAGACGCATCGGGAACCGACGCTCCCTGGACCGACGATGCAGACAGCAGCAAACGCCGTACCCTCCGGCGGAAGCTGCCCAAGGTCAAGCAGATCCAAAGCAACGAGGATCGCGAGAATGAAGATCTCACCGTCGCCAGATTTTACCTGCAATCTGGCAATCCGCAGGCGGCCTACGCCCGGACCAAGGACGCCGTCAACCTGCAGCCAGACGACCCCGAAGCGCACTTTGCCCTGGCCGAAGCCGCGCGGAGTCTAAGTAAGCGGGACGAAGCCGTCGCGGAGTACAACGCCTACCTCAAGCTCGACCCCGACGGAGACCACGTCAAGGCCGCGAAAAAGGCCGTGGCCGCTTTGCGCTAGTCCAGCGCGCGCAGTCAATGTACATTGGACCGCGGCCATGAACGCCAGCCTGGCAAACCTCGAACGTCGCTTGACAGAGTCTCTCAAAGACCTCACAGCGGCTGAAACGCAGCAACACCCGCCGGAAAGGTGGAGTGTCCAGCAGGTCGTCGAGCACCTGATCCTCACCTACTCCGCGACGCAGGCCGTCGTCGCCGCCCGCATCGCGAAAGGCCGTCCAACCCAGGCCACGCCCAGTCTCCTCCAGCACTGGAGTCAGTTTCATGTCATCCGCCTAGGTCGCTTTCCCCACGGCGTCAGAGCTCCCGATGCGGTGACGCCCCCCACCTGCACCGTCGCCCAGTCAGGGGATCAGCTCGCGCACCGAGCGGCCAGTCACCTCCTCGCAATGGATACTTCACTCCACGAGGCATCGCTCCTGTTTGGCGCCCACAAGCGTTCCGTCAGCCACATGCTGTTGGGCCCACTCAGCCCCGCGCATTGGCGCAGGTTCCACCTCGTTCACGGCCTCCACCACATCAGCCAGATCAAGCAAATCACCCACGGTCAAACCACCCACGGCCAAACCCCGGATCGCTAGTCCACCAGCAGATCCTCCTCGTCGATAAGGAAGCGCGGGTCCTGGCTCTGCGGGGTCACCTGCTGCCCAACCGCCGCCTCGGGCTCGAGATCCTCCTCCACCCGCAGGAACCGGCGAATGTAGCGAAGCGGGTCCTCCGCTACCGACATCTGCCGCAGATGGTATTGCCACGCATCCGAGCGGGTCGTCCTCCGTGTAAATCCCTTTCGGGTCACCGTGCCAATCCTGCCATCCGCCATCCGCCGCTCAAAGCTCTGCGTCGGGACCTGCACCGTCATCTTCTCGCCGCCCTTCCAAAAGCTCTCGGCGAACTCGCGCGAAAATAAAAGGGCGTAGTACCGCCGGCTTTCGCATAGAACCGCCGTTGCCTTCTGTGCGTCCTCCCACGGCAGACCGAGCCACACGCCATACCACCGGCGATACTGAAAGCCATGACTGCGCGCCTGGCCCACCAGCAACTGCAGAAGTTCGAAGCGCGTCATCGTGCCTGCCCGAGCGGGAGAAGCTCTGTTCCGGCGGTTGACCGATATGAGGCTCTTCCGCTTCGTCAAAGCATACAAGCTTCCCAGGCGAGTCCAACAAGGATCGCACTTCGTCCAAGGTGGAGAATGCTCATCCCGACCTCGATCCGTCATCCCCGGATCTTCTACTCCCTGCTCCTGCTGATCCTCTTCGGGCCCGCTCCGATCCTTGCACTGGCCGCAACCTCACTCAGTCCCAGCACCGACCCGATCAACCTCACACCTCAGGTCCGTGAGGCTCACGACCACTTCTACAACCTGGACTACGACGGTGCTCTCAGCCGCTTCGAGGCGATTCAGAAGGCCAATCCGCAAAGCGCTATGGCGATCGACTACGTGTTGACCGTGCTCGTCTTTAGCGAGCTCTACCACCAGGATCTGCTCGACACCACGTACTACGCCCACGACCACTTCCTTACCTCCAAACGCAACGTCTCCGTGCCCGGTCCAACCCGTGGGCGCATTGAGTCGCTCACCAACGCCGTCGTCGACCTCTGCGATCGACAGATCAAGGCGAATCCCAGGGACAAGAATGCCTGGTTCGCCCGAGGCTACGCCCGCGGCATGCACGCCGCCTTCATCACGCTTGTCGATCACAGCTTCGTCGCGGCCGCGCGCCAGGGCCTCGCCGCACGCAACGATAGCGAGGAGGTCCTCAAGCTCGATCCAAACTACGCCGACGCAAAGATGGCCATCGGGATCCAGCAGTTCGCCGTGGCCAGTCTCCCGCGGTTCATTCACCTCATGATCGGTATCACCGGTGTGAGTGGAAGCAAGGAGAAGGGCCTAGACTTGCTCCGCGACTGTGCCGCGCACGGCATCGTCAACAACATCGAGTCGCGAACCGCGCTCTCCCTCTTTCTTCGCCACGACGGTCGCTACCCGGAAGCTCTCGCTGTGCAGCACGGGCTCGCGGAGCAGTTCCCGCATGACTTCCTGTTTCGTCTTGAAGAAGCCAATCTAACCAAAGACCAGGGAGATGGCCCTGTCGCTATCGCCGCCTACGAGCGGGTTCTCGAGGACGCTCGAAAGCCGGGGTACTTCGTCGACCCGCGTCTCCAGATGGCGTACTTCGGTCTGGCGGACACGCAGCGAGGGCAGACGGATCTGGCCTCGGCCGCGGCGAACTACGCCCAGGCCGCATCGCAGCCCAACTGTAGCGAATGGCTGCGCAGACGAGCTCAACTGAACGCCGGGGAGATGTACGATCTGCTCCATCGCCGTGCCGAAGCCATCGCTCAATACCAGCTCGCCAGTACCGGCGGTGGAGATCAGACTCAGACAGACGCTGCTCGCCGGTACCTCAAAAACCCGTACTCAGGAAGATAAGCTTGGCCCGCCCACCGGTCATCGACCTTCGCTCTGTGGGAAAATAAACACACGTTGGAGCGTGGCGAATGTTCTGTAAAAACTGTGGCAAGCAACTCGGTCCAGAGACAAACTTCTGCCCGGCCTGCGGGACAGTGGTGCCCTCCCCGGAGCGGCCTTCCCCTCCGAACCCATCCGGGAGCGATCAGCACGGGACCGCCGCCTTCCCGTCCGGACAAGCGGCCTCCGCCCACGCAGGCCCGGGAGAACCCGATCTCCGTTCCCCAAAGCTCGAACGTCCCCGATCCCCGCGCATCCTCGGCGGAGTCTGTGCGGCCTTTGCGCTCCATCTCGGCTGGAACCTCAATCTCGTTCGCGTTGCAACCGCGATCTTCGGCCTGTTCTACGGTCTCGGCATACTCGCCTACATCGCCTGCTGGATCATCCTTCCCGAGGCTCCGTACGCCTTACCGCCGCAAAGCAGGTAGCTTGCCGACACCATCCATCGCCTCTGAAGAAGCTTCGACCCCGCACCTGCCCACACGTCCGTTCCACTACCAGACCGCCGTCCTCCACTGTGACGGCGTCAGCCTCGCCGATCTCGCCGCGCAGCACGGCACGCCTCTGTACGTCTACTCCGCCGCCCATGTGCTCTACCGTCTCCGCCTGTTCAGGGAGGCCTTCGCCCATCGGTCCCACACCATCTGCTACGCCGTCAAGGCAAACTCGTCCCTTGCCCTTCTTCGGCTGTTAGGAGAGCAGGGAGCCGGTTTCGACATCGTCTCCGGAGGCGAACTGGAGCGTGTGCGCCGCGCCTATGCGCCCGCCCTCGAGAAGGTCGTCTTCTCCGGCGTCGGCAAGCAGCCCTGGGAGATCGACGATGCGCTTCGATCCAACATCCTCCTCTTCAACGTCGAGTCCGCCAGCGAAGTCGACCTGCTCGCCGAACGCGCTCGCCTCCGGGGCGTTCGCGCCCGCTTCGCCCTGCGCGTCAACCCAAACGTCGCCGCGGAGACTCATCCCTACATCTCGACCGGTCTCCGCGAGCACAAGTTCGGCATCGACATCGCCGGCGCCCGTGCGATCTACCGTGCCGCGGCTGCCCTTCCATCGCTCGACGCAGCCGGTGTCAGCGTGCACATCGGCTCCCAGATACAAAGCGTCGCACCCTTCGCCGCGGCTCTCACTCATGTCGCCAGTCTCCTCGCGGATCTAACCCTGGACGGACACAACATCCGTTATGTCGACGTCGGTGGCGGTCTCGGCGTCGAGTACGGGCCCGTGCAAGACCTCGATCCCGCAACCCAGGTCAGAGCCTACGCCGACGCCCTCGACCCTGTCCTCTCCAGCCTTGAGGCGCATCTTCTCCTCGAACCCGGCCGCTTTCTCGTTGCCCAGGCCGGCGCGCTCCTGACCCGCGTCCTCAATGTCAAACACAACGGCGACAAGACCTTCGTCGTCACCGACGCCGGCATGAACGATCTGATCCGGCCGTCGCTCTACCAGGCCCACCACGAGATCCTGCCCGTCGTCGAGCCGCCAACGCCCGCCCGGCATACGGTGGACGTGGTCGGTCCAGTCTGCGAATCGGGAGACTTCTTCGCCCGCGGCCGGGATCTGCCCCCCATGGCGACCGGCGATCTTGCCCTTCTTCTCGACGCGGGAGCCTACGGCATGAGCCTCGCCTCCAACTACAACACGCGCCCACGCCCGGCCGAGATCCTGGTCCACCGAGGGGTGGCTCGCATCATCCGCCGTCGAGAGACGCTCGACGACCTGCTGACCACCGAAGTGCTTGCCTGACCCGGCGCCGGGCCGTTCAGCTGGCCGCTCCAGCATGCTAGACTCGCAAGGTTGCCGAGCGATTCGACCCTGCCGGCGCCAGCTTTTTACTTCATCTCCGCGCAAAGAGGTACCGCATGTCCGGCCATTCAAAATGGGCCACGATCAAGCATAAGAAGGGTGCCACGGATGCTAAGCGTGGCAAAATCTTCACCCGTCTGATCAAGGAAATCACCATCGCCGCCAAAGGCGGTGGAGGCGACCCGGATGGAAACCCCCGCCTCCGTACCGCCATCGCCGCCGCCAAGGCGGAAAACATGCCGGCCGATAACATCAAGCGCGCCATCCAGCGCGGCACCGGCGAGCTCGAAGGCATCTCCTACGAGGAGATCACCTTTGAGGGCTACGGTCCGGGCGGTGTCGCCGTCATCATCGAGGTGATGACCGACAACCGCAATCGCGCGGTCAGCGAGATTCGGCACGCCTTCTCCAAGAACAACGGCAACCTTGGCGAGACCGGTTCGGTCGGGTACCTCTTCGCGAAGAAGGGACTCGTGATCGTCCCCAAGTCCACTGCCGACGAGGACAAACTCACCGAGATCGTGCTCGATGCCGGAGCCGAGGACCTCTCCGCTGACGGAGATCACTGGGAGATCACCTCCAGCCCCAAGGACTTCGAAGCTGTTCGCGACGCCATCAAATCGGCCGGCATCACGCCCGACCTCGCCGAGGTGACCATGATTGCCTCCACCTACCAGAAGCTCGAAGGCGCTCCGGCTCATGCCATGATGCGCCTCCTTGAGATCCTGGAGGACCTCGACGACACCCAGAACGTCTACTCGAACTTCGACATGGAGATGTCGGAGGTCGCAGGCTAAGTCTCCGCGTCTACGCACAGGAGGCCGCCGCGAAACGGCGGTTTTCTTTTGCCATTCACCGCAGCCCCCTTGTAAGGAAGTGTCGTTTGCCGAATTCACAAAAGACTCCGGGCCTCGCCGTCCGTGGTCTGCTCACCGCCCTCGCTCTCTTCCTGGGTCACGGAAAACTCCACGCACAGGCCTCCGGCCAGCTCGTCTCCGGCCCCAAGCCGGACGCTTCAAACCTCCCGTTCGAGGTGGGACCCCTCGTCCAGGGTGGCGTCGGCGTCACCGGCGACCGCGACAGCTTCAGGTTCCTCATGGTGGGAGTTCACGCGGGCAAAGTGCTCACCGGCGATCACGGCTCGGGACCCCTGCGCGGCAACTTCGAGTACGCCGCCGAGCTCTTCCCGTTTTGGCAAGCCTATACACCCAGATTCCGCCGCGCGAACTGCGTCCCCAGCCCGGTGCCCGGAGCCATCTCTTGCTCTCCGCTTTATACCGTCGGTGGCACCTTCACCGGCGTCACCGTCACTCCCATCATCCTGCGCTGGAACTTCGCCGGAACCCGTCGCATCACCCCCTGGGCCCAGGCCGCGGGCGGTCTGCTCTGGACCAATCACAAATTCCCCGCGTTTGGTTCGCCGGTGCTGAACCTGGGCAACGACGGTCCAAACTCCGGCACCAGTGTCTGGAACTTCACTCCTCAAGGCGGCATCGGCCTGCACTACTTCCTCAAGCCCAACCGCTCCATCGACCTGGGCGCAAACGCGATTCACATCTCGTCCGCCTCTCTCGGCGACAGAAATCCCGGCGTCAACGCCAGCGTCCAGTTTTCGATCGGTTACACCTGGTGGAAGCCGGCCACCCGCCGGTAACACCCCCAGAGATCGGCTCCGGACGCTATGCTGATGGTGCGTCATCGCCTTGCTTCCGTTCGATACGCCTGAGCAGCCTCATGAGTAGCCGCGAGCCCATCATCGAGTGCGTCCCCAACTTCTCCGAAGGCAAGGACGCCGGCAAGGTCACCGAGATCATTCGGGCCATGAAGGTCGACGGTGTTCGCCTGCTCGACTTCTCCCTCGATCCCGACCACAACCGGTCCGTCGTCTCGATCGCCGGTCCTCCGGCAGCCATCCTTGAAGCGGCCATCCGCGCCGCCGGTAGGGCAACCGAACTCCTGGATCTCACCGCCCAGACCGGCGTCCATCCCCGCATCGGCGCCGCCGATGTTATTCCGTTCGTCCCCGTAAGCTCGATCTCGCTTCCGGAGTGTGCCATCCTGGCGCGGCAGGCGGGCCTCCAGATCTGGCGCCGCTTCGGCGTTCCCGTCTATTTCTACGGAGCCGCCGCCGCCCGTCCTGATCGGATCGAACTCGAAAACGTACGTCGCGGACAGTTTGAAGGTCTGCGCGAATCCTCTCTCACCGACGTCTCCCGGCGACCCGACGTGGGCGGTCCAGAGTTGCACCCAACCGCCGGCGCCAGCGCGGTCGGAGCTCGCAGCTTCCTCATCGCCTACAACATCTACCTCGAGGCCGTCGCCCTTCGCTCCGGCGCCCCGGCAGACATCGGCCCGGCACGCGTCATCGCCAGAGACCTCCGTGCCTCGTCCGGCGGTCTCCACGGCGTCAAGGCCATCGGCGTCCTGGCCAATGGTCGCGCCCAGGTCAGCATCAACATCACCGACTTCCGCGTCACGCCCATGCGCCGCGTCTACGAGACCGTTCGCGATCTCGCCGCCAAACATGGCGCGGCCGTGGTCGATGCGGAACTGGTCGGACTCATCCCGGAGGAGGCCTACGATGCCGGCGCCGAGTGGTCTGCGAAGATCGCGGACTTCGACCCGCAACAAAAGATTCTGGAGCGTCGTCTCACCCAACCCATGCCGTGGCCCTAATACCCTCACCTGATAACCTCATCGGAGCGCCACGCCCAACTGGACGCACCACGGGGGCGCAACCAGGTCTCCGCGCCGCAACCTTCGTCTACAACTTCCGTCCAAGCAAGAGTCATTCCGCTTGCTTCCCGCCCGTATTGGCGGAAGAATAAGCAAATACGCCAAGTATCGTCTCTTCCATGGAGTTCGAATTGCCTTTCACCGTGAACAAGTTAGTCCCGACGTTGCTCCTCTCCTTGCTCGGTGCCGTGGGCCACGCCGCGCAGCTCTCCACCGACGCGAAAGCGGCCATTCCGCACGATGTGCAGCAGATCATCGTGGTGGACTATCGCGCCATGCAGAACTCGCCCGCGGCTATGAGCCTCAAGGACAGAACACTTCCTCCTGAACTGAAGCGGCTCGAAACCTCGCTCAAGAACTCCGGCCTAAAGGTCGATCAGGATGCCGACATCCTCGCCTTTGCCGCGTTTCGCGCCTCCGGCAGCGAAGGCACACACACCCTGGGCATCGCACAGGGTCAGTTCCGCACCCGGGAGATCCTGGCCAACTTCACCAAGCAAAAGACCAAACCCGTCCTCTATCGCAACAACAGCGTCTATCCCATGGGCTCGGTCGGCATGAGTGTCGTCTTCCTCAACCAGACCACCATGGTCTTCGGTGACCGCGACGCCGTAAAGGCCTCGCTCGACGCTCGCGACGGCCTCGCCCCCAATCTGCTCTCCAACGGGGACATGGTCAACGACATGGTCTCCGTCGATCAGCGCGCGATGTGGAGCCTGCTCGATCAAAAGGGAACCCAGACCATGATGAAGGGTGTCCTCGGAGACGCCTCCGGCCTCGCCGACTACGATACCGTTCGCAATCGGATGCGAAGCTCCCGCTACACCATGGACTTCCAGAACGGCGTAAAATTCAACATGGCCGTCGTCATGTCCGATACCGTCACCGCCGCCACGGCCGCTACCCTGATGAAGGGCGTTGCCCTCCTCAAAAAAACCTCCGGAACGCCACTCGAACGATCTGCCCTGGACGACACCATCATCGATTCCAACGCCGGAACCCTGACAGTCGCATACTCCTCCTCGGATAGCCAGTTCGCCAGCCTCCTCACCTCACCGCTATTCCAGTCCGTCGTAAAGTGAAGGGAACGCTGCTGAAGCATCTAAATCCCTGGCACGAGCGCCCACCTCTCAAGAGACTTCCCCCGCGATGCGTGCGCTTGCAACCTGGACAGGATTGAGTTGAATAAACCCGCTTCAGACCGTCCGACACTGGTAGTCCCGGGCGCCGCGCCTCCTCCCGGCGACGCGCTCCAGGCACAGCAGGCTGCGCGCGCGGATCGCCTCGCCCGAATTAAAGCCTCGATCGAAGGCGGTTCGTACCGCATCAGTTCAGAGGCGATCGCAGGCAAGCTCCTGGAGCGGATGTCAGACACAAGAACCAAGCAGTTCGATCAAACCAAGGCACGAACAGGTCGCCAGGCGCCAGGATGCTCGAAGGTCTAAGGTTTCTCTGGAACGCAACCCGCGGCTACCGTCTGCGCCCCTGGCGGAGCCCCTTTCTTCGCTGGCGCATCGAGACCTTCTCCGGCATTAAGGCAGATCAACTCACCCGCCGTCTCATCCTTCAGTTCCTTTGGCGAGAGAAGCTCCCGCTCCTCTCCTTTCTGGGTTGGACCCATCAAATCAAACGCCACGGCGCACACGGGACGCCACGTCGGCCCTGAAGCCCTGCTCTGTCCAACAGCGGACGTGAACCGGCAAATTGCTGAGCCGCCGGGGCGGTGCTATCCTTAGGCAACACGACGAAAAGTGACTTACAGATCAGGAGTAACGTATAGCTGTGTTGGCATCGGCAAAGAAAACTGACATTATCGAAAAATTTCGGACGCACGATTCGGATACGGGTAGCCCCGAGGTTCAAATCGCCATCCTGAGCGAACGCATCGGCGAACTGACCGAGCATTTCAAGACTCACAAGAAAGACCATGGCTCCCGTCGCGGTCTGCTCATGCTCGTGAGCAAGCGGCGGCGTCTGCTTGACTACCTCAAGCAGTGCGATGCGGATCGCTACCGCGACGTCATCGGCAAGCTTGGTATCCGCAAGTAGGCTGTGCCTCCTTCTTGAGCATGCATCCCGCGCTGCACTCGTCCAGCAACTTCACCGCAAGGCCCACCATGACCCAGGCAGGGTTTATGGCCTCGTTTTCCTCCCGGCCAGCAGAGCCAGAGGGGCGTAGCCATTCAACAGATCGCACTGATCCCGACAGGCAGCCGCAGGTTGCGCCGCAAGGCGCCTCAGCCCGGCTGCCTGTCCGCGCTTGAGCCGCGCATCGCCAAAAAACCTTAGAGACAAAGAGAGAAAGATAAAGAGGACGCATCTATGCAGGACGTCACAGTACAGCTTGCCGGGGGCAAGCAGATTCGATTTGAGACAGGTCGTATGGCCAAGCAGGCCTCCGGCGCCGCTCTCACCTCCAGCGGCGACAATGTCGTTCTGGCCACCGCCGTCGCCTCGCCCGACCCCAAGGAAGGCATCGACTTCTTTCCTCTGACCGTCGAATATCGAGAGTTCACCTACGCCGGCGGCAGGATCCCCGGCGGCTTCATCAAACGCGAGGGCCGTCCCAGCGAAAAGGAAATCCTCACCAGCCGCCAGATCGATCGCCCCATCCGCCCGCTCTTTCCCGAGACCTTTCGCAACGAGACCCAGGTTGTCGCGTTCGTCTACTCGGCGGATAAGGAAAATGATCCCGACGTGCTCGGCATCAACGGTGCAAGCTGTGCTCTGGCTCTGAGCGATATCCCCTTCCACGGTCCTGTCGGAGCCGTTCGCATCGGCATCCTCGGCGATCAGTTCGTCGTTAATCCCACCTACGCGGAACGCTCCGAAAGCAAACTCACCATCATGGTCGTCGGCACCAAGGACGGCATCGTGATGATCGAATCGGGAGCCAAGGAGATCGAAGAAAGCCGCGTCGTCGACGCCATCGAGTTCGCTCACGAGCAGATCAAAAAGATCTGCGCGGCCATCGAGGATCTCGTCGGTCGCGCCGGAAAATCCAAGCGCGTCGCAGGCGCCGCCGAGATCGATGGGGAGTACCTCCACAATCTGCGCAGCCGGGTCGGTGACCGGCTCAGCGACGCCCTCGACACCCAGAAGCACCCGAAGTTCGAAAGCTACGCCCTCGTCAAGGACATCAAGGATGAGTTGAAGCGCGACCTCCCCGAAGGAGACCCGTCCGCGTCCAAAAAGCTCAGCAAGTACTTCGAGCATCTGCGGGAGAACATCTTCCGCGAGCAGGTGCTCAACGATCGGATCCGCCCGGATCACCGCGCCTTCGATCAGATACGCCAAATCTCGATCGAGGTCGGCGTCCTTCCGCGGGTGCACGGCTCCGCCCTCTTCACCCGCGGCGAAACCCAGGCGCTGGTCACCGCGACCCTGGGCACGACCGATGACGCACAGCGCCTCGAAAGCTATGAGGGCGAACAAAAACGCCGCTTCATGATGCACTACAACTTCCCCCCGTTCTCGGTCGGAGAGGTCGGCAGAATGACCGGCGTCGGTCGTCGTGAGATCGGCCACGGAGCCCTCGCCTTCCGCGCCATCGAAGCCGTGCTCCCGGCCGAAGACGAATCGCCCTACACGCTGCGCGTCGTCTCGGACATCCTCGAGTCGAACGGCTCCTCCTCCATGGCCACCGTCTGCGGCGCCTCGCTCGCCCTCATGCATGCTGGTATCCCCATCAAGGGTGCGGTCGCCGGCGTCGCCATGGGTCTCGTCAAGGAGAACGACAACTACGCCATCCTCACCGACATCGCAGGCGCCGAAGATCACTACGGCGATATGGACTTCAAAGTCGCCGGAACCCGGAAGGGCATCACCGCCCTGCAGATGGATATTAAGATCATGGGGATCACCCCCCAGATCATGCGCGAGGCCCTCGAGCAAGCGCGCCACGGCCGCATCTACCTGCTCGACCAAATGGACGCCGTCATCGCCGGGGCAAAGCAGGAAAAGTCCGCCTTCGCCCCTCGCATCCACACCCTCCAGATCCCAACCGACAAAATCCGCGATCTCATCGGTCCCGGTGGCAAGGTCATTCGCGGCATCATCGATGCCACCGGCGTTAAGATCGACGTGGACGACAGCGGTCGCGTCAACGTCGCGTCGAGCGATGCCGACGGACTCTCCCGAGCCATCCAGATGATCTCCGACCTCACCGCAGTCCCCGAGGCCGGCCGAACCTACCTCGGCAAGGTTGTGCGCATCGCCGAGTTCGGTGCCTTCGTCGAGATCTTCCCCGGCACGGATGGCCTGCTCCACGTCTCCGAGATCGCCGAGCACCGCGTCAAAGAGGTCAAAGATGAGCTTCGCGAGGGCGACCAGATCCTCGTCAAAGTGCTCGCCATTGAGGGCAATCGCATCAAGCTCTCGCGCAAAGCGGTCCTTCGCGAGCAGCGCGCCAAGCTCGGCCTGCCCGAGCTTGGCGCGGATTCGCCGTCACCCTACGAGGCGCCCACCGTCTCCGTTCAGTCCAGCGGAGAGCCCGAAGCAGCCGAACTCGACAACGACCTCAACGACCTCGACCTCGACGTGGAGGAAGACGAGCCGAACTTCAATCGCGCCGACGACGCACCCGTAGTTGCCGATGCGACCGCTCCCCCGAGCGACGCCCAGGGCCCTGCTGGCCAGCGTCGCCCAGGCGGCGGCGGTGGCCGGCGTCGCCGCGGCGGTCGTCGCCCTGGAGGCTCGGGAGGCTCCGGCGCGCCGGGCGCACCGCCTCGCGGCAACATCGGATAGCAGACCTGCGCTCCCGTGCAGATCGGTAGCAGCAGACGAAGGTCGTGGCAACGAGGCACATCGGCCCCGAAAAAGCTCCCAGTGAGCTCGTCCGGGGCCGATTACACGTAGGAGACGCCCTCCCATGAAGCCGCAAGTCATCGCCACGTCGTGCGCTTACGTCGCCCTGGCCGGATCGGCCTGGACCCTCGATCTGATCTCTCCCGCAGCCCGCCCCGCCGCCGATCAGCAGCCCCTCGTCCTTCTCCTCGTCGTCGTCCTCGCCCTGCTTGCCGGATCGCCCCTGAAACATCTGACGCCTCCCCTTGCCTGGCGCCCGATCGCCTCAGGTCTGCTCCTCTTTGGCCTTCCATCCCTGCTTCTTCCCGTCTCGGCCCGCGGTCTCCCCGTGTTCACCCGCGTCGCTCTGCTCGCCCTCATCCCGGCCATGGTGGTGCTGCTCACAACCGTACGCGACCGGAGCGACTCCGATCTCCTTCGCCTCCTCGGCCCCGCCCTCGCCGGCCTCGGTGGCGCGCTCCTGCTCCTGCCCGCCGACCCATTGCTCCTGCTCGAGCACCCGTCGGCCGCGGTCGCCATGGCCGCCGCCATTCTCTCTCTAGCGGTCGGCAGCTATACAGCGCACGCAGCCTCGAAAGCCCTGCCCATCAGAGCAGCCTTGGTGCTCACGCTCGCTCCGAGCTTCGCACTCATTGCCCTCACATCCCACCTGACCCACACCCCCATCTTCGCCCCCGCTCTGCGCGATCTTCCCGTCCTGCTCTGGGGCGCCGCCGAGATCTCCCTTCTGGTCTATCTGCTCGGGATCCTGCCACCTATCGTCGTCTCCGCGCGCTACCTCCTCATCCCGCTTCTGACCTCCATCGAAGGTCTGGCTCTCTTTCGTCCGTCCGTAAGTCCGCGAATGCTTCTCGGCGGCGCCCTCCTGCTCGTCGCCTCGGCCGCTCTGATCCTGCGTGGGAGTCGTCAGCCAGAATCACCGAGGTCACTCCTCAGTTGACTTCTCGAACCCCGTTCGTCCAGCTACACTCTCTCTATGGCTGCGTCCATGTACATCGTCGTCGAAGGCGAGGACCCCGGCTTCGACACCTTCGTCAACGGACGCTCCATGGCCCGCCATGAAGATGCGCTCGAAAAGCTTGCCCTCGGCATCGGCGTCCGGCCGCTCATCGAGTTCTTCTCCGCCGATGAGAACTCCATGGCCCTCCTCATCGAGGAGGGAGCAGGGAACCAGGATCTCATGCGCCGCCTCCCGCCGCCCCAGTGGTACACCGCCGACGATGGCCTGCGCACCGTCGGAGCTCTCATCCAGACCCTGCACCAGGAGCCGCAGCAGCTTGGCAGCGAGGGTCAGCGCGTCCTTTCAGAGCTCGAAGAGTACGCCCGGGTTCTCGAAAAGGCCGCACAGCGAAGCTTGCGTTGGCACCTCGCCGTAAGCTGGCGCTAGTCAGTGAGCCAGCAGCACCACCCCAACGCACACAAAGATAGCCGCCAGCCATCGACGTCGATCTACATTCTCGTGAAGAAAAAACTTCGCGGCAAACGCGTTGCCGATAAACGTCAGCGAGGCGCTCGCAGGGGCAGCCAGCGACACGTCCACACGGGAAAGCGTAAACAGCAGCGTAAAGAAGGAAAGCGCCATCGACAGCACACCCAGCAGAAACATGGGTGACGAGACGACCGCCCGGATCGCCCCTCGCAACCCCCATCGCCCCCGGATCACATCCAGGTCCCCGATCTTGCGCATCGCCCCGGCCGTCAAAACATCTCCCGCGACCGCTGTCGCCGCCACCGACACAATCGCGATCCAGGAGAGCAGAAATCGGCTTGTCATGCGCCGGGAAGCGATCTCTCAACCGCAGCTGGCGCCCCTGTCTGCAAAGGCTCGATCCCTTCGACGTTCGGGCCCCTTCCCTCGTCGTGGGCACTCGGCCGCTCCGTCATGGATGGCCCATTCGCCACGAAACCGACCGCGCACACAATCAGCACAATTCCTGCCCACCGAGAGACACTGATGTGTTCGTGCAGCCAGAAGTGCGACAACAGCGCCACCACGACGTACCCGAAGGCCGTCGCGGGAAGAACAAAGGTAAGGTCCGCCCACGAAAGAGCGGAAAGATAGCTCGCGAAAAATCCCAGCAGGCAAAGTATGCCCGCATCCACCCACGGATTCGACAGAGCCCGCAGCAGCACACCGAGATGCTGCACGCTCACCGGTCCAACCTGCGCCATGCCATGCGCCAGCAGCGTGTCGCCAACCGATGCCGTCAGCATCACCGCCAGCAGGATCAGGTAGCGGCCAGGTGTGAGTGTGTGTTCCATGCTCCCTCAATCCTAGAGCATCGCTACCCGCACGGTCGCTCCCCAGGCCTCTGGCCCAACCGAGCCCAGCGACCCTCCATCGCCCACCAACGCAGGTGGTAGGCGCCGCGTCGAGACCCTCCTGATCCACCAACTCCTCTCCTAAACCCAAGTCACCGGCAAGCCACACCTCTGGTCCAGCCCACTCACGAAACCACTGCGGATTTCACCGGCATGCTCTTAGAATCGCTGACGCGTCAGCTTGGCGCGGAGGCCGAGATCGTCTCTCACGTCCAACTCTCCCCGCGGCAGGACAGTACCCTCGCCTCGCCACGGCCTAACCCTGGCGCGCGGATTTCAGTGTTCACCAAAGTAGGTCCAAGCGTCTCTTTTTCCTGTACCGGCGAAGCGACCTGTCCTTCCGTCTCGTCTGGACGCATCCGACTAGAACACAAGGGAGATCTGAGGAGAACGTGCTGACCGACCATTCTGCAACGCGTCAGGATCAGATCTCAGCCCAGGTGCCCACCAACCTGCGCGACGAGTTGAAGGTGACCACCCGGCTCGGCGCTCCCCTCGCCCTCGGCGAACTCGGTTGGATGTCGACCTACATTGTCGATGCCGTCATGATCGGCCGCATGCCGCACGCCGCCCTGTCCATCTCCGCCTCTTCGCTCGGCAACACCATCTTCTACGCCATCGTCTTCAGCGTCATCTACCTCATGACTGGAGTCGGCACACTCACCGCCCAGGCCTACGGCCGAGGGGACCAGAACGACGGTGTCCGCACGCTCGCCCAGTCAATGTGGTTCGTCCTCCTCGGCACACCCATCGTCATGTTCGCGACTCTCGGCTGCCTGCCCCTCCTCAGCCGCTTCGGCACCTCGCCCGAGATTGTCGCGGAGACCAGCCGCTACCTCCACGCGCTCATCTGGTCCGCCGCGCCTCTGCTTCTCTACTGGTCCCTGCGCCGGTATCTCCAGTCCATTGGCCGGGTCGTCCTGATCACCGTCTCGCTCCTTACCGCGAACCTCGTCAATCTCGTCGGCGACTGGTCCCTCCTCTACGGACATCTCGGCTTCCACTCCATGGGGATCGCCGGCTCTGGCTGGGCGACATGCCTCGTTCGCGTCTACATGGCAGCGCTTCTCGTCTTCGGTCTCGCGCTCAGCGCCAAGAAGACCGGGCAAATCTATCGCCTCTCCCTTCTTCGGCCCAACCTCCCGCGGCTCCGTCTTCTCCTCCAGATCGGCTGGCCCGCGGCCATCGAAGAACTCACAGACCTCGGCTTCTCCACCTACATGTCCATCGTTTGCGCGAAGCTGGGCGCCACCATGCTCGCCGCGCATCAGGTCGTTCTCGATCTGGATGCCTTCATCTACATGGTTCCCCTCGGCCTCTCCTACGCAACCACCGTCAGGGTAGGGCAGGGCGCCGGTCACATCAGTCTTCCCGCCGTGCGCCGGTCAGCGAAAGCCAGCCTTATCCTCGGCATGGGCTTCATCACTGTCGCCGCACTCGTCTTCGCCGGCTTCCCGCGCACCTGGGCCAGCATCTACACCAACGACGCAGCCGTCATCGCGGCCGCGGCGCCCATCTTCCTCATCTGCGGATTCGCGCAGCTCGGCGACGCCGCCAACATCCTCTTCTCCGCTGCCCTCGTCGGCCTAGGCGACACCCGAACACCTTTGATCGCCAACACCGCCATCTACTGGACCATCGCCGTTCCCCTGTCCTACGGTCTCGCCTTCCACAGTGGTCTGGCCCTCAGTGGCCTCTGGTTGGGGCGTGCGGTCGCAGCCGTCGTCACGGGAGCGGCCATGGGCTTCGCCTGGCGCCTTCGTCTGCGCCGCGCGGAAGGAACGAGATCCCGTCTCTCCATCCTCCAACCCATGCACGTCAAGTGATCCCGTCAGCAGCACACCAAACCAGGCCACACCCACTAGCTCCCAACCAACTCTTGAGGCCACACCATGTTTCTTGTCCCCCGCAGATTCCTCTTCCTCCTCTTCGTCTTTGGCGCTGGCGTCGTTGCCAAGGCACAGTCGACCCTCGGCTCCATCTCCGGCGTCGTCCGAGATAAAACCGACGCCACACTCGCCGGCGCTGCCATCACCCTCCATCGCCAGCAAAGCAACACCGATCGCAGCATCACCTCAGGCCCTGACGGCAGCTACACCGCCCTCAACCTCGGCGCGGGCACCTACAACATCTCCGTCGTCCTTCCCGGCTTCGCCACTAAAACCAGCACCAACGTCCCCCTCTCCGCCCGTCAACAGCTCCGGCTCGACCTCTCCCTTAACGCGGCAACCGTCACCGACACCGTCCAGGTCGACGCATCCGACGCCGGCGCCATCACCACCGACAACGCCTCCATCTCCGCGGCCCTCAGCCCCCGCGATGTCCTCGATCTCCCCGCCAACTACCGCGGCGCTGGCTCCACCTCGCCCCTCAACGTCATCCAGACCCTCCCCGGCGTCCAGCCCGACTCCGGCGCCTATCCACCCCAGCCCTCCGCCTCCCCCAACCCCGGCATCAAGTTCTCCATTCAGGGCGGCCTCCCGTCGCAGTCCGAGACCACCGTCGACGGCATCTCCGCCCAGAACCAGACCTCGAACAACATCCAGGCCGATGCCTTTCCCTCGGCGGAGTCCATCGCCGAGATCCGCGTCGACGGCGTCAACAACAACGCCGAGTACGGCCAGCCAGGCGAGATCACCACCGTCACCAAGTCCGGGACCAACCACGTTCATGGCTCCGCCTTCTGGTACTTCCAGAACCAGGGCTTCGACGCCATCCCCTTCGGCACCGACGCCGCCAACAAGCCGCACAAGGTCGCCAACGACTTCGGTGGCTCGCTCGGCGGACCCGTCTTCCTTCCGCGCCTCTACAACGGCCGCAACAAAACCTTCTTCTTCGCCACCTACGAGGGCCTCCGTTTTCCCCAGACCCGCGTCGTCCAATACCTCGTCCCGACCGTCCGCATGAAGCAGGGTGACTTCTCGCAGGAGACCGCGACGTTGAACAACCCGTTCACCGGCGGAACCTACCCCGGGGCCAGGCTTCCCTCCATCAACCCAAGCTCCGCCGCCTTTCTTTCTCTCTTCCCCGATCCCAACGTGAACGCCGATCAGTCTGTGCAGGCAGCCTTCGCCAGCACCGGCTACAACTACCTCGGCACCCGTCGCAACGACATCGACTCCAACCAGTACGATCTCCGCGTCGACCAAAGCTTTGGGCAACGCGCGTCCCTCTTCGCGCGCTACACCGACAAGTCCATCAACCAGATCCAGCCCGGTCAACTCGCTCTTCCCAACGGTCTCGCCAACGCGAAATACCGCATCTTCGCCACCTCGTTCAACTACGTCTTCACCCCCAACCTCGCCAACGAGTTCCGCTTCGGCTTCACCCTCGAAGAAGACGGAAACTCGAGCGGCTTCGACGGTGTCAGCCTCACCAACAGCGCCAACTTCAACGGCATCAGCCGATCCTTTCCGTTCAACGGAGTCAGCTACTTCGGCTTCCAGCAACTCACCTCCGTCGGCAGCCGCCTGAACTCCAGCGAGCGCTCCCGCGTCTTTCAGTACGTCGATAACCTCACCTGGCAGCATGGCGGACATACCGTGCGCGTCGGCGCCGATCTCCGCCACATCCTCGCCTTCACGCCCCTCAGCTTTGCCCCGTCGGATAACTTCGGCAACTTCGCGTTTGTCCGAACCGGCAGCTTCACCGGCGAGGAGTTCGCCGACTTCCTCATCGGCGCGCCCAATCTCTCCCAAACCGATAACGTCACCTCCGACAACAACGGCACGGCCAACGCCTACGCCGTCTACGTTCAGGACAACTGGAAGGCCACACCCAACCTCAACCTCACCTTCGGCCTCCGCTACGAGCTCCACCCCGCCTTCGCCACCACCAGCGGCGCCCTCGGAAACTTCGACCCAACCGTCGCGAACTCCGGCCGCATCATCTACAACGCCGGCCAGGCGGCGAAGCTTGACCCGCAGGAGCTCGCCAACGTCAACGCCTGCGCCACTCCCGGCGTCAACAATCCCTTTGCCGCGAGTGCCACTGTCAACGGTGCGCCCTGCACCCCCGTCCTCTCCAACCAGCAGGCCGGCCTCCCCGCCGGTCTGCGCACCACCCCCAAGCTGCGCTTTGAGCCGCGCTTCGGCTTCGCCTTCCGTCCGTTCGGCAACGATCGCACCGCCATCCGCGGCGGCGTCGGCTACTACAACATCACCACCACCGGCGCTCTCTTCTATGCGCTCACCGGCACCGTCAGCGCCAACCTCCAGAGCTTCTACAACTCCCAGACCCCCACCGGTCCCGCGTTCACCTACCCCAACGTCTCACCCCGCGGCAACACCTTCACCCCCAACTACGGCAGCGTTCAGTTCTACTCGGCCGTCGACATCAACTGGCACGATCCGTATTCGTTACAAACCAACCTCTCCATCGACCACGATTTCGGCCACGACTTCGGCCTCCGCCTCTCCTACGTCGGCCTCAAAACCTGGCACCTCGTCTGGCAGCCTGAGTTGAACTCGCTCCCATACTCCAGCACCGTCGCCGCCACCGATCAGCCTCGCTCCGCCTTCCCCTTCCCTAACTTCTTCAGCATCCCCGATCGTTCCACCTCCGCCCAGGCCAGCTACCACGCCGGCCAAGCCGAGCTCTCCCACCGCTTCGCGCACGGCCTCTCCCTCAACAGCTCCTATACCTACGCCAAGAACCTCTCCGACAACCAGGGTACCTACGGCGCATTTGCCGCCACCCAAAGCTTCGTCGACGAGCAGGGCGGATACAACGGCACCTACACCAACGACCGCCACCTGGACTACGGCAACGTCACCGGCACACGTCGTCACCGCGCCCTCACCACCAGCGTCTACGAGCTTCCAGTCGGCCGCGGCAAGCACTTCGGCGGAGCCATGAACCGCTTCGCCGATCTCGCCGTCGGCGGCTGGCAGGTCTCCGGCATCTTCCTCTACCAGACCGGTCCCTTCCTCACCCCCTACATCCCAAGCGGAACCGCGGACCCCTCCGGCACCGGCTCCGGCACCCTCTTCGCCCGGCAGCAGCGCCCCGATCGCGTCGGGAATGGCAACTCCTCCCGACGCACCCGGTCGAACTGGTTCAACAACGCCGCCTTCGCCTGCCCCGGCTCCACCGGGTACGACTCCCTCCTGAACGGCAGATGCGTCGTCGGCGGCGTGGACGCAAACAAGCGCTCGGTCGCCCCCATTGGTCGCTTCGGCACCTCATCGGTCGGCGACGTGGTCGGCCCCGGAACCGTCAGCCTCTCAACCGGCCTCAGCAAGGCCTTCCTTCTCACCGAGGGCATCCGTCTGCGCACCGAAGGCACCTTCACCAACGTGCTCAATCACACCAACCTCGCCGACCCAAACCTCGACGTCACCAGCCCAGCCTTCGGCACTATCACGCAGGCCCGCGGCTCCGACTTCGGCGGCAACCGAACCGGCCAGGTCTCCGTCAAGCTTGAGTTCTAGTCTTCCCACAATCCCAAATCGGTCCTTTCTGAGGAATTAGTGCTATGGCAGATGCCGCCCTTTGCGTCTACAACATCAGAGGGAGGAGGTTGAGTCGGTCCTCCCGTGTGTAAGAAAGTCTCACCGTCGCTCGGTGAAGGTGGGTACGATCCGTGTTGAAAGAAACTCGTGAAGCCATCAGCGGGAAGGAGAGTGCCCTTGTCCCGGGCATTCTCCTGATCGCCATCCTGTACTTCGCCCGAGAGGTCTTCGTTCCCTTAGCCCTGGCCGGGTTGCTCGCCTTTCTACTCACACCCGCGGCCAACCGCCTCGAGCGCTGGGGATTCAAACGAATTCCGGCCGCGCTCTGCGTCATCCTCCTCTCCCTCTCCGCGCTCGGAGCCGTCACCTGGGTCGTCCTCGGCCAGGTCTACAATCTCGCTGTCGAACTTCCGCGCTACCAGCAAAACGTCACCGGAAAGATCGAAGCGCTCCATCTCAACTCCGCCGGAACGCTCACCAGCACCATTGAAATGCTGTCCAGCATCAGCAAGCAGATCAGCAACGGCGATGCACCCCCTCCGCCCATCGTCCCCGTCACGCCCAGAAAACATGCCTCGGCGCACACCGCGACGCCGCCAATCGAAGCAGCCCACACCGCCACACCCGCCTCTCCTGCCCCCGCTCCCGTTCCGGTTCCCGTTCGCATCGAGGCTCCGGAGCAGTCCATGCTGGCCGTCCTCGGTCACACCATGTTGCCGCTCATCCATCCGCTCACAACCATTCTTATCGTCGTTATCTTCCTTATCTTCATGCTCTTCGGACGGGAGGACCTCCGCGACCGCGGACTCCGGCTCGCCGGCAGCGGGCGTATGCACGTCACCACCTCCGCCATGGAGGACGCCAGCCGCCGCGTCAGCCAGTACCTCCAGATGCAGCTCATCGTGAACCTCTCCTACGGCGTGGTCGCTGGTCTCTCGCTCTGGCTCATCGGCGTTCCCAACCCGCTCCTCTGGGCCGTACTTATCGCTCTCCTTCGCTTTGTGCCGTACGTCGGCATCCTCATGGCCGCGGCAGGTCCGCTCCTTCTCGCCGTCGCCGTCTCCCCCGGCTGGACCCAGTTCACCTGGACTGTCGTCATGTTTGTCGTTCTCGAACTCGTCACGGCAAACTTCGTCGAACCCCTGCTCTACGGCTCCTCCACCGGCATCTCCGCCATGGCCATCCTCATCGCTGCCATCTTCTGGACCCTTCTTTGGGGCCTCCCCGGCCTCCTTCTCTCGACGCCCCTGACGGTCTGCCTCGTCGTCATCGGACGCCAGGTCCCGCGCCTGCACTACCTCGACGTCCTCTTCGGCGAAGAAACCGCGCTCCAGCCCGTGGACCGCTTCTACCAGCGGCTGCTCGCGTCCAACACCCGCGATGCCGCCGCTCTGATCACGGACATGCTCAAGTCGAAATCCCGGGAAGAGGTCTACGACAACGTTCTGATCCCCGCTCTCACCATGATCGAGGAGTCCCGGCAGTCCGAGGAGATGTCCGCCACCCGCGCCGAAGAGGTCCTTCAGGCCGTGGAAGAGCTCGCCGAAGACGTCACCAGTCGCTCGGCAACCACCGCCCCCCAGACCCCGAAGCAAACCAGGCAGACCATCTGTGTGCCGGCCCGCGGCCTGGCCGATGAGGTGGCCTGCCAGCTCGCGCTCCAGGTACTCACGGACACCACCTCGGTCCGCGTCATCTCAGCCGATAACTCCACGTCCAACCTCTTCCAATCCCTCGAGGAGCTCCGGCCCGACGTGGTCTGCATCGTGGGCGTTCCGCCACGGGCCATTCGCTACATCCGCATGCGCTCCCATCAGATCCGTTCCCGCTTTCCCGATGCCATCGTCGTGGCCTGCGTCCTCAGCAAGGAGAGCGAGCTGTCGAACCTGCGCAGCCGCATCCCCACCGAGGACGCGCAGCACGTCGTCTGCTCCCTGCAACTCATGAAGGAGTACCTCGCCTCTCTGCTCCAACCTGTCCCTCCTCCAGCCGAAGCCTCCCCCGTAGCCAAGGGCGAGACAAAGGCCGGAAGGGAACTCGGAGAAACCGTGCAGGAGCTTCAGCAAATCAACGTTCTGGATGGCCCGGAAGAGGACATCTTCAATCGCCTGACCAAAAACCTTGCCCGCTCCTTCGATGCGCCTATCGCCCTGATCACGGTTGCGGACGGACATCGACACTTCTGGGAAGCTCAATGCGGTCTGCCCGAAGACACCCTGCACGCAACCGATTCGGAACGCGATCTCTCCATCTGCAGTCGCATCCTTCTCGCCGAAAACAGCCTCGTCGTCGAAGACACCTCGGAGCATCCCGAGTTCGCCAAAGATCCGTTCCTCAAAGAGCGCGGCATCCGTTTCTACGCCGGCGCCCCACTCAAGTCGCACGAGGGGGAGGTTCTCGGCTCGGTCTGCGTCTTAGACACCCGGCCGCGGCAGGTCTCCGACCAGCTCAAAGACATGCTCGTCGCGGTCGCCGACTCCGTGATGACCGCCATCGACCTTCGTGGAACAGCATCACGGGAAGGCGAAGACCTCGTCCACGAGCCGTGACGCACCCCTGCCGGACTCTGCGGCAAGGGCATCCCCACAGCAGGCCATCCGTTCCCTTCAAGCACTCTGGAAGTGAGGCAAAGCAGATGGCGCCCGATGGACAACTCTGGGTCGCCCAATCCTCTCTTAGCTCTTGGAGCTAGCTCCCGAAAAGGAACTTATTATGGCAAAGCAAGCACACGAAGACGCAGCAAAGTCCCACACCGCAGCCGCATCGAAGCACACCGCAGCCGCGGAAAAGCATGGCAAGGGCGATCACGAGGAAGCAAACAAAGCCTCGGAAGAGGCGCACACCCACTCCACCGCGGCCCACGGGAAGTCGACCGACGCTCACAGCAAGTCGAAGAGCTCGAAGAAGTAATCACACCAGCTTAAAGCGTCCGGCCGCGGTCTCTGCCGCGGCCTTCGTGCCTCAAAAAGGGTCTCCCCACTGCACCTCACGTATCGCCCCAGGACGGCCGCCCGCACCAAGGTCTCGCCGACATACTCCGCCAGGTCCCACTCTAAGAAGCCCCTTACCTTACCTCACGGAAGAAGGGGCGCAACGCAGGGTAGGGAAGCGAGACGTCAGGCAAAGCGGCGCGCGCAGTACGCGACCAGGCAACAGAGCTTCGCTTCACCCAGCCCGTAGCCTATTTGAACCTGTAAGCCGCGCCAATCGTGGCAATACTCGGCTGAAGACCTCGCGGCGGGAACGATCCCCATCGCTGGTACTCGTAGTCCACCCGGAACGTGATCCTCCGCTGCACGCGAAAATCAATCCCGCCCCCACCCGCGTACATCGTATACGTTCCGTTCTGCGGGCTCGTGTTGAAGTTGAAGGTCCCAGCCCCGCCCAGCACCTTGATATACGGCGAAAATCGCCCGATGGGGTAGCGATATCGGCCGCCAACCTCATACGTCTTCTCGGAGATGGATACGTCCGTGTTGATGGCAATTCGGTGAAACTCAGCCTCGATGCCAAAGTGCTTGAACAGATCCACATCGCCAAACACCGTAAATCCATTAAACTTCGCGGGGCTGTAATCCGGATGCCCACGCACATAGCCCACGCCGGCCTGCAGGCCACCCGTTTTTTCCGCGGCAGGAGCCGCTTGGGCATGGAGAACGCAGCGCGTCGCCGAGAACAACAAGAGGGAGAGAAGAAGCTTCCGAAACATGGGTCACCTTTTACCGGGCACAGGTTGGACTTGAAAGGGCTCGAGAGCCGAGCGAACTCGGGAACGGCTTGTTTGCTCTGTGCTGCTTGTAGTTCAGACGATGCGACCTCGTTCGAAGCCGCCCCATGAACGTGGTGATTCTGTCGCTTATTATATGCAACGGAACGGCCAATCTCATACGGCGCGTCGATTCATCGCTCCCCAACGCAAGTCTTTCCCCATGTGACCCGCACAGCACATCGGCTCATCGGTTCCGCCAGCGCCGCACCACCCCCGCACAGAAAGCTCGCAGACTTTTGCAAGCAATCTTGGCCACAGACCGCGAACCTATCCCAAAATAGGAGCTCGGTCATGCCCTAGCCGGGCGGCTGCGGCAGCAGACCTTGAGCCGCAGAACTCAAGCCGCTCCTCGCGACGCAAGCCGCTGCTCCAGAAGACGCAGCAGGGCCAGCTCCTCTCGACGCAACGCACTCGAGGCCGCCGCTGCCTCCTCTTCCACCTGCTCCTTGATCGCCTCCACCATCGCCCCGCCCAGGTAAGACTCGAGCACCGCCGGGTGCACATAGCATTTGCGGCAGACCGACGGCGTGTTCCCCAGCCGCTTCGCCACCAGCTGGATCGCCTGCACAATATTCTTTTTCGCCTGGGTCTCCGACTCAAACGGATCGAACTCCCGCAGCATCATCGAAGCCATCACCGTCCCGGCCCACGTGCGAAAATCCTTGGCCGTGAAGTGCTGGTTCGTGATCTCGCGCAAATAGTCGTTCACGTCGGCCGAATCGATATTGTGGTGCTGCCCGTCGCGGTCCACGTACTGAAACAGCTCATATCCCGGCATGTCCCGACACTGTTTCACAATCCTCGCCAACCGCCGGTCGTTCACATCGATCGTGTGCTGCACCCGGCTCTTGCCCTGAAAGCTGAACGTAATCGTCGATCCGTCCACATCTACATGGCGCCGCCGCATCGTCGTCAACCCGTAGCTCTGGTTCTCTCGCGCATACTCGACGTTGCCGACGCGGATAAACGTCGTCTCCATCAGGCGCACGATCGTCGCCAGAACCTTGTTGCGCGGCAGACCTGGCAGCCCGAGGTCGTGCTCCACCCGTTCGCGAAGCATGGGCAGCGCATCGGCAAACATCGTCATCCGCTCGTACTTCGTCTCGTCACGCACCTCGCGCCAGCGCGGATGGTAACGGCTCTGTTTTCTGCCCTTCGCATCGCGGCCCGTCGCCTGCAAGTGCCCGTTCGGATTCGGAGAGATCCACACCTTGGTCCATGCCGGCGGAATGGCCAGAGACTTGATCCGGGCCAGCACCTCTGGATCGCGAACCGGCGCTCCATCCACACCCGTGTAGCGAAATCCGGCTCTCCATCGCTTGCGTTCCATGCCCGGCTTCGTGTCGGAAACATAGCGCAAACCGGCAGCCCTGGCGGACTCCACTGGGTCCGCCTGGACCTCGTGCGGCGTTGCATTTCGACGAAAGCCCTTGACGCCCTTGAGTGTGGCACACATGCTTGTTTCGGATGCCGAAAGCCCCGACGTGGTTCCGGCCGGGCCGCGTGCAATGAAAGACATCCATCGTCTTTTTGAACGGACGGCACGCTCCCCTACTCCCCTGCATCCAGGCCTCGTCCGAGTCCCTCTACCGCGACGGCGCGTTCAACTCCTCCAGCATTCGCTTCAGATGCTCCAGCCGCTCGCCCGCGGCAGCCAGCTTTCCTTCCGACGTCAGCCGCTGGTACTCGGAAAGATCCCGCGCCGCCTCGCCGATCAGGTTGCTCCGGCTCGGCGCGGCTCCGGTCGGCACGCCGGGAGCCGCCGTCTGCGCCGTCGCCTCCGCCGAGCTCGCAACCGCACTCGTCGACGAGGCAGCCCCGCCAAACAACGCCGCCATCGCCGATTCAAACGTCGTCCCATACGCCAGCCGGTCCTGCAGCGCCAGAACCACCAGCCGCAGCTCCGGCATCGGACTCCGTTCCGCCTGCAGGTAGATCGGCTCGGCATACAGCAGGGCGCTTCCCGTCGGGATCACCAGCAGGTTTCCGCGCCGCACATGCGACCCCTGCTGATTCCACAGCGTCAACTGCCCCGAAAGCTGCGCGTTCTGGTCGATCCGCGCCTCCACCTGCAGAGGCCCGTCAATCAACCGGGTCTTCGGGAAGTTGTACACGACCGCCGACCCGTAATGCTCGCCGTCGCTCCTCCCCGCAATCCATCCAATCAGGTTGTTCCGATTCGCCGGCGTGAACGGCAGCATATCCACGAACTCCTCGCCCGCCTCCCCTGGCAGCTTCATCAGCACAAAATTCGGCTCCATCGGTTGCGTCGTCCGGTCACCCCGCTCATCCACCGCCGCCTCCGTCGCCGGCGTCCAAAGATCCTCGCGGTTGTAAAACATCTCCGGATCCGTCATGTGGTACAGCCCGTACACCTCGGCCTGCAGACGCAGCAACAACTCCGAGTAGCGCACATGCCGCCGCACCGACGCTGGCATCGCCGACGCGTCCTTGAACAGACTCGGAAACATCGTTCGGTAGGTCGCGATCACCGGGTCTTCGAAATCGAACACGTAAAAGGTGGTCGTGCCGTCGTACGCGTCGATCACCACCTTCACGCTGTTGCGCACATAGTTCACCGCCGCCCCGCCCAGAGCGTAGTGCCGCGCGTACGGGTAGCTCTCCGACGTCGTAAACGCATCCATGATCCACGATAGCCGCCCATCATCGCCGACAACAATATACGGATCGGTGTCATACGTCAGAAACGGCGCCAGCGCCTCCACCCGCTCGCGCACGTTCCGGCGCATCAGCAGCCGGCTCTCCGGCGTCACATCGTCGCTGAACGGAAGCTTCGAAAGATCGCCGCGGTCCAGCGCAATCAGCACCCGGCGTAGCATCCCGCCCAGCACAATCCCCCCACTCCCCTCGTACGAGGTCAAGCTGTTCGCCTGCCCCTGCGGGTAGTTGAACTCCTTCTGCCGCGTCTTCACGTACACATCGTTATTGGTCAGCTCGCCAAAGTAGACCTCGGGACGGCTCAGCGTCAGCCCCGGCACCGTACTCTGCACCGGCATGTTGCCCAGCATCAAAGTCGGCAAACCCTCCGGCGTAAATCCGTTCACCGGATTCATCGTGATCCCGTACCCGTGCGTGTAGATCAGCTTCTCGTTGATCCAGTTCCGGCTGCTCTCCGGCAGCTTCTCCACGCTCAGCTCCCGGGTGGCCAGCATCACCTGCCGCACCGTCCCGTTGATCTCATAGCGGTCGATATCGATATCGGGGAAATCATAGTAGGTCCGGATCTCCTGAATCTGCCGCAGCGTATCCTGCAGCGCGCGCCAGTCCCACAGGCGAATGTTCTCAAGCGTCGCCTGGTTGTTGCGCGCGTCCGCGGATTCAACCGTCGTCTGCGCGGAGAACTCACGTTGCGATACCCGGTTCAGACCAAACGCCTGCCGCGTCAGCTCGATGTTGTAGCCGATATACGGCCGCTCCCGCACCAGCTCGTTCGGCTTCACGATAAAGTTGTTCACGTACCAGCCAAAGACTTGCAGCGCGAGGTAACACACCGCTGCGGGAAGCACGGCAGCCGCTAGCCATTGCCCGCGGGCTGCCGTCGCAGCGCTCACACCCGCGATCGCAGCTCCCAGCACCAGCGCCGCAGAGACCACCAGCATGCCGGTCAGCATGATGTGCGCGTCCATATACGTCGCACCCGAAAAAATGGTGTGGTCCGCTAGCAGCTGCTCAAATCGGCTCAGGTAGAGTCGCAACGCCAGCGCCAGCAGAAAGAACGCCGCGGCCATCGAAAGCCCGCGCCACGGTGGCGTCACCCTCCATGGCGACGTGATGTACCCGCCGTCCCGCCCCGCAAACATCCGTGTACTCTTCGTCAGAAACAGAAAGAACCCGGCCATCCCCAAGGTCACCACAGCCAGCACCAGCAGCCAGTCCGCCACCACCTCCCACGCCGGAAGCTTGAACAGGTAAAACTCAAGCGATCTGCCCAGCACCGGATCCACCACGCCGGCGCCACCTGGGTGCGCATACCGGAGGCGCGCCAGCGTCGGCCACTCCGCCATCATGCTCGACGCCGACATCAGCGCAATCACCGCCGGCACAGCCAGCGACAGCAGGCGCAACAGCGGTTCCACCGACAGCTTCACCGGCTGCCCGCCAATCACGATGGCGCCACTCCTTGGCAGATCAAACCGATGCGCCCGGTTCAGAAGCTGGAACGTCCCGTAAAGAACCGCGAACGTAACGGCAGCCGTTACCGCGAAGATCGACCACTCAATCCGCAGCGTCCTCCAGAACACATCCCCGTAGCCCAGGGAACGAAACCACAGCGAGTCGACGTAGTACGAGAGCACCGTCCGGCTGCTAAAGACCACAATCGCCAGGACACCAGCCAGTAGCAGCACCAGCCGACGCCTGCTGCGCTGAGGTTTCGGCCAGTCGATTGATTCAGACATCACACTTTACCGTTCTCACGAGCCACCCCGCTCCCTGCCTTCAACGTGCGAGGGGTCATCCCCAACACCGGATCGCGAAGAAGCAATCGAATTGTACAGCCGCCTCCTTTGCCCGCTCGAAATCCACGCGACCCGCCTGGCCCCGCACGCACCCATTCATCGGAAACACCTTCCATACCCACGTTCAAGCGGAGTGAACGCACCCATACCCATTGCGCACCGCGAAACCGGAATCCGAACAGCGGCATCCGCAATCTGTCCCTGCCGCAAAAGTAGGGCTGCTAGGCTTAAGCAACCGATGCCATACCTCTACATCGACAAGGTGCTCAACGAACTCCGGGAAGAACTGCTCTCCGCCATGCACGCCGCCGTCGAACGCGAGGTGCGCCCCGGACAAAAGATCGACGTAAGCCGGCTCTACCGCGCCTTCACCCGAGCCGCCGCCGGAAAGATGGCAAATCCGGTCCTGGTCTCCGACCGCTGCCTCGAAACAGGCCTCGGTTCGAAGAAGGGCTCCGGTCGCAGCCACGAGTAGCCGGTCGCAGCCGATCGTAGCTAAAGTAGCCGGTCGTAGCCAGGGGTAGCTAGGACAGCCAGAAGGAGTCAGCTAGGTCAAAAGCAGCCTCCGCTACGGCCTCGGTAGTAGCCCCCATTTCAAGCTCCTCATCGTTCTCATGGCTAATTTCTTCTGTTTGCTATGTAATAATCAGCAACGTGGAAGAACTTTGCTATAAGGTGTGAACTTGTTTTCCCTCGCCTCCGCTCTACCTGTCCCCAAAACGGGAATTACACCCCGGAAACGTTCCAGATAGACCCAAATGCCCCGAAAGAACCCCCCAAACCGCCTCTCTTGCGCTAACAGTTTTGGTCCACAGATTGCTCTATACCAAGCAATAGTCTGCAGCGCCTCACCCGGCACTCTGACCCGCATACGTCCGACCCACACGCAGCCCAGCAGGGTACCCGCCGCACAGACGGTGGCGATCCTGGAGGTCTGCCTCACAGCAAAACCTGCCGAGCGCAGGTCCGGAGATCTACCTTGAAGAACCTCATTGCAGCCCTTTCTCTTGCCGCCAGTCTCGCCTTCTCCGCCTCCTCAGCCTCTGCAGACACCCTCCACCTCGTCTCCGCCACCGGTGCAAACGTCGGCGGCGAGATCGTCTATCCCTATAACTTCAACGTCAACGGTAGCTCGGCGCTGTTCACCCTCATGTGCCTGGACTTCAACCGGCATGTCACGCTTGGCGAAACCTGGAACGTAAACATCGGCACCGTTTCGTTGGACAACTCGGCAACCTCGATCAGCTACCGCGCAGACGCCTGGATCTACTCGCAGCTCGGCTCCTACTCCAACAGCGACGTGCAGTATGCGGTCTGGGACATCTTCGATCCACAGGACGTCAACGGCCATGTGGGCTTCACCTCCGCCGCGCAGACCCTCGCTTCGACGGGTCTCAGCATGGCAACCAATCAGGCCCTGATCAACTCCGGCTTCTTCTCGAACTACTCCCTCTTCGTCCCCTCCTCCGACGTCACCGGCTGGACCGATGGCGAACCGCAAAGGTTCATCGGTGCCGCCCAAACCCCCGAACCGTCCAGCTTCATCCTGCTCGGCACTGGCCTGGTGGGCGCCGTCGGTGCACTTCGCCGCAAGCTCGCTCGCTCCTAAAACCGGCGCAGGCAGATCTCGGCTTCAACGCTCGGAGCGGAGCCCGCCGACACACAATCGATTGCCACCGAGGGGAGACCACACACGTGGCCTCCCTCGTTCCTCTTCCCCCCTGCACAAAACCACCCACACTCCCCTCAACCCACCACCAGACCGCGCCGCCGTCACTCCGCCAGCCGCAGGGCAATCCCTCCTGCCTCGCCACCCATCTCCGCGATCCGGAAGCGGCGCACCTGCCCGGCCGCTACCTCTGCCGGCCCGGAGCTCGCCGCCGTCGCTCCCGTCTTCCACCGCGCATGCAGCATCGAGGAAAGCGACAGGAGGTCCACCTTTCCTCGGCCCGAGCTCTCCGGCTGTGCCGCCACCGCCGCCGGAAGCGCGCACGTCGCTGGGATGCCCTCGCCCAGCTCCACGCGCGCCCACTCCCCCTCAATCGAGACGATGCGTCCAGTCACCACGTCCCCCATCTTGTGCTCGGCCAGAAAGTCGTCCAGTCCCGTCGGAACCATCCCCTTGATGCTCAGCCGCAGCTGTCGCTTCTCCCTATCGAACTCCAGCACCTTCGCCTTCACCTGCTCGCCCACCCGCAGAACATCCGTCGGATGATTCAGGCGTCGGTCCGCCACGATCTCGCTGATGTGCACCATGCCTTGAATCCCCTCGGAGATCTGAACGAAAGCCCCAAACGGCGTAAAGCTCGTCACCTCCCCTTCCACCACCGAGCCGGCCGCAAACCTGTCCGCCGCCTCGATCCACGGATCCCCCAGCGCCTGCTTCAGCCCCAGCGCGAGACGATGCTCCGCCAGGTCGATGCGCAGAATGACCACCTCCGCCGCGTCGCCCACCTTCAGCAGGTCTCCCGGCTTGCGAACCTTCTTGCCCCACGACATCTCCGAAATATGGATCATGCCTTCGATCCCCGGCTCGAGCTCCAGAAATGCTCCAAAATCCGTCAGCCGCGTCACCGTCCCCCGCACCCGATCGCCCACCTTGAAGCGCTCCGGCGCCGCCTCCCACGGGTGCGGCAGCAGCTGCCTCCGGCTCAGGGAAATGCGCCGCGTCTCCGGCTCGATCTTGATCACCTTGACCTCGATTGGTTCCCCAACGGTCAGCACATCCTCCGCCTTGCTCACGCGCGACCACGAGATCTCGCCGATGTGCAGCAACCCGTCCAGCCCTCCAAGATCGATAAACGCTCCATAGTCCGTCAGGCTGCGGACCGTCCCGGACAGCGTGTCCCCCGCCTTCACCTCGGCGTAGCGGCGGTCCTTTGTCAGGCGATCCTCCTCCTCCAGCACTCCGCGCCGATCCACCACCACATCGTCGGTCGCCGTATCCAGCTTCGTGATCCGGCAGCGGATCTCCTGCCCCACCAGCCTCTCCATCTCCGCCGCATCGCGCACACCGCTGCGCGACGCCGGCAGGAACGCCCTCATCCCCACGTCGACCGTCAGCCCGCCCTTCACCACACCCGTCACCGTTCCGCCCACCACCGTCCGCTCCGCGAACGCCTTTTCCATCGCCCCCCAGTCCTTCGGCTGCTCCACGCGGGCACGGGAAAGCTCGTAGTACCCCTCAGGATCTCTGCCCCTCACCGAGACCGTAAGCTTGTCGCCGACCGCCACCGCCTGCCCCGCGTCCGTAAATGAGGCCAGGGGCAAAATGCCCTCCGTCTTGAAGCGGATGTCCACATACACCGTCTCCGCCGAGACGGCGATCACCGTCCCACCGATCTGCTGGCTCTTCTGGCCGGCCTCGGTAGGCCGAGCATGGGTGCGCTCAAACTGGGAGAGTACGTCGCCGAAACTCTCATCGGGGACAGGGGAAACTTCGGTCGGGGGGACGCTGGGATTGGACACTCGGTTCGCTGACTTCCTTTGGGGGAATTGGTGAGTCGATCATAGCGTGATCGACTCACCGCCTCGCCCCTGGCGCGGCCCCCATCTCGGCCTTTCCAAGGCCTCCCCCCAATCCTCGCCAGGTGATCTCGCCCGTGATGTATAAGGGGGGCGTGCCCTCAAGGACATCCGCGCCGCCTATGATTCTCAGCACCCTCAGCCCCGTTCGCTACGGTCAGTTCCTCGTCGTCATCGCCGGCTTCGGCGGCCTGCTCTACGGCATCGACGTCGGCATCATCGCCGCCGCTCTCCTTTATCTCAGCAAGACCGTCAACCTCAGTGTCGAGCAAACCTCCGTCATCGTCGCCGCCGTGCTCGGCGGCAGCATGCTCTCCTCGCTCGCCGCCGGTGTTCTCGCTGACTGGTTCGGTCGCCGCAAGATGATGATCGTCAGCGGCCTGCTCTTCCTTTCCAGCGTCGCCCTCATCGTCCTCTCGCACGGCTTCACCACCCTCTTTCTCGGTCGCCTCCTCCAGGGCCTCAGCGGCGGTGTCATCGCCGTCGTCGTCCCCCTCTATCTCGCGGAGTGCCTCAGCGCCGGCAGCCGCGGCCGCGGCACCGCCATCTTCCAACTCATGCTCACCGTCGGCATCGTCGTCGCCTCGCTCGCCGGCTGGTTCTATACGAGCGAGGCGGAGCGATCCATCGCCGGTGCCGCCGGCAACCTCGACCTCATCCGCGCCGCCCAGGATCACGCCTGGCGAAGCATGTTCCTGTCCGTCATCTACCCAGGGCTCGTCTTCTTCCTGGGCAGCTTCCTCCTGATCGAAACGCCGCGCTGGCTCTTTCGCAAGGGCAGGCCCGCCGACGCGCACACGGCCCTCCTGCGCCTCCTTCCTCCAGCCGAGGCGGATCTGCAGCTGCGCGAGATGGAAGCTCTGGCGCTTGAAAACCGGGGCAGGGAAGCGCAGGAGACCAGCGGCTCCCTCCTCCAGCGAAAGTACGTCATCCCCTTTGTGCTGGCGTGCGTCATCCTCGCCTGTAATCAGGCCACCGGCATCAACTCCATCCTCGGCTTTCTGGTCATCATCCTCCGCCAGGCCGGCATGTCCGCCAGCCATGCGACCGAGGGCGACGTCGTCGTCAAGCTGCTCAACTGCCTCATGACCTTCGTCGCCGTCGCGCTCGTCGACAGGAAAGGCCGCAGGTTTCTTCTCCGCATCGGCACCGGCGGCATCATCCTCGCTCTCGCCACCGGCGCCGTGCTCTTTCACGCCTTCGAGTCCGAGCGCGTTGACCTCCGCCAGCAGGTCCAGGCCGCCGCGCACGGCGACACCCTCGCCCTCCCCGTCAACGAAGCCACCCTGGGGCAGGCCCACGGCGGCTCCAACCGGCCCATGTCGCTCACCGTCCTCTACACCTTCGGCGCCGGGGACAAGGTCGCCACCGTCCTCACCTCCGACCCCGACCCCTTGCTCAGAATCACCCCCGACCCCAAACATCCCGGCGCCCCCATCCAGATCAAGCACGCCTTCTTCGGTCCCGTCCCCAGTGAGCGGACCGGCTGGCTCATCACCCTCTGCCTCGCCGCCTTCATCTCCTTCTTCTCCGTCGGCCCAGGCGTCGTCGTCTGGCTCACCCTCTCCGAACTCATGCCCACCCGCATCCGGTCCACCGGCATGGGCATCGCCCTCCTCCTCAACCAGGGCGTCTCCACCCTCATCGCCGCCGTCTTCCTCCCCATCGTCGGAAACTACGGCTACTTCGCCATGTTCAGCTTCTGGGCCGCCTGCACCGTCATCTACTTCGTCACCGCCACCTTCTTCCTCCCCGAAACCAAGGGCAAGACCCTCGAGGAGATCGAAGAGCACTTCGAGCGATCAGGCAAACACCCCAGCCTCGCCCCGGACCCCCGCTAGCCCCGACCCCCCTAGCCCCCGCCCCTAGCCCCCGCCCCCGCCAGCCCCGGAACCCCGCTAGCTCCTCATCCCCGCCCTCGTTCTACGCCACCGGCTTCGCCCGCAAAACCCCCAGCAGCGCCTCCGCATCCGGCAGCGTATTGATCACATCTCCGGCCGAAAGCCACGCCCGCCGCAGCTGTGTAATCCCAAACCGCATCTGCTCCAGCTCGTCCGTCGAGTGCGCATCCGTGTTCACCGTAATCTTGCACCCGTGCTCCTTCGCCAGCCGCAGATGCAGATCGTTCAGGTCCGCCCGCGCCGGACTCGCATTGTGCTCCACCGCCACACCCAGCTCCGCCGCCCGCTTCAGAACCGCGTCGATATGTAAGGCATACGGATCCCGCCGCAGCACCTTGCGCCCCGTCGGATGCCCCAAAATCCGTATATGCGGATTCTCGAGCGCACGCAGCATCCGCTCCGTCATCTGCTCCACCGGCTGATCAAATCGCGAGTGCACACTCCCCACCACTACATCCATCTGCGCCAGCGTGCTGTCGTCCAGATCGATCTCCCCCTCTGCCAGAATGTCCACCTCGATTCCCGGCAGCACCCGGATCCGGTCCCCGTGCATCTCCCGCATCTCCGCATCCACCTCCCGAATCCGTTTCACATGCGCCAGCGCCCGCCGGTCGTCCATCCCATTCGTCATCGCCAGGTTCTTCGAGTGGTCCGTGATCGCAATGTACCGCAGACCCCGCGCCAGCGCCGCCTCCGCCATCTCGCGAATCGAGTTCGCCCCATCCGTCTCCTGCGTGTGCATATGCAAGTCGCCGCGGATGTCCGCCAGCGTAATTAGCTCTGGCAAGGTGTGCGCCGCCGCCGCTTCCAGCTCGCCCGAGTTCTCCCGCAGCTCCGGCGCGATATAGTCCAGATCCAGCGCCCGGTAGATCTCCTCCTCCGTCGCCGCCGCTACCATCGCGTTGTCCTCCACCCGCACCAGCGCATACTCCGATAGCGTCAGCCCCCGCTTGATCGCCCTCTGCCGCAGCGCCACGTTGTGCATCTTCGACCCCGTGAAATACTGCAGCGCCGCTCCATAACTCCCCCGCGGCAGAAGCCGCACATCCACCTGCAGCTGGTTGCGCAGCGTAAACGACACCTTGTTCGTCCCCTTCGCCAGCAGCTTGTCGATCAGCGGCAGCTGCGCCACATGCTCCACCGCCGCCGACACCACATCCGCCTCGCACGCCGGCCCTGTCACCAGCAGATCCAGATCCCCCACCGTCTCCCGCCCTCGGCGCAGCGAGCCCGCCGGCGTAATCTCCTCGATCCCCGGAAACTCGCGGATCAGCTCGGAGATCCGCTCCGCCTGCGTCTGCGCATGGTCGATCCGGAACCGGCTCGAGTTCCGCCGGTGATCCTCGATCCCCTTGATCAGCTTGTCCGTAAACCTCTGCCCCATCCGCGGCAGCTTCAGCAGAGCCCCGGCCCTCGCCGCCGCCTCCAGCTTGTCGATGTCCCCGATCTCCAGCGCCGACCACAGCATCGCCACCGTCTTCGGCCCCATGCCCGGCAGCCGCAGCAGCTCCAGCATCGTCGGCCGGTATCGCCCCAGCAGCTCGGTCCGCAGCGGCATCGTCCCCGTCAGCACCAGCTCCCGTATGTTTGCCGCCATGCCCTTGCCAATGCCCGGAATCGCCAGCAGCAGCTTCGGGTCCACATCCGCTGCCGTCAGCCCCGCCAGCTGGGTCGTCTGCTGCTCCACCGCCTCGGCCGCCCGCCGGTACGACCGCACCCGAAACGGATCCTGCCCGTCGATCTCCAGCAGAGCCGCCGTCTCGTCCAGCAAACGTGCCATCGTGATGTTGTCCATAAGCGGTCGCCACGCTCTAGGATGCGCGCCGATCCAGGCACGATCCGCCGCCCACACTCACGAGTCACCCTACCTCGGCGGCAAAGCTCCGGACGCCCGAGCCGCGCTGTACAGCGACAGGCCAATCAGCGTCTTTCCGTCGTGAATCAGATTCGCCCCCACCATCTCCATCGCCTTCGAGAGCGGCGTCCGCACCAGCTCGATGTGCTCGTCCTCCTCCGGCTTCGCCTCGCCCTCGCGCAGGTCGCGCGCCAGGTAGATCTGCATCCACTCGCCCAAAAATCCGGGGCTCGCGAAGTACTTCGTCAGCAGCGTCCACCGCCGCGCCCGAAACCCCGTCTCCTCGATCATCTCGCGCTTGGCCGCCGCCAGCGGAGCCTCCCCCACCTCGATCCGTCCCGCCGGCAGCTCCAGCAGAAACTGCCCCGCCGCATGCCGGTACTGCCGGATCAAAATCACGTCCGGATCCTCCGCGTTCCTGGACTCATCCACGGCCAGCACCACGATCGATCCGCTGTGGCGAATCACGTCCCGCGTGTTCGGCGTCGTACACCCCGGCTCAATCACCGTGTCCGTATAAACCGAAAACACCTTGCCCTCGTACGAGAGTTCGGACGAGATCACCTGTGCCTTCGCGCGCAGCTTCCCCGATCGCGGCCGCTCCGCCGCGGAGCTCTGCGGCGGATCTGCGGTTCGATCCTCCTGGCCGTTCTTTGCGTCGGCAGACGGGCTGGACCCTGGTCGCGCTGATCCCTTCAAAGCAGTCATCTGGCTACCGTATCATCCTGCATCGAGCTTGGGACGGGGGGCATCCAATCGCTGCACCGGGATCAGGACTACGCTAGACGTGTGCCGCGCCATCGAGCCGGACCAGGAGTCATCGACCGCAATGAGCGCTGAGTGTTACCCCATCACCATCCTGCCGCACATCTCAGAGCTCTACCGTGATTTCTTGTCCATGGCCGAAACCCCGGCCAGCGCTCCCCTCCGCCGCTGGTTCGGCTCGGAGCCCCTCGGCGCCTCTTGGATGACCGGAACTCCGCAGGGCGGCGCAGACCCGGAACGTCTCGCAGCCGTCCTCGGTCGCCAGGCGGAAGAGTTCGGTGCCGGTCCGGCGACCCTGGATAATATCGAGCACCTCCGCCAGGGAGCTCACGCCGTCGTCACCGGCCAGCAGGTCGGCCTCTTCGGTGGTCCGCTCCTCACTCTGCTCAAAGCGGCAACCGCGGTCGCGCAAGCCCGCGAGGCAACCCGGTCTACCGGCAGGCCACACGTCCCCATCTTCTGGCTCGCCACCGAGGATCACGATCTCGCCGAGGTCGACCAGGTCTCCTTCCCCACCGGGAACGCCGTTGAGACCCTTCGCCTCGGCCTCAAGACCACCTCGGCCGTCCCGGTCGGTTCCGTCGTCCTCGGCAAGGAGGTCGATACCGCACTCGAGCACGTGGTGGAGCTTCTCAGCTGGTCGCCCGTCTCCGATCTTCTGCGCGAGTGTTATGCGCCGCGCTCCGGCTACACCCCCACCCTTGGCGGTGCGTTTGCCCGCTTCATGACCCGCGTCTTCCAGGACCAGGGACTCATCATCCTCGACGCGGCCTCCCGTGACTTCCATGCACTCGGAGCAACCTCCCTCCGCTTCGCCATCGAGAACGCCGACGACCTCGAAGAGGCTCTGCTCCGTCGCGGCTCCGAGCTCGAAGCCGCCGGCTATCACGCGCAGGTCAAGGTCGCGAAGGAGATGAGTCTCCTCTTCCTGGTCTCGGAGCGCGACGGCGCTCCCGACCGGCAGGCCCTGCGGCGGACATCGGAAGGCGGCTGGAAGGCCGGGCGTCAGCTGTACACGACCCCGGATCTGCTCGCCATTCTCGAGCAATCGCCGGAACGGCTGAGCCCGAACGCTCTTCTCCGCCCCGTCTTTCAGGACACCATCCTCCCCACCTCCGCATACGTCGGCGGTCCGTCCGAGGTTGCCTACTTCGCGCAGAGCGCCGTTCTCTACGAACGTATCCTCGGACGCATCACACCCGTCCTCCCGCGCCTCACCACCACCCTGCTCGAGCCGGCCGTCGCCTCCGTCATGGACCGCGACGAGGTCCAGCTTCCCGATGCCATGACCACCCCCGAAGCCCTGGCGCAGCGGCTCGGTGCGCGCGCCATGCCCATCGAGCTCAAGCGCCGGATCGCCGCGGTCGGCAACGCCCTGGACGCGGAGCTCACCGCCCTCACGAACTATCTCGCAGCCATGGATGCGTCACTCGGCAGGTCCGCCGAGGTCTCAGGCTCTAAGATGCGCTACCAGTCCAACCGTCTGCGCCGCCTCGCCTCCACCTACGAGCTCGAAAAGGATGCGAGCCTCCGCAAGCACGCCACCGCCATCACCCTCAACGTCTTCCCCAACGGCCACCCGCAGGAGCGCATCCTCGCCGGCGCCTGGTTCCTCTCGCGGTACGACAACCTGATCCCCCGCCTCGTACACGAGGCCGCAGGCATCTGCGGAGGACACGCCGTCACCCGCCTCTGACCCGACGCTCCTTCGCCGTCCCCTGTCCAACTTTAACCCTCGAAACAACCCGCGTCCACCCATCTGCCCTGGCGTGGTTCCCCCCATGCCAACAGAAGAGGCCACGGCATAGCCGTGGCCTCTGGCAAAACAGAAACAGGGAACTACGAGGCGCGCTCCACCTCGCGCAAACGCGCAGCCTTGCCACGCAGACCGCGTAGGTAGAACAACTTGGCGCGACGGACCTCGTACGACCGGACCTTCTCCACCTTGTCCACAACCTTGGAATTGTACGGGAAGATGCGCTCGACGCCTTGGCCAAAGCTCATCTTGCGCACGGTAAACGTACCCTGTGGTCCCTTGCGGCTGGCAATCACCATGCCCTCAAAGGCCTGAAGGCGCTCTTTCTCGCCCTCCTTGATCTTGACCTGGACGCGAACAGTGTCGCCCGGTGCAAAGGCGGGAAGATCGGTCCGCTTGAGCTTTGCGGCCAGTTTCTGCATAATCGGATGAATAGACATGGGTACTTTCCTAGGTTGGACTCAATTACTAAGTCTACACGAATCAGCGGGATCGGCCCCCGCGAAATCCGCCTACTCAGGCTCCCCGCTCGCCCCGGCAAGCCGAAGCTCCTCAAGAATCGCCTCATCCTCCCTGGACAGGGTCGCCCCGCTGAGCAGATCAGGTCGATTCCGCAGCGTCTTGGTCAGCGCCATCCGCCGCCTCCACCTCCGGATCGCATGGTGGTCCCCGCCCATCAGCACCTCCGGTATCGCCGCCCCTCGGAACTCCGCCGGCCGCGTGTAGTGCGGGTAGTCCAGCAGCCCCCCCGCCCCATGGGTCACCCGCGGCCCCCCCCCCACGCTGGTCGCCTCCCCCACCCCCTCCTCCACCCCAAAGCTCTCGAATCGAGACGAATCGGCGTTCCCCAAAACTCCAGGAATCAGACGAACCACCGCATCCACAATAACCACGGCCGCAATCTCCCCCCCTGATAGCACGTAGTCTCCAATCGACAGCTCACGGTTGCACAGCAGCTCGTTCACCCGTTCGTCCACCCCCTCGTACCTCCCGCAGATCAGCACTACCCGATCCATCCCGGCAAGCTCATGCGCCACACTCTGCCTGAACACCTGCCCCTGTGCCGACAGCAACACCACCGATTCACGTCTCGCGCTCCGCTCCCCCACCGGGGCCACGCCCAGGCTCGCAACGGCGTCGAACACCGGCTCCGGCTTCAGCACCATCCCCTCACCCCCACCATACGGCCGGTCATCCACCGTCCGATGTCGATCGCTCGTGAACTCTCGGAGATCGTGAGTCTGAACGTCGACGAGCGCAGACTGCCGGGCTCGCCTCAGAACACCAAAGTCGAGCGGCCCGCGGAAGAACTCCGGAAAGATCGTGAGGATGTGAAATTGCATAGGCGAGATCGAGAGATCGAGCACGAATGAAGATCAGGAAGCTCTGACGCTGCGAGATGTCCAAAGCAGTAGGCCGAGCTTCGCAGGAGAGAACAAGCCGAATCGCAACATCGTCTCTGCAGGAAAAACAATTGCTTCTATCCGCGTTTCCTTGTCGCCTTAGGCGGCTTGGCTGCAGGTTCGCGATTGATATCGGTAAGACCCTCTGGCAGATTCATCAAGATACGTTTTCCCGAGATATCGACGTGGACAAGGTACCTCTCTGCGAATGGGATCAACGCCTCTCCAGGTTCGAGATCCACGGTGAGGAGCGGTGCGGTCTCGGCCAAACGCCGCCTTCCATCAGGCGTCGTCATATGCTGGACATCGCGTACAGGGCCGACCGCAACCTCGCCGTCGTACACCGTACACCCAATCAGCCCGTCGATGTACATGCTTCCATCCGTAAGCGCATGCCGCCGTTCCTCAGGCACAACTACATCGAAGCCAGTAAGCCGCTCAGCTTCTTCGATGGAGTGAACGTGGCTGAACTCAAGTACCACGCGGCCCTGATTCTTCCCCTGTGGCAGCCAGTAGGAAGTCACCACAACCGAAGCTTCCTCTATAGGGTTACCTTCGAAGCCGGGAGCAGCAAGGTACATCTCCTTCCTCTCTTTGAACTGTTCAGGGAAGTCAGTGAGCAGTTCGGCAAGCAGCTCTCCCTTCCGACCTTGGGGCCGGATCAGATGTGCTAGAGCCACCCAGGATGGGAGTTCGTGGGCCACGAAGTCGACTATACCCGAGTGGGCGCGGCGACCTCACTCAACATGGGCTTCGCTGGAAGCTGCCACAAGCTCATCTTCAATGATGTCCAGAGAGAAGCGATGCTTCAACTTCATACTAGCTGCACTCAGGATGGTCCTTAGAGAACGTGCAGTCCGACCTTGACGGCCAATCACCTTTCCAAGATCGCTCGCTGCTACCTTCAGCCTGAGGGTGGTGCCGTCACCATCAGAGATCGCGTCCACGCTTACAATCTCCGGGCTGTCCACTAACGATCGGGCAACCTCGGAGATCAGTCGGATCATGCCGGATGCAGGGTCGTTTCCCGGCACGGATTCAAGAGCCTGCGTCATCACATATACCCCTTGGGAGTTAATCGCAACACTCATGCTCGTCTCCTTCGTCCCGTCTGAGCGAGATCTTCCGGAGAGGAACCAGAACGAGTGCAGCAATAGTTCATGAGTCGATCAGTCTTGTTGTGACGATCGAAACATGTCGGCGAGTTCGGTTAGGAACCTCGCACACTCCGCAGTCTACGTGAGCAGAAGAAAAGTATCGGGACGAAACCTTCACGTTGATGTAATCGTTAGGAACTTGATCGAGTACCCAAAGATCACAGGTATCGTGACCTAAGCTGCTGAGGGCGCTTCGATTAGGGACTCAGACGGATTCGCGGCCAGCAGTTTCCCAACGCGCTCCGACAATTGCGCTCCGTTGCGCGTCCAATACTCGATCCGATCACGCTTGAAATTGACCGTTGCCGGCGTCGTGCGCGGATTATACGTTCCAACAACTTCAACGGAGCGACCGTTGCGGGCACGATCTTTCTCGATAACAACAACGCGGTAGTGGGGCTGCTTACGCGCTCCAACACGCGCTAGACGGATCATTAACACTGGACTGCCTTTCCAAACGGGGATACTTACACGAAAACACAGCCGTCTCAAACACAAGACAGGTGGTGGTCTCAACACTTTAAGTATCGTGGAAGCGAGAGTTTTCTGCAACGTGTTCCGGGAGCCGGACAGCGGGGAAGAGGAAGCGAAGCACATCGCCAAATCTCGATGCCCAGGCCTCCTCGTTATGAAGTCCGCCTTCCACACACCGATACGTCACATCGTTTTCAGCGTTCCAACCCTGCTGCAGAAGCGTTTTGTAAAAAAGGTCGGCGTCCCTTACGTGTCGAAGCCCCTCGGCAGACCCCATATCCAACCAGATCTTAAGATCAGGCTTGGTCCGCGACCGAAATGGAAGGTTCAGAATGCTGCGGTGATCCCACCAAAGTGACGGAGACATCGCGGCGAGTTTGCTGAAGACGTCGGGATACATAAAACCCAGGTAGAGCGAGATCAAACCACCAAGCGATGAGCCTCCCAGTCCGGTGTGTCGCGGTGAGACGAGGGTCCGGTACTCCGCATCGATCAGCGGTTTCAGTTCCTCAGCGATCAGTCGACCGTACTTTGGACCATCCCCGCCCCCCATCTTAAAGTCGCGGGTGGGGGTGTATTCCGCCATGCGCCGAAGCCCCGTGTTCGCGATCCCAACGAGGATCACCGGCTCGATCGCCAGCGATGCTGCGAGTTCATCCGCAGTGGAATGGGCCCGCCATGTGCAACCAGGCACGTACGAGGTGCTGCCGTCGAAGAGATTTTGGCCATCGTGAAGGTAGAAGACCGGAAATCGTTGAGCAGGCTCTTGCACGTACATGGAAGGCAAGTAAACGCTCACCAGACGGTCGTCGGGCAAGATGGCGGAATGGAACGAGTGGACCTTGTAGCGGATTGGGCCCAGCGTCTCTACTTCGGTTGAATCACCTGTGCCGTAACCATACGGAGTCGGAGTGAGCGGGGTCGGAAGAAGATGTAGGCTGGGCGGCGACAGCGGTTTGCTCCATAACGGGTTAATCTGGTGCGCTAGGATTATGAGACTAGCAGAGGCGATGGGATGAAACGGGAGTACTGCAAGTGGTTTTCGGGAGCACTCGGACGGGAGATGGAGTTACTCGTCTTCGGTCATACCGGAGTCCCCGTCATCGTTTACCCCACCTCCGGCGGACGCTTCTTTGAGTTCGAAGACAACGGCATGGTGCACGCTGTCGAAAGGCAGATCGAGGCGGGGGGCATCCAACTCTTCTGCGTCGACTCGGTCAACTCGGAGAGTTGGTACAACCTCGGGGTTCCTCCCCGTTGGCGGATCGCGCGGTACATGCAGTATGAGACCTACATCACCGACGAGGTACTCTCGCTCGTTCGGCAATGGAACGGTCAGCGCCCCGTTGCGGTTGGCTGCAGCCTGGGAGGGTACGACGCCGCCTGTATAGCACTCCGTCATCCGACCGTCTTTCGAGGATTCCTGTCCATGAGTGGCATCTTCGACCCGTCGAAATTCCTCCACGGGTACTACGATCAGGACGTGTACTTCCACTCGCCCCCTCACTTTCTGCAAAACTTATCCGATCCGCAGGAGTTGGCGAAGTTCAATGGAAACACCTATGTCCTGGCGACCGGCGATCATGATCAATGCTGGAATGCCAACCAACGGATGTCGGATGTTTTAACAGGCAAGAACATCGCCCATCAACTCGACGTGTGGGGACACGGCACCCGACATGACTGGCCGTGGTGGCAACGAATGATTGCAACGTATCTCTAAAATGGCATCGTGGAGGCGTGGTGAAAAAAATTGGTGTCCTGTTCGGGGTTGAGAATACCTTTCCTGGGGCTTTGGTCGAGAAGATCAATTGCATGGCAGTACCTGGGATCTCCGCTGAGTTCGTCCGTGTAGGAGGCGTCGAAATGGCGTCCCCTTCCGGCTACGAGGTCATCGTGGACCGGATCTCGCATGATCTGCCGTTTTATCGTTCGTTCCTGAAAAACGCAGCCCTGGGCGGCGCCCAGGTCATCAACAACCCTTTCTGGTGGTCGGCCGATGATAAGTTTTTCAACTACGCCCTGGCTTCGAAGCTGGGTGTCGCCGTGCCCAAGACGGTGCTTCTGCCCCACAAGTTCTTCCCCGCGCAGATCAACAGTCAGTCCCTTCGAAATCTAGAGTTTCCGCTCGATTGGAGGCGCATATTCGAGTACGTTGGCTTTCCCGCGTTTCTCAAGCCGCATGACGGAGGCGGTTGGAGAGACGTCTACCACGTCCATAATCCAGGCGAGTTCTTCGGCGCGTATGAGCAGACGCGAGACCTCTGCATGACGCTCCAGGCAGCCGTGAACTTCAAGGAATACTTCCGGTGTTACGTCGTGGGACAGACCGAGGTCAGGATCATGCCATACGATCCGCGCCTGCCGCATGAGCAACGCTACGTGCAGGATCCGCCGGTGTACGACAAGAAACTTCTGGCGCGTGTGGAGCAGGACGCGCTTACGCTGTGCAGAGCGCTGGGCTACGATCTGAATACGGTTGAATTCGCGGTTGAAGATGGAATTCCGTACGCGATCGATTTCATGAATCCGGCGCCGGATGCCGATCTGAACTCAGTCGGCCAGCAAAATTTTGAGTGGATCGTCGACTCCGTGGCGCGGCTTGCGATCCGTAAGGCGCAGGCCTCTCAGAGTGCCTCGCCACCGCAGATGAACTGGTCCGCGCTGCTCCAGGGAACAACCTCAGCCGAAAACGCTCCGACTCCTTCCAAGCCCGCCGTTCCCGCAAAGCGCAAGACGCCGAGCAAGAAGACCGCCAAGACGCCGAAGTAGATCCGTAGGCTTTGGTGGTGTTAGCGTTGGTCCTTACCATTGGGGGAAAGCATGCGGCCATCGTTTACCCTTGGCATCGAAGAGGAGTATCAGACAGTCGATCCAGAGTCGCGAGATCTTCGTTCGCATATTGCAACGGAGATGTTGGCTCAGGGAAAAGTCCGTCTCGAAGAGCGGGTCAAAGCTGAAATGCATCAGTCTGTGATCGAAGTGGGTACGCGCGTCTGCAGAAACATCAAAGAGGCGCAGGAGGACCTCTTTGACCTTCGGCGAAACATGGTGAGACTTGCCGAGGAGCATGGCCTCATGCTCGTCGCCGGCGCTACCCACCCCTTCGCCGACTGGCGCATGCAGGAGATCTACCCAGACCCACGGTACGCGCAGGTCGTCGAGGATCTGCAGCAGGTGGCGCGCGCCAACCTGATCTTTGGGCTCCATGTCCACGTTGGAATTGAGGATAAGGAAGCTGCCATCCGCGTGATGAACTCCCTGCGATACTTTCTTCCGCACATCCTTGCACTCTCGACGAATTCACCCTTCTGGCAAGGTTTGGAGACGGGCTACAAGAGTTACCGGGCCAAGGTCTTTGAAAACTTTCCCCGCACCAATCTTCCAGACTCCTTTGCAAGCTATTCGGAGTTTGAAAATTACGTTGACCTCCTGATCAAGACCAAGTGCATCGACAATGCCAAGAAGATCTGGTGGGATATACGTCCGCACCCCTTCTTCGACACAATCGAGGTTAGAATCTGTGACATCCCGCTCCGGGCGCAGGAGACGGTTGCCATCGCGGCTCTCATCCAGGCAACCGCTTGTAAGCTGTGGAAGCTCCATTCCCGTAACGTCGATTACCGCGCTTACTCCCGTGCTCTGCTCATGGAAAATAAATTCCGAGCAGTTCGTTACGGTCTAGATGGAAATATGATCGACTTCGGCAAGCAGGAAGAGTTGCCGGCGCGCGACTTGATCCTCGAGTATCTGGATTTTGTAAGCGACGTCCTTGACGAACTTGATAGCCACGACGAGATTGGATACGTCCGGACCATGTTGGAGCAGGGTTCCGGGGCTGACCGTCAACTCAGAGTCTTTCGCGAGACGGGAAGTCTAATCGATGTGGTGGATTATATGGCGCTTGAAACCAAAGCTGGCCTGTAGCTGCATCGTATGGAGTGCCACCGGAAATGCTCGAGGGGAGCTTTGCAAACAAGATGGACATCATAACCAGCCCGGAACTAAGTCAAACCGACGAACTACGCTCGTTACCCTTTCCTGAAGAGTTTCTCGCTGGCGCCAAAAATGCCGTTTGGACCTGCTTGCGGATCCAGTCTGAAGAGAAAGTGACGTTGATCACCGATCGCAAATGTCAGACCATCGCGGCATCGCTCGCCTGCGAACTCGACCGCCTTGGGTGTTCATGGAACGGTTTCATTCTCGAAGAACTCGCCGCACGACCCGCGCGAGAGATGCCCGACGCGGTGCTCGGAGCTATGGAGAGCTCCGACGTGAGCATCTTCGCGGTTGAAGTGCAACCAAACGAACTGCACAGTCGCATGCAGATGACCGATGTCGTCAATCGTCGGCATATGCGACACGCACACATGGTCAACATCACCCCAGAGGTGATGACGCAAGGGATGCGCGCTGACTTTTCGGCAATCGATCGGCTCAGCCAGATGGTGCTGGATAAGGTCCGCGCGGCCAGCTATGTGCGGGCGACCACTTCGGCCGGCACCGATATTCACGCTGAGCTATCAAAGGAGTACCGTTGGTTTAAGACCTCAGGAATTATTAGCGCGGAAAAATGGGGAAATCTACCCGGAGGGGAGTGCTTCACAGCACCCAAAGAGGTAAACGGCGTCTTCGTGGTAGACGGCGTCGTCGGTGACTTTCTTTGCGCCCGTTACGGAATTCTTCGGTCCACTCCCTTGATCATCAACATAGAAAGAAATCGCATCACAAAGGTCGTCTGCGAGAACCAGCAACTGGAACGCGACTTTTGGGCTTACACCCATACCGACGAGAACTCAGACCGGGTCGGCGAGTTTGCTATCGGTACAAATATCGGCGTCTCGCATGTTATCGGCAACATACTTCAGGATGAGAAATTCCCAGGTGTTCACATCGCCTTTGGAGATCCTTACGGGGCACACACGGGAGCGTCCTGGAAGTCGTCGACGCATATTGATGTCGTCGGGCTCGGTTTCAACATCTGGCTCGGAGACGCTGACGGGGAAGAACAAATTATGCGAGATGGCGTCTTTCTTCTTTGATCGCGGTGCTCGCATGTGCTTTCACGAAATGTCCTTAAGGTCCGTGAACCGAGATTGCCTCTATGCTCGAACCCTTCCGCAAAGACTTCAACGAAAGTTTTACGAACGTCCGCTACACGCGTCTGCTCGAGGAACTCTATGCGGGATTCGGGGAGCATATTGGTTTTCGAGTCTGTGAAACACCCTGTTTCTTTCCCAAGTCGTTGCTCGACCACATGGCCGCGGTCGGTCGAGAGATAACCCTGTCGCTCACCTCCAATGAGGTGTACGTCAAGGCATCTCTAAACGCGATCCCCGACCGGTATCGTGTCCCCAATGAGCAGCCTAAACCGAACTTCATGACCGTTGATTTCGGTTTCGTCCGTGAGGCCGATGGAAGCGTAGGCTTCAGGCTGGTGGAGTTGCAGGCCTTCCCGTCTATTTACGGGTACCAGGAACTTCTTGCGCAAGCGTACGTGGAGGTATACGGTCTGTCGCCGGAGCTCGATTGGCATCTAGGCGGGCATGACACCGAGAGCTACTGGAAGCTGCTGGAGCGGACGATTGTCGCCGATCACGATCCGGCCAACGTCGTGCTCTTGGAGGTGACACCGGAGAAGCAGAAGACGCGGGCCGACTTCCGTACCTATGAGCGCAGGTTGGGAATCACGACGGTCGACATAGCTGATGTGCGCAGAGAGGGTTCCAGGCTCTTCTACAGAAAGGGAGACCTGCAGGTTCCGATCGCGCGAATTTTCAACCGGGCCATCGTCGACGAGATGGAGCGCGAGGGCGTGACCCCCGGGTTTGACCACCGGGACGATCTCCAGGTGGAGTGGGCCGGCCATCCCAACTGGTACTTTCGCGCCAGCAAGTTCTCCTTGCCTTACCTGACCCACCCCTCCGTGCCGCCGGCCGTCTTTCTGGACGAGTGGTTCCGCGGTATCGGTCATGACCGATTGCCGTCCGCGCGGGAGGAGCTTCTCCTCAAGCCACTCTACTCATTCGCCGGAAAAGGCATCCAGTTCGCCCCCACGGATCACGATCTCGCGATCATCCCGGAAGACCAGCGGCATCTCTACCTGCTCCAGCAGAGGGTACATTTCGAGCCGCTGATCCGGACGCCTTTTGGAGGGACCCAGGCCGAGGTTCGCATGATGTACGTCTGGCCCGACGGAGGGAATCTTGAGCCCGTAATCAGTTTGGTTCGGCTCGGACGCGGTTTGATGATGGGGGTCGATCACAATCGGGATCAGCAGTGGGTCGGCAGTTCAGCCGCGCTGTTTCCAGTAGGGTAGCCGAAGCTTAGAATATCTGCGGTCCGGGAGGGGAACTAAGGTAAACTCTCGGTGGTTGCCCCTTTGACGTCGTCGGATGGGGGGTGGAGGACGGTTTGCCTTATACTCAACGGCCAACGGGAGACAACCCCGTTCGAACAGCGGTACGATTCCCCATGAAGCTCGCGATCCAGATTGACACCAGGGAAGGTGTGCTCGAGGCCGTTACAGAAAACATCTCCGCCAACGGCCTCCTCTTTGTCGGCGATCGGCTGCCCGACGTGGACAGCGAGATCGAGTTTACGATCAATATGCCTTCCGCTGTCATGGGGTCGGAGAAGGACGTTACGATCCACTGCTTTGGCCGCGTGGTCCGACATCAGGATCACGGAGATAAGAAGAAGGCCGCGGCGGTAATAGACGAGTACCATCTGAAGGCCTGAACATGACATCTACTCCCTCGAACCACCCTCAGAATGGCGGAGATCCACAGCAGGATGGAACCGGACCGACTGGCGTCCGCGTCATCCTGGCCGATTCGCAAGCGATCTACCGGGTCGGCATGAAGAAGATCTTTGCTGTCGAGGATGACATCCGGGTCGTCGCGCAGGTGGAAACACTTACAAACCTCTACGCGGCTTTGGAGCGGTACCCCACCGATGTCGTGATCCTTGAAGGTCAATTGATCTCCGGAACCATCGATGCGGTGCCGGAGCTTGTCCGCCAGGCCCCCCACGCCAAGCTCATCGTTCAGGTCAGCGAGGCCGATGAGGCGAATACGGTCGAGCTGTATCGGCGGGGTGTCCGGGGAGTTGTCCCGCGGTCAATCTCACCCGATCTGCTAATCAAGTGCGTGCGCAAGATCGCCGATGGCGAGACCTGGATCGACAACCAGTCGATCAGCTGGGTGATTGAGGCGTACCGGTCACAGGCGACAATGCTGACCAACCCTCGCGTGCAGCCCAAGCTGTCGCGAAAGGAGCTGGCGATCATCAGCTGCATCACGCGGGGCATGCGGAACAAGGAGATTGCCTACCAGATCGGGACCACTGAGCAGGTGATCAAGAATTACCTGCGCAAGGTGTACGACAAGCTGGGGGTCTCCGACCGGTTGGAGCTTGCCCTGTACTGCCTGCATCACGAACTGCTGAAGCAGTATGACGAGCACCAGGATCCGGCTACACCGCGGCAAACCGAAGCGACGCAACCCCTGAGCGCGAAGATGTAGCTCTGGTACTATCGCTTACTTACCGGGTAGGGGCGGTAGTTGCGCCACGGCTGGCGGTGTGGAAGAGATTTGGTGAGGGATGTAGCCGGGACCGGGGTCGGAGGAGGACAATAGCTGGGTTGAGCTCGACCCGCATGTGCCGTCGGCTCTTCAGGAGAAGAGATCCCCATGTCGAGTTCGGTACTGGTTGAAGCGCAGGCCCGGTTACAGGTGGCGGCCCCCTTTTTAATTGAGCAGGACTGCTCCGTTTATACGGAGGAGCAGCATGCGGTGTGGAGCGAGCTGGTACGGCGGCGGCTCCCACAGCTGCGGGAGCATGCCTGCCGCGAGTACCTGGGCGGCTTCGGGCAGATCCAGTTAAGGGAGGACCGGCTGCCAGACCTGAAGGCGGTAAGCGCGCTTCTCGGGCCGCTGACAGGCTGGCAGTCGACACCGGTGAGCGGGTTCCTGCCGGCGGACGCGTTCTTCGAGATGCTGGCCAATCGCATGTTCCCGACCACCACCTGGCTCAGATCGCGCGAGAGCATGGAGTACACGCCCGAGCCGGATATTTTCCATGATGTCTTCGGGCACGTGCCGATGCACGCGCATCCCGTCTTTGGAAACTTCCTCGAGCACTACGGTAAGGTGTGCGCGGACTTGAAGAGCCCGGAGGCCCTCGAGCAAATGGGCAGGCTGTTCTGGTTCACAGTGGAGTTCGGGTTGATCCGGCAGGACGGGCAGGTCAAGGTGTACGGGAGCGGCTTGATCTCCTCACACGGGGAGTGCACGCGAGTGCTCCAGGGTGGGTGCGAGGTGCGGCCGTTTGATCTGGACGAGGTGCTTGCCCAAAAGTTCGACACGGGAGCAATGCAGCCGGTGCTGTACGCGGTGGAAAGCTTTGACCAGATTTATGAGGCGACGAAGCTGGCGGAAGAGCGGTTCCGCTAGGCTTGGCGGTTCGCTGGCGCGGCGTAGTCCCTCCGCGCCCGCAACGCGAGGCAAGGGACCGGTGTTCCGTATCGATCTGAGCGGCATCCCAGGCTAGCGGAGATCCCTTGGGAGCTGCCACGTATCGCCCGGGCGAAGGGCGATCGGATCGCCGTATCCCGGCGGCCGGGAGCGCGCATCCGCGTCCAGACGTCTCTTCGGCTCGTCGTAGGTCTCATCCGTCAGGGCAAAGGTGCCCCAGTGGATGCCCAGCACCTGCCGCGCACCGCAGATTGAGGCGATCTGCAACGCCTCCTCCGGATCGACATGTTGCGTTTCCATGAACCACCTTGGAGCGTACGCGCCGATCGGCAGGATGGCCACGTCCGGAGGGCCGAAGCGCTCGCGAACCTGGTGAAAGATCGTGCCATCGCGTAAAGCTGTATCGCCGGCGCAATAGAGAACACCTGAGGGTGTTTGGAGCACGAAGCCACCCCAGAGCGCCATCCGCCGGTCTCGGAGTCCGCGCGACGACCAGTGATACGCGGGCACGATCGTCGCCCGGATGCCGTGCGGCAGGTCGAAGCCATCCCACCAATCGCCCGTCGTCACCTCGATCTCGGGAGCAGCGTTGCGAATCACGCGATCGTTGCCGAGGGGACTCAGAATCAGGGGACGGTGAACGTCCCACAACCGCTTGATGGTCGCCACATCCATGTGGTCGTAATGATTGTGTGTGATCAGGACGGTGTGGATAGGCGGAAGATCTTCAAACGCGACGGCGGGCGGATTGTGGCGGACCGGGCCGGCGCGCTGAAATGGACTGACGCGTTCGGCCCACACCGGGTCCAGCAGGATGTTGCTTCCGGCAACTTGGAGGAGCAGGGAAGCGTGGCCGATGGCCGTGACGCACAGGCCGTTTGACGCGGTCTCGGGACGCACGCCGGAACGCGCCGGAACTGCCCGCGGCCATGCGGTCCTCTTTTCGCGAAGCTTCCATCTCAGGAGGTCGAGCAGGCTCTTGTCGGACGAGGGCAGGCCGGGATGAAAGAAACGCTCGCCGTCGAAATGGTCCGAACGCGGCCCCTGGTAATAACGATTGCTCATGAATTGATCTTCTCCACGCGGGGGGACGCTAAGCGAGCTTCGCATGGCTGGCTGCCGGTGTCGACCGCAGGCACGGACATGATCTCATCGCCGCAGAGCTCCGCAGGCCGGCGGTCCTGATCTTCGCTTGGGGGCGCAGGCATGAGCAGCTTGCGGGGAGAAGCGCGACTTGGACGCTAAAATGGCCGCAATGGACAGTCCTATCCGACCCATTGTCCGGCCGACGATTCGAGATGTCTCCCGGGTGGCCGAGGTCTCGATCAAGACCGTCTCGCGCGTGATCAACAACGAGAGATACGTCAGCGGAGAGATTCGCGCGCGGGTGCAGCAGGTGATGGCGGAGATGTCCTTTCAGCCGAGTTCCGCGGCGCGCGCGTTGGCGGGGCATCGCTCGCATCAGATCGCGATCATCTGCGACAACCCCAATCCCTGGTATGTGTACGAGGTGCAGTTGGGGACGCGGGCCCGCTGCCAGCGGGACGGGGTGCGCATGATCGCTCAACCCTACGACCGCGAATCTCCGACGATGTTGGACGACATTGTCGATCTGGTCGACCAGGTGCACCCTGACGGCCTTGTGCTCACGCCTCCGGCATGCGACGACGTGCGCGTCCTCAAGGAGCTTGCGCGGCGCAGGGTGCCGTTCGTTCGCGTCCAGCCGGGCACGCTTCTGGCCATGACCTCATCGGTGTTTGTCGACAACGAGCAGGCTGCATTCGAAATGACACGGCACCTGCTGGAACTCGGGCACAGGCGGATCGGGTTCATCATCGGGGACCGTGGCTATGCCGCCTCCGAGCACCGCCTGAATGGTTACGCACGGGCCCTTGCCGAGGCTGGTCTGCGGTTGGATGTGGAGCTGGTGCAGCAGGGGCGGTTCGACTTCGGCTCAGGCGCAGCGGCGACCGAAACGCTGCTCGCCCTGACGAACCGGCCGACGGCGATCTTTGCGTCCAACGACGACATGGCGGCGGGTGCGCTCGCGACTGCGCATCGCCTGGGTGTCTCCGTGCCGGAGGCGCTTTCGGTCGCCGGCTTCGACGACACGGCGTTTGCGAGCATTGTCTGGCCGGCGCTGACGACGATCCGGCAGCCGGTCCGGGTACTCGCCGAAGCCGCTGCGGATCTTCTGCTGGCGCCTCCGGCGGCGATCGAAGCTCGTCAGATCCCGCATGAGCTCGTCGTGAGGGATTCGACCGGAGCTGTGAAGCACTCTTGACAATCCGGCACGAGCTATATGACAACGGTATCCGCGACACGTCGTGGCACGTGAGGTGGGGATGAGCGGGAGCTCGATCGATGGGAGGCGCTGGGCCGTCGTTGCGCTCGCGTTTGCCGCGATCATGCTGAACTATGTCGATCGGCAGGTGATCGCCCTGCTGAAACCCACGCTGCAGGCCCAGTTTGGCTGGAGCAACAGCCAGTACAGCCACATGGCGTCTGCCTTCCAGCTTTCGGCCGCGGTTGCGTTTCTTGGCTCGGGCTGGTTTGTGGACCGCATCGGTCTGCGGAGAGGCTTCGCCATCGGCGTGGGTGCGTGGAGCCTGGCCGCGATGGCGCATGCGCTGGTCAGCACGGCCGGAGGGTTTTTGGGCCTGCGCGCGGCTCTCGGTGCCGCCGAGTCGGTGGGTACTCCGGCACAGGTGAAGACCGCCGCGGCTTACTTCCCGCCCGAACAGCGATCCATGATGCTGGGCATCGGCAACATGGCGGCAAACCTGGGCGCGGTGGTGGCCCCGCTTACGATTCCGGCGGTCGCGTTGTGGCTGGGATGGCGGGCTGCCTTTCTGATTCCGGGCGGATTGGGTCTGGTGTGGGTGGTCGTTTGGCTTGCTGTACGGGCGCCGAGCGAGGTCGCGAACGACGCGGCTGAGGGCGCAAAGGTGCCGTGGAGGTCGATGCTGCGCGACCGGAGGCAATGGGCGCTCGTGGCCGCCAAGGTGTTCAGCGATGAGGTCTGGTGGTTTCTGCTGTTCTTCACGCCGGATCTGTTTCACCAGCGTTTCGGGCTGAGCCAGGGACAGCTTGGCCGGCCGGTGGCGCTGGTGTACCTCATGGCGGCTCTGGGATCGCTTTCGGGAGGCTGGTTGCCGTCGCGGCTCCTCAAAAGCGGCTTCGCCGTCGATCGGGCACGCAAGTCTTCCATGCTGGTATATGCGGTGCTGATACTGCCCGTGCCGCTGCTGCTGTGGACGCAAAGCCCCTGGGCGGGCGCCGGGATGCTCGGTCTGGCGTTGTTCGCGCACCAGGGCTTCTCCACCAACGTGTTCGGGATGAGCGCGGACATGTTTCCGTCGCGCATGGTTGGAACGGCTATCGGGCTGGCCGCGTTTGCCGGAAATCTCTCCGGTCTGGCGATGATCGAGGCGGCCGGCTGGTCCCTCGATCGAGGGTATGGCTACGCGCCGTTGCTGGTCGTATGCGGGTTGTCGTACCTGCTGGCGCTGCTCCTGGTGCAGCTGCTGGTTCCGCGGATTGTGCTGGCCGAACCGGGTTCCCCTGCGCTCCCCGTGGTGGCCCACTGACGTGGGCGGAGTTGTTGGCTTTAGCTAAGAAGCCTGTGCTGATCTCAACCCCCGTGCCACAATAAGACAACGGTGTCTCAAAATGATGATCACTCCACCTAGAACCTGCAATCTCGGCAGCAGCGGAATCCGGATAAGCTCGATCGCCTGGGGAATGTGGCGGTTCGCCGGCGGTGATGTACGCGCGGCTCGCGAGCGTGTGGAGGCGGCCCTCGGCGCAGGCATCACCCTGTTCGACACGGCGGACATCTATGGTCCGGATAATGCCGAGCCATTTGGCGCGGCGGAGGCGCTGCTGGGCCGAGTCTTCGCCGAGGCGCCCGGTCTGCGCGATCGCATGGTGCTGGCGACCAAGGGCGGCATTCGCATCGGAGACCCTTACGATTCGAGTGCCGAGTATCTGACCGAAGCCATCGACGCGTCGCTCCGGCGACTCCGTACGGGGCGCGTCGAGCTGTGGCAGATCCATCGCCCTGACCTGCTGGCGCATCCGCAGGAGGTGGCGCGCTCGCTCGATCAGGCGCGCACCGCCGGCAAAATCGGGGCGATCGGCGTCTCGAACTTCACCCCGTCGCAGGCGTCAGCCCTGGCGCATTTCCTCCCTGTGCCGCTGGTCAGCCACCAGCCGGAGTTTTCGCCGCTGACGACGTCGCCGATCTTTGACGGCGTTTTAGACCATGCGATGACACACGGGATGGCGGTGCTCGCCTGGTCGCCGATGGGCGGTGGCCGCCTGGCGAATCCGGCGGATGAGCGGACCGAGGCCGTAGCGTCCCTCCTGGAAGCAAAGGCGCAGGAGGCGGGAGTCGACCTTTCCGCCGCTGCCTGTAGCTGGATCATGGCGCACCCGGCCCGCCCGATCCCAATCGTGGGAACGCAAAATCCAGCGCGAATCGCCAAAGCCGCGGACGCCTTCAAGCCGCTGTGGACGCGCGCGGAGTGGTATCGGGTGCTCGAAGCTTCTCTGGGAGAAAGTCTGCCATGACGCGTAGGGAGTGTGAGGTCAGCTGGTTCTCCGCGCTGTGCGATGACGACTACGAGTTTCTCGGCGTAAGCGATCCCAGGCTGAGGTCCAGCTGGGAGCATTGCCGCGACATCGCGTTGCAGGCGGAGACTGGCGGCTTCGACAACATCCTGTTGCCGTCGGGCTACAGCCTGGGCATCGACACAACCGCGTTTGCCGCTGCGATTGCGCCCATGCTGCGACGCATGCAGCTGCTTCTGGCGGTCCGGATAGGCGAGACCTGGCCACCGCAGTTGGCGCGGCAGATCGCCACCATCGATCGCATGCTGGGCGGCCGTTTAACCGTAAACATCATCTCCTCCGACATGCCCGGCGAGGCGCTCCCGTCGGCGCCACGGTACCGTCGCACCGTGGAGGCGATGCAGATTCTGAAGTCCATGCTGAAGGGTGAGCCGCTCGACTTTCAGGGCGAGTTCTGGAAGCTGAAGCTCGATCCGCCACGGATTGGAACGCTCTCGGGCAAGGCGCCGCCGTTGTACTTCGGCGGTCTGTCAGAGGACGCGCGCGAGGCTGCCGCGCAGGGCTGCGACGTCTTCCTGATGTGGCCGGACAAGGCCGAGAACGTTCGTGCGATCATCGCAGACATGAAGGAGCGTGCCGCGAAGCATGGGCGCACCCTGCGTTTTGGATACCGCGCTCACGTGATCGTGCGAGACACGGAAGAGGAGGCGCGTGGGGCCGCGGACCGCCTGCTCTCCAAGCTCGATGCGGCACAGGGCGCGGCAATTCGCGCCAGATCTCTGGATACGGCTTCGACCGGTGTGGCGGCGCAATCTGTGCTGCGCGAGGGGGCGGCGGAGGACGGCTATGCCGAGGCGAACCTGTGGACCGGCGTCGGGCGCGCGCGGTCCGGCTGCGGAGCCGCGATCGTCGGGGATCCGGACCAGGTGCTCGCGAAGATCGAGAGCTATCGCGACATGGGCGTTGAGGCGTTCATCTTTTCGGGGTATCCGCACGCTGCGGAGGCGGACCTGTTTGCGCGGCATGTGCTGCGGAGGCTGGAGCACGGTCCACTGAGCCGCGTCTGACCAGAAGGCGGAAAGCTATCGCGATCTGATGTCGCAGAGTGGCCTGCCCTTAGGCTGGACGCAGGCTGGAAAGAGGTTCGCATGGCAGATTCGACAACACCTCTCGTGCTTGGGATCGGGGGGACGACCGTGGCAGGGTCGTCGACCGAGCGCGCGCTCGGCATTGCGTTACAGGCAGCGGAGGCGGCAGGGATGCGTGTCCGTCTGTTTGGCGGCGAGATGCTGGCGCGGCTGCCGCTCTATATGCCCCGTCTCCACGACCGCACCGCCCTCGAACACGAGTTCATCGCGGGGGTCCGCGAGGCGTCCGGTTTGGTGCTGGCGAGTCCCGGGTATCACGGAAGTGTTTCGGGGCTGGTGAAGAACGCCATCGATCTGATCGAAGAGACGGCGCGCGATGCTCGACCGTACCTCGATGACCTGCCTGTGGGCCTGATCGCGACCGCCTACGGTTGGCAGGCTACCGGGAGCACGGTGGCGGCGCTGCGCTCCATCGTTCACTCGCTGCGCGGTTGGCCGACGCCCTACGCGGCCATGGTCAACAGCTCGGTCTGCCGCTTTGACGAGGTGGGCGGATCGACCGATGCGGCGGTCACGGAGCAACTCACCCGCGTGGGTCAGCAGGTGGCGCGTTCCGTCGCGCAGAAGGCGCGGTCGTGAATTCGCTGCACCTGGTAGAGGTCGAGGACGGCTTCGATCTCTCCATCGGTGGCAAGCTGGTGGTTCGCCAACGCTCCGACGCTCCCGCCTTCTTTCTCGGGCGTGGCAGGTCTGAGGTGGCGATGTACCGCGGCAACTTCGACATCTCCGACCGGCTGGAGGAGCGGGTCGCGATGCGCTCTACCGGTCCTCTGCACTCTGGCGTGACTATGTCTGCTTCGGCGCAGCAGCCGGCTCTGCTCAGCGTCTCGATTGAAGGCAACCGGCTGCTGCTGGCGTGCACCGATCCTGCGATCAATCGCTTCTGGATCCGCACCGTCGCCGAGCCGGGCGAGCGCTTGTGGGGTGGCGGCGAGCAGATGTCCTACTTCGATCTGGCCGGTCGCCGGTTTCCGCTGTGGACGTCGGAGCCGGGCGTGGGCCGCGACAAATCGACGTGGCTCACCTTTGAGGCCGATCGCACCGCGGGGGCGGGCGGGGACTATTGGAACACCAACTACCCGCAGCCGACCTTCGTGTCGTCGCGGCGCTATAGCCTCCATGTCGAGAGTAGCGCCTACGCCTGCTTCGATTTCCGGGATGCGGGTTTTCACGAGATCGAGGTGTGGGAGGTTCCGGCGCGCTTGGAGTTCTATGCGGCAGGCCGGTTCGCCGACCTTGTGAGCCAGCTGTCGACCCGCTTCGGTCGGCCGCCGCGGCTTCCCGACTGGGCCTTTACGGGCGCGATCCTGGGTCTGAAGGATGGCATGCGCAGCTTCAAGCGCATGGAGGCGATCATCGCAGCCGGTGCCGCGATATCCGGCCTGTGGTGCGAGGACTGGGCAGGCCTGCGCATGACGAGCTTCGGGAAACGCCTGTTCTGGGACTGGAAGGCGAGCTCGAGCCGATATCCGGGGCTGCGCGCGAAGATCAGCGAACTTGCCGGCCGAGGCATCCGCTTTCTCGCCTACGTCAACCCTTACCTGGCGGTTGACGGGTCACTGTACGGTGAGGCGCTGGCCGGCGGACATCTGGCGCGCCGGATCGACGCGGACGACCCCTACCTGGTGGACTTTGGCGAGTTCAGCTGTGGCATCCTCGACTTCACCAGCCCTGCGGCGGCGGTGTGGTTCGCGGAACGCGTGATCGGGCGCGAGATGCTGGATCTGGGCGTGTCGGGATGGATGGCTGACTTTGGCGAATATCTCCCCGTCGACGTGCGCCTGGCAGACGGCGCCGACGGCATGCTCGCCCACAACGCGTGGCCTACGCTGTGGGCCGAGGTGAATGCGCGCGCGGTCGCTTCCCGCGGCCGGACAGGTGACGTCCTCTTCTTCATGCGCGCGGGGTTCACGGGTGTGAGCCGCTTCTGTCCGCTGCTCTGGGCTGGTGACCAGTCGGTCGACTTCTCTCGGCACGACGGGATCGGGACTGTGCTCCGCGGGGCGCTGTCCTCGGGTCTGCTGGGGAATGCGTACCATCACAGCGACCTCGGCGGGTACACCAGCCTGTTCGGCAACGTTCGCACGCCCGAGTTGCTGATGCGATGGAGTGAACTGGCCGCGTTTTCGCCGGTGATGCGCAGCCACGAGGGCAATCGGCCGGATGCGAATCTGCAACTGGACGGGGATGCCGCGGTTCTGGCTCACTTCGTTCGCATGAGCCGTGTTCACGCGGCGCTGGCGCCTTATGTCTCTGCTCTGTGCGATCAGGCGGTCGCGACCGGCCTCCCCCTGCAGCGACCGCTGTTTCTCGATTACGAGGAGGACGGTGGATGCTGGGGCATCGAAACGCAGTTTTGTTATGGACGCGATCTCTTGGTGGCGCCCGTGCTCGAAGCCGGTGCGCGCACGTGGGAGGCTTACCTGCCGGCAGGCGCCGAGTGGACGCACCTGTGGTCAGGGGATCGGTATGTCGGCGGCGCTTCCGTGTCGGTGGACGCTCCGCTGGGCGCCCCGCCTGTGTTCTACCGCGCCGGCAGTGACTTCGCTCCGCTGTTCGCGGCGATGGCGGACGATCACCCTTTATAGCCCACTGGTGTCGCGTCGGAGATTGGCGGCAAGACGCCTACAAGGGAGAGCCAGCGAGGGCCCAGCTCCGTCAATTCGACAAAGTCTTAGAAGATGATCTTTGCCCCGAACTGGAAGACCCGTGGACCAAGGTTGGACGAGCTTGTCGCGACGGTGCTTGTGACCTGGCCGAAGTTGCCCGCCGAAACGGTCGACACTGGATTCGCCAGATTCGGATGGTTGAGGATGTTGAAGCCTTCCGCGCGGAACTGCCCGTGGACTCTTCGTTCGGTGAAAAGGTCCTTGAAGATGGAGGCGTCGATCTCTTCAAAGCCAGGCCCGCGCAGGCTGTTGCGTGAGGAGTTCCCGAAGGTGCCGGTGGCGGCCGGCGCGAACGCAGCCGGGTTGAAGAACTGCCGGACTCGGTTGGCTCCGGCAACGCGCGCCCGACTCACCCCGGGAACAACGTCCGCGTAGTCGTTCCCGACGCCCGAGAGCGAACGGTCGGTTCCGCTCAGCACCGTGAAGGGAAGCCCGGTGTAGATGTTGGCGATGAGGTTAAGCTGGTAGCCGTTCAGCAACGATTCGGCAAGGTGAGCTCCCCTGTACTGCGGCGTAATGTAGTTCAGCGCGGCGTTGAAGCGGACCGTCTGGTCGAAGTCGGCGGGGCCGCGAGACGAGTTGAGGTTGAACGGATTGGGCGGCCCCGTGGCCAGCTCCGTCGCATCCGAGCTGTTGTCGATGGTCTTCGAGAACGTTACGTTCGACAGCAGCGTGAGCCCGTGGGCTACCCGCCGGGTGATGTTGAGCTGCAGCGAGTTGAAGATGGCGTACTCATACGAGTCCGCCAGCGCCACCGAACCGAGCCCTGGGTATAGCCGCCGGGCGTTCTCGTTCCCGACCGTCGCCCCGGGTGCGAAGACGGCGGGGTTGAACTGTCGCGATCCCGCGATATGCAGCGCGTGGTTGCCCACATAGGCCAGCGACATGGCGAAGTTGGAGGAAAACTGCTGCTCCACAGTCAGGTTGTAGTCCTGGGTGTAGCTGACCTTTGCGTTCGGGTTCAGAACACCGCCCGAGAACGGCAGCAGGAACTGGTACGAGCTGAACTGCGACGGTGTGAGGTGCGCGCGCGGGAAGGGATCACCGCCCGCGTACCCGGCGTAAATATTGTCCCAAGCCGCGGGGTTGTTGATCTGCAGGAACAGGTTGATCGGCTGCGCGGCGTCCGTGCGCTGGTACAGCAGAGCTTCCGGAAAGCCATAAAACAGGCCGTAGGCGCCGCGAACGACGGTCTTGCCCTGGCCGCGAACGTTGTAGGCAAATCCGATGCGCGGTGCGAAGTCCTTGTAGTTATGACGGAAGATGGAGGGCTGGACGTTCGTGTCTCCGTTGAAGACGAGACCCACAGGAGCATTAGGCGCCATCGTGGACCTCTGCCCGGGTTGGAACCCGACGAGCGTCTGATTGCGATCGGTCGGCGGCAGCCAGGGGTCCCAGCGCAGACCGGCGTTGACCGTCAGAGTGTGAGTCAGCTTCCAATCATCCTGCACGTACAGTCCGACACGGTTTTCGCGCAGGTAGAACTTGCGTCCGTTGTCCTGGAAGAAGGTGGAGTCGAGGCCGAGGTAAAAGTCGGCGGGAGCATATCCGGTCCGGTACTGGCCTCGGGACGCGAAGCCGGGCGCAACCGGTGAGCCCGTAGGCGCGGCCGTGCGCTGTCCGTTGAAGGTGTGGTCGCCTGGTGTGTAGGAGAAGTCGGTCGCATCGACGCGGGTGCGCTCGTAGGTCGCGCCGAAGCTTACCGTGTGCGCCCCCATCACCTTGACCGCCTGCGCCTTGTACTCGAAAGAGGTCGGATCCTGCGTGAGACCGCCGCCCGAGAAGATGTTCACGAAGCCGGAGATGTTGGCGCGGACACCGGGAAAGATCGGGATATTCGTTGTGCCGTAGGGCAGGTTCTGTCCCAGCGACTGCAGATTTTGCAGACCGGGGGAGACGGGAATCTGGGTTCGGGCGAACCGTCCCGCGGTCGCGTAAAAAGTAGCGGTCAGCGTGTTCGAGAAGATCTGCGTGTCGCTCAGCGTGAGCGTCTGATTGCGGAAGTTGTTCGCGGCGTAAAAGCCGAGCGGCGCGTTAAAGGCGCGCTGGAAGTTGTCCTGCACGTAGAAATATCGTCCGCTCAGATGATTGCTCGCCGATATTGCGTGATCGATCTTTACCAGATACTGCGTTCGATCGATGTTGGAGTTCGACGTGGAAATGAAGACCCCGGTCGTTGGATTCGATGCGAGTGGTGTCAGGAAGGCCTTGGCCACCGCCTGGGACAACGGGCTTCCGGGCGTCGTGATCCTGTTTCCCGGGTAGGGCTGACCCGTAGCGGGGTTGTAGATGATTGTGGGCAAGCCGGTGGCCGGCGTCAGAAGGGCGGAAAAGTCGCCCCTGAGCTGCGCCGCCGTGGGCACCGTGATATTGATCGAGTTCGGCGACGAGCGCTGCTGAAGGTCTTCCACGGAGAAAAAGAAGAAAGTCTTGTCCCTTCGTATGGGACCTCCAACGGTCCCGCCGAACTGGTTCAACTTGAACGGCGGAACAACAGTCTGGAAGTAGTTGTGCGCGTTCAGCACGGTATTGCGCAGAAATTCAAACGCCGATCCATGGATCGCATTCGTCCCGGAGCGCGAGGAAAGCTGCACCAACGCACCGGCGCCGGCATACTGCGCGGAGAAGTTAGCGGCCTGAATGGTGAACTCCTGGAGGCCGTCCGGACTCGGCAAGATCGGCACCGAGTCGAAGAAGCGATTCACATACAGGGCGCCGTCAAGCTGGTAGTTGTTCTGGGTGGCGCGAAGGCCGTTCACGGTCAGACCCACATTGTCCTGCTGCCCACTCTCCGTGCCGACCGTGGTCAGCGCGGCTCCGGGTGTCAGCGTTGTCAGCTGCAGCGGGTTTCGGCTGTTCAGAGGCAGGTCCTGGATCTGCTTCTGATCCACCGAGGTGGCGACCTCCGACGTGGTCGTCTGCACCTCCTGGGTATCGCCTCGGACCTCGACCGTTTCGGTCTGCGACCCCAGCCCGAGAGCGACCTCGAGATCGATCGTCTGGCCCGTCAACAACTCGGTGGCCGGCCGCTTCTGCGTCTGGAAGCCCTGCCTCGAGATCACCACGGTGTACGACCCAATGGCCAGCTCCGGAAACACAAACAGGCCGCTCTCGTTGCTCTGCTGCGTCCTGGTCTGCCCTGTCGCCGTGCTCGTGACGGTCACCGTGGCGCCCGGAATCGAAGCACCCGTGCTATCGGCCACAGTGCCGCGAATGCTTCCGGCCGACTGCGCTTCGAGCTCCACCGTAACGCTAAGTGAAAGAACGAAAGCAAAAAGAAGCAGAAGAGCCCTGAGAGACGGAACGAACATGGGTCCTTTCTGGGGCCGTCAAATGAACCTGCGCCGCACGTCTCTGACGTTTGCTAAAACCTTTTTCGGATTGGCGGGATTATAGGAATTTTCAGACACCGCTGTCAATGCCGGTCGCAGGCCTGACACAATGTCACACTTGTACCGGAAGCTATGCACATTCTTACACTCCTGCTGCTTAGGGAGCAGCAAACAGGGTCACCGTTCACAGCAGGGTTGTGATGAGCGAGAGGTGCAGGTCAAGCCTAATTCGCAACACAATCAGGCATGTATCGCGGCCGCTCTCGAAGCCGTAACCGCTCTAAAGCTCGAGACGGGAATCGTCGATGGCGAGCCGTACGTTGCCATCCGATTTGCCGAGTCGACGGACCGCCTCCATCTTGTCGACGTTGGCCTTCAGCATCACCACGGCGATCGGGATGGACTTCCCCGCCGACTTGATGGTGCGGATGGCGGTCTCGCGATCGATGCCGCAGACCTTCATCAGCACCCGGATGCCGCGCTCTACGAGCTTCTCGTTCTTCATGTGCACGTTGACCATGAGGTTCTCGTACACGTACCCCAGGCGAGTCATGGCGCCGGTGGTAATCATGTTGAGGATCATCTTCTGAGCGCTCGAGGCCTTCATGCGCGTGGAGCCGGAGATAACTTCCGCACCCACCTCGGCGACGATCGTGGTATCCGCAACCTCCGAGAGCTCGGTCTTACTGTTACAGGTGATGGCGGCCGTTTTGGCGCCGCGGGCCCGCGCATACTCAACGGCGCCGACCACGTAGGGGGTGCGGCCACTGGCCGAGACGCCGATGACAATATCCTTGCGGGTGGGCCGGCGGCGGGCGATATCGCGCTGCCCGAGCTCGGGCGAGTCCTCGTTCACGTCGGAGGCGCTGGCCAGCGCCTTGGGACCGCCCGCCATGATGTACTGGACCTGGGAGGGCGCGGTCGAAAAGGTCGAGGGGCACTCGGAGGAGTCGAGCGAAGCAATGCGCCCGGACGAGCCGGCTCCGACATAGATCAGGCGGCCACCATCGCGCAGCGAGCGGGCCACGGTATCGATCACAATCGCTATCTCGGGGAGAGCCCTCTTTACGGCCGCGGCAATCTTCGCGTCTTCCTGGTTGATGATCCGCGCGATCTCCAGCGCGGACTTCGTATCGAGACCTTCGGAGGCGATGTTTGCTGTTTCGGTCGTCAGATCCTGGAGGCTGGATGAGTGGCGGCTTCCGTTCTTCTGAGGAGGCACCTGCTCGAGCATGGTAAGAGAGGCCATTGTCTTCCTGCTACTTTCTCTGTACAACGATTCTACAGTACGCCCGCATCACGGTTCGTACGCGTTCGGCCACAATGCGCCTCGCGAGTAACTCGCGAAAAAGTGCTTATAGGCTGATGATTGTCTGAACAAGTGTGCGCGTTTATCAGGGACCATGTCACTGACCCGAAGGGGTCATTGGCATCCAGGCGGTAAGATGCTTCACATTCAGTTGCGGATGCGACCCCGCGCATACCGCTGTGCTGCAGCCGTAGCTCGGAGGTCGCGAGCAACGATAGCGCGAAGGAAACGTCACAAGGAAGGCAACTCATGGGAGGCGGGAGGGCAATTGCGGAAAGAACCTGAGATCGGATCAACGGACCCGGCGAAGCTGCCGGAGAGGACATCCCCCCAACCGGGTCCCGGAGGCAAGCCCGCTGCGTCCGGGGAGGTTAGGTCGTGGCTGCGCGATACCGCGATCTCGATCATCGTTTCAGCCTTCATCATCGTGTTCCTCTACCAGCCGGTGCGCGTGGAAGGAACCAGTATGCTGCCGATGCTCGAGGACCAGGACAGGCTGTTCATCAACAAAATGGCGTACCGGGTAGGCGAGATCCACCGGGGGGATGTGGTGGTGTTTCTGTACCCGCACGATCATCAAAAGAGCTATATCAAGCGGGTGATCGCGCTGCCGGGCGACGATCTCAGAATCGACCATGGGCGCGTGTTTGTGAATGGCGACCCCATCCCCGAAAAGTATGTTCCCGCGCGGTACACCGACGACCGGTCCGCTCCGGAGATGGTGATCCCGGCACAGGAGTACTTCGTGATGGGGGACCACCGGTCGATTTCGAGCGACAGCCGGGACTTCGGACCCGTGGACCGGGCGTTGATCTACGGCAAGGCAGCCTTCGTCTACTGGCCGATCGATCAGGCGGGCGTAGTTCGGTAGGGACGCTCACGCTCGAAGACTGAAGGCTGCAGCCGCGACCGGCGGACGCTCAACTCAGGTTCATGCCTGGCGGCTGCCGTCCGCTCCCTTGACGATCTCCGCGAAGGACCCGGCGTCGAGACTCGCGCCGCCCACCAGAGCTCCATCGACATCCCCGAGGCAGCAGAGGGTGCGCGCATTATCTGGCCTGACCGAGCCGCCATAGAGGATGCGAGTCGTCTTGGCGAGATCGTCGCCGAGGCTCTTTGCGATCGCCCCCCGGATCAGCTTGTGGGCGTCTTCGGCGATCTCAGGTGTTGCCGTCCGGCCGGTGCCGATGGCCCAAACGGGCTCGTACGCGAAGACCAAGGGTACGGCGAGGGCCGGGTCCAGACCTTCAAGCGCGAGCGACACCTGAAGCTCCAGAACATTGGGGGTGCGGCCGGCCTCGCGCTCGGCGAGATGCTCTCCGACGCAGACGATGGGGACGAGCTTGTGTATCAGGGCGGACTTCAGCTTGAGGTTGACCGTGGTGTCGCTTTCGCCGAAGTACTGGCGTCGCTCGGAGTGACCGATCAGGACGTGGGTCACACCGACGGCGAGCAGCATGGTGGGCGAGGTTTCGCCGGTGTAGGCGCCCGCGTCCAGCCAGTGCATGTTCTGGGCGCCGATGGCGATGCCGGAGCCCCGGGCGGCCCCGACCGCGGCTGAGAGCGAGGTGGCGGCCGGGAAAACGGCGGTCTCGGCGCGGGTGTCGGAAGGGAGAAGGGCTTTCAGGGTTTCGAGGAAGGCAGTGGCTTCTTCAGGTGTCTTGTACATCTTCCAGTTGGCGGCGAATAGGTGCTGGCGCATGTCTGGCTTCAGTATTCCATGACTGGGGCAGGCAGTGCCTGCGAGCTCTTGCGATCGGTGCCATGCAGCACGATCCATGTCCCAATTACCCGGCGGGGAAGAGGAAGGAGCATGTCGGACACCTCGGTCAGACCGCCGGCAACAGCCCGACGCCGGCGTGACTCCTCCTTTGTCAACGACCTGCGCGGCGACTACGAAACCTCCGGCAAGCAGGAGGAAGGAGACAGCGGACGCGAGAACGCGAGCAGAGTCACGAAGCATCTTGGCCCTCTTCCTCCTGCGGACCCTTACTTGTCGGTAAGGGCGGCGACGCCGGGGAGGGTCTTGCCTTCCAGGAACTCGAGCGAGGCGCCGCCCCCGGTGGAGATGTGGGTGATCCTGTCGGCGACGCCGGACTTCTGGATGGCGGAGACGGAGTCCCCACCGCCGACGATGGTGATGGCGTGGTCGTTGGCGGCGACGGCTTCGGCGATGGCGTTGGTGCCGTGGGCGAAGGCGGGGAACTCGAAGACGCCCATGGGGCCGTTCCAGACGACGGTGTTGGCGTCAGCGATGGCGGCTGCGAACAGCTCGATCGAGGCTGGGCCGATATCGAGGGCCATCTTGTCGGCAGGAAAGGAGTCTGAGCCGGAGAAGGTCTCGGGTTTCGCGTCGGCAGCGAACCGGTCGGCCAGGATGTGGTCGGTGGGCAGGAGGAAGCGGACGTGCTTGGCTTCCGCCTTCTTGAGTGCGGCGCGGGCGATCTCGATCTTGTCGGTCTCGACGAGGGATTTGCCGGTGGTCTGGCCCTGCGCGTTGAGGAAGGTGTAGGCCATCCCGCCGCCGATGATGACGGTATCCGCCTTATCGAGCAGGTGGTCGATGACGTCAATCTTGTCGGAGACCTTGGCGCCGCCGATGATGGCGACGAAGGGCTTGATGGGGTCGCTGACGGCCTTGCCCAGGTAGGTGAGCTCCCTTTCAAGCAGCAGGCCTGCGGCGGTCTGCTTGACGTGGTGCGTGATTCCTTCGGTCGAGGCGTGGGCGCGATGCGCGCTGCCAAACGCATCGTTGACGTAGAGGTCGCAAAGTGCGGCGAGCTGCCTGGCGAACTCGGGGTCGTTCGCCTCCTCTTCGGGGTGGAAGCGTAAATTTTCGAGCAGCAGGGTCTGGCCGGATTCGAGCTTGGTGCAAAGTTCGGTGGCGATCTCACCGACGCAATCGGGGGAGAACGCAACATTTTCACTCTGGCCGAGAACGTGGTCGAGAAGCTCGCGCAGTCGGTCGACCACGGGCCGGAGGCTCATGGCGTCGTTGCGCTTGCCCTTGGGTCGGCCGAGGTGCGAGCAGAGGATCACCTTGGCCTTGTGGCGAAGAGCGAACTCAATGGTCGGGACGGTCTCGCGGATGCGGGTATCGTCGAGAATCTCGCGGCCGTCCGGCGAGAGGGGAACGTTGAAGTCGACACGGATAAGGACCCGCTTGTGGGCGAGGTCGAGGTCACGGATGGAGAGCTTGGGCATGGGTTGAGAATAAACGACGTTGCGCCGAAAGGCCTCCACCTCAGCCGCGATCAGGCTATGGCGAAGAGGTGGACGCACAGGTCTGGGCCGAGGTCAGAGCTTGATGGTGACGGCCTTCACTTCCGTGTAGTTGTTCAGCACCTCGGCGCCCATCTCGCGGCCCCATCCGGACTGTTTGAAGCCGCCAAAAGGCAGGGCGGCGTCGAAGACGTTGTGGCAGTTGACCCAGACGGTGCCGGCTTTGATCCGGCGCGCCATCTTGTGGGCCGCGGAAAGGTCGCGCGTCCAGACGCTGGCAGCCAGGCCGAAGATGGTGTCGTTCGCCTGGGCGGCCAGGCGGTCGAGATCGGCGTCGGTCGAGAAGCTTTGGGCGACGACCACGGGGCCGAAGATCTCCTCCTCGACCACCTTCATGCCGGGCTTGACGTTGTGAAGAACAGTGGGCTCCACGAAGTAGCCTCGGGCCGCTTCCCCGTTGCGTCCGGCATTGTGGCGCTTGCTCCCGGAGCCGATGCTGGCGCCCTCGCTCTTCCCCGAGGCGATGTAGCCGGTGACCTTGTCGAACTGCTCCTGCGAGACGAGCGGTCCCATCTCCGTCGCGGGGTCGATGCCGTGGCCCATCTTGATCCTGCCGGCGATATCGCCGATGCCGGAGAGGACCTCCTCGAAGACGCTCTCGTGCGCGAACAGGCGGGATCCGGCGCAGCAGGCCTGGCCCTGGTTGAAGAAGATGGCGGACGCGGCGCCGGCGATTGCGGAGCTCATGTCGGCGTCGGGAAAGATGATGGCGGGCGACTTGCCGCCGAGCTCGAGTGAGACCTTCTTGAGATTGCCGGTGGCGGCCTTGGCGATGAGCTTGCCGACCTCCGTCGATCCGGTAAAGGCGACCTTGTCGACAAGATCGTGGGCGGCCAGGGGCGCCCCGCAGGTCTCGCCGAAGCCGGTGAGGATGTTGACCACGCCAGGCGGGAAGCCGGCCTCCACAAACAGTTGGGCGAGCCGCAGGCCGCTGAGGGGCGTCTGCTCGGCAAGCTTCAGAACAACGGTGCAGCCGGTGGCGAGCGCGGGGCCGAGCTTCCAGGCGGCCATCAGCAGGGGGAAGTTCCACGGGATGATCTGGGCGACGACGCCGATCGGCTCGCGGGTGGTGTAGGCGAGGAAGTCGGCGCCGGCGGAGAGGGGAATGGTGGAGCCGAGCGTCTTCGTGGCCCAGCCGGCCATGTAGCGGAAAAGATCCACGGCAAGCGGGACGTCCGCGACGCGGGCGACGGACACGGGCTTGCCGTTATCCAGGGCTTCGAGCTCGGCAAACTCGTCCGTATGCTGCTCGATGAGGTCGGCCAGCCTCCACAGCAGCTGGCCGCGCTTGGAGGGGCTCAGGGCGGGCCACGCGCCGGTGTCGAAGGCGCGGCGTGCGGCGCGCACCGCCAGGTCGACATCCACGTGATCGGCCTCGGGGACCTGGCAGATCTCCTCTCCTGTAGCAGGGTTGAGGACGGCGAAGGTCTTTCCGCTTGACGCCCCGACGAGCCTTCCGTCGACGAGCATGCGGTGCGAGCTGGAGATGAAGTCGGCGGCTGGGGCGCCTAGGCGGGGGTCGAGCGTAAGGGTGGCCATGGAGATCTCCTTCGGCCCGGCAGTCGATCCATCAGGTTCCGAGCGACGAAATCCCTTCTGCCTGGCCGGCGGGAACAATACCACCGCGGACCGAGGTTTGTCGCGGTCCCGCTAGCCTTATCAACCTGTGCAGTCGGAGATGGTCGGTGGCGGAGAGTGAGGGATTCGAACCCCCGATAGCCTTGCGACTATGTCTGATTTCGAGTCAGGTGCATTCAACCGGGCTCTGCCAACTCTCCGTCTTCCCAGTTTATCCTGAATACCTGCCGGCGCGAAAGCCGTCGAGGACAGCCATACCTCCGTGACCGATCTCTGGGACTCCGACCTCAAGCAGTGGACCGACACCCGCGCCCGCGCGCTCGGCTTCGACCTCTCCGGCATCGCTCCCGTGGAGGGCCTCACCGACCCCACCGAGGCCCTGGACGCCCAGCGCTTCGAGGCCTGGATCGACGCCGGCCGAGCAGGCGACATGGACTACCTCAAGCGGCGCGACGGGGCCGGCCGCCTCCTCCGCAGCTCCGTCCAGGTCTCCCACCCGTGGGCGAACTCCGTCCTCGTCTGCGCCATGAGCTACCGAACCCCCGGCCCCCTCTCCGTAGACCAGGCCCCTCCCACCTCCGGCTGGATCGCCCGCTACGCCTGGAGCGGTCGCTCCCCGGACACCTGGAGCGGTCGCTCCCCGGCGGCCGCTGCCGACGCCCCAGCCACCCCCCCAGCCCCCGCCCCCCTCGACCCCGCCGACTACCACGACTTCCTCCTGGAACGTCTCGAACACCTGGCCCGCGATCTCGGCGAGCGCGCCGGTGGCTCCACCAGGTGCTACGTGGATACCGGACCCCTCGTCGAGCGAAGCTTCGCCGCACGCGCCGGCATCGGCTGGATCGGCAAAAACACCTGCGTCCTCAACCAGCAAAACGGCTCCTGGCTGCTCCTCGGGGTCATCCTCAGCTCGCTCCGGGTGCCCCCGCCCGTCGCCGCGCTCGTCTCCTCCCTCGGCTCGACAGACCGCTGCGGCTCGTGCACGCGATGTCTCGACGCCTGCCCCACCGGCGCGCTCACCGCACCCCGGCAGATGGACGCCTCGCTCTGCATCGCCTACCTCACCATCGAGAAGAAGGGAACCATCCCGCTCGCGCTGCGTGCCCCCATGGGCAGGCAGGTCTTCGGCTGTGACATCTGCCAGGACGTCTGTCCGTGGAACCGGCACACCGCCTCTGCCGCGGATCCCCGCATCCCCACCCGACCGGAGCTCGTCAACCCCGATCTCAGCTGGCTCGCAGCCATGGACGCCCCCACCTTCAAGCTCTGGTTCAAGGGCTCTCCCCTCGATCGCACCCGCCGCTCCCGCCTCCACCGCAACGTCGCCATCGCCATGGGCAACAGCGGCCAACGCCAGTTCCTCCCCCAGCTCCAAGCCTGGTCCGCCGGCGAGGATCCCGTGCTCGCCGAGGCGGCAGCCTGGGCCATCGAGAGCCTCGAATCCTCCGCCGCACCCCACGCAAAACCTCCCTCGGCAGCCGCTAGGGACCAAACACCCGACGCCCGGCCCCCATCCACCGGTTAGCCGCCCCACGCCTCCCAAACCGGTCTGCCTTCGCCGGCAAACCCTCTGCTAGCATCGTCCTCAGGCGCGCTTCTCACCGCTAGTTGACGATCCATGGACTCCGCCCCCACCCACCCATCGCCGCCGGAAGACTCCTCCCCGCACACCCCCGAGGTTGGACATCCGCTGCATCCCACCGAGCCCAGGACCGCCGCGCAATCGCAGGCGCCGCAGCCCTCGCTCCCGGCCGACAGCCTCCCCCGGCAGATCGTCGCGCTCGCCCGCTTCCTCGCTCGAACCGAGGTCCACACCTACGCCTTCAGCGTGGCCGCCAACGCCATCCTCTCGCTCTTCCCCTTTATTGTGCTTCTGCTCACCCTCAGCCGCCGGCTCTTCCACTCGCGCGAGCTCGAAGCCGCCGTCGTCGACATGATGAGGAGCTTTCTTCCCACCGGGCAGGACTTCGTCCTCCGCAACATGCAGCTGCTCGCCCACCCGCACAAGCAGGCCCAGCTCCTCTCCGTGGTCATGCTCCTCGTCACCTCCACCGGCGTCTTCCTTCCGCTCGAGGTCGCCCTCAACAACGTCTGGGGCGTCACCGAGAACCGCTCCTACCTCCACAATCAACTCATCTCCCTCGCCCTCGCCTTTTCGGTCGGAGCGCTCGCGCTCGCCTCCGTCGCCATGACCACCGGGCACAACCTCGTCCTCACCTGGGCCTTCTTCGGCCACACGGAGAACGCCCTCTTCCGCCACCTCACCACCGGCTCGCTCCAGCCCTTCGCCATCCTCTCCAGCGTCCTTCTCTTCTTCCTTATCTACTGGGTGCTGCCCAATCGCAAGGTGCCGGTCATCGCCGTTCTTCCCACCGCCATCGTCGTCGCCCTCGCCTGGGAGGTCGCAAAGCTCCTCTACATCCGCGCCCTGCCCTGGCTTGACTTCCAGGCCATCTACGGTCCGTTCTATATCTCGGTCGGCCTTATGATGTGGGCCTTCGTCTCCGGTCTTCTGCTGCTCGCCGGAGCGCACTTTTCCGCCACCCGGTACACCGTCCGCCTCGCCCGCGACGCCAAGGGGGAAGCCTGATCGTGCCTCTCCCCCCACAGCTCCAGCGTCTCCGCCACGGCCCTCCCCGCGGCCTCGCCGGCGCCGTCTTCTGGCTCGCCGTCTGGTTCTGCCTCTTCTGGCTTCTGCGGCTCATTCCCGGCGCCGTCGGAGCCCTCTTCGGCGTCCTCCAGATCCTCGACGGCATCGCGCTCGCCGTGCTCGCCGTCCCCGTCCTCTGGCGGCAGGTCCGCCGCCGCATGCTCTGGAGCCTGCGCAACAAACTCGTCCTCACCTATCTGCTCATCGGCGTCGCCCCCGTCGTCCTCTTCGTCACCCTCGTCCTCATCTCCGCCTACATCGCCGCCGGCCAGTTCGCCATCCACCTCGCGGACTCCCGCGTCCAGAGCCAGCTCGATTGGCTCAGCTCGGAGAACGCCAACCTCGAAGACCGCATGCTCTCCGCGACGCCCGCGCAAAGCTCCGGCACGGCCCTCTTCACCGGCCACGCGCCCGGCGACGACTCCGCCTACCGTCAGGACACGCGCAGCTCCCGCCTCCAGCCGAGCTTCGCCGCTTTCGTCGATGGCGTCTCGATCAACGCTGACCGCGGCCCCGTTAGCGATCGCACCCCGCTCGGCATCCCTCCCTGGGCTACGAGCCTGCCGCCCGCCGGCTTCCGCGGCATGGTCCTCGATGGCAGCGACCTCTACCTCGTCGCCATCCACCAGCACGCGCTCGCCGACGGTCGCCGCCTCAGCCTCGTCAGCAGCCTTCCCGTCGACGAGCGCCTCATGTCCGCCATCGCCGAAGGCCTCGGCCGCGCCGGCATGGTCGCCCAGGTCATCGGCAGCCAAAGCAACAGCTCTCGAGCAACCTCGCAGCGGCGCGCCTCCACGAGCCTTTCGGATAACGCCGTACCGTCTAGCCCCGGCCAGAGCCGCGATCGCATCCGGCGGACCTCCGTCTTCGGCGGCGTCGAGCCCCCCGCCCTCAACATCGCCGACCTCGTCGTCAGGTTTCCCTCCACCCTCCCCATCTCCGATTGGGATACCGGCGAGCCCGACAACGCGCCCATCGTCGTCACCTCCCGGCCCTCTCTGCTCTACCGCCAGCTCTTCGGCTCCTCCCTCAGCGGCACCGTCAGCAGCGTCATCCGCATCAGCCTGCTCGTCCTCTGCATCGTCTTCGCCCTTATCGAAGCCCTCGCCCTCGTCATGGCCGCCAGACTCAGCAAATCCGTAACCGCCTCCGTCACCGACCTCTACGACGCCACGCAGCGCATCGACCGCGGCGACTTCGACCACCGCATCCGCGTCGAACGCGACGACCAACTCGCCGGTCTCGGCCGCTCCTTCAACACCATGACCGGATCTCTCCAGCGCCTGCTCAAGGAACAAAAGGAAAAGGAGCGCCTCCAGAACGAGATCTCCATCGCCCAGGAGGTGCAGGCCAACCTTTTCCCGCAGAAGTCCTGCGATCTCCCCAACCTCGACCTCCATGGCGTCTGCCGGCCCGCGCGCTCCGTCAGCGGCGACTACTACGACTTCCTCACCTTTCACGAGGAAGCTCACAACGGCAGTCCCGCCGGCCGCGACACCGGCGTTGCCATCGCCCTCGGCGACATCAGCGGAAAGGGCATCTCCGCCGCCCTGCTCATGGCCACGCTCCACTCCGCCGTGCGCGCCTATCGCTTCGCCTCCGAAGAGCTCGTCTACGCCGAGTCGAGCGTCGCCGGCCTCACCGCCAGCCGCGACAGCTCCGGCGACTCCGGCGAGCTCTTCGAATCACCCGGCAAGATCCTCGCTCTGCTCAACCGCCACCTCTACCGCAGTACCCAGCCCGAAAAGTACGCCACGCTCTTTCTCGCGCACTACGACGTCCGCAGCGCACGGCTCACCTACTCGAACGCCGGTCAGCTCCCGCCGCTCGTGCTCGGCGTCGACGGAGCCATCCGCAGGCTCGACTGCGGTGGAACCGTCGTCGGCCTCATGGACGGCATGCGCTACGAGGAGGACAGCTTCACCATGCGCTCCGGAGACATCCTCGTCGCCTACTCCGACGGCGTCACCGAACCCGAAAACGACTTCGGCGACTTCGGCGAAGATCGCCTCGTCGAAGTCGTCCAGCGCTATCGCGAGCAGCCCCTCCACGTCATCTCCGAGCAGGTCATGCACGCACTCGACGCCTGGATCGGCGCCGAAGAACAGCCCGACGACATCACCCTCGTCCTCGCTCGGCAAACCTAGCGCACACGCTCACACACCTGGCCCTCGCTCACACACCTGGCCCGTTCACACCTGGTCCCCGTTCAGCGGACCCGGCCCCCATTCGACAGACCCGGCTCCGTCGCCTTACCTCTTCCCCGCTAGCGCCTTCACCACGATGTCGTTCGGCTGGCTGCCCGCCGGCAGCATCGTAAACAGCCCCGGCCCCTGCTTACCCTGCGTCCGGATCACGGCCACATCCCCCGATCGCGCATCCGCCGCCAGCAGCAGGTGCTCATCCGCCGAGAACGCCATCGCGTCCGGAGACGATCCCGTCCGCACACTCCCCACCAGCCTCCCGTCGTCAATGCTGTACAGACTCACCGAGTCCGCGCCGAAGTTCGAGATCCACAGCGTCCCGTTATCGTCGCTCACCACCCCCCGCGAAGGCCGCTTTGCGATCGTGTACGTCCCGCCCACCTCGTTCGTCCCCGTCGCAATCTCCGATATGCTGTCCGAATCGAAGTTCGACACAAAGATCTCCCCGCCATCCGGCTTCATCGCCAGGTGCACCGGCCCCGCACCCACATCCAGCATCGCCAGCATCCGATCGCTCAGCAGCGATGGATTCCCCTTCGCCGCCCATCCCTCCGGCGCCGCCGCCAGATTTACCGCCATCACCTGGTGCCCGCCAGAGCACGCAACAAACACCTTTGACGAGTCCGGAAGTATGGCCGCGTCCGTCGCCCCCGGACACCCCGCAATCGTCGCCCGCAGCCGCAGCGCCGGCTCCCTCGCACCGCTCCCCGTCCACCCCGTAGCAAAGATCGAAACGCTCCCGCTCCCACGATTTGTAACCACCACCGACCGCATGTCCGGCGAGATCCGTGCCAGCCCCGGCTGCTCCCCCGTCGCCATCGCCAGCACCTGCCGCCGCTGGTCGAGATCGAGCACACTCACACTGTTCGAGCCCGCATTCGCCACATACGCCCGTCGCCCGTCCGCATCCACGCTGATCGCATACGGCTGCCGCCGCACCGGGATCGTCGCCACCACCCGGTTCGCCTCCGCATCGATCACCGAAACGCTCCCCGACCGCGTATTCACCACGTACACCTCGTTCCGCTTCGGATTCACCGCCATCCCCGTCGGCCCCAGCCCCACCCCAAGCGTCCGATCCTGCCGCAGATACACCAGGTCGAGCACCGTCACCGTATTCGCCCCGCCGTTGCTGATGTACGCATACTCCCGATACCCCGGCGGCACATCCGGAAACGCTCCCGACCGGCACCCCGCCAGACCGCCGCCGGCGAGCGCAGCGCTCAGCAGCAAAGGCAAGGTGTAACGAAATCGGTTGCTTTTTAAAGCAGGGAGCACTTCCGAAGTCTACCGAGCCCACCCACCCGCGGCAAGCTCACCTCCACCCCGCAGCGCCTCCGTCGGCAACCCCGCGCCGGATCAGCGGCCCGCATCCCGCCGCGTCCATCCCCGCACGATCCACGCCAGGTACCCGCCCTGCACCAGAATGATGACCGTATACGCAATCGGCAGGTCCCGCAGCGCGGGGACATAAATCGCACCCAAAAAGCTCTGCCATGTCATTGCGGAATCTCCAGCGACGCCTCGATGCTCTTGAGCGCAGCCTCCTGCTCAGCCACTTGGCGCCGGCGCTCCAGCGCAAAGCGAAACATCATCACAAAAATTCCCCACATCGTCCACCCAGCCAGGCTCCACAGCACCGCCGGGTAAAAGCTCCTGTCGAGGCTCCCACCATCCCGAAACACCGGCGAAGGATGCTGTGTCCGCCACCACGAGATCGACATATACGTGATCGGCACGTCGACCGCCGCAAAGATCGAAAGCACCGCCGACAGCGTGTTCGTCTGACCCGCCGGTGTAAACCGCCGCAGCAGCAGGTAGCTCACATACAGCAGCCATAGCAGCAGATACGTCGTCAGCCGCGCATCCCACGCCCACCAGATGCCCCACACCGGCTTCGCCCACAGCATTCCCGTCAGCAGCCCGATCGAGACAAACAGCACCGTCACCTCGGCCGAAGCCACCGCCAGCGCATCCGCTGTCAAGGCACTCAGCGGGTTGCGCCGTCGCAGGTACAGAAACGCGAGCGACGCCAGGAGATTCACATACGGAAACACCAGCCCCAGCGTCGCTTCCGTCACATGCCAGTAGAAGATCCGCTGCACATTGCCCATCGTCGCTTCGGTCGGCACCAGAAAGATTGCCTGCCGGAAGCTCTCGCCGAGCACCAGCAGCGTCGCCGCCAACCAGATCCAGCCGATCGTCCGCAGGGTGTTGGATCGTTCCACAGTGCCTCCAGTCTACCGCTTAAAGCCCCGCCGGGGCTCCCGCAACCGCGCCCTACTCCGCCTGGAGAACAGTTTCAAACAGCACGAGGCACACGGTCGTAAAGATCACGTCGTACCCCGCCAGCATCTTGATCCAGTTCGCAATCTGAATCGGATCGAGATCTGCCATCATCACCCCCGTCGTCGCCTGCACCATCGCCAGCAGCGCCGGCAAGGTGATCGGCAGCAGCAGCAGCGGCAGCAGCAGCTCGCGGCTCCTCGCTCGCATCCCCAGCGCCGCGAAAAACGTCCCATTCACCACCAGCGCCCACGTCCCCAGCGGCACGATCTCCAGCAGCAGGGACACGTTCCCCAACGGGTGGAGGTTGTAGAACACCGCAAACACCGGCCCCAGCACCAGCTCCACCAACGTAACGAACAGGAGGTTCGCCAGCGCCTTTCCCAGAAACAACGCGGATGCCGCCGCCGGCGCCATCCGCTGCGCATCCAGCACCTGGTTCCGCTGCTCCCGCACCCACGATTGGTTCAGCGCCGTCACCGAGGCAAACAGCAGCGCCACCCACAGCACGCCGCCCGAGATCTGCCGCGCCAGCGTCGGGTTTGCCGTCGGATCGAACGCCAGCGAAAATACCACCACCACCAGCAGCGAAAAAAACAGCACCCCGTTGATCGCCTCCCGAGACCTCCATTCCAGCCGAAGATCCTTCCGCAGGTGCACCAGAACGCTGCGCAGATAGTTCATCCGCCCAACCCCGGCCCGTCCGTCTCGGACCCCGGCCCGCCCGTCTCGGACCCCGGCGCGGCCGCCTTCGCCGGGTCGGCCTTCGCCAGGTCCGCCAACGTCGCCCCCGCCGCCCGCACGTAGTCCGACGGCGCCATCACCAGCTGCAGCCCCCGCTGCCCGGCCGAGACCGAGATCACCTCGAACATCTCGATCGTCCCGTCCGCGAAAGCAGGGAACTGCCGCTTCGCCCCTATCACCGTCACGCCCCCGCGCACATATCCCGTCAGCGGCTCGACGTCCTTCAGGCTCGCCAACTCCACCCGCTTCGCCCCGCACGCCGCCGCCAGCTTCTTCAGGTTCAGCTCCGCACTCCCCGGCACCACCGCAAACACGTGCTCGCCCGCGCCCGTCCGCGTCAGCAGCGTCTTGAACACCTGCTCGGGCGGCAGCCCAATCTTGCGCGCCACCGAGATCGCCGTCAGGTCGCTCTCGTCCACCGCATAGGCTCGCAGCTCGTACGCGATCCCCAGCTCGTCCAGCAGCCGCGCCGCATTCGTCTTCTCCGCCCGTCCCGCCCTCAAACGAGGGCCTCTGCCCGCGGCTCCGCCAGCACCGTCTCCACGCCGGCCAACTCACCGTCCCTGAGTGTCACCACCCGGTCCGCCAGCGGCATCGCCAGCTGCGCCTGGTGCGTCGTCAGCAGAATCGTGCGCTGTCCGCCGCCCTCCACCGGCCACGTCCGGAAATCGGCCAGCAGCTCCACCATCTGCCCCACCGAATCCACATCCATGTTCGAGAACGGCTCATCCAGCAGCAGCAGCTCTGGGTCCGCCTGCAGCACCCGCGCGAACGACGCCCGCTGCCGCATCCCCTGCGAGTACTCCCCCACCGGCCGCCCCAGCTTCGGATCCAGCCCCACCGCCCGCAGCGCCATCTCCGGCGATCCCACGCAGTCGCACCCCTTGTCCAACGCCAGCGCCGCGAAATACCGCAGATTCTCCATCGCCGAAAGCTCGTCATACAACATCGGCGCATGGCTCATATACGCCACCCGGCCGCGCTGCGCGTGCGGGGGTGTCCCGAAGATCAACACCTCACCCCGCGTCGGCACAGCCAGCCCCGCCGCCACCCGCAACAGCGTCGACTTGCCCGCTCCGTTCGGCCCCAGAATCACGCTGCAGCTTCCCGCCGCAAAGCTCAGCGAAACGTTGCGCAGCGCCGCAAACCGCCCGTACACCTTCGACACCCCGCGAAACACGGCAGCAGGCCCTTCAGAATTCATCTCTGCTCCTCAACCAGCATGCCCCAGCATGCCCATGTGTGCGCCCCCCGCCCCAGCGTGCCCCAGCATACCCAGGTTGGCAGCAGCAGGGAGGTCCCGGTCACCGGACGTCCGCTCGCGGCCGCGCCAGCTACCGCCCAGCCGCCGTCACCGCAGCCACCGTTCTCGTCTCCGCCTTCTTCTGCTCCGCCGGCGCATACTTCGACGCGCACTTGGCCTGCAACTGCGTCGCGTGAAACACCCCGTCATGCCCAAACGTTCCCACCGCCAGTGCCTGCGCATCATCCTTGAACGTATCCGGCGGCGGCTCCGATCCCTGGTACACCACCGGCAGCGTCCTGCCCTGCTCCAGCAGCGTGAAGTTCGCGCTCGTTCCCACCCGGTGAATGCTTCCCGGCGCCACGTTCCCCGCCACCCGCAAGTGCCGCGTATACGCCTTGTTCCCCATCCCCTGCAACTCCGTGATCGTCACGTAGTAGCTCTTGTTATCGCGCACACCCGTAAACGCCAGCCACCCCACCGTACCCAGGATCACCACCGTCGCCAGCACGATCTTCCATGGACTCTTGGCTGCCACCTGCCGGCTCGAACTCTTCGCAAACACTGGATCGCTCATAGACATCTTCTACTGTACGCCGCCGCCCCCTTTCCAGAAGCTCTCCCGCAGCCTCCCGCCACACTCGCTTGCGCTTCGCTAAAATCGCGGAAGATGACCTCCGACGCCAACTCCCCTCACCGCGCACAACTCCTCGAGATCCTCGCCACCCACTCCTTCCGCCTCGGCGACTTCACCCTCGCCTCCGGCCAGAAGTCCGATTTCTACATCGACTGCCGCACCTCCACCCTCCACGCCGAGGGCGGCCGCCTCTCCGGCCTCATCCTCTACGAGCTCATCCGCGAACACATCCCCACCGCCGTCGCCGTCGGTGGCCTCACCTTGGGCGCCGACCCCCTCGTCTCCAACACCGCCTCCGCCAGCGCCTGGGCCCTCGCCGACCACACCGAAACCCTCCAGATCTCCGCCGACCTCGGCCTCGACCCCGACTCTGATCCGGACTCCGGCCCCGCCCCCGCCCCCCACCTCCTCCACGGCTTCCTCGTCCGCAAAGCCGAAAAAACTCACGGCGCCGGCCGCCGCATCGAGGGCTTCCTCGAACCCGGCGCACAAGTCGTCATCGTCGACGACGTCTGCACCACCGGCGGCTCCACCATCCTCGCCATCGAAGCCGCCCGCGAAGCCGGCATGGTCGTCGCCGGCGTCCTCTGCCTCGTCGACCGCGAACAGGGCGGACGCGCCCGCATCGAAACCGTCGCCGCCCCCGCGCCCTTCCTTTCCGTCTTCACCGCCGCCCACATCCGAGCTTCCCACATCCATCTCCACAACCCCCAGGCAGGCGCATAACCCCAATCATTCCCCCCTCCCACATAGGAGGGATGGTCGCCCCCGCATGCTCCTTCTACCTTCAGTTGGAAGCCCCGAACTAGAGGCTACTGCACCACTGCACCGCTGCTGTCCTGATGTCCTGCTTCACGTCACAAGCCACAAACCTTCGCCCCAACACACCTGTTGAGGCGTTTCTTCCTGCGGTTCTCTCACAGCGCGCGACGGTCCAACCCACGGTTCCCGTCGCCGCTTATCTTTCTTAGCCTTCGCAGCCCTCCCCTCTGCTCCCCAAGGCTCTCCCAGGTCTACCCCCAGCTCCCTCACACCACCGCATCCGGCAAGCCGTCGTAAACTGGACGGGACATGATCCCCACCCTCGAATGGCTTCCGGAAGGCGTCAACTTCCTCGACCAAACCAAGCTCCCCCTCGAAGAAACCTACGTCCTCGCCACCACCTACACGGAGGTCGCCACCGTCATCCGCGACATGATCGTCCGCGGTGCCATGGCCATCGGCGTCTCCGGTGCCATGGGCGTCGCCATCGGCATCGACCGCTCCACCGCCCTCAACCTCCCCAACCTCAACGCCGAAGTCGCCATCATCTGCGACCACCTCGCCGCCACTCGCCCCACCGCCGTCAACCTCTTCTGGGGCATCGGCAAGGTCCGCGACCGCTACAACCAACTCGTCGCCGCCCACACCCCCATCCCCGAAATCAAGTCCGCCGTCGTCGCCCTCGCCCGCCAGATGTACGACGAGGACATCGCCGCCTGCCGCCGGCTCGGCGCGCTCGGCGCCGATCTCCTCCCCGCCAAAGGCACCGTCCTCACCCACTGCAACGCCGGTGCCCTTGCCGCCTGCGGCTACGGCTCCGCCCTCGGCGTCATCCGCGCCGCCGTCGAACGCGGCCAGGAAATCGACGTCCTCGCCGACGAAACCCGACCCTACCTCCAGGGTGCCCGCCTCACCGCCTGGGAGCTCATGAAAGACTCCATCCCCACCACCGTCCTCTGCGACAACATGTCCGCCTCCCTCATGAAGCAGGGACGCGTCCAGGCCGTCATCGTCGGCGCCGACCGCATCGCCGCGAACGGCGACACCGCCAACAAAATCGGCACCTACGGCCTCTCCATCCTCGCCCGCGAGCACGGCATCCCCTTCTTCGTCGCCGCCCCCTGGTCCACGCTGGACCTCGCGACGCCGAACGGCGACGCAATCCCGATTGAACAGCGCGACCCCCGCGAGGTCACCCACTCCAACGGCTGCCAGATGACCCCCACCGGCGTCGGCATCGAAAACCCCGCCTTCGACGTCACCCCCGCCAAATACATCACCGCCATCATCACCGAGCGCGGCATCCTCCGAGCCCCCTTCCCCGAATCCATCGCCGCCCTCGCCACCCAACCCACCCCCGATCTCATCGCCGTTTAACGGCCCGCAGATCTCCAAACCACCGTCCGCCCACAGCCCCTACAACCGAGACGCGACACCACCCCGCCTCCCGTGTTCGAATGGCTACGCCCAACTACGGGAGGAGCCCCATGCCGCGCACACCCCAGCACCTCCTCGCTCTCCTACTCCTCCTCTCCACCGCCGCCGCGCAAACCCCCGCACCCGCATCCCCGCCGCAAACCTCCGCGCAGCCGCCCGCCGCCCCCACCATCCAGACCCGCACCAACCTCGTCATCGAGGACGTCGTCGTCACCGACCGCCGCGGAAACCCCATCTCCGGCCTTAAAGCCTCCGACTTCGCCCTCACCGAAAAAGGCGCTCCCCAGCAGATCCGCACCTTTGACGAGCACACCGCGCAGCCGCCCGCTCCCGCCACCCCTCCCCTCGACCTCCCGCCCGGCGTCTTCACCAACTACAACCCCATCCCACCCTCGCCCGCGCTCAACGTCCTCCTCCTCGACACCCTCAACACCCCCCTTCAGGACCAGGCCTACCTTCGCCTCCAGCTCCTCAAATACATCCGCACCGCGCCCCCCAACCAGCGCCTCGCCATCTTCGGCCTCACCACCCACCTCATCCTTCTCCAGGGCTTCACCGCCGATCCCGCCATCCTCCGCGCCGCCATCGACCGCAAAAGCCTCCGCGCCTCACAGATCCTCGACAACCCCGTCACCGGCGCTCCCGCCGAGCAGACCTCCGACACCCTCAACGACCTCGCCGCAACCGCGGGCCCGCAACAGGGCGCCGCCATCGCCCAGACCGCGGCCACCTTACGCCAGTTCGAAGCCGAGACCGGCATCTTCCAGCTCCAGCTCCGCGCCCGCTACACCCTGGAGGCGCTCGGAGCCCTGGCCCGCTACCTCGCCGTCCTCCCCGGCCGCAAAAACATCCTCTGGTTCTCCGGCTCCTTTCCCCTCAGCGTCTTCCCCGATACCAGCCTCTCCGACCCCTTCCGCGCCACCGCCGATCTTTCGAGCGACCTCCGCAACACCGCTAACATCCTCTCCCGCGCCCAGGTCGCCGTCTATCCCATCGACGCCCGGGGCCTCTTCACCGATCCCACCTTCGACGCCTCCAACCGCGGCGGCGATCTGTTTCGTCCCGGTGGCGCCGCCGCCGCGCAACAGCGCTTCGGCGAGCAGACCGCCGCCGAGCAGGCCACCATGCGTCAGCTTGCCCAGCAGACCGGCGGCCGCGCCTTCGTCAACACCAACGGCCTCGCCGAAGCCGTCACCCACGCCATCAACGACGGCTCGAACTTCTACACCCTCACCTACTCCCCCACCGACACCCGCTTCGACAACACCTTTCGCCCCATCGGCTTGAAGCTCGTCGGCCCTCGATCCGCCCAGGGCCTCTCCCTCAGCTATCGCCGCGGCTACTTCGCCGCCGACCCCAACGCTGCCCCCAACGCCGCGTCACGCCGCCGCCTTCCCGCCCCGCCCGGCGCCGCCCCGCCTCCGCCGCCGATCTCCCCCGCGCTCGGGGCCACCATGCTCCGCGGCGCACCCGAGTCCGCGGAGGTCATCTTCAAGGTCAGCGCCCGTCCCGTCAGCCCCTCCACCGCCCCGCCCGAGCTCGTGGTTGCATCCGGCAACCAGCCCAACCCCGCCCTCGCCCACGCTCCCTTCCGCAACGTCCACATCGAGTTCGCCGCCTTCGTCTCCCAGCTCCTCACCCGCCAGACCTCCGGAAACTACACCGGCTCCGTCCGCTTCATCACCCTCGCCTATAACGCCGACGGCGCCGTGGTCAACCTCGTTGATCAGACCGTGCAGCTCAACCTCACTCCCGAGCAATACCAGCGGATTCGAGGCGGCCTCCACTTCCAGCAGATCGTCAGTCTCCCCGCCAAGGGCGACTTCTACCTCCGCCTGGGCGTCGGAGATCTCATCACCGACCGCGTAGGCTCCCTCGAAATTCCCGTCGCCGCCATCAAAAATCTGCCCCCCCTTGCTGCACCTCCCACACCTCCGGCCGCCCAACCGTAGCTCCCCTGCGGCCAAAGGCCTATCCTTCCCTTAGCCGTCGCTGCTAGCCCTTAACCCTCAGCTGCTAGCTCCTTGCTCTTCGCTTTCACTCTTTGCTCTTGCTTCCTGCTTCGCTTTTGCTTCTTGCTTTCGCTTTTCTGCTTTCGCTTCTTGTTTTCGCTCTTTGCCTTCGCTTCTTGCTTTCGCTCTTTGCTTTCCCACTGACACCCCACTGACACCCAGGTGAAGCCAGACCTCCTCAACCCGCGCTCCCGCTCGCTCCTGCGCGGCAGCCTGCTCGTCATCCTCAGCTTCCCCGCGGCCCTCGTCCTGGCCCACTTCCCCGAAAACCACCCCACCCCACTCCTCGCCCTTCCCGCCCTCGCCGCCACAGCCGGCCTCGTCGATCACATCCGTTGCATGCGCCCCAGCTGGAGCTGGTACCACGGCGGCGTCCTCCTCTGCATCTACGCCGACCTCATGGTCCTCGGCATGATCCTCTTCTTCCTCATCTACCCCTACGCGTCCATCCTCTCCGGAACCCACTAGCCCTCTCCGGAACCTACTAGCCCTCTCCGACACGGAGCGTAGTCGCAACAACCTCCCTCTCGGTTGGGCATCATGTCCGAACCCGGAACGACCAGCCTGAGACAACGCGCCCAGGTTCCTGAACGACCAGCCTGGGACAACGCGCCCAGGTTCCTGGACGACCCGGAACCCCAAGGGCCAAAGGCCCGCGCTATACCAGCCTGGGTCAACGCCCTGGGCCCGCTAAACTCTTCTCCCGTGGAAGGGCACGGCTTCAGCCGTGCCGCAAGCGGCCCGTTTCAGTGGGGCTTTAGCCCCTGAGGGCACCCTCCGGGCTAACGCGAACAGGTCAGCTCTGAATCGATTAGTTCAGCCCCTGAAAGCGAGCGATGAGGCACACTGGCTGCCGGCGCTGAGAGCTACGCCTCCCCACTCTGCCCGGCCCTATACGCTCCATACCCCTCAGGAAACTGCCTCGCTGGGCCCCGGCCCCTAGTCGTTACCCTGTCGTTACCCTGTCAAGCGTGAACCAGGCTATCTCCAAATAATCAACAGACATACGGCTGGCGTAAAGCCCCCCTTCCACCCCCTAAACTGGTAACGGAGGTAAAAAGGGCAGGGAAGAGTCGACGGGCGGAGCGTCGGCCGCGGGACATGGGCTGGTACCCCCTACCTAATTGCCCTGGATCGAAGACTTTGGGAATCAAGTACGGGGGGGGGAGGGTACCCACCCGCGAAGGAACGGTACAATCCTGATCACCCCCAGGAGTCCCATGTCCCTACTCTGCCGAGCCGCGCTCCTCTCGCTGATCCTCGTCCCCCTCGCCCAGGCCCAGCAGACGACACCCACCCCCGCCGCCGCCTGGTGGAACGAGACCACCGCTCTCGCCAACGATGCCATGGAGGGCCGCGACACCGGAACCGAAGTCTACGAGCGAGCCGCAAAGTACGTTGCCGCGAAGTTCGCCGCCGCCGGCCTCAAACCCGCCGGCGACAACGGCACCTTCTTCCAGCGCGTGCCCATGCATCAGGTCGACCTCGACACCGCACACTCAGCCGTCGAGATCGTCCACGCCGGCACCCCGAACACCTCGGCTCCTCTCAGTCTCCTGCAGGAGGTCACCCTCACCCCTCAAAGCTCCACGAGCTACTTCGACGCGGAGATGATCTTCGTCGGCTATGGCGTCGATCTGCCGCGGAACTACGATCTGCTCCGCGGCAAGGTAGCGGTTGTCTTCAGCAATACTCCCGCTGGCCTCTCCACCCAGCAGAGATCTACGTTCACCTCGGACCGTTCGAAGGTACTCGCTGGAGCGGAATTCGCCGCCATCCTGTTCATTGACAACCCTGCCGCCACCGAGCCTACCCACTGGCCCGCCGCCTACGCCCGCTCGGTGGTCCTCTCACCCACCGCCCCTCGACCTCAAGCCAACTCGCCCGTCACCCTCCGGATTAGCGCCGAGGCCGCACCAAAGCTCTTCGAGATGACCGATCAACCCCACGACCGGCGCTTCGCCGAGATCCTGCGCGACGGAGAAGCGGGACGACCCCTCCCCGTCCTGCTTCTCAAATCCCACCTACGCCTCCGTCCGCACCTCAGGGAGAAGGACATCTCCTCACCCAACATCCTCGCTATCCTTCCCGGCTCCGACCCCGCTCTCGCACCCGAGTTCGTCGCCCTCTCCGCCCACCTCGATGGCTACGGCTTCGGCACTCCCGTGCTCGGCGACCGCCTCTACAACGGCGCCCTCGACGACGCCGCCTACGTGGCCACCCTCCTCGAACTCGCCCGCACCCAGGCCGCCCTTCCCCCCACCCACCGTCCCAAACGCTCTCTCCTCTTTTGCATCTTCACCGGAGAAGAGAAAGGTCTGCTCGGCTCGGCCTACTTCACCCGGCACCCGCTCGTTCCCATCCCACAGATCGTCGCCGATCTCAACCTTGACCAGCTCCGCCCCATCTTCCCCCTCAAAATCCTCACTATGGAAGGCCTCACCGATTCAACCCTCGGCGATACGGCCCGCCTCATCGCGCTCAAGTACGGTATTGAGCTTCGGCCCGATCTCGAACCGGAGCGAAACCTCTTCCGTCGCGCCGACAACTACAACTTCGTTCGCGTCGGTGTCCCCATCGCCAGCTTCATCTTTGGGTATGACCGTGGCACTCCGGAGGAGCGTACCTACCGCGATTGGTACGCCCGCCGCTACCATAAGCCGCAGGATGACCTCTCAACTCCTATCGACTGGCAGGCCGCCGTTACTTTCAACGACTTCTTTCGTGACCTCGCGTGCGCTGTTGCGAATGCGGCCCAACGCCCCCTCTGGTCTCCCCACAGCCCCTACCTCCCCGGGAGTTCCGGTAGTGGTGCAGTTTGAAATCTAGTGGTGGTGCTTCTCGCTGTCTGATCCAACGGGAAAGACAAACCTGAGGATAATAACGAGAAGGCCTATCACGTTTAGAGTGACGGTCAGAAGTGCGCCCAGCATCGTCTTTTCTGACAGCTCAAATGATCGACTGAAGCACATATGCGTTCCTTGGAACAAAAGCAATGCATAGATGGCAATCATCCAACCAAACACCAGCAGGGTGACGACACCAGAAAACGCCACCCGCAGCGAACGAGTCAGTCCACGGTCCTTATGGTCGTCTTTCGCCGCAGTCGCGTTGGCCCGGGCATCCTTCCTGGAGTCTTCAGCCGCCGTAACCGCGATTACGCCCGGCGGAAAAGCGGGGACTGTGATTTGCTTCGCCGGATCCGCTGCATCTGTTTGTTCTCTCGCGGTCCCGTCTGCCACGCTTATCCCGCCTTGAGCCTGAGGAAGTAGTTTCTTATCTCACAGTCGTCTATAAAAGGCTGCTGAGCTTTACGGGCAGCCGCCCATGGTCCATCGGGCAGATGGGTGAGCTCCGACAGTTGAATTGCAGAGAAGTGACCGTATTTGTCCCAAACGATTCGGACAACGTCCAAGGCTGCTGCCTTGTCGCTTGTTGCTGGGGAGTCTGCAATGTTTGAAACAACCGTCTTGAACTTTCCTCCGACCATGACGAAATCCGCGATCCTGCCCGCTACCGGTTTGCTGCCGAATCGCCTCAGGTGCTCCCAAAGGCGTCTAACTACGGGGCCGTAATCCCATGCTTCAAACTTTTCAATACTAAGGGCTTCGTTGTTGATGGCGAGGTTCCAGCCGTGCGCGAAATACACCAGTTTCTGCACCTGCATCTGCGTAATGGTCCGCCCATCCCTATCGGCCAAGTCCAAAAAATCATTAGCAATCGCAGTCGAAAGGTATGCCATATACCTCAGAATATGGCCGCTTTCAAGAGGAAAGCAAGTTTTTCCGGAAGAGAATCGTTATTAGGCCGCCTTTTGAAGTTTTGCATCGAGCAGCGCCACGAGCTCTTCCATCGTCCAAACGCGGTTTGCAAGTCCAGCCTCCATCGCAGGAGTAACCCGGAGCGTCTTGTGAACCCGTACAAAGTTGTAGTGCATGAAGTGGAGAGCAACCGCATGACCGTGGTTCTCGATCTTCTTTGAGAAGCCGTTTGTCAGCCGGGTGAAGCGGCGCATGGACATCCGCATGGTGAGGTTCTGGCGCTCTACAAAGCTCGTGCTGACGTGCTTGGGGTCAGGTACACCGCTAACTGTCTTCATGTCACAACCAATGCACGTTGCGGGGCTGTAGCGCGTGTCGTGCGCCTCGTAGCCGTACACCTTATGCAGCATGGCGTAGTTCGCATCGCCGCCGAAAGCCTCTTCCACGGCCTTTAGGTAAGGCTTGTGAGCGTCCGTGGTGATTTGAGGATTGCCAAGGATGCGCTCCCGACAGTCTTGCATGAAGTCCATCGCCCAACCTGTCGTGCGACCGCCAACCAAGTAGGAGACGCAGAGCTTAGTGTCTGCGTCAATCGCTGTCCAGGTCCACGCATCGCCCCAGCCCTCTTGCTTCTTTTCGAGACTAACGTTCTTCGCCTTCGCCCCAACAAACGCCCAGATTTCGTCGCACTGGAGGCGGCGCACCTTGAGATTGCGGACGTTGTGGTGGTGGTATTCCGCGCAAGCGCAGCCCATGTCTTCGATCAGCTTGAGCACCGTGTGCTTTGCAACACCTGTCATCCGAACGATGGCGTTGATGCTGTTTCCCTCTACGAGGGCGGAGACGACTTGGACGCGCTTTGTTGTGGTCAGGCGGTTCATGTCAAAAGCTTATCAAGTCCTGGTAACCTGTCAAGCTAAATTTAGCTGCACAGCTAAATTTAGCTTGACTCTAACAAGAGCTGGATTGATGATTGGATTAGAGGTTTTACGCCAATGTCTACGATGGCAGCACCGCTACTCAGCAACCCGTTCCGCCCGGGGGCAGGTCACATGCCTCCCTACCTAGCAGGTAGGGAACACGAAAAGGAGGAATTCCAGAAGCTTCTTGCTCAAGATCTGATTTTAGAAAATCTTGTTCTGACGGGCCTGCGGGGCTTGGGTAAGACGGTTCTCTTGGAAACCTTTAAGCCAATGGCGATGGCTTCGGGGTGGCTTTGGGCAGGCACCGACCTGTCAGAATCTACGAGCATTAGCGAAGAAAATTTGGCTCTAAGAATCTTGACTGATTTGTCGGTAGTCACCTCGTCAATGGTGATTTCTTCAGAGGAGCACATGCCCATAGGCTTGCTTGCAACCCCTCAAAAGGTTGAGAGAAGCCTAAACTTTCAAACGCTGGCTGACAGCTATGACAATGCACATGGCCTAGTGGCAGACAAACTTAAGGAAGTCCTCGAATTGGTCTGGAGGCATTTACCGCACAGTGGTAAGCGTGGGCTGATCTTTGCTTACGATGAAGCTCAAAATTTAGCAGATCACAGCGTCCGGAATCAGTTTCCCTTGTCGTTGTTACTGGACGTGTTCCAGTCAATTCAGCGGAAGGGAATTCCTTTTATGCTCGCGCTCACCGGCCTCCCGACACTGTTCCCCAAACTTGTGCAGGCCCGAACGTTCGCCGAGCGCATGTTTCGCGTTGTATCTTTAGGGCCCTTGACGGAAGAGGAAACCGCGAAGGCGATTGCGAAGCCGACTGAAGGCCACCCAGTGCAGTTTTCACCGGAATCTATACATCTTGTCTGGAGTACAACCGCAGGCTATCCCTATTTCGTTCAGTATGTGTGCCGAGAAACTTATGATGTGTGGGTTCAGAGCGTTAACGCCGGGAATCAACCGCCAATGATTCCAAATGAAGAGATAACTCGCAAATTAGACACGGATTTCTTTGCAGGCAGATGGGCTCGCGCTACGGATCGTCAACGCCAGTTGCTGGCGATCATCGCGCGTCTTCCGAACTGTGACCGCGAGTTCACAGTTCAGGAAATTATCGAGAACTCCGCAAACATGAAACAAGACAAGGCTTTCACTAGCAGTCATGTGAATCAAATGCTTGCAAATCTGGCGGACGCCGGACTTGTATACAAGAACCGACACGGGAAGTATTCATTTGCGGTCCCCCTCCTAGGGCAGTTCATCGAAAGGCAGAAAGTTCCCATTTAACGGTCTTCCGTCGCTTCCCGAATGATCCGCGCGGCGGCTTGATTAAGGTCTTCGCGCGGTGTCTTTTTTGGGGCCGGCTTCGGCTTCGCGGCTTGCGACTGTTTCTTCTCTGGCGTCTTCATGGCTCAATCATCGGCTTCCGCTGGGCAGGTCGCAAGCCCTGTGGATTTCAAACTGCACCACTACCGGAGTTCCGGATAGCTTTCCGCCAGAAACATAGCGTGCGTATACTCGTTTTGTCCCGTACAAACGATGCAACGAACGGAGATCTTCCAGTGCTCAAAGGTTTTCGTGACTTCATCCTGCGTGGCAACGTGATTGATCTCGCCGTGGCCGTGATCATCGGCGGGGCCTTCACAAGCATCGTTAATTCGCTGGTCGTGGACATCATTAATCCTCTGATCGCAGCGATCGTGGGCAAGCCCGATTTTTCCGCCCTCACGCTAAGTGCTCACGGTGGTGTGATCAAGTACGGCAATTTCCTTAACGCGGCGATCTCCTTCGCTCTCATTGCCGCTGTCGTTTATTTCTTCATCGTCCTGCCGGTCAACACCCTTCTGCTCCGCCTGCGCGGCCCGGCTCCCACTTCGACGAAGCCTTGCCCGCAATGCCTCGGCGACGTTCCATTGGCCGCAACCCGATGCAAGTTCTGCGCACAGCCTATTTAGATCAGCTCCAGGAGTCCCCTCGTTGAAGCTCCGCTCTGCTATCTCCTCTGCTCTTCTCTCCACGACTCTTCTCGCGCAGTCACCAGCTTCCACTCCTCCCCAGGTATTTGGCTTCATCGACTTCTTGCAACAGTCCAAGTGGGACAGCGCATTTCTTGCTGTACCGGACGCTGCACTGGCAGGCCAGCACCTGAAGATCCTAACCGCGGCTCCGCACTGGGCGAGTTCGCCGGAGGATTACAAAACAGCGCAGTACGTCGCGGACAGGTTCAAGGCTGCCGGGCTACAGACCGAGATTGTGCCGTACAAGGTGCTGCTCAACAAGCCGGTGCGAATCTCGATCGAAGCCTTTGACGCTCAGCACCATAAGCTGATGTCTGGTCCCACACCTGAGCATGTGGAAGCGAGCGACCACGGCGGCGACCCTTTCCAGGATGACCCCCGAGTTCTTCCAGCCTTCAACGGATCAAGTCCTTCTGGCAACGTCACCGGGGAAGTGGTCTACGCCAACTACGGCAATCTAGCGGACTTCAAGTATCTTGCGGATCACGGAATATCCGTAAAGGACAGGGTCGTTCTCGTCCGATACGGTGGGAACTTCCGCGGCGTCAAAGTCTATATCGCGCAGAAGTTTGGCGCGAAGGGGGTTCTCATCTATTCCGACCCAGCGGATGACGGGTATACCAAAGGCGACATCTATCCGGCTGGGCCGATGCGGCCGGAGTCGGCGGTCCAGAGGGGCTCCGTGCAGTTTCTTCCGATCTATCCGGGCGACCCGGAGACACCGGGCATAGCCTCCACTGTGGACCTCCCTGACTCTAAACGCCTGACGCCGCAGCAAACCCAGATGCTTCCCGGGGGCGATCAGCCTTCGATTCCGGCAAATCCTCTCTCCTACAAGGACGCTGCCCCGATCCTTCGCGCTCTCGCCGGCCCGTCGAGCCCACATGACTGGCAGGGTGGGCTCCCTTTCGCGTATCACCTCGGCGGAACGTCTGCTGTAAGTGTTCACATGGATCTCGAGCAGGACACACGGCTTCGCACTATCTGGGACGTCATTGGAATGGTGCCGGGGGCAGGTCCCGAGAAGGATGAGCTCGTTGTTGCTGGCAATCATCGTGACGCGTGGGTGTACGGTGCCGTTGATCCCAATTCCGGCACGGCTGCGATGCTCGAAGCGGTTCACGGTATTGGAGAGCTCTTGAAGCAGGGTTGGAAACCGAAACGCTCGATCATCGTGGGATCCTGGGACGCGGAGGAGGAAGGGCTGATCGGCTCGACTGAGTGGGCGGAGCAGCATGCAACGGAACTCGTCCATGCCGTGGCATACCTCAACACAGACGTCAGTGTCTCTGGCCCGAACTTTAACGCGGCCGCGGTTCCGTCACTTAAGCAGTTTGTTCGCGAGGTGACAAAGGCCGTCCCGAGTCCAAAGGGTGGCACGGTATACGATCAATGGCTGAAAGATCAGGCCGAGGGGCATGGCCGTCGAAACTCTGCGCCCTTTACGGCAGGTCGCACGGACCGAACAGAGGAAGACAAGGACGTACGCGTGGGCGATCTTGGCTCCGGCTCAGATTACACGCCCTTCATTCAGCATCTTGGCGTGCCTTCGACTGACATCGGTTCGGACGGACCCTATGGGGTGTATCACTCCGTTTTCGACAACTACAATTGGTTCATCAAAAATGCGGACCCCACCTTTGTCTACGAGCAGCAGCAGGCTCGTGTCTTCGGTCTGGAGATGCTACACATGGCGGACGCCGATGTCCTTCCGTACGACTACCACGTGTATGGGGAAGACATTCTTCGGTATCTTCGTGCAGCAGAGCAGCAAGCCAAAGCGGCCAAGCTCGGTCTAGATTTTGCGGCTGCCGAGACTGCAGCAGGCCGGCTTTCTGCAGCAGGTGGCGCGGTTCACCTTCGGCAGACGCAGCGGCCTGCGGATCCGCTCCATTTCAACCAGGCACTTCGCAACGCGGAGTCAGCACTCCTCAGTTCTGAGGGTCTGCCGAAGCGTTCTTGGTTCAAACACACGATCTACGCGCCTGGCGAGTTCACCGGCTATGCCGCCGTGGTCATTCCCGGAGTGAACGAGGCGATCGACGCTCCGGATGCCGTACGTGCTCAGACCCAGCTCGGTCTTCTTGCAGAGGCGCTCAATCGTTCTGCAGCTGTGTTGGAGAGCGCAGCAAAGTAACGTGTATGGGGGTTATCACGCGACGGACTGTTTGAACCTAGAGAGGTTATATAAGGTACAACTTCGGTATTAGAAGCGGAACCACGGAGTGCTATACCGACTCGCGACACGGAAGCAGACTATTGCTCACAGGGAGATGACCCAAGAGTTGTCCCCTTCAGGAGCTCCCCCCCATGATGCATGACCTTGTCCTCGCTATGGTTTTTCTTGCCATGATTATCACGCCTGCCCTGCTCGCCATGCGCTCCGATCGGGAGGAAAAGGACGTTCTGTAGTCCACCTCGTTGCAAATCTCTTGTCGCCCAGTTCGCTGCTTTGAAAGCTGTATTGCCGTTGCATTCTGGTGTCCGCCGAAAGTTCGACTTACCAGGCTACGAGCATCGTGCCAAGAGATTTCACCGGATCGTGATCTGTTACTTTGTCTCGTGTCCCTTGCGATCGTACCGCGTAGCAGGCTCAGGCCTATACAGCACGGCAGGCCGCACCCCTCGTTGAGTGCGGCCTGTTATTTGTCCGCTCGCTGAACAGGGTCTAACCGCGCAGTGCTATCTGCTCGGTTAAGATTTGCGTTAGGTCCGGCTTCTTCAGTCCATGCTCTCGTTCGTTGAACTGGTCCACTTTGCTGGACCAGTTCATCGAGCAGAACTTGGGTCCGCACATGGAGCAGAAAGCCGCTTCTTTGTAGTAGTCGTCCGGCAAAGTCTCGTCGTGCATGCCTCGCGCTGTCTCCGGATCAAGCGACAGCGCAAACTGCTTATCCCAATCAAAGGTGTATCGTGCGTGCGAAATCGCATCGTCACGGTCGCGTGCTCCCTTTCGATGACGTGCGATATCGGCTGCATGGGCGGCAATCTTGTATGCAATAATGCCGTCCTTGACATCCTTCTCGTTAGGTAAGCCCAGGTGCTCTTTCGGCGTGACGTAGCAGAGCATGGCAGCGCCATGCCAGCCGATCATCGCAGCTCCGATCGCCGAGGTGATGTGGTCATAGCCGGGCGCGATGTCGGTGACGAGCGGTCCGAGAACATAGAACGGGGCACCGTCGCAGAGTTCAACTTCCTTTTCGACCTGCTCCTTAATCTTGTCCAACGGAACATGTCCGGGCCCTTCGATCATGACCTGTACGTCGGACTTCCAAGCATCGCGGGTCAGTTCCCCAAGAGTCTTCAACTCGGCGAACTGAGCCTCATCGCTGGCATCGGCAACACAACCTGGGCGCAAACCGTCGCCTAGTGAGTAGCTGACGTCATACTTCGCCATGACCTTTGTGATGCGATCGAAATTTTCATAAAGAAAGTTTTGTTTATGGTGCGCTGTCATCCACTGCGCGAGAATGGCGCCACCCCGGCTCACGATGCCGGTGATCCGCTTCGAGACCATAGGGATGTACTGGACCAGAACGCCCGCGTGTATGGTGAAGTAATCGACACCCTGCTGGGCCTGCTCTTCGATGACCTCAAGAAAGAGGTTAATATTGAGATCTTCAACTCTCTTAACGCGAGAGAGCGCCTCATATAGTGGCACAGTTCCTATCGGAACGGGTGAGTGACGTAAAATCTGCTCGCGAATCATGGGTATATCCCCGCCGGTGGAGAGATCCATAACCGTATCTGCGCCGTAGTGAACCGCCGTGTGCAGCTTCCGGAGCTCTTCATCAACGTGAGAGACCAGTGCTGAATTGCCGATATTGGCGTTGATCTTGCAAAGGGACTCAACTCCGATCGCCATCGGCTCAAGTTCCAGATGATTGATGTTTGCGGGAATGATCATCGTTCCTTTGGCAATCTCGGACCGGATCAGTTCGGGAGAGAGCTTTTCCTTCTGGGCGACGAAAGCCATTTCCTCGGTGACCTTCCCCAAACGAGCGAAGTGCATCTGGCTCATATTGGTGTCGCCCGTTCTTTCCGCCTCGGCCTTTCGCTTTATAACCCACTCATCGCGCCCTGTTGGGACGACGTAGTCTTTGCCGTTCGCTCGCGTGTCGTTCCCGTTCAAAGGTGCATGCCCGGAACTCCGAGTAGAACCTGGTCTGAATTCTTCGCTGCCCATGCGATTCCCCTTGTGAGAGTTTGCTTGTCCATTTTGATTATTGACCGAGTATACGCTGGCACGGCAGAGATCTTCGTTGCGCCGGGCCCCGTGTCTTGCAAGCCCTTGAGCACCTTGAAAGATGTAAGAGATCAAGAGTCAAAGCTGCTCGTCGTCTTGTTTTCGGACAACTAGCCTGATGTTGCTGCCGTGAAGAAGGACACAAAGCAGCGATCCTATGTTATAGGAGCGTATGTGGAAGCTCGTCTCTGTAAGAGATTCACCCATGAGGAAGTCGGTCCAGGTGACGGTATCCACCCGTTAAAATAAAAGCCGCTAAAAAGACGGTGAGATTGTAGCTGGCATGGACGAGCGTAGAGGCCGCGACAGATCGCAGCCTAATCCGAACTGCCGTCAGAATCAGTGACACGCAGAAGAGCAGACCGAGAACAGGCCAGGTAAAGGCAGTTTGCTGCCCATGCAGCAAAGCGAATAAAACGCTTGTAAAGACCGCAGAAAAGATGAACGCGGTGAGAGTGTGGGCATTGGACGATTGCCATGTGAGGCGCGCAGCGTCGGTTCTCGGTAGGCACAACCAGTCATATGCCGTTGCGAAGGCGGGAAGAAAAAACCCTCGAAACAGGATCTCCTCAAACAGCGGGGCGAGAAGGATGCCGAAAACTGTGATGATCCAGACATCGGATTGCGTATGAAAGAAGTTGTCCATCGGCATAGCCTTCGGCGTTGGCAGCAAGGAAGAGATCGCTTGAATAATGAATGACAGAAATATACCAAGCGGAATGAGCTTGGCTGCGTTTCGCGCGGCCGCAGGAAAATTCCACTGAACGCCGGAGACGAAAGACCGCTTCCACAGAAGAGGAAAGATGAACCAGGAGAGAGACAACGAAACCAGGTAGGTGAAAGCTTCGGCAGCAAGCAGAATCTTCGGCGAAATCAAGGCACTCGTTAGGTGAGTTGGATGAGTCACTCCAAGTAGTGTTGCCTGCGCGATCAACAAGGTAAACGTTGTAATGCCGACGAAGAGAAGCGCATGTCCGAGGTGAGGAATGCGGCTCGATGGCTCATCTGGCGCATCGTTTGGAGTGTTGTCGAGAGGGGGCTGCACGATCGCCTCTCCTTCCGGCAGGATAGGCGTAATTGGAATGGGCGGGTCATCCGCCGTGCGCAGTGTTGAGAGAGGCATGCTGCGTTTAATGACGGTATCCTCGCTCATTGCTTCGTCTCTTTCGTTGTCCTCTTTCCTGGTTTCGTCTTCACCAAGCGCTCTGCCGGCTTATCGCAGCTTGCTTGCGGCACACCAGTCTTTTTTTCGGGAGCAACGAACTTTGCCCGAGCTTTCTTCGCGGCGTTGACGGCTGCGGTGATCGAGTCCGGTTGCTCCCCGGCGTAGCTGATCCCCGGATCGATCGACACTGTTGACCCTGACTGGTAATGGGCGGCGAGAAAGACACCGGTGTGAGAACCTGTCACCGTTGAGACCTGCTCCGGAGTGCCGTGGGCAACGATACGCCCGCCCCCTTCGCCCCCTTCAGGACCCAAGTCGAGGATGTAGTCAGCATTGCGAACGATGTCGAGGTTGTGCTCAATGATGATGACGGTGTTTCCGAGATCCGTAAGCCGGTGCAGGACTTCGAGGAGCTTGCGGACGTCATCGAAGTGCAGGCCGGTGGTGGGCTCGTCCAGCAGGTAAACGGTCCGTCCAGTCTGGCGTTTTGAGAGCTCTCGGGCAAGCTTCATACGCTGTGCTTCGCCGCCCGAGAGCGTGGTCGCGGATTGACCAAGATGGATGTACCCCAGGCCGACGTCGACCAGAGTCTGCAGCCGGATATGAACGTTGGGAATGTCCTTGAGAATAGGAACGGCCTCTGCGATGGGCAACTCGAGAAGATCCGCGATCGAATAACCGTTGAACTTCACGGCGAGCGTCTCCTGGTTGTAACGCAGTCCGTTACAAACCTCGCAGAGCACGTAGACATCCGGAAGAAAATTCATTTCGATGCGGCGCTGCCCTTCGCCTTGGCACGCCTCGCACCTGCCTCCCTGGACATTGAAGGAAAAGCGACCCGGCTTGTAGCCGCGCTCCCGTGACTCCGGAAGCATGGCGAAGAGATCACGGATCGCGGCGAAGACGCCGGTGTACGTTGCGGGGTTGCTTCGAGGTGTACGGCCAATGGGAGACTGATCGATTCGAATGACCTTGTCAATCTGACCGGTGCCAATCACCTGCCCGTGCTGCCCGGGCTCTTCCCGGGAGCCATAGAGCTCCTTCGCAAGGGAACGATAAAGGATGTCGTTAACAAGCGTGGATTTGCCGCTGCCGCTCACGCCCGTCACGACGGTCATTACCCCAAGCGGGAAGTGCGCCGTGACGTTCTGTAGGTTGTGCGAGTGACCGTCTTCCACGGTGATCCACTTGCCCGTGAGCTCTCGCGGTGCGGTGCGGGCGACGATTTCTATCGTGCCGGCAAGGTACTGGCCGGTGAGCGAGGCAGGATTGTCCATTACCTGCTGCGGAGTTCCGTCAGCGATAAGATAGCCGCCGTTCTTTCCGGCGCCCGGGCCGAGATCCAACACGTAGTCAGCCTTCCGGATGGTGTCCTCATCATGCTCCACGACGAGAACGGTATTGCCGAGATCGCGGAGCCGCTCCAGGGCGGCGATCAGTCGCTGATTATCCCGCTGGTGCAGCCCGATCGATGGCTCGTCGAGCACGTAAAGAACCCCACGAAGCCGAGATCCGATCTGCGTGGCGAGTCGGATCCGCTGCCCCTCTCCTCCGGAGAGAGTAGCGGCTGAGCGGTCCAAGGATAGGTAGTTCAGACCGACTGCGTTGAGGAACTCCAGACGCTCAATGATCTCGCGCTGAAGCCGGTCGGCGATGAGCCGCTCGCGTCCGGTGAAGCGCATGGAGCGAGCACCGACCATGGCACGATCGAGCGGCAGCGCCGTGAAGTCTGCGATGCTCTGGTCTGTGCGGTGGCCGTTCTGATCCTGAGCTCCGCCGACAGGTATGGTGACGGCGAGCGACTCCGGTCGAAGACGCCGGCCGTTGCAGCGGGGGCACGAGGTGGCCGACATGTACTGCATCATGTACTCGCGGTAGCCCTCGGATTTGGTCTCTTCGAGATTGGAACGGAGGTACGCGAAGATCCCGTGAAAACCGGTCCGCGCGGCGTCCGTTCGCGACGGTCCTTGAAGAAAGAGGTCCTGCTCGGCCTTGGTCAGGTCGGAGAAGGGCCGCTTGATATCGATCTTGTACTTCTCCGATGCGAGCTTGATCAGACGCAGAAGGTACGAGGAAGAGGAGCCAGGGCCCATGGCTCCGTCCAGCAGAGGCTTGGACCAGTCAGAGATGGTCTTCGCGGGATCGAAGTCATAGATGGAACCGAGGCCATGGCACTCAGAACAGGCGCCGTAGGTGGAGTTGAACGAGAAGCTGCGCGGCTCAAGCTTCGGGACGTTGATACCACAATCCGGGCAGGCCATCGACGACGAGTAAAGAGTCTCGACCTGCTGACGCGTCGAGGGATCCTGAACGCCGATAAGAACGAGGCCGGCTGCCATCTGTAGAGCTTTTACGATTGACGTCTCAAGCCGGCCCGTGTCGTAGCGGGGCGGTGTTGCTTCACCGTCCGGTGTCGAGAGCGCCCGGTTGGCGTCGGTAGGGACGACATCGGCGGGGGCTTTCAGGATAACGCGGTCGACGATCGCCTCGATGGTGTGGTTTTTTCGCTTCTCGAGTCGCAGGCCTTCCGTAATTTCCGTGATCTCTCCGTCGATGCGAACACGAAAGCCTTGCTGATCGAGTGCTTCCAATTCCTCGCGGAACTCACCCTTTCGACCGCGCACAATGGGGGCCATAACAGTAATGCGTTCCCCGGGGGAGAGTGCGGCAACACGCTCGACAATCTGCTCTGCCGACTGCCGTGTGATGGGCCGGTGGCAGTTGGGGCAATGTGGCTGGCCTACGGAAGCCCAAAGCAGCCGAAGGTAATCGTAGATTTCTGTGATCGTCCCCACGGTGGAACGTGGGGATCGGGATGTCGTCTTCTGCTCGATCGAGATAGCCGGAGACAAGCCGTCGATAGCATCAACATCGGGTCGCTCCATCTGATCGAGGAACTGTCGGGCGTATGCTGAGAGCGTTTCGACGTAACGGCGCTGCCCTTCGGCGTAGATAGTGTCGAAGGCCAGAGACGACTTTCCAGAGCCTGACAGACCTGTAACGACGGTGAGGGTATTTCGTGGAATCGAGACGTTCACGTTGCGCAGATTATGCTGTCTTGCGCCGCGAACGGTGATGTGCGTAATGCCTTTTGCGCGGGATGAGGTTGCACTTGCCAAGTCTTTAGGATAAGGCATTTCACGGTTACCGCAGGAACCAGGTGCAGCGACCAAGGCAACCAGGTAAGGAGAGAGCGTATCCGACCAGATAACAGCAGCTCTGCGTATTCACTGGCAAGGTTTGGCCTGCTTTTGAAAGAATGCACTTGGTCCGGCAGGGAAGTTTGCATTCCGGACTCTTAGACTGAAGCCGTGGAGCGACCGTGGGCACATCAATTGTTCTGATCTGCGCCGTACTTGCATCGTTAGCCGTTGGAGTAGTTGTCGCATATGCCGTTTGCCTAGTCCTATTCAGCATCTTTAGGGTGCACACGAAGCAGATCAGCGCACAACGTAAGTTGGTCGCCCTTTGCAGCGCTGAACCGAGGCTAGACGCAGTACGCACTCGTTAAGCTTTTTCGTAGTGAGAGTTCAGAACTACTGTTTGGGTTGCTGTGTCTGCTGTTGGCGCAGCTTCTGCAACTGCTCAAAAATCTGCTGTGGCGTCTTGACTGAGTCTGTGGAGGCGTCCGGAGTCGTGGGCGTGATAGTGGCAGTCGCCGGTGTCGTCGTTGCGTCCGCGGGAGGAAAGACCAGTTGCTGTGAGGTTGTTGAGGGCGATGTTGCTGCGGGGTTGGTATCAACCCCGCCTGTACCGGAGCGGAAGGGCGATCTGGAGTTGCCATCTGTCGGGTTGGCGGGTATCGGAGGCGGGCTGACCGGCTGAGGGGGAACTAGCTCCGCATTGTCTGTGTCGTCAAAGCCGGTCGCGTTTGGATTCGCAGGAGTAACTCCGCCTGTGCGGGGCGTGAGTACAAGTTGGATCGGCCTTTGCTCTTGATTCTGCACGATCAGCAGGTTGCTCCCGGTACCGTCCAGTAACGTGGCCAGGACTGCGGCCGGCGACGCGGGTCCGTAGGTGCCGAATACCCGGTCTTCTGCAACGCCACCGATGATCTTCATGCCCGTCTGACGACCGATTTCCCGCAGAATCTGGTTGAGGCTGGTGTTATTAGCAACCACGGTCAGGAGATCGCCCTGATACGCGACCTCTGCACGGCGACTCGGATGCGCAACTGAACTCTGGGAGGCAGTTGCCACCGTGGAGGCAGGGGGGAAGGTAGGGACACGCGGCGATTGACTCTGCCCGAACGCATGCACACCGGAGGCAGGCGGTACCAGGAGCAGCAGAGGCAGCGCTCGCCGTGAGATTGCCTGACCGACGTTCTGGATGCAGCGTAAGTGTGCGAAGAGCATAGACACTCCTGTAGGACGCTCTCTCGGACCAGAGGTACCGTGTCGCATGAGACGACATCGCAACAGGGTTGGGAGTAGTCTACCGCTGAGAGGATATCAGGATGCGCCTACGGGCTCGGATACTGTTGTTGGCAGTTCTTCCTTTGGGATCGATCTCGGCCGTTGTGGGATTAGCGGAGACTTGCACGACGCAATCTCAGATGAGCCCTGCCGATCGGGATGCGCTCGTTTTGTCCTCGCGGGAGATCGTATCAAAGGTGGAGGCAAACGACGCCGCTGGGCTGAAGGGAGAGACGGTAGCGGAACTCACGAACAACTTCGGAGGTTTGCAGAACCTGATCGCGCAGGCGGCACCGAGGCTTGTTGGTGGAGCGATCACGGTCGAACAGGTGTATCTGCTGGACGCATCTCAGATCAAGGGGGACCAAGGCTCAGAGACTGACTTCTTCTGCAGCCTTAACAGGTCTGCTAACGATGTTCAGTTCGTCATTCCCGGTTTGACTCCGGGTGTCTATGGGTTTGCTGTGGTGCATACCGGGGCTTCCTCCACGGCTTGGGAGATCTCGACACTGCTGCGGCGGGAGCAGGGACGGTGGCTCTTGAGTGGGATATACCCGCATTCCATGCTGGCAGCTGGTCACGATGGGCTATGGTACTGGCGCGAGGCGAGGCGACTGGAGGGAGAGAAGCAGAGGTGGAATGCTTGGCTCTACTACGCGCAGGCTGAGAGCCTGCTGAAGCCGGCTAATTTTGTCCAGTCGACGCACCTTGAGAAGCTGCGAGATGAGCAAAGGGCTGGAGCACCGCCAGCGCTGTCTGGCGGAATTGGGCCGGATGTTCCGCTGGTGATCAAAGGGCCGGATGGGAAGGAGTTCCGGTTTGTCGGTATGTCTACGGACGACACGCTAGCGAGGGACAAGGTGGATGTATCCGCGCGCCTGCGGGTCGATCAGATTGGGGATCCGATTGCGGCACGGAAGCGGAACGAGGATGCCATGAGGGCTCTGGTGGGGGCTTATCCGGAGCTTCGTGGGGGCTTCCATGGAATCTGGATTGTGGCCGAGCCTTCCGGGACCTCCGGCCAGCCGCCATTCGCAACCGAGCAGGCAATGGCCGATCTGCACTAAGGGGGCAGCCGGGAGTTGGATGAGATCAAGCTTTGGAGCGACGGGATAGTATCCTTGTGGACGATGGTAGAGCGTCGTCACCAAGTACGTAGACAGCGTGCGCTGAGTGCTGGTTGCGAAGAGGACTGAATGAGTGAGAAGAGCTTGGAACAGGCGATCAGAGAGCGTCGATCGACGCCGAGTTTCGATGGGGCTCCGGTTCCGGACAAAGATCTAAAGAGAATCCTCCAGGCGGGGGTGAGCGCGCCCAGCGGGTACAACATGCAGCCCTGGCGCTTTGTGGTGGTGCAGTCGCCGGAGGGGAGGCGGAAGCTTCGCGCGGCAAGTTACAACCAGGCGAAGGTAGAAGAGGCGTCAGCGGTGGTGGTGGCGTGTGGGGACGCGGATGGGTGGCGTAGGGATCTGGACCTGATGCTGCAGCAGGGGTTGGAGGGCGGGATGCCGGAGAGCTATGCGGCGCAGGCGAAGAGCAGTGTGCCGAAGTATATGGCGAGCTTCTCGGGCGACCAGATGAAGGGTTGGCTGAACAAGCAGGTCATGCTGGCGTTTACGCACATGCTGCTGATGGCGGAGGTGCTGGGGTATGACACGGCACCGATGGAGGGGTTTGAGCAGGAGAAGGTGCACGAGGCGCTGCGCCTGCCGATGAGCTTCTGGGTTGTGGCGCTCCTGGCGATCGGGCGTGGCAAGGGAGCGGACAAGTTCGACGGCGGGCGCTTTGATATGAACCACACGGTATTCGGCGAGGAGTTCGGGAAGCCGCTGAAGCTGTTTGGGAGCTGACGGGCGGGTCGGGCGGAGGCAGGTACCCCCCCCGGGGGGGGTACTTTGGAGCTAAAGTCTTCCAAATAAAAATGTTAGCAGGGGGGTACTTCCCGGTGCAGGTGATTTCGGGGCCCGGGGGGTCTGGCCGCCTGCCGGAGGCTCCTGCAGGCCCACCGGATTTGAGCGCTATACCAGTGTAGGACTTTGACGGGGGTGGTTGCGCCAAGGGGAAGGAGATTTCTGTGCGAACGGTACACAAGGTCCTGATTGCCACGGGCGTGGTGGTGTTGCTGGTGGCGGCAGCGGTGGGAACGGCGTACCGTTCCCCCCTGTGGCTGGCGGACCAGGTGGTGCGCTTCCACTTGTGGCGGGCGGGGGTGAGGAGCGAGTACCTCCCGATCGATGGGAACCGCATACATTACCTTGAGGCACGGCCTGGGAGTGGGGTCGCGGGTGGGGAAAGACCGCTGGTGCTGATTCATGGTCTGGGAGCGCGTGGGGAGGACTGGGCGCCGCTGATCCCGGGGCTGGCGGCAGCGGGGTACCATGTGTACGTTCCGGACCTGCTGGGGTACGGGAGGTCGGCTCGGCCGGATGTCGATTACTCGATTCGCATGGAGGAGGATCTCCTGGCGAAGTTCATGGCGGCGGAGCATGTCGAGCGGGCGGATGTGGCGGGCTGGTCGATGGGGGGGTGGGTAGCGATGCGGCTGGCGGCCGACCATCCTGAAAAGGTGAAGCGGCTGGTGCTATTCGACTCGGCGGGGGTCTACTTCCCGAGTGGGTTTGCGCTGGGGGCGGTGTTTGACGTGAAGGATGTGGCCGGGGCGAACCGGCTGTTTGGGATGTTGACGCCCAATGCGAAGCCGATTCCGTCTTTTATTGCGCGGGACCTGGTGCGGCGGATTCAGGGGAATATCTGGGTGCTGAAGCGGAGCCTCCGCTCGATGATGGGTGGGCGCGACTCCATGGACTTCCGGCTGGGATCGATCCGGCAGCCGACGCTGGTGGTGTGGGGCAAGCAGGACGAGTTAATTCCGTTGGCGGCAGGAGAGACGATCCACCGGGGGATCGCGGGGTCGTCGCTGCTGGTGGTGGATGGGTGCGGGCACCTGACGCCGGCGGAGTGCTCGAAGGTGTCGTTGGCGGCGACGGTGGACTTTCTTCGGGCGGAGCCGGCGATCGTGGGTGGGGAGCGGGTGGTGGGTGGGCGGCAGTAGGGAAGGGCAGGCGAGTAGCAGGAGTTGCCCGCTTTCTACGTCGGCCTGCGAGTTGACCGGGGATCGCGGTCCGCTGCCATGCTTGAACATTCGTTTGCGCAAGCAGAGAGGCCTGCCTTCCAGCTGCCACCCACCACCATAGCTTCCGAGAAGACGACTAATTAAGACTGATGACCGACTATGTCGGGGTCTTAGAGGGTGTCGATATGGGCGCTCGCGCCGAAACGCATGCCATCCACCATCAGTTCGACCATTCGCCGAGCGTATCGGGGCTCCTCCCCGTTGGGTCCGTGGCACAGGGTCGCGACTGCTAACAACAGGTCTTCGACGTCGATCCCTGGACGCACGGCCTTCGCGGCAACGGCTGCGTCGAGCAATCCTCGGGCTGCTGCGTGCATGCGTTGGAGGAAGTAACCAGGTAAGGCGCTGTAGGCGGGATCGCCAGAGTGTGGCGCTGCTGCAAGCCCGCGCTTCGTAGCAAAGAAATCCATGAAGCGTTGTAACCAGCGAGCCAGAGCCTCACCAGGCTCGCACTCGCTGGATAGGACAGACGCCGCATCCGCACATGTGTCCATCTGCGTGCGCATCACAGCCACAATAAGATCGGAACGCTGCGGGAAATGCCGGTACACCGTACCCAGGCCGACGCCCGCTCTTTCCGCAATCACTCGGACCGGGGCGTTGACTCCTGATGCAGCGAACACCTCAGTGGCCGCCTGCAGCACCGAACTCATCTTGCGCTGCGCATCGGCCCGCCTGCGTCGCGGCTCGACTTCTTGAGGCTGCTGCTTTTTCGCTTTTCGTTTGCGTGTTTTTCCATGGCGCTACTTGCAAATGGAACCTCGTTCCGTATACTACGTGGAACACAGTTCCATCTGTCTGACAAGACATAGCAGGCTCATCGCACCATCGCACAAAGGAGATCTATCATGCCAAACGAACGCATCGCCCTGGTTACCGGGGCCAATCAAGGAGTCGGTCTTCAGGTAGCCAAAGAACTTGTAGCGAATGGCGTTACGGTGCTTGTCGGGTCGCGCAACTTCACGCGCGGCGAGGCCGCAGCCAAGGAGATTGGGTCGGGCGCTATCGCTCTCCAGCTCGACGTAACGGATGCGACTTCGATCGCGGCGGCGGCGGAACGCGTCCGCAAGGAGTTTGGCCGCCTCGACCTGCTGGTCAACAACGCGGCCATCTCCAATACAAACAAGGGCGATTTGTCCCTGCAGGAGTACGCCAAGCTGACCCTCGCGAGCAATGCTCCACTCGATGAGATACGCGCAGTATGGGAAACCAACGTGTTCGGTGTTCTCGCTGTTTACCAGGCGATGCTTCCGCTCCTCCGCGATTCGTGGGATGCCCGCATCGTCAACGTGTCGAGTGGAGTAGGCTCGCTGACGACGAACGCGGACCCGGCTTTCACCTACCGCTTGTTCTATGGTCCGGTTTACCCCGCGTCCAAGGCAGCTCTCAATGCGATCACGCTGGCAATGATGATTGAACTGGAGTCAACCGGAATCAAGGTCAACTTAGTCTCTCCGGGTTTCACCAAGACCAACCTCAACGGCTATGCCGGTACGGAGTCTGTCGAAGATGGCTCTCGCGAGGTGGTGCGCGTTGCCCTGCTAGGCCCGGATGGCCCGACAGGAACATTCACGCGCTGGGAAAACACCACCATTCCGTGGTGATTGACTAGCGGGGCGGTAAGTTCATCAACTTGCCCCCCTGTGCCATCCATTCACAGCGTTGCATCGGTACGGACAAAACGCGCTTGGCGGAATTTGGCTGCGCTCAACCCGGCACGCTAGCGTACGATTTTTGACGCTTGGTGTAGTAAACCTACACGCCGGCTTAACCTTGTCGCTGCCATACGCCGTGACGGCTGACCGGTAGCTGGAGCTTTAGTCGTTTTGCCAGATGTAGGCGTTGGGTTGGGAGAGACCGATGTGGGCGAGGACTCGGTGGACGAAGTTGCGGGCCATGTCCGTGGTGGACTGGGGCTGGTTGTAGAGGGTGGGGATGGCGGGGAAGATGGTGGCTCCGGCTTCGGCGGCGAGCTGCATGTTGCGGAGGTGGATGCGGTTGAAGGGGGTTTCGCGGACGCAGAGGATGAGGGGGCGGCGTTCTTTGAGGGCGACGTCGGCGGCGCGCTCGATAAGGTTGGAGGCGAGGCCGTTGGCGATGCCGGCGAGGGTTCCCATGGAGCAGGGGAGGACGACCATGGCGGTGGAAGGGTAGCTGCCGCTGGCGATGTTGGCGCCGACATCGGCGGCCTGGTGCTGCTCGGTTTTGGGGGAGGGGTGGCCGAGAAATTTTTCGACGAGCTGGTTGCGGCCGCTGAGCCCGAGCTCTTCGGCGAGGACGCGGAGGGCGCTGTCGGAGGCGACGAGGTTGATTTTGGAGACGCGGTCGTCGGCGTCGAGGGCGCGGAGCATTTCGGCGGCGTAGATGGCTCCGCTGGCGCCGGTGATGGCGAGGGTGAGGATGTGAGAGGCGGCCACGTAGCGATTATCGCTTAGGGAGATGGGCAGGCGACGTGGAGGGCGAAGGCGATGACGGTTTCGCCGTGGGTGTTGTTGCTGAGATCGAAGGCGGCGTCGATGGCGGCGTCGACGATCTGGAGGAGGTTGTTGATGTGATTCCGATCGGAGGAGGCAGAGGTAGATGCGAGGGCAGTGTGCGCGGAGAAAGGTGCGGAAATGAGCGGAGAAGGGTTAGGCTTGCTGGCCGAGGACGCGGTTGAAGATGGCGTCCACGTTTTGGAGTTGGCGGGTGTAGTCGAAGGCGCGGGCGAGCTGGGTGGGGGAGAGGCGGGCGGTGATCTCGGGGACTTGGGCGATCTCGTCCTGGAAGACGAGGTCTTCTTTCCAGGAGCGCATGGCGTGGGTCTGGACGAGGCGGTAGGCGTCTTCGCGGGACATGCCGGACTCGGCGAGATCGAGGAGGAGTTGGCCGGAGAAGATGAGGCCGCCGGTGGACTCGAGGTTGCGGAGCATGCGTTTGGGGTAGACGAGGAGCTTGTCGATGAGGGTGGTGGTTTTGGCGAGGAGGTAGTCGGCGAGGATGGTGGAGTCGGGGAGGATGACGCGCTCGGCGGAGGAGTGGGAGATGTCGCGCTCGTGCCAGAGGGCGACGTTTTCGAAGGCGACCTGGGCGTTGGCGCGAACGACGCGGGCGAGGCCGGAGATCTGCTCGGAGGTGATGGGGTTGCGCTTGTGGGGCATGGCGGAGGAGCCCTTCTGTTTTTCGGAGAAGAACTCTTCGGCTTCGCGGACCTCGGTGCGCTGGAGGTGGCGGATCTCGGTGGCGATCTTGTCGAGGGTGGAGGCCAGGACGGCGAGAGTGCCGCTGTAGGCGGCGTGGCGATCGCGCTGGACGACCTGGGTTGCGACCGGGACGGGGCGCAGGCCGAGGTCGGCGCAGATGGCCTCTTCGTGCTCGGGCTTGAGGTGGCCGAAGGTGCCGACGGCTCCGGAGAGCTTGCCGACGCGGAGATCTTCAGCGGCGGCGTCGAAGCGGGTGAGGTTGCGCTGCATCTCGGCGTACCAGAGGAGGAGCTTGAGGCCGAAGGTGGTGGGTTCGGCGTGGATGCCGTGGGTGCGGCCGACCGACGGGGTGTGCTGGAACTCGAGGGCGCGGCGGCGGAGGACCTCGGAGAGGCCGACGATGCCGGCGCGGATGATGGAGGAGGCGGCCTTGAGCTGGAGGGATTGGGCGGTATCGACGACGTCGGTGGAGGTAAGGCCGAAGTGGAGCCAGCGGGAGATGCCGGGGTCGGCGATGGTTTCAGAGACAGAGGTGGTGAAGGCGATGACGTCGTGGCGGACCTCGGCCTCGATCTGGTTGATGCGATCGACGGTGAAGTTGGCGCGGTCACGGATGGAGTCGGCGGCGGCCTGGGGGACGATGCCGGCGCGGGCGAGGGCTTGAGAGGCGGCGATCTCAACGGTGAGCCACGTGCGGTACTTGTTTTCGTCGGACCAGATGCGGCCCATCTCGGGGCGGGTGTAGCGGGCGATCAAGGTGTGTTCCTTAGGTGGGCATTGCGGATGGATGTGCGATCGCGGGTTTAGCGAGGGATCACAGGGTGTTTCTTATGTGGATCACGAGCGGGTGACGCCGAGGAGATCGGACATTTCGTCGTAGAGGAAGCCGCGGCCGGGCTTGTAGGGCTGGACCCATTTGCCGTCGAGGACGAACTGGGGGATGGCGCGTTTGCCGACGTTGCGGAGGACCTCGTCGGCGGCGCCGGCGGTCTTCTCGATGTCGATCTCATGGAAGGGGATGTTGTGCTCGGCGAGGAAGCGCTTGGCCTCGCGGCAGTCGCGGCACCAGGAGGCGGAGTAGAGGGTGAGATCCATAGGTTTCAGTTTACCTCTCGGGGCATTGAGTTGGGTGAGGACGGAAGAGGACAGGAGGCTTACTGCTCGTGGTAGTTGCGGATGAGGCCGCCGTCGAGGAAGTAGGTGGAGCCGGTGACGTAGGCGCCGTCTTCGGAGGCGAGGAAGGCGGCGACGCCGGCGACCTCTTCGGGCGTGCCGAGGCGGCCGAGCGGGATGGTGGCAAGCAGGGCGTCGAGCTTGGGTTTGTCTTCGAGGAGGGACTTGTTGATGGGGGTGTTGATGGCGCCGGGGGCGATGTTGTTGACGGTGATGCCGAGCGGGCCGAGCTCAACGGCGAGGTCGCGCATGACCATGCGCATACCGCCCTTGGAGGCGCAGTAGGTGGAGAAGTTGGGAAAGACCATGTCCTCGTGAACGGAGCTGATGTTGATGACGCGGCCGGGCTTTTTGGCGGCGGCGAGCTTGCGGACAAAGGCCTGGGTGAGGAAGAAGGCGCCTTTGAGGTTGACGTTGAGGACGGCGTCGTAATCGGCTTCGGTGACGTCGAGGAAGGGGGCGCGCTTTTCGATGCCGGCGTTGTTGACGAGGATGTCGCAGGCGCCGAGCTGCTGCCAGGCCTGCTCGACGAGGTTCTGGCCTTCGGGAAGGTTTGTGACATCGGCTTCGACCAGGATGGACTTGCCGCCGGCGGCCTTGATTTTGGTGATTGTCGCCTGGGCATCTTCGATGTGATCCCGGTAGTTGACGACGACGTTCGCGCCCTCCCCGGCGAGGCGTTCGGCGATGGCCTGACCGATGCCAGAGCCGGATCCAGTGACGATGGCGACTTTGCCTGCGAGACGACCTGGCATTTGGGGCTCCTGGGGGTGTTGGTGCGTGGTGTACGGATGGTTCGATGCTGGATCTTCGCCGGTGAGGCGCTGGTTAGATACCGGCGATGAGTCTCGCTTCGCGGCGGGAGCGGAAGAAGGTGGTGAGGAGGGTGCTCGACTCCTCGGCGAGGAGGCCGGAGGAGACCTCGACGCGGTGATTGAGCTGGGGGTGGTTGAGGACGGAGAGGACGCTGCCGCAGGCGCCGGCCTTGGGGTCGGGGGCGCCGTAGACGAGGCGGGCGATGCGCGCGTGGAGGATGGCGCCGGCGCACATGGCGCAGGGCTCGAGAGTGCAGACGAGGGTGCAGCCTCCCTCCTGCGTCAGGACGCGGTAGTTGCCGAGAATGAGGGCGGCCTGGCGGAGGGCGACGATCTCGGCGTGGGCGGTGGGATCGGAGGTGCGGAGGACCTGGTTGTTGCCGCGGCCTAGGATGGTTTTGTGGTCGGGAGCGACGACGATGGCGCCTACGGGGACCTCGCCGGCAGCTTGGGCGGATTGGGCTTCGGCGAGGGCTAGATGCATGAGGTCGAGGTCGGTCATCGGGCGCGACGGAGATGCCGAAGTTCTTCGAGAGAGTGTCGATGACGTAGATGCATTGCCAGACGGCCATCGTTGGTGAGAAACAAGTGCGATCCGCAGAGCCTGCGAGGGCGGTGTCTGTCAACCCGAACGGGACTGCCGGGTAACGAGTTCCTGGGCCCCTACGATGTCCTAGCGAAGGTACTGGATGCGTGATGCGATGTAAAGGAAGACTAGCTGTTTGTGGCGGGGAGGCAAGTCCTTGGCCAGGTTGCTGACTTCTGTCAACACATGTGCTGAGCCGCGATTTTGACGGATTGCGAGAGGTCTCGAAGCAGGCGAAAGTCGGAGAGGTGAAGAACTCTTGAGCGATCTCAACAGCTCGGCCATCAGAATTATCCTTGATGGACGCCGGGAGGTAAGACTTCTCGACGACCGTAAAGAACTTAGGGGCGCGGGTTCCTTTTACAGCTTTCCCGGAACGCGGCTCAGGAAAGACATGGACCGTTCGGTTAGGCTCCGCACTGGAATCGATCTTTTGGAAGCGACGTCT
>JAABUZ0100000286.1_pt1 | contig 128773 bp, 122 predicted proteins | sample 5562091 | NCBI WGS metagenome assembly JAABUZ01 (sample SAMN12813069, study PRJNA571459) | rock metagenome | isolation source: Antarctica rocks | place: Antarctica: Victoria Land, Linnaeus Terrace sud | collected 2015-12-21 | reverse complement strand
CAATGGCCGCAACCCGCTGTCCATCGTCGTCCCCTGCCACAGGGTGGTCGGCTCGGACGGCCGGCTCGTCGGCTACGCGGGCGGCCTGGAGCGCAAGCGCCAGCTGCTCGCCCTGGAGGCCCGCGTGCGCGCCTGTCGTGAACGCGCTCGAATACTTGAATAGTGGACACTACACCACCATGACGACCTCTTCGCGATGGACGTCCGCGGACCTCGAGGTGCTGCCGGACGACGGCAAGCGCTACGAGATCATAGACGGGGAGCTGTACGTGTCCAAGCAACCGCATTGGCACCACCAACAGGCGTGCGGACGGTTGTTCGCGGCCCTGCTCGCCTGGTCTAGCCGGACCGGCGCAGGGGAAACCAACATTGCCCCCGGTGTCATCTTTGCCGAGGACGACGACGTCGCGCCGGACGTCGTCTGGGTGAGCACGGCCCGCCTTGCCAGCGGCTTGCGCGACGGCAAGCTGTACGTCGCGCCGGAGCTGGTGGTCGAAGTGCTCTCCCCCGGCACGGCGAACGAGCGGCGCGACCGCGACGCCAAGCTGAAGCTGTACTCGCGGCGCGGCGTGGACGAGTACTGGATCGTCGACTGGCGTACGCGCACTCTGGCCGTGTTCCGCCGAAATGGTGGCACGCTTGAACTCACCCAGCAGCTAGGCACCGGGGACAAAGTCACCTCGCCTCTGCTGCCGGGTTTCTCGACCCTCGTGGACAGCCTGTTCGCCGATATACCCGCCTAAGCAGGTGGTCCTAGGGCTTGCTTGTTTCTGGTCATCTGAGCTCCACCTGCTTAGGCTCTTCCTTTTGTTCGCGCTACGCGCTTGGCGCCGGGAAAGGGCGTCTCAGCGGGCGAAGACTTCCTTGATGGTGCGCTCGATCTCGCGCTTCGACTCCCGCTCGGCGATGGCGGCGCGCTTGTCGAACAGCTTCTTGCCCTTGCCCAGCGCCAGCTCCAGCTTGATCTTGCCGTGCTTGTCGTACAGGCGCAGCGGCACGAGCGTCAGGCCGTTCTCGCCGGCCTTGGCGATGAAGCGGCCGATCTCGCGGGTGTGCATCAGCAAGCGGCGCGGTCGCCGCGGCTCGTGGTTCCAGCGGTTGCCCTGGTCGAACGGGGCGATGTGGGCGTTCCACAGCCAGATCTCGCCGTCCTGAGCGCGGGCGTAGGCGTCCCGCAGGTTCACGTTGCCGGCGCGGATGGACTTGACCTCGGTGCCCTGCAGCGCGAGGCCGGCCTCCACGCTCTCCAGGATGTGGTAGTCGTGGAGCGCCTGCCGGTTGTTGACGATGGTGCGGATGGCCGGCGGGGCGGCGTTGGGCGGTGGAGCTTTCGCCATGGCTGCTGGCGTACAACTGTACCGGAACATCCAGACAGGCAAGAGCAAGCCGAGCCGCCGCGAACAGGCTCCCCTCGTCCAGCGCTAGCGCGATGGGCCGCTCCGTCGTCCGACGGGCAGCTCGGCGACCAGATCTTCGGGCGAGGCGCTGAACTTGTCGAAAGCCTCGCGCAGGTGCTGCACGCCGTAGTGCGCGTAGATCCGCTTGGTCGTGTCAGGGGAGGCGTGGCCGAGGATGTCCTGGACCTCGGACAGGCTGGCGCCGCGGTTCAGCAGCACGCTGGCCTTTGCGTGGCGGAAGTGGTGCGTGCTGGCCGGGACACCGGCGCCCTGGGCATGCGCCTTGACGATGCTCCAGACGGACCGCGGCGACAGGCGCCAGCGCTGGCCGCCGTGGCCCGGGGTGCGGCTCCGGTTGTTGTCGTGGCGCAGGAACAGGGGCGCATACGTGTCCCGGCGCACCTCGAGGTAGGCGCGGATCGCCGCCAGCGTGTCCTCGTCGAAGAACACGACCCGCTCCTTCTCCCCTTTGCCGGTGATGAGCGCTCGGTCGGCCCAGCCATCGTCGAGGTCGTGGCGGTCCAGGGCAGCGGCTTCGGCGCGGCGGACGCCGGTACAGAAGAGCGTCTGGATGAGCGCCTGGTCGCGCAGCAGCTCCAGCCGCTTGCCCCCTTTGCGCTCGGCCGGGTCCGGCAGCGGCAGCGCCTTCACGTAGGTGACGATCAGCGGCAGCCGGCGGTCGATGCGCGGCGTCCGGTAGCTGGCGCGGCCGACAGTTTGGCGCAGGTTCTCGCGCATCTGCTCGTACGAGACCCCGGGCGCCAGCAGACCGCGGCGCGCCAGGAACCGGACGAACGCCCGCTCACCAGCCAGGTACGTCCCGATTGTCGACCTGTGGTCGCGACCGTGCTCGTCGACCAGCCAGGTATAGAACGCCTCGAGCGCCGTTGGCGCCAGATCGCTCGGCTGCCAGGCGTCGAGGTCGCCCGAGCGGCTCAGGAAGACGCGCAGGCTGGCGAGCGCCGAGGCGTAGGTTGCCCGTGTCCGCGGCGACTTGCCAGCCAGCGACGCCAAGAACTCGCGCACGAGCTCGTCAAATCGGGACGCGCGCGAGTCCACGCCAGGATGCTAAAGGCTCACAATGGGCCAGACGCACCACGGGTGAGTCACGAAACGGTAGCGGCACAGCACCGGGGCGGCTAGCCGAGAGCGAGGACGGGTGGCGTGCTATGACATCGATTGTGGCGAGACCGTGGGGTCGGATGGATGCGCTGATAGCGGGCATGGTCGGGTCGGGCGAGCCCGGGGTGGCGGTGTCGATCATGGAAGGCGGCCGGTCGGTGTACCGCGCCTGCCACGGGCTGGCGGATGTGGGCTGGCGGCAGCCGGTCGCGGCGGACACAGTGTTTCGGATCGCCTCGGTCGGGAAGATGGTCACAGGCGTCACGTGCCTGGTGTTGGCGCGGGAGGGTCTGCTGGACTTGGAGGCGCCGATCGGTCGCTATCTGCCCGAATACCCGGCGGCCACGGCCACGCGCATCAGCGTCCGCCATCTCCTGACGCACACGTCAGGCATCCCCAACTTCCTGACCCAGCCGGGATGGCGGCCGAGCGCGTCGCGGCTGGACCACACCCCGGAGCAGCTGCTCGCCGTGTTCGCCGACCTGCCCCTGGACTTCGCGCCGGGCTCCCGGTATGGATACAGCAACTCGGGCTACCTGGTCCTGGACATGATTATCGCCCGGGTTACCGCCCAGCCACTGGATCAGGTCCTGCCCCAGCGAGTGTTCCAGCCCGCCGGCATGACCGACGCCCGGCTGCTCAGCGACGCCGACGTCGTCGCCCGCGCTGCCCGCGGCTACCAGCGCGCCGACGACCGATGGCTGAACGCCGAGTACCTGAGCCTCACGATCGCCGGATCTGGCGGCGGCATCGGCGCCACGCTCGCCGACATGGAAGCCTTCGACGTGGCCATGCGCGACCACCGCCTGCTCGACCCTGCGGACCACGCCCGGATGGTCACCCGGGTTCAGCTGGCCGACGGGCGCACCGAAGGGTACGGTCTGGGCTGCGTGCTCACCACCTACCGCGGTCACACGGTGGTCTCCCACGCCGGTGGGATCAACGGATTCTCCAGCTTCTACGGCCGTCTCCCCGACCGCGACCTGTCCGTGGTCGTGCTGAGCAACCGTGACGGGTTCCGCGCCGCGACCCTGGCCCGTGGCATTCTCGACGCGATCGCCGAGCTCTCTCCAGCCGCGGCGGCGAGCGATGCCCACGGTCCGATCCCGCCGCCGCCGGCGGCCTGGCTGGGCACCTACGCGGACACGCTGGGCAGGGCAGAGCTCACCATGTGCGACGGCGCGCTCCTTGTTGAGAAGGACGGCGCCAGTCACCGCTTCCTCGCCCTGGCCGCCCACCAGTACGTCGACGAGGCCGACCCCGACGTCCACCTGCACCTCCACAACGCCGAACCTGACAAGGCGCTGACTATCAGCTACCCCTTTACCTGGTTCACCGGCTACCACACTTCCCAGGGCCAGCCAGTCTGAGCGACGCCGGGTGAGCAAGCCGAGACGTTCTGAACGAGGGAGCCAGCGCGCCATGAGCGCCAACGAGTAGCTGCGGTCCGCCGCCTGGGCCTGTGGCACTCCCAAGTCCGCAGTATCGGTGCTCTGGAGGCTCTCGCCACTCTTGTCCCCCAACGAGCGGCGTAGGCTCCGTCCACCGGCACCGCGGCGCCGGTGACGAAAGAGGCTGCGTCCGAACGGAGCCAGACGACGAGCGTGGTCAACTTCTCTGGTGATCCGATGAGTGACGTAGACGAGCATGGGACGGAGCTGGACATTGCCGACCCGGCGACCTCCGTCGGGTTCGAGTAGAAGACGGCTACCAGGCGGCGACCGTCGAGAACCTGTCCGAGCTGTCCAGAGATGCGATCCTCGTCAAGCGCGGCTGGTCGATCACGTGGGTGTTCGAGGGGACCGCCAGCGCTCCGCTGTTCAAGGTCCTCGACGACGCGGGTATCGCCCACTCCTTCCGGCAAAATAGATGTCCAGTGAAGGGCCAGTGACCGAGCCCGCCCTGACCACGCGCGACGACTTCGAGGTCTGGATCGTTCACATGGACGACGCGCTGGCCGAGTTCTTCGACCAACTGCCCGAAGACGTCCGCCGCGACCTGGACTACGCCCCGCGCTCGCTGGACAGCCTGGAACGCTGGCTCTTAGATCGGTACGCCTGGCCGCAAGCGCTGCTGGCGCCGTCGGAGTCGACAATGCTCGACGGCGCTGCCCGCTACGTCGGCGAGACGTTCTGCAGAACGGCCGGCGGCCGCTGGACGATCGATCTCGGCAACAAGAAGAACGCGTATTTCGGCCTGCCCGTCCGCGTCGGCTACCGCACCCCCGTGGCCCCCATGTCCCTGGTCACCGCCAGCACCCACCGCCGCACCGGCGCCTACCTGCGCACTGTCCTGGAAAACACTGCCGCCGACGAGCAGTCCAGAGCCTGAGCAAGGAGCGGGCGGCGCCAAGCTTCCTGGAGCGCATACACTCCGTCAGCGGTGCCGTCGTCGACCCGCCGGTCACCAACGACAGACACGAGGGCTCGTGTGGATCTCGACGCTATCCGAGTGCTGTATGCCTACAACGATTGGGCCAGCCGTCGCCTCATCGAGACCGCGGAGCGCCTTCCCGCGCAGCAGCTCCTCGACGCACGCGGTGCGAGCTTCGGCTCGATCAGCGGCACGCTCGGCCACATCCTGAGCGTCGAGATGCTGTGGCTCGGTCGCTGGCGAGACGCCGGCTGGATTGATCTGCCCACCCCCGAGGTGGTGGCCAACCTGCCCCGCGTGTGTGCCGCCTGGAACGATCATCGCCGCAACCTGGCCGGGTTCCTGTCCTAGCTGACGCCGGAGCGGCTGCAGGCCAAGATCCATTACACGACTGTCGCCGGTCAGCCGTTCGCCGAGCCACTCTGGCTACTGATGCTGCACGTCGTCAACCACGGTACGCATCACCGCAGTGAAGCAGCGGAGATGGTCACTCGCTGCGGCGCTCCGCCGCCGTCGCTCGAACTCGTCCACTATTTTCGCGGGCAGCTCTGAAGTCCCAATCTCAGCGGCGAGCCGGTATGGGAACCGAGCGTCCGCTGCGTTCAACGCGCTCCGCACCACCCGCCCGGGCGCTCACCGCTGGGAGAGCACCTCCTCGCGGCGCCAGGTGGCGGCCGCGGCCACTGTCAACGCCGCGTCGAGCAGGACCAGGCCGGCGACAGCGCCGACCATGCCGGCGAGGCCCCAGTCGGCCAGCTTGGCTGCCAGGGCGAACAGGGCCGCCCACAGCGGGATCAACAGCAGGCCGCCAATCTGTTGCGCCGCGTTGTAGGTGCGCACCCGTGAGGAGACCAGGCTGGCGACGATGGCGGCGAAGCACGTCGCGGCGGGGACGAGGAGGATCATCGTCGCCGACAGGGCCGGTGGCAGCGCGCTCAGACCGCCAGGCCCGAGCACCACGGCCAGGCCGCCGAGGTACACCACCTCGGCGACCACGGAGTACAGCAGCGGCGGAATGACCGCGCCCAGGAGCTTGCCGGCGAAGATGGCGAGGTTGCTCGCCGGCGAGGCCAGCAGCGGCGTCAGGACGCCGCGCTCCTTCTCGCCGGCAAACTGGCCGGAGGCAATGCCGACAGCCGAGGCGGCGGGCAGCAGGCCGATCACCAGCAGGTAGAAGGCCAGCGTGCCGCCGAGGTCCCCATTGGCGCCAGCTCCTGACCGCAGCGGCCCGTTGATGAGCAGCAGCAGGCCTACGGGCAGGACGACGGCGAAGAAGACGCTCGTGGCCAGCGTCATGCGGTCGCGCAGCGCCTCGACCGCCGCGCGGGCGGCGATCAGCCCGATCATGGCGGCGTCGCCCGGCGTGGCAGCAGACACGGGCGCTGGCGCGGTCGGCGAGGGCGGATCCGCGGCCACCGGGGGCTCGCTGGCCGGCGCCGTCGCGGGTCCGAGGGTGGTGGCGCCGTCGACGGCCGTCGCGTACACGTCTTCGAGCGTGCGGCTGACGTACGTGATGGAGACGATCTGGGCGCCGGCGGCGACGAGGTCGGCCACCACTCGGGGGTTGGTCAGCTCGGGCTGGGCGGTGCGGAACAGGAGCCCGGCGTGGTCGTGGGCGGAGCCATCCGCCAGGCTTGGGCCCGAGACGCCGGCGACAGCCGCGGCGACGGCTGGCGCCGCGGGGCACGGGGCGGCCAGATCGACGCGGACCAGGGTGTCCCGGGTGGCGCCCGCGCGGAGGGCGCCCGGGCTGTCGGCGGCGACGATGCGCCCCTGTCGCAGGATCATCACGATGTCCGCCAGGCGCTCGGCCTCGTCGAGGTCGTGCGTGCACAGGACTATGCTGCGGCGGGCGTGCTTCAGCCCGAGGATCAGCTCGCGGACGGCGCGGGCCGCCAGAGGGTCGAGCCCGGCCGTCGGCTCGTCGAGGAACAGGGCGGCCGGCTGGTGCAGCAGCGCCCGGGACAGCGCCATCTTCTGCTGCATGCCGCGCGAGAAGCCGGCCATGCGCTCCCGTTTGTGCGCTTGCAGGTCGAACAGGGACAGGAACTGGTCGATGCGGCTGGCGCGGGTCGCCGCGTCGAGTCCGTACACTCGGCCGAAGAAGTCCAGGTAGGCAACGGGCGTCATCTGGTCGTACAGGCCCGGCACGTCAGTCATCAGACCGACGCGGGCCCGGACGCCGACCGGGTCGGCGCCGACGTCGCAGCCGGCGACGCTGGCCGTTCCGCCGTGTGGCGCCAGCAGCCCGGCCAGCATCCGGACGGTGGTCGTCTTGCCGGCGCCGTTAGGCCCGAGCAGGGCCAGGATGGCGCCGTCCGGGACGTCCAGCGAGATGTCCTCGACGGCCAGGACGCCGCCGAAGGCGCGCCGCAGCCTGCGAGCGTGGATCACGCGCTGGCTCGCCTTGCCCAGCGGCTCACCACGGGGGCCGTCAGGCGTGTCCCGAGCGTGTTGACATAACTTCGACCCCGGACTCGGGGGCGAGCAACGTGAGGCGGCCGTCCCGCTCAAAGGTCATCGCCGCGAGCGGCCCCTCCTGGGTCAGGCGGGCGCTCGCGGCTACCTCCGGCAGGAGGGCCTCGCTCACCCACAGCTCCTCGAGCGCGAGCGTGTTCTGGACGACCGCCAGGCGCGCGTCGGCGCCGGCGTGAACCGAAACCGAGTGCAGCGCCACCCCGATCGCCTGCTGGTCGGTGTCCAGGACCACGGGGATCTTGATCGCCGCCAGCGCGTTGGAGGTGAGGCCGTTCATGTACATCTTCTGCAGGTCGAGCTTGTCGTAGAGGCGGCGCGTGGTGAAGTCGGCGATACCCACGCCGAGGCCGTTGCCGTGGGATTCGTCGGTGAGGTCGAGGACGGCGATGCGCTCGAAGTCTGGGGTGCGCTGGCCGCCGATGCGGCGCCACATGCCCACCACGTTGTAGTCCATCCCGCTGCCGGAGACGTTCTTGCCGAGCCAGCCGACCACCAGGAGGTGCAGGTGGTCGAAGGGCACGCGGGGCAGGTACCCGTTGGCGAGTGGTAGCAGGTCCGTGTCAGTGGCGACGAAGCCGTCGGGCGGGGTGGCGCGGACCAGTGCCAGGCGGTGGGCGGCGTTCTCGACGAGCGCCAGCCCGGCCACGACGTTGGCGCGCGCGATGGCGAGGGTGGCGGCGGCCGGGATGGTGTCGCGGAGGCCGTGGGCGTGGACCTGCTCGGCGCCGCGCTGCTTGCCCAGGCCGATGGCGGTCATCTTGCACAGGCCGCTCTCGACGGGGCCGCGGAAAGCGGTGTGGGCCTTGACGCGGTTGACGACGATGGTGGCATCGGCGGCGGCCGCCTCGGCGTCGAAGTAGACATAACAGCCGCTGTCGAGCCGACCCAGCTCGACGGTCTGCATGGTGGCCCGGATGGGGACGCCGAGGGCGTCCTCGGTCATGCCGTACTCCGCCAAAAGGTGGCGCTGGCCCTCCGGGGTGGCGCCACCGTGGCTGCCCATGGCGGGCACCAGGAACGGCTCGGCGCCCGCCTCGCGGACGACCTCGGCCACGGTGCGCAGGACCAGGGCGATGTCGGCGATGCCGCGGCTGCCGCCGGTGATGGCGACGCGCTGGCTGGCCCGGAGGCGGTCGCGCAGGCCGATGCGGTCGAGCTCGCCGCGGACGGCGGCGGCGACGTCCGGCACGTGGTCGTCCGGCAGGTGCTGGCGGACGCGCGCGACGCGCGGCAGCGGGTTGGCGGGGTAGGGGGTCACGGAGGGCTCGGGCACGCATACATTCTTCCGCGCGGAGGCGCGAGATTCAAGGCGCGCGGTACCGGACGGGTGTACCAAACGGTCGCGCGTATCCCAGGCACCATCATCGGTGGCGCCAAGCGGAGCGAGGTGCGCACGGCATACCGGGTCGACTGATCGGTAGTGTAGAATTGTGAGTTCAAGAATGCTTACGCGTCTCAAGGTCACCGGATTCAAGAATCTCGTCGGTGTGGATGTACGATTCGGACCTTTCACGTGCATTGCTGGTGCGAACGGCGTCGGCAAATCGAACCTTTTCGATGCTATTACGTTCCTAAGCGTAGCCGCGGACAGACAGTTAGTCGATGCGGCGAGGTCGGTGCGAGACGAAACTGGCCGCGCGTCGGACATACGGAGCCTTTTCCATCATTTTGGCGATTACTACGCGCCGGAAATGCGTTTCGAGACGGAAATGATTGTGCCGCGTCATGGGATTGACGACCTCGGACAGAACGCCAAGGCCAGCATCACATTCCTCAAATATAGCCTGGCTCTTGGCTACCGCGATGGCGAAAGCAACGTCTTTGGATCTCTTGAGATCCTTCATGAGGAGCTCGTCCATATCAATCTTGGTGAGGCCATTGACTCACTTCGTTTCCAACATGCGGTAAGTTGGAGAAAATCCGCTGTCACGGGACGGCGGACGAGTCCATTCATCTCGACCGAGGGCGAGGGTGCTGGACGAGTTATCAAGCTACACCAAGACGGACGACAGGGAAGACCGCTCTCCAGGTCTGCGGAGAATCTACCAAGGACGGTCATTTCTGCCACCAATGCAGCTGAGAGCCCAACTGCCCTCGTCGCGCGGAATGAGATGAGATCCTGGAGACTGTTGCACCTTGAGCCGCTAAGCCTTCGCAGATCGGACGACTTGAGCGCCCCCAATAAGCTGGGCATGGATGGAGCGCACCTGGCGTCCAGCCTGTACCACCTCGCGAATGCGGGCGGGCGGGATGGCAAGGAAGGGAGCCATGACGCCACCGCCAGCTGGGTTTACGCGCAAGTTGCCAACCGACTCTCGCTATTGATCGATGACGTGCGCGGACTGGGCGTGGACCGGGATGAGAAACGCGAGCTCCTCACACTCTGGGTTGCTGGAAGAGACGGGACGAGGCACGCGGCCCGGGCCCTCTCCGATGGGACACTTCGTTTTCTCGCTCTAGCAACCCTCGAGCAGGACTCCGAATCCGTCGGCCTGCTTTGTCTCGAGGAACCTGAGAATGGTATCCATCCAGCCAGAATTCCGGCCATGCTCAGGCTCCTTCGCGATATCGCGACGGACCCCGATGAGGAGGTTGGTGCCGAGAATCCTCTACGCCAAGTCATCGTCAACACCCACTCCCCTTCCGTCGTGTTGCAGGCGCCGGAGGACAGCCTGGTTGTGGCGCAGCCCGCCGAGCAGGTCAGGGGTTACGCACGCTACAAGGCTGTGGCATTCAACGGGTTAGCTGGTACATGGCGTCAGAGGAAGGCCGATGGGCAGGGGATTTCACTCGGTGATCTTCTCGCGTATCTCAACCCGACCGCGGTACAGGACGAGCCGCACGGCTTGAACGGGAACGCGCTTGCCGTGAACACGCGTCGCGTCATCGATCGCCAAGACATCATTCAATTGCAGCTGATTCCGCATTCGATGCATGCATGAACTGCGGTTCACGCTTCTGGGAGAAGGGAACTCCGAATACCCATGCCCCGCGAGTCGCACTGCACGATGCATGGGCCGATTTGAGTAGATTGCCGCAGAGACCTGTCGGACTCGCCGAGAGGATACGGTGGGCCATCGACCTGTATCCGTGCGACTTACTCTTTGTTCACCGGGACGCAGACCGCGAGCCTCGCGAGAAGCGTGAACGGGAGATAGCACTGGCGATGGGCCAGATCCCCAGCGAGGTCGTGGTCCCGCGATGGATCTGCGTTGTACCCGTCCGTATGCTTGAGGCGTGGCTACTGTTCGATGAGCAAGCGCTTCGCGGCGCGGCAAGCAATCCCCGTGGCCGTGTTGACGTTTCGCTGCCGCCTATAAGCACTCTAGAGTCGATGCCCGACCCAAAGAGCAAGCTAAGGACCACGCTCAGGAACGCCAGTGAACTGTCGGCCAGACGACGGGAGAAATTGCCGATCAGCCCAGAGCGTGTAGCTGAGCTCACTGATGACTTCTCGCGGTTGCGCGCCTTAAGTGCATTTCGAGCTTTTGAGGCCAAGTTGGGCGACATTCTGGATGCAGGTCTCAGTGCGCCATGAGGGAGTTCCTGGAGCCGCGGACGTACGCGCGCACGGTGGCATGGCCGGCGCGATCAGACATACGGGGCAGCTTATGCTTTCAGTGGGCCTGCTCACGCCTCCACTAGCTGCCGCAGGGCGACCACGACCTCGTCCAGTTGCTCCCGGGCCAGCACCGCCAGCGGATCGCGCAGGCGCGCCGCGAGCTGTGCCGCGGGCGGCTGACCAGCACCCACGAGGCCCGCGGCAGCAGGCCATCCGGTACCCGCCAGCTGAGCGGGTAGGTCCATGCCGGCTCAACGTGCGAGATTGGCAGGACGATGGTCTCACCCGTGGCGTCGGCGAGCTCACACCGGCCGATCACGAGCACGGGGCGTGTCCCCTGGTCGTGCCCGAGGCCACCGGCGATGGTCGTATGGCAGATCGTGCCGCGCTCCACGTCAGGCGCCTGGCAGCGGCGGCTCGGCCGAGTCCAGCGTCGCGTCGATGGCCTGGAGCTCGCGTTCGTAGGCGGCCCGCTGGTCAGCGGTCCAGTGGCGCGTGCGGTACGCCGCGAGCGCTTCGGCGAGCGTCGGCAGCGCGTTGCGCCGTTCGAGCAGATCGAGCGCGGCCTGCGTCGCCTGGGAACGATTCGGGTAGCGCCCCTGCCGCACCCAGCGGTCGAGCTTGCGAATCGAGCAGGCGTCGACGGTCACCGTCAGCTTCTCCGTGGCCATACAACAAATCATACGACACGGGTCCGGTCTTGGCCGGCGGCCGCCTGCCCGGCCGCCCGAGCCGCCGATCAGTTTTGGATCACTTAATACACATTAGATGAACCAAAAAGAGCTCTCAGCTACCGGCTGACGGCTGTCAGCTCGCTCCCGGAGAGGGCGGCCGGGCGGCGCCTGGGGCGCGACTCTGTCGTACCCCCCTCAGGTGCCGGCTGACGGCTGATCGCTGACGGCTGACGGCTGGCGCTGCGCGCTACGGATAGATGCCGCGCGTCAGCGTCGCCTCGGCCACCCGGCTCACCGCCAGCATGTACGCCGCCAGACGCATGTCCACCGCGTGCTCCACCGCCGTCCGGTGCACGTCCTCGAATGACCGCACCATCACCCGCCGCAGCCGCGCGTTGATCTCGTCGATCGTCCAGAAGAACTCCTCCCGGTCCTGCACCCACTCGAAGTAGCTCACCGTCACCCCGCCCGCGTTGCACAGGATGTCCGGGATCACCAACACCCCCCGCTCGTGCAGCAGGTCGTCCGCCGCCGGGCTCGTCGGCCCGTTCGCCGCCTCCGCCACGATCCGCGCCCGGATCCGCGGCGCGTTCGCTTCGGTGATCATCCCCTCCAGCGCCGCCGGCACCAGGATGTCGCACTCCACCTCCAGCAGCTCGGCGTTGCTGACCGGCCGCGTCCGCGGCGCCCCAACCACGGACCCCCGCTCCTGCTTATGTCGTGTCACCACTGCCAGGTCGAGCCCGTCGCCGTTGAACACGCCGCCGCGCGAATCGCTCACCGCCACCACCCTGGCGCCCAGCTCGTGGATGAAGCGCGCCACCGCCTCGCCGGCGTTGCCGTACCCCTGGACGGCCACCGCCGCGCCGCGCAGGTCCATGTCCGTCGCCTTGGCCGCTTCCTGAATGGCGTACACCACCCCGCGGCCGGTGGCTTCGGCGCGGCCCTCGCTGCCGCCGATGCTCAGCGGCTTGCCCGTCACCACGCCCGGCACCGAATAGCCGCGGTGCATCGAGTACGTGTCCATCATCCACGCCATGACCTGCTCGTTCGTGCCCACGTCCGGCGCCGGGATGTCGCTGTCCGGCCCGAGCAGGTCGGCGATCTCCGTCGTGTAGCGACGCGTCATCCGTTCCCGCTCGCGCGCGCTCATCGCCTTCGGGTCGCACGTCACGCCACCCTTGGCGCCACCGTACGGGATCTTGACGCAGGCGCACTTCCACGTCATCCACATGGCCAGCGCCCGCACCTCGTCCAGGTCGGTGCTCGGGTGAAAGCGGATGCCGCCCTTCGCCGGGCCGCGCACCACGTTGTGCCACACCCGGTAGCCGGTGAACACGCGCGTGCTGCCGTCGTCCATCTGGACCGGAAAATGGACGGTGACCTCCCGTTTAGGGACGCGCAGCACGTCACGGACGGTGGGGCTGACGTTGAGCTTGTCGGCGGCGCGATCGTACTGCTGCTGGGCGACGCTCAGGGCCGTCCGGCCGGCCGTGGCGCCGTCACTCGTGGCGAGGGCGGGCGCCGCTGCGCTCGCCCGGTGGGTCATCTTCATTGATGCTCCTCCCGTTCACGCGTCACATGTGCAAGTTTGAAAGTGTGAAAGTTTGGAAAAAGGTGGACAGTGCGCGGGCCGCCCGAGGCCCGGCGGCAAAATCGACGACCGGCTAGCGACTGCGAACGACGAACGGGCGGAACGGCGCGGCGTAGCGAGCGGGCAGCGAGCCCGTGATCAGCGTGCCGGTCTCGGTGTGCCGCTCGGTGGCGATGGAGCCGCGGCGGTGGAACAGGTCGACCAGGCCGGCGTGCTCGTAGGGGATGCGGACGCGCAGCCGCTCGTACGCGCGCTCTAGCATGGCGTCGATGCGCTCGACCAGCTCCTCCAGATTCCAGCCGAGCCGGGCCGAGACGACTACGGAGTCGGCCGCCCGAGCTTCGGGCAGCGTCCTCTCGAGCTCCTCGGGCGAGCGGGCCATCAGGTCCGCCTTGTTCAGCACGTTCAGCATCGGGCTATCGCCGACGCCGAGGTCGTTGAGGACGCCGTGCACGATGACGGCCCGCTCGGCGGCGCGCGGCGAGCTTATGTCGACCGCGTGCAGCAGCAGGTCGGCGCTCTCCAGCTCCTCGAGCGTGGCCCGGAACGCTGCCACCAGGCTCGTCGGCAGCTTGGCGATGAAGCCCACGGTGTCCGACAGGAGGACCTCGTGGCGGCCGGGCAGCTCGATGCGGCGCGTCAGCGGGTCCAGCGTGGCGAACAGGCTGTTCTCGGTCAGAGCGCCGGCCTGGGTGAGCCGGTTGAACAGCGTGCTCTTGCCGGCGTTGGTGTAGCCGACCAGCGCCACGACCGGCACGCCGGCCCGCTCGCGCGCCAGCCGGCGGCTGCCGCGCTGCTGCCTGATCGTCTCGATCTCCCGTTTCAGCGCGGCGATGCGCGTCCGGATGAGCCGGCGGTCGATCTCGATCTGCGTCTCGCCAGGGCCGCCGCGCACGCCGATGCCGCCGACCTGGCGCTCGAGGTGGGTCCAGGCGCCGGTCAGCCGGGGAAGCAGGTACTCCGAGCGTGCCAGGTCCACCTGGACGCGACCCTCGTGGGTGCGCGCGCGCTGGGCGAAAATGTCAAGGATGAGCAGGGTGCGGTCGACGACGCGACAGCCAAGCTCCTCCTCCATCGTCTTCTGGGTGCCCGGCGCCAGCTCGTCGTCGACGATGACCAGGGCAGCGCCGGCCTCCTGCAGCAGGCCGCGCGCCTCGTGGAGCTTGCCGCGGCCGAAGTAGCTGCGGGCGTCCGGCCGCTCCAGGCGCTGAGACAGGCGCCCGACGACCTCGGCGCCGGCGGTGCGGGCCAGCTCGGCCAGCTCATCGAGGGACTCGCCGACGGGCCAGGGAGCGTCGCGCAGCTCCACCGCCAAGAGGAACGCGCGCTCGGCGTGCTGGGCGGCGTCGCCCGTGGCGCCGTTCGTGGTCCCGTTCGTCCCCATTCACCACGATTGTAGCCGCCGCGGCGGCCGGAAGCCCGAGTTCGGCTCCTTCTTCTCTTTCTTGTCTTTCTTCTTTCGCTACGTTCCGCCGCGGGCGCTAGCCGCCGATGCCGAAGTCGCGCAGCGCCTCGTTGAGCGAGGTCTTCCGATCGGTCGACGCCTTCCGCTGGCCGATGATCAGCGCGCAGCTGACCTGGAACTCGCCGCCAGGGTACTGCCGCGGCCGCGTCCCGGGCACCACTACCGAACGGCTCGGCACCCGGCCCTGGTACGTGACCGGCTCGGGCCGAGTGACGTCGATGATCTTGGTGCTGCCGGTGAGCGTCACGTTCGGGGCGAGGACGGCCCCCTCCTCGATCAGCACGCCCTCGGTCACGATGCAGCGGGAGCCGAGGAAGGCGCCGTCCTCGACGATCACCGGCCGCGCGCCCGGCGGCTCGAGCACGCCGCCCAGGCCGACCCCGCCGGCCACGTGGACGTCGCGCCCGACCTGCGCCCCGCTGCCGACGGTGGCCCAGGTGTCGATCATCGTCCCGGACCCTACCCGGGCGCCGATGTTCACGTAGCTCGGCATGAGGATCACGCCGGGCTCGAGGTAGCTGCCGAAGCGGGCGACGGCCGGCGGCACGACGCGCACTCCTAACCCGGCGTAGCCGCGCTTCAGCGGCAGCTTGTCATGGTACTCGAACTGGCCAACCTGCCAGGTCTCGACCTTGCGCAGGCGGAAGTACAGCAGGATCGCCTGCTGGATCCAGCCGTGCACCCGCCACTGCCCGTCGGAACGGTCGGCCAGCCGCAGCTCGCCACGGTCGAGCCCGGCGATGGTCTCGGCGACGGCGTCATGCGCCTCCGGCGTGGCGAGCGCCGCCGGGTCGGCGAAGGCGGCGGTGACGAGCGGCTCGAGCTGGGCGCCGACGGCAGTGGTCATATGCGTGCGATGGTAGCGCTCCGGACAGGCGGGCGGGGGCCGGCTCGGGATCTCTCCGTTAGGTCGTTAGCGGTTCGGTTAAATGGCGATCCCGTCCCACACGGCAATCGCCCGGTCAATGTCCGCGAGCGTCGGGACGAGCGCCAGGCGAAAATAGCCTTCGCCGCCCGGCCCGAAGGACTCGCCGGGAGACACGACGATGCCGTGCTCGAGCAGCCGGTCGCAGAAGGCCGCCGTGTCAGCGGTGGGAACCCGCGCCCACAGGTAGATGGCGCCCTGGCTTCCCGACACCTCGTAGCCCCGGCGCCGCAGGAAGGCTGCCAGGCGGTCCCGCTTGGCGCGGAACACTGCCCGCCGCTCCGCGACGTGGCCGTCATCCGACCAGGCGGCGGCCGCGGCCGCCTGCACGAAGGTCGGCGACGCCACACCCATGTTCGGGCGGGCCCGCTTCAGACGGGCGATCGCCTCACTGTCGCCAGCGATGTAGCCGCTGCGGTAGCCGGTCATCCCCGACCGCTTGGACAGGGAGCCAAAGGAGAGGACGCCGGTCTGCGTCACCTGCAGCACACCTGGCGGTGGCACGGCCTCGTCGAAGTAGAGGTCGAGGTAGCAGTCGTCGGCGCACAGCAGGATGCCGGCGTCTCGGGCGACGTCCACCTGGCTCCGCAGATACGCCAGGTCGACGCTCGCCCCGGTGGGGTTGTGCGGGTAGTTCAGCCAGGCGATCCGCGTCTCCTGGAGCACCGAGCGTGGCAGCCGGGCCAGGTCCAGCCGGTAGCCGTCCTCCTGGCGCAGCGGGACGGGGTGCGGGACCGCGTGCGAGAAGCGGGCGCTGCCCTCGTAGACGGGGTAGCTGGGCGTGGGGTAGACGATGCGCCGCCGCTGCTCGTCCGGCCCGAGAAGCGCGAGCGGTAGGTGGAAGATGGCTTCCTTCGAGCCGGCCGCCGGCAGGATCTCCGTCTCGGGGTCGAGGGTGACACCGAGTCGGCGCTCGGCCCAGCCGGCGATGGCGGCGCGCAGCGGCCGCCGGCCAACGACCGTCGGGTACTGCGACACGGGGTCCAGGGCGTCGATCAGCGCCTGGCGGATGAAGGGCGGCGTCGGCTCCAGCGGATCGCCGACGCCGAAATCGAAGATCTCGATGCCGCGCTCGGCGAGCCGCTCCTTGGCGCGGTCGAGCACGGTGCTGAAGTAGGCAGGGGCAGGCGTGACGGTCACGAGCGCCATCTTATCCCTACTCCCTACCCCCACGGGTCGCTCTGACCCTGGCAGGCCGGACGGGGCTCCGCCGCGTCGAGCCGGCGCAGCCGCGCCAGCAGGTCGGCGCTCAGCTCGACGTGGGCCACGGTCTCGACGGGTCCGCGCATCCAGAGGTGGCCATCGTCGGCCACGCGGATCGACAGCTCGCCGCCCGGCATGGCCACGGTCAGGGCGCTGTCGACCAGGCCGAGGGCGTAGCACGCCGCGGCGACGGCGCACGAGGACGAGCCGGACGCCAAGGTCTCGCCGGCGCCGCGCTCCCAGATGAGCGCTTCGACCCGGCCGCGGTCGACGACGCGCGCCAGCTGGACGTTGGTCCGATCGGGGAACGCCGGGTGGCGCTCGATGAGCGGCCCGAGCTGGCGCAGCTCGGCGGCGTCGAGCCGCTCCCGCAGCAGGACGCAGTGCGGGTTGCCCAGAGAGAGGGCGACCACCGGCAGGTCGACGCCCGCGATGGCGAGCGTGGCCAGCTCCGAGCGGAAGACGGGCGCCCCCATGTCGGCCAGGACGGACGTAGGCTCGCCCGGGCGCGTCTCCACGACCACCGGCACCACCCCGCCCGGCGTGACCACCTCGAACGCGGCGCTCGGCGCGCGGCCGCTGTCCCGAAGCCATATGGCGAAGATGCGGATACCGTTGCCGCTCTTCTCGGCCTCCGACCCGTCCGAGTTGAAGATGCGCAGCTGGAAGCGGCGGTCGCCGTCGCTGCCGACCAGGGTCAGGAGCCCGTCCGACCCGACCCCGCGGTGGCGGTCGCACAGCAGTCTGACGCGGTCCGGCGTGAGCGCGCACGGCAGCTCGGCCGCGTCGGCCACCAGGTAGTCGTTGCCGAGGCCGTGCGCCTTGGTCAAGCGGAACACAATTGAGCCGTCAGCCGTCAGCCGTCAGCCGTCAGCGCGGAGGACGACCTTGCCGAATTGGTCGCCGCGCTCGAGGTGGCCGAAGGCCGCCTCGCCGTCGGCCAGGGGAAAGACGCTGTCGACCGGCGGCCTGAGCCGGTACTGGATGACGTCGGCCAGCATCGAGGCGAACTCGCCGTGGTTGCCCATGGTGGAGGTGACGATGGACAGGTGGCGAAACCAGAGGCGGGGCAGCAGCAGCTCCGCTTTCGGGCCGCTGGTGGCGCCGACGGTAAGGACCATCCCCTCCCGGGCGAGCGAACGGATCGACTCGTCGAGCGTCGCCGGGCCGACAGTGTCGACGACGGCGCGCGCCCCGGCACCGCCGGTGGCCTCCCTGACCGCGCGGGAAAAACCCTCGCTCGGCAGGGCGAGGTCGGCTCCCAGCGCCAGCGCCCGCTCGCGCTTGCCGGCGTCCCGCGAGGTGGCGATGACTCTCAAGCCGTGGGCCTTGCCCAGCAAGAGCGAGGCGGTGGCGACGCCGCCGCCAATGCCGACCAGCACGACGGTGTCGCCGGCGGCCAGCCGACCGCGCGTGAACAGCAGGCGCCAGGCAGTGAGCCAGGCGAGCGGCAGAGCCGCCGCCTCGTCCCACGACAGGTGGGCTGGCTTCGGGTGGCACAGCAACGCCGGCACGACGAGCGACTCCTGAAACGTACCGTCCGTCTGCTCGCCGAGGATGGCCATCCCCGGACAGTGGACCTCCTGGCCCGCCCGGCAGGCTGGGCAGGTGCCGTCCGACTGGACCGGGTAGAGCAGCACCTCGTCGCCGGCACGGACCGACAGCACGCCGGAGCCGACGGTGTCGACCACCCCCGCGCCGTCCGAGCCGAGCACGGCCGGCAGCGCGCGCTTTGGCAGGCCGCGGGTGATGAACACGTCTAGGTGGTTGAGCGCCATGGCGCGGAAGCGGACGCGCACCTCGCCGGCGCCGGGCGCCGCCTCGTCTCGGTGGCCCAGCCGCAGCGAGGACGGGCCGTCGAAGCCGACCAGCTCAAGCGCGCGCACGCGCTGATCGTACCTCCCCGGCCGCCGGTGCCATCGGGCATACTCCCGCCTGCGTGGACGAGGCGGCGCTCAGAGAGCTGGTCGGTCGACTGAACTGGATCGACTGGATCGTCGTCCTGGTGGTGCTGATGGCGGCCCTGGGGGGGCTGCGGGACGGTTTCGTCGTGGGGACGCTGCAGCTCGCCGGCTCCGTGCTGGCGGTGGTCGCCGCGGTGGTCGGGCTGCCGCGAGCGGAGGCGGCGATTGGTGACCACGTGTCGCTGCCGAAGGCGGAGACGACCGTCCTGGCCTTTCTGGCGCTGCTGCTGGTTGTCCGGGCAGCGTGCGTCATCGTCGGCATGGGCCTGCGGCCGCGCGGGCTCGGGCGGCGGGGTCGCGGGGCCGCGGCCCTGTCCTCGCTGGCCGGCCTGGTCCCGGGCGCGGCGCACGGGGTCATCATCGCCACTGTGGCGGTCGTCCCGTTCGTCGCCGTGCCGATCCTGCCGGAGGCGACGCGGGCGATCCAGCAATCGGCCCTCGCCAGCCGGCTGATCGACGCGGTGGCGCAGCGGGCGCCCGCGGGCACGCTGGCCCTGGGCCTGAAGCGCTCGCGCTCGTCATGAACGACCATACGGAGGCGGAGGCCCACGTTGCGGCCCGGCTCAGCGAGCTCGGCAGCCGGGTCGACGTCTGGACGCGGCAGGAGCTGGCGGGTCTGGTCTCCCCGCCGGCCGACCGCTTCCTCGGCATGCTGGAGTACCACCTCGGCTGGCGCGACCAGGGGCTGGCCCGCCTGGCCAGCCCGGCGCCGTCCGGCAAGAAGCTGCGGCCGACGCTCGCTCTGCTGGTGTGCGAGGCGGTCCGCGGCACGGTGGAGGCGGCCCGCGCGGCGGCGGTCGCGGTGGAGCTGGTTCACAACTTCTCGCTGGTCCACGACGACATCCAGGACGCCAGCGCGGTGCGCCGCCACCGGGCCACCCTGTGGTCGCTGTGGGGCATGGAGCAGGGCATCAACGCGGGCGACGCGCTGTTCGCCCTGGCGCAGGTGGTGCTCCTGCGCGACGGCTCGGCCATGGCGGCGAGGATGGGCGCCGAGCTCGGCCGTACCTGCCTGCTCCTGGCCGAGGGCCAGTTCCTGGACATCGACCTCCAGCGCGACGCCTCGCGGCTGACGCTGGCCGCCTACGACGCGATGATCGCCCGCAAGACCGGCGCCCTCTTCGCCTGCGCCTGCCGCCTCGGGGCTCTGGCCGCCGAGGCGCCGCCGTCGGTCCAGGACGCCTACGCGGCGTTTGGGTTGGAGCTGGGGATTGCTTTTCAGGAGCAGGACGACCTGCTTGGCGTCTGGGGCGCGCCCGAGGAGACGGGCAAGCCGCGAGCGGCGGACGTGGCGACGCGGAAGAAGGGCTTGCCGGCCGCCATCGCCCTGGGCCGGCGCGACCCGCCGCCGTGGCTGCGGGCCGCGTACGGGGATGACGGCGGCGCCGACATGCCCGCCGCGCTGGTCGAGCGGGTCGTCGTCGAGCTGGACGCGCTCGGGGTGCGCGCTGAAGCCGAGCGCCGGATCGCCGCCCGCTACGCGAGCGCTATGGGCGCCCTGGATAGAGCCGGGCCGTGGGAGCCGGCGCGCACCTCGCTGGCCGGCATCTGCCGGTTACTGGTGTCCCGCCGCACCTGAGCTCAAGTTGAAGTTCGGGCGGCGTGGGCGTGGATGGGGTCGGCCAGGCGCACCAGCAGCTCGTTGGTGATCAACTGCTGGTCAGCCGCTATGCGGAGGCGTCCGGCGTCCTGCTCCAGGAAGCCGGCGCCCAGCAGCCAGGCGCCGTCCGCGGCCAGAACCGCCAGCAGGTCGGCGCCAAAGCGGCTGCTGAACTCCCCCAGCGGGACGCCCTCGCGCAGGCGCAGGCCGAGCGTCATGAAGTCCAGCATCTGCGTGGCCAGGTCGGGCTCCTCGTCCTCCACCCGGTGGGCCTGGCCGAGCCGGCCCACCGTGTCGATGTACCGCTCCAGGCCCGGGGTGTTCTTCCAGCGCCGGCCGCCGTACGAGGATGCCGCGCCGGCGCCGACGCCGATCCATTCGCCGTCGCGCCAGTAGGTGAGGTTGTGCCGCGACGCCTGCCCGGGCCGCGCCCAGTTCGAGATCTCGTACTGCTCGAAGCCAGCGCGCCGCAGCCGGTCCCGAGTCAGCTGGTACATGTCGGCCAGGTCGTCGTCCTCCGGCAGCACCAGCCGGCCGCGGGCGACGTCGCGGCCCAGAGGAACGCGCTCGTCGACCGTCAACAGGTAGCACGACAGGTGGTCCGGCTCGAGAGCGACCGCCTGCGCCAGGGTCGTCTCCCAGTGGGCCAGCGTCTGGCGCGGTAGGCCGAACATGAAGTCGAGGTTGAAGAAGAAGCCGGCGGCGCGCGCCCAGCGGGCCGCCTGGCGGGCCGCGTCGGCGGAGTGGCGGCGCCCGAGAAGGCGGAGGTAGGCGTCGTCGAGGCTCTGGACCCCCAGGCTCAGGCGGGTGACGCCGGCGTGGCGGAAGCCGAGCATCTTGGTCGGGTCAGCGTCGCCCGGGTTCGACTCCAGGGTGACCTCGGCGTCCGGCAGCACCTGGAGCGTGGCGCCGATGGTGTCGAGCACGCGGGCCACCTGGGCGGGCTGGAGCAGGCTGGGAGTGCCGCCCCCGAAGAAGATGCTGTGCACCGGCCGGCGCTCGCCCCGGTACGCCCCCAGCTCGCGAACCACGGCGTCGAGGTAGACGTCGACGCGGTCGAACCCGGTGGCCTGGCGATCGAAATCGCAGTACGGGCAGATGGACAGGCAGAACGGGACGTGGACGTAGACGGCGAGGGACGAGCCATCAGCCATCAGCCATCAGCCATCAGCCATCAGCCATCAGCCATCAGCCATCAGCCATCAGCGACAAGTGTAGGGTTGCGGCCTCGGGTCACCCTTCATTCGTCGTTCGCGACCCGCCGCAAGGCGTCGCCGTCGAGGCGGAACAGCAACCAATCGCTCATGTGCCTGGCGCCCCTCGCTTCGTAGAAGTCGATGCTGGGCCTGTTCCAGGCCAGCACCGACCACTCCATGCGCCCGCAGCCCTGCCTGACCGCCTCTTCGGCGCAGGCGCGAAACAGGGCCGCCCCGGCGCCCGGCCGCGGGCGTCTGGCAGCACGAACAGGTCCTCCAGGTACAGCGTCGGGAGCGCCAGGAACGTGGAGTACGTCAAGAACCAGACCGCGTAGCCCGTGATGGCGCCGGCGACCTCGGCCAGCAGCAGATGAAAACGGGGCGGGGTCGCCTGGGCATCGGCGGCCAGCCGCCGCCGCGCCTCGGGGTCCGGCCGCGGCAGCCGCTCGTAGTCGGCCAACCCGTCCACGAGCGCGAGAAAGGGGGGCACGTCGGCGGCCGTGGCCGGACGCACGCGCACGAGGCCAGGCACGCCCGCAGGGTAGCACCGACCCCGTGCAGAACAGGCAAGTGCGAGGTCGCCGCCGGCACGCCGCCGTCCCGACCGGATAAGCTGTCGCCTGCCGAAAGCCCTGATGGCTGATGGCTGACAGCTGATAGCTGATAGCTCCGATGAAGCGCTCCATGATGTGCGGCGACGTCCGCGAGTCCGATGTTGGCCGGGTGCTCACCCTCCAGGGCTGGGTGCACAGCGTCCGCGACCACGGCGGGCTCATCTTCCTCGACCTGCGCGACCGCGCCGGCCTGGTCCAGGTCACCGTCAACCCGACCACCGCCCCCGACGCGCACGCCGTCGCCGCCGAGCTCCACGACGAGTACGTGGTCGAGGTCGAGGGCCTCGTCCAGGCGCGGCCGGCCGGCAGCGAGAACCCGCGCATCCCGACCGGGGCAGTCGAGCTGCACGCCACCCGGGTGGCCATCGTCAACCGCTGCCTGCCGCTGCCCTTCCCCGTCGCCGAAGAGGCCAACGTCGACGAGCGGGTGCGCCTCCAGTACCGCTACATCGACCTGCGCCGGCCCCGCATGGCGCGCAACATGGTGCTGCGCCACCGGGTGGTCAAGTACATCCGCGACTACATGGACGCGCACGGCTTCATCGAGGTCGACACCCCAGTGCTGGCCAATCCGACCCCGGAAGGCGCCCGCGACTACCTCGTGCCCAGTCGCCTGCACCCTGGCGGGTTCTACGCCCTGCCCCAGAGCCCCCAGCAGTTCAAGCAGCTGTGCATGGTCGCCGGCATGGACCGCTACTTCCAGATCGCCCGCTGCTTCCGCGACGAGGACCTGCGCGCCAACCGCCAGCCGGAGTTCACCCAGCTGGACCTCGAGATGTCCTTCGTCGACCAGGACGACGTGCTCGCCCTGGTCGAGCCGCTGTTCACCGGCTTGACCGAGACCGTCTCCACCAAGCGGGTCGCCCGCGTGCCCTGGCCGCGCATCACCTGGCAGGAGGCCATGGACCGCTACGGGACCGACAAGCCGGACCTCCGCTTCGAGCTGCCCATCGTCGACGTCTCCCCCCAGGTCAAGGGCAGCGGCTTCCAGGTGTTCGCGGCGGCGGTCGCCTCCGGCGGCGTCGTGCGCGCGATCCGCGCCCCGAGCGCGGGCGCCGCGCTCGCCCGGCGCGGCATCGACGAGCTCACCGAGCTGGCCCGCGGCAGCGGCGCCCGCGGGCTCGCCTGGGCGGCGTTAGGCGAGGGCGCCGGTGAAAGCGACGTCCGCTCCTCGTTCGCCCGCTTCCTGTCGGAGGGCGAACAGCGGGCGCTCTGGGACGCCCTGGGCGCCGCCCCCGGCGACCTGGTGCTGCTGGTGGCCGACACGGTCGACGTCGCCCGCGCCAGCCTGGGCAAGCTGCGCCTCGAGCTGGCGCGCCGCCTGGGTCTCGTCCCGCCAGACGTCATGGCCTGGCTGTTCGTGACGGAGTTCCCCTGGTTCGAGCGCGACGCGACCACCGGGGCGCTCACCTTCATGCACCACCCGTTCACCATGCCGTTCGAGGAGGACCTGCCGCTACTGGACTCGGACCCGCTGCGGGTGCGCGCCAAAGCCTACGACATCGTCGCCAACGGCGAGGAGCTCGCCAGCGGCAGCATCCGCGTCCACCGTGCCGACATCCAGACCCGCCTCTTCTCGCTGCTCGGCTACTCCGACGAGCGCATCCAGTCGGCCTTCGGGCACATGCTCAAGGCTTTCCAGTTCGGCGCGCCGCCGCACGGCGGCATCGCGCCCGGCATCGACCGCGTGGTCAGCCTGCTCGCCGACGAGGACAGCATCCGCGAGGTCATCCCGTTCCCGAAGAACCAGAGCGCTCAGGACCTGATGATGGGCAGCCCGGCACCGGTGCCACCGGAGGCGCTGCGCGACCTGCACGTCCGTTTGGCGCCGAACCTCTGAGCGACTGAGCGCCCTGCGTTAGCATGTAGGACCCACTGTCCTATGTACCAGCGCGTCCCCCACGAACTCGACTTTCCGGCCCTGGAACACCGCATTCTCCAGTTCTGGGAAGACAGCCGCGCCTTCGACAAGCTGCGCCAGCAATTGGCCAACAGCCCGAAGCGCTTCTCCTTCATCGACGGGCCTATCACCGCCAACAACCCGATGGGCGTCCATCACGCCTGGGGTCGCACCTACAAGGACCTCTACCAGCGCTACAAGGCGATGACCGGCCACAACCAACGCTTCCAGAACGGCTTCGACTGCCAGGGCCTCTGGGTCGAGGTCGAGGTCGAACGGGAGCTGGGCTTCAAAAGCAAGCGTGACATCGAGCAGTACGGCATGGCCGACTTCGTCCGTCGCTGCAAGGAGCGGGTGCTGAAATATGCCCGCATCCAGACGGAGCAGAGCATCCGCCTCGGCCAGTGGATGGACTGGGACAACTCTTACTACACGATGTCCGCGGAGAACAACTACACCATCTGGCAGGTGCTGAAGATCTGCCAGCAGCGCGGCTGGCTGTACCGCGGCCACGACGTCATGCCGTGGTGCCCGCGCTGCAGCACGGGCATCAGCCAGATGGAGATCGACACCGAGGGCTACCAGGAGGTGACCCACACGAGCCTCTTCGTGAAGCTGCCGCTGGTCGACCATGCCCGCGTGAGCCTGCTGGTCTGGACGACGACGCCGTGGACGCTGCCGGCCAACGTCGCCGCCGCGGTGCACCCGGATCTGACCTACGCCCACGCCAGCCGCGACGGTGAGACGGTCGTCGTGGCGGAGCCGCTAGTCCGCCGCCTCGGCCCTGGCTGGGACGTGGTGCAGCTGGTTCGTGGCCAGGAGCTCGTCGGGCTGCGCTACCGCGGGCCCTTCGACGAGCTGCCGGCCGCGCACGGGGTCGACCACCGCGTCATCCCGTGGACTGACGTGAGCCAGGACGAGGGCACCGGCATCGTCCACATCGCCCCGGGCTGCGGCGAGGAGGATTTTCGGCTGAGCCAGGAGTTCGGCCTGCCGGCTATCACGCCCATCGACGACAGCGGCCTCTACGTCGACGGCTTCGACTGGCTCACCGGCCAGTCGGTCGGCGCGGTCGCCGAGGCCATCGGGGACGACCTGCGCGGCAAGGGCGTCCTGTTCCGCGCCGAGCCCTACACCCACAGCTACCCGCACTGCTGGCGCTGCCGCAGCGAGCTCGTTTTCCGCCTGGTGGACGAGTGGTACATCAGCGTGCAGGAGCTGCGGCCGCTGATGGAGGCGGTCACCCGCCAGATCCGCTGGATCCCGGACTTCGGGCTGGACCGCGAGCTGGACTGGCTGCGCAACATGCACGACTGGATGATCTCCAAGAAGCGCTTCTGGGGCCTGGCGCTGCCCATCTGGGTGTGCGACGCCTGCGGGCGGTTCGACGTCGTCGGCAGCGAGACGGAGCTCCAGGAGCGCGCCATCGCCGGCTGGGAGACGTTCGCCGGCCACTCGCCCCACCGGCCCTGGGTGGACGCGGTGAAGCTGGCCTGTGGCGCCTGCGGCGGGACGATGACCCGGACGCCAGACGTCGGCAACCCGTGGCTGGACGCCGGCATCGTGCCCTATTCCACCCTCGGCTTCCGCCACGGCAAGAGCCTGTGGCAGAAGTGGTTCCCGGCCGACTTCATCACCGAGAGTTTTCCGGGCCAGTACCGCAACTGGTTCTACTCCATGCTCGTCATGAGCACCATTCTCGAGAACACGGCGCCCTACCGGACGGTCCTCGGCTTCGGCACGCTGCGCGACGAGCGCGGCCAGCCCATGCACAAGAGCCTGGGCAACGCGATCGACTTCAACGAGGCGGCCGAGCGCGCCGGCGCCGACGTCCTGCGCTGGATCTTCTGCCAGCACAACCCGGCAGCCAACCTGAACTTCGGCTGGAGGGTGGCCGAGGACACGAAGCGGCGCCTGCTGACGCTGTGGAACTGCTACAGCTTCTTCGTCACGTACGCCAGCATCGAGGATTGGCGCCCGGGCGCGGCCGACGTGCCGGCGCCAGAGCGCCCGCTGCTCGACCGCTGGCTCCTGGCGCGCGTGCAGCGCCTGATCCGCGAAGTGCGCGCCGGGCTCGACGCCTTCGACGCCATGGCCGCCGCCCGCTCGCTGGAGGCCTTTTTCGACGACCTGAGCACCTGGTACGTGCGGCGCAGCCGAGCCCGTTTCTGGGCGCCCGGCGGGCGGGCCGAGCCGGCGGCGCTGGCCACGCTCTACGAGGCGCTGGTCACTGTCGCCAGGCTGATGGCGCCCATGCTGCCGTTCTTGAGCGAGGAGCTGTACCAGAACCTGGTCCGCACGACCGACCCGTCGGCGCCCGAGAGCGTGCACCACTGCTCCTACCCGGAGACCGATCCGACACTCGAGGACGACCGGCTCGTCGCCCAGATGGAGCGGGTGCGGCTCCTGGCTAGCCTCGGGCACGCCGCCCGCAAGGGCGCTGGCATCGCCGTCCGTCGGCCGCTGGCGAGCATGCGCGTTGCCGCGGGTGCCGACGTCGATGAGCTGCCGCCGGCGCTCATGGCGGAGCTGGCCGACGAGCTGAACGTGAAGCAGGTCGACCTCGCCTCCGACCTCAACGAGGCGGTCAGGCGCCGGGTCGAGCCGAACCCGAAGCTGCTCGGCCCGAAGTACGGCAAGCAGTACCCGCGCATTCGGTCGGCCCTCCAGGCTGGCGCCTTCACCGTGGAGGAGGGGCCCCGCGTGCACGTGGCCGTGGGCGACGGCGCCGAGCGGCAGGTCGTCGTTCTGGAGCCCGACGAGGCCACTGTCACGCTGGAGCCAGCGCCGGGCTACGCGGCGGCCGTCGACGGCGCGGTGCTCGTCGTGCTCGACACTGCGCGGACACCTGAGCTGGTCGCGGAGGGCCAGGCCCGCGAGATGGTCCGCATCGTCCAGGACGCCCGCAAAACGGCCGGCTTCGACGTGGCCGACCGCATAGTCGTCGGCGTTCGGGCCCCCGAGGACCTGGGCACGGTCCTGGAGCAGCACGGCGGCACCGTGCGCCGTGAGACTCTGGCGACGACGCTGCTCCCGCTATCTGGCGATGATGGCGACTGGGCGCACCGAGTGGCGGCCGAGATCGACGGTATGCCGGTCGAGGTAGCGGTCCGCAGAAGCGCGCCGTGAGTCGCGTGGCCCCCACCAGCGGCATCGACCAGGGGAACGGGCGAGCCAGCTTCCTGTCCCTGCGCGGGATCGGGTTCCTGGGGCTCGCCGCCCTCGTGGTAGTGGGCGATCGCGTGACCAAACGGCTGGCCGAGGATCGTCTGGAGAAGACGGGCGTGCATTCGGTGCCTGTCCCGCTGACCGGCGATCTGCTGCGGTTCACCTACCTGGAGAACCGCGGGGCGGCGTTCGGGCTGCTCCAGGACCAGACGCTGTTCTTCGTGCTCGTGGGCGTGGTCGTGATCGGTGTCATCGCCGCGAGCTACCGCTACCTGCCGCGCTCTGGCTTCCGGCTCCACCTGGCGCTGGGCCTGCAGCTCGGCGGGGCGATTGGCAACCTGATCGACCGTGTGCGCCAGGGCTACGTGGTGGATTTCGTCGACTTCGGCTACCGGGCGAACTGGTGGCCCGTCTTCAACGTGGCCGACTCGGCCATCGTGGTCGGCGTGGCGCTGCTGGCGTTCAACCTGCTGACGGAGTCGCCGCCCGAGCCGGCCGGCGCGCGATCCGGCCAGGCCGATGTCTCCGAGCTCGGCTGAGCGCCAGCCGCTGCGCGCCGCCAGCCACACTCGGGCAGGGGGCGAGCGCCTGCTCGTCGTCCCGCCGTTCGCCGCCGGCGACCGCCTCGACGGCTTCCTCGCCCGCAACGGTGGCACGCCAGACCGCTCGCGCGCCGAGTGGCAGCGCCTCATCGACCAGGCGGCCGTCACCCTCAACGGGCAGTCGGCGAAGCCGGGCCAGCGGGTCGGCTCCGGCGACCATGTCGTCGTCCTGAGCGCGGCCACGCCAGCGAAGCCCATCGTGCTCACCCCCGACCCTGACGTCCCGTTCACTGTCGTGTTCCAGGACCCGGCCGTGATCGTTGTCGACAAGCCACCGGGGGTCGTGGTGCACCCGGCGCCTGGCAACCAGGCAGGCACCCTGGTGAACGGGCTGCTGGCGCGCTTTCCCGAGCTCGGCGACGCCGCTGGCGACGAACGGCCGGGCATCGTGCACCGGCTGGACCGGGACACCTCCGGGCTGCTGGTGGTGGGCCGCACGACCGCCGCCACCGCCGACCTGCAGCGCCAGATGCAGCGGCGCACCACCGAGAAGCGCTACCTGCTCCTGGTGCGCGGCACGATCGCCGAGGACGAGGGTGTGATAGACGCCCCGATCGCCCGTGACCCGCGCAACCGCCAGCGGATGAGCGTCCGCGCCGACGGCCGCCCATCCGAGACCCACTTCTGGGTGCGCGAGCGCTTCGCCGACTTCACCCTGGTAGAGGCCCTGCTGGTGACCGGGCGCACCCACCAGCTGCGGGTCCACTTCACCTCCATTGGCCATCCCGTCGCCGGCGACCGCACCTACGCGCCCGGCCGCTCGCCGTCCGCTTTTCCCAGGCAGTTCGTCCACTCGCACGCGCTGCGGCTCCGCTCGCCCCACGACGGTCGTGAGTACACGTTCACCGCCGATCTGCCCGCCGACTTGGCCGAGCCGCTGGAGCGGCTGCGCCGGCGGGCGCGGCGCTAGACTGAGGGACCTCTATGCCCTCGGCCGCCCCGGTCCGCGTTCGTATCGCGCCGTCGCCCACGGGCGACCCGCACGTGGGCACGGCCTACATGTCCCTGTTCGACCTCGCCTTCGCCCGCCAGCGCGGCGGCACGTTCGTGCTCCGCATCGAGGATACCGACCGCGGGCGTTATGTCGAGAACAGCGAGCAGCAGATTTTCGATACCCTCCACTGGCTGGGCCTGGATTGGGATGAAGGCCCGGACAGGGGTGGCCCTTACGGCCCGTACCGCCAATCCGAGCGCCTCCCCCTCTACCAGCGCTACGCCGACCAGCTCCTCGAGGCCGGCCACGCCTACCACTGCTGGTGCACCCCCGAGCGGCTTGGCGAGATGCGCGCCGACCAGACGCGGCGCAAGCAGCCGCCCGGCTACGACCGCTTCTGCCTCGGCAAGACCCGCCAGCAGCGCGCCCAGGAGCCCGGCTTCGGCGAGCGCAGCGTCGTGCGCATGCGTATCCCAGACGAGCCGCCGCTCACCTTCCACGACCTGATTCGGGGCTCGACCAACGCACCCACGCCCGACGACCAGGTCATCCTCAAAGCCGACGGCTTCCCCACCTACCATCTGGCGGTGGTCGTCGATGACCGCGAGATGCGCATCAGCCACGTGACCCGCGGCGAGGAGTGGATCTCGTCCACGCCGAAGCAGCTGCTGCTGTACCAGTGGCTCGGCTGGGACCCGCCAAAGTTCGCCCACTTCCCGCTGCTGCGGAACACCGACCGCTCCAAGATCAGCAAGCGCAAGAATCCGGCCGCCCGGCTGCTCTGGTTCAAGGAGGAGGGTTTTCTCCCCGAGGCGCTGGTCAACTTCCTGGCGCTGATGGGGTTCAGCCTGCCGGATGGGCGCGAGATGTTCTCGTTCGACGACCTCGTGGCCCACTTCGACTGGAGCCGCTTCAGCCCGGTCGGGCCGATCTTCGACGTGGCCAAGCTGGAGTGGCTGAATGGCCAGTACATCCAGCGCCTCTCTGATGACGAGCTGCTGCGTCGCGCCGAGCCGTTCCTGCCCGGCGCGGGCGAGCACGAGGCGCTGCGCATCCTGGCGCCGACGCTCAAGGAGCGGCTCAAACGGCTGGCCGACATCCGCGACCAGGTCGACACCCTGTACGTAGGCAAGGTCGACCTCGATCCCGCCCTCCTGCTGGGCCAGGGGCTGGCGCCGGAGGCTGTCCGTGAGGCGCTGGCGCTGGCGGCCCACCTGGTTCGCACGACCGAGCCGTACGTGGCAGATGCCCTCGAGGCCGGGTTTGCGGCGGAGCGCGAGAGCCGGGGTTGGAAGCAGCGGCACTTCCTGATGACTGTGCGCGTCGCGCTCACGGGCAAGACGGTGACGCCGCCCCTGTTCCCGCTCATGGTGGCGCTCGGGCGGGAGCGGGCCGAGGCGAGGTTGGGGGACGCTGCCCGGCTGTTGCCCGACCTGAGCGCGTAGCGCGAACAAAAATATGAGCCCAAGCAGGTGGAGCTCAGATGATCAGAATGGAGCAAGACTCAAGACTACGCCCACCTGCTTGGGCGCCTGAGGCGTGGTTCGGCTGCTGCTGGCCGCCGTCTTGCTGATCGTCCTGGGAGGCCTGACCGTCCGCTTCACCAACGGGCGTCTGCTCGGGCCGGCCTCCGACCCGGGCAACCCGGGCGGCACCGCGCCGATCTCGGCCGCCGCCCCGGCCGCGGCCCCGACTCAGGTGACCTACGAGCTGGCTGAGGCGGCCCTCACCGACCAGGTCAACCAGCGCCTGGCTAGCCAGCAGATCGGCAGCACGCCGCTCGGGCCGGCTACCCTGCGCCGGCTGACGCTGCACCTCCGCGGCGGCCGCATCCTGGCCGACGGCGACGCCCAGGTGGCTGGCACCGTTCTGCCGGTCAGTCTGGCGGGCTCGCTGGCGGCCCAGGCGGGGCACCCGGTCGTGACGCTGCAGGAGGCGACGGTCGCGGGCGTGGCCGTCCCGGACGAGACCCGGGCGCTGATGGAGCGCACCATGCAGGGCCAGGTCGAGAGCGCCCTGGCGCAGCAGCGCCTCAGCCTCACCTCGGTGACGATCCAGGAAGGGAAGATCGTCGCCGTCGGCACACGCACCTGACGCGCGCGGGCCTCGGCGCGACGCGACAGCGCTCGTCCAGTCACTGGCCCAGGGCTAGCTGGACCGCCTTGACCACGAGCAAGACGACCGCGACGACAAGGTACCCGCGCAAGGCCAGAATCGCCATCTTGCGACCCGCGGACCATTCCGGCCGGTTGAGCAGGGCGACCGGCGGCATCCGCCAGTTCTCGCGGTCGCCAGGCGGCAGCGGCGGCTGCGGCGGGCGGCCTCGCCCCGGCCACCACAGCCAGGCTGCGCCCGCTACCAGCGCCACGGTGAGCAGCACCGAGAGGACCACCACGAGCAGCCCAACGTCCATGCTGGGGACCAGGGTCGTCACCACCAGTACCAGCGACAGCTCGAGCAGCACGCTCACGATCACGGTCGCCACGACGTTGAGCCAGGTGGCGTTGACCCACGGGCCCAGGACCTCACGGTCGTTGCACAGCAGGACCAGGAAGACTGTCGCGCTCGGCAGCAGGACGCCGGCCAACGCCTGGACGGCCGTCGTGATCAGCCCGAGCGGCGCATGCGGAATCAGCACTATCGCCGCGGCCAGCACGACCATGGTGGTGTAGCTGCCGTAAAAGACCCTGGCCTCGCCAAAGCTGCGGTGCAGCGAGTGGCGCAGTCCGAACACGTCGCCGAACGCGTAGGAGGTCGCCAACGTGACAGCGCAGGCCCCGATGATGGAGGCATCCAACAGGAGCAATCCAAAGACGGCACCGACCGCCGGCCCGATCTGGGCCGCCAGGCCGCTGGCGGTGCCCAGGGCGTCGGTGAACAGGCCGGCGTCCGGGGTACCGCCGAAGGCGGCCGCGGCCGCCATCATGATCGCCGCGGCGCCGAGCACCACGACGAAGGCGCCAATGATGGTATCGGTGCGCTCGTAGGCCATCCAGTGGGGCGTGATCCGCTTGTCGATGACGTTCGACTGCTGGAAGAACAGCTGCCAGGGGGCCACGGTGGTGCCGACGATGGCGATGATCAGCAGCACGGCGTCAGACGACACCCCGCCCGCGACGCCCGGCACGAGAAACCCGCGCACGACCGCGCCGCCGTCCGGATGGCTGAGCCAGGCCAGCGGGAGGACGAGCAGGTTGAAGACCAAGAACACGAACATAGCCCGCTCCCAGCGCTGGAAGTTGCCGGTGAGCGCGATCCCGACCAGGACCAGCGCGGCCAGGGGCACAACCAGATACGGGCTGACGCCGAAGTAGGTGGCGCTGAGGCTGACGCCGATGAACTCGGTGACCAGCGTCAGGAAGTTCAGGATGAACAGGTCGCCGACCGAGAAGAAGCCCCAGAACCGGCCGAAGCGCTCGTTGATCAGCCGGGCGTGGCCGACGCCCGTGACCGCCCCGAGCCGGACAACCATCTCCTGGTTGACGATCAGCACCGGGATCAGAACCAGCAGCGTCCACAACAGTGAGTAGCCGTAGTTCTGGCCGGCCTGGGCGTAGGTAGCGACGCCGCCAGCGTCGTTGTCGCCGACCATGACGATCAAGCCGGGGCCCATGATGGCCAGCAGCGTGAGCAGCCGCTGTTTCCAGGTGCGCCGATAGCCGACGTCGCCCACCCGGATGGTGCCCAGGGCGCCGTGGATGTCGCCGACGTGGGCTTCGTCCAGGACGGCCGAGAGCTGCTCGCGAGGCGGCGCCTCCGGCCCTGGCCCTGGCTCCGGCCCTGGCGCGGGCGCGGGCGCGGGGGCGGGGGCTGGGAAAACGCTTTCAGGCACCCGCAGCTGCTTCGGCCCGGCGCCGCCACTGCTCGGGCACCAGCCGCTCGAGAAGGTCGTCCACCGAGATGGCCCCCACCAGCCGCCCCGCGTCGTCGGTCACCGCGACAGCTGTCAGGTTGAAGTCGGTCATGCGCAGCGCCACGTGCTGGAGGTCGTCCTCCAGGCGCACCCCGCCCGCGACCAGCTGCGGCAGCTGCTCGACGGCCTGGTCCGCGGCTCCGCGCACCACGTCGGCAATGCCAACCGTGCCGATGCAGCGACCGTCGGCCTCGGTGACGAAGATCGACCCGAGCAGCTGTTGGGGGACCCGGTCGTCAGCGCGGATGCGCTCGAGCACCGCGCTGAGCGTGGTCCCGCGCGTCACGGCTACGTAGTCCGGGCTCATCATCCCGCCGGCGGTCGACGGGTTGTACTGGAGAAGGGCGCGCACCTTCTGGCCCTGCGGCGCGGGCATCAGCTCCAGCACCGGTCGGCGGCGCGCCTGGTCGAGATCGTTCAGCAAGTCGGCCGCGTCATCGGGAGCCATGCGCGCCAGCACCTGCGCCACCTCCGCGTCGGAGCGGGAAGCCAAAAACTCGACCTGGTGGTCGGCTTCGAGCTCCTCGAACACGTCGGCGGTCAGCTCGGGATCGGCCTCGACCGCCCCCATGATCTCCTCGCCCTGGTCGTGCGAGGCGTTCTCGACCAGGTCGGCGATCTGGGCCGGGTGCAGGCGCCGCAAAAACCCCAGGGGCATCAGCAGTCCGGCCGTGGGCACGTGCCCGACGAACGGCTGGACGTTGCTCCAGTCCACGATCCGGGCCCCGGGAGGCGCTGCCCGGCGCAAGCGGACCGGCAGCAGGCCGCGGGGGCTCGGGTCCACGCCGGTCAGACGCCAGCCGTCGTCGCCGTGAGCCAGGACCAGGTCGCTGGCGTGCACGAGGCGTCCCGTCACCACGTTGATGAGGCGGCGATCGAGCACGTCCTGGCGCAGCAGCACTTCGCCTGGCCGGCGCTCGAAACGGCCCAGGTTCAACTTCTGCCCGCGCAGCTCGACACGGCCGGGGGCCAGCTGGGCGACCAGGTCCGCGGGCACGAACAGGTCGCGACCACCGATGTCGACCTTCAGACCGGTGACCCGCGGATAGCCCGCGTCGGCGAGCCGCACGATGACGTCCTTCAGCCGTCCGAGACGCCCGCCGGCAAGGTCGAGCACCGCGCTGTTCAGGAGCTGGGTCAGCAGCAGCGGACCGCTGAGCACAGAGTTGCGCACGATAGCCATAGCGTAGACGAGACGGCCGCGCCCGCGACGCTCGTGGACGTTAGCGTTCGGGGTGACCGTGCCAGGGACGCGACTACGGCTTGCGCACCGACGGCGGCAGGCTTCGGTAGACGCTGAGCCAGTCAGTCGCGATCGTCCTCTGGGCCTCCGCCAGCGGCGTGGCGCCGCGGCACACCTGCTCGTGCAGGAAGTTCTCTACCTGGTCCTTCTCGTGGAAGCCGGGGCGCGGCTCGGCCGCCTCCGGCCACAGATTGGCGATATCGTTGCTGCCCCCGAGCTCGAGGGACACCAGATGGTCCACCTCGTACTCGCCAGCTGTCCGCTCGACGACCTCGTACGAGCGGTACACCTCCTGTTTGAGCTGGCTGGGCACGTCGCGCACGGAGGAGCTGTAGCCAGAGCGACAGATCTCCGCGGCAGTAGCGGCAGGCAGGATGGCGCCCGGTGTGCAAGCCCGGTCTTGCAGCCCATCCCGCGCCAGGCAGCCCGTCTCCTTGGTGCGCGGGCCAAATGGTCGGTCCGGCGTTCCGCCGGCCGTGGTCGGGACGGCCGGCGCGGCCGGGGTGGCGCTCGGTTGGGCGGGCGCGCTGGCCGCGGTCGGAGCCCCGGTGGCGGCGCCGTTCGACGAGCAGGCTGATCCCAGGCCCACCGCCACCGCCAGCGCCGCCGCGGCGACGATGGTGGGGTAAGCCCCCCTGAGCGCGTAGCGCGAACAACGCGAACACAAGGAAGAGCCTAAGCAGGTGGAGCTCACATGATCAGAATGGAGCAAGCCTTAAGCCTTGAGACCACCTGCTTAGGCCAGGTCCTGCCGAGCGACACGGTCGTCACGCGCCGGCGGGGGACACACCGGCGCTGTAGGCGCCGTACCGCAGCAGGACGCGCTGCGCCACGTCAGCGTGCCCGCCCGTCCTGACGCGCACGTGGGTGCCGGCGGCGTCCCGCGGTAATGCCTCGACGTCGACAACGGCCATCCCCTGGCCTTGCAGCGCGTGGGCCGCCATCTGTGCCTGTCCAGGGTCTCGAAACAGACCCACCACTTCGTCGTTGCCGCTCATCGTCGGTGCTCTCCTAGCTCTCTTCAGCTGCGCCGCGAGTATCACACGGCAGTCCGTGCCGGCGCGGCCGGCCGATGAAGAAAGTTCATGACACGGCCACGAAGGGCTGTCACAGTGGGTCACGAGTCTGACAACTATGCAGAAAGTCGCTTTCCAGGGCACCAGCCGTCCTCCGGGGGTACAGGAGGCCGGTGCGGTGCCCAGGCCACGGGAGAGGAAGCATCCGGTGGTCCAGCGTACTCGCCACCCTATCGAAGCCCCCTTCTCCAGGCACCGCCCTCGGTCGTCGACGTCGTCGGCGGCCCGCCCGAGTCTGCTGCCGCTCTCAGTGGAGGTCCCACACATGGTGGTGCCGCCGTCGCCGCGCGCAGAGTCGCTCGCATCACTTGAAGATCTGTTCGATGCCCACCACCGCCGCGCCCTCGGCTACGCGTACCAGATGGTGCACAACCGGGCCGACGCCGAGGACGTCGTCCAGGAGGCGTTCCTGTCGGCGTGGCGCGCCCGCGTCATCTACGACCCCGAGCGCGGCTCGGAGCGCACCTGGCTTCTCACGCTGGTGCGCAACCGCGCCATCAGTCTGCTGCGGGCCCGCGGCTGCCGTCCGGTCACCGCTGACGAGGAGTACGACGAGCTTCCGGACGCCGGCGACCTGGCGGAGGAGGTGGCGATGCGGGTGGACGGCGCCGTGCTCCGCGCCGCGGTGGCGCGCCTGCCCGAAGCCCAGCGCCGGGTGCTCGAGCTTGCCTACTTCGGCGGCTTGAGCCACGCCGAGATCGCCCACCAGCTGAACGCGCCGCTCGGGACTGTCAAAGGGCGCGTCCGTCTGGGCATCGACCGCCTGCGCAGCACCATGGGCACAGCGTCCGGGGGAGCGCCAGCGGCGCTCCGCCCGACGTTGAAGGCCAGCTGAGCGGCGGCCCGGCGGCTCAACCAGGCCGGCGCGCCTCCCCGCCCGCCACGAGCCGGCCATTCGGCCCGAGCCCCGGGGGCGTCCAGTCGCGCAGCGTGCCCGGCTCCCGGCCTTCGGCCGCGCCCTGCTTCGTCACCGCTTCGATCAGCGCCTGGATGTACCCGTTGGCGAACGCCCGCCCACGGTGGCCCCACGGCGTGTCGCCGTGCGTGTGCGGCACGTGGTCGTCGATGAAGAAGCTCGCGAACCCCACCTCGTAGTAGATCTGCATCGCCTGGTACATGTCGACGTAGCCGGTGTTCACGAACTCCTCGTGGAAGCGTGGCACCGTGCCCGAGACGTTGCGGAAGTGGACGTACAGAATCTTGTCGCGCGATCCGAAGTAGCGGATCTTGTCGTAGACGTCGACGTCGTCTTGCATCTCCGCCATGGTCCCCTGGCAGAACTCGATGGCGTTGGCGTCGCTCGGGTAGATCTCGACCAGCCGCTTGTAGGCGGCGAAGCTCCGCAGCAGCTGGGGCACGCCACCCAGGGTCGCCACCGGCGGATCGCACGGATGGATCCCGAGGCGGATCCCCTCCTCCTCGGCGACAGGGGTGATGATGCGGATCCAGTGCTCTAAGTTTTGCCACATCTCCTCTTCGCTGTACGTGCGCTCGTGGGTGAGCGGGTACGTCTGCGCGATCTCGTCGTCGAATGCCGTGGCCACGGCCCCGCCGCGAATGGCGCGCGGCGGCGTCCGCCAGACGTGGGACGGCATCCAGTTGTAGCCAAAGATCGGGATGCCGGCGCGCGCCATGTTGCGCACCGTGGCGATCATGTTGTCGATCTGCTGGTCGCGCCGTGGTCCGTTCAGCATGATGTGGTCGTAGAAGTGGGTCGGGACGTTCTCCAGGGCGGCGAGCTTGAGCCCTGCCTGCTCCACCACCAGCCGCAGCTTGACCAGGTCGACAAGCTCCCAGCGCTGCGACCCGGGCAGCTCCGGCGTGTTCAGCAGCACGTCCGTGGCCCCGAACTGTGCCGCGAACCGCAAGTACTCCGACGTTGCTACCTTGAACTGGCCAAACCCTGGTCGCATGGCGCCTCCTCTGCCGCCGATGGTACCGCTCGCTCCCCCCGGGCGGCGCCGCGCGCCTAACGGATTCACGGAAACCCCTCGGCCCGCCACAATGAGGGCATGCAGCAACTGCAACAGGAAACACACCGCTTCATCGGTCGGCGCACCAAACGCGACGACGCGCCGTCCCGTCTCACCGGCCAGACGCGCTTCGCCAACGACCTCGTCCTGCCCAACGCTCTCCACGCCCGGTTCGTGGTCAGCCCGTACGCCTCGGCGCGGATCACCTCGATAGACGCGGCCGAAGCGCGCGCCATCCCCGGCGTGGTGGCGGTCCTGACGGCGCGTGATCTGCCCGTCCCGAACATCCAGGCCGCGGTCGAGGGCCGCGCCATCCTGCTGACGCTGGACCGCGTGCTGCACGCCGGTCAACCAGTGGCCGCCGTCCTGGCCGAGACCGAGGCCGCGGCCGAGGATGGCGTTGCCGCCGTGCAGGTGGAGTACGAGCCGCTGACGCCCGCGGTCGACCTGCTGGCGTCGATGGCCGCGGACGCCCCGGTCGTTCGCGAGAGCCACGACATCAACGAAGAGGAGATGTCGATGCACGGTGCCACCCCCCAGGCCGAGGCCGAGGTGGATGGCGATCAGGCGCCCAACATCGCCAGCCGTACCCACTTCGAGCGCGGCGACGTCGAGCAGGGCTTCCGCGACGCGGATGTCGTCATCGAGAAGGAGTACCGCACCAGCTGGGTCCACCAGGGATACCTCGAGCCGCAGTCGTGCAGCGCCATGCTCGACCCGCTCGGCAACGTGACCGTCTACTCGTCCACCCAGGCCCTGTTCCACTCGCGCAGCCAGGTGGCCCACACCCTCGGCCTGTCCGACCACCAGGTGACCCTGAACGCGATGCCCGTGGGTGGCGGTTTCGGCGGCAAGTTCGGCTTCCTCGAGCCAACCACCGCCGCGCTGGCCAAGGCGGTCGGCCGGCCGGTGCGCCTGGCCTACACCCGCACGCAGGAGTTCACCGCGGCCGATCCGGCGCCGCAGTCCATCGTCCGGGTGAAGATCGGCGCCACGAAGGACGGCACCCTCACCACGCTGGACGGCGAGATGATCTTCGACGCCGGCGCCAAGGCAGGCGCCCCCGTCGGCATCGGCTGCATCCTGCTCGGCTCGCTGTACCGCTGGCACAACCTGCGCATCAACGGCGTGGAGGTGCTCACCAACAAGGCAGGCAACGGCGCCTACCGTGGGCCCGGCGGCCCCCAGGCGGCGTTCGCGCTCGAGAGCACAGTTGACGAGGTCGCCAAGGCGCTCGGCATCGACCCGCTGGAGCTGCGCATCAAGAACGCGGCGCGCGGCGGCGACGCTCGCGCCGACGGCAGCGCCTGGCCGCGCATTGGCCTGGCCGAGTGCCTGGAGCAGGCGCGCGCCGTCTACCAGGCCGAGCGGGCGGCGGCCGGGCCGGGCGAGGGCGTCGGCATCGCGGCCGGCGGCTGGCCGGGCGCCATGGAGTCCGCCGCCGCGGCGTGCCGGCTCAACGCGGACGGATCGCTCCAGCTGACGCTCGGCGCCGTGGACCTGACCGGCACCAACACCACGTTCGCCATGATCGTGGCCGAGGCGTTCGGCCTGGACGACCTGTCTCAGGTCCGGGTGACGACTGCCAACACCGACGCCGCCCCCTACGCTGGCGGCACCGGCGGCAGCAAGATCACCTACACCGTGGGGCCGGCCGTCATGCAGGCCGCCCTGGACACCCGCGACCAGGTGCTGCGCATTGCGGCCGCCGAGCTGGAGGCGTCGGTCGACGATCTCGAGATCGTTGCCGGGCGTGTCCAGGTCCGCGGTGTCCCGGCGAAGTCCAAGGCGCTGTCCGAGGTCTACACCCTGAGCGCCTCGTTCGGCGCCAAGCACGCCCCGGTGTACGGCACCGGCAAGACGGTGGTGTCCAACTTCAGCCCGGGCATGGCGGTCCACGTCGTCCGCGTCCGTGTCGACCAGGAGACCGGCCGCGTCAGCCCCCTGAGCTACACGGCCATCCAGGACGTCGGCACGGCTCTCAACCCGGCCACCGTCGAGGGCCAGATGGAAGGCGGCGCCGTCCAGGCCGTGGGCTGGGGTCTGTTCGAGCGGATCCTGTGGGACGACCAGGGGTCGCCAACGACGGCAAGTCTGATGGACTACGCCATCCCGAAGTCCACCCAGGCGCCCAACCTGGGCACGGTGCTGGTCCAGGTGCCGTCGGAGCAGGGGCCATACGGCGCCAAGGGCGTTGGTGAGCCGCCGGTCATCCCCGGCGCCGCGGCCCTGTCCAATGCCGTCGCCGATGCCTGCGGCGTGCGTATGATGGCGCTCCCGCTCACCTCCGAGCGCGTCCGCGAGGCGATCGCCGCCTTACGGACGAACGGCAGCCAGCACACCAACGGCAGCGTGGCCCACCGGTCGGCGCAGGCGCCCGCCGCGGTGTAGGCGCGGCTTTCTCGGCGCTGGCTCGGCATCGCGGCCGAGCCAGCGCCGGTGCGGCCACTGATGGCGCACGCCGACGGCCCGGACGGAGACAAAGACAACGACAACGACAACGACTACCTGCGCGAGTTCGCCAGGCGCGGGCGGCAGCGCCCGACGTCTGGCGGCTACTTCGAGTGGCTAGGTCGCCCCGAGGATCCACTAGCCTACGAGCATCGCGTCGCCTGCGTCCGCCGCTATGCCTTCGCCGTGCCGACGGCGACGGCTCTGGCGGCCGTCGCCCGCCATGCGCCCATCGTCGAGCTCGGGGCGGGCACCGGCTACTGGGCGTTTCTACTGCGCCGCCGCGGCGTGGACGTCGTCGCCTACGACATCGCGCCACCGGGGCAGACACCCAACCGGTACAAGTTCGAGCCGCGCACCTGGACGGCGGTAGAGCAGGGGGGCGTCGACGTTCTCGCCAGGCACGGCAACCGCACCCTGTTCCTGTGCTGGCCAGACTATCGCGACTCGTTCGCGGGTGACGCGCTGGCCGCCTACGGGGGCCGGCGCCTCGTCTACGTCGGCGAGCCGCGCGGCGGCCGCACTGCCGACGACGCCTTCTTCAACCGTCTGGGCACGGATTGGCACCTGGTGGAGACGCTCGCCATCCCGCGCTGGCCAGGCGTCAATGACGCGCTCTATGTCTACCTGCGCTGGGAGTCGGCCGGCAGAGGTACAGTAGGGTGACCTCGCACCCCTGGAAAGCCCAGCCGTCGCGTGACTGCCGTGGACACCGAGACCGACAGCGTGAACCAGTCGCCTCCGGACACGTCCCTCGCCGTGCCGCGGGTCGGACCGACCGCGCCGGACATGGCCGCGCTGCAACACCCCCTGGACCGCCAGGCGATTGCCCAGCTGCGCCGGGTGCGCGGCTTCGAGTTCTTCGTGTCGAAGTTCGTCGAGGCCGGCGTCGAGCGCATGGACTACGCCTTGAGCACCGCCAGCAGCCTGCGGGTCGGGCCCAGGCAGCTGCCGCGGCTGTACGGCCATCTGCAGGAAGCGTGCACCTTTTTTGGCGTGCCTGAGCCAGAGCTGTACGTCAGCGCCGGCGGCCCAAGCGCCGTGGCGGCCGGACCGAATCATCCCTACGTGGTCCTGGGCAGCGGCGTCGTCGACATGCAGGACGACGAGGCCCGCGCCATCGTCGTCCACGAGGTCGGCCACATCAAGGCTGGACACCTGCTGTACAAGTCCATGGCGGGCGCGATCGACTTCTTCGGCGATGTCGCCAACGACCTGTCGATCGGGTTCAGTCGCTTCGTGACGGCGCCGATCCAGGCCGGCCTGTTGACCTGGGAGCGCTGGTCCGAGCTCACCGCCGACCGGGCGGCGCTGCTGATGGTGCCCGACCCCATGGTGAGCATGCGCGTCCTGATGAAGCAGGCCGCGGGCACGAGCGGTGGGTCCGACGGCCTGGACGTCGCCGCCTTCGTCGACCAGGTCCGCGCCTACACGGTGGACATCGAGCAGACGATGGGCGACCGCGTCTACCGCGTCGGGGCCACGCTGTACCGTGGGCGGCTGCCGTTCACCGTGCAGCGGGCCAAAGCGCTGCTGGAGTGGTACGACAGCGGCGCGCTGGCCCAGGTGCTCGCCGCCGGGGGCGCCCCCGGGCGAACGTGCCCGCAGTGCGGCCACCCCGTCCAGCGCGGCCACGGGTTCTGCGGCGAGTGCGGATTCCGCCTGGCCGATCCCAGTCCAGCCGCCGCCGGAGCGGGGGTGATTTGACTTGCGAGCTGGGCGGCGGCGGGGATAGCCTGGCTGGCTGGCGCTCACCACTACCACGCGGGCTGGTGGCGCCCGCTCACTCTGGCACATGGGGGTGTCTGTGACCGCACCGGATGCGCAACCGAATGACCCGCCGAGCCCCGAAGTCCGTCTCAGTCGTCGGCAGCTGTTGCCGCTCGTCGGCGTCGCGGCGCTGGCGTCGGCATTCCCTATCGGTTCGGCCAGCGCCCAGCAGAGCGCTCCCGCCGCTGGTGGCGGAGCAGCCGAGGACACGGGGGCGGTCGCGCCCAGCCGCTACGTCTACGTCGGCACCTACACCGCGCCACACACGGCGCCAGGTGGCACCCAGCCGAGCACCGCGGTTGGCGTGTACGTCTTCAAGCTGGACGGCCAGACCGGCGGCCTGAGCCAGGTCCAGGTGGTCCCCCTGGAGAACCCGTCATGGGTGACCCTCGATCCGCAGGGTCGGTACCTGTACGCCATCAGCGAGGTGGACACCTGGAAGGGCACCGCCAACAGCGGGGGCATTACCGCCTACGCCATCGACGCGACCACCGGCATGCTCACCGCCATCAACGACCAGCCGACGATGGGGGCGATCGCCGCGCACGCTATCGTCGACCCGGCAGGCAAGTACGTGCTGGTTGCCAACTACAACGGGTCGAACTTCGTCGTGCTGCCCATCCAGCCCAACGGCGGCCTGGGGCCTGTCAGCCAGGTGGTCACGGTCTCTGGTACTGGTCCCGACGCGAGCCGCCAGGAGATGCCGCACCCGCACCAGATCCAGTTCGACCCGGCGGCGAAGTTCGTCTTCGGGAACGATCTCGGTACCGACAAGGTCTGGGTCTGGACGTTCGACGCCGCGCAGGGCAAGCTCACCCCGACCCCGCTGCCCGCGATCCAGGTCGCGTCCGGGTCGGGCCCGCGCCACTCGGCGTTCCATCCGACAGGCAAGGCCATGTACGTGATCGCCGAGATGGGCTCCGCCGTCAGCGCCTTCAGCTACGACGCCACCAAGGGCCAGGCCATCTGGCTGCAGACGCTCTCGACCCTGCCCCCGGACTTCCGGGGAACCAGCACCTGCGCCGAGCTGATCATGCACCCGTCCGGTCGCTGGCTCTACGGCTCGAACCGCGGCCACGACAGCATCGTCGGCTACGCGGTCGACCAGGCCACGGGCCGGCTGACGGTGATCGATTGGTGGTCCACCCAGGGTATGGTGCCGCGCGGGTTCACCATCGAGCCCTCGGGCGCGTTCCTCCTGGCCGGCAACCAGAACTCGGATTCGGTCGTGCCGTTCCGCATCGGCCAGGACTCGGGCCGCCTGACGCCGACCGGCGCCGTGACCAACACCCCGGTGCCGGTGACTTTCGGGTTCGGCCGACCCATCACCGCCAAGTAGCAGGTAGAATGCCGCAAGGGTCCCCTGGGCTGCGGGAGGGGACGCGGCTCGGCCGCCGAGGGTGGAGAAGTTTTTCACCCTCGGCGGCCGGGGCGCCACAACACGACTGCGCGGTCGCATGCCACAATGGCGTCCCGTGGCGCACCAGCGAACGTCCTCCGGCCGGGTTCGGTGCCGGTCCTGCTCGAACGAGATCGCCTTTGTCGAAGTGCGCGTCATGGGCAATGGCACCGGCGACACCAACCGCGTCTTCGAGCGCTACCAGACCGAGATGACGCGCCTGCAGTCCGAGGAGCAGTGCCAGCACTGCCTGGATCGGCAGCGCGCCGCGGACCGTGACGCAAGGTCGTCTCTCTAGCCGCCCTGCCTCGCGAGTTTCAACTTCAACCCAACGCCCACTTTAAACCTCAGGACCAGTTCGGGACGGGCAGCGCATCCGTCTGGCCGGCAGCCTTCGTCAGGCACCGCTCGATGCGCTCATGGATCTCCGGGGTCAGCGTTATGTCGAGCGCGCGCACGTTCTCCTCGATCTCCTCGGGGCGGCGCGTGCCTGACAGGGCCACCGCCACGATCGGGTCGCGCAGCACCCAGGCGATGGCCAGGGGCGCCAGCGCGACGCGCATGTCCCGCGCGACGCTCTGAAGCTCCTCGACCACGCCGACGTTGGTCGGGAAGTTGTCAGGGGTGAAGAGCGCCTGGCCGAAGATCAGGCCGCGCCGCCGCCAGTCGTTGTCCTCGAAGGTGGTGTCGCGGGTGAAGGCGCCGGTCAGCAGTCCGTGGGCCATGGGGCCGTACGCCATGATGCCGACGCCAAGCTCGCGGGCCGTGGGGAACATCTGGTGCTCCCAGCGACGGTCGAACAGGTTGTAGCCGACCTGGTTCGTGACGATGGGCGCGTGGCGCTTCGCCTCGCGCAGGTCCTCGGGGTGGTAGTTCGAGACGCCGACGTAGCGCGCCTTGCCCGCCCGCTGGACGTCCACGAGCGCCCGCATCGACTCGGCGATGGGGGTGTCCTTGTCTGGCCAGTGCTGCAGGTACAGGTCGACGTAGTCGAGCTTCAGTGCCCTCAGGCTGTCGTCGATGTCCCGCAAGATCGACTCGTACCGGCCGTCGGTGGGGCGCTTGCTGTCCGGGCGGGTTGGCAAGCCGCCCTTGGTGACGACGATGGCCTCCTAGCGCCGGCCGCCCAGGGCGCGGCTCAGCAAGTCCTCCGAGCGACCTCGCCCGTAGCCGAGCGCGGTGTCGAAGAGCGTCACGCCCAGGTCCAGGGCCCGCTGCACCGCGGCGACGAACTCGTGCTCGTGGTAGGAGCCGTACTCGCCGCCCACCTCCCAGGCGCCGAAGCCGATCACGGAGACCTCCAGGTCCGAGCTGCCCATGTTCCGATACTGCATCGCGGGTCCTTTCAAGAGTCGGACGCGACGCCAGCGGCCCACAGGCGGCGCGGGGACGTCGCCACCCACACCCGAGGAGATAGTAGACGGGCCAGCGCCGCGATTGGTCCGGCGCGGGAGCGACCGGCTACACTTGTCCCGTTCCCAGTGCCGAATGGGGTAACGGTAGCCCGCCTGACTCTGAATCAGGTAGTCATGGTTCAAATCCATGTTCGGCAGCCAGGCCGCCGCACGGCCCGCGGGACAGAGGCATAGCGGCTCGGTCCCGTATACTGGAAGGCGCACCAGGCGTCTCGCGCAGCCGTCAGCGCTGTGTGCCAGCGAGCCGCCCGCCACACCGCCCTTCCCCGGCCCGTTCGTCTAGCGGCCCAGGACGCCACCCTCTCAAGGTGGAGATCGCGGGTTCGAATCCCGCACGGGTCACCCCGATTTTGAGATTGAAACGCCCCCGAAACGGGGTCACCGAGTACGCGACGGCCAACCAATTCATGTGGCTGGAGCGCACCGCGCAGCGCGCGGTGGACGAGGGGCTGCTCCCGCGGGCCGAGGTTGACGGCTGGCCTAGCGCGCTGTGGGCGGCGGATGGCGCCGGGCGCTTCTTTGGTGCGCTCGAAGGCTTCCGCGTGAGCGGCCGTAAACCCTGAGCGAGCCGAGCGCATCGGCTGAAGCCGGTCCCGCTCAGCGCGCGAGCGGCCGTATCGCTCGATCGGACCCTCCGACGACCCGGCCAGCGGGCGGGGACCGCGCAGGTGCCGCGCCTATACTCCCGATGAGGAACACGGCCATGCAGACGGCGCCCATCGGCATCTCGCGCGTGGTACGCGACCCCGACATCCAGGGTGGTGAGCCCACCATCAAAGGGACGCGCATCGCTGTCCGCAACGTCGTGCTCGCCGAGCGCGAGTGGGGCGGGGTGGACGGCGTGCGCTACGAGTACCCGCACGTGACCGCCGAGCAGGTGGCCGACGCGCTGGCGTACTACCTCGAGCACCGCGACGAGATCGACCGGTACATCTGGGAACAGAACGCGGACGAAGGCGTCGATGGCGACGGCGGGGCGTGAGCGCCCGGCTGTCTATACGGACGAGGATGCTGGGCGCTCCCTGGCCGAGGCCCTCCGTGTACGACGCTTCGACATCCTCACGGCTGCTCAGGCTGGTCTGCTAGGCGCATCGGATGAGCGGCAGCTCGAGCACGCTGCGGGGCTCGGCCGGGTCCTGCTCAGCTTCAACCGTCGGGACTTCCGGCGGCTGCACACCCGCTGGCGAGCGGAAGGCCGCGAGCACGGTGGGATTGTGCTCCTGCCGCAGTTCGGACCGGTCGAGCGTCGGGCAGTCCGAGCCGCCCTGCTGCTGGACTGGCTGGCTGCAGAGAGGGCCGCTTCGCGCCTGGTGAGCTGGGGCGACCTACAGCCGCGGCTGCACGGCGGCGAGCGCCTCGTGGGCTACACCGCAGAGGAGGTGCGTCTGGCGCTCGGGCTCGCGTAGGGGCGCGGAACACCTCGTGGTCGTTTCTTGTCGCCCCGCAATCCACGCTTAGGTCACGCACTCCGCGCCACATGGCCGTTGCTCGACGTCCATTGCCACGGGCACGTCTTCACCCCGGTCGAATATCTCGCCTGGGCTCCGCAGCGTGATGTCGGTGCGGTTTCTGAAGGCCTGGTCTGCCAGACGCTGGGCGGGAATGGTTTGAGTCTCTTCGAGCGCCACCGCTTTTGCGTACAGGTCGGGATGAGTCTGTCGGAGCCAGCGCCAGCGATCGAGGGATCCGAACGGACAAGAGAAGCAGGAGCGCTTCGGCGGCATTGGAAGGCCAGCCTCGCCAATCAGGGCCTCGCACTCAAGCACAGGGGCTCGCGGAACGTCGTACCATTGGACCCGCACCCTCCGCGGTGGGGTAGCAGTTGGGGTCGCAATCGCGACGGACGATGGTGGATGATGGCGGACCGGACGGGCACGTCTGCCTGTGTTTGAACTGGCGGCGGATATCCCGGACCGTCCCGGACGGTGTTCGGCCACCCTCTCAAGGTGGAGATCGCGGGTTCGAATCCCGCACGGATCACCCCGCGCCGCGACGGCGTGATAAGGTGAGGTGAGGGACCGGACGTCTTCAGCGTGTCGTCTCCCATAGCCTGACCACCTCACTGGCGTGCAGCGCCACACGGAGCCTCCATGGGTCGCATCGACGACCGCCTGCGCGAGCTCGGAATAACCGTACCCGCGGCGCCGGCGCCTCTCGCCAACTACGTGCCGGCCCGGCGGGTCGGCAACCTCGTCTACACCGCGGGGCAGGTCTCGCGCGGCGCGGAGCGCTCGTACACCGGCAAAGTGGATGCCGACCTCACCCTCGAGGACGGTCAGGCGGCCGCGCGGCTGTGCGCCTTGAACTGCCTGTCCGCGCTGCTGACGGTGATCGACTCCCTCGACCGCGTGAAGGGGCTGGTCCGTGTCGGCGGGTTCGTGAACGCCGCGGCCGGTTTCCAGCAGGTGCCCCAGGTCGTCAACGGCGCATCCGACCTGTTCGTCCAGGTGTTCGGTGATGCCGGCCGGCACGCCCGCACGGCTGTCGGCGTCGCCGAGCTTCCCAGCAACTTCGCCGTCGAGGTCGAGCTCATCGCCGAGGTCGAGTAGGGCCGCACCCGATGGACCCCGCCCGGGTCAGCGCCATCATCTTCGCCGGCGGCCGCGCCACCCGGCTCGGCGGCGTCAACAAGGCCCTGCTCGAAGTGGGCGGCCGACCCATCATCGACCGCATCGTCGACGCGGTCGGGCCCCTGGCCGCCGAGCTGCTGCTCCTGGCCAACGACCGCGCTCTCGCCGACCTGGCCGACCGCGCCGGCCTGCGACTGGTTCTCGACCCGGACCCCCACGCCGGGGTGCTGCCGGCTCTCGCGGCTGCCTTGGCGGTGGCCACAGGCGACGTCTGCCTGGCGGTTGCCTGCGACATGCCGTTCGTGTCGCGGCCCTTGTTCGAACGCTTGCTCGCCGTCCAGCAGGAGCAGAGCGCCGACGTCGTCATCCCGCGCACCGCCGAACACCTGGAGCCCATGCACGCCGTCTACCGCCGAACGCCGGCGCTGGCGGCCATCCGCGCCGCGCTCGCCCGCGGCGACCAGCGCATGGTGAGCTACTTCCAGGACGTGCGCGTCGTGCAGCTGCCCGAGGCCGAGGCTCGCACCGTCGAGCCTGACCTCAGACCGTTCTTCAACGTCAACACGCCGACCGATCTCGCCGAGGCGCAGCGCCTGGCCAGCGGCCAAAGCTGACGCGGGGTCTCAGCCCACCCGTCGAACGACTCGCCGGACCCACGCAGCATGCAGTTGGCATCACCTTTATCCGGGTCCGGACGTCATGATGTCCTGACCCTTTATCGAGATCGAGGTCCGCCAATGCAGGCCAAACCTGCTCCGTGGGCCGGGGCCGCCTGGGACGCTGCTGTCGAGGGAACACGGACAGCGACGCGGCTCTTTCTCGCGACCGACCGCTTGCTGTGGCGCCAACTCACCGCGGCCGCCGAAGCCTGGACCCGTGTCGCGCCCGTGATGTCAAGCCAGGCGAACAGGGCCGGCTGCCGTGGTAAATTGGTGGTGCCTGGTGAGCCAGGCCACGCGACAGGACCGGAAGACTCCACAGTCGAGGACCCTTCCAAGGGAGTACCGGTCCCCGCCCCGACGTGTCGAAAGGCACGTGCCAGCGCTGTGGACGGCTGGAAGGGGCTGCGACGGGACATTGCCATCCCTCCGCTGCGGGCCTGGACCACCGGGCAGTTCTGTCTTTGCAGACCAGCGCTCCCCCTGAGCAACAGCGAAGCCTGGCCAATAACTCGACCCCCGACCGCTGGCTTCCACGTCTGTCTGGAAAGGTGTCAGCTGCCTACCATGAGGCGATGAAGCCCGTCCTGCGGGTGGCGCTGGCGCTATTCATGGTCGGCGCGGGGGTCATGCACTTCCTGGCACCGCGGGGTTTCATGCGCATCGTGCCGGCGTTTCTCCCGGCGCCGGCCGCTCTGGTGCTCGTCAGCGGAGTCTTCGAGATCCTCGGCGGGGTGGGCCTACTCGTCCCGCCCACCCGGCGCTGGGCGGCGTGGGGGCTCGTCGCGTTGTACGTCGCGGTGTTCCCGGCGAACGTCAATATGGCCGTGAACCATATCGGCTTCGGCAGACACCCCGGGCCCGCATGGCGCTCGTGGGCGCGGTTGCCGCTCCAGGCGCTGCTCATCGCGTGGGCGTATTGGTTGACGCGCTAGATCAGCCGAGCAGCACCTCGCCGGTGAAGTAGCTGATGCCGCGACCGCCCAGGACCGGCTACTCGGCCGCCTTTCGGGGGCGCCCACGCCGCCGGCGCGGCGATCCATCGCTGGCCGCGGTCACGGCTGGGCCCGGCGCCGCATGGACTCCGGTCTCCCTGGCCTGCCGTCGCGGTCCGCGACGGCCGTTGGCCGGTTTGTCGCCCGATGCGCTCGTCGACCGTGCTTGCGGAGCCGGAAGCACCTGGAAATAGATCGCCTCGTCCGAGGACGCTCTCGCCCATTTGAGGCGATACCCCGCCTGGGACGCCGCTTGACCAAGACGACGCTTCAACGCACGGCTCGATACGCCCTGGAGGTCAATCGCAGCAGCATCACCAGGTTGCAAGGTGCGCAATGCATCGACGTACTCGGCGAGGTCCATCTGCCCGCGCTTGGGGAATACCTGGTCCGCCTGCTGCGACGGGAGTTTGCGGATGGTAAGGGCCATTGCTGAACCTCCGATGGATGACAGCTTATCGTACTGTAGATCGTCGTGAATGATACGTACCCGTATCAAGCCGGCCGCACGAGTCACGTCAACGGCACATTGGTCGGAATCCACCACGATGGTACGGCAACGCCGCGCCGCGCGGCTGGCGCAGCGCCCGCTACTGCGCGGGCTGTGATGTTATGTATGGCGAGCGCGCCAGGAGTGACCAGGCCCATGGTCCGCCAGGGGAGCGACAGCGGGGTACGCGCCGGGCGGTTCCTGACCACGCGCCGCCTCGTCAGTAGGGACACGCCGACGTAGGATGGAGGCGCCAGGACGAGAGGAGGAACGGTGGTGAAGTTCGCGGTGGCGAAGAGCCCATGGGGCGAGCAGGACGAGATTGGTGCCCTGAATCTGATCACTCCCGAGTCACGCGCGACGATCATGTCGCGGGCGGACGCCAGTAAGGTGTTCGATCTCTCGGTGGAGTACTCCGTGGGTATGCCGACGTGGAGCTCGCTGGGCGATCCCGTCTTCCAGATCTGGATGACCCACACGCCGGGTGGCGACGTCGTCAGCAATCCGCTGGGGCTATCGGATGAGGCGAATCGGTACACGAGCTATTCGGGTGACGCGATGTCGCTGTATACCCATTGCGGCACCCACATCGACGCCCTCAACCACTTCGGCTGCTATGGCACCATCTGGAACCATTTTGCCGCCGACGAGCATCTCGGCAACCGGACCTGGAAAGTCTGTGGCGTCGACAAAATGCCGCCCATCATCAGCCGTGGCGTGCTGCTCGACGTCGCCGGCCTGCACGGCGTGGACATGCTGGCGCCCTCGTATGGCATCGGCCGGAAGGACCTCGAGGACGCCGCGAACAAGCAAGGTGTCAGCCTCGAGAGAGGCGATACGGTTCTCATTCGTACCGGGCGCATGCGGGCGTGGCCCGATGCCAGCGCCTACCTGACTGACGAGCCGGGTCTGAATCTGGAGGGCGCCCGCTGGCTCGCCGAGGAGAAGGAGGTGATGCTGATCGGCAGCGACAATGTCGCCGTCGAGCAGCTGCCGGCCGACGACCCCGACACCTGGCTTCCCGTCCACATGTATCTGTTCAACGCGGTCGGGCGGACGCTGATCGAGGTCGTCGACCTCGAGGCGCTAGCTGCCGAGGGCGTCTACGAGTTTGCCTTCCTGGCCCTGCCGCTGAAGCTGCGTGGCGCGTCGGCGTCGCCGATCCGCGTGATCGCGATGCCGCTCAGCTCCTGAGCTTGAGTGGACCAGAGGTGGTGCTCAGCCGGCTGGCTCTTCAGTCGGAGATCGGAGGTGGCCATGCGCGTCAACGTGGAGCGGATGCAGCGGCGGCTCGCCGCCTTGACCACGCCAGAGCTGGGCGGGACGCCCGCCGGCGGCATGGATCGGCCGGCGCTCTCCGATGCGGACCGGGCGGCGCGCGACCTGTTCGTCGCCTGGCTGCGGGGCCTGGGGCTGGCGGTACGGGTTGACGACTTCGGCAGCATCTACGGGCGGCGCCCGGGCAGCGACCCGGACGCTGCGCCGGTGCTGGTTGGCTCGCACCTCGATACGGTGCCGCGCGGCGGGCGCTTCGACGGGATCCTTGGGGTCGTGGCCGCCCTGGAGGTCGCCTCGGCGCTGCAGGAGGCGGGCGTCACCACCCGTCGGCCGGTCGAGGTGGTCGACTGGACGGCCGAGGAGGGGGCGCGCTTCGACGTGCCCATGCTGGCGTCCGGCGGCGCGGCCGGCGTCTTCACCCGCGACTACATCTACAGCCGCACCGACCGGGAGGGTCGCGGCTTTGGGGACGAGCTGGCGCGGATAGGCTACCGCGGGGAGCAGAGCGCCCGGCCGCGGGCAGTTGCCGCCTCGCTGGAGCTGCACATCGAACAGGGGCCCGTGCTGGAGGAGCGCGGGGCGTCGGTCGGCGTGGTCGAGGGCATCGCCGCCGTCCGTTGGTACTGGGTGCGGGTGACCGGCCGGGGCGAGCATGCGGGCGGGACGGTGATGGAGCTGCGGCGCGACGCGCTGGTGGCAGCCGCGCGCATGGTCGTGGCGGCGCGGGACCTGGCTCGCGAGCGCGGCGACCTGAAGGCAACGACCGGTGTGTTCACGCCGCAGCCAGGCTCGATCAACGTCATCCCGGAGAACGTCACGTTCAGCCTCGACCTGCGCGCCGCCGACGACGGCATCCAGGACGCGGCCATCGCCGCGATCCGGGAGCGGCTCGCTGCCGTCGCCGCCGAGGAGCGGGTGGCTGTGGCGATCGAGGAGTACTGGCAGGTGCCGCCGACGCCGTTCGACGCGGCGATCAAGGATCGCGCCGAGACGCTGTGCCACGCGCGCGGCTACGCCGTGCACCGGCTGGTGGGCGGGATTGGTCACGACTCGCAGTACCTGGCTCGGGTGACGCGCGCCGCCATGCTCTTCACGCCGACGGTTGGCGGCCTCAGTCATTGCCAGGCCGAGGATTCCCCGTGGCCGGACATCGAGCAGGCGACTGACGTGCTGTTGGCTTTGACAGTGGAGCTGGCCAACGCATGAGGATCGTGGACCGCCACGGAGCCGGGCGACGGCCGGAGGTGCGCCAGCTGTTCGCGCGGGATCAGCGGCTGGCTCACGACGCGCCTCTGGTGTTCCTCGAGATCGGAGCCGCCCGCCAGCTGCGGGCGGATTGTCACGCGAGCCACCTGGTCTGCCCGGTCCCGGGCTGCCCGGATCCGCGCCTGATCACCCGCGGTGGCAGCCGCCGCGATCACTTCGCCCACCGCCACGCCGCCGACACACTCTCCCACGCGCCGGAAGGCTGGTACCACCTGTGCGGCAAGTCCCTGGTCGGCGCCTGGGCACGGCATCGCTATCCCGAGGCACGGGTCCAGGTCGACCACGAGCCGGTGGGCAACGGGCAGGTCCCGGATGTGCTGGTCGTCTTCCCGGAGGGGCGCCGCTTCGCCTTCGAGGTCCAGTACGCCCCGCTCACTCTTGACGCCTGGCAGGCGCGCCACGCCGGCTACCGCGCCCAGGGCATCGTCGACGTCTGGCTGTTCGGCCACATCCCGCCGCACCTGCGCGCTGCCCGCGGCCAACCAGGCGCGGCGCCCCGGTTCGTCTTCAGCCAGCTCCTCGAGGCCGTCGAGCTGGCCGGCGGCATGGCGCGCTGGATCGATCCCGACGAGCGCGCCATCCGGACGCCGCGCCACGCGCTCGGCTGGCGGCGGGTCCGCTCACCGAGTGGCGCCGGGCTGTTGGTCGAGGCGCCACCGGAGCCGCTCGAGTCCTGCCACCTGGACCAGGACAGCTTCTGTGCCCCCGCTGATATGGGGCAGGCTCCGCTGCGGGCCGAGCACCTGGCCGAGCTGGCCCACGAGGTGGCCCGGCGCGGGGTTCGCCACCAGCAGCTCGACGAGCACCGGCGCGCCGTCGCGGCCGACGAGCAGCGCCGGCGACTGGCCCTGGAGGCAGCCTGGCAGGCCTATCGCCGCACCAGGTTCGCCGACCCGGACGCCATCCCGGCCGTTATTGCCGGAGTCGACGCGCTGGACGCAGGCATTGCGGACTACCTGCCGGCCCACTGGCACGCCCGGCTGTTCGAGGAGGTCATCCAGGGGCGGATCGGCAGCAGCTTCACCTACCGCCGTGCTGTCGCACCCTTCCTGGGATCGCCGGCCGTTCGACCGCGGGCGGTCTATCGGGCGCTGAGCGCCTACCTCGCGCGTCTGCGCCAGGCCGGATATCTCGACTATCAGGCCGACGCCGGCGGGTACGTCAGCGCCGAGATCCGCGTCCTGGCCGACACCAAACACCCCCCACGGGCCAGGCCGTCCGACGAGAACGGCTCAATGGTTCATGAAGACACAACTGGATCTGGATCGTACGAACGCAGCCGAGAGCGAAGGGCGATAGCTGAGACGTTTGAATTGAAATCTTGAAAGGCCGCCGAGATTGCGCCCGGCGGGGCTTGACAGCAGCCGCGCTGGTACCTATCCTGTTGTCAACGGGTTCGTTGATCAAACAGTGAGTTGAGCAAGTCTGACAACCAGGAGGCCGAGGCGCTCGACCGGGCCTTCATGGCCCTGGCCGATCCGGTGCGGCGTGCCATCGTGGCGCGGCTCTCCCGCGGCGACGCCACGGTCAACGAGCTCGCCCAGCCCTTCGCCATCACCAAGCAGGCCGTGTCCAAGCACATCCAGGTGCTCGAGCACGCCGGCCTGGTGACCCGGTCGCGGGACGCCCAGCGGCGGCCCGTGCGCCTGGATGCCGCCGCCCTCGAACGCCTGACCGCCTGGATCGACAGCTACCGACTCATCGCCGAGGAGCGCTTCCGGCGCCTCGACGCCCTGCTCGACAGCCTGCAGAACACGGACAAAGAGAATCAGAAAGAGGAAGAGGACGACACATGACGCACCCCACGACTATCACTGCCCAGCCCGGCCTCCCGTTCGTCGACATCGTGCGCGAGTTCGACGCACCGGCAGAGGTGGTCTTCCGCGCACACACCAAGGCCGATCTGTATGCGCAGTGGCTCGGCCCGCGCAGTGTGAAGATAGACAGCCTCGAGCTCGACGCCACGGCGGGCGGCCGCTGGAAGTACACGTTCCGCGGTGAGGGCGACGCCGAGTACGGCTTCTTCGGCGTGTTTCATACCGTCGAGCCGAACACGCTGCTCATCCAGACCTTCGAGTTCAACCTCGCGCCCGGTCACGTGGGCGTCAGCTCGACGCGTTTCGACGAGGTCGACGCACGCACCCGCCTGTCGCTGCACGAGGTCTACCCCTCGGTCGAGGCGCGCGACGCGGCAATGGCCAGCGGCATGGAGGGCGGCATCAAAGAGGGCTACGAGCGCCTCGACGAGGTCCTCGCCCGCTGAGCCGTGGCCACGGCATCCAGGTGCGCCACCAGCACGCCACCGCTAGGGGTCAGGTTCCGCGACCGCCGGTCGTGACGCCGCGCTCCCCTACCCCTACCCCTACTCTTACTCCTCGGCTGGCTCAGGCGCCCCTTCCGCGGCCTCCTCGGCCTCCGCTGCCGGAGCCTCCTCCGCGACCTCGGCCCGCGACGGGAGCAGGATGGCGACCACTTCCTCGGCAGGGTCGAGCAACCTGACCCCTGGCGGCGGCGTGAGGTCGCCCACGTGGATGGCGTCGTGCAGCTCGACGAGGCTGCTGAGGTCGACCTCGATGGCGTCGGGCAGGTTCGAGGCCAGCGCCTCGATCGTCAGCGTGCTCAGCGGGTGCGTCAGCACACCGAGATCCCGGGCGACCGCGGGCGACTCGCCGACAAACCGCACCGGCACCGAGTTGGTCACCGTCTCGGTCAGCGACACCGCCTGGAAGTCCACGTGGATGATCCGGCCCGAGCGCGGGTCGCGCTGGACGTGCTTCAGCAGCGCCGTCTCGCCCTGGCCCGCGTCGGTGGCGATGGACACCAGCCCTGTGCGGCCACCCTGGCTGAGCAGCAGATCGAGCGCTCGCTCGGGCGCCTGGATAGCGCGCGACGCGCCGTGGCCGAACACGTTGCCCGGAACGACGCCGGCGCGGCGGAGGAAGCGCACTTTCTTGCCGGTCACGGAGCGCTGCTCCGCGCGCAGCTCGATCCTTGTAGAAGGCATGGAGGACTCCTTGGCGAAGCTGGCCCCGACCGCGTGCGCCGGGCCGGCCCCTCGACCAGTGCGTCAGTATACGAGGCTGACGTGTCCCAGCCGCTTTGACGGCCCAGCCACGGGCCTCTACGCTGTACGCGGGTGCCGCCTGCCGCCGTCTCGGGCCTGCTCGCTATCGTGCCGCCGTGGCTGCTGATGGCCGCGCTGCTGGGCGTCATCAACGCAGCGGCCTGCTTCCTGCTACTGGGGCGCCGCCTGGGCCACCTCGCCTGGTACGCCGCCATCGGCGCGCTGGCCGCGGGGGTTGGGCAGGTGTTCGGCGCCGCCGTGCAGGCGCCGGAGCCCGTCAAGGTGGGCGAGCTCAACGTCCTGGCCGCGAGCGTGGCCGCCTGGGTCGTGCTCGTGGCCGCCCGGCTCGCCGGCCTGTAATCAAGCTAAACGGCTCCTCGAAGCCACGCCCCCGCACGGCGCCTTCCTTGCCGAAGAACAGGACGGAGCCGTAGCCAACGTCCTCTCACACAGACTCCGCGAGCTGGCCCTCCCACCCGCGCCAGAAGGCGACGAGTTGGTCGAGAGCCCGGTCGTCAATCTCGCCTTGCCCCCAGTTCTCCCAGTTGCCTGTTCGGAGTCCCATGAACCAGAAGTGGCGCACGGCGACGAGGACCGGCAGCGCTGCCAGGTCGGCAGCGGTCAACGCACACTGATCTTGATAGCCCGCGAGGAACGCTGCCAGCAGCCTGTTGGCCTGCTCAGAACTGGTGAGCTGAACCAATGCCCAACGGAAAACGGCGATGTCGTAAGCCCGCCAGCCGGGGCCGCAGCACTCGAAGTCGAACAGGGTCATTCGCCCCGCTGGGGTGACATGCACGTTGGTCTTGCCGACGATGTCGCCGTGGCAGATGCCGGGGCTCAGACCGCCAGCTGCCAGGGCCGCGAGGCGGCCGGCCAAGCGCTCGGCCAAGGTCTGCAGGTACGCCCAGTCGTCTGGTCGATGGGCAAACAGCGGACGAGCGAGCCGCAGCGGCCGGGTCAGCAGGTACCTGCGATCCAGGTGGAAGCGCGGCTGCTCACTGGCAAAGCCGGCAGCCGCGGCGTGCATGGTCCCCACGGTCGCGCCGAGCTGGCGGCTGAAGCCCTCGTCCCATGCCGCCGGTTCGACAGGCTCGCCGGGGGCGTACGTAAACATGACGACCGTCCGGGTTCCCTCGGGTGCGTCGACCAGCCGGAGGTAGCGCCCGTCACGGCCGACCACCGGCGCCGCGACCGCCGCACCGCGGCGTTGCAGGTACAGCAGCAGATCGACTTCGTACTGGATCTGGGAGAGCCCTCGCGGGGTGTACTTCCCGCGGGCCTGGTAGATCTTCAAGATGAACTGGCCGCGGTCGGAGCGGACAAGATACGTGTCGTTCTGGTTGTGCTGCAGCAGCCGACACTCGATGACGTTATCGAGGTCATACTCAGGCAGCAGCACTCTCATCAGGCCATCGGCGGCGAACAGGGAGTGGGTGATGGGCAGCGTGCGCCAGGAAGGAGCGGCCTGGGCGCCGACTACTCTCTCGGGAGGCATGGATAGCGTTCTCCTGACCAGACAAACCCGATCAGCCAACCCTTACGGCGGACGGCCCGATCGGACCGAGCGTTCGGGTGCGCTACCAACCGGCGGTTTTCGGGCAGATGTGCCCAGTACCCGGTTCACGGTTCAGGGGCTGGTCATGGCCGAGTACCAGAGGACGACGACGGCCACGGCGTAGTCGCGCGAGTGGGACAGGCTCAGGGCCAGGTGGCGGACGCCCATGGCGTCGGCGCGGGCGCGCGCCCGGCCGGTGAGCTGGAGAACGGGTCGCTGGCCGTCCGGCCTGACGACGCGGATCTCGTGGAGGGCGACGTTGGGTGTGCCGAGGGCCTTGATGGTGGCCTCCTTGGCGGCGAAGCGCGCGGCCAGCGAGTGGGGGCGACCGCGGCAGTCGCGCCACTCGTCGCCGGAGAAGACGCGGTCGGCGAAGCGGTCGCCGTAGCGGCTGGCGAGGCGAGCGACGCGGGCGACCTCGACGATGTCGACGCCGGTTTCGAGCACGGGCGCCATTGTAGGTACGGCAGGCAGGTCCCGAGCATTGACAAATCGTCAACGAGTTGGACCCTTGTGCCCATCTGTCCCCACGAGCCACGCTACTATTGACTGATGGTCAATGCATCGGGCGAAGACGCGGCCGACGGCGCCCCTACCGCCACCACCTTCGCCGCCGCCGTCCGCGCTCTCCGCGTCCGCGCCGGCCTCTCCCTCAACGAGCTGGCCCGCCGCGCCGGTATCGACCCCGCCTACCTCCACCGCATCGAGCCACGCGGCCGCCCCCAGCCCACGATCCCCCGGCGCCCGGTCGTCCTCGCCCTCGGCCATGCCCTGGGCCTCGGCCCCGTGCAGCTGGACGACCTGCTCGCCAGGGCCGGCTACTGCCCGGAAGCCGTCCTCCTCCTCGGCGGCTGGGACCGGACGCTCGCCGAAGTCGCCGTCGTCCTGACCCAGCCCAACCTGCCAGACCACGCCAAGGCCGAGTTCCGCGACGTGCTGCACATCCTGGCCAATCGCTGGGCCGCCCCGAGTCGTTCGGGAGAACCCGCGGGGTAGACAGCCACCTGCCGCCAGGCGACCAGTACAATTGCCAGTTCCCATGCTGGCCAGGTTCGAGCAGCTGATGGAAGGCGCCATCGAGGGCGGCCTGCGCCGTGTCTTCCCGCGCTCGCTCCAGCCCGTCCAGCTGGCCAAGGCTGCGGCCCGGGCCATGGACGCCGGCCGCGTGGTCGGCGTCCATGGCGCCGACGTGCCCAACGTGTACCGCGTGCGTCTCGCCCCGGCCGACCTCGACCGCTTCCGCGATTACCGGGCCGGCCTCCAGGACGATGTCGGCCGCTACCTGGCCGACTACGCCCGCGAGCGCCGGCTCCGGCCCGTGGCCGACGTCAGCGTCGAGCTCGCCGGCGACCCGGCGCTGCGCCCGGGCACGGTCCGTGTCGACGCGCGCTTCGTGGACGTCGCCCCGCGGGCCGCGCCCAGGCCCTCCCGCTCGGTGGCCGCAACCGGCGACGGTTGGCTGGTCGACGCGGCGGGCCGGAGCTTCCGCCTCGACCCGGCCAACGGCCGCGTCCGCCTCGGCCGCGCCGCCGACAACGACGTCGTGGTCCCCAGCGAGCGGGTGTCGCGCTACCACACCGAGCTGCGCTGGCATGATGGCGCCTGGCTCGTGTACGACCTGGACAGCACAAATGGCACGTTCGTCGACGACGACCCGGTCCAGTCGTCGCCGCTGCCGCTGCCGCCGGGCGCCACGCTGCGCCTCGGCGACGCTGAGCTCCGCCACGGACCGGCGAATCCCGCCACGCCCTGAGCCAGTCGTCACCACCCACCCCAGTGGACCCCCTCGACGTGGCCATCCTGGTGCTGAGACTAGCCCTGATCGCGGCGCTCTACGGCTTCCTGATCGTGGTGCTGCGGGTCTCGCGGCAGACCCTGGCCGCGCCTACCGCGCGCTCGGACCCGCCCTCGACGGCCGCGGCTGACGTCCTCCGCCTGATCGTGGTCGACCCTGGCGCCACTGGGCTGCGCCCGGGCGCGTCGCTCGCGGTCGCCGACGGCGCGACCTTCGGCCGAGCGGCAGACGCCGACGTCCGCCTGGTGGACGCGACCGTCTCGAGCAGCCACGCGCGGATCGCCCTGTCGCCGGGCGGCTGGGCCATCGACGACCTCGGCAGCACAAACGGCACGAGTGTCAACGGGGTGCGGGTCTCGGGGCGTGCCACAATCGGCCCCGGCGACGAGGTCGCGCTGGGCACTCCGCGGTTCAGAGTGGACGGCGAGCCATGACGCGGACGGCTGGCTCGTTCCTTGCTCACTGGACGCGGATGTCGCGCGCCGGACCGCGCCCCCGTGGTGTGCACGGCCACCGTGGCCCGTCGTTCTCCTTACGGGGGGTTAACCTCGTTAATGGAGTCAGCCAGAACAGGAACAGGAGGCCGCTGATGATGTACGCAGGCGATGGGGGTGCCGACAACCCCCGAAGCGAAGGCGAAGGCGAAAGCACTATCCAGTTCGTCATCGAGGAGTTGGAGAATCTCCTGCTCACAGTGATCGAGGAGCTCCGCGAGCGCCCCATGGTCGCCCTGGCGCTGGGCGCCGCCCTGTTGGGAGCCTGCCTTGGCCTGGCGGTGGCGGGGCGCCGGTCGCGTCCGAAGCCGTCGCGGGCCGCGGCCGGCGTTGTCGAGAGCCTCGGTCCTTTGGCGGCTGCGCTGGGGCGATCGCGGCTCCGCGGGACAGCCGAGCAGGTGGCCGAGCGGGCGGCCAAGAAGGGCTCGAAGGGCCGCGGCCTGGGTGGGTTCGGGCTGGGAAGCTCGGCGAACCTGGTGAATCTCGGGGTGCGGCTGCTCCAGAACCCCATCGTCCGCGGTTACCTGTTGTCCATGATCGGCTCGCGGCTGCGGCGCGCTCGCCGCTGAGCCCAAGCCGCGGTCTGACCCTCCGCGCCGCCATCGGGCGGCGCGGTCGTGTCTAGTGTTTAGAACGTTTGTGCGAGGTCGCTACGCGCTTGGTAGACTGGTCCCTCGTCCGATGACCGCGGGGCCAGTGGCACAGTCCTCGTCCGTGGCCGCCGTGGCCGTGGCGGTGGCTGGGACACGGGCTCGCCCCGGCCGACTCGTCGCCGTGGGCTGCGGGAACGCCGGCGGGGCCGCCGCGCCGGTGGCGCTGGACGCGGCCGGCCACGCGCTCGGCTCACTGCCGGTCGTGACCGCCTCGCCCGCGCGCCTCGTCGACGCGCTGGAGCGCGCGGGGTTCGAGCCGCCCAGGACCGTCTGGGATGTGGTCGAGCTGGCGGTGCTCATCGCGCCCGAGTGCCCCACCGATTCGCTCCAATCGGTCGCCGCCTGCTTCGGATTGCCCGACGACTGTCCGCCGGGGCCACTGGCGCCCGAGGCAGAGGCGCAGCTCGTGGCGGCCCTCTTCGCCGCCCTCGTGGCCCAGCTGGAGACCGCCGACCTCGGCACGCTGGGCCAGGTGGTCCGCCTGGCCGGCCCACTGGCGTGGCCCTTGCGGTCACTCTTCGTCGAGGTGGAAGCGCGGCGGACGCGGGCGGTGCTCGAAGGTGGCGAGCCGCCCACCAGCGCCACTGCCTGGCTCGCCAGTTCGCCGCCTCCCAGGCGGCGGCGGCAGGCGGCCTCGCCGGCCGACCAGCGCCCGATCGACGTCGCCGACGTCGCCGCCCGCCTCGCGCCCGAGGGCAGCGTGGCCCGCGCGCTGCCGGGGTACGAGCCGCGCGACGAGCAGCTGCGCATGGCCTCTGCCGTCGCGGACGCGCTCAACAACGGCGACCGGCTCCTGGTGGAGGCGGGCACCGGCACGGGCAAGACGCTGGCCTACCTTCTGCCGGCGGTCGTGGCGGCGGTGCAGAACGAATGGCGCGTCGTCGTATCGACCGCCACCACGACCCTCCAGGACCAGCTGTTCGCCAAGGACCTGCCAGTGCTGCGGGCCAGCCTGGGCGAGGGGGTGCCAATCCGCGTCTGCGTCCTCAAGGGCCGCTCGAACTATCTGTGCGTGCGCCGCTGGCAGGCGCTGCTCCAGGCGGCCGACCTCGAGCCCGCCGACCGGTCGCTGCTGATCAAGACGCTGTTCTGGGTGCCGCGCACGCGCACGGGCGACCGCGCCGAGCTGCGCCTCTCGGCCGCCGAAGAGGCCGCGTGGCTCCGACTGTGCGCCGTGACGGAGGCGTGCACGCCGGCGCGCTGCGCCTACCACCGCCTCGGCATCTGCTTCATCGCGCGTGCCCGTCGGACGGCGGAGGAGAGCCACGTGGTGATCGTGAACCACGCGCTGCTCTTGAGCGACGCCGCCAGCCGCAGCCGCGTCCTGCCCGACTACGACGTCCTGGTCATCGACGAGGCGCACCACCTGGAGGCGGAGGCGACTGACCAGCTCGGTTGGCGGGTCGGCGAGCGGGAGCTGACCACGCGCCTGGAGCTCCTGTGGGGGCTGGCGTCGGGGGCTCGCGGAGCCGTTGGGTTCCTGCCCGAGGCGGTGGCCACGCTGAGGGCGGCGCCCGACGGGACACGCCTGGTGGCGGAGGTCGCTGAGCTGGTCGAAGCCGGTGAACGCGGTATTCGCGAGGCGGGTCAGCTCGTGCGGAGCGTCTTCGACTGTGCCACCGATCTGCTGGCCGACGCGCCAGTCGCCAACGCCTCGGACGACGGCGCGTCGGCGCGGGTGACCGCCGCTGTCCGCGCCGGCCGCCGCTGGCAGGAGCTGGAGGGTTTCTGGCAGGACGCCGTCGCCTGCATCCTGCAGGTCGAGCAGCTGGCAGCCGAGCTGCAGGGCCGCCTGGACGGGCTGCCGACCGCGCGCGACGACGTCCGGGACCTGGCCAGCGAGCTTGGCAGCCAGCTCGACTACTGGCGCGACGCCCGACAGCGCCTGAACCGGGCGATTCACACCCCCGACGCCGGCACCATCTACTGGCTGTCCGGCCAGCGCTCGCGCTCGGTGTGGCTCAACGCCGCACCCCTCGACGTCGCGGACCTGCTGCGCGACAGGCTCTTCGACGCGGCCCACGCGGTCGTGCTGGTCTCGGCAACGCTCGCGGTGGGTGGCTCGTTCGCCTACGTGAAGCGGCGCCTGGGCCTCGACGAGGCGGTGACGGTCGCCCTCGGCTCCCCTTTCGACTTCCGCCGAGCCGCTCTGCTGTACGTGCCGAACGATCTGCCCGACCCGACCCAGAGCGGCTACCAGCTGTCCCTGGAGGCGACGCTGGCGGACATCATCGCCGGCGCCAACGGCCGGACTCTTGTGCTGTTCACCAGTCGCGCGCAGCTGCGCGCCAGCTACGCGGCGCTGCGCCGCCCCCTGTCCGCGCAAGGCATCACCGTCCTCGGTCAGGGCGTGGACGGCGCCTCGCGCACGCGCTTGCTCGAGATGTTCCGTCGCGGCGGCCGCGTCGCCCTCTTCGGGACCAGCTCGTTCTGGGAGGGCGTGGACGTTGTCGGCGAGGCGCTGAGCTGCGTCGTGGTGGCACGCCTGCCGTTCGCCGTGCCGACCGACCCGATCTACGCGGCCCGCGCCGAACAGTTCGACGACCCGTTCGGCCAGTACGCCGTTCCCCAGGCCGTCCTCCGCCTCAAGCAGGGATTCGGTCGTCTGATCCGGTCGCGCACCGACCGCGGCGCGGTAGTGGTCCTGGACCGGCGCCTGGTCACCCGTGGCTACGGCAGCGTGTTCGTCAACTCGCTGCCCCGGTGCTCGGTCAAACAGGGGCCCGCCAGCCGCGCCGGGCGCGTCGTGGCCGAGTGGCTGGCGCCCTCGGTCCAGCCCCCGCTGCTCGCTGTCGGCGGCTGAGTGAGCAGGCTCACCCCGGTAACAACCACCGGCGCCCGGCTCGGCGATCCGGCCGGGGCCGCGGCCGTCGCTGCCGGTGGCCGCGGCCCCGTCAGCCGTGGGGCGCCCGCGTCCTGGGAGTTGGGGCTGCTCAGCCTCGTTCTGGCGCTGGCCGTGGCGCTCCGCGTGTGGCAGATCGAGCTGGCGGACCTTGGCTACGACGAGTCCGCGGCAGCGTCGCTGGTCGCGGCCTGGAAGCTCCACGGCCTGTTCCCGCTGACCGGCATCGTCTCGTCGGTCGGGATCGTCAACCCGCCCGCCTGGCCCTACCTCTACGCGCTCGCACTGCTGCCGGGAGACGGACCGTACCCGGTGTTGGCGCTCGGGATTCTCTTCGGCCTGGTCGCGGTCCTCCTGACCTGGTGGCTGGGCCGGCGCTGGCTCGGCCCGTGGGCGGGGCTGGCCGCGGCGCTGGTGTACGCGGGCGGCTTCTGGCCGCTGGTCCTCGGCCGCACCGCGTGGCAGCCCGTCTTCTTGCAGGCGCCGCTGCTGCTGTACCTCGACGCCCTGCTCAGCCTCGCCGTGCTGCGGCGCCCGTGGGCGCTGGTCGTGGCCTGCGGCTGGCTCGGCATCATGGTGCAGCTCCACTACATCGCGGCGGCGTACGCGCTGCTCGTCCCGCTGGCGCTGTGGGCCGCCTGGCGCCGCGTCCGTCCCGTCCACGTCGTGGCCGGCGCCATCGCCGGCCTCCTGCCGCTGCTGCCCTTCCTGGTCTACGAGCTCGGGCCGGAGGTGCAGCTGCGCGACCTGCGCTTCCTGCTCGGCTCGTCGGGTGGCCCGGCTGAGGTCGACCTGAACACCGTTGGGCTGCTCTGGAGCATCGCCGGCAATGGCGGCGCCGCCGGGCTGGCAGGTCCGACGTCCTCCGGCCTGTTGGACATGCTGGGCCGCTGGTCGAGCGCCGCCCAGCTTGGCCCGCTCCTGTTCGCCGCCGGCCTGGTGGTGGCCGTGCTGTACCGACCGGGTGGCGCACGCGGCTGGCTGATCGCGGCCTGGGCCCTGCTGCCGGCGATTGTTCTGACGCGGCACACGCTGGCTGTCTACTTTCACTACCTGTACCTCGATCTACCGGGCATCGCCCTGGGCATGGGCGCCCTGGCCGCCGCCGTCGCCGCCAGCCGCCGCCGCATCCTGGCGGTCGCCGTGGCGGCTGCCCTGCTGGCGTACGTCGCCGCGTCGGTCGGCACGCTGGCGGCGCTCCTGGGCTACGTCCAGAGGGCCGATACCCGGGAGGGTGGCTACGGCGTCCCGCTGCGGTACAACGAGGCGGCCGGGCAGGCTGCCCGCACCCACCTGCCGGCCGGCGGCGCCGTGCTGGTCGGGGGCCCGGGTTTCAAGGTCGAGGTGCTGCGCTTCACGCTCGGCTACGACGTGCCGTCACGGGCTTTCGAGGACTGTCGCCAGGTGCCGTACGCGGCAAACGCCCTCTACCTCTTGAGCAGCGAGCACACCCCGGGCGCCGCGGCGCTGTCCAAAGGGGGCGCACCTCTGCTCGCTCGTGTCGAGCGGCCCGGCGACGCCTACCTCGTCTTTGGCCCGCTGCCGTCCCCCGCTGACCTCACCGGGCTCGCGGACCCTGGCGGCGCCGAGTACCCGGTCTGCCGCAACCGCGGGGACTGAGACTGGTCGGCCAGCCTGTCTGGCACACGCCCTGCTGTCGTCCAGCCGTGCACCAGACGGTCGAGCGGGTTCAGCGTTCAGCGGTAGCCCAGTTTGCCCAGAAGTACATGAACGACCGCGGCATGGACCTGGCCATGGTGGTCGCCTGGGGCACGCTGAGCACGATCTTCCCCGTCTTCCTGGGCATTACGGCCATCGCTGGTCTGGTGCTGCGCGACCCCGCCCGGGCAGGACAGGTCAATGGCGTGATGCTGCGCCTGGTCCCGAGCGAGGTGGCTGCGCCCTTGGGCGCCATTCTCGACGACACCGTCCGCAACGCTGGCGGCCTGGGCCTGGTCGGCATCGTACTCCTGCTCTTCAACGGCTCGAACCTCTTCTCCAACATGGGCTCCGTGTTCAACCGCGCCCACAACGTGCCGGATCGCCCGTTCGTCAACGACCGATTGTGGTCGATCGCCATGCTGGTCATCGTGATCGCTCTCGCCGTCATCTCGGCGTTGGCCTACGGCATGGGCGGCTTCTTCGGCACCGCGTCCGACGACATACTCGGGGCACTGCCGTTCCCGGTGCCGGGCCGAGGCTTTCTCGCCGAGCTGCTCGGCTACGCGCTGTCGATCGTGAGCGCCGGCATCATGTTCCTGCTGCTTTACAGGATCTTGCCGAACAAGCGGCAAACGGTGCGGCAGGCGCTGCCGGGAGCGCTGATGGCAGCGATCCTCTTCTTCCTGCTTCTCCAGCTCTTCCCTTTGTACACACATCTCTTCGGGAAGGGCTTTGAAACCTACGCCGTCTTCGGGATGTTTCTGCTGCTGATGTTCTGGACGTTCTTGCTCGGGATCGTGCTGGTGCTGGGCGCCGAGCTGAACGCTTTCCTCGAGATGAACGAGCGGCCGTCGGCTGAGCCGGACGGGGCCAAGTTCGTGTCGCGCGACGGCCACCGCGAGCCGGATGTCCCACGGCCCCCGCTGCGCCGGCCCGAACGGCGTCGTCGGTCTCGCCGCTAGTAGCCCCCGGGGCATCGCCATCGTCTCCTGGCAGCGAGGGCTTTTCGCAGCCGCGCCGGCGGGTCCTTGATAGAGTAGGAGGCCCAGGAGGTGCCCGTGAACAATTCCGGGACCACGCGCAAGGCTGACGACGCGGCTGCGCTGACGCACCAGAATACCGCCGGAACCCGGCCCGACAATCCCGCCATGGACGCCGCGCTCGCCCACGTCACCGATCGCGATCGGTCGATCACCGACGAGCTGGAGGAGCCGCGGCCGCACCTGGTGGTCGACTCGACAGCAACGCCGCGGCACGAAGAGCCGCACGCCACCGACCCCTTGCAGGATCGGCGCAGGCTCGTGGAGCCGCCGAGCTCAGCCCTGCCTGGAGAAGCCGACGCGGTCCAAAATCAAGGGCGTTGACGCCGTCGGCCAATCCTGGACTGTGATCGCCGCGCGCAGGGCGGCCGCCGCCAGCCCCAGGCGACCCTCGTCGTTGGCGTAGAGCCGAGCCAGCGGCGCTCCGGGCGCTACCCGGTCGCCCACCTCGACCGCCACCTCAACGCCGACCGCCAGATCGATCCGGTCGCCCTTGCGCTCGCGGGCCGACCCGAGCGCGGCGGCCGCGCGAGCCACGGTCAGGGCATCGACCCGGGCAACCCAGCCACCGGTGGCTCCCCCCTGGGCGGCCACCATGCGGCGCAGCGCCTGGCGCCCGGCGCCCGTCCGCAGCGCCGCCTCGACCTCCGGGCGACCCGAACGGCCGTCCGTCGCCAGGTCGACGATGGTCGCCGCCAGCTCGACGGCAAACTCCTGAAACCTACCTGGGCCGTGGCCCTCCAGGGTGTCGATAGCCTCGGCCACTTCGAGCGCGTGCCCGACAGCCCGGCCCAGGGGCTGGCCCATGTCGCTGACGACCGCCGCCACCCGGCGGCCGGCCGCCGTGCCGATGGCCACCATGGCCTCCGCCAGAGCCCGCGCGTCGCCCCGCTCCGGCATGAACGCTCCCGACCCGCACTTCACGTCGAGGACTATCACGTCGGCGCCGGCCGCTAGCTTTTTCGACATCACGCTGCTGGCGATGAGAGGCAGGCTGCGGACGGTGCCCGTCACGTCGCGCAGCGCGTACAGCTTGCCATCAGCCGGAGCCAGGTCGGCCGACTGGCCGGTGATGACGATCCCTATCTCGCCCAGCTGCCGCAGGAACGCGTCGGCCGGCAGATCGACCCGGATGCCGGTGAAGCACTCCAGCTTGTCGACGGTGCCGCCCGTGAAGCCGAGCCCGCGGCCGCTCATCTTGCCGACCGGCACTCCGCAGGCCGCTACCAGCGGCATGACCACCAGCGACGTCTTGTCGCCGACGCCGCCGGTGGAGTGCTTGTCGGCGACGGGACGCCCGAGCGACGACAGGTCGAGCTGTTGGCCGCTGGCCGCCATGAGCTGCGTCAACGTGGCCAGCTCGTCCGTCGCCATGCCGCGCCAGCACACCGCCATCAGCCAGGCCGCCAGCTGGTAGTCCGGTACGTCGCCCCGCGTCGCCCCGAGGACTATCGCCTCCAGCTCGGCGCGCGAGTGGGCCCCGCCGTCGCGCTTCTTCTCGATCAGGTCGACGATGCGCACGCGTCGCCGCCGTGGTCGCCGCCGTTGTAGACCCTCGGGGCCCGGCCACCGAGCTGGACCAGCAGCTCGTGAGGGACGGTGCTGGCGAAGTCGGCCAGCTCGGCCAGGGTGATCTCGTCGTCGCCCTGCCGGCCCAGGATTACCACCTCGTCGCCGACGTGGGCGTCCGGAATGTGGCTGACGTCGACCATGGCCATGTCCATGGACACGGTGCCGACCAGCGGCGCGCGGCGCCCGCGCACGAGCACGTGGCCCCGGTTGCCGCACGCCCTCGGCAGGCCGTCGGCGTAGCCGCAGGACACCAGGCCCACCCGCATCGGCCGGTACACCTTGTACGTTCGGCCGTAGCCAATCGAGGTGCCCACGGCTGGGCTGTGCAGCCGCACCAGCCGGCTCTTAACCGCAATGGCGGGGCGGAGCGCTCCCGTTCGCGGTACCCAGCCCGTGGCGTACCCGCCCGACAGCGCCACGCCGGCGCGCACCGTGTCGAGGCCCGCCCCCGGGATCCGCAGCGCCCCGGCCGAGTTGGCGGCGTGCCGCAAGCCCAGCCGCAGACCTTCCGCCTCCAGGCCGCGGCAGATCGCCAGGTAGCGGGCCAGCTGCTGGTGGGCGAAGAACGGATCGGGGTCATCGGCGGCGGCGAAGTGGGTGTAGAAGCCGTCCAGCCGGAGGCTGGCCAGCCGCGCGCAGCCCCGCACCAGGGCCATCGCCTCGGCCGGCGGCGCACCGTAGCGCGTGATGCCCGTGTCGACTTTGACCTCGACGCCGAGCACGCGTCCCGCTCGGCCGGCCGCCGCCGCGAGTTGCTCCGCCGCCGCCCAGTCCGTCAGCGTTGGGGTCAGCCCCAGGCGGACAACCTCGGCCGTCTCCCCTGGCGCCCAGCCGCCCATGAGCAGGATCGGGGCGCCGATCCCGGCGCCGCGCAGCTCGGCCGCCTCGGCGACCCGGGCCACGGCTACCGCTCGCGCGCCCGCGGCGAGGGCCGCCCGGGCGACCGCCACCGCACCCAGACCGTAGGCCTGCGCCTTCACCACCGCCGTGACCCCCAGGCGCGGCCGAGCAATCGCCTGGAGCGCCCGCACGTTGTCGGCCACCGCGGCGAGATCCACGTCGATCCAGACGGGCCAGCGATCCCGCGGCACAACGCTCTCGCTCGGCGCGTCCGCCAGTCCCGCGGGGGCCGGCGGCGCGCTCGCGCTCGTGCGCATGCTCGGGCTCACGCGGCCAGTGTACGGCGGCCCCGGGCGTCCCTACGTCACAAGCCGAGCAAGACGGCCCGGTACACTGCTGCCTCACCGGACGGGCGCAAAGGGGTCGCAGTGGCACGAGGCGAACGGGTTCTCATCACCGGCGGAGCCGGCTTCATCGGCTCGCACCTGGCCGACGCGTTGGCCGCGTCCGGCCACGACGTGGTGCTGTTCGACAACCTCGAGCCGCAAGTCCACGGCGCCACTGACGGTGGCCGGCCGCGCTACCTCGACGCGGCGCACCACCTGGTGCGCGGCGACGTCCGCGACGCCGAGGCGCTAGCGCCGCTGGCGCGCCGCGCCGACGTCGTCGTTCACCTGGCAGCGCTGGTCGGCGTCGGCCAGAGCATGTACCAGGTGCGCCGCTACACCGAGGTCAACGCCCTCGGCGTCGCCACCCTGTTGCAGATCCTGGCCGACGACCGCGGCCGCGTGCGCAAGATCGTTGTCGCATCGTCCATGTCGATCTACGGCGAGGGCGCTTACTCCTGCGGGCGCTGCGGGCGCGCCGCGCCCCGTCTGCGGCCAGCGGCCCAGCTGGCGGCGCGCCGCTGGGAGCCACTCTGCCCGCGCTGCGGCAGCGCGCTGGCGCCCCAGCCGACTGACGAGGACAAGCCGCTCTACCCGACCTCCATCTACGCCATCACGAAACGGGACCACGAGGAGATGGTCCTGGCATTCGCCGAGGCCTACCAGGTGCCGGCCGTGGCTCTGCGCTTCTTCAACGTGTACGGCTCGCGCCAGGCGCTGTCCAACCCCTACACGGGTGCGGCGGCCATCTTCTCGGGACGCATCCTCGCCGGCCAGCCGCCGATCATCTTCGAGGATGGCGGCCAGCTGCGCGATTTCGTCCATGTCAGCGACGTCGTCCGGGCCTGCGCGCTCGCCGTCGACGGGCCGGCGGCCGATGGCGCCGTGCTCAACGTCGGCACAGGGCAGCCACGCAGCATCCTGGAGGTGGCGACGGCGCTGGCCGAACACCTCCGGTGGAACGGCGGCGTCCAGGTGACAGGCACCTTCCGCGCCGGCGACGTGCGCCACTGTTTCGCGGACGTGACCCGGATCCGCCATCTGCTCGGCTACCAGCCGCGGGTCCAGTTCGCCGACGGGATGGCCGAGCTCGTGCGCTGGGTCGCCGACCAGCGGGGAGCCCAGCCAGACCATGCCGACATCGCTGGCGATCTGGCGGCTCGCGGCCTCGTGCGCTAGCGGACACCGGAGCTGCCGATTGTCCAGCGATCCGGGCCAAAGTTGACACGTCCCGCTCCAACACGGGATCCTGACTGACCATGGCGCAGGCAGCCCCCGAGGGCAGGGACAAGGACAGGGACAAGGACAAGGAGTTCGGCGGGACGTTGCCCCGCAAGGACGTCGCGGATGCCGAGGCGTTCAACCGCTGGTACATCACGGCTATCAGACGCTCCAAGGTCGGCGACTACTTCGAGCCGGTTGGCGGCACCATGGTCATCCGCCCTTACGGCTTCGGGCTGTGGGAGAACATGCAAGCCGCGCTCGACCGCCGCTTCAAGGACACCGGGCATCAGAACGCCTACTTCCCGCTGTTGGTGCCGGAGAGCTTCCTGCGTCGCGAGGCCAAGCACGTCGAGGGCTTTGCGCCCGAGGTCGCCTGGGTCACCCACGCCGGCGGCGAGCCGCTCCAGGAGCGCCTGGCCATCCGCCCGACCAGCGAGACAATCTTCGGCCACTTCTACTCCCAGTGGATCCAGTCCTGGCGCGACTTGCCGCTGCTCATCAACCAGTGGGCCAACGTGGTCCGCTGGGAGAAGCGGACGGTCTTCTTCCTGCGCACCACTGAGTTCCTGTGGCAAGAGGGCCACACGGCCCACCGGACGTACCAGGAGGCGCAGGAGGAGACGCTGCGCATGCTGGGCGTGTACGCGGATTTCGCCGAGACCGAGCTCGCGCTGCCGGTCGTGCGCGGCCGCAAGAGCCTCGCCGAGACCTTCGCCGGCGCCAACGCCACCTACAGCATCGAGGCGCTCATGCCCGATGGCAAGGCGCTGCAGAGCGGCACCAGCCACAACCTCGGGCAGAACTTTGCCCGCGCCTTCGACATCGAATTCCTCGACCAGGACGGCGAGCGGCGGTTCGCCTGGACCACCAGCTGGGGTATGAGCACCCGCATCCTGGGCGGCATGCTGATGGCCCACGGCGACGACGGCGGCCTGGTCCTGCCGCCGCGGGTGGCGCCGACGCAGCTCGTGATAGTCCCCATCCCGGCCCGGAACGCCGACGATCAGGTGAGTCTCGATGCCGCCCTGGCACGTCTGCTCCGCGAGCTGAAGGCGGCCGGGGTGCGCGTCGAGGCGGACTGCACCGACGCCCGCCCAGGGTGGAAGTTCAATGAGTGGGAGCTCAAAGGAGTGCCCCTGCGGATCGAGCTCGGCCCGCGGGACCTCGCCGCCGGACAGGCGACAATGGCGCGGCGCGACACCCGCGCCAAAGAGGCCGTGCCGCTCGACGGCGTCGCCACACGCGTGCCCGAGCTCCTGGACGACGTGCAGGCCACGCTGTTCGAGCGCGCCCAAGCTGTCGTCGACAGCTCCACGCACGTGGCTGCCGACTATGACGCGTTCAAGGAGATTATGTCGACCCGACGCGGCTTCATCCGCGCCTACTGGTGCGGCTCGGCCGAGTGCGAGCGGGCCATCAAAGAGCAGACGCGCGCCACCATTCGGGTGATACCCGAGGACAGCGCCGACCATGGGTCAGGCGAGTGCGTCTACGACGGGCGACCGGCCGCCGAGCTGGCGCTGTTCGCCCAGTCGTACTGAACACTGAACACTGAACGCTGAAGACTGAGCACTGAGGCAGCAGCCATGCCGATCCGGACGCGCCAGGAGCAGGAGGCCTTTGAGCGGGCGTTGCAGTCGGTCAGCGGTGAGGCGCCGCTCTCCGTCGACGAGCTCGACGCGCTGTCGGCGCTCGAACCACCGTTCCTCGACCGCTACGCCGAGGTCTGGCGCACGCTCGGCTCGGACGCCAAGCGCGGGCTGCTGAACGCCTGCCGGGCGGCCGCCGACGAGCGGCTGCGACTGGACTTCAGCGCTCTCAACCGGCTGGCGCTCGACGACGCGGACGCCGCCGTGCGCCTGGCCGGCGTCCAGGCCGCGCTCGAGGATCGCGGCGCGCCCCTGCTGCGGCGTCTGCTGGACATGGTCAGGTCTGACCCGAGCCAGGCCGTGCGTGAGGCCGCCGCCAATGACGCCGCGCGCTTCGCTCTGCTCGCCGAGCTGGAAGACCTCGATCCCGAGCTGACGCGGGTGCTGCGCGAGACGCTCCTGTCCGCTGTCAACGACCCTGGCGAAAGCGCCGAGGTGCGCTCGGCCGCTCTGGCGTCGCTCGGCTACTTCAGCGACAGCGAGGTCGCCGGACTTCTAGCGTCGTCGTTCACCGACCCCGAGCTGCGGGTCGGCGCCGTCCGGGGCATGGGGCGCGGCGCCGACCCGCGCTGGACCGACAGGCTCTTGCCGCTGCTCGGCAGCAACGACCCTCGCCAGCGGCTGGAGGCGGCGGTGGCGCTCGGCGAGATCGAGGACGACCGCGCCGTGGGTCCGCTGAGCGAGGTGATCGACGATCCCGACGAGCCGGTGCGCCTGGCAGTCATCCAGGCTCTGGGGGCCATCGGTGGCGACGAGGCCCGGGAGGCGCTGCTCTACCTGCTGGAGGACAAGGACGACGTGATCCGCGAAGCGGGCGAGCGCGCCATCCGCGAGCTCGAGTTCTACGAAGACCCGCTCGGCCTGTAGCGCTCGAGACAGTCTAGTTCGGGCTGGGATCGACCGCCGCCGTCTGGGCCCGCGCCAGGATGTCGTCCCAGAAGTGGCACGCCACGTGGTGCTCGGGCTCGACCTCCAGCAGCTCGGGCTCCTTCTCGCGACACAGCTCCTGGGCGAACGGGCAGCGCGGGTGGAAGCGGCAGCCGGTCGGCGGGTTGACCGGGCTCGGAACGTCGCCGGTGAGGATGACCCGCTGCCGTCTGCGCTCGATCGCCGGGTCCGGGATCGGGACCGCGCTCAGCAGCGCCTTCGTGTACGGGTGCAGCGGCCGCTCGTACAGCAGGTCGCGCGTGGTGATCTCGACGATCTTGCCCACGTACATCACTGCCACGCGGTCGGAGATGTGGCGCACCACGCTCAGGTCGTGGGCGATGAACAGATAGGTGAGGTTGAACTGCTCCTGGAGCTCTTCGAGCAGATTGATCACCTGCGCCTGGATGCTGACGTCCAGCGCCGAGATCGGCTCGTCGCAGACGATGAAGCTCGGCTGGACCGCGAGCGCCCGGGCGATGCCGATGCGCTGACGCTGGCCACCCGAGAACTCGTGCGGGTAGCGGTTGGCGAAGTAGGGGTTGAGGCCAACAATCCGCAGCAGCTCCTGGACCCGCTCCTGCTTCTCCTTGCCGCGGGCCAGATGGTGGATCTCGAGCGGCTCGCCGATGATGCTGCCGACCGTCATACGCGGGTTCAAGCTCGCGTACGGGTCCTGAAAAATCATCTGCATCTCACGCCGCATCCGCCGCAGGTCGCCGCCGTTGATCTTGGTGAGCTCCTTCCCGAGGAAGTTCACGGTGCCATCGGTCGGCTTGTACAGCTGCAGGATGGCGCGGCCGGTGGTGCTCTTGCCGCAGCCTGACTCGCCGACGAGCCCCAGAGTCTCGCCCCGCTTGACGCCGAAGGTGATGTCGTCGACGGCCCGGACCCAGCCGACCTGCCGCTGCAAAATGATCCCCTGGGTGATCGGGAAGTACATCTTGAGGTGCTGGACGCGCAGCAGCTCGCCGTCGGCCGTGCCGTTCGCGGGTACGTGAATGGGACTGGTGGTGGTGGCCATGGTCGTAGCTATCAGCTGTCAGCGATCAGCTGTCAGCAGCCCTCCTTGTTCGGCTCATCGGGTCCCCGCCCCCATTCGCCGTCCTCTGCCGTCTCCTCCGCCGCCGCAAAGTGACAGCTGACGGCTGACAGCTGACGGCTCATACTCCTTGCGCCACGGGCGCGGCGTGCGGCTCCTTGCCGCCGGTGACGTCCACCCAGCAGGCGATCTTGTGGCCAGGCACCACCGGCTCGAGGCTCGGATTGTCCGACGCGCACCGCTCCACCGCGTACGGGCAGCGCGGCTGGAACGGACAACCCGTCGGTGGGTCCACCAGGTCCGGCGGCAGCCCTTCGATAGGCACCAGCTTCGCCTTGCGCGGCTCGTCAAGACGCGGGATGCTCTTCAGCAGCCCCAACGTGTACGGGTGCCGCGGGTTGTGGAAGAGCTCGTCGGCCGTGCCCGTCTCGACGATGTAGCCCGCGTACATGACGTTGATCCGGTCGGCGATCCCGGCCACCACCCCCAGGTCGTGGGTGATCATGATGATGGCCATCCCGAGCTCCTGGCGCAGCCGCTTGATCAGGTCCAGGATCTGCGCCTGGATGGTCACGTCCAGCGCGGTGGTCGGCTCGTCCGCCAGCAGCAGCTTCGGCTCGCAGCTGAGCGCCATGGCGATCATCACGCGCTGGCGCATGCCGCCCGAGAACTGGTGCGGGTAATCGTCGACGCGGTCCTTGGCGGCCGGGATGCCGACCAAATCCAGCAGCTCGATGGTGCGCCGCCGCGAGGCCGACCGGTTCATCCCCTTGTGGAGCTCCAGCGCCTCGCTGATCTGGCGGCCGATCGTCAGCACCGGGTTCAGCGAGGTCATCGGGTCCTGGAAGATCATGGCGATGTCGTTGCCACGCACCTTCCGCATGTCGTCCTCTTTCAGCCTCAGCAGGTCGCGACCGTCGAAGCTCACCTGGCCGCCGACGATCTTCCCTGGCGGCGTCGGGATCAGGCGCATCAGCGATAGAGCGCTGACGCTCTTGCCACAGCCTGACTCACCCACCAGACCCAGCGCCTCGCCCTCGTTGAGGGTGAAGGAGACGCCATTGACCGCCTTCACCACGCCGTCCTGGGTGAAGAACTGCGTGCGGAGGTCGTTCACTTCAAGAAGGGGACGCTTCGGTTCGAGGGCCACGCCGTCTACGCCTCACTCGCCGGGATTCCGTGTCGCGCAGTGTACCTGCCCCGGGCAACACATGCACTAGACCTTCGACCTTCAACCTTCAACCCCCAGCCCGCGGTCTAGAGCGAGGCGCTGTCCCAGCGGAGCACCGGCCGGCGCGCCGCCGCCACCTCGTCGAGCCGCCCCACCACCTGCGTGTGGGGCGCGCCACGGACGACCTCCGGGTCGCTGGCTGCCTCGCCCGCGATCTGCCGCAGAACTGTGGCAAAACGGTCGAGCGTCCGCTTCGACTCCGTCTCGGTCGGCTCGATCATCAGCGCCTCCTCCACGATCAGCGGGAAGTAGATAGTCGGCGGATGGATGCCAAAGTCGATGAGCCGTTTGGCCATGTCGAGCGTGCGGACGCCGGACGCCAGCTTCTGCCGCCGACCGGACAGGACGAACTCGTGCGTGCAGGTCCGGTCGAAGGGCATGTCGAAGTCGTCCCGCAGAAGCGCCCGCAGGTAGTTGGCGTTCAGAACCGCCGTCTCGCTGATGGCCCGCAGCCCGTCCGCGCCGTGCATCCGGATGTAGGTGTAGCCGCGGGCAAGGATGCCGAAGTGGCCCTGGAACCCCTTCAGACGACCGATACTCTTCGGGCGATCGTGGTCCAGCGCATACGAGCCATCGTCCCGCTGCACGACGACCGGCACCGGCAGGTACGGCTCGAGCGCGCTGCTGACCACCACCGGCCCGGCGCCCGGACCGCCGGCGCCGTGCGGCGTGGAGAACGTCTTGTGGACGTTGATGTGGAGGCAGTCGAAGCCCATCTCCGCCGGCTTGACGATGCCCAGGATGGCGTTCAGATTGGCGCCGTCGCCGTAGACGAGCCCGCCGGCACTGTGCACCGCCGCGGTCACCGCGCGCAGACCCTGCTCGAACAGGCCCAGGGTGTTCGGGTTCGTCAGCATGAGCCCGACCACCGTGTCGTCCAGCTCGGCTTCCAGGCGCGCCTGGTCCACGTTGCCGTGGGCGTCGGTGGGAATCGGCACTGTGTAGAAGCCGCACATGGCCGCTGTCGCCGGGTTCGTCCCGTGCGCCGAGTCCGGCACGAGCACCTTGCGCCGCCGCCCGTCGCCGCGGTCCAGGTGGTAGGCCCGCATCATCAGCATGCCGGCGAGCTCGCCCTGCGCGCCCGCCGCCGGCTGCAGCGTCGCCGCGTCGAAACCGGTGATCCGCGCCAGCAGGCGCTGCAGCTCGAACATCAGGCGCAGCGCGCCCTGAACTGTCTCGTCCGGCTGGAGCGGGTGCACCTGCGCCACGCCCGGCAGGCGCGCCACGTCCTCGTTGACCCGCGGGTTGTACTTCATGGTGCACGAGCCCAGCGGGTAGAAGACCGAGTCGATGGAGAAGTTCCGCTGTGCCAGGTGGGTGAAGTGGCGAACCACGTCCAGCTCGCCTATGCGCGGCAGCCGTGCTGGCGGCCGCAAGACCTGCGCCGGGAAGCCGTCGTCGGCCGGCGGGACGTCGAGCGCCGGCAGCTGGTGTCCCGGTGTGCCGGCGTGCGACAGCTCCGAGAGCAGCGGCTCGGGCTCCGGAGCGGCGACCAGCCCGCCGACGGGTGTCTCGGCTGCCGTGTTCCCGGGGGCCGTCACGCCGCGCACTCCCGCAGCGCTTCGACTAGCGTGTCGATCTCCTCGCGCGTGTTCTTCTCGGTGAACGCCATCAGCAGCGTGCGCTCCAACCCGGCCTCAGGGTAGTCCCGCCCCGGCGGGACACCAGCCAGCAGCCGACGCCGCACCAGGGCGTGGCGCAGCTCGGCCCCGACGCCCGGTCCCTCCACCAGAATCTCGTTGTAGAAAGGTGCCGGCGTGACCACCCGGTAGCCGCCCAGACCGGCTATGCGGCCGGCGGCGTAGGCCGCCTTGGCGTGCGACTGGCGCGCCACCTGGCGCAGCCCGTCCGGCCCCATCAGCGCCAGGTACGCGGTAATCCCGATCGCCAGAAGAGTTTGGCTGGTGCAGATGTTGGACGTGGCCTTCTCGCGGCGGATGTGCTGCTCGCGCGCCTGGAGCGTCAGCACGAAGCCGCGCCGATCTTCATGGTCGCTCGTCTGGCCCGCGATCCGACCCGGCAGGTGGCGCAGGTGCTCGGTCTTGCACGCCATGAGTCCCGCCCACGGTCCGCCAAACTGGAGCGGCAGGCCCAACGACTGGCCTTCCGCCGTCGCGATGTCGGCCCCCCAGGCGCCAGGCGACTTCAACAGGCCAAGCGACGTGGCGTCGGCCACGCACACCACCAGCAGGGCGCCACGCTCGTGCACGGCTTCGGCCAGCCCGTTCAGGTCACGCACGTGGCCGAAGTAGTCGGGTTGCTGGACGACGATGCACGCAGTGTGCTCGTCCACCAGGTCTAGCAGTCGCTCCGCGGCGAGCTCGCCAGCGGCCCGGTCCAGTGTGACACGGCTGGTCGCCAGGTCGACGCCCCGAGCCCGCACGTACGACGCCACCACGGCTCGCCACTGCGGGTTCACCGTCCCCGCGAGAACGACCCGCTCGCGGCGCGTCACCCGCTGGGCCATCAGCACCGCCTCACCCACCGCCGAGGCGCCGTCGTACACCGACGAGTTCGCCACGTCCAGGCCGAGCAGCTCGCACACCAGCGACTGGTACTCGAACATCGCTTGCAGCGTGCCCTGGCTCACCTCGGGCTGGTACGGCGTGTAGGCGGTGTAGAAGTTCGGCAGACCCATGATGTGGCCCACCGCCGCTGGCGCGTAGTGGTTGTAGGCGCCGCCACCGATGAAGCACGGCCAGTCGTGCACCGAGACGTTGGCCGCGGCCAGCTGCCCCAGGTGGCGCTGCGCCTCCAGCTCGGTCAGCGCTGGCGGGAGGTCCAATGTCGGGTAGCGCGCGTCGTCCGGCACGTCGCCAAACAGGCCGTCCACGCTCGGCACCCCGATCGTCCGGAGCATCGCCTCGCGGTCGCTCGGCGCTAGCTGGGTAAAGTTCGGCATAGCGGGCGCGCTAGTCGCCGATCTGGGCCGCGTACTGGTCGGCGGTGAGGAGCGTGTCCACCTGGCGCGGGTCGGCGGCGCGGATCCTGATGAGCCAGCCGCCTGTGTACGGGTCCTCGTTCACCGTCTGCGGCTGGTCCGTCACCGCCGCGTTGACCTCGACCACCTCGCCAGACACCGGGGCGTACAGGTCCGAGGCCGTCTTGACCGACTCGATCACCCCGAACGTCTGACCAGCCTCGACCGTCGCTCCGACCTTTGGCAGCTCCACGTAGACGATGTCCCCCAGCTGATCCTGGGCGAACGACGTGATACCCACGACGTAGCCGTCGCCTTCAGCCTTGATCCATTCGTGCTCCGAGGTGTAGCGGCGGTCGGCCGGATTGGTCGCTGCGTCGGTCATGGCGCCTCCAGTGTGTGGAGCAACAGTTTAACCGCAGACTGCCCTTCCCGGGCTCCTTCTTTCAGGCTCTCAGGCCGCCGCGCGCGGCCGGGTGCGGTGCGGGACGAACGGCAGCCGGACCACCTCCGCCGGGACACCCCTGCCGCGCAGCTCGACACTGAGCGATTGGCCGATGCCAGTCAGCGGCACGGGCACGTACGCCAGGGCGATGCTCGCCTTCAAGCTCGGCGAGAACGTGCCGCTGGTGACGCGCCCCACCGGCTCGCCGTCGTGGGTCACCGCGTGGCCCGGCCGCGGCACGCCGCCGGGCGCCAGCCGCAGCCCGATCAGTTTGCGTGTTGGTCCCCGCTCCTTGAGCGCCTGCAGGGCCTCGCGGCCGACGAAATCCCCCTTGCCCAGATTCACCACCCAGCCGAGGCGCGCCTCGAAAGGGCTGCTCCCGCGGTCGATCTCGTGTCCGTACAGCGCCATGGCCGCCTCGGTACGCAGCGTGTCCCGCGCGCCCAGGCCACACGCCATCGGCTCGCCGGGCCCACTCAGCAGGCTGTGCCACGTCGCCTCGGCATCCTCGGCGGCGACCATGATCTCGAAGCCGTCCTCACCCGTGTAGCCCGTGCGCGACACGAGCGCCGCCTGCCCCGCCACCTTCGCGTGGAGAAAGCTGTAGCCGGGCATGCGCTCCAGATCGGCCGAGCACACGGACTGGAGTACCCGCTGCGCGGCCGGGCCCTGGACTCCGATGAGCGCCGTCCGTAAGGTCTCGTCGACGATGTCGGCCCGGTCGCCGCGCGTCACCTTCTGGGCCAGAAAGTGGGCGGTGTCAGATTCGCGGTTCGAGGCGTTGAAGACGAACAGGACCTCCTCCGCGCCGAGCCGGTAGGCGATCACGTCGTCCAGGATGCCGCCGTCAGGGGCGCCGAGCAGACCGTACGCGGCCTCGCCGTCGCGCACCGCTGCCAGGTCACGCGTGGTGCAGAACTGCGACAGAGCCAGCGCGTCCGAGCCGCGCACGAACACCCGACCCATGTGCGACAGGTCGAACAGCCCGCAGCCGCGGCGCACGGCGTCGTGCTCGGCCAGAATGCCGGTGGGGTACTGGATCGGCATGTCCCAGCCGGCGAAGTCCACCAGCCGCGCCTCCAGGCGGGCGTGCGCCGCGTGCAGAGGCGTCTCGAGCAGCGCTGACGAGGCGGTCATGGCGACTCCGACACTGACCCTTTTATAGCGCCAGACCCGTCCCGAGCACGCGGGTGAGCCAGGAGGTGATCAGCGTGAGCCGCTCGGTGAAGAGCAGGACGCCCATACCGACCAGTAGGACCCCGCTGGCGCGCTCGACGGCCAGCAGGTGCGGCTTGATCGCCCGCATGACGCGCAGGGAGCGTTCCACGGCAAGACCGGCTAGCACGAACGGAATGCCGAGGCCCAGGGCGTACACGAGCAGCAGCAGGATACCCTGGCCGACCGTCTCCTGGCCGGACGCCAGCGCGAGCAGCCCCGCGAGAACAGGACCCACGCACGGCGTCCAGCCGGCGCCGAACGCCAACCCAACCAGCAGGGCGCCGAGATGGCCGGAGCGGCGTGCCGGCGCTACCTCGGCCACGCGCGCCGTCCGGTACAGCAGCGGCACACGGACCAGTCCCAGGGTGTGCAGGCCAAGAACGACCACCGCGACGCCGCCGACCTTCCAGAGAAGCGGCAGGTTCACGAGCAGCATGCGCCCCAGCAGCGAGGCCGACGCGCCAAGCAGGGCGAAAATGACAGCCAGTCCGAAGACGAAAGCCAGCGCCTGGGTGACGATGGTGAAGCGATTCGCCCCGTCGGCTCCGCGCAGCTCCTCCGCCGACCGTCCGGTGATGAAGCCGAGGTACGCGGGGACGAGCGGCAGGACGCAGGGCGACAGGAACGACACCAGCCCGGCCGCTAGCGCGGTCACCACGATGAGCGGATCGAGCGCGGGCCCCACGAGGCGAGTATGCCAGCTGGGCGGCGCCGCGCGAACTAGAGCGTAGAGCCTAGAGCCCGGACAGCTCGCGGTTCTTCTGGGTGAAGCTGGTCCACTCCTCGGGGACGGCGCTGTCGTGGAAGATGGCGTTCACCGGGCATTCGGGCTCGCAGGCGCCGCACTCGATGCACTCGTCGGGGTTGATGTAGTACATGTCGGGAGCCTCGTAGATGCACGAGACGGGGCACACGTCGACACAGCTGGCGTTCTTGGTGCCGATGCACGGCTCGACGATGACGTACGTCATAGACGGTACTGGACCTCCACCCGGCATCAAGCTGCCCGGCTGGCCGAGGCGCCTGGCCGAATGCTTGCTCCAGGAGTATGGCCAACGTGTCCCCACTGCCGCTGTGACCTGGGTCACACGGCTCGCTACTGCCACGCCAGCCGCTGCAGCGCGGCGCGGTCGCGCACGTGGATCCGCCCCCGCTCGAGACGAATGATCCCGTCCTGGCGCAGCGTCTTCAGCGCCCGACCCACCACTTCGCGCCGCGACCCGGCCATCGCTGCCAGAAGCTCTTGCGTCAGCCACGGCGCCCGCGTCCCCGCCTCCGTCTGGTCGTCCAGCAGCACCTTCGCCAGGCGGCTGCTCACTCCCCGGAACGCCAGGTCCTCCACCAGCTCGAGCGCCTCCCGCAAGCGGCCCGCGAAGCTCCGCGTCACGGCCAGCGCGATCCCGGGCCGCTCCGCCATGAAACGCAGCAGGTCGCGCCGCCGCAGCAGAAACAGCCGACAGTCTTCAATCGCCTGTGCGCTGGCCGGGTTCGGCCCCTCGTCGAACACCGCCACCTCGTTGAACATCTCGCCCGGCCTCAGCAGCCGCAGCACCTGCTCCCGCCCCCGCGGCGACGTCTTGAACAGCTTCACTCGTCCGCTTTGCACCACGTACAGCACCGACGATGCCGCCCCTTCCAGCAGGACGATCTGCCCCGCCGGGTACGTCCGCTGGAACATGGCGCCACCCAGCGCCTCGAGGTCCCCGTGAGCCAGCGCGCGCAGCAGCGGCGACGGCAGCGCTCTCAGCTCTGCGGCGGGAACGGGACGCGGCTTGCCACGCCCGGTCGCGGTCGCCGGAGCGCTGCGCTCCGGCGCGAGGGTCGCGGGCACTTAGCAGGAGTATAGGCGTGCCACCGCCTACCTGAGAGAGCAGCGCCGAGCTGCTGCCAGCGATACTGGGCCGCGTGAGTAAGCGATCATGGTCTCGGTCGATCCCGAGCTGACCCGTCGACCGCCGCGCGGGGCGCGCCGGCGCCACCGCCGGGCCGCCGAGCCGCCGCCGTCCGAGCCCGTCCGCGTCGACGTGTCAGCGGCGACGTTCGGCGGCGACTCCATCGCTCGATTGCCGGACGGCCGCGTCGTCTTCGTCCCGGCGGTGCTTCCCGGCGAGTCGGTCGTGGTGCAGCTGCGCGAGCAGCGGCCCGACTTCGCCCGCGGCGACGCGCTGGAAGTGCTGCGCCAGGCGCCTGGCCGGGTGGCGCCGCCCTGCCCCTACTTCCGCGCCGGCTGCGGCGGCTGCTCCTGGCAGCACGCCGACTACCAGCTCCAGCTCGATCTCAAGCGCGCCATCGTCGTCGAGCAGCTGCGCCGGATCGGCCACCTTGCCGACGCGGGGCAGCTGGTTCAACCGGCCATCGGCATGGTCGACCCCTGGCACTACCGCAACCAGGCCCGCTTCACCGTCGGGCGCAAGCTGGGCGAGCTGTGCTTCACCTACCGCGGGTCGCACGGGCTCCTGCGGGTGGACCACTGCGCCATCGCGCATCCACGGATCAACGACGTCCTGGCCCGTCTGCAAGGCCGTCTCGGGCAGCTCGAGCGACGCATCCACCAGGTCACCATCCGGGTTGGCTCGAACACCGGCGGGCTCATGGTGTCGCCAGCGCTGCCAGAGGTGCCCGACATCGACAGCGGCCAGCCTTTCCTGGAGGAGGAGCTGCTCGGGACCCGCTTCCGGCTGCGCGGGCCGTCCTTCTTCCAGGTCAACACCAGGCGCGAGAGGCGCGAGCCGTGGCCGTTGCCAGCGGCCGCTGGCAACCCCCCCGTGCCGCTGCCGGCGGACGGGGTCAGCATGGCGGAGCTCCTGGCGCTGCTGCTCATGGCCAGGCTCGCCCCGCGTGGCCACGAGCTCCTCGTCGACGCCTACTGTGGGGTCGGCACGTTCGCCCTCCTGCTCGCCCCCCTGGTCGCCGAGGTCGTCGGCATCGAGGAAGCCCGGGTGGCAGTGGCGGACGCCGACTACAACGGCCGCGGTTTCCCGAATGCCCGCTTCGTCCTTGGCAAGACGGAGCACGTCCTGCCCAACCTGGCGCTGGATCGTCGCCCGGATGCCGTGGTGCTCGACCCCGCCCGGGCTGGCGCTCACCCGGCGGTGCTCGAGGCGCTCCTGGCGCCCCGCCTCCGGCCGCGGCGCCTGATCTACGTCTCGTGTGACCCGGCCACCCTGGCGCGCGACCTCGGCGTGCTGACAGCCGGCGGGTACACCCTCGAAGACGTCCAGCCCCTCGACATGTTCCCGCAGACCTACCACCTGGAGTGCGTGGCCACTCTGACGACCTGACACGGCGCGTCGCCAGGCTGGTTACACTCCCCGTAGCTCTCAGAGTCCGGATGGGGCGCATGCCGACCTACGAGTACGTTCTTTCGAGCACCGACGGGCCGGTCGGGATCGCAACCCTCAATCGGCCGCGGTCGCTCAACGCCCTGGCCGGCCCGGTCATGGACGAGCTGGTCGCCATCGTCGAGGCGCACGCGGGCGACCCCGCCATCCGCGCCATCGTCATCACCGGCGGGCCGACGGTCTTCGCCGCTGGCGCCGACCTGAAGGAGATGGCCGGCTCGACAGCCGCCGAGATGCTGGCCCGCGACCGCATCGCCCAGTGGGACCGGATCAAGCGCGTCGCCAAGCCCGTCATCGCGGCCGTCGCCGGCTACGCGCTCGGCGGCGGCTGTGAGCTGGCCATGCTGTGCGACATCATCGTCGCCGCGGACAGCGCCCGCTTCGGCCAGCCCGAGATCAACGTCGGACTCATCCCGGGCGCCGGCGGTACGCAGCGCCTGACCCATGCCGTCGGCAAGCCAATCGCCATGGACATGGTTCTCACCGGCCGCCAAATGGGCGCCGAGGAGGCGCTGGCCCGCGGCCTGGTGTCCCGCGTCGTGCCGGCCGAGCTCGTCCTGGAAGCGGCCGTCACCCTCGGCAAAGAGCTGGCTGGCAAGCCACCGTTGTCACTCCAGCTCGCCAAACAGGCGGTGACCCGGGGCTCCGAGGGACGGGTGGACGACGGCATCGAGCTCGAACGCAAGCTGTTCTACCTCCTGTTCGCCACCGAGGACGCTCAGGAGGGCATGCGGGCGTTCGCCGAGAAGCGGCCGCCGCGCTACCAGGGCCGCTGACCGTGTCCCCCGCCGACTTCCGCGAGGGTATCACCGCGTCTCGCGAGAAGCGGCCGCCTCGATTCGGACAATCGCACCCGGACGAGCGGCTACAGTAGACTCAAAGCTTAAAACGCCGAGACGCCAAGAGCGAGGAGGCGCCGCCCACGATGGCATTCAACTTCTTCCGCCGCCAGATGAACGAGCGGGAGCGCGCCGTCGCCGACCGCTTGCCCCCGGGCCAGTACCTGACCGAGAAGTGGCCCGTCCTGCACTACGGCGGCGTGCCGAAGGTCGACCTGGCAACGTGGACCTTCAGCATCACCGGGCTGGTCGAGCAGCCAGTCAGCCTCTCCTACGACGAGATGATGCGCCTGCCACGCGCGACGGTCACCTCGGACGTCCACTGCGTCACGCGCTGGACTATGCTCGACAGCACCTGGGAGGGCATCCCCGTCCGCGAGGTGATGAAGCTGGTCAGGCTGAAGCCAGAGGCCAGCCACGTCATAGTGCAGGCGGAGCAGGGCTTCACCGCCAACCTGCCGCTCGATCACTTCCTCCGCGACGAGAACATGTTCGTGGACAAGCGGAACGGCGAGACCATCAGCCGCGAGCACGGCTGGCCCCTGCGACTGTTCGTCCCCCACCTGTACTTCTGGAAGAGCGCCAAGTGGGTACGTGGGCTGGAGTTCCGCCACGGCGACGCCCCGGGCTTCTGGGAGCAGTTCGGCTACCACATGCGGGGCGACCCCTGGCAAGAGGAGCGCTACGGCTGGCAATGAGGCGGCCAGCGGCCGCGCTATACTCACCACTCACCCAACCTTTCTGCTCCCGCCCGCGGGGGCTTTAAGCCAGAGAAAGGAGGCCCGTAGTGCGAGACTACGAGCTCATGGTCGTGCTCGACCCCAACCTGGAGGACGCCAGTATTGACGCCATCAGCGAGCGCCTGGCCGCCGTCGTCGGCCAGCGTGGCGGCGCCGTCGACAGCATCGAGCCATGGGGGCGACGCCGCCTGGCCTACCCCATCGGTCGCTTCCGCGACGGCATCTATCTCCTCTGCCGCCTGACCATGGGGCCAGACGCGGCGACCGACGTCGAGCGGATGCTCCGGCTGAACGAAGGAGTGCTGCGCCACCTGCTGGTGCGCCCCCAGGACACCCCGGCCGTGGCGGCGGCTGCCGGCGCGTAGGAGGCTGACGAACCAACAATGGCAGGTATGTGTAAGGCGGTCGTCGTCGGCAACCTCGGCCGCGATCCGGAGAAGCGCTACACCCAGGATGGGCGTCCGGTCACCCGGTTCAGCGTGGCCGCGACCACGCGACGCAAGGAGCGCGAAGGCGACTGGCAGGACCACACCGAGTGGTTCAACGTCACGGTCTTCGGCCGCCAGGCCGAGACCCTGGCGGAGCGCCTGACCAAGGGCAGCCGCGTGTACGTGGAAGGGCGCCTCGAGTCGCGCACCTACGAGGGCCAGAATGGCAAGGGCTTCGCCATGGACATCGTGGCAAACGAAGTCCTGTCCCTGGACACCCGCCAGCGCGGCGACGGCGAGTTTGGCTCAGAGGCCGCGACCGAGGTGGCCAGCCCTCGCCCCAGTGGCCGCGCTCAAACCCCCGCCGACGACGCGGGCGACCTGGAAGACCTACCTTTCTGAAGCTATCAGCTATCAGCTATCAGCTATCAGCTAGCTGCTGATCGCTGACAGCTGACAGCCCGCACCTGCGAGACGGAGTCGAGCACCACACATGGCACCACCACAACGACCACGGCGCCGCACCGGCGAGTTCGGCGGCGGCCGCAAGTTCACCCCACGGCGCAAGGTCTGCGCCTTCTGCGTCGACAAGATCAAAGACGCCGACTACAAGGACGTCGGCCGGCTGCGCCGCTTCCTGTCCGAGCGCGGCAAGATCGAGCCGCGCCGCAAGACAGGCACCTGCGCCGCCCACCAGCGCTCCCTGAACGTCGCGCTCAAGCGCGCCCGCCATCTCGCGCTGCTCCCGTTCACCGCCGAGCACATCCGCATCACCGGCGTCCTCGTCCGCGAGCCCGGCTCGGGCATGCGCGATCGCCGGCCACCGCGCCCCGGCCTGGACGGCGGCGGCGAGCCGACCGAGGCTCCGGCGCCGAGCGCGGACGGCAGCTCGCCCGCCCCGGCGCCAGCCGCCAACGGCGCCGAGCCAGGGACCGCCGCGGCGGCCGAGCCTGTCGCCCCGACGGACGCGGAGATCGCGCCGGCCGAGGTCCCAGCCCCGGCAGCTCCGGCGAGCTTGCCCGCCTAGCCTCTACCGCCGATCCGCCAGGCTGAGCTCCGGTATGGCCCAGACGCCCACCCCGCCGCGGCGTCCCGGGTCCGCGTTCGTCAGCCGGAGTGGGAGTGGGAGTAAAAGCGCCACCGTCCAGGCGGCGCACGCCGCTCCCAGCAAGCGCCAGCGGTCGCGCTGGGATCGCGAGCAGCGCCAGCAGCGCTTCCTGTATCTCGGGATTGGGCTGCTGGCCCTGCTCGTGGTCGGTGTGCTTGTCGCCGGCTGGGTGGTCGACAACCTCGTGCGGCCGCGCGACGTCGTCGCCACCGTGGCTGGCGACACCATCACCGCCGGACAGCTGGTCGACGCTCTGCGGCCCGAGGCCGGAGTCGTGGATGCGCAAAGCAGGCTCGCCGGCGCTGGTGCGTCCTCGACATTGGTGGATCAGCAGAAACGTCGGCTGCCCGACCAGGTGCTGACCAGCCTCGTCCAGCAGCGCATCATCCAGCAAGAGGCCAGCCGCCGCGGCATCACCGTTCCGCCCGACGAGGTCGAGCGCCGCGTCCAGCAGACGGCTGCCCAGGTGGACGCCGCCGCGCGGCCCACGCCCGAGCCGACGCCAGGAGATAGTCCGACGCCCGTGGCGGCCTCGGATCCCGGCGCGACTGCGACGCCGTTGCCCACCCTCCAGCCGCCCGCCTACGCCGCCGCGCTACAGAAGCTGCTGGGCCAGTACAGCCTGACCGAGGCCCAGTTCCGCGAGCGCGTCGGCCAGGATGCGCTGTACCAGGCGGCCCAGGCGGCCGTCGGCGCCGAGCTGGCGCCGGAAAACCAGGAGCAGGTGCACGCCCGCCACATTCTGGTCCCTACTCAGGAGGCGGCGCAGAGCGTGCTCCAGCAGCTGCACGACGGCGCCGACTTCGCGCAGGTGGCGGCGACGACGTCTACTGACCCGGGCTCCAAGGACAAGGGCGGCGACCTTGGTTGGTTCCCACGCGGCGTCATGGTCAAGGAGTTCGAGGACGCGGCCTTTGCGCTCCAACCGGGTCAGCTCAGCGACGCCGTGAAGTCGGCCAATGGCTACCACGTCATCCAGGTCCTCGAGCGCGACGCGAGCCGACCAGTGGCCGCGGTCCAGCTGTCCCGTCTGCGGCAGCAGGCCTTCAACACCTGGCTCGAGGCGAAGCGGACAGGCGCGGACGTCGTGTCGCAGTTGAGCACGGCCGACCGCGACTGGGCTCTCAGTCGCGTCGGAGTGCGTCCTTAAGAGTTTAGAGTTTGAGTCCGAGTCCGAGGGTTAGCGCCCTCGTGGCTCAGCGCGCCAGTAGGACGAAGGTGAGCGCGTGGCCCAGCAGCCAGAGTATCGCGATGCACGCGAGCGCCGCGGCGAGGCGGGTGGGCGGTAGCGGCGCCGGCTCGTAGGCCCCTCGGGCCCGTGGCCTGGCGATCTCTGGTCCGGGCGCGCCACTCTCCAGGATGCGCAGCGACCGGACGTCGCCGTGCACCAGGCGATCGCGGGGGTCGCAGCACGGCGCTGCCAGCACGTACGGGACGAGGTCGCCGCCATCGGCGAGCACAGCGCTCAGCCGCGCCTGCCGCTCCTTCACCGCGGCGGGCTGCCGCTCGGCGGCCAGAAGGCTTGCGCGCAGCGCTGCCAGCTCTTCGTTCTCCATGCTGTTACTCCTCGAGCGCCCGTACGGCCAGCCCACCGCGTCCCGCGACCGGTGCCCGACCTGCCCGCGGACAGTAGTGTAGCCGGCGCACGCGCCGCTCTCAACGGCGCGGCGGTACACTCGGCGCATGCTGAGCGAGTCACGCTCCGAGCGACTGGGTGAGGCCGTCCAGCCGGTGCTGCTCCAGGCGGAACGCCTCCACGGCGACGAGCTGTACCAGGCGCCACATGAAGGCGATTGGTCACCCATGCGCATCCTGGCCCACATCGCGGAGCTCGTCCCCTACTGGGCGCGCCAGGCAGCCGAGCTCGCTCGGCGTGACCAGGACGACCTGCCCTTCGGTCGCACGGCCGACGACCCCGATCGCATCGCCGCCGTGGAGGACCACCATGCGGACGGGCTGGACGAGGCGCTGTCCCGCCTGCGGTCCGGTCTGGTCGAAGCCGTTGCCCTGCTGCGCGCCCTGCCCGAGGCCGGCTGGTCCCGCACCGGACGCCATCCGCGCCGCGGGCAGATGACGGTTCAGCAGGTGGTGGACGACTTCCTCCTGGACCACCTCGACGAGCACGCCGCGCAGCTCGACAGGACCATCCGCGCGCTCCGTGGCCGAACGGGTCCTATCTGAACCCGAATACGCGCCGCCTCAGCCCTCACGCCAGGTGCCGTACGTCCGACGGAAGTACATGAGGGGCTGCGTGCCCGGCGCGGCGGCCTGGCCGTCGTCCACCTGGCCAAGGAAGACGTAGTGGTCGCCCGCCTCGATCTCCTGGGTCACCGAGCACTCCGCGTAGGCCAGGCTGTCGGCGTGCAGCCACGGCATGCCGTTGTGCGCCGGGCGCCACGACACCCCGGCGAACTTGTCAGGCTCTTTCGACGCGAAGCGATTGGCCAGGTCACCCCGACCGGCCGCCAGGTAGTTCACCACGAACCGCCCCGTGTGGCGCAGCCCGGGCAGCGTGTTGCTCTTCTTGTCGACGCACACCAGCAGCAGCGGCGGCTCCGCCGACACCGAGCACACGGCATTCGACGTGAGGCCCCGGGGCTCCCGGTCGCCGTCCATCGTCGTCACGACAGTCACGCCCGTTGGGAACGCGCTCATGATCGCGAAGAACGTGGCCCTATCTACTGATCCGCCGGATCCGGCGCTGCCCTCCGGTGTCTGGCCGCTCATGCCGCCTCCTCGCGTCGCCTGCTGCGCTCCGTCAGCATAGCGGAGCCCGGCACGGGCCCGGCCCCGGCCCCGGCCCTGGCACGCGCTCTGCCACGGTCGCGTCAGCCACAGGAGGAGCCGCCAGTGCGCGACGAGACACCCGCCCGCCGAGATCCCGGCCACGTCGAGGCCAGCCTGGTTTGGAGCGCTGACACGCCCATCCCGACCGGCGCCCACGTCGAGGCGACCGACGGGGTCGTCGGCACGCTGCGCGAGCGAGTGGTCGGCCAGGGCCCCGAGCACGCCTACCTCGGCCTGGACACCGACGAGGGACTGCTGTTCGTCCCCGAGCGCCTCATCCGTGAGCTTCGCGGCGATACCGTCCTGCTCAGCCTGCCGCGAGCCGACGTGATCGCCAACTCGTCGCACGGCGCGCTCCCGGTCCAGCCGGATGCGACGGACCTGCCGGTCGAGCCACACTAGTTGAAGTTGCTTTTTGATTGAAACTCCCTCGGCTGCCGCCGACCCAGCCCGGGCGACCGCGCCTCTATCCGGAGAACGAACAGCCATGACCGTGTCGCTCGAGCAGCGCAGCCAGGCCGTCATCGACGGGATCGAGGCGATCGACCCCGATTTCGTTCTGCATCTCGCCAGCAGCACGCTCAAGCGTGTCCTGAGCCACTTCATCGACGGCCCCGGTGGCCGGCCCGGCCGAACCATCTTTGCCATGCCACGCGAGGAGGAGGGCATCTCTATCGCGTCGGGCCTCGTCCTGGCCGGCCGACGACCCGTGCTCATCTTCCAGGACAACGGCGTCGGCAACCTGCTCACGGCCCTGCTGACCTTCCCGCAGCCGTACCACCTACCTCTCTTCGGCATCGTGACCCGCCGCGGTGGGCTCGGCGAGTACAACTCCATGATCCACACCATCAGTGAGCGCACCGAGGCCCTGCTCGACGCGGCCGGCGTGCGCTGGTTCCAGGTCGATGGCGGCGTGCCTATCGACGCCTGGCCCGCGACCATCGAGCGGGGCTTCGCGTTCGCCCAGACGACCCATCGCCCCGTCTTCGTCCTGGTCAACCTGATGGGAGGCTGAGGTCAAGGTGTCCTCGCTGCGCCGACCCGACGTGCTCCGGCTCATCGACGCCACGTTCCCGGACCAGCCAGTTGTTCTCACGCTCGGCGGCACGATCCGCGAGATGCTGGCAGCGGTTGGCCGCAAGCCGAACCATCTGTACAGCCTGGACGCGATGGGCCAGACGCTCGCCATCGGGCTGGGCCTGGCGCTTGGCATCGCGGGCGACCGGCGCTACGACAGGCTCGTGGTCGTCGAAGGCGACGGGTCGCTGCTCATGGGCTTCTCGGCGCTGGCCACCACCGGCCATCTCCATCCCCAGAAGCTGGTCCTGGTCGTGCTCGACAACGGCGTCTACCTCGCCACCGGCGGACAGCCGACGAGCGCCCGGGACACCGACCTGGTAGCGGTCGCCCGCGCCTGCGGCTGGCCGGCAGCGCGGGATGTCGGCGGCACGCTGGACGACGTGCAGGACGCACTCCGCTGGGCCGCCTCGGTGGACGGCCCGGTGTTCTTGCGGGTCAGCGTGGGCACCGAGCAGCCGGCCACGGGCTACTTCCTCGAAGACCCCGTGATCCTGGCCCGCGACTTCCAGGACTGGTTGCGCGGCGGGGCACCAGAGCTGGGGCGCTGACGCTGACGGAGTCTTGGCGAGCAGCGCCTGCCACCCTGGCCCGCAGCCGAACGCGCGCACCGGGCTCGGCTGTACAGGAGCGGCAAGAGGGCCGTCCCTGAGCTCAGGGACGGCCCGCACCGCTGGCGCCGGTGCCGAAGCAGGGACTCGAATTAAGGCGTCGCAGACCGTCGCAACAGGTCGTCTCCAAGTTGGAAAATCGAGATTTCGTCGCCAAACCGGGCATGCTGTCGCACCGGGTTGGTGTCAGCGTTGGTGTCAAACTTTGTCTTGCCGCGGCTATTCAAAGATCAAGGACGGTACTGGAGAGGGGAAGGGCCGTTGTCGAATGCATGGTGAGAGGGCCCGCCATGCGTCTCAAGCGCGGCGCCTCCCGGCGTGTGCTGCGCTTGTCACCGCCCCTGGAGATCCTGCATCGTCACCACGCGCGGCTGGACCGTCTGCAGCTACAAGCCGGGCAGCGCTGGCACGACAACAACCTGGTGTTCCCGAGCCAGGTGGGCACGCCGCGGAAGGCCGCGAATCTGTGGCTGAGCTGGAAGCGGCTGCTCAAGCGCCTAGGGCTGCCCCGCTATAACTTCCACGAGCTGCGCCACACCGCGGCGAGCCTGGCGATCGCCGAGGGGGCGAATCTGTTCCACGTCTCGCGCCTGCTGGGCCACAACTCGATCTCGATCACCGCCGATACCTATGGCCACATGACCGACGGGGGTCGCGAGGATGTCGCCGCCCGCATGGGCCGGGCGCTCCTTGGCTCGGCTGTGCACCCCTGATCGGCTTGGCTGCACGAACGAGGCCGGTGAGCCTCTGAGCGGATGATTCCGAACTCGAAACACACCCGTTCAGAGGTGCCTGGAGGGGAGTAAAGCCAGATTGCTTCAGCAGCCGCTCGGCGGGGCCGACAGGACGCGTTTGAAGTCGTCGAGGCCGATCGGACGGGCACCGCCGACCATCAAGATATCCCTCCAAACGGCTGCGGGGCTGCACAAGATGGCTGCACAAAGTCGCCAGGTGCCGGCTGGGCGTACCTCAGTAGCGCGTGCACGTCGAAGGCAGTGTTCCAGGAAAGCAACCGTAGACGAGGCTGGTTCCCGGGCAAGTTCATGCTGGTGACCGCACGCCAGGCGTGCCCATGCATTCGCAAATGCCATAGTCGCCGCTCACCCTGGCCGGGAACTCGTCATCACCGTGCCGCTGCCCGAGGACCGAGGCCGGCAGGGCGATGCACGGTCCAAGGTACATCGGTTCCGGAGCCATTGGCTGGAGCTCGGCATACGGCTGCGCGCCTTCCGTGCGCGCTACCGCCTTACGCAGGACGAGGTAGCGGCGGTGGTCGGCGCGAAGGAAGGGACGGCGGTCGCGCAGTGGGAGAACGGCACCAACGTCCCCGACGGCCTGCGTCGGGAGCGTCTAGCTGAGCTGCTGGAGGGGCGGCTGTGGTCTGAGCTGCGCGCCGCGATCATCGGCAGGGACGGGATGCCGAGCCGCTGGAACCAGGGGGTGCGGTGGTACCGCCGCGCGTCGCGAGAACGGGGAGCCCGCGAGAGGGCCGGTGCCGTTTTGGCAGCCATTCTCGACGACCTGCGCGCACTGGGCTCGCCCGACGCTCTGCGGCTGCGCTACGTCGAGCGTGATGGCGAGTGGGTGTACACCGTGGCCGACGAGCGTGGGGTTGGCGACGAGTGCCGTACCGACCTGCGTCGCATCGAAGACGCCGGCTATGGCCTGCGCTGGATTGAGGTCACGCGAGTGGCTCTCTTCGACCTGAGCCGGTCGCTGGTCCCGCAGCTCCCGCTTGGGCTTCTCGATGCAGAGTCGAGTGATGGTCCCCAGAACAGACCTGGCAACGACCCAGCTGCCCGATCGAACTGATCGTGCCCCTGACGCCGGAGCGCCTAGTCCACCAGCAGCCCGTGCCGATTCTCCATCAGCGCCTGGCCCATGTAGCTGAGCTTGGCCTCCTTCCCGAGGCCTTTGCGGCAAGTCCTGGGCGTGTTCGTCAACATGCTGAAGCAGACGTCCAATGGCCGGCCTCGCGCTTAGCGGTCACCGTCTCAATGTGTGCATCGGCCGGCAGCAGATGGTGCCACTTGACCTTGAGATGCCCCACCCCCTGCCGGTACAGACGGCCACCCGGTCGCAGCGTGCAGCCGTCGCCCCACGACACGGTAGGTGAGGCTGTCGTAGCACTGTCGGGGCTTGAAGCGTGGCTAGCCTGCCTTCTCGGCGCGCTTCACGCGGGCAAAGAACGCCTCGAACGTGTTGTCTATGTGGCGCAGCACGGCCTGACACGCCGAGATGTTGGCGACGAACAGGCTGCCGTCGGCGCGGATCGCCTTGAGCTGGCTGGCCTGGGTGTAGTAGCTGAGATTGATGCTGTGCATGCGCCAGGCCGAGCGGCGTTCGTCCAGCGCGGCGTTGTACAGGCGGCAGGCTTCGTCCACTTGGGCGTGCAGCGCCCTCGCCTGTGCCCTGGTTGGATACAGTCGGGAACGGCAGGTGCGCCGCACGTATCGAACGAATATTCTCTTTAGGAAGGTGCGCGGGCACAGCCCCGCGTGGCAGTCCGTGCCGCATTTTCTGGTGGCATGCAATGAAAGGGTTGGCCGGGTGAGCGAGCGCCTGCCGCGCATCCCGGCAGCCGAGCTCGAGCAGGCCGGCCTCGGCGGCGCCGAGCTGTGCTGCCTGCTCTGATCCTGGAGGGCTGCTGATGAACGGCCGGCACGAGCACACCTGCACGATCCTGCTCGACCCCGATCCCCCCGATCCTTGATAGCGGCACCTACACTGTCACCGTGCCGGCGCTGCCTGGCGTGGTCATCGTCAGATACCCGGCGTCCAGGCGCCCGAGCCCCAGCAAGCTGGGGCTGCACCCCGTGCCTGAGCGGCGCGTGCGCCGCGGCATGCCCGTCCGTCTCGTACTCACGCGCCGGGCGGTCGAAGACCTGATCTATGTCGGTGTGGCGTCCGCTTCGGGACGCGACGGCCTTGACAGCGGATCACATCCTTGGCCGGCGACCTGAGATGGAGCTCACCGGGACTGGCGAGCGGCTGCGCACGGTCGCCAAGTACTGGATGAATTCGCCGATCTCGTGCTGGGTAACCGTGTCAAACACTTGCAAGATGGGGATGAGTCCGAGTATTCAACTATGCCTAATCGCGGCTCAGGACACGCGGGGCGCACTAACCATCACCGACGACGCTGTGTACCGATCAGCGGCCCATTGGTCCGCGAAAGTTCGCGAAAGAATGGCGTCTTCCGTGGGGTGCGATGCCGGCATCACGGGGGACGAGGGGCCACGCGACAGGCTACCCTCCGCCTCACAGGCGGCGGCAGGTCCGCCTGGCCCGGAGCGGCGCGTCCACCGCGCGGTCGACGCTACCTTCCGCTTGGTCTGCGCGTTCCGCTCAGCTCCACATGGCCGCTAGAGTCCCTCCGCCCCTGCGTTCCATCGAGCTGTTTAGCGGCTCGGGGGGCCTAGCGATCGGGACGCACCTGGCTGGCTTCCGGCACGCCGCGTTGGTCGAGTGGAACCCGTTCGCGTGTAGCACGCTCCACCAGAACATCGCGGCTGAGGCGCTCCCGGGCATCGGCGACTGGAGAGTCGTGCAAAGTGACGCGCGGGCGGTCGATTTCGACCAATTCGGGCCTATCGACCTAGTCGCTGGGGGCCCACCCTGCCAGCCGTTCTCCCTCGCGGGCAAGCACGGCGGTATGCGGGATCCTCGGGACACGTTCCCCGAGTTCATCCGGGCCATCCGCTGTCTGCGGCCACGTGCCTTCATCGCCGAGAACGTGCGGGGGCTTCTGCGCCCGAGCTTCGCGAAGTACTTCGCTTACCTTACTCTGCAGCTATCGCTCCCCTGCCTCGAACGCTGCCGCGGCGAACCGTGGAGGAGCCATGCCGCGCGCCTCAAACTGGCCAGCCTCGACGCTGATGCCGCGGACCGCTACGCCGTGACGGCTACGCTGCTCAACGCCGCCGACTATGGCGTCCCACAGGTGCGTCGTCGCCTCGTCATCGTCGGCATTCGCGGCGATCTCGGCCGACAGTGGATACCTCCCCGGGCCACGCACAGCCACATGGCGCTTCTCCAGGACCAGGGCCAGGGCGGCGCGTATTGGGAACGCCACGGCTTGACAGCCCCGAGCGTCGACTCTCAGGTAGCTTCGGCCCAGCCTCTTTTGTGTCCGGCGGGTGAGCCTGGCGACGGCTGTGCCCCTCTTCCCTGGCGCACGGTGCGGGACGCCCTGATGGGACCACCGCCCTTGCCCGAGCCCACGCTTGAGGAAGCACCTGGGTTCAGCAACCATCAGGTCAGGCCGGGTGCCCGGGTGTATGACGGGCACACGGGCAGCGTGCTGGACTTCCCCGCGAAGACACTTAAGGCCGGTGTCCACGGTGTCCCTGGCGGCGAGAACATGCTCGTCGCGCCAGACGGCCTCGCACGCTACTTCACCTTGCGAGAGGCAGCCCGCCTACAGATGTTTCCGGACAGCTGGACTTTCCAGGGGCCCTGGACACAGGCCATGCGGCAGCTGGGCAACGCCGTGCCGGTCGAGCTGGCGCGCCAGGTCGCCCACAGCGTCGCGACCATCATCACTCCTCGTGGCCGCTCATCCCAGCCATTGACCGGCGGCACGCGGACCCGCGACATCGAGAAGCGGCTCTCCGACGGGACTGTTATCCGCTGTCCCGGGCGCTGACAGTCGGCGGCGCATCCCCGGGGCCACGCACCAGGCCAGAGGACGCGGCCTTGCCGCGGACGCTACCCCGACGACGACGTTCGCCTCGGCTGGCCTCAAGGAGCTTGAAGTCGGTGAGCGGCCGGCCGCGAACACGCTCAGCGATGTCGCGGGCGACACGGTTCGGGTCCTCCAGGACGGTGCTCTCCCAGTAGCGCAGAACGATCCAGCCAGCGGCGCGCAACTGCTCGTCGACCTCTTGGTCACGTTGCATGTTGCGCCGGATCTTGGCGACCCACCACGACGTTCTCGAAGGAAACTGCGCCTCCAAGCTGGGCAGGCCACGGATACGCCAGCTGTTCCCGTGCCAGAGGTCCCCGTCGATGAAGATGACGAGACGAGCACCCGGGAACACAAGGTCCGGGCGGCCAGGCAGACGCGACTTGAGGCGGTACCGGACACCGTTCAGCCAGAGCCGTCGCCGCACGGCCTGCTCAGCCGCGCTGCCTTGGCCGCGAACAGCCGACATGATCCGGCTGGTTACGGCGGGGTCTCGTCCCACGCGGCGCAACTCTCAGGAGCTCTCGAGTGGCCTAGCGAGCGGGTGGGCCATGCCTTCCAGGCGTGCGCGGGCGTCGTGGGGTGGCTGGCCGAGCGCGACCGCTGGGCATACGCCCCCATCACGGTCGGTCCCCTTCGTCGGGCTGGCCTGTACGAGTGGGGTCGGTCAAGGATCGATCCCGCGAATCGATGGCTGGCGCGAGGCCTCGGGCCGACTGCGCGACAGCGCTGCGCATGCGGCCTCAACCACTTCAGAACTCTACCGCTTCACAACCTGAACAGCTTAGAATCGGCTGCCGCGGACGGGCTGGGGGGCTTGTCCCCTTCCCGCCATGGGCCTCGCGGCTGGAGGGTAAGACGGCACAGGCGATAGAAATCGAGCGTGGCGAGGTCGCGGATGACCTCGCCACGCGGTTGCGCTTCCGCCGGGAAGATGGCGCGTGGGATGTCTTTCCTGAGTGGTCTCACTTCCTCCTACGCTTAGGCGCCGAGGTCGCGGTCGGTGAGCCAGGCATGGCCCGGCTGGTGGTCGCCGTGTCGTTGCCCACGCGCGCGTTCGCCGCGAGCCTCGTGGCGACAGGCGCGGTGGCTCGGCTGGCCGAGCGGCCAGCGAGCGACGACGTCGCCAGTCATCTCGCGTACCTGCGGGGCTTGCCGCCGGGTACCACCGTCACACATCGCTTCGACAGTCGGCGGAAGCGCACCGCCGAGCTGCGGGGGATCAAGGCCGTCAACGGACAGGAGTACATCGTGCTTCAGGAAGGGAACGGGCCCAGGTACGTTCCCTCCCAGCACGCGCTCAGGATCGAGGTGTCTCGGCACCAGCGCAGGCACCCACCCAGGGTCGCGCAGGTGAGGACGATTCGGACCAACGCGGGGCTCGCGGCCGGCCTGAATGATTCCGTGACCGACTTCCTCGCCCAGAGCCGCCTGGGGGTTGTGCTCGTTGGGAGCGACGCCCGCCTCCGTGCCGAGCTCGAGGCCCCGCTCGGTATCGAGTTACCCTCGGGGGCTGTCCAACCTGGACAGCTCCAAGATCTGGCGCGCGTCCGTCGCTTTGGAAGGGACGGCGAGGGCTATCGCTCAGAGCTCGTCCCCTTCGAGGTGACCGATGGGCCTCTCCCGCTGCGCGACGCGCCCACGCTGACGGTGTTTGATGGCGCGCGCTCCTTCCTCCACGGCGCGCGCCGCTGGCCGGACACGAACTGGGTCGTGATTCTCGACCGCTCGGAGCCCCGCTACGAAGAGGGCTGCGCGGAAATCGACCGCCTCTACACCACGCGACGATCGCAGGCAGCTGTCGCCCTCATCCTCCCGACCCCACCCGCGGCCGTGGAGTACACGGCGTTCGGTGTGGAGGGGGCGTGAACGCGGTCGCGTTCGCGGACGCCGACCGGCTGTACCGGCTGGCCGAGGCCCAAGAAATCCATTACTACCACGTGCGCCACGCTGACTTCGAACGGTTCTCGATACTGGCGCGTCGGCTCCGGCGCGATCTACAGCGCGATAATCTCCTCGAGGATGAGCGCCTGGCGCGATTCGATCGAGTCATCCAGCGCTATCGGTTCAACCTTTCTCTCGCCCCACTCGCCTTCAACGCGGCCGCCGTGGCGCCGCGACTCACGGACCAAGAACTCGGCATCTGGCTTCGCCAGACGCGGGCCGCGTACCCGGACCTCGCGCCCCTCGCGACCGAGCTGACGGCGCTTCTCGCCGCCTTGCGACGGGACGCCGCGGCGCCACTGCTCGATGAACTGGCGCGACTCGCGGGCGGCGGCGGCGCGCTCGCGGTCGTTCTTACCGACAGCCGCCTGGTCGCGCCGAGCCGGGAGGCGCTGAACGCGCGCCTCCCATCAGCCAACCTGCAGGTGCTGAGCGCTCTGGGACTCCGTGGCGCTGACGTCGTGTACGACCGCCTCTTCGCGGTCGGGTCACCCCGCTGGTACCCACCATTCGTGTTCGCTGCGCCCCGCGCCGCCGACTTCGTGGTCGTCGCATACGCCTGGCAGCGTGATCAATGGCGGGCCGAGCCCGCGTTCCGAGCCGGGATCACCGCGCCTCGGCCTCGGGTCGTACTCGATGTCGTGCCGGACGACGCCGACGATCGGCCTCCCGCGGTCGACTGGTCGTTGGTGGAGCACCGTTCGGGCGATCTCGACGGCGGGCGTGAAGCCGAGGAAGTCGACGACATCGCTGAAGCGCGCCTGTTCACCTTGCAGGGCGGGCAGGCCGTGTTACTGGAGGTTGGGGCGCGGCGCTCGCTGGTGATCGACTTGGACGATGACGAGGCGGCACGTGTCAAGCGCGTCGACGCCAACGCCATCGAACCTGGAATGTTCGTACTCCTCCGCACCGAGGGTGGCGGGGACTACATCGTGCCCCTGGCCGACCAGATCCTCGGCGAGCGCGCCGAGGGTCTGCGCCAAGCGCAACGGTTCTGGAAGACCCGATTGGCCGAGCTGGTGCGCAGGCGCTCGCTCGGGCGCGTCGCCGCGGAGTTGACCGCGCTCGGTGCCTCACGGGCCGACGAAGGCAATGCCCGGCGGTGGACCTCGCCGCGCAACATCCGCACCCAGGACCGGGCGGATTTCAACGCCATCATGCGGCTATCCGGCCTCGCCAACGCGGCCGACGAGTACTGGGACAAGATGGGCATCATCCGGGGTGCTCACCAGAGCGCGGGCCGCGTCATCATGGAACAACTCCTCGATCAGGTGCGACGGGCGAACCTCACGACTCTGAGTGAGGAGGGGACGATGGACTTCACGCTGCCGGGCACGATGGGCGGCCGCCTCACCGCGTACCGCGTCGAAATGGTGGCCCCAACCACGACCATTGTCGCGGCCTCACGACTCAACCGCCCCTTCGAGTGGGAGGAGTGAGCAATGGCCACGATGGTGCCCCCCGTCGTCCCACCCGAGTATCGGAGCGAGGGCGAGCGCGAGGTCTTCCGCCGCCTACGGGACGACCCCGGGACAGACGGGTGGATCGTGCTGCACTCTCTTGGCCTGGCGCGGCACGAGCAACGCGTCTCGGGAGAGGTGGACTTTGTGGTCATCGTGCCCGGCTGGGGAGTCCTGTGCCTCGAGGTGAAAGGCGCATCCAGCACTCATCTTCGTCGCGATGCCGGCGGTCTGTGGTTCTACGGGCCAAACGACAAGGGAACACCCCGCGGCCCGTTCAAGCAGGCCGAGGAAGCGATGCACAGCCTCAAACGGGAGCTGGTCAACTCGCGCCCGGACCTGGCGGGCATCCAGTTCTCCCGTGGCGTGGTGTTCCCGTTCGCGCCCTTTTCCCAGCGCTCGCCAGAGTGGCATGACTGGGAGGTCATCGACGCGCGGCGTCTGCGCTCGGCCCCCATCAGCCGGCTAGTGATCGAGCTCCTTCGGCAGGGGCGTGAGTACCTGGCCAGCGTGCCAGAGGCCCCGTGGATCCAGGACAACTCGCCGACTGAGGGTCAGGTGATCGCGATTCGCGACGTGCTCCGCGGTGCCTTCGAGGTGCCGGTCGATCGTCGGGCTCGGGGCGAAGCGCTGAAGGCTGAGTTGCGCCGCTACACCGAAGAGCAGTTCCTGGCGCTGGACGCCATGGCCGAGAACCCACGGACCATCTTCGCCGCGCCGGCCGGGGCCGGCAAGACCCTACTCGCGCTGGAGGCGGCCCGCCGCGCACGGGCCGACCGTCGGCGGGTTCTGCTTGTCTGTTACAACCGGCTCCTCGGTCTCTGGTTGGAGGAAGAGGCCGCTCCCCTGCGACCGGAGGTGACGGCGGGAACCTTGCACAAGCGCATGCTCGCGCTGAGCAGCCAAGGCGCCGCGCCAGACGGCACGGACCAGCGCTTCTGGGATGAGCGCCTGCCCGAGCAGGCGACGTACCGTCTTTTGGAAGAGCTCGGTGCCGGCGACGAAGCCCACGTCTACGACGAGCTGATCGTGGACGAGGCCCAGGACTTGCTGCACGGGCCCTTCTTGGATTTCCTCGACATGAGCCTGCGCGGTGGCTGGGCAGCGGGCCGGTGGCGCTTGTTCGGCGATTTCGACAACCAGACGATCTTCCGCCAGTCGAGCGTGTCCCTGGCCGAGTTCCGAGTGCGCCGCGCGGCCGACGCGGCGCTGTACACGCTACGGGTCAACTGCCGCAGCACGCCCCGTGCCACCGAATGGGTACACCTGCTGGCGGGCCTCAACCCACCCTATTCGCGCGTGCTTCGCCCGGACGACCGCGTCCGCCCCGAGTTCCGCTACTACCGCGACGCCCAGCACCAGCGGGAGTTGCTTGTCGAGGCGCTCGAATACCTGGAGACGCTGGGGTTCAAGGGCCAGGACATCGTCGTGCTCTCCGCGCGCCGCGCGCGGCCAGTGGCGGAGACCATCGACGTCAGCCCCTGGCGAGAGCGGCTGCGCCCCTATGAGCAGGCGCGCGGCGCCGGCGGGGGTAGCTACATCGGCTGGACCTCCGTCGCCACCTTCAAGGGGCTGGATGCGCCGGCCGTGGTCGTCACGGACGTGGAGACGATCGGGTCCCGTGAAGCGCGGGACCTCTTCTACATCGCTATCACGCGGGTGCTCCAGCGCCTGGTCATCCTGGCGCAAGACCACGTGCGAGAACAGGCGATTCGGCTCTTGACCGGCGACGGACAGGAGTAGGCAAGCACCTCGCGCGATGGGCGCGCCTTAGGAGGACGGATGGGCGACAACGCGGCCAACAGAGATCGGATCGTCGAGCAGCTGCGGGCCGAGCTCTTCGGGCCTGACCCCGCGGGCACGGAACTGGACGTCTCGGGCGACCTGCAGTTCGAGGACTACGTCGCGGCCCGCGGCCCGTTCCGGCAGCTCGGCAGCGGGGAGGAGATCCTGACCCGTGACTCCCCGACCAAACGCTATGGCGTCGGCGTTCTCTTTCCACCCCAGACCGTGATGGTGGACGCGGTCGAGCAAGAGGGCGAGGGCGAGGGCGCGTCGCTGGCCGGGGACACCACGGAGGGGCAGGATGGCGGCGCCGAGCAGCCGTCGGACCGGCCCCTGGCCGTGACCGAGGCCGAGTCCGACGACTTCGATCTGGGGCTCGCGAACGCGTACCAGCCGAGCACGATCGGCGTGAGTTTCCTCGCTGACTTCCCCGTCGGCGCCTCGCTCGTCGTCAAGGCGACCGGGGGGCGATACGTTTCAAAGGCCGTGGCCATCGGGCAGCCCGCCGTCCAAGGAGGGCAGGAGACGCAGCGCCAGCGGCGTGCCCAGACATGGTGGCTGCGTCAACTCGTGAGGCTGACCGCGACGTTCTCCGCCGACACCCTGCTCACTAACAGTAACCGCCCCGTCCGTCGCGTGACGCGATCGACAGGCGCTTCTGACCCGGGCACGACCTGGGAGGGCGATGACTTGGGCGATCTGAGGTTGGCCGTCGAGGTCCTCTCACGCCCCGTGCCCGGCGAGCCGCGGCAGCGTCTGCTGACCGTGTGCCTGGTGAATCGCTCGCCCGGGGGCCGGAAGCGCGGGGTCAGCGATCGTTGCTTGCTCCAGTCGCGCTTCACGGCCCTCGTACGGGGCGAAACCGACGACGCGAACATCCTGCCCTACCCCACGGTTGAACGCGCGGCTGACGCGGAAGAGCAGGGCCTGGCGTTGCTCTATCGTGATGCCCGGACTTTCGCGACGGGCCATGGCTGCGCCGCCGACTGGGAGTCGGTGCCAGGGAGAGGCCGCGCGACGGCCGTAACGGCCGAATGCCTGCCCGTGGCACTCATCCGTGACATGACGCCCGACATCGTCCGCGAGGACGGCAGCGCTCTCGTCGTACCCATGGCCCCCTTGGCCGGGTTGGTGCCCAGCGATGATGGCGTCGCGGCCTTGCGCGAGGTGGTCGACCGCTACGAAGCCTGGATCCAAGACAAGCGAGCGACGATCAGCGGCCTCGAGTCGCAGGCCATGCGAGACGCGGCGAACGACCACATGCAGCAGTGCGAGCGCGCTGCGGCCCGCATGCGAGATGGCTTGGCCTACCTGCGAGACAACCCGCGAGCTCGGCGGGCGTTCCAGCTCGCCAACCACGCGATCCTGCTCCAGCAGATCATGACCTCTGGACCCATGCGCCAGGCGGTGTATGACGCGGCCGAAGGGCGTGTCACCTTCCCGGACGCGCCGCGCGCGCCTGATCCACTGTCCCCACCCCCGAACCGGGGCACCTGGCGGGCCTTCCAGATCGCGTTCCTGCTGGCGTCGATCCGCTCGACCGCCGAGGCGGACGCCGCGGACCGGCGAGCGGTCGAGTTGATCTGGTTTCCGACGGGCGGAGGCAAGACAGAAGCGTACCTGGGCCTGGCCGCTTTCGCCGCGTTCAAGCGTCGACTGGACGATCCCTCAGACGCCGGCGTGCATGTCCTCATGCGGTACACGCTGCGGCTCCTAACAGCCCAGCAGTTTCAGCGGGCAAGTGCCCTCCTGTGCGCGATGGAGTACCTGCGCCGGACCCAAGGAGATGACCTGGGCGAGGCCCCTTTCTCGGCGGGCATCTGGCTGGGTGGGGACACAACCCCGAACACACGCGACGAGGCGCTCAAGGCGTACGCGCGGCTCTCGGGCACCGGCAAGGCCGACAACCCGTTTCTGCTCTCGCAGTGCCCGTGGTGCCGGGCACAATTCGGACGTATCGAGGGCGTGGGAACGGAGACGCGTCGGTCCGGGCGCGGCCGTCGGGACGGCTCACCGCGCCCTGCGGTCCTGGGGTACCGGCCCGCTGGGGACACGGTTCAGTTCGCCTGCGCGGATCCGTCCTGCTTCTTCAGGGATGGTCTGCCGATCCTCGTGGTCGACCAGGATATCTACCGGGCCCGCCCCACGCTGGTGATCGGCACGATCGACAAGTTCGCTATGCTGGCCTGGCGTGACCGTGCGCGGGCGCTGTTCGGCATCGGGGACGACGGCAAGCGCTTCGCGTCACCGCCTGGTCTGATCATCCAAGATGAGCTCCACCTCATCGCGGGCCCGTTGGGCTCTCTAGCGGGGCTCTACGAGACGTTGGTCGAGGAATTGTGCACCGACCGGCGCGGCGCCACGCCCATCCCGCCGAAGATCGTGAGCTCGACAGCCACGATCCGCCGGTATCGGGAGCAGATCGGCGCGCTCTACGCTCGTCAGGACGCCATCCTGTTCCCACCGCCGGGACTGGAGGCGAGCGACTCGTTCTTCGCGCGCCGGGACGAGCGATCGGCAGGCCGGGTGTTCGTTGGTGTTCACGCCCCCAGCCTCGGGTCAGTGCAGACCGAGTGGGTGCGGACCTACGCGGCGATCATCCAGGCACCGATGCTCCTGCTCGATGACGAGCGGGATCCTTGGTGGACCACGCTGGCCTTCTTCAACAGCCTGCGAGAGATGGGGACCGCCCATACCCTGCTGCAATCGGACATCCCCGACTACTTCCGCGTGATCTGGGAGCGTAAGGGGACGCCCGCCGACCCACCGGGGCAACGCCGATATCTGAATGAGGTCTTCGAGCTCACCGGTGGCCTCCAGAGTGAGGACATCGCGCAGGCGATCGCGCGGCTCTCGGTCAAGCGTGGCGACGCGAACGGCTATCCCGTGGACATCTGCCTCGCCTCCAACATTATCGAGGTCGGCATCGACATCCCGCGCCTGGCGCTCATGGTCGTGGCCGGCCAACCGAAGACCACCGCCCAATATCTTCAGGTCACCGGGCGTGTTGGTCGGGCCGCGGACCGGCCGGGCCTCATCGTCACCATGTACTCGCCGTCGAAGCCTCGGGACCGCTCACACTTCGAGCGCTTCCGGTCGTATCACAATCGTCTGTACGCGCAAGTTGAGCCGACGAGCGTGACGCCGTTCTCACCGCCCGCCCTGGACCGTGCCCTGCACGCCGCGCTGGTCGGCTACGTTCGCCAGGCTGGCCCGCTTCAGGAGGTCTGGCGGCCCACGCCGTTCCCCCAGGTGCTCGTGGACCGTTTCAAGTCGGTGGTCCTCGGCCGCGCCGAAATCGTCGATAAGGCTGAGAAGCCGACGGTCGAGGCGATGCTCGCGAAGCGTGTCGACGACTGGCGGCGGTGGCAGCGCAGCGTCTGGGAACGTCAAGGCGAGGAGATCGGTCTGCTGCGCGCGGCCGGCGACTACGCGCCGCCGCTGGCGCAGGAACGGTCCTGGGCTACGCCCACGTCCATGCGAAACGTGGACGCCGGTTGCGAGGCCGAGATCACCCTGCGCTATGAGGCGGCCGCGACGGAGGAGCAGAATGCCTAGGCGTCCCATCCGTCGGGCGCAGCTGATCGCCCCCTTCGGCCCGGGCGCGATGGTGGTCGCGCCCGACGGCACGAGCATGATCGCCGCCGGCCTCGACTACTGGTACCCAGAAGGATCCAGCGAGCAGAGGGTCGATCTGACGGAGTTCGAGCTCGGGGAGTGGCGCTTGCAACGAGAGCTGCAGGTCGATCTCTTCCGGCTGCCACCAGACTATCGTCGACCCGAGCCATGGCGCGACCGCACCAATACGAACCTCAAGATTCCGTTTCTCCGGTTCCCGCAATGGCACGTTTGCCCTCGATGCCAGCGGCTGGAGTGGTTCCCGCTGGTTCGCATCGCGACCCCGAGATGCCCAGCCTGCCAGGCCAAGGAGGTTGGCAAGAAGGGCAAGGCGCGTCGGGTGCCATTCATGGTTCAGGTGCGCTTCATCGCCCTCTGCGAACGGGGTCACATCCAGGATTTCCCATGGCGTGAGTGGGCACACAGAACGGCGACGCCAACCTGCACCAAACCGATGCGCTTGCTGGCGCTGGGCGGGGCGGGACTCAGCGCGACCCGCGTCAGCTGCGAGTGTGAGGCGAGCCGGTCACTCGAAGGCATCACCCAGGCCGATCCTCGAGCACAGGGAACGCAGCGTTCCGGCGGCGATGGGCGTGAGCCATCGTCGACGCTGTCCCGGGAACTCGCGCCCGATGGCGCGGAGTACCGCTGCCCAGGCATGCGGCCCTGGCTCGGCGACAACACGGGGGAAGGATGCGGTGCTCCCCTGCGAGGTTCGCTGCGCGGTGCCACGAACGTGCACTACTCGGTCACGCGGAGTGCCATCTACCTCCCGCGCGGCCAGGACGTGGTCCCGGACGGGCTCATGGAAGTCCTCGAGATGCCCCGAGTGTCCGAGTTCATCGCCATCATCACCGGGTCGGGTGGGACGGTGACGCCTACGCAGATCAAGCGGCAGTACGGTGAGCTGGTCTCGGACTACTCTGACGAGCAGATCGCCGCCGGTATCAAGGTAGTTACGGACACCTCGACCGCGGCGACCAGCGCCGCGGCGATGGACCGACCGGCTGACGAGGACCCTGAGACCACGTTCCGGCGCGACGAGTACGCGGCCCTACAGCTGGCGCAACGTGAGGACCAGTTGCGGACCACTCCCGTTCCCCTGTCGCGGTATGCCGACTGGATCCGTCCGGCGCTGGCCCGAGTGACACTGGTTGAGAAGCTCCGGGAAACTCGCGCGCTGACGGGGTTCACGCGAGTGTACCCCGACGACGGCCGTTCCCTCGACGAGCGCAAGGCGATGCTCTGGCGCTCGTCGAGGGCCCCTAACGGCTGGCTTCCCGCGTACGTCGTGCACGGCGAAGGGATCTACCTGGGGCTCGCCGAGGAGGAAGTGCGGGAGTGGGAGGGGCGTGAGGACGTGAGTCAGCGCCTCGATGGCCTCAACAGCCGATACCGCCGCGTTCAGGCCGAGCGAGGACTGAGCCAACGAGTCGTCTCGCCACGCTTTGTGCTGCTGCACACCCTCGCCCACTTACTGATGAACCAACTCACGTTTGAGTGCGGGTACAGCTCGGCGTCACTCCGAGAACGGCTGTATGTCTCCCCGTACGTGCCCGCTCCCATGGCAGGTGTCCTCATCTACACCGCCGCGGGCGACTCGGAGGGGACCATGGGCGGACTGGTGCGGATGGGGAAGCCAGATTATCTGGAACCCATCATCAGACGGGCACTGGACAACGCTCGCTGGTGCTCAGCCGATCCCGTCTGCATGGAGGTCGGAGACGCGGGCGGACAGGGGCCGGACTCGTGCAATCTTGCCGCCTGCCACAACTGCGCTCTCGTTCCGGAGACCTCGTGTGAGCAATTCAACCGCTTCCTCGATCGCGGGTTGCTGGTGGGCACGCTGGAGGACCAGAGTCTTGGGTTCTTCAGTCGTGTGCTCTGATCGTCGTCGGGCGCGGGTTGCATGGCGACCGGATAGATTTGCCCCAGTCCAGCCACTCTTCTGTTGGCCTGCCGTTGGCGTGCCCGCGTGGCCGGACGCGAGGGCTCCGTGGGTCACGCTGACCTACCGACCCATGGCCTCAGATGTGGGCCTTCCGGTACTGATATGAGGCTGTTCATCGGATAAGATCCGATTTGCGGCCATGCGCGGGGATTGCGCGATGCGACTCTGCCCAATTGCTGACGAGCGCTGCCTGCCAAGGATCTGCCTGTTGGCGGGATAATCCGCTAGCCATCGTTCCGTACGCAGAACTCCAGAGACAGGCAATGCTGCTGCGCAAGGCAGACACTGCACCATCGGGGAGTGGAGTGGCTGCGATATCAGTACCGCTGTTGGTAGGGAAGGAAAGTCATCTGCCGGGTCGTGGCGTCGACGGCATTCAGCGCGGCTGTCATGATCGACTCCCCAGCCGGGTGATCGGTGGCGAACACCATGAAGTAGAGGGGGCGACCATCAGGCCGGCGCACTAACCGTGCGTCCGGCACATGTTGGTAGCCGAGGCACCGCAAACCGTTGACGTACAGAGACAGGAGTCGGCGACGAAACTCGGCGGCTGTCAGAGTGTCCCGCAGTGCGTAGAGCGCCCGCCAGGCGGCCGGGTCCGTTAGCATTCGGTCCAGCTTGTCTGCGTAGATCATTTTCTTGTGGTCGTGGGGAAAGAACCGCACGATCCCCGTATCAGTGGCGAAGAGGATGAACTGCTCGATCTTCAAGTACTCCGGACGCTTGTGCGCGGCGATCTTGCAGATCGTCTTCCAGGCCAGCTCACTGCCTTCGGGATCCAAAAACGCCAGCGCCGGCTGGGTCGTCGGGATGAGTCGGAGGATACCGTCAATCGCCAAGTTGGCGTCGCCTTGGATCACCTCGATGCCGCGATTCGGGAAGTCGTCGCGGTGGGCGCGAAGCGAAGCCGCGTTTCGCGGATCGGCATCCACCCAGAACTGCCGAGCGAAGGGCGGCGTAGCTTTCGCGGCGATGAGGGGTGACCCGTCGATGATGGTGCCGTCGTCCAGACAGCATTGGCCCGGACCCGAGAACAGGTCGATGTAATAGCTCCCACCAGCCCTTTGGGTGGCCTTCATGAAGCCCCCACCTTTGTGACCAGTCCCACCCAGGTAGTAGCGCAGAAACTCCAGCTTCTCACGTGCCCATGGTTGCCCATGCCGGCACATCTTCGGACCGACCGGGGCGGCGACGCGCTCAATCACAGGAGTGCTGCCCGAAGCGGCCGAGGATACGCATCCCATGTCCGCCCGTCAAGCAGCCGTCCGCCAGCCTTTGGTGTCCGCCCACCCCATTGCTTATGGAAGAAAGAGAGCCCAGCTGCATGAGCACGGTCTCGCAAGTCTCGCACCCACTGAGGATCACACCGCCGGTAGCCGGGGCCACTTTCACCGCCGGTAATCAGCCATTGCAGGTGATCAAGCTCGAGGGACGGAAGGGGCCCCAGGAGCGGCTCCGCGCTCACGAAACGGACGGCAGCCGGTACACGCCGGAGGTAGTGATTGGAGCGCCAGGTGAAGCGGTCCAGTTCGACACTGGTGCCGGCCCAGATGTGTTCAGGCCACGGGAGCGTGGGAGCCATTTCGGCCATCCGCTTCGGCCGCTTGGTGAGCACCTGGAATGTGTGCCAGTCTGCCTGCGCCATCACGACAAAGACGCGGCGAATGTACTCGTCCGGAATCGCTTCGTGAAAGAGGTCCGACATAGAGTTGACGAAGATGCGGCGGGGCTGCTTCCAAGTGAGTGGCAGGTGCAGACGCTCGGGCCACGGCTTCAGGTCGAAGCCTTGCTCGTACGGATGGCCGGCCACACCCCGGAACCGCTCCGCGAAGGCGAGTGCATAGCAGTGGTCGCAGCCGGGCGACACTTGGGTGCAACCTGTCACTGGATTCCAGGTAGCATCCGTCCACTCGATGGCGGATTTGTCTGCCACGACAGCAGGATAGAACGTGTGTGCGGGTGTCGCAAATCGAGCGAGTTGTCTCAGAGGTCGGCCGACCGGCAACGCAGGTCTGCCTCAGAAGGATCCGGCGAGGGGCGGCGACGATGAGCGGGTGCAACGAGCCAGTCGGCACCACCCGGCGCGAGCCCTGGCGCCGCGCTACGCCCACGCCAGCAGACTGGAGCAGGTTAAGCTCCTGGACGAGTTCTGTGCGCTCGCCGGCTCCACGCAAGCACGCGCTGGTGGTGCTTCGTCGCCCACCTACCGAGGGGCGTGACGCGGACCGCCGTGGTCTACCGCCGAGCTATGGGCCTGCCGAGGTGGCGCTGTTGCGCGTGTCCTGGGCCACGGCGGATGGCGTCTGCTCCAGACGGCTGGCGTCCTTCCTGCCCGAGCAGCTCGAACAGTTGCGGCTCTGGCATCTGCTGCAGCATGTCTCGCCGAGACAGTCGAACGCGTCGCGCACATGAGCCCGGCCACCATCGATCGGACCCTGGCCTCCTCACGCGACGGTCTGCCCAAGCGCGGCGCGAGCACCACATGGCCCAGCGCGTTTGTGAGGTAGCAGGTGGCCATCAAGACGTTCGCCGACTGGACGGAGACGGTGCCCGGCTTCGTCGAGGCCGACCTGGTCGTGCACTGCGGTTTGACGGGTGCCGGACCCTTCTTGTACACGCTGACGCTGGTCGACGTGGCCACGGGCTGCGTCAGTTGCCCGGGGCTGCGCGACGACCTGCCCAGACGGTGCTCGCGGCTGTGCGTCAGCTCTAGGCGGGGCTGTTCTTCACGCTGCTGGGCCTGGACTTCAACAGCGACGACGAGTTCCTGAACACCTCGCTCGTGGAGTACTGCGCCGATCAGCACATCACGTTCACCACTTGCACAGTCTGATCATGCGCTGCTTGAATGGAGCCGCAATCGACGGTTCGTCTGGCGGCTGGGGCGGACTGCTGCGTCGATGCTGGGCGTATCTACGTGTACTGTCCTGAACTGGGCTCGGACGGGTCCGCCGTTCCGGCGTCTGGGCCCGCGGCACATGCGGCGCGGCGCTGATGGGCTATCAAGCGTCGCCTTCCGGATGCCTAGAACTCGGAGCCGCCGCATCGTTTCGCGTCGGGTCAGCTGCGGCAGCGCCCCGCTCTCGACGCCGGCGACGCTGCTCAAGCCGACGCTGCCGCCTGGCGTACAGCTCGCGGACCCAGTCGGCGACGGGCGCTTTCCAAGGTTGTTGGGGCGACGGGATGTTCTTGAGAAGGCTCTGAGGCTTGAAGCCGAGCTCTCTGGCCATGCGGACGTCGTCTATTGACAGTCGGCAGCGCCGTGCTGCTTCGGCCCAAGCCTGTTCCGTTGCCTTCTTGCCGGCCACTTGGCGCCCTCGTAGGGCCGATTAAATACGAAAAGGCGCCCTCATGCGGCTGGTGGCAGGGATGCACCCACACGGCGAACCCCTGCCAACCCCCGTTCTCAGGCTGCTGCTTCGTGGGCAGCGTGGTCGTCCGTCAGGACGGCGCCAGGCATGGCGCCAGGGCCGGCGTGGTCAGTGAGCTTGCGGTCGATGCGCGCCAGCTCGCGCTGGGCTTCCAGCAACGCCTGGTCGTGCTCGAACGGCCTGGCCTGCTGCTCCGAGTAGCTGGCTAGGTTGGTCTCCTCGCGGGCGAGCCCGTCTCGCGCCGCCTTGAGCTCCGCGTCGAACGCTTCCAGCACATGGTCGAGGCGCTGGAACAGGCCCGTGCCGTAGGCCGGCACCTGGTCGACGTCCAGGGTCCGGGCCGTGGCGTACTCGAGCGCATCGCTCCGCTCCGGGCAGCGCAACCCGAGGCGGATGGTCCCGAGGCTCGCCGGCCGCACGACGACCTCGAACCCGCGGTACAGGGCGACCGCCGGCGCCGGGCCGGCAGTCGCGTCACGCGCCGCCCACGAAGCTTCGGCCTGTGCCTGGATGGCGGCCGCGAACGGCGGCGCCGCCGCGGCACGGTCCGTAAAGGTGCACCCGTCAACGACGATGCTGAACGGCTTATCGCCCTTGCTATTCGGGTGCGGGGTGTGAGTGTCGCGGAACGCGACGTCCGCAGCGATCGCCCCGGCACGCGCCCGCAGCTCGGCGATGCGCTGGGGCAGGCGCTTGAGCTCCCAGCGGGCCTGGACCTGGCGGTCGAGGTGCGCCGCCCGCAGCGCCTCGAGGCGGACGATCTCGGTCTGCAACTGGACCCGTTTGAGCACGTCGGGGTCGCCGGCCACCAGGGCCTTGGCCTCGGCTGCTGAGAGGACCACCTCGTCGACGTCCTCGACCACGCGCATGGTGACCGAGCGGCGCAGGATGGCCTTGAAGCCGCGGGCCTTGGCCTCGATTGCCTGGAACACGTAGCCGTCGAAGCTGCGCTCGGTCAGGTAGATGAAGATCCGGATGCCCGCGCCCGGGTCGACCAGCTGCCCCGAGGTGTCGAACACCGGCCCGTAGATGTCGTTGCCCTGGCGCAGCCCGCGGCCTTCGCGCTGCTCGATGTCCATGGGCCGCCAGGGCGCGTCCAGATGGTGCAGCGCGGCCAAACGCTTCTGCACATTGGCCCCGGTGCCCAGCTTCTGCGTCGAGCCCACCAGGACCCGCACCAGGCCGTCGTTGGCGGCCTGGAACAGCCGTGAACGAGCCTCGCGCGTCTTCGCCTCCTGTACGAACCGGATCTCGTCGGCCGCGATGCCCCGCGCCGTGAGCTTGCGCTTCAGGTCGGCGTAGACATCGGTCAGCATTGCCGCCTCCTCGGCATCCTCAGGCTGGAGCACGACCACGTCGTCTCGGGTCGCGAGGTCGACGGCCTTGGGTGTGCCCAGGTCGAGGAACAGCAGCTGGACGCCGCGATCGGGCGACGTCTGCCGGTAGACGGCCGCGATCTCGTCGGCCGCCAGGTTGAGCTTTCCGCTTGGGTGCTCGGGGGCACCTGGCCTCACCAGCCGCAGGTCCAGGGCGGCCTTCCGAGCGTCGCTGGCGATCTTGAGCATGTTGTCGGTCCCTTTCTGCGGCGGCCCGAGGTGTTCGACGCGTTTGGCGAGCTGCTCCATGAACGCCAGCAGCTCGGGCGTGGCGAGCGCCATGCGGTAGATGCGCCTGCCGGGTGTCTCCCCGCCGACCAGGCGGGGCTTGAGCCGCTCCAGCTCGGGCATCTCGGCACTCATGCGGATGTCCGCCACCAGCTGGAACAGCTGCAGCCATTCGGGGACGTTCTTGAAGCGCGCGAAGCGAGCCGTGGGGCGGTAGGCGCCGGTCACCGTCTGCTCGAGGGTGACGACAGTGTCGGCGAACAGCTTGGCCCAGGCATCGAAATGGTGTAGGCCCAGCTCCTCCAGGGTGCTGTGCATCAGGTAGCGCGCCATGGTCCAGCTCTCGGCGATCGTGTTGGCGATCGGCGTGCCCGTGGAGAACACAATGGCGCCGCCACGTTCGAGCAACCACTGGGTCTTCAGGAACATGTCAGAGGCGCGCTGGGACTCTGTTGGGTTGGGCAGGCCCTTGACGCGCTCCAGCCGGGTGACGAACGGGAGGTTCTTGACCGCGTGGGCCTCGTCCAGAAAGAGTCGGTCAATGCCGAGGTCCTCGAATGTCATGGTCTGGCTCAGCCGCTTGCGCTCCTCCAACCGACGCTGGCAGCTCTCCAGGCGGGCCGAGAGGCGCGCGATCGCCTTCTGGATGGACTTTTCCGACGAGCGCCAGGACCGGTCCCCGCGCTCGCGGGCGTCGTTGGCGATCTCGCACAGCGCCTCGCGGTAGCCGGCCAGCTCGCGCTGAATGAACGCCGCTTCGGTCTCGGGATGGACAGGCAGCAGCGTGAACTGGGAGAGGGCGACCATGACCGCGTCCCAGTCGCCCGTGGCGATGCGCGCCATGAACTCGTTCCGCCGGGCCGGGGTGAAGTCATCCTTGCCGGGCACCAGGAGCTTGGCGAGCGGGTAGAAACGCTGGAACTCCTCGGCGAACTGCTGGAGGATATCGTTGGGCACGATGATCAGCACCTTGTTCGCCAGGCCGAGCCGGCGCAGCTCCATGGCCGCGGCCGCCAGCACAGCCGTCTTGCCAGCTCCGACCTCATGGAACAGGCCGACCGCGCGCTCCTGGAGGATGCGCCAGACCGCCGCCTTCTGATGGGGCCGCAGCATGAACGTCGGATTTGAGCCGGGCAGCGTCAGGTGCGAGCCGTCGTACTCCCGTGGACGCACGGCATTGAACGTGTCGTTGTACAGGCGCGCCAGGCGCTCGGCGCGGTCGCCGTCGCTCCAGAGCCACTCGGCAAACCGTCGCTGCAACGCCTCGCCTTTCTCCTGGGCGGCGAGGGTTTCCTGGTGGTTCACCACGTGCCGGCCGTCTTCGAGCTCGTCGGTGACCTTCGGCAAGCGGCCGTTGAGCAGGTCGAGGATGATGCTCAGGGCCGAGACGCGGTGGGTCCCCCAATCGCCGAAGTTCGTGGCGGCCGGGATCAGCGGTTCGGTCTCCAGCACCCAGTCGGCCGTCTGGGCCACGTACCGCACGAACTGGCCGCGATCACGCGACCAGGGCGGCTCCTCGGCGTGCAGGGCCTCGCGCAGGAACCGGTTGACGTCCGCGGCGGGGATCCAGTGCGTGCCGAGCCGCACCTCGATCTGTCCGGGCGGGATGTCGGCCGGGATGACCAAACGCAGCGCGTCGACATTGCGGGCAAAGCGGGCTTCGGCGAGCGCGGCCTTCTCGACGACGGCGAGCTTGCGCTTGACGTTGCCCGACAGATAGGCGTCGGCCGTCTCCCACCACGCCTCGGGGTCCTCGAAGATCAGGCCATCGGCGGCGAGGCTGTCACGGACGCTGTCGGGGGTCGCGCCCGATCCAAGCAGCTCGGCCATACGGGCGAAGTCGAGCGTGCCGCGCTCGTTCAACACGAGCAGCAGCGCATCGCGAGGGGAGCAGGCGGACATCGCCGGCCGCGCCTGGCGCACGACGATCTCGTGGAACAGCGGCATCTTGAGCCGTTCGCGGGCGGAGGCGTCAGTGACCGGACGCCCGGTGCGGTGCCGCTGCTGGGCCTCGGTGTCCCAGCGCTCGAGGGCACGCAGAAAGAAGGCGCTGGGGTCGTTGCCCAGGGCGCCGGCATTGGCCGCGGCGTTCACCGGGCCAAAGCGGAACACGAAGCCGTCGTAGACGGCGTTCAGGCGCTGCTGCCCCTCCAGGATGGCCGACTCGCCTGCATTGTCCAGCTGCAGGCGCAGGGCCGCGCGGGCAGCGTCCCGCAGCGCCAACAGCTCGCGTACCCGTAGCGTCTGGGCGGGGGAGAGCTGCGGGTCGACCAGCCGACCGCCACGGCAGACACGCAGGATGTCCTGGACCACGACGTGGGCGCCTTCGGGCACCCGACCGTCGTGGTCCTCGGCCGCCGAGATAGGCGCCGCCAGGAGTGGTGGGATGGTGCTGGCGGGTGCTGGCGCCAGTAGCCCGGCTGGCAGCGCGCGCAGACGCTGCCGCAAGGCGCTGCTGACCGCTTCGCGGCCGCCGGGCGGCAGCGCAACGGTGTACTCGGCGCTGCTGTAGCGGCTGCTGGTCGCACCGGCCTGCCCGAGAACCATCTCCGGGTGAGCAGCGAAGTAGGCGTTGATCTCGGCCTGCACCACCTCGGTCGGCGGGGCAAAGGGGGCGACGGCGCCGACCTGCGACGGCCGCGTCAAGGCATAGGTCTGGCTGAGCGTGCCGAGCCAGGTGTCCTCGTCGGGCGCCTCGCCGGGCTGGCGCTTGCGCAGCACCACCACGTCGGTGATGACGTCGGTGTCGGGGAAGGTGCCGGCCGGGAGCCGCAGCGCGCTCACCAGGTCCGCGTGCTGGTAGAGGTAGGCGCGTAGCGGCCCAGCGGTCGGCGCATCAAGGGTGTAGCGCGAGGTCACAAACGCCAGCACGCCGCCCGGACGGAGCTTGGTGAGCGCCTTGACGAAGAAGTAGTTGTGGACCGCGCGCGTGAGAAACCGCTGGCCGGGCTGAAGGAAGGCGCGGTCTACCACCGGCACGTCGCCGAACGGCACGTTCGAGATGGCCACGTCGAAGTCGGCGCGCAGCGGGGCGTCCTGGAAGCCCAGAGCGTGGACGGTTACCCGCGGGTACAACTGGCGGAGCAGCCGGGCGGCGAGCCCATCGAGCTCGACCGCTGTGCGGCTGGACCGCGCTGCGCTCGGCTCGGGCTGCAGGCCGAGGAAGCGGCCGCTACCGGCCGATGGCTCCAGGATGCGCGGCGCCGGCAGCGTGTCCAGGCCCAGGGCCAGCAGACCGTCCCACATGGCCGTGATCACCTCGGGCGTGGTGAAAAAGGCGTTCAGCCGCGAGCGCTCGAGGGATTGCCACTCGGCTTCGTCGACCAGCGCGCGCAGCCGCTGGCCGCGTTCGACCCACGGGCGTTCCTCAGCACGGCGGGCGCTCAGGCGGAACGCGGGCTCGAAGGTGCTGTCGCCGAAGCCACTGAAACGGGCGAGGATCGCCTGCTCGGCGGCGGTGGCCAGGCGCGCCTGCGCCTCGAGTTGCTTGAGCAGCGCAACGGCGGCCAGGCTAGCCTCGAAGCGCGCGGCGGCGCCGACCACCACATCAGCGGGCGTGGCCACGTGATCATGGCCGAGCGGCTTGGCCGCCACGCCCGCGGGCGGAGTGGTGACGATGGGCATGGGCAGCGTGTCGGTGCTCGCCTTCAACAGCGCTGGGCCCGCCGTGGCAGCGGTGGCGGCCCCTCTATCTGGGGGCGCTGGGACGTCGGCGGGTGTGACCTCGACCGAGGTCTCGTCGACGGAGGCGTCGAAGACTCCTGCACCCGCGAACCGGAGTGCGGCGGCGCTGGGCGGTGACGCACTGTTGGCCAGAGCGCTCGTGCCGCTTCGGGGTGTAAGGGTCGTTCCGGGGGCAGCCTGCTCCGCGCAGGCGGCGTGGGCATCGAGCACGTCGAACAGGAGCAGTTGGCCCGGGGCGGGCGGATAGGGTCGGTGGACTCGGTGAGATCTGGATGGCGGCACTGATCCTCCTCTGGACGTGGATGGGTTTGCTCTGGGCATGGATGGGGTGGCCGGCGGGCACAACTGCGTGTGACCAAGCAGCACGTGGGCGCCACGGCGCTGTGCTGCGTCGTGGCGCCCGGCGAATAAGCCGCGGCGCTCGCGGGGGGCTCGGGGTTCGCTGTTGCCAGCGCGGAAGGAGGCGGCTTGAGGCCGCCTCTCCGCATGGGGCGCGCGGCGGCGCTAGCGACGCAGCGGCATGATCAGCTGCAGGTAGGCCTACTCAAGCTCGCCCACTGGGCGCAGGGCGGCGGGCTGGGCCGCCCCCGAGAGCTGGAGCCCGACCTGCGGACTCGGGAGTGCCTCCAGCGCATCGCGCAGGTACGTGCCGTTGAGAGCGATCTGCCCGGCCTCGCCCTGCACGCTGGCGTCGAGCTGTCCGGCGTTGTCGCCGTGCTCGGCGCTGGCCGCGGGGACCACGACCAGACCCAACCTTGGCGTGCCGTCCTCAGGCGGCGGCGGGCAGGCCAGGCGCACCACGTGGGCGTTGTCGCGCGCGAACACACTCGCGGCGCGGGTGGCTCGCAGCAACTCGGCGGTGCCGACGATGACCGTCGTCGCGCTGTGCTGGGGGATGATGCGCTCGAAGTCGGGGAACTGATCGGTGATTAGGCGGCTGGTGAACTCGATCCGCGGCAGCGCGAACTGCAGCCGGTGCGTGCTGGTACTGCCGCTCAGGACGAACGGCAGCCCGCGCACGGTGGGCAGAGCATGAGCGACCTCGCGCAGGGCGGAGGCAGGGACGATCCAGGTTGCGCTCGCGGTCGTCTCGAGCAGGTCGATCGTCCGGATGGCCAGGTGGTAGCCGTCGGCCGCGGCGACGGAGAGCTGGGGGCCATCCTTCAGCAGGCGGCTCCCCCAACAACAACGCTGTGAACGGTCCCGAGTCCAGCGCCAGACGATGCACAGTCTTCTGGCTGGGCTGCTCGTCCTCGGCAAGGTGCTCGGAGGCACATGGTTGGGCGGAGGACTCGGGCGGAAGCACCGCCTGGTCGCAGGTGTCGCACCAGAGCAAGGTCCGGTGTGGTCGGGAGTGCGGATGTCCGATGGTCAGCCGGTGGCCGGCGCGGTCGTGCAGGGTCATGACTGCCTCCCTGAGTTACCGCGGCTCACACCGCGGGGGCGCACTCGGGCGCGGCCCGCATCGGCGCTCCGGGTTCGCCAGGCCGCGGGCCGCCGCCCGGTCGAGCGCCTCGGTGATGAGGTCCTGGTGGAGAGCGGCGAGGTCGGCGATCTCGCCGTCGGGACCGAGCTGTGCGGCATGCAACTCCGCGACGTAGCAGGTGCGCGCTCGCAGCAGATCGGCGGTCACCTCGCCGGCCTCGATCTGCAGCAGCCACTGGAAGGCGACCTGGAGATCGGCGAGCCCGCCGCTTGCTGCGTCGCATTCAGCCTGCAGGCACCACAAATAGGCGGCCCGAGCGGCGTGAAGCGGTGTGACGCACACCCCGCTCACCGGGTGATGGGGCGCAGCACTTCCATTCCGTTTCCTCTTCCGTTTCCTCTGAGGAGGGTGCAGAGGCAATCGGCTCCAGGCTAGCCAGCGGCAGCGTGTAGGTGACGCGGGGACCACGGCTCCGCGGCCCCTGGCTCTTGAACTCCACGCGCGCCATCCACTGCGGCTCGCCGGTCGCGCGGGCCGGGTTCTTCCGGTCGCGGTTGAACGAAAAGTAGACCAGGTGGACGAGTCCGGCCCGTCCGAGGCAATGCGGGCGGCTCGCCACGGGGGCAGCGACGCGCACCCAGTCGCCGGCGGCGATCTCGACCGGCCTGGCGCCCGGCCGGACCAGGCGTGGTCCCCAGCGGCGGTCGGTGCGGTGGATGGGCTGGGCGCGGTGGGGCTGCTCGGCCCGCCAGTCCAGACCGGCCAAGACCTTGACCAAGCGGGCACGCCAACCCTGGCGGGCAGCCTCGGCGAGCTCCGCTGGCGGTCGGTCCCAATCGATCTCGCGGACGACGATCAGGTCGGCGGGGTTGACGAAGATGACCTTCGAGCCGCGCAGGTACGGCAGGTCGCCGCGCTCCAGGTACGTCTGGAGCACGTGGCGCGGCACCTGGGCGACGCTCTCCACGCGATGCAGGGTCCATCCCCAGCGCTGGTAACTGTGGAGGCCGAGGTCGTACAGTCGGCGGTGGACCGCATCCGGCGAGCGCTGCAGGTCGCGCGCCAGCTCGCGGCGCGGGATCAGACCCGTGCCCTGGCGCACGTACCAATCGTCGAGCTCTGTCCAGGACTCCATCGCGCGGTCGATGAGGACGCCGGCCGCGGACCAGGCCTGGCGGAACGTAGGGAAGTAGCGGAGCACACCATAGAAGGACGGATAGGGACGACGGGCGCCCGGGCCGCCTCCGCGTGCGCCACGGCGAGCGGTGAGGCGGTGCCACTCCTCGGTGGACGTGGGGGCCACGCCGTGCTCGGCATGGAACCGCCGCAGGCCCGCCAGCACACGCTCGCGTGTCCACCAGGTGCGCCGCGGTGCGTTGGGCCTGACGCGGGGGAGTGCCGCTGGCGGCGGCTGCGGGGTCGCGAGCTGCCGGCCACAACCCCGACAGACACGGGGCCAGGCCGCCGTCGCGCCCGAATGCGTGAGTGCGCCGCAGGTGGCGCAGCCCGCGATCCGACGGACGACGCGCCCGGTCGGCATCTGCTCAGGCAGCACGCCGGCTACCGACCTGGGGCGGCGCCGAGACGCCGTTGGTGGCCCGAGTCGACGGGGCGAGTACCCGGTTGACGAGCTCGAGCATCGGGCAGCCGCTGCAATACGTCGGCAGGTCTTCCATGCCGCACGCGCAGCACGTCAGCCGGAACAGGTCGGCCAGGTTGCCCAGCGAGATGCTCTGGTCAGCGCGCCGCTGCAGCTGCTCGAGCGCTGCCACGCGGCTGGGGCTGAGACCCTGCTTGGAACTCTCGTCAGGCGGCAACGTCCGCTTCGGGGGTGGGCTGTCCAGCGCGCCGGCGCCACGCTCGACGACGCGCTCCAGCTGGGGCACGGTGAGCTGCCGGCGGGCGGCAATGGTCGCAACCTGATGCTGGCGGCCCAGGTCTGTCACGCGCACCAGCACGGGCGCGAGGGTGAGCGGCAGATCACCGCGGTGGAACATCCACTGCACCTGCTCATCGAGCTTCAGCAGCACCAGTCGGGCGTTGACCCGCGATGTGGTGATCCCGACCCGCCGGGCGAGCTCGGCCGTGCTGAGGCCCGCATCCAGCAGCTGCCGGTACGCCCGAGCCTCTTCTACCGGGCTGAGCGCTTCGCGCTGCAGGTTCTCGACCAGGATGATCTCCTGCTGCTCGACGGGGGCGAGATCCCGCACCAGGACGGGCACGGCGTCGAGGCCGGCCTGGCGTGCAGCCGCCAGGCGACGATGGCCGGCGACAACCAGGCCCTCGGGCGTGACGAGGAGCGGTTGCAGCACCCCCTGGGCACGGATCGAGGCCGCGAGCTCGTCGAGGCCCGCTGACCGGAGCTCGGCACGGGGGTTGAGCGGGTTGGGTCGCAGTCGGCTGAGCGGCCAGACTTCAGATGCGAGTTCGGTCATGCGCGGGGTTCCTCCATGGGCGGCGGCGCTGGGCCACCGCGATCACGTCGAGCTCGGCGGCTGTGGGCCACCGGCGGGTACGCGCGTGGGGGCGCGACGAGCGCCCCCAGGTGGCGTGGCATGGAGCGCGCTGGCACTCCGCGGAGCAGGCCGGTCGGGCCGGGTTGTGTACCACTCGCCAAGCTGACGGGCGATGGCCAGCGCGAGGCGTCGGAGACCCGCCGGCTGCCTCAGCGCAGGATCAGCCAGGCAGGCTGCACAGACGCGGGCCCGGACGAGGATCACGTGATCGGGCGTCGAGAGCGGGAACTGCCCGCGACTGGCCAGGTCTCGGCGGGCGAGCCGGCGATCGCAGGCAGCGCAGCGGGTCGAGGGATAGGGGGCGGTTCGGACGTGCACCAGGCGCGGCAGCGGCCGACAGGCCATCACGCGCCGTCGGGACGGGCAGCCGCCCACACAAAGGGCGTGCCGGCCAGTGCCGTGAGTGCCTGGATGTAGCGGTCCAGCCGCTCACCCTCGGCCTCGCGCCGCACGTCGCGCGCTGCCTCGATCTCGGCCTGGAGCGCCTCGACGGTACGCTCCTGGTGGGTCAGGCGACCACTGAGCTGCTGATACGGCACATGGGTCTCGAGGAACAGGATGAGGGCGCGCTCGCGCTCCTGCTGGGTCGGCCCTACGGCCTTGGGGTCGCCGCCGTGGGTGTCGATGCACTCCTGCTCGGCACTGGCGCGCGCGCCGCGCAGCTGGTCCTGGAGGGCGCGGAGTTGGGCTCGCTCGGCGACCAGCTGCCGCCGCATCAGGGGGAGGCTGCCCGGTTCGGCGGTCGTGCTGACGATGGGTGACGTGTCGTGCATGAGGTTCTTCTCCTTTGCTGAAGCAATCAGCTGCGCTGAGCAGGCGGTCAGCAGCAGCGCGAGGGTGGCCTCGGCCGGCCCCCTCAGGCGTGACGGCGGTACCAGGCGAGCTGCTGGCCGATGCCGAGGCTGGCCACTGGGCAACGCACCTGGTGCGGGACGACGGATGCGATCGCGTCGCGATAGAGCACGCCAGCGTGGAACCAGAGGACAGTCCCGGCGGGGAAGCGGTCCGTCAGCTCAACGGCCACGCGATTCCCCCACAGCTCGCGCTCGCGGGCGCTCAGCCGGCGCAAGCTCAGGTCGTAGGGGTCCACGACGGTGTCGGGCTCGACCACCCCGTGCCGGGCCGAGAGAATGAGCCATTGGGCGTAGTGCCGCTCGGCATACGCACGCGCTGCCCGGAAGAGTGGCGAAACGTACAGCTCGCGGGCTGGGCGGGCGCGGTCGGCCTTAATGCGGCTGCAGACGACCAGGCCGACGTGGAGGGCCGGCGTGGTCATGCGGCGGGAACGTGCGCAAACGGCTCGAGCTGCGTGGGCGTCAGCCGCCGGCGTAGCTCGAGACGGACGTCGGGGTCGCGCACATCGGTCGGCGCGTCGACCAGGGCGCGGAAGGTACACAGCTCCGCGTACGCCGACAGCAAGCTCCGCAGGTTGGCCGCCGTCAACTCCAGGAGCGTGAGGAACCTGCTCGCGCCAGTGTGGGTCAGACGGACGCTCTTGAGCACGCTGTCCTGGACCACGGCAAACAGAGCCAGGGACACCGCTCGCCCCAGCCGCACGGCCCGTAGCGAGAGCGTCCTACGGCGCGCCGTCAGCCGAACGAGGCGGAGCCAGCAGGACAACGCGGCCGGTTCGGCGCGTGGCCACCAGATCGATGACGCGCTGGTTGCCCGAGCCGGTCCACGCGCCCGCGCTGGGTGCCCGCGCCGCGACGTAGGGGCCGTCGATGAGGACGTCGACGTCGTCGAGGACATCGCGGATGGCTGGTTGCGTCTGGGCGCGGCGGCAGAGCTCCTGGTACGTGCGGCCCGAGTAGAGGACGATGTGGCCGCATCCCCTGGCCCGGAGCGCCCGCACCAGCGCCCGCGAGCCGCCGAGCTGCAGCAGGGGCTCTCCGCCGAGGATGCTTACCCCATCCCGCGCGTAGGCGGGGTCGAGCACCGCCTCGGCCAGCCGGTCGACCGCGACTACGGTCCCCGCCTCGAGCGGATGCAGCTGGGGCACCCAGCAGCCGTGGCAGGCCAGGTCGCAGCCGCTCAGCAGCACCGACGAGCGACGGCCCGGCCCTTCCACGAGCGAGTTGTGGATGTAGCCGGCCACCCGCAGGCACTCCTGTTCCGCGCGCTCCTGGTGGGTCGCCGGCGGCGGGACCAGCAGGGCGCTTGGACGAGCGCACCCAATGTCCTGGGCCTGACCGAGGAACTGGACAAGGCGGTCCTGGAGACCACGGGGCAGCCGCTCCGGGTGTTCCAGGAGCAGCGAGCCGGTCATGGTGTCGCAGGTGAGATCGAACTGGGGCACGGCCGCCTCGCTACTGGCCCGTCGGCCGCACCTGCGGCCGGACCGCTGGCCGGATGTAGTAGTCAGCGGTGCGGTCCTCCTGGCTCGGGGTGCCGAGCAGTTCGCGAGTCAGCTTGGCCAGGTCTTCGCAGCCGGGACCGGCGACCCCCTTGACATGCACGTCAAGTGCCCCGGTGGACAGATCGAGGGTGAACTCGAGCTCTGGCATCAGAAGCCTCCGCGGCCTCAGTAGCGGACCCGGATGCGGACGAGGCCGTTGGTGTCTTCGGTGCGGCGGATACTGCCGTGCAGGCGCCGCCGCACCTCCTCGACCACGCGCTCGCTGTAGGCGGTGCGGAGCTGCAGGAGGAAGCGGCCACCATGCAGCGCCGCCTGGTCGTATTCGCTGATGATGGGCACGTAGCCCTCAGCAGTACGGGCGAAGCCCAGATCATTCGAGGACGGGCCGAGATGGCGACGGCGGACGGCCAGCGCCGCCGTTTCCCGGCGTCGATCGCCGTGGTAGCCGTACAGCGGCAGGGCCGTGCCCTCCTCGACCTCGGTGTAGCCCAGGTCGGCGAGCGCCGCCAGCAGCAGCGCGCGGTCCTTCAGCACGATCTCCGAGAAGAGCAGATACTTGCTCATACTGAACCTCCAGGTGGGGATGGCGTCGGATCGGACGAGTCCGTCACCAACGCTGGTGACGGGCTCCGGACGGAGGCCGCGGGGCGAGGCCGCGCTTCGTCTCTGCACGCGGCCGGCGGCGTCGGGTTCGTCGAGCGCAGCCAGGACGCGCCTGGCGGCGATGGTCAGGGTGGCTTTCACAAGCGCGGCCCAATTTCCGTTCGGCTCTGACCGGCGGGCCAGTTCTAGGGGGCGAGCTGGTCCAGCACCTGGTCGCCGAACAGGATCACTGAGGCGAAATCAACAAAGACGGCATCCTTGGACGGCTGCTCCGGCCCAAGGAACGCGGTGGCGCGAGCTCTCGGGCGTGTCGTTGCAGGGGTGTTAGGTCGTCGGCCACCACCTCGATATCGTCGCTGGTCTCACCCAGGTCACGACCGGGCAGTTTCGGAGAAGCCGCCGCCGCGGCGGCTCCCTAGCATGAGGGTCGTCACCATCAACACTCGCAGGGGAGGAAACGTGCAATGAAGGACACGCAGAAGTCCGCTAAGAGCACCACCGCGATCGACAAGAAGTTCGAGGGATTCACGGACGAGGAACGAGGCGCGATGAAGGAGCGCGCCCAAGAGCTGAAGGCGGCCGCGCGCCGCCGCCCTGGCGCGGACAAGGCGGACGGGGAAAGCGCCGTGCTCGCGAAGATCGCCGAGATGCCGGAACCGGATCGCGCCATGGGCGAGCGGCTCCATGCTGTCATCAAAGCCAGCGCGCCAGCCCTCTCGGCGAGACTCTGGTACGGGATGCCCGCGTATGCGAAGGACGGCAACGTCGTCTGCTTCTTCCAAAGCGCCCAAAAGTTCAAGACGAGGTACGCGACGTTCGGCTTCAGCGACAAGGCGAACCTCGACGAAGGCGCCATGTGGCCGACCGCCTTCGCTCTGACGGAGTTGACCGCCGCCGACGAGGCAAGGATCGGCGCGCTCGTGAAGAAAGCGGTGAGCTGAGGACTGAGCAAGCCACTGGACCCCGCCCTAGGGCAAGCGTGCTCGGTGCGCCGCATGTGCCGGGGTGGTGCCGGCGCTACAGCTCGGGTGCCAGGCCCTCCCGACCGACGGTGCTTCCACGATGCGCGTCGATGGCCAGCGCCTCGCGGGCCCAGCGCCTCAGGTCGTCCACCTCGGCGGCCTTCACCTGGGCGATGGGGCGGATACCGCCCAGCGCCAGCAGCAGGTCCTCGGTCCGCAACGGACGGGCGCCATCCTCGAAGGCCTCCAGCAGGGCACCCTTGACCGCCTCCTCGATCTCGGCGCCCGAGTAGCTCTCCGCGCGTTCGGCCAGTTGGCCCAGGTCGAAGTCGGCAGGGATGCGCCCACGACGGGCGAGGTGGGCGGCGAAGATAGCCCCGCGGTCCTCGCGGGTGGGCAGGTCAACGAAGACCGGTTGAAAGCGCCCTTGCCGCACCTGCTCGGGGGCGAGGTCGCGGATGTCGTTGGCGGTGGCGATGACGAAAACGCCCGGGTGCGGATCGGCCAGCCAGCCGAGCAACGAGGCGACCACGCGGGCGGTAACCCCACCGTCGGTGCGCGCCGACGACTGCAGGCCACTGACCGTTTTCTCGTACTCGGTGAGGCCCAAAATCCCGCGGGTGAGCGTGGCCATCTCGAGGGCGCGCTTGATCGACAGCTCGGCCGAGCCGATCAGGCCGCCGCCGGCGCCCATGGCCGCCCCGAGGTCGAGGTCGAACAGGGCGCGGCCCATGATCGCCGAGGCCGCGCGCTTCCACGAATCCTTGCCGCAGCCGGGAAGTCCGATGAGCAGCAGGCCTTTGGCTTCGTCCAGGCCGAAGGCGCGCGCCGCCGGCGTGAACGTACGGGCCGCGCGCTCCAGCAGCCGGCGGATGGGCGCGTAGCCGCCCATGTCCTCGGGCCGGCCTGGTGGGGTGAAGGTGAGCGCGCCGATCCGGCGGACCAGGTCGCGCTTCTCGTCCAGCACCAGCCGGGCGCTCTCGGAGCCGAGGCTCCGCTGGCGGACGACTGCCTTGGCCAGCACGGTTTCCTGCTCCTGGACGGTGAGCCCGAGCAGCGCCTGGACCAGCGTCTCCTGCCCGGCTGCATCAAGAGTGACGGGCACCTCGTTGCCAGCCAGGCGCGCCACCTGCTGGGCGAGGATGGTCGCCGTTTCGTCCTCCTCGGGCAGCGGCAGGTCCAGCACCTTGACCTCCTTCTCCAGGTCGGGCACCGCCGGCCACTGGGCGCCGACGAAGAGCACGGTGACGGGTTTGCCGCGGATGTCCCAGGCCAGGTCGCGCAGCCGCCGCACGAGGACCGGGTCGGGCGCGCCGTACGGGGACAAGTAGGCGGCGAAGTCGCACAGGACGAACAGGCCGCGCTCGGCCTGCTCGATGTGCTCGAGCACGGCCGTGGGGTCCTCGCGGCCGGGGACGGGCTTTGGCTGGGGGCCGGCGCCGGGACCGCCGACCAGGCGCAGCCCGCGAGTCCTGGACCAGACGAACAAGCCTTTGGCGGCGTGGCGCTTGTCGCGGATCAGGCCGTCCATGAGGCGGAGGAAGCGCTGCTCCTCGAACGTCTGGACCGCGATGAGCGGGTAGCGGGCGCGGATGTACTCGTCGAGACCAACGATCAGGGCCTGGGTGGCTGCGACGTCGGGCGCGGTGGACATGGCCATGGACACCTCCTGGGAAAGGGCGCGGACAGCGATCCCATGGCCGGCGCCTGGCCGGTGGGATCGTGACCGCGGGTGGATGGTCGGACGGTGCCGAACCAGTTCGGCGGTCAGAGCTCGAGCGCGTCCAGGCGACTCGGCTCCAGCACGGCGCGCGCGTTGTCGACGGTGAGCGCCAGGATGTCGGTGAGGACCGCATCCAGGGGCTCGGGGTCGCGCTTGCGCCGCTTGCTGGTGGGGCGGCTGGCCAGCGCCTGCAACTCGCCGATCAGCGCCTCCAGCTGGCGGTCGTTGGTCCAGTTCATCGCGGCGAACCACCGAGCGAGGTCGCGGACCTTGCGCGCCGAGGAGCCGTGGAGCGCCTGGTTCCGCCGCACGGACTCGCGAATGGCGACGGCCGCCTCGAAGACGGTCGCGTGCAGCTGCTGCGCACCCTCCTGGAGGGGGCTCAGCGTCTCCCGGAGCTGTTCGCGGGCGGCCTCGAGCTTCAGTTGCCGCAGCCGCTCCTTGACGGCAGTCTCGCGTTGCCGCTCCTGCTCCTCGGCCTGGCGCTGGCGGCGGAGCCGGTCCTGCTCGTGCCAGAGCTGCTCCTGCACCAGCCGCTGTCGCACGTCCAGCTCGGCGGCTTCCAGGTGCCGCTCGGCCTCCACCGCCTGCAGGCGCCGGCGCTCCTCGGCCGCCGCGCGCTGCTCGGCCAGGAACTCGCTGCCGAGGTGGAGCACGCCGATGCGGAAGCGCAGGACCAGCCGCTCCCGGATGAGGTCCGGCTCGGGCAGGGCGGCCAGCACCTCCCGCACCAGCGCGCCCTCGAAGTCGTGAGGAACCGTCTGACCGGTGGCTTCGAGGCGGCGGGCGGAGTCGGCGGCCAGGCGCCCGAAGGCTTCCAGCGCCTGCTGCCGGATGGCGGCGTGGTCGGCTTCGTAGGCGTCGAGCGCCGCAGCCAGACGGGCCTGCTCGGCCCCGAACGCCTGCTCGAACGCGGGCCAGGCGCGCCACGGCACCCAGCGGAAAGCGACCGTCTCCAGAACGGTCTCGAGCAGGCGGAACGTGTAGCTGTAGCGGTGCAGAGCGCCGTGGGCGCGGTCGGCCGGCCGCAGCAGCGGCAGGCGGTAGCGGTCGGGCACCAGGCCGTGGCGCGGCGGACGGAAGGCGAAGTCGCCGCGTCCGGGCAGGGTGATCCCCAGCGCCCGCCAGTCCAGCCGGCGGTCGAGCACGCCGAAGCCGCTGGCGTCGACGTTGGCGAGCACGCCTTCCTCCTCCAACGCTGACAGATCGAAGGGGAGCCGCTCGACGTCGACCACGGCGGCGCCGGTCTGGGCAGCGGCCCGCGCGAGCCGCTGCTCCATGGGTTGAAGCCGCGCGGTGCTCGGCGGGAGCACGGCCAGGGGCGCGGCCCCGCCGGACGCGGCCTGCTGATTCAGCACCCGCCGGACACCTTCGTCTGCCGTCGCCGCAGCACGGCGCAGCTGCGGTCCCAGGCGACGGCCCCGAGGGCACGCGCGGCATTGCCGTCGAGGCCCTGACGGCGAGCAGCCCGGTACGCCCGCAGCCAGGCCTGCGCGACCGTGCGGACGGCGGGATGGTTGCTCGTGGCGGCCAGGCGGGTGACCGTGGGGGGATCGAGCAGCAGCTCGGCCTCGGCGTGGGGCGCGGACCGTGGCCGGGTTGAGGGGCTCGGGGATGCCTCCGTCGGTGGCACGGGGGCGGTGTCCTGGTCCGTGGTCACCACGGCAGGTCCTCGACCTCGACCTCGTCCGCGGGCGGGGCGGAGCGCGCGGCCGCCGCCGGCGGACGGCTGGAGATACCGGCGGATCGCTGCTGGCCGGGCGCCGGCTGGGAGTGCGGCGCCGAGCGGTTGGTGCCCTCGCTCGGTCGCGGCGACAGGTTCTGGATCTCGTCGGCCCAGATGTCGAAGCCAATGCGGGGCGCGCCGTCGCGGGACTGATAGTGCGAGATATCCAGGCGGCCGGTAACGAAGACGCGAGCGCCCTTCGCGAGCCGCTGGGCGGGCTCGATCTGGCGGCCCATGACGCGGACCCGGAACCACTCGGTGCTTTCCTCGCGTTCGCCGCCCGTGCCCGAGCGGAGCTGACTTACGGCGACACGGAACTCGACGAGCGAGGATGCTCTCTGGGTGGAACGAAGCTCGGCGTCCGAGCCGAGATGACCGATGAGGCTGATTCTGAGCATGCTGTACTCCTTTCAGGACTTGTGGGAGAGGCCGGTTTCGGACAGGCGTCCGGTGCAGCGCAGCCAAAGCGCGAAAGCGAGCCGGCGGCAGGCCTGGTGATTGGGGCACGGCCGGCCCCAGGGCACGAGGTGCTGCTCGGCGACCAACGTGCCCCGTACCCAGTACAGCCGGCGGATCTCGTCTTCGCTGAATGACTCCAGCACGTGGCCCGTGGGCACCAGGGCTGGGCGTTCGACCTCAGCCGGCACCAGATGGAAGCAAGCGGGAGGCGCGCAAATGGGCTTCCGAGCCTGGGTCGGGCAGGCCATTCAGGGACATGGCTCCTCCTGTGTGGAAAGCGGGGATCAGGCCGGCGCCACTGACGGGGTGGCACCTACAGCCTCGAGCAGAGCGGCCGCGAACAACGCCTGGGCCTCGGGACGCGGCGCCAGCTCGGCAACATCCTTGATGCCGTCGGGCAGAGCCACCGGCACGGCCGTCGGTCCGATCTGCTGCTGGAGTCGACACGCGGCCTCGAAGCCCGCGTCGTCGCTGTCGAGCACGAGGTACACGCGACGGAAGCTGCGCAGGTCGGCCACCAGGTCCTGGCGCAGGTCGGTGCCGAGCAGGGCCAGCACCGGGTAGCCCCACATGCGGAGCGTGAGGAAGTCGAAGACACCTTCGACAAGGACGACCGTGGGCTGCGCGCGCGCCTCATCCCAGCCGAGCAGCGGCTTACGGCCCGGGAGGCCCAGGTACTTCGGTGCGTCGTCGCCGGCGCTCGATGCCAGGCGGCGACCGATCAGCCAGACGGGGCGGCCCTGGCGCAACTCGGGGACGACGATCCGGCCGGCCAGGTGCTCGTGGCCATGGCGGTTGACCAATCCTGTGCCGAGCGCGGCCCACAGTGGCAACCCACGCCAGCGCAGGATGGGCAAGAGCTGGTCGCCAACGGCGTAGCCAACCTGGCAACGTTCAATCGTCGCCCGGTCGATGCCCCGCCCCTCGAGGTAGGCGAGAGCCTCGTGGTCACCGAGCAGCCGCTGGTGGTACAGCGTGACGGCCGCGCGCAGGACCGCCGCGCCTTCCGGCTCGGGGGCATCGCGTTGGACGGGCGGGCGCTTCGGGACAGTCCTCGTGGGACCGGGGCTGGCGAGCTGACCCGCACCGAGCCGGTCGGCCGCCTCGCGGAAAGACAGCTGCTCGACGAGCTCGACGAGCGTCACCACGTCCCCACCGACGTTGCACCGATAGCAGCGCCACGACTGGCTCTGGCGATAGATGAAGAAGTTCGGTCGGCCACCATCGGCGTGCAGCGGGCAGCGGCCGACCAGGGCCCGGCCTTGTGGACGGAGCTCGATCCCATAGCGGGCGGCGACGTCTTCGATCGGGTTGGCCTGCTTGAGGGCGGTGGTGTCCACGCGGCGGCCAGGCCGCGACGAGGCTAGGGCCACGCAGCGCTCAGGCCGCGAGCAGGTCGGGCGGCAGCGCGTAGAGCCAGCGGGAGGGCTGCCGCGCTTCCACGGTGCCGCCGCGTTCGCGTGTGCGGCAGTACGACAGGTACAGGCGCTCCCGTGGCCGCGTCAGCGCCACATAGCCGACCCGCAGCTCCTCCCGGAGGGCTTCTTCGACCGCGGCGGCGTCGGACACCGTGTGCGAGGTGGTCCGCAGTGCCCGGTGGTGCGGCAGGATACCCTCCTCGAGGCCGGGCAAGAACGTTGCGCGCCACTCGCGGCCTTTCGCCCCGTGGATCGAGCTCAAGCGCGTGGCTTCCAGCTCGGGGGCGGGGTCGACGACGTCGCCGAGGGCCAGTCCATCCAGCCAATCGCCGAGCTCCGCGTCGGCCCGACGCGCCAGGGTGAGCAGGCGGTCCAGGATGCGGAGGCGGTCCGCGCTGTCGGGGTGTCGCTCGAGCCAGGCCCGATACCCGCTCCGCTCCAGTGCCCGCTCGAGCAGGGCGGCCGGTGCCGTGCCGTGACCCGTGTGGGCGTGCAGCTCGTAGATGAGGGTCACCAGACCGGCGGCCGCGGCGACCACCTCCGGGCCCAACTCGGCGGCGCGGGCCGGCAGCTCGGCGGCCGTCGCCGGCTCCTCGAGCAGCGCCGCGGACAGCCGGCCCAACCCTCGCGGGGGCGCGTTCACGATCCTGGCCAGCGCCGTCCGGTCGGCCGGGTCACGCGCCAGGCGCAGGTAGGCCAACGCGTCGCGCGCCACGCGGCTGCTGAACAGGTCGGCCTGACCGTGGCGGGCGTAGGGCACGCCGGCGGTGCGGAGCGCCGCCGCCAGTCGGTCGGCCTGATGGTTGGTCCGGTACAGCACAGCCGCGTGGCCAGGGTGGGGCAGGAGCCCCCGATCGACCAGCAGGCCGATCTGATTGGCGATGAAGCAGGCTTCGGCCTGCTCGTCGTCAGCGACGAACAGATGCGCAGGCAGCCCAGCGGGGTTGTCGGTGACCTGGGCAGGACGGTAGGCAAGCAGGTCACCCAGGGCGTTCCCCAACTCGACCAGGCGACCGGTCGAACGAAAGTTGTGGTCCAGCGAGAGGCTCACCGCGCCGGGGAAGGCCCGCTCGAAGCGGAGCAGGAAGCGAACGTCCGCTCCGCGAAAGCCGTAGATCGACTGCGCCGGGTCGCCAGCCATGACCAGGTTGCGATGCTGGGCCACCAGCAGCCGGAGGAGGGTTAGTTGGGTGCTGTCGAGATCCTGGCACTCGTCGACGACTACCCAGCGAAACGCGTCCTGCAGGACGCGCAGGGCGCGCTCGTCCTCGCGGAACAGGCGCAGGGGCAGCACGACCATGCTGGCGAAGTCGAGCGCGTTGCGTCGGCGCAGGCGCTCCTCGTACGCGTCGGCCAGCTCGGCCAGCGGGTCTGCCCCACGCGCTACCTGGTCCGCGGTGAGCCGGCAGCGATCGACGGCCGCGGCGAGCTCGCCGAGCGGGAAGGCGGCCAGGTCCCAGCCCTGGTCGCCCGCGACGCTGGCCAGCAGGGCGCGCGCCTCGTCCTGGGGCAGGACGGCCGGCCGTTCGCCGTAGCCGAGCTGGCCGGCCCAGGTGGTGATCACCTTGCGCCCGAAGGCGTGCAGGGTCGAGATGGCCAGATCGCCGGCCAGGGCATCCAGCTCCTGGCCCACCTGCTGGCGCAGCGCCCGAGCGGCGTCGGTCGTGAACGTGACGACGAGGATGCTGGCCGGGTCGGCGCCGCGCTCGCGGATCAGGTGGGCCAGACGACCGGCCAGCACCGTTGTCTTGCCCGTCCCTGGACCGGCGATGATGCCCAAAGGGCCATCACCAGCCGTGATGGCGGCCAGCTGGGCTGGGGTGAAGCGACTTTCAGCCATCCGCACGGTCCAGCGTCCGTCCGAGTCCGACCTGTCCCGTGTCCAGGACGATGCTCTTGACCTCGTCAGTGCCCGCCCGAGTGGTGCACCGGTGCTGGTCTGCGTCGGGCTCCGATTGCATCAGACGGCGCGCCGCCGCAGCTTCATCGACCACGACGCGCACCGTGTGCGTCCCGCAGCGGATCGTGTGGACGCTGACATCGAAGTCAGGCATGGCCGGGGTCGCCCGCCGAGCCCGAGAGGACGCCGGCTTGTCGGTCCGTGATGCCCGGCCCCGCCAGGGAGGGCAGCTCGAGGAGCCGGCCTTCGAGTCGGTAGGTGCAGATGGAACGCTGCTCCTGCTCGGTGAGCAGGAAAGCCCAGGCGTCCTGCCGATCGCGCAGCTTGCGGGAGGCGCGGTGGCTGCCGTCGATAAGGATGCGGAACGGCTCGGGCTCACCGCCGGGCGGGCAGGTCATGATCTCGACCAGGATCCCGGGCTCTTCGAGCTTGTCGGCCGGGATGTGATCCAGGTGCTCGGGCGTGATGCTGGTCCGCCGTTCCAGCCAGGTCTGGAGCCAGATCCTGTCGAGCCGTCGCGGAGCGCGCGGCCGGGCGACGATCAGCGCGCGCGCCTGGGCTATGTCCCAGTCCAACTGACTGGTCGGGTTCGTCGTCTCAAACGAATAGACCTCGCCGGTCGGCAACGGCAGGGCGGCGAGGTGGCCGCGTGACAAGCATTCGGGGCAGACAGCCCCGACGCCGGGCAGGATGACACGGGTGATGCTGGAAGTCATGAGCAGTCCTCCTAGATGCAGGGCACGATCTGCACGCGAGCGGCAGTACCGCGTCCCACTCGTGAAGCTGGCGTGGTCGGACCAAACACGCTGCCGAGG